>VFQQ010000025.1_pt1 | contig 438631 bp, 392 predicted proteins | sample 3512341 | NCBI WGS metagenome assembly VFQQ01 (sample SAMN10412373, study PRJNA504923) | tailings metagenome | isolation source: Relicate 2 Philex TSF1 revegetated site | place: Philippines: Tuba, Benguet | collected 2017-08-29
GCCAGATCAATGTGGCCGTCACCCAGCTCGACCAGATGACCCAGCAGAACGCCGCCCTCGTCGAGGAGTCGGCCGCCGCCGCCGAATCCCTGCGCGAGCAGGCCCAGCGCTTGGCCGGCGTGGTGGGCACTTTCAAGCTTCAGACCCATAGCGCCGCCGCCTGAACCCTTCACGCTCGAACGGATCCCGGTCTCATATGAGCAACATGCAACTCCCTCCTGGGGCGGTGGCCGATCTGGCTGCCACACCAGTCGACATCAACCGAGAGTTCAGCTTTGACAAGACCGATTTCGAGCGGGTGCGCCACCTGATCTACCAGCGTGCCGGCATCAGCCTGCATGCGGGCAAACAGGCCATGGTGTACAGCCGGCTCTCCCGGCGCTTGCGCGAAACCGGGCATCGCAGCTTCGCGGCCTACCTGCAGTGGCTGGAGCAGGCCCAGGGACCGCTGGCCGAAGCCGAGTGGCAGGAATTCGTCAACTGCCTGACGACCAACCTCACCGCTTTCTTCCGGGAAGAGCATCACTTCATGCTGCTGGCCGACTTGCTGCGCCGGCATGAGGCGTCCAAGCCGCTTCGCATCTGGTGCAATGCCGCCTCGACCGGCGAGGAGCCATACTCCATCGCCATGGTCGTGGCCGAAGTGCTCGGTCCCCAGGCGCCGGCCCGCATCATCGCCAGCGACATCGACACCAAGGTGCTCGCCACAGCGAGCCGCGGCGTCTACGCCCATGATGCCCGCGGCCTGTCGCCCGAACGGCTCAAGCGCCACTTCCTGCGGGGTACCGGACCGAACGCCGGATTCATCCGTGTCAAGCCCGAGCTGGCGCGCCTCATCGAGTTCCGCAGCTTCAACCTGATGGCATCCCATTGGTCATTGGGCGACCCCTTCGACATCGTCTTCTGTCGCAATGTGATGATCTATTTCGATAGTCCGACACAGCGCAAGGTGCTCGAGCGCATCCATGCCGTGATGCGTCCCCAGGCCACTCTCTTCGTGGGTCATTCCGAGAACTTCACCGACTCCCGAGACCTCTTCCACCTCCAGGGCAAGACGGTCTACCGCCGCCTGTGACACAGGGTGTTACCCCTGTGCCCTCAAGCTTCCGTCCCCACCGCCGAAAAGACGATCATGCTTGCCCGCAGCTCCCACTCCAGCGCCGAAGCGCCGCCGCCCCGCTTGTCCAGCGCCATGAGTGGCCTGGCCGGCGCCCCCGAGCGTGCCCGCCTGTCGGCGCTGAAGGCCGCACCGCGCAAGCCCGGGGAGGCCTCGTTCTTCTTCTATGACGCGCATTTCAAGAACGATGCCGTCAAGGTGCTGCCCGGCGAGTACTTCGTCCATGACGAAGACCTGCTCATCATGACGACTCTGGGGTCCTGCATCGCGGCTTGCCTGTGGGACCGCAACGCCCGCATCGGCGGGATGAACCACTTCATGCTGCCCGAAGGCGGCGGCGCCCAGGACAGCGGGCGCTACGGCTCTTTCGCGATGGAACTGCTGATCAACGAACTCCTGAAGCGGGGAGCAACGCGTGGCACCCTGGAGGCCAAGATCTTCGGCGGCGGTCAGGTCATCAGCGGAATGAACACCTTGAACGTCGGCCAGCGCAACACCGACTTCGTGCTGCAGTACCTGCACACCGAGCGCATCCCCGTGGTGTCCAAGGACGTGCTCGACATCTATCCCCGGAAGGTGTGCTTTCTGCCGGCCAGCGGCAAGGCCATGGTCAAGCGCCTGGCGCCGAGCAACCCCGAGGCCCTCATCGCGCAGGAGCGCGCTGCCAGCCAGCGCGTGGCACCGCCCGCCAGTGGCGCCGGCTCCATCGACCTGTTCTGAGAAAGATACGACCCATGTCCAAGATCCGAGCCGTGGTGGTCGACGATTCGGCCCTGGTGCGCAGCCTGCTGACGGAGATCATCAACCGCCAGCCCGACATGCAGTGCGTGGGCGCCGCCGCAGACCCCTATGCGGCCCGCGAAATGATCCGCAACCTGAATCCGGACGTGATCACCCTGGATGTGGAAATGCCTCGAATGGACGGCATCGACTTCCTGTCCAAACTGATGCGCCTGCGGCCCATGCCTGTGGTGATGGTCTCGACACTGACCGAGCGCGGCGCGGACGTCACACTGCGCGCGCTCGAGCTGGGCGCGATCGACTTCGTGGCCAAGCCCAAGATCGGCATCGCCGACGGACTGCAGCTGCTGGCCCAGGAGATCACCGAGAAGATCCGCATCGCCGCCAAGGCCCAGGTGCGCAAGCTCCAGGCGGCCCCGGCCGCCGCGACCCCGGCAGCCACCGCCGACAGCCGGCCCATGCCACTCCAGAGCGTGGGGCGCCTGTCCACGGAGAAGATCATCTTCATCGGCGCATCCACCGGCGGCACCGAGGCGACGCGCGAGCTGCTCGCCGCCCTGCCGGCCGATGCGCCGGCCGTGGTCATCACCCAGCACATGCCCGCCGGCTTCACGAAGAGCTATGCCACCCGCCTGAACGGCCTGTGCCGCATCGCCGTGAAGGAGGCCCAGGACGGCGAGCGCATCCTGCCCGGCCACGCCTACATCGCCCCGGGCGGCCACCACCTGAGCGTCGAACGTTCTGGCGCCAACTACATCGCCCGAGTGCAGGTGGGCGAACCCGTCAACCGACACATGCCGTCGGTGGAGGTGCTGTTCAAGTCAGCCGCCCGGGTGGTCGGGCCCAACGCCATCGGCGTGATGCTCACCGGCATGGGGGCCGATGGAGCCAAGGCCATGCGCGAAATGCACGATGCCGGCGCCTACTGCGTGGCCCAGGACGAGGCCACCTGCGTGGTATTCGGCATGCCCAGAGAAGCGATTGCAGCGGGCGCCGTCGACGACGTGCTGCCGCTGCCGCAGATCGCCCCCCACCTGATCGACCGCCTGAGGTCCATCGCCGGGATGAGCCTCAACCGCGTCTGAGCATCTGGGCCACCGCCTCGGCCGAGAGCGGCTTCTCCAACAGGGCCTCCATGCCCGATTCCAGGGCTCTGGCGCGGTCATCCACATCGGCACTCATGCCCACGACACGAACGCAGGTCCCGCCCGCCAAGCTGCGCAGGGCGCGAGTGAGCTCATAGCCATCCATGCGGGGCATGCGGCAGTCGGTGATCACCAGCACGTGCCGATGTTCCTTCCACAGCATGAGGCCCTCTTCGCCGTTCTCGGCAATATCGACCGTGCAGCCCTGACGCTCGAGGTGGGTCGACACGAGTAGCTGCTGTACGCGGTCATCTTCGACCAGCAGCACTCGCGGCTCGGTGGACGGTTCTGTGGGAGGACTCATCGAAGGGAAATGCGCCGATCCATGGATTCAGGCGCACATCGTGCCATGGCATGCAAAGAGGTCAAGCGCTTTCCGCCAGGAACAGGGCCTGCAGATCGCTCAGGAAGTCGAACCCCTTGTCCGTCGGCTGCACGCGCTGCCAGTCGCGCAGGATCAGGCCACGACGCTCGGCCTCGTCGAGCGCCCGGGCGATTGCGGTCACGGGCAGGCCCGTGCGCTCGCTGAACTGGGCGATCTCGAACCCCTCCCTCAGTCGCAGGGCATTGAGCATGAACTCGAAGGGCAGCTCGCTGCGCGCCACCTCCAGATCCTGCGCCACGGCCTGACCGGCCCGGGCGGCGCTCATGTAGTGTGCCGGCTCGCGGTAACGCACCTGTCGCACCACGCGATGGGGAAAGCTCAGTTTGCTGTGCGCGCCAGCACCGATCCCAAGGTAGTCTCCAAAACCCCAATAGTTCAGGTTGTGCGCGCAGCGATGGCCCGGCCGCGCATAGGCCGAGACTTCATAGCGTCCCAGTCCGACGGCCGCCGTGCGCTCGGTGATGCGGTCCAGCATCTCGAAGGCCATGTCGTCATCGGGCACCGCAGGCGGAAACTTCGCGAAATAGGTGTTGGCCTCGATCGTGAGGTGATACACGGACAGGTGGGGCGGCTCGAAGGCGAGCGCCTGGGTCAGGTCGGCATCGAGCTCGTCGAGCGTCTGCCCGGGCAGGGCGTACATCAGGTCGACGTTGAAGGTGTCGAAGCAGGCGCGCGCCTCCTCCAGCGCGGCCTTCGCCTGGTCTGCGTCATGGACACGGCCCAGCCGCTTGAGCTTGTCATCATCGAAACTCTGTACCCCCACCGACAGACGGGTCACCCCAGCCTGGCGATAGCCGCGGAAACGGTCTCGCTCGAAGGTGCCCGGGTTGGCCTCGAGCGTGATCTCGCAGCCCGCCTCCAGCGGCAACCGGGCGCGGACATCCGCAATCAGCCGGTCGATCGCCTCCGGCGCGAACAGGCTCGGGGTACCGCCACCGATGAAGACCGTCTGCACCTTGCGCCCCCACACCAGCGGCAGGGCCGATTCCAGATCCGCCCGCAGGGCATCGAGGTAGGCCGCCTCAGGCAGTTCCATCGAGCCTGCACGCCGCTGGGCGCCCAGTTCGTGGGAGTTGAAGTCACAGTAAGGACATTTGCGAAGACACCAAGGCAGGTGCACGTACAGGGACAGCGGCGGCAGCGCTCCAAGCCGCAGCGTGCCCTCGCGCAGGTAGCGCTGGGCCGCATTCGCCGGTGCTCCAGGGACGTCAGCCAAGGCTCCAGACCTCTCGAAACAGCGCACGCAGGCGCTGAGCCGCCAGCGCGCGATGGCTGTGGGCATTCTTCGTCGCCGCATCGAGCTCTGCCACGCTGGCACCCAGTGCAGGGACGTACATCAGCGGATCGTAGCCAAACCCCCCCTGCCCGCGCGGTGCATCAAGGATCTGCCCTTCCCAGCGACCCATGGCCACCAGAGGCTCGGGATCCTGCGCGTGGCGCACGGCCACCAGCACGCTCACGAAACGCGCGCGGCGGTCGCTCACGCCCTGCAGGCACTGCAGCAAGCGCTCATTGTTGGCGCGGTCCTGCGCCGCACGTCGGGTCTCTCGATCGCCATCCACCGCGGGGGCTGGTGCGAACACCGCCGAGTGCACACCGGGCGCGCCGCCCAGCGCGGGCACACACAGGCCCGAATCGTCGGCCAGCGCCGCCCCGCCGGCGGCCAAGGCAGCGTGCCGGGCCTTCGCCAAGGCGTTTTCGATGAAGCTGTCGTGCGGCTCCTCCGCCTCCGGGATGTCCAGGGCCCCTTGCGGCACCAGCGTCAACCCCAGACCGCCCAGCAACGCGTCGAGCTCACGCAGCTTCTTGGCGTTGTTCGAGGCCAGAACGAGGCGCATCGCGATCACAGGCCCAGCGCCGCCCGCTGGGCCGCCAGCAGCTCGCCGATGCCCTTGTCGGCCAGGGCCAGCAGGGCGTCCATCTCGGCTCGCGTGAACGCGGCCCCTTCGGCCGTCCCCTGCACCTCGACGAAGCCCCCTCGGCCCGTCATGACCACATTCATGTCCGTGTCACAGGCCGAGTCCTCGACGTATTCGAGGTCGAGCAGCGGCGTGCCCTCCACGATGCCCACCGAGACCGCGGCCACGGCATCCTTGAACGGGGAGGTCGTGATGCGGCCCTGCTCCAGCAGCCATGTCACCGCATCGCAGGCGGCCACGTAGGCGCCGGTGATGGCGGCCGTGCGCGTGCCGCCGTCGGCCTGCAGCACGTCGCAATCGAGCTGGATCGTGCGCTCCCCGAGCGCACTGAGGTCGAAGACCGTGCGCATCGAGCGGCCGATCAGCCGCTGGATCTCCTGCGTGCGGCCGCTCTGCTTGCCACGCGCGGCTTCACGGTCGCTGCGCGTGTGCGTCGAGCGCGGCAGCATGCCGTACTCGGCCGTCACCCAGCCTTCACCCGAGCCCTTCTTGTGGGGCGGCACCCGCTCCTCGACCGAGGCTGTGCACAGCACCTTGGTGTCGCCGAACTCGACCAGTACCGAACCCTCGGCATGGCGGGTGTAGTGACGCGTCAGGCGCACGGGGCGCAAAGCATCGGCGGCACGGCCGCCAGGGCGTTGAAAACTCATGATCTTGTGAAAAAAAGAAAAGGAAGTCGCCAGACTCAGGGCTTCTTCTGGGACGACCGCTTGATCGCCTCGTTGATCTCGCGAATGGAACGCTCGATCTCCGCCTCGTCGAGTTCATCGGGCTCCTGGCCCATGACGCTGGCCTGGATGGTGGAGGCAAACACTTCCTCGCCCAGGGTCTGCGTGGAGATGCCGCGCGTCGAATCGTAGTCCTCGGAGGACTCCCATTCCACGGCCAGCACGGTCACGTTGTCACTCTTGGCCCCCGCCTTGCGCAGGGCCATCTCCACCAGCTCGGGCACGGCGTCGGCGATGGGTCGGGTGGCCATCTGGTCGGTGATGACCTGATCGCTCAGGGTGCCCCACAGGCCGTCGGAGCACAGCAGCACGCGGTCGCCCTGGTGCAGCAGCAAGGGGCCCACCGTGTCGACCACCGGCTTGCCCGGGCTGCCCAGGCAGGTGAAGAGCACGTTGCGGTTGAAGCGCTCGCCCATGGCCACCACGCCGTTGAGCGTTTCCTGCAGCTCGGAATAGGAGTGGTCGCGTGTACGGGCGACGAGCTTGTCGCCGCGCACCAGGTACAAGCGGGAATCGCCGCAATGCGCCCAGTAGGCGGCACCGTTCTGCATCACGCAGGCCACCACCGTCGTGCGCGGTGTGTCCACCAGCGCCCGCTCGGTGGCATAGCGCAGGAGCTGATGGTGCCCGGCGATCACCGCATCGTGCAGGAAGCGGATCGGGTCCTTCAGCATGGGCTTGGCGTCCCGCTGGAACAGGGCCGCCATGGTCTGCAGGGCGATCTGAGAGGCCATCTCACCCTCGGGGTGCCCACCCATGCCGTCGGCCAGTGCGAAGAGACCCGAATCGCGCGTGTAGCAGTAGCCCATGCGGTCTTCGTTCTTTTCGCGACCGCCCTTGCGGCTGACTTGATAGACCGAAAACCTCATCGATTGATCTCCCGCAGGGCTGTCAGGCCTGCTTGCCGCCCTTGAGGTTCTCGAGCTGCAGCTTCAGGCGTTCACTGAAGCTGAGCTTGGTGTAGCGGCGCTCGGTCTCGCGCGCCAGTTCCTTCTGCAAAGCAAACACGCTCTGGGGCCGTGACAGCGGGTCGAGCGCCATGCACCATTCGGTCACCTCGATGAGGTTGTCGGAATAGACATTGCGCAGGCGCGACAGCGACAGCGCCAGCCGGTCCTTTTCCAGGCGCTGCGGGGCATCGTTGGGCGGATAGCCCTGCATGCACGCATAGATGCACGCGCCGATCGCGTAGATGTCGGTCCACGGGCCCAGGGTGCCATCGCGGCGGTACATCTCGGGCGCAGCAAAACCCGGCGTGTACATCGGACGGATGAAATTGCCTTCCTTGCTCAGCACCTCGCGGGCCGCACCGAAGTCGAGCAGCACCGCCTTGTTGTCGTTGGTGATGAAGATGTTGGCCGGCTTGATGTCCAGGTGGAGCATCTTGTGCTGGTGCACGATGCGCAGGCCGCGCAGGATCTCATCGAACAGCGAGCGGATGGTGGATTCGCGGAAGACCTTGTCGCGCTTGAGCTCGCGGGCCGTGACGATGAAGTCCTGCAGGGTGTCGCCCTGCAGGTAGTTCATCACCATGTAGACGGTTTCGTTCTCGCGGAAAAAATTGAGCACCGAGACCACGCTGGGATGCGAGATCTGCGCCAGCGAGCGGCCTTCCTCGAAAAAGCTCTTGAGACCCAGGCGGTACAGCGGCTGCTTCTCGGGCTTGACGCGCGGCGCCAGCTCACCGGGTGCACGCTCGGCCAGCGAGGACGGCAGGTATTCCTTCAGGGCCACCAGGCGCTTGTCCTGGTCTTCGCAAAGATAGACGACGCCAAAGCCCCCGGCAGCCAGCTTCTTGATGACCTGATAACCACCGACCACGGTGCCTGGCGGCAACGGGGAGGGTTTGGGCTTTGACATAATCGGATTTTGCAATGCGATAGGTGTCATGTCAGTTTACAGCATGACCGGGTATGCGAGCGCTTCCTCGCAGGCCCAGGTTTCCCCGGGCGAAGACGCCCCCGCACGTGGCGCCGGCGTCACGGTCGAGTTGCGCTCGGTCAACGGCCGCTTCCTGGACCTCGCGTTTCGCATGCCCGACGAACTGCGCGCCCTGGAGCCCGCCCTGCGCGAGTTGCTCACCGCACGCCTGCGGCGCGGCAAGATCGAACTGCGGCTGAACACCCAGCGCGACGCCGACGCCGCCTGGCCCCAGCCGCAGCCGGAGCAGCTCAACCGGCTGGCCCGGCTGGAATCGACCGTGCAGGGCTGGCTGCCCAAGGCGCAGCCGCTGTCCGTGCACGAGGCCCTGCAATGGTGCAAGGGCAGCGCCCCGGCCGAGCGCCTGGACGAGGCCGCCCTGGCCGCGGCCCGCGCCTGCGTCGAGGGCCTGGTCGACGCCCGGGCCCGCGAAGGCGAACGGCTGGTGGCCATCCTGATGGAGCGCATCGTCAAGCTGCGCGAACTGGCCGTCCAGGCTGCCCCCCTGGTGCCCCAGGTGGTGCAGCGCCAGCAGGAGCGCTTCCTGGAGCGCTGGCAGCAGGCCCTGGAAGCGGCTGGCGCCGCCCAGAGCATGAGCGCCGACGCCCTGCGCGAACGCGCCCTGAGCGAGGCGGCCGCCTATGCCTTGCGCATCGACGTGGCCGAGGAACTGTCGCGCCTGTCGGCCCATCTGGACGAGATCGAGCGATTGCTGCGCACCGGCGGCGAGATCGGCAAGCGGCTCGATTTCCTCATCCAGGAACTCCACCGCGAGGCCAACACCCTGGGCTCCAAGGCCTCGGCCCTGGAACTCACCCAGATCTCGGTGGAGATGAAGGTGCTCGTCGAGCAGATGCGCGAGCAGGTGCAGAACATCGAGTGAGGCGGCCGGACGCTTGGCGGGCTGGCAGATGGGCCTGAAACCCGATATTCTTACGCCATCCCCATCGATTCATGAAGAGTACGAATGACCGCGACCGCCACCCTGTCGAGCAAGTTCCAGATCTCGATCCCCAAGGCTGTGCGCGAAGAGCAGCACTGGCGGGCCGGGCAGGAGTTCGTGTTCATTCCGAAGGGCAGAGGCGTCCTCGTCATGCCTGTGCCTGAGCTGCAGGAGTTGGCAGGCATCGCCAAAGGAGCGCGCAAGGACGGTTACCGGGACCGCAAGGACCGCTACTGATGGCGGGCCCGTTGCGTGTGGTCGATACATCGGCCTGGATCGAGTGGCTCACCGACAGCCCCCTGGCACGGGAGCTGGCCGGACACCTCCCCGAGAAACCGCAGTGCATCGTACCCACCATCGTGCAACTCGAGCTCTCGAAGTGGCTGGCCCGGGAAGTGGGCGAGGAGCAGGCCGACCAAGTGATCGCCTACACGCAGAAATGCACCGTCGTGCCACTGGACACGACGATCGCCCTGCTGGCCGCAGAGTTGCATCGCGAGCACAAGCTCGCCACAGCCGATGCCATCGTCTATGCAACGGCTCGGCACCAGCGCGCTGAACTGCTGACTTGCGATGCCCACTTCGAGAAGCTGCCCGACGTCGTCTTCATTGCGAAAGCGGCGAAGTGAACCATCCGACCTCCCCTGCTTGGTAGACTTCAAAGCGTTCCGACATCCTCCCAGGCAGATGGACTACCCCGGCAACCTCTTCGTCGTGGCCGCCCCCAGCGGGGCCGGCAAATCCAGCCTGGTCAAGGCCCTGCTGGAGCTCGACTCCCATCTCAACGTCTCGGTCTCGCACACCACACGCCCCCCGCGGGGGCAGGAAGTGGATGGCCGCGAATACCACTTCATCACCGAACCCGAGTTCCGCGCGAAGATCGCGCACGGCGACTTCTTCGAGTGGGCCGAAGTCCATGGCAACCTGTATGGCACCTCGCGGGCCGGCATCGAGGCCCGCATGGCCGCCGGCGAGGACGTGATCCTGGAGATCGACTGGCAGGGCGCACTGCAGATCAAGAAGCTGTTCCCGAACGCGGTGCTGATCTTCATCCTGCCGCCCAGCTTCGAGGAGTTGCTGCAGCGTCTGCGCCGGCGTGGCGAGGACGGCGCCGAGGTGATCGCCACGCGCATGGAGAATGCCCGCACCGAGGTGGCCCAGGCCCGGCATTTCGACTTCGTTATAATCAATGCCCTGTTCGAGACGGCGCTTTTCGATCTGAAAGCCATCGTGCACGCCCAGCGGCTGAAGTATGCCGCCCAGGCGCGCAGCAAGCGCGCCGTCTTCGAAGCCCTCAATCTGAACTGACACGCAGCGCGTCGTCCGCCTGCCTGGAGTTGCCATGGCCCGCATCACTGTTGAAGACTGCCTCCAGAGAATCCCCAACCGCTTCCAGCTCGTGCTGGCCGCGACCTACCGGGCCCGCATGCTCAGCCAGGGTCACGCCCCCAAGATCGAGAGCAAGAACAAGCCCGGCGTGACCGCCCTGCGCGAAATTGCCGCTGGCGAGGTCGGCGTCGAGATGCTGCGCAAGGTCCCGACCTGAAGCATCCGGCGGCTTGGGCCGCCGGCCCCAGCCCCACCGCGCCCGAACCCGTGTCGGGCGCAGTCGTTTCCGGCCGGTCGCGGCGAGGCTGACAAAACCGCGCTAAATTCGCGTCATGGCCCCCCGAACTGCGACCGCCACCGCCAGCAAACGCCCCGCCCCGCCCGACGCCGTCGGGCAAGGGGCGCATGTCGATGCGGCCGCGGCCTCCTTCGCTGCCCTGACCCACAAGCTCGACTACCTCGAGGATGCCGACATCAAGCGCATCCGCGAGGCCTACAAGTACGCCGATGCGGCCCACCTGGGCCAGTTCCGCGCCAGTGGGGAACCCTACATCACCCACCCTATCGCAGTGGCGGGCCTGTGCAGCGACTGGAAGCTCGATGCCCAGGCCATCATGGCGGCGCTGATGCATGACGTGATGGAGGACAGCGGGGCCACCAAGCTCGACCTGGCCGAACGCTTCGGCCCCACCACCGCCGAACTGGTGGACGGGCTCACCAAGCTGGACAAGCTGCAGTTCTCGACGAGGGAGGAATCGCAGGCCGAATCCTTCCGCAAGATGCTGCTGGCCATGGCGCGCGACGTGCGCGTGGTGCTGATCAAGCTGGCCGACCGGCTGCACAACATGCGCACGATGGGAGCCATGCCCTCGTCCAAGCGTGGACGCATCGCCCGCGAGACCCTGGACATCTACGCCCCCATTGCCCACCGCCTGGGCTTGAACCAGGTCTACCGCGAGCTGCAGGAGCTCTCCTTCGAGTACCTGCTGCCCTGGCGTCATGCTGCCCTGAACAAGGCGGTGCAGCGCGCGCGCGGCTACCGGCGTGATCTGGTCAACCGCATCCAGACCGATGTGGAGAAGGCCTTCACCGAATCCTCGCTGAAGATCCAGATCTACGGCCGCGAAAAGACGCTTTATTCCATCTACACCAAGATGCGCGAGAAACACCTGAGCTTCGCTCAGGTGAACGACATCTTCGGCTTCCGCATCGTGGTCAACACCCTGCCGGAGTGCTACCTGGCCCTGGGTGTGCTGCACCAGCTCTACAAGCCCATGCCGGGGCGCTTCAAGGACTACATCGCCATTCCCAAGGCCAACGGCTACCAGTCGCTGCATACCACGCTGGTGAGCCCCCTGGGCACGGCGGTGGAGTTCCAGATCCGCACGGAAGCCATGCACATGGTGGCCGAAAAAGGCATCGCGGCGCACTGGCTCTACAAGTCCAGCGAACTGGCCAGCGCCAACGAGGCCCAGCGCGCCGGCACGGTGTCGCTGCAGTCGCTGCTGGACATCCAGGACGAGACCCGCGATGCGGCCGAGTTCCTGGAACACGTGAAGGTCGATCTCTTCCCCGACGCGGTCTACGTCTTCACGCCCAAGTCGAAGATCCTGGCCCTGCCACGCGGGGCCACGCCGGTGGACTTCGCCTACGCCATCCACTCCGACATCGGCGACCACATCGTGGCGGCCAAGGTCAACGGCGAGCAGGTGGCGCTGCGAACCGAACTGCGCAGCGGCGACGTGGTGGAGGTGATCACCGCCCCGGTCTCGCGGCCCAACCCGGCCTGGCTGAGCTTCGTGCGCACGGGACGTGCGCGCTCGAAGATCCGCCACTACCTGAAGAACATGAAGCAGGACGAGTCGCTCGACCTGGGAGAAAAACTGCTGGCCCAGGCCATGCGGGCGGAGGGCCTGCAGATGCCTGCAGGCGACGAGTCGAACGGGCCGGCGACTGCGCTGTGGCAGACGCTCATCCGCTGGAGCGGCAACCGCCACAAGCGTGAATTGCTGGTGGACATCGGCCTGGGCAAGAAGATCGCCACCATCGTGGCCAAACGGCTGGCCAAGCTGCTGGCGGAGGCCGGTACCAAACCCGACGCGCTGACGTTGTCGATGAGCCGCTACCTGACCGACGACAGCACGCCCACCCAGGCGATGATCACGCTGGACGGCAGCGAGGGTGGCACGGTGCAGATGGCCTCGTGCTGCCGCCCAATCCCAGGCGACGCGATCGTGGGGTACCTGGGCCGTGGTGAGGGGCTGGTGGTGCACACTGGTGAGTGCCTGGTGGGCAAGCGCCTGTACCAGCGCGACAGCGAGCGCTGGATCGCGGTGGAATGGGCCGACGAACTCACGCGCATGTTCGACACGGCTGTCGTGGTACTGGTGCTCAACCAGAAAGGGGTGCTCGCCAAGGTGGCGCAGGCCGTGAGCGAAGCCGAGGCCGACATCACGCACATCGACATGGGCCACGACCCGGGCCAGTCGACCACCGAGCTGAAGCTGCTGCTGGCGGTGCGCGATCGCATCCACCTGGCCCACGTGCTGCGCACGCTCAAGCGCTCGCCGCTGGTGCTGCGCGTGTCGCGCCTGAAGCCGCAGTGAGCCGGGAACACCGGCTTTTCATGCGGGTGCGGGGTAGCTCACATCGAGGATCTCGATCTTCTCCACGCCGCCGGGCGTGACCAGCGACACTTCGTCACCCTCGCGCGCGCGCAGCAGCGCCCGCGCAATGGGCGAGATCCAGCTCACCTCACCCTGCAGGGGCTCGACCTCGTCGATGCCCTTGATGGTGACAGTGCGCTCCTCACCCTGGGCATTGGCGTAGGTGACGGTGGCGCCGAAGAAGACCTGGTCCTTGCCGTGATGGGCCGACGGGTCGGCCACCTCGGCGATCTCGAGCCGCTTGGTGAGGTAGCGGATGCGCCGGTCGATCTCGCGCAGGCGTTTCTTGCCGTAGAGGTAGTCGCCGTTTTCCGAGCGGTCGCCATTGGAGGCGGCCCACGATACCACCTCGACGACTTTCGGACGCTCGTCGTTGACCAGCGAGACCAGCTCGGCACGCAGCCGGCCGTAGCCTTGCGGCGTCATGTAGTTGCGCGTGCCCTGGGGCAGCGCCGGCAGGGCGAGGTCGTCGTCCTCGTCCGCCGCGTCGGTTTCCTTGGTGAAAGCCTTGCTCATGCGAGAGAACCTCCCGCGACGTCCAGGTCAGGACTGCTCAAGGTCCTTGCAAGAGGGCTTGCACACCATCTCGGTGCGGCCCAGCACGCGCTTGGGCTGAAGCTGGTCCGGGGTGCGGTGCTTGCCGCACTTGAAGCACGAACGGGTGTTGCCATTGCCCACGAAGGGCGAGCCGCCCACCTTGGAACGGTAGCGAAGCCCATCTTCCTTGATCTTGGTGGTGACCGGTTTGCTGCTCATGAGTGGAAGCCTTTGGGATTCAGTCCGGCCCGGGGGAAGCAAGCCCGGGCCAAAGCGGCCGCAGTGCGGTGACGCAAGGCCCGCCTGATCGTCGCAAACGGATTGGGCGGGGCCGGCGCTCGCGGGGCTCCGGCAGGGTGGCCGGGCTCGTCGATCAGGGGCGATGACGGTGTAGGCCGTCCGCGAACGACCGAATATTGTACCTCAGTTGAAGGTTTTTCCCTCGGCGGCGAGGCGCTTGAGCAAGGGCGCCGGCTGCCAGGACGGGTCGGCTCCCGCCTCGCCTGCAAAACGCTCCAGACAGCGCACCACCTCGGCCAGGCCCACCGTGTCCGCATAGAGCATCGGTCCGCCACGGTGCTTCGGGAAACCATAGCCGTTGAGGTAGACGAGGTCGATGTCCGACGCGCGGGCTGCGATGCCCTCCTCCAGGATGCGCGCGCCCTCGTTCACCAGGGCGTAGATGCAGCGTTGCACGACCTCCTCGTCGCTGATCGCACGCGGCGTGATGCCACGGGCCGCACGGTAGTCCGTGATGAGCTGTTCGGTCACCGGGTCGGGCAGCGGTTCGCGGCTGCCGGCTTCGTAGCGGTACCAGCCGGCACCGGTCTTCTGGCCGAAGCGGCCACTCTCGCAGAGCTTGTCGGCCACGATGGGCTGCATCGGCACACCCGCCTCGGCGGCGCGACGCTTGCGCGTGGCCCAACCGATGTCCAGGCCGGCCAGGTCCCCCATGCGGAAAGGGCCCATGGCCATGCCGAAGACCTGCAGGGCGCCATCGACCTGCTGCGGCAACGCACCGGCATGGATCAGCCCCTGGGCGGCAGCGCCGTAGCGCGCCAGCATGCGGTTGCCGATGAAGCCGTCGCACACGCCCGACACCACGGCCACCTTGCCGATGCGCCTGGCCAGCGCCATGCTCGTGGCCAGCACGTCGGGCGCCGTCTTCGCCCCGCGCACCACCTCCAGCAGGCGCATCACGTTGGCGGGGCTGAAGAAGTGCAGGCCCAGCACGTCCTCGGGGCGTTTCGTGAAGGCGGCGATGCGGTCGATGTTGAGGTAGGAGGTGTTCGACGCCAGGATGGCGCCCGGTTGCACCACCTCGTCGAGCGTCTTGAACACCGTCTCCTTGACGCCCATGTCCTCGAACACCGCCTCGATCACGAGGTCGACATCGCGCAGGCCCTCGTAAGCCAGCGTGGGCGTGATGAGGGCCATGCGTGCCTCGACCTGTTCGGCCGTGAGCTTGCCCTTCTTCATGGAGTTCTCGTAGTTGCGGCGGATGGTGGCCAGACCGCGGTCCAGCGCGTCCTGCTTCATCTCCAGCAGCACCACAGGCAGGCCGGCATTGAGGAAGTTCATCGTGATGCCGCCCCCCATGGTGCCCGCCCCGATCACGCCCACCTTGCGGGTCGGACGCAGCGGCGTGTCGGCCGGCACGTCAGGGATCAGGGCAGCCACGCGCTCAGCCCGCTCAATGGCGGCCGCCACCTCCGGCGGTACATCGGGTCGTGCTGGACTGGAAGAGGGCGTTGCGCTGTTCATGGAAGCTCCGGGACGATCGTTGTTCTGCATTACAGAACATGATTCTGAAAACCATTCATCGTAGCCGCCACCTCGCGGGCTGTAAACCGGGCTCAAGGGGCGCTGTGGCGCTCGCGCTCCTGCAGTTCGCGCCACATCACCTTGCCGGTGCCCGACTTGGGCAGGCTGTCCACGAATTCCACGATGCGCGGCACCTTGTAGGCAGCCATGTGCTCGTGCGACCAGTCAATGATCTGCTGCTCGCTCACCTCGCCCGCCGCCCCGGGCTTGCGCACGATGACGGCCTTGACCGTCTCGCCGCGGCGCGGGTCCATCGCGGCGATGATGCAGGCCTCCTGCACGGCCGGGTGCTGGTAGAGCAGCGCCTCCACCTCCGCCGGCCAGACCTTGAAGCCGGCGGCGTTGATCATGCGCTTGAGGCGGTCAACGAAGAAGAAGTAGCCGTCCTCATCGGTGGTGCCCAGGTCGCCGGTGCGCAGGAAGCGCTTGCCGTCGATCTCCACGAAGGCCTGGGCACTGGCCTCAGGCTGCTTCCAGTAGCCCAGCATCACTTGCGGGCCGTGCACCACGATTTCGCCCACCTCGCCCGGGGGCAGCTCCTGGAAGGTCGCAGGGTCCACCACGCGGGCGTCCACATCGAAGAGCGGCACGCCCAGGCACTGGGCCTTGGGCGCATCGGGCGGGTTGCTGTGCGTGGCGGCCATGGTTTCGGTCATGCCGTAGCCTTCGCCATAGCGCAGGCCCAGCTTGTGCTCGAGCGCATGGGCCACGGCCTTGGGCATGGCGGCGCCGCCGCCGGCGATGCGGCGCAGGCTGCTGAGGTCGTACTCGGGCAGGCGTGGGTTGGAGACAAAGTCGATCACCATGGCCGTGATGAGGGCCAGGCCATACACGCCATGCTTCTGCACGCACAGTGCGCAGGCGTCGCGATCCCAGCGGGGCAGGACCACGATGGTGCTGCCGGTGTAGAGCGGCCCGTTCATGCCGGCCTGCATGCCGGTGACGTGGAAGAGCGGCAGGATGGCCATGCCCACCTGGCCGGGGTTGGCCTTCCACCAGACACTGCCGGCCGCCACGTTGTACATGGTGGTGCGATGCGTGTGCATGCAGCCCTTGGGCAGCCCCGTGGTGCCTGAGGTGTAGGGCATCACGGCCAGGTCGTCAGGGCCGGCCTGGATGGGGCCGGGGCGCAGGTTGGCGGCCAGCACGTCGGCCCAGGCGACAGCGCCGCGCTGCGCAAGCGCCACCCGGGGAGCGGACACGAAGTCGGGCACCGGCAGATCGGTGGGGGCGGTGGCGTAGTCGCTGTAGGTCGCGACGATGAGGTGGTCCAGCGCCTGGCCCAGCAGCGGACCCATGCGAGGCAGCAGTTCCTGCGCCACGAAGGCCACGCGCGCACCGCTGTCGCGGGCGTAATGCTCCAGCTCCTTCGTCAGGTTCATCGGGTTGACCGGGACCACCACCGCGTCGGCCCTCAGGATGCCGTAGTAGGCCAGCATGAACTGCGGGCTGTTCTGCATGTCCAGCAGCACCCGGTCGCCCTTCTTGACCCCACAGGCGCGCTGCAGGTAGCCGGCAATGCGCTGCGTCTCGTCGTGGAACTGGGCGAAGCTCAGCGGCGTGTCGTAGAAGATCAGGAAGGGCTTGTCCGGGAAACGCATCGCCGAGACCTCGACGTTGCGGTAGAGGTGCGTCTGCGGCACATGCAGGTGCCGCGTGGCGTGCTCCGGCCAGAAGGCGAAGTGCCGGTCGGACATGGCGGTCTCCTCGAAGGTCTTGTACCTTCGAGTATCCGGCAGGCCGGCTCCCATTCACTGTCACCTAGGCGAATCGGGTTCTCCCTGAGACGCTCCCTGAGACGCTCCCTGGTCAGCGCTCGGCCCGCGAGGCCGAGGCATTCGCACCTGCAGCCGCCTCGATGGCGTCCTGCACGCGGCCGCGGCGCCGCAGGTCCCCCTCATGCGCCGTGCGCACCAGGGTGAGGAGTTCACGTGTCACCTGCACGTAGGTCCGCAAGCGAGCCGCGATCGCACGGCCGTGGTCCACCAACGTCATGAGATCCTCGATCGAGATGGCGAACGCAGCGGCCTCGGACTCTCCCAGCTCTTCGCGCGCGAGCGCCATGGCCTCTGCCTCATCCGCCGCCTGATGGTATTCCGTTTCTCTCGTCTGGAACCCGAGCAGCAGCTGTTCGACATCTGCCAGTTCATCCAACCGACCCCGGACCGCGCCAAGCAGGTAACCGCCCAGGTCGTCGAGCAGGCGATTGAGTGCGTCCTCGTCCTGTGCTGCAACCGCTGCATCGAATCGCCGCACAAAGTCCCGGTCCCAATCTCCGCCGCCCTCGGTGTATTCACGCCGCACCCAGTGCTGTGCGGCCCGCAGCAACTGATCCAGATCGTTGTGATCGAAGTCCCAGGCAGACACGTCCAGGCGCCGCTCGATGTGGCTGCGCAGGTTGAACAGATCGATGCCATCGATCGGAAGCGCACGGTGCCGCCGGGCAGCCCTTCGCCGATCAGCCGCTCTCAGCTGATCGACCAGCTCGGAGTAGGTGGCGGCCCGCGCTCCGGAGGAAATGACCAACAACAGGGTGGCAATCCCGCCTGCTGCTGCAGCGCGGCGTGCACGGCTTCGACGCTCAGGCCTTTGTCGGCGCGACAGCCTGAAGCGTTGAACAAATTCCTCGAGCGCATCGGAACTGAGATCGGCGTAGCGTCCCATGGGGAACGGCGTGGCGGCGCCGAAGCGGTTCAACCACTGCCGGTTGAAGCGGTCGACCTGGAGGTGGAAGTTGCGGGGCTGAAAGGTGTAGAACGACACCCGGTCGCGCGGGATCATGTGGTCGATGTCCACGGTGATCCAGCGGGCAGCGCCCCCCGGCGGCTGGTAGTGGAACTCGGGAGCCAGTCCCCTCGCCCGCGCACCACGACTCAGACGCATCCGCCCTGCGGCAATTTCCCGATCGATGATCGCCCCACCCTCCGGGCTGCTGTAGACAGCCCGCCACATTGCCGACCGCGCATTCCCCCATTGCCCGTCGCCGATCTCGTACGCCCGGTCGAGCAACGCCAGGGCACGGGTACGGTCACCCGGGGCAAGTTCGGTGCCGCTGCGCGCCATGATGTCGCGAAACTCGGTTTCCAGCCCGACGATGGAGGCCTGGGCACGCACAACGCGCGCGTCGCCCGCGAGCGCTGCAGGCGCTTCCTGGCGCAACACCCGGCTGAGTTCACCCAGCACGCGCTCGCGCTGGCGCAAGGAGGCCTCCAGGGCAAGGCGATCGGCACTCGGCGGCGGAACGATGCCGCTGCCTGCGCCCGGCATGCGCGTGCCCGGCGGGCTCGTCGGCGCGATGGCCCGCTCCACCGCTCGGTCGACATCCGGGTCGATGCCCCTGGCAGCAGACCCCGTTCCGCGTTCGGCATGCGTCTGCGGGTCGCACATGATCAGGCCTCGATGACGCCGCCGGGCTGCCCTTGCACCACCACGAACTTGTCCACGCTGGCCGGGTCGACGTCCAGCATGTTCCCGGCTATGCGGGCGGCGCGACGCAGGGCATCGATGCGCTTGGTGCGGACTTCCTCCTCCACCTTGAGCACGTCCAGACCGCGATGCGCCAGTTTGAAGGGCTCCAGCAAGGTCCCGTCTCCCTTGATGGCCTCCATGAACAGCTGGCCAGTCGGGAGCACGACTTCCTGTTCGGCATCGGGCCATCTGAGCATGGCATCCACCACCATGCGTGCCAGCCGGTCGCGGCCCGCATCGTCCAGGCCCGCCTGTGGATCGCGCCATGCCTCCTGTGCGTAGGCCAGCAGCTCCGCTCCCGTGTAAGGCAGTTCGTAGGCAGGGTCACGCACGCCGAAGTATTCGTCGGCAAATGGGTGCAGCATCACATCGGTGAGTTGGCTGCAGACCCTCAGGGGAAAGATGGCGAAGTTGCCCCGGAAGCCCAGCAGGCGATCGAGGTCGGCAATGTCGCCCAGCCGGCGCCTGGGCAGGCTGTCCAGGCTGGCTGGCGGTGCGGGCGGAACGAACTCCAGCACATAGGCGCTGCCGTCCCGTTGCAGACCGGGGACCTCCTGAGACAGCTCGTCTGGGCGTGCAGCGCGCAGGCGGTAATCCGACGGGTTCGGCGGGAAGAACGGCACTTCGCGGTCGTAGAGGGAGAAATAGCGGGCATCGGGATGCTCACGCATCCACTGTTGCTGCATGTAGTGGAAGATGTTGTTCTTCACGTGCAGACGCAGCTGCAAGATCGCCGTGTCGCGCTGCGCCTTTTGCTTGATCGCTTCGCTCAGGCGTTTCGTGGCCTCCTCGAGCGCAGTCTGTGCGCGCGCCAAGGCGGCGCCCTTGGACTCGATCTCCGACTCAAGGTACTCCAGCGCCTTCTCGGCCGCCTTGCGGCGCGATTCCAGGCGCTCGTTCTCGTCGCTCTGGCCGCCGCCGAAGAGCTCGGTCAGCCCGCCGCTGAAGATCGCGGCGGCAATGCGCTCGCCGTCGCTGGCTTCGTCGGCCCGCGCCTCGCCTTCACCCTGCAGGAACCGGACAATCTGCGCACGGCGATGACGGGCTTGTTCGGCCAGCGCGTTGTATTCCGACTCCAACGCCACGGTGAGCCGCTGCTGCGTCAGAAACGCCGCTCTGCGCAGTTCCAGGTCGAGCGCATCGCCGCTGCGGCCCTCCTGCAGATGCTCGAGCGCCGGCCGCAGTTCGGGCTCCAGCAGGCTGTCACGCAACAAGCCCGCGTGCTCCAGCAGCCAGCCTTCGTCGATCTCGTGTGGCATGGGCATGTCCATCGCCACCAGCACCACAGGCTGGACACGATGCAACTGGCTGGACACCCGGTAGCGTCGTTCCAGTTCGTAGAGCAGATAGGTGACTGTGATCTCGTTGTTGGGATTGGACAGCGTGTGCTTGATGTTGCTTTCGCTGTAGACCTCGGTTTCGGACTCGACGGTCACCTCCGATTCGGTCTTGACCTGTTCAGCGGCCTTGCGGGCGATCTCGGCAAACGTCTTTTGCAGACGCCTGCTTTCCTGCGTGAAGTTCTGGCTGAACTCGGAGGCGGCCCCGATGGTGCCGATGCCGATGTTGAACTGGGCCTCCGTCGACAGGCGGTTGTTGATCGCCAGGGTGCTGGCATCCAGGGCCTCCTGCTCGGTTCGCGACGTCGACTGGCTCTCCCGCGACGACTCCTGCATCTGCTTGCTGGCGCGACGCTGGCGGTCAGTCCGCTTGCTGGTGCGCTTGACGGTGAACTCCCTCGTCTCGCCCGGCGCCAGCGGCAGGGTCTCGACCAGCCGCCCAACCTGGTAGCTGACAGGTGACCACTGCTGACGATAGGTAAGCAAGGTCCCGTAGTTGATGGTTCCCGGGGCAAAGACCGAGAAACGGTACGTCTCGGCCAGCGAGGCTTCGAGGTCTGCCACCAACGCCTCGGCTGCCGCAAGCGGGCTGCGGCTGTGCGCCGCGAGAATGGCGTCCGCCCGTTCGCGCAAGGATCCGTCCCCCGCCGGGGCGTTCACCCTGGCCCCCGACCCCGGCGCGACCACCACGACCGGCCCGCGCCCTCGCCCATCCACCCTGACCGTTGCTGACGATGCCACACCTTCGGCCAGGCTGAGCATGGCCGCCTTGCCGGTACGGTCCAGGCCGTTCCACTGAGCGGCCGTCAGCCACGGTAGCGCCCTGGCGACCTGCGCAGGAACGGCCTCTACGCCTGCGTAGGTGGCACTGCTCAGCAGGTCGTCGAGCAACCGCCGCAACTCGGCAGCGCTGCTCACGGCATCCAGATCCGAGCCCAGCACACCGTAGTCCTCGTCCAGCTGCACCAGGGTGCGGTAGAGCTCTCTGGCCTTGCGTTCGAAGCGGCGGTCGAAGAAGCTGGTCCACACCGACTCGAAGGCAATCTGGAGCACGTTCAGATCACGCGATGCCACGACATTCGCGGGACCACCCGACATCTCCAGCCGGCGAACGATCTCCTTGATGCGCAGCAGGTCTTCCGCCGGCGAGCCGTTCCTCGCCGCCTCGATGTCGGGGAGCTGTGCCACCTGGGCACGCAGGCGCTGCAGGATTTCCGCGCGCACATCTTCTGCCGTGGCGCCAGTGCCGTCGTTGGCGTCGCCGCCTCCCGGCAAAGGATCCGCGACAGGCGGCGCCGACAGCGCCTGCACCGAGCGCCGCGCCCGAAGGGCCGTGAGCAGATCCCGATGGCGCAACAAGCTCCCGTCCGAGCCGAGACGCCGCGACAGATCACAGAACGTCACCGCCACGGTGCCGCCGCGGGCCAAGGCTTCGGGGTCGCCGCCAAGGTCGCGCACCGCAGCATCATCGAGGCGAAAACGCATCGCCACACGGGTTTCGCGATGCCGCTCCAGCGTGCGACGCCAGCGCTCCATCAGGCCCCGACGAATGTCGTCGAGCGCGGGGTTCAGACCCAGGAAGCCGGCTCGCGCAAACACACCCTCATCGGCCAGACGGGACAACATCCCGGAAACGGCCACACGCTCCCGGGCCATTGCGGGCAACGCATGGGCAGCGAACTCCCGCTGCACCTGCGCTACGGCCTTGTACTCCTGCGTCTGGACCTGCAGGCGCTCGCGCAGCGCTGCGGACCCCAGCACGGCCTCGTCCGTCTGCGGCAAGCGCACGCCGGCGCGCTCGAGCCGCGCCCTCTCCACCTGGATGACAAAGCTTTCGATGTCGCCCGCATCCATCAGCGGGGCCGCCGTTCGGAACAGCAGCCTTTGTTCAAGATCGAGTCCGTCCGGCTTGCCGGGAGGGCCGGGACGGTCAGGCCCGAACACACACAGCACGAGGTCGGGCCGCGCGGGACTCCCATCTCCTGCGGCAAAGCGCTTGGCGTCGAAGGCCAGCCAGAAACGACCTTCTGCATCGGTCAACACCGATCCGAGTCGCTCCATGCCTCCGGGCTGGACAGGCCTCGCATGGGTGGGCGGCGACACCGGCGCCGGATCGACGTCCAGCACACTGACCACCAGATCGGGCACACCGGCGCCCGTCTCTGAAACCACGACCCGGCCCTGCACGCGAAACGCCATGTTCCGATCCTCCTGCGGTTGCGGACGCGTTTCGCCATGCACAGGCCCACGTCCAGCCGCGCTACTGCGCGGGTTGAGAGTGAATCCCCAAAACTGCAGGGCTTGTGAAGAGCTTGGAGTGTAGGCGCCGCCGGTTGCTGCAGTGAACTCCTTTTCTGTAACGGAACCTTCGGAGGGTCCGCCTCAAGAGGCGATCGCACATGCGGCACAATCGCGCGGCCCGAATGGTTCGGGCATCCTTCACTGAACTCTGACATCCAACGCATGAACAAGACCGAACTGGTTGAACACCTGGCTTCCAAGCACGATCTGTCCAAGGCCGAAGCCGGCCGCATCCTGGAGACCCTGCTCGACGCGATCGTCACGACCGTCAAGAAGGGTGGCGCCGTGACCCTGCCGGGCTTCGGCTCCTTCAAGCAGCACGCCCGTGCCGCCCGCAATGGCGTGAACCCCAGCACCGGCGCCAAGATCAAGATCGCCGCGGCCAAGCTGCCCAAGTTCGCTCCGGGCGCTGGCTTCAAGGCCGCCGTCGACCCCAAGGCCGCTGCCCGCAAGGCCGCCAAGGCCCCGGCTCCGAAGGCTGCGCCCAAGAAGGCCGCCAAGAAGAAGTAAGCCTTCCCGGCCCAACGCTTCGACCCCGCCGTGTGCAAACACCGGCGGGGTTTCTGCTTTTCAGACCCCGGCCGCCACCTGTTCGCCGATCGCGAGCGCCGCGGTCAGCCCCGGCGACTCGATGCCGAAGAGGTTCACGAGGCCACGCACTCCATGCTCGGCTGGCGTCTGGATCATGAAGTCCCGGGCCGGCTCGCCCGGGCCGTTCAGCTTGGGCCGGATGCCGGCATAGGCGGGCTGCAGGGCGCCCTCGGCAAGACCCGGCCAGTAGCGGCGGATCGAGGCATAGAACGACGTCGCGCGGGCCGGATCGACCCGGTAATCCAGGGCCTCGACCCATTCGACGTCGGGGCCGAAGCGGGCCTGGCCACCCAGGTCCAAGGTGAGATGCACCCCCAGGCCCCCGGGCTCCGGCACGGGGTAGATGAGGCGAGAGAACGGCGAGCGGCCGCTCAGGCTGTAGTAGTTGCCCTTGGCGCGGTGCAGTGGCGGGATCCGATCGGCCGGCAGGCCCTCGAGGCGGTGGGCGATCTCCTGGGCGTGCAGGCCCGCGCAGTTCACGACGAGCCCGGCCTCGATCTCCATGGGGCTGTCTCCCTGGACATCGAGCACGATGCCGCTCGCCCCGCAGCGCCCACCGGCCACATCCGCGCCATAGGCCAGCACGCCGCCTGCGGCTTCGAGATCGCCTTGCAGCGCCAGCATGTAGGCATGGCTGTCCACGATGCCGGTGCTCTCGCTGTGCAGCGCGGCCTCGCAGGCAAGCTGCGGCTCCAGCGCACGGGCCTGCGCCCCTGTGAGCAGGTGCAGCCCCTGCACGCCATTGGCCCGCCCGGTGGCCTGCAGCTGCTCCAGCACCTGCACCTGCTCGACCGAGGCCGCCACGATCAGCTTGCCGCAGCGGCGGTGAGGGATGCCCTTGTCGGCACAGTAGGCGTAGAGCAGCTCCTTGCCTCGCACGCACAGCCGGGCCTTCAGCGAGCCCGTGGGGTAGTAGATGCCGGCGTGGATGACTTCGCTGTTGCGTGAGCTGGTGCCCGTGCCGATGCTGGATGCGCGCTCCAGCACGATGGTCTCCAGGCCCCGCAGGGCCAGCGCCCGGCCCACGGCCAGACCCACCACCCCAGCCCCGATCACGATGGCATCGACACGTTCCATGATTCAACCCGTTGGGTTCAGACTGCCGGACAAAGAAAAACGGGCCAGTCCCTGAGGAACTGACCCGTTGTTCTAGAACCAATGTTCTGGCGCGGCTGGCAGGATTCGAACCCACGACCCCTTGGTTCGTAGCCAAGTACTCTATCCAACTGAGCTACAGCCGCGAAGACCGAAACTATAACATGATTTTTGAGTTTGTCATCACTCGATGCGCGCCGCTCGGCGAAAGCAACTGCGCGCCCGGTCGTGATCCTCATCCTGCTCGGCCATCTCCGCCAGACGGCGCCAGGCGCTGCGGCGCTGGCTGGGCGAGAGCGTGGGGTCGTCGGCACAGCGTTCGAGCTGCTGGCGCGCCTTGCCCCACAGCTGCAGCTCGGCCAGGGCACGGCCCAAGGCGTAGGCGAGTTCCGGTCGTGTGGGGTGAGCGTGCGCGGCGGCCTCCAGGCGGGGCAGCCAATCGGTGCCCAGCCCTTCAAGCGAACGCACCAGAGCCTCGGCGAGGGCCTGCCACTCCTCGGCACTGCGGCCCGCCGGGGTGTCCCAGAAGGGCTGCAGCATCGCCCGCGCTTCCGCAGGGCGTCCGTGGCGCGCCATGGCCATGGCCGCACGCGCCGCGATGAAGGCATCGCGGCGATCGGCGGCATCGAGTTGCTCCCACACGCGCTGCAACTGGTCAGCATCACGCGCGGTATCGAGCGCTTCCAGGGCCAGGGATCGCAGCAGGCCCTGCGCCGCCACCTGAGAGAAGCCCTGGTGCTTGGCCAGCAGGCGTGCGGTCCGCAGGGCATCCAGGGGCTGTCGGGCCAGCCGCGCAGCCTGCAGTTTCAGGCGCAGGGCCTGGGTGCGGCGGGCCAGTCCTGGGGGCAGTTCGGCAATCAGCTCCAGCGCGCGTTCGGCATCACGGTCTTCCAGTGCCCACTCGGCGGCCATCAGGCGCACTCCTTCGTCGGCCGCGCGGCCGTTGGAGCCCGAGGGCGAGTTGGACAGGGCTTCCTGCAACAGTTCGTCGCGTCGGGTGCGGTCTTGCAGGCGGTGCATGCTGCCGGCGGCCAGCAGGCGGGCCAGGGTGACGAACTCCGGGTCGGCCTGAAGCTCCGGCGTGACGTTCTGGATGGTCAGCGCACGTTGCGCGGCCTTGTGGGCACGGCTGTAGCGCGCACCGAAGTACAGCGCCAGGGCCTCGCGCAGCGCCTGCTGGGCATGGTGGTCGCGCCGCGCGATGCGCCACTCGCGCGCGCGGCGCGGCAGGCCGATCAGCGTGTGCAGCGTCTGCAGCGCCACGAACAGCCCCAGACACAGCAGCAGCAAGGCCAGGATGAAGAAGTTGAAGGACAGGTCCATCCGCCACGGCGCCCAGTAGAGCGTGACGACCGCGTCGTTGCGCCCCAGGACCGCAGCGGCCAGCACCGCGAAACCGAACAGCAGGATGAACCAGACGACGTTGCGCATCGACGCAGCCCCCCTCAGCGTCCGGCCGCAGCGGCCTGCAGCGCCGAGAGCGTCTCGTCCGGACGGGGCAACTGGCTGGCGCGTGCCTGCGTCTGGACCTGGCGCAGCGTGTCGGCGACCTGCATCACCCGGCGCGAGCGCGGATCGAAGTAGCGGTCGAGGGCCTGCTGGGCCTGGCGCACATCGGCCTGGACCGTGTCGAACTGACGACTCAGCAGGGCCAAGCGGGCATTGAGCAGGCGCAGCTTCAGATTCTCGCGCAGGAAAAAGGCCTGCTCTGGCGCGATCAGCATGGCTTCGGGCTGGTCGATGCGCGTCACGCGCACCAACGAACGCAACTCCTGCCACACGTGGGCGGCAAGATCCCGGCCGCGCTCTGGCCACCCCGTATCCGCGCGTGGAACCTGCGCCGCTTCAGCCGCGGCGCGCTCGGCCACGCCCGCGCCGGGACTCGAGAGCAAGGGCAGGTCATCGGCGAGGCGCGCGGCTTCATCCAGACGCGCCACCAGCGACGGCACATCGGCCACCGCCACCGCTCGCACTCGCTCCACATCCAGAGCGATGGCGCGTCGAACACGCTCAAGACGCGGTTGGTTCAATCGCTGCAGCCGCTCGTCGGCCGATTTGAGCGCACTCACGAGCGGCTCGGCGCTGCCCGTGAGGCCAGCCTGCTGCAAGGCCACGCGGATGCCGGCTTCGATCTCGATCAGCACATTCTCGTCGCGCGAGCGCGACAGCGCCTGCAGCAGATCGTCCAGCTGGTTTCGTTGAAGGCTGACTTCGGCCAGGCGTGTCTCGAGCACAGCCGTGCGGGCGGCAGATTCACGCGCCACATCCTGGGCCTGACGCGCGAGCGCACGGGCTTCGGTGGCCAGGTCCTGGCTCACCTGCTGGCGCGCCACCAGTTCACGCTCGAGATCGCGCAGCTGCTGATGGGTCTGGTAAGCCAGCACCACGGCCACCACGCTCAGGATGAGCAGGCCCACCACAGCCACCCACCACAGCGAGCGGGAGGGGGAGGCGGGCGCGGAAGGGGGGGGCGCTGGAGGAGAAGAAGTGTCGCTCACGGTGACTTTCATTGTATCGAGCCCCCTGGCAGGATTGCCTTGCAGGCGGCCCCAGGCCTCGGCCACGGCCTGAGGGGCTGGATGCGAAGCCTCGATGCACCCCAGGCCCAGGGCCCTTGCGCGCTCACCGATGCGTGGGTGGGTCACCACGGCGCAGTGCCGCGACCAGTCCGCCTGCAGTCCCTGCTGGCGCACGAGCTCCACCAGGTGATCGATGGCCTGCGAACTGCTGAAGAGCCAGGCCTGTCCGGCCGGGTCGGCCAGCACCTCGCGCAGCCGCTGGCGGTCGGCATCGTCCAGCAACGGCACACGCCGTCGGTAGGCGCCGAGGAATTCGACGGTGGCCCCCGCGGCTTCCATCTGCTGGGCCAGCCAGGGCCGCCCCCCCTCGCCGCGAACGATGAGCACGCGCCCCCCGTCCCAGGGCTCGTGGCGCAGCACCTCCCACAGCGACTCGGAGTCGAGCTGCTCGGCATCGTCGGCGGGGCGCCGCCGCAGAGCCTCGGGTACCCCCGCGCGGGCGAGGGCGGCGTCCGTGCCGGGCCCGGGCGTGGCCACCCGCACCCCCTCGGGCCAGGCCGCCGGTGCGGCGGGCCCCTGGGCAAAGAACTGCTCGACGGCGCTGGGGCTCACGAAGACCAGCAGCTGGTACTCCGTCAAGCGCGCCCAAGCCGCCTGCACGGCCTGCGCGTCCTCAGGCGGATCGATTGCGATGAGTGGCAGGGGTTGCGCAGGCACGCCGAGCTCGCGCAGCTGCGCCACCCACTGGAGCGCCTGCCCCTGCGGGCGCGTGACGAGCAGCGTCGTGGGGCTCGCGTGCATCCTCACGCGTCCGCGGCCAGGCGCGCGAGGATGGCGTCGGCCCCCTGGGCGCGCAGCTGCTCCGCCGCCTGTGTGCCCAGGGCCTGGGCAGACTCGGTACTGTCCACGGGCGCCTCGCAACGCACCTGCAGCAGTTGCAGCGTCGTGGCAGAGGGATCGCCCAGCGCCGCATGCAGGACCAACTGCGTCCCTTGCCAGACGCCATGGGCGGCCAGCGGGACGCTGCAGCTCCCGCCCAGCGCACGCGAGACGGCGCGCTCAGCATGCACGGCCAGCCAGGTGGGTCGATGTACAAGGCTCTCAAGCACCGCACGCAGCTCGGCATGGTCGGCGCGGATCTCCAGGCCCAGCGCACCCTGCCCGGCCGCCGGCAGCATCTCCGAGGGTTCGAAGACGCTGCGGATGCGCTCGGCCAGGCCCAGGCGCTTCAGCCCGGCCGCGGCCAGCACGATGGCGTCGTAGTGGCCCTCGTCGAGCTTGCGCAGCCGCGTGTCGAGGTTGCCGCGCAGCGGCTCGATGCGCAGGTCGGGGCGTGCCGCACGCAGCTGCACCAGGCGGCGCAAGCTGGAGGTGCCCACCACGGCACCGGTCGGCAACTCCGCGAGGTGGGCGTAGCGCGGCGAAACGAAGGCGTCTCGCGGGTCTTCACGCTCCAGCACGGCCGCGAGCATGAAGCCCTCGGGCAACTCCATCGGCACGTCCTTGAGCGAATGCACGGCCAGGTGGGCCCGGCCCTCCTCGAGTGCCACCTCGAGTTCCTTCACGAACAGGCCCTTGCCCCCCACCTTCGACAAGGTGCGGTCGAGGATCTGGTCGCCGCGCGTGGTCATGCCCAGCAGGTCGACCGTGCGGCCGAAACGCTGCTGAAGCAAGGCCTGCACGTGACGGGCCTGCCACAGTGCCAGGCGGCTTTCGCGCGTGGCGATGATCCAGTCGGTCGTCGCCGGGGTCGCGGAGGAGTTGGAGGGGGTGGGAGCGCTCATGACGGCATGCTACCCGAGCAGGAGCGGCGAACGGTCGTGCGAGGGCCGCGCAGCGCTTTGCACGGTGCTACCATGCGGCCTTTGTAATTTTGTTACCACCCTGAGACGCATTGAGGTAACCATGCCGCGCCCCGCCCCCCCCGCCCGCCCCCGTTCGAAGTCGAACATCCAGGCGGATGCCGCTGAAAAGAACCGCCCCCTGGTGGAAGACATCCGGCTGCTGGGCCGCATCCTGGGTGACGTGATCCGCGAGCAGGAGGGACGCGAGGCCTTCGAGCTGATCGAGCGCATCCGCCAGCTGTCGGTGGCCTACCGCCTCAAGCGCGATGCCCAGGCCGGCCGCTCGCTGGACCGTCTGCTGAAGAATCTCAGCAGCGACCAGACCGTGTCGGTGATCCGCGCCTTCAGCTACTTCTCTCACCTGGCCAACATCGCCGAAGACCGTCACCACGTGCGCCGGCGCGATCACCACGAACGCCAGGGCCACGTTCAGGAAGGTTCGCTCGCCTTCTGTTTCGAGCGCCTGGCCGAAGGCGGCGTCCGCGCAGACGACGTCGCCCGCACCCTGGCGCAGGCCTACATCTCGCCGGTGCTCACCGCCCACCCCACCGAGGTGCAGCGCAAGTCCATTCTGGACGCTGAACGCGCCATTGCAGAGTTGATCCATCAGCGTGACGAGCTCCACACCCAGCGCGAACTGGACGACAACGAAGCCCAGATCCGCGCCCGCGTCACGCAGCTGTGGCAGACGCGCATGCTGCGCTACACCAAGCTCACGGTGGCCAACGAGATCGAGAACGCGCTCAGCTACTACCACGCCACTTTCCTGCGCCAGATCCCGCGCATGTACCGCAGCCTGGAGCGTGCCCTGCCCGGCCATGAGGTGGCGCCTTTCTTCCGCATGGGCAACTGGATCGGTGGCGACCGTGATGGCAACCCCAACGTCACGGCCGCCACGCTGGCATTTGCGCTGCGCCAGCAGGCCGAGACAGCCCTGCGCTACTACCTCACCGAGGTGCATGAGCTGGGCGCCGAGCTGTCGATCTCGGCCATGCTGGTGGATGTGGCCCCGGCCCTGGCCGCCCTGGCCGAGCGTTCGCCCGACACCAACGAGCACCGCCGCGACGAACCCTACCGCCGCGCCCTGATCGGCATGTACGCCCGTCTGGCCGGCACGCTGCAGCGGCTCACCGGCACTGAGGCCCTGCGCCACGCGGTGGCCCCTTCCACCCCCTACGACAGTGCCGGCGAGTTCCTGGCCGACCTGCGCGTGATCGAGGACTCGCTGGCCCACCACCACGGCAGCGCCCTGGCCGAGGTGCGGTTGCGCCCGCTCATCCGTGCCGTGCAGGTCTTCGGCTTCCACCTGGCCACCGTCGACCTGCGGCAGAGTTCGGACAAGCACGAGGCGGTGGTGGCCGAGCTGCTGGCGGCGGCGCGCGTGGAATCAGGCTATGCCCACCTGCACGAGATCCACAAGATCGAGCTGCTGGTCCAGCAGCTGCGAGACCCGCGGCCCCTGCGCGTGCGCGGGGCGCAATACAGCGAGCACACCGAATCGGAGCTCGCGATCTTCGAGACGGCGCGCGTGATGCGCGAACGCTTCGGCCGCGAGGCGATCCGCCACTACATCATCAGCCACACCGAAACGGTGAGCGACCTGCTGGAGGTGCTGCTGCTGCAGAAGGAGGTGGGGCTCATGCGCGGCACGCTGGGCGAGGACGCGGTGGCCGACCTGATCGTGGTGCCGCTGTTCGAGACCATCGGCGACCTGCGCCAGGCCGCGCCCATCATGCGCACCTTCTACGCCCTGCCGGGCGTGCTCGACCTGGTGAAGCTCAGCGGCAGCGAGCAGGACATCATGCTGGGCTACAGCGACAGCAACAAGGACGGCGGCTTCTTCACCAGCAACTGGGAGCTCTACCGGGCCGAGATCGAGCTGGTGGAGCACTTCAACCGGCTCAAGGCCGAACATGGCATCACGCTGCGGCTCTTCCACGGCCGCGGCGGCACCGTGGGCCGCGGCGGCGGCCCGAGCTACCAGGCCATCCTGGCCCAGCCTCCGGGCACGGTGAACGGCCAGATCCGCCTGACCGAACAGGGTGAGGTGATCGCCTCGAAGTACGCCAACCCCGAGATCGGCCGGCGCAACCTCGAGACCCTGGTGGCCGCCACGCTGGAGGCCACGCTGCTGCACCCCACCAAGAGTGCGCCCAAGACCTTCCTGGAGGCCGCGCAAGCGCTGTCGGAGGCCAGCATGAAGGCCTACCGCAAGCTGGTCTACGACACCGCCGGCTTCACCGACTATTTCTTCGCGGCCACGCCCATCCGCGAGATCGCCGAGCTCAACATCGGCTCGCGCCCTGCCTCGCGCAAGGCCACGCGGGCCATCGAGGACCTGCGCGCCATTCCCTGGGGCTTCTCCTGGGGCCAGTGCCGCGTGGCCCTGCCGGGCTGGTACGGCTTCGGTTCGGCCATCGAGGCCTACCTGGGCCAGGGTCCACAGCGCAAGGAGCGGCTGGCGCTGCTCACGCGCATGCACCGCCAGTGGCCCTTCTTCCGCACTCTGCTGTCGAACATGGACATGGTGCTGGCCAAGACCGACCTCGCCGTGGCCTCACGCTACGTGGAGCTGGTGGAGGACAAACGCCTGGGCCGGCGCATCTTCAAGGCCATCGAGGCTGAGTGGCAGCGCACGCAGGACGCCCTGGCACTGATCACCGGCGAGAAGCAGCGCCTGGCGTCCAACCCGGCGCTGGCGCGCTCCATCGAGCACCGCTTCCCCTACCTCGACCCCATCAACCACCTGCAGGTGGAGCTGATGCGCCGCTACCGGCAGCAGAAGGAGTCGGGCGAGGTGAACGAGCGCGTGCAGCGCGGCATCCACATCTCGATCAACGGCGTGGCGGCGGGCCTGCGCAACACGGGTTGATCAACCGCCCTTGTTGCGCATCCAGTCGGCGGTGTTGAAGAAGGACTCGCGCAGCCGGCCCACCAGCACCGGGTCGAGCTGCAGTTCCTGCATGGCCTGGTCCATGCATTGCAGCCACTGGTCGCGCTCCTTGATGCCGATCGGGAACGGCAGGTGGCGCGCGCGCAGCCGCGGGTGGCCGAAGCGCTCGACGTAGTGCTGCGGGCCACCCAGCCAGCCGCACAGGAACCAGAACAGCTTGTCGCGCGAGCCCTCCAGCGCCGTGGGGTGCAGCGCGCGCAGTTCGGCGTAGGCCGGCTCCAGGTCCATCAGGTCGTAGAAACGGTCCACCAGGGCGCGCACGGCGCCCTCGCCGCCCACCCACTCGTAGGCGGTCTCGGGTTGCGTGGCTTGATCAGGGGGATTCGAGGTCATCGAGTCTTCACTTCACGTATCCCCAGGCCTTCAGGCGACTGGCGGAGTATTGGGCGGCCTGTCCCTGGGCGCCCAGGCGCAGGAAGGCGTTGTACTGGCGTGCGGCGGCCTCGCGCTCGCCCATGCCCTCCAGGGCGACACCGCGCAGGAAGGTCACGCCCGGGTCGCCAGGCAGCATGCGGTCAAAGGCCAGCAGGTCGGCATGGGCACGGGCGGGTTCACCATCGGCCAAGGCCAGCACGCCCGCGAGCTTGCGCGCCTGGGCTTCCTGGGGGTAGATGGTCTTGGCGGCCTCGGCATAGCGCTGCGCGTCGCGCGTGCGGCCCTGGGCCTGCAGGCACTGGGCCATTCGCAGGTTGGCCGCATAGTCCTGCGGGGTGAGCTTCAGGGCCTGGGTGAACTGGGTGTTGGCGTCGGCATAGGCCTTGCGCGCCATGGCGGTCTCACCGTTCTTGCAGGCGTCGATGGTGGGCTTGATGCGCCGCACGCCCGCGATCGAGTCCATGTAGCGCTCGCGCTGCACCGGGCGCGAGGCCGTGGCGCCATAGCGCTCCTGTGCCAGGCGGCGCGCCGTGTCGCGGCGCTCGCCACTCATGGGGTGCGACGAGAACATGGTCTGCAGCAGGCTGGGCTGGGCCTTTTCCTGATCGACCAGCATCTGGTGCAGCTCGGTCATGCCGCTGGCCGGGTAGCCGGCGCGCACCATGTACTCCTGCCCCAGGGCGTCGGCCTCGCGCTCGTTGTCGCGCGAGTAGCTGGCCAGCAGCGCACTGGCACCCACCTGGCTGCCCAGCCCCACCAGGGCGCCCCATTGCGAATTCGAGGCCGCCACGTTCAGCCCCACCACCACCGATTGCGCAATGAGCGCCTGGCCCTGGCGCTGGGCGGCGTGGCGAGCGTTCACATGGCCCATCTCATGGCCCAGCAGTGCGGCCAGCTCGGCTTCATCTTCCATCTCGGTGAGGATGCCGCGTGTCACGCCCATCGCACCCGCCGGGAAGGTGTAGGCGTTGACGTAGTTGGCGTTGAGCACCCGGTAGGAATACGGCATCTGCGGCCGGTGGGTGTGCTGCTGCAGGCTGCGCCCCACCGAGACCACGTAGTCGTTGACCCCGGCCTCCTGGATGGGCCCGAGATCCTGCGAGAACTGGTGGGGCGACATCTGGGCGTCCACCTGACGTTCCTGGGCCTCGCTCATGCCCACGACGATGGTCTCTCCGGTGACGGGTGAGGTGGCGCAGCCCTGCAGCCAGGGCAGCACGACCACGCTGGTGCTGGCGCCGAAGAGCCACAGGGCGTCGCGCCGGCTCAGTCGATTGCGCCGGAGGTTATGGGCCAGGGCGGTGGGGATCATGGGGCATCCTTTCGGTGGTCGAAGGGAAGCACCCATTGTAGAAAGCCGCCATGCGGCGCCCGCCCGAGAGGGCATTCAGGCCGTGGCTGACGCCGGCGCCGCCGCTTCGATGCGCGTGGCCAGTTGCGCGATGGCCTGGGCCGCGGCCGTGCCCGGCAGGGCTTCAAACAGCAGCTGGCGCCGCTGCAGGGCCTCGCGCACGGAGGGGTCACTGGGAATGTCGCCCACCAGAGACAGCTTCACGGCCTCGCCCTGGGGCGTGGACACGAAACGATCGACCACCTGCTGCAGTTGCTGGGCCACGACCTTGCCGTCGCCCACCTTGGCCACCTGGTTGACGGCCAGGTGCAGCAGGCGGCGGCGCTGCTGCGTGGCCAGCACCTTGATGGTGGCATAGGCGTCGGTGAGCGAGGTGGGCTCGGGCGTGGCCACCACCAGCACGTCGTCGGCCAGCGAGATGGCATAGAGCACCACGTCGGAGATGCCGGCGCCGGTGTCCAGCAACACGTAGTCGTAGCGGGGAACGAGCGTGGCCACCACGCGCTGGAGCTGCTCGCGCACCTCGGGGGTGAGGCGCGAGTACTCCACCAGTCCCGAGCCGGCCAGCAGCACCGAGAACCCGCCCGGGGCCTTCAGCACCGCCTCGTCGAGCGTGGCCTTGCCGGTGAAGACATCGTGCAGGGTGATCTTGGGGTACAGGTTGAGCACCACGTCGAGGTTGGCCAGGCCCAGGTCGGCGTCGAGCACGAGCACGCGGTGGCCACGGCGGGCCAGGGCAGCGGCGGTGTTGGCCGAGACGAAGGTCTTGCCCACGCCGCCTTTGCCGCTGGTCACGGCCAGGACCCAGGCACGCCGGGTGCCGGGCAAGGGAAGCGAAGAGGTGCTGGCAGGGGTGGTGTTCATGGGATTACTCAAGGCTGTCGTCCCAGGTCGTCACGCCGAAGAGCATGCACTTCTCTTCGCTGCTGACGCTGCTGACCACCGATTGTTCGAGACAGACGCGGTTGCGACCCTCGGTCTTGGCACAGTAAAGCTGCAGGTCGGCCCGTTCGGTCCACAGCGCGGCGGATGAGCGCACCCACTGCGGCGCGAAGGCGCCGCCGATGCTCACCGTGACATGGATGACCTGGCCCGAAGGCAGTCGGATGGCGTGGCCCTCGATGGTGCGGCGGATGCGCTCGGCCACGGCCTCGCCGTAGGCCGGGTGGCAGTTGGGCAGCACCATGGCGAATTCCTCGCCGCCGAAACGCGCCACGGTGTCCATGGGCCTCACGCATTCGGCCAGGCGTTGGCCGATGGTCTGGATCACCAAATCGCCTGCCGCGTGGCCGTGGGTGTCGTTCACATGTTTGAAGTGATCGATGTCGATCACCAGCAGCAGCGCCGACTCGCCGGTGCGCGCCACGCGATCGATCTCGCGCTCGACCACGGCGCGGAAATGGCGCCGGTTGGGCAGTCCCGTGAGGGCATCACGCAAGGACAGGTCGCACAGGCCGTCGATGACGGCCTGCAGAACCACCTCGGCCGGAGCGTCGGACATCGACGGCAACGGGTACCCGGCCTGGTGCAGCAGGCTCAGCGCCTGCTCGAGCTTGAGCTCTTGCAGGTGGGGAGGCGCGGGATCGGCTGTCGGTTGCACAGGGTGTGGGCCTTCGAGTGGCAGCCAGTCTAGCAGCGCGGCCCAGCACCGCATGCCGCCGAGTTGACCGCAAGTTCTCCGGCATATCGGCCGTCGCGTCGCCGACTTGAGGACTTATGGCGGGACTTGCCCGTCAAAGGGCCGCCTTGCGCAGCGTTTCCACCACCGGGCGGCGCAGCACCTCGCGCAGGCCCCACCAGCCTGCCGCCAGGGCCAGCAGCGCCCCAGCCAGCGCGCCGGCCAGCGGCACCCAGGGCGAGGGCCCCCAGCTGAACTCAAAGGCGTAGCGCGCCAGCGCCCAGCCCACGGCGATGGCCGCCCCCGCCGCCAGCAGTCCCGCCAGGGCCCCCACGCCCAGCAGCTCGGCGCGCTGCACCCGCTCGAGCAGATGCCGACCCGCCCCCATGGCGCGCATCACGGCAAACTCGCGCTCGCGCGCCTCGCGGGTGGCCGTCACGGCTGCGAACAGCACCACCAGGCCCGCCGCCAGTGTGAATCCGAACAGGAACTCCACGGCACGGATCACCTGGTCCAGCACCCGCTGCACCTGGGCGATGGAGGCCGAGACATCGACGTTCGTGATGTTGGGGAAGTCGCGGCCGAGGCTGTTGTCGAAGCCCGCCTCGTCGGGCGCGCGAAAGGCCGCGATGTAGGTGATGGGCAGGTCGTCCATCCGGCTTTGCGGGAACATCGCGAAGAAATTGACCCGCATCGAGGCCCAGTCCACCTTGCGTACGCTGGTGATACGCGCCGGCACGATGATCCCGGCGATGTCAAAGCCCAGCGTGTCGCCCATCTTCAGCCCCAGCCGTTCGGCAATCCCTTCTTCGATGCTGATGGCGCCCTCTTCCTCCGGCACCCAGCGCCCCTGCACGAGTTCGTTGTGCACCGGCAGCTCGGCCGCGTGGCTCAGGTTGAATTCCCGGTCCACCAGGCGGCGCGCGCGTTCCTCGGTGTAACGGTCCGGGTCGACGGCCTCGCCGTTGATGGTGACCAGACGGCCCCGTACCATGGGATACCAGTCGTAGCCGCTCACGCCCGCCTGTGAGAGCCGCTCGCGGAAGGGCTCGGCCTGCTCGGGCTGGATGTTGATGACGAAGCGGTTCGGTGCATCGGGCGGCGTCGCCTGGCGCCAGCTGGAGATCAGGTCGGTGCGCAGCAGCACCAGCAGCACCAGCGCCAGCAGGCCCACGGCCAAGGCCGAGACCTGCAGCACGGCAAAGCCGGGGCGTGCCGCCACCTGGCGGGTGGCCAGCAGCAGCCAGCGCGGCGCCCCCACTTCGGAGACTGTGCGTCGCAACACCTGCACCGCCAGCCAACCCATCAGGGCAAACAGCGAGATGGCGACGGCGAAGCCCCCCACCACGATCAATCCCAGGCGCAACTCGCTGGATGCCGCCACCAGCAAACCGGCGAAGCCCAGTGCGCCAGCCGCCAGCACAGCCAGCGAAGCCGGCTTGAGTTCGCCGACGTCCCGGCGGATCACGCGCAGCGGCGGCACCTGGGCCAGTTGCAGCACCGGCGGCAGCCCGAAGCCAAAAAGCAGCGTCAGGCCCACCCCCAGGCCGAACACCGCCGGCCAGGGCCCCGCCGCGGGCAGCGTGGCCTCGACCAGCCCCGCCAGCAGGGCAACGAAGACATGGTGCACGGCATAGCCCAGCACCACCCCCAAGGTGCTGGCCAGCAGTCCCACGAAGGCGAATTCCAGGGCGTAGCTGCCCGCAATGGTGCGCTGCGACAGGCCCAGCACACGCAACATGGCGCAGTCATCCAGATGGCGGGAGGCGAAGTCGCGCGCAGCGATCCCGACCGCCACCGCCGCCAGCAGCGCTGCCAGCAGCGCCACCAGGTTCAGGAAGCGCTCGGCGCGGTCGAGCGTCTGGCGCATCTCCGGGCTGCCGCTCTCCAGCGACTCCAGGCGCACCCCTCGCAGGCCGGCCGAGTGGATATGGGCATCGGCCCAGGCCAGGAAGCGCCCCACCTCGGCCTCACGCCCGGCGGGCGCGGCCACGGCCAGGCGGTAGGTCACCCGGCTGGCGGGCTGGATCAGCGCCGTGGCTGCCAGATCGGCCTCGTTGAGCATCACCCTCGGGGCAAAGGCCATGAAGCCGGCCCCGCGATCGGGTTCGAGCGTGATGACCCGGCTGATGCGCAGGCCGGCATCTCCGAGCATCAGCTCATCACCCACCCCCAGTTGCAGGGCATCGAGCAAGGCGGCATCCACCCAGACACTGCCCTGCTCGGGGATGCCGCCGGCTGGTTCGTCCCCGGCTCCCGGCTGCCGGGTCACCCGGACCTGCCCACGCAGGGGATAGCCTTCGCTCACGGCCTTCACGGAGGCCAGCCGCGTGGCCCCCCCTTGCGCGTCGGGCGCACGCGCCATGCTGGGGAACGCCACCGTGTGGGCCTGCTCCAGCCCCTGCGCCCGGGCCTGCTCGACAAAGGCGGCGGGCGTGGGCTGATCGCTCGCGACAATGGCATCGCCCCCCAGCAGCTGGGCGGCGTCGCGGTTCAGACCGTTCTTCAGGCGATCGGCGAAGAATCCCACGGCGGTGAGCGCGGCCACCGCCAGCATCACGGCCACGACCAGCAGGCGCAACTCGCCGGCACGGAAATCGCGCAGGGTCTGGCGAAGTGCAAGGGACAGGACGTTTCGCGACATGGGATTTCCGGGTCTGTGACAGCGGCAACGATAGCCGAGCCAGGGCCCTCGCGCGGGCCTGGGGTCTTGTCAGGGGATGAACGGTTCTGAACGCAGCCATCAAGTGCATGCAACCCCGCCGGTCCCGACCCATGGTCCACTGGATGGCATGATGTCCTCCGCCCTGCCCCCGCTCTTCCTGTCCCATGGCTCGCCGCTGGTTGCGCTGGAGCCCGGGGAGACCGGCGCCTTCTTCCGACGCCTGGGCCCGGCGATCGAGCGGGCCTTCGGCCGTCCTCGCGCCATCCTGGCCGTCTCGGCCCACACGACCACGCGCGAACCCGTGCTGCTTGCCGCCGCTCGGCACGAGACCATCCATGACTTCGGCGGTTTCCCGCAGGCGTTGTACGAGATGCGCTACGACGCGCCGGGCGACCCGGCGCTGGCGCAGGCCGTCTCTGCTCGCCTCGGCGCTGCCGGCATGGGCCACCATGTGCTGGCTGAAGGTGGGCTCGACCATGGCATCTGGACGCCGCTGGTCCATGCCTGGCCCGCGGCCGACATCCCCATCGTGCCGCTCTCACTGGTGCCCTTTGCCGCGCCGGCCGAGCACTTCGCCATCGGAGAAGCCCTGGCACCGCTGGCCGAGGACGGCGTGCTGATCCTGGGCACCGGCAGCATCACGCACAACCTGCGCCTGGCACTGGGCAGCGGCCGCATCGATGGCTTGCCCGAAACGCCCGAGAGCGCCGCCTTCCGGCACTGGGTGTGGGAGCGCAGCACCGCGCGCGACTGGCCGGCGCTGCTCGACTACCGGCGCCTGGCGCCACATGCCGCGCTGATGCATCCCACCGACGAACACTGGCTGCCCTTCTATGCGCCGGCGGGCGCCGGCGGCCGCGACGCGGTGCCGGTGCGCCTGCACGCGGGCGTGACCTATGGCTGCCTGGGCATGGATGCCTATGCCTTCGGGCCCCGGGCCACGGCGCTGGCCGAGGCCCTGGCCGGCTGATCAGCGCCCGGGCAGCTGGCCCACCACGCCTTCGACGTAGTAGTCCATGGCCGCGATGCGGCGGTCGTCCATCGGGCCGCCCTCATGGCGCACACGGCCCTGGTTGTCGACGATGCGGCCGGCAAAGGGATGGAAGCGGCCCTCCTCGATGGCTTGCCGACGCTCGCGCACGAGTTTGGCCACGTCCGCCGGGATCTCCGGGTGCAGTGGTGCGAGGTCGATGAAGCCGTCCTTCAAGCCGCCCCAGGCCGGTGTGGGTGTCCAGCGCCCGTCCAGCATCGCCTGGGCCACCCGGGTGTAGTAGCCCCCCCAGTGGTGGGTGACGGCCGTGAGCTGGCGCTTCGGGGCGAAGCGGCGCATGTCGCTCTGGTAGCCGATGAACCAGCGCCCTTCGGCCTCGACCGTCTGGGCCACCGCGGTCGAGCCGCTGTGGTTGGTGATCACGTCGGCGCCCTGGCGCATCAGCGTGAGCGCCGCCTCGCGCTCGCGCGCCGGGTCGAACCAGGCGTTGAGCCAGATCACCCGCAACTGCGCCTGTGGGTTGGCCTCGCGCAGCCCGCGGGCAAAGGCGTTGATGCCCTGCACCACTTCCGGCACGGGGAAGCCCGCCACATAGCCCGCCGTGCCGCTGCGCGTCATGCGCCCGGCGATCAGCCCGGCGAGGTAGCGGCCTTCGTAGTAGCGCGCGTTGTAGGTGTTGAGGTTGGCCGCGGTCTTGTAGCCGCCGGCATGCTCGAAGGCCACCTGCGGGAAGTCGGCCGCCACCTTGAGCGCCGGCTCGAGGTAGCCGAAGCTCGAGGCGATGATGAGGCGATGACCCTGGGCGGCCAGGTCGCGCATCACGCGCTCGGAATCGGCCCCCTCGGCCACGTTCTCGACGAAGGTGGTCTGGACCCTGGCGCCCAGGTTCTTCTCGAGATCCAGACGGCCCTGGTTGTGCTGGTAGGTCCAGCCCGCTTCGCCCACGGGGCTCACGAAGACGAAGCCGACCTTCAGCGGCGCGGGAGCGGACGGCAGCGGCTTGGGTGGAGGGGTCTGGGCCGACAGGCCACTGGTGATGGCCAACGCAAAAGCTGCGGCCACGGCCGCGCGCTTGAGGTTTTTGTACATGGTGTTCCTCTACATGGCCCCGAGACAGGCGCGTGGCCTCCTGGGGCGCAGAGGCACGCGTTCAGTGAAAGCTTGCGAAATGGGCGTCGAGCTGCTCGATCCAGCGCGCCTTGGCCGAGGCCTCGGCAAAGCTCGCCTCGATGCTGTTGCGGGCCAGGGTGTAGGCCTGGGGTGCCTGCAGTGCAGGCAGCGCGGCAAAGGTCTCGACGAAGTTCTGGTGGAGGTAACCGCCGAAATAGGCCGGGTCGTCGGAATTGACGGTGGCCACCAGACCCGACGCCAGCAATTGTCCCAGATTGTGGTCCGACAGGCGGTCGAACACCCGCAGCTTGACGTTGGACAGGGGGCACACCGTGAGCGGCACCCGGTCGCGCGCCAGGCGTTGCACCAGATCGGCATCTTCCAGTGCCCGCACGCCGTGGTCGATGCGCTCGACCTTCAGCACATCGAGCGCGCTCCACACATAGGCCGGCGGGCCCTCTTCGCCCGCGTGGGCCACCCGGCGCAGGCCCAGCTCGCCGCAGCGGGCAAAGACCTTGGCGAACTTCTCGGGCGGGTGACCCCGTTCGCTGCTGTCCAGCCCCACGCCCACGAAGTGGTCCCGCCAGGGCAGCGCCTCTTCCAGCGTTTCGAAGGCAGCCTCTTCGCTGAGGTGGCGCAGGAAGCACAGGATGAGGGCGCTGCTCAGGCCCAGCTCACGCTGTGCCGTCTGGCGCGCCCGCGTCAGGCCGCGGATCACGGTCTCGAACGGCACCCCTCGGTCGGTGTGCGTCTGCGGGTCGAAGAAGAGCTCGGCGTGCACCACCCCATCGGCGGCGGCCCGGCGGAAATAGGCCATCGCCATGTCGAAGAAGTCGGCCTCCTTCTGCAGCACGCTGGCGCCAGCGTAGTAGATGTCGAGGAAGCTTTGCAGATCCGTGAATGCATAGGCACGGCGCAGGCTCTCGACATCAGGGTAGGCCAGCCCCATGCCGTTGCGGCGCGCCAGCTCGAAGATGAGCTCAGGCTCCAGCGAGCCTTCGATGTGGATGTGCAGCTCGGTCTTGGGCATGGTGCGCAGCAGTTCGGACAGCACATCTGGGGGCAGGGTGAGGTCGGTTCGCATGGGAAGAACTCCGCAAGATCGATGCCACAACTGTCGCACGGGTGACGCCCCTGGCGCGGGTTCATCCCGCCGCACAGGTGACACCTCATCAACGGGTGCCGGTGGAATCATGCCAGGGAGCCTCGACGAGGCTGCACAACAACGATCCAGGAGACCGCCTTGTTCCACCCTAGCCTCACTCGACGTTCCCGGCCGCTCGCCCTCGCCGGACTGGCCCTCGCCCTGGTGCTGGCCGCCTGCGGTGGCAGCAGCAGCGACTCACCGCCGGAAGATCCCACACGGGTGAACACCACCTCGGGCCCGGTGCGCGGCGAGTCCCATGCCAGTGGCGCGGTGCTGCAGTTCAAGGGGATCCCCTACGCCGCTCCGCCCGTGGGTGCCCTGCGCTGGCGCGCTCCCCAGGCGCCCGCGCCATGGACGGACGAGCGCGATGCCACGGCCTTTGGCCCGGCCTGTGCCCAGCCCGGCAGCGCCTTCGGCCCGCCCACCACCACGGTGAACGAAGACTGCCTCACGCTCAACGTCTTCCGTCCCACGACCGCCGGGCCGCACCCGGTGATGGTGTGGATCCACGGCGGCGCCTTCTACCTGGGCACCAGCGCCGGCTACACCGACGTCTCCAGCCTGGTCAGCCAGGGTGTGGTGGTGGTGACGCTCAACTACCGCCTGGGGGCCCTGGGCTTCATGGCCCACCCAGCCCTGAGCAGCGAACAAGGCGGTGCCTCCGGCAACTACGGCCTGATGGATCAGCAGGCTGCGCTGCGCTGGGTGCGCGACAACATCGCAGCCTTCGAAGGCGATGCGGGCAACGTCACGATCTTCGGAGAATCCGCCGGTGGGTTCAGCGTGATGTCGCACCTGGCGGCGCCTGCGTCGGTGGGGCTCTTTCACAAAGCCATCATCATGAGCGGCGCCTACGGCCTGGACGTCCAGGACACCCTGAGTCTTTCCGAGGGCAAAGGCCAGTCCCTGGCCGCAGCCGCCATGGGCATCGTGACCGGTGCCGGCGGTTCGGCCTGCGATACCAGCACCGCCGACTGTCTGCGCAGCCTGCCCGTGGGCGCCCTGCTCGGTGCGCAGATGACCGCCTACCCACGCGGGCCCGTGCCCAGCGTCGACGGTCAGGTGCTCGATGCCTCGGTGCGCACGAAGGTGTGGGCCGGCACACAGCATGCCGTGCCCGTCATCCAGGGCACCACACGTGACGAGTACCGGCTCTTCGCCGCGCTGAACGAACTGGGCGGCGCGGCCCCGCTGACCGCCGACACCCTGCCGGCGGCCATCGAAGGGCTGGGGCTGCCCGCGCCGAGCGCCGCCTTCCTGGCCAGGATGCCCTACCACCCAGCCTTGTTCGACCACAACGCGAGCTTCGCCTTCGGGGCCCTGGGCACTGACATGGTCTTCGCCTGCAATGGCCTCAATGTGGCACGCCGACTGTCTGATCACGGCCAGGCCGTCTATTCCTATGAGTTCCGCGACCGCAGCGCGCCAGAAGTGCTGCCTGCGGTCAGCTTCCCGCAGGGTGCGGCTCACTCGTCCGAGTTGCAGTACCTCTTCGACATGCCACGTGCGCTGAACGCGGAGCAGACGGCCCTCAAGGAGGCAATCGTGCGCTACTTCTCCCGGTTCGCCCGCACCGGCCAACCCGATGCGGCCGGCCTGCCCGCCTGGCCCGCCTTCACGAGCGGTACGCCCAGCTACCTGGGCCTGGATGTGGCGGCCGGCGAGGGCATCGCCACGCGCCTGAACTTCGCCGCAGAGCACCAGTGCGACACCGTCTGGGGCAGCCTGAACAGCGACTGATCCACTCTCAGAAACCTCAGGGAACGGGGATTGGGCCCGCCGCCTGGCGGGCCCTTTTTTTAGCAGACGCCGAAAGTGATGCCCTGCTGGCGCAGGTAGCGCCGGTAGGCGGCGCTGAGCCGATCGGCCGCGCTGTGCAGCTCGCCACCCGTCAGGGGCAGGCGTCGGGGGCGCTGGGACTCCAGCACCGGCTGGTCCTGGGTGAAGATGGTGTGCTGGAAAGCACGCAAGTCTTCGTCACTGGAATCGAAGTCGGTCACCGCCAGACGAAACCATACGCGGCTGCGTTCGGGTTCGATGGGGCAGACAAGGAGGTGGATCACGTCGCGGTAGCCCGACTGGGCCTGCGGCAGCTTGGTGAGCACCGCCCGGTAGGGGCCCGGCACGGTGTAGGTGTACTCCACCTCGCTGCCCTGCTGCGCCAGACGGTGGCTCTGGGGCTGCCAGGTGCGGCAGCCCGTGGCCACCAGCCCGGCCGGCGACTCGCTCACCTGGTACGGCGCCTGGGCCACGTGGTCGCGGTCGCCCAGCCAGCCTTCGTGCACAAAGCCGAAGTGAGACATGTCGAGGAAGTTCTCGACGATGCGCGGTGCGCTGGTCGCCACGTCGTAGGGGCCGACGGTGAGCTTGCGCAGCCGCGGATCGTCCTCGCCGTCGATCGCAGGACAGGCCCCCTCGGAGGCTTCGAGCCGCACCCACACCAAGCCGGCCGTCTCGGCCACATCGAAACAACCCACCCGGTGCCCCACGGGCGATGTGAAGTCGGGCACGGCCGGGATGGCCACGCACTGGCCGGAGCCTTCGAAGCGCCAGCCATGGTAAGGGCACTCCAGCAGGTCGCCCTGCACCCGCCCCAGCGACAGCCGGGCGCCGCGATGCGGACACTGGTCCTTGAAGGCCCGGGCCTGTCCGCTGGCATCGCGCCACAGCACCAGGTCGCGCTCGAGCAGACGCACGGCCAGGGGCGCGGCAACCAGGTTGTCACCGGCACACACGGGGTGCCACAGCGTGGATTCCATGCTCAACATCCATCCTGCAAAAGAGAAAGGCCGCCGGGCCTTCGCCTCGGCGGCCTTCATGCCCTGGGATCAGCTCCCGGCCGGCACGCGGCCTTCCACACCCTTGATGTAGAAGTTGATGCCGTGCAGGAACTTGTCGTCGGCGACCTCGCCGTCCTTCAGGACTTCCTTGCCGTCCTGGCCGGTGATGGGGCCCTTCCAGATGTTGTAGCTGCCCTCCTTGAGGCCGGCACGGATGGTGTCCACCTTGGCTCGGATGTCGGCCGGCACCTTGTCGGACACCGACACCAGGTCGATCGCGCCTTCCTTCACGCCCCACCAGGTGGTTTCCGTCTTCCAGGTGCCTTCGAGAACATCACGCGTGGCCTTGATGTAGTACGGCGCCCAGTTGATGATGGCCGAACCCAGGTGGGCGTTCGGGCCGAAGTGGCTCATGTCGGAGTCCCAGCCAAAGGCCAGCTTGCCAGCCTTTTCGGCCGCCTGCAGCACGGCCGACGAGTCGGTGTTCTGGAACAGCACGTCGGCCCCCTGGTTGAGCAGCGACTGTGCGGCCTCACCCTCCTTGGGCGGGTCGAACCACTTGTTCACCCACACCACCTTGGTCGTGACCTTGGGGTTGACGCTCTGGGCGCCCAGGGTGAAGGAGTTGATGTTGCGGATCACCTCGGGAATGGGCACCGAGCCGACCACACCCAGGGTGTTCGATTTCGTCATCGCCCCCGCGATCACACCGGCCATGTAGGCGCCCTCGTAGGTGCGCGAGTCGTAGGTGCGCATGTTCTCGGCCGTCTTGTAGCCGGTGGCATGCTCGAACTTCACGTCCTTGTGATCACCCGCGATCTTCAGCATGTAGTCCATGTACCCGAAGGTGGTGCCGAAGATGAGCTTGTTGCCCTGGTTGACCATGTCGCGGATCACGCGTTCGGCGTCGGCGCCTTCGGGCACGCTCTCCACGAAGGAGGTCTGCACACGGTCGCCGAACTCGGCTTCCAGGGCCTTGCGGCCGTTGTCGTGGGCGAAGGTCCAGCCGGCGTCACCCACCGGGCCCACGTAGGCGAAGGCGATCTTCAGGGGTTCGGGCTTGGCGGCGGGCGCCTCGGCCGTGGCGGCCGGTGCGGCAGGCTCTTCCTTCTTGCCGCAGCCCACGAGGGCGGCCGCGGCGGCCAGGGTGCCCAGGCCGGCCAGCCGGATCAGGGTGCGCTTGGTGAAGTCGGTCATGTCGAAGCGTCTCCGATGAGAGAGTGGCGGGGTGGTGAACAAACAATTATGAAGCCATCAACTGCCAGGGTAGAAGGGCTTGCCCAGCGACGCCGGCATGTTGACGCGGATGAAGGTCGGGTTGCGCGAGATCAGCACCAGCACCACGATGGTGGCCAGGTAGGGCAGCATCGTGAGCAGCTGGCTCGCGATCTGCACCCCCTGCCCCTGCAGGTGGAACTGGAGCATGGTCACGCCCCCGAACAGGTAAGCCCCAAGCAACACGCGTGCCGGGCGCCAGGTGGCGAAGGTGGTGAGCGCCAGCGCGATCCAGCCTTTGCCGGCGATCATGCCCTCCACCCACAGCGGGGTGTAGATGACGGAGATGTAGGCCCCGGCCAGGCCGCACAGGGCGCCGCCCGCCAGCACGGCCAGCAGGCGGATGCGGCGCACCGGATAGCCCAGCGCATGGGCCGACTCGGGCGACTCGCCCACGGCGCGCAGCACGAGGCCGGCGCGCGAGCGGTAGAGGAACCAGGCCAGCACCACCGTGAGCACGATGGCGATGTAGACCATGGGATGGTGCTTGAAGAAGGCCGGCCCTACGAAGGGAAGGTCGGCCAGGCCCGGGATCTCGAAGCGCGGGCGGTCGCCCAGCCGCTCCTGGGTGTAGCGGATGCCCACGAAGGCCGAGAAGCCCACGCCGAAGAGGCTGAGCGCCAGGCCCGACGCGTACTGGTTGGTGTTGAGCCAGATGACCAGCACCCCGAAGAGCAGGGCCATGGCCGCGCCGGCACCGGCCCCCGCCGCAAAGGCCAGCCAGTCGTTGCCGGTGTGCACGCCGGTGGCAAAGCCGGCAATGGCAGCCACCAGCATCATGCCTTCTGCGCCGAGGTTGACGATCCCGGCACGCTCATTGATGAGCAGGCCCAGCGAGGCGATGGCCAGCACGGTACCGGCGTTCATCGTGGCGGCGATCAGGAGGGCGATGGGTTCCATTCAGGCCTCCTGCCTGGCGGTGGCGACCCTCGCACCGCGCTGCCAGCGGATGCGGTGGTGGATCAACGTGTCACAGGCCAGCAGCGCAAACAGCAGCAGACCCTGGAAGACGCCGGTGATGGACTTGGGCAGGCCCATGCGCGACTGGGCGAGTTCACCGCCGATGTAGAACATGCTCATCAGGATGGCTGAGAAGACGATGCCCACCGGGTTCAGCCGCCCGACGAAGGCCACGATGATGGCTGCAAAACCGTAGCCCGAGGGCACATGCGGCGTGAGCTGCCCCAGAGGGCCCGCCGCCTCCAGCGCCCCGGCCAGCCCGGCCATGCCGCCCGACACCAGCAGCGCCGTCCACAGCGCCTGGCGAGAGGAGAAGCCTGCGTAGCGCGCGGCCATGGGCGCGAGCCCGCCCACCTGCAGCTTCAGGCCCTGGTAGGTGCGGAAGAGGAAGACCGTGAACACGGCCACCATCACGAGCGCAATGACAAGCCCGATGTTGACCCGCAGGCCGGTGAACAGGCGCGGCACCTTGGTGGCGTCGGCGAAGGTGATGGTCTGCGGGAAGTTGAACCCCGCCGGGTCCTTCCAGGGCCCGTACACGAGGTAGCTGAGCAGCATGTCGGCCACATAGACCAGCATCAGGCTCACGAGGATCTCGTTCGCGTTGAAGCCGTCTCGCAGCCCGGCGGTGATGGCCGCCCAGACCATGCCGCCCACCATGCCGGCCAGCAGCACGATGACGAAGAACCAGCGCCCCGTCTCGGGCCCGGCCTGCATGGCCATGCCGCCGGCGAAGATGGCGCCCAGGATGAACTGGCCCTCGGCGCCGATGTTCCAGACGTTGGAGCGGAAGCACACCGCCAGGCCCAGGGCGATCAGCACCAGGGGCACGGCCTTCATCGCCAGTTCGCTGAGCTGGTAGCCACTCTTGAGCGGCTCCACGAAGAACATCTGCAGGCCGCGCACCGGGTCCTTGTCGAGGATCACGAACAGGCCGATACCGATCAGCACGGTGATGGCCAGCGCCAGCAGGGGCGAGGCAATGGACATCGCCCGCGAGGGGTTGGCGCGGGCTTCAAGCTTGAGCATGGACGGCTCCGGTCGTCTGCGGCCACAGGCCACTCATCCACTCACCGATCTGTTCCACGGTTGCCTCGCGTGTGGGTACCGAAGGCGAGAGCCGCCCCTGGGCGATCACCACAAGCCGGTCGCTGATCTCGAACAATTCCTCCAGTTCCTCGCTCACGACCAGCAGTGCGCAACCGGCATCGCGCAGGGCCAGCAGCTCGCTGCGGATCTGCGCGGCGGCCCCCACGTCCACACCCCAGGTGGGCTGGGCCACGATGAGCACCCGGGGGTTGGCGCTGATCTCGCGCCCAACGATGAACTTCTGCAGGTTGCCCCCCGACAGGCTCTTGGCCGCCGCGGCGGCCCCCCCGGCCTTGACCTGGAAACGGCGGATGATCTCGTCGGTCATCTCGCGCACGCGTCGCATGTCGATCCAGCCGGTGCTGCGGTGCACGGCTTCGGTGCGTGTGAGCAGGGTGTTGAGCGCCAGCGACAGCGTGGGCACGGCACCGCGGCCCAGGCGCTCTTCGGGCACGAAGTGCAGGCCCTCCTTGCGGCGGCGGCGGGCATCGTGGCGGGCAATGTCCTGACCGAACAGGCGAAGGCTGCCTCCTGGCGCGCGCGTGTCCTCGCCCGACAGCGCGGACAGCAGTTCCTGCTGACCATTGCCCGAAACCCCGGCCACGCCGAGGATCTCGCCGGCGCGCAGTTCGAAGGCGATGTCGCGCAGCACCGTGCCAAAGGGGTGGAGCTTGGGCAGGCTCAGTCCCTGCACGGCCAGCGCCACCTCGCCAGCGCGGGCCTCGCGGTGCACCAGCTCCGGCGGGTCGGAGCCGATCATCAGCCGCGACAGGCTGGCGTTGGTTTCCTTCGTGGGATCGACCTCCCCCGTCACGCGGCCGCCGCGCAGCACGGTGCAGTGATGGCACAGCGCGCGGATCTCGTCGAGCTTGTGACTGATGTAGAGGATGGAGCAGCCCGTATGGGCGAGCTTGCGCAGCGTCACGAAGAGCTTGTCGACCGCCTGGGGCGTGAGCACCGACGTGGGCTCGTCGAGGATGAGCAGCTGCGGATTCGTCAGCAGCGCGCGCACGATCTCGACACGCTGGCGCTCACCCACACTGAGCGTGTGCACCGGACGCTGAGGCTCGACATCCAGCCCGTACTGCCCGGACACCTCGCGGATGCGATCGCTCACCTGGGCCAGGCTCAACCGCTTGCCCAGGCCGAGCCAGACGTTTTCGGCCGCGGTGAGGGTGTCGAAAAGGGAGAAATGCTGGAACACCATGCTGATGCCCAGTTCGCGCGCTTCGTGCGGATTGCGCACACGGACGACCTGGCCGTTCCAGCGCATCTCTCCTTCGTCGGGTTGCACGGCGCCATAGATGATCTTCATCAGCGTGGACTTGCCCGCCCCGTTCTCGCCCAGCACGGCATGGATTTCGCCTGGCGACACCTTGAGGCTCACGCGGTCGTTCGCCTTGACGGCAGGGTACTGCTTGCTGATGCCCAGCAGTTCGAGGCGCAGGGGCATGGGATTCTCCGTGGGAGGGGCAGGCGGGTTCACGGCCCGTGATTGTGCCTGTGCGGGCGTGGCTCCGGCCAGATGCAAGTGCCGGGCCAGCCTGAACGACATGCCTCCAAGCGTTTCAATGCCCCCCGATGAAGATGAACTTGAAGAGAAAGATGCCGCCGATGATCCACACCATCGGATGGGCTTGGCGGGCCTGTCCGGTGCACAGCTTGAGCACCGCATAGCTGATGAAACCGAAGGCGATGCCGTTGGCGATGGAGTAGGTCAGCGGCATGGTCAGCGCGGTGACGGCGGCCGGGATCACTTCGGTGGTGTCCTCCCAGTCGAGTTCGGTGAGCTCGCGCAACATCAGGCAGGCCACGAAAAACAGCGCCGGCGCCGTGGCATAGGCCGGCACCGAGCCGGCCAGCGGCGAGATCATCAGGCAGGCCAGGAAAAGCGCGGCCACGGTCACGGCCGTCAGGCCCGTGCGTCCGCCGGCCTGCACCCCCGAGGCGCTCTCGATGTAGGCCGTGGTGCTGGACGTGCCCAGCAGCGATCCCGCAAAGATGGCGCCGCTGTCGGCCAGCAGGGCCCGGTTCATGCGGTGCATCTTGCCTTCGCCAAGCAGGCCGGCCCGCTTGGCCACGCCCATCAGCGTGCCGGTGGCATCGAAGAGTTCGACCAGGAAGAACACAAGGATCACGTTGAACACGCCCACCGCGAGGGCCCCGCGGATGTCCAGCTCCAGGAAGGTCGGCGCGATCGAGGGCGGTGCGGAGAACACGCCCACGAAGGTGTTGCCCGCGAACAGGAAGGACAGCACGGTGGCCAGCAGGATGCCGATCAGGATGGCGCCGCGCACCTTGAGTCGGTCGAGGACGACGATGGTGAAGAAACCCAGGACGGCCAGCACCACCGAGGGCTGGTGCAGGTTGCCCAGCGTCACGTAGGTGGCCTTGGATGCGGCGACGATGCCGGCGCTCTTGAGGGCGATGATGGCCAGGAACATGCCGATGCCCACCGTGATGGCCACCCGCAGCGAGTGGGGAATGCCCCGGATGATGAGCTCGCGCAGCTTGAGCAAGGTGACGAGCAGGAAGAGGCAGCCCGAGATGAACACCGCCCCCAGCGCGACCTGCCAGGTGTAGCCCATGCCCAGCACCACCACGTAGGCGAAGTAGGCGTTCAGCCCCATGCCCGGGGCCAGGGCGATCGGGTAGTTGGCGTACAGGCCCATGATCAGTGTGCCCAGTGCCGCGATCAGGCAAGTGGCCACGAAAACGGCATCCTTGGGCATGCCGGCATCGCCCAGGATGGAGGGATTGACGAAGATGATGTAGGCCATCGTCAGGAAGGTCGTCAGCCCTGCGGTGAGTTCGGTGCGCACGTCGGTGCCGTGCGCGCGCAGCTGGAACCAGCGCTCCAGCAGTGGACGTGGAGCGGCTGCGGGCACCGGCGGGGCGATGTCGGCAACGCCGGGCGTGGGATCGGTCTGGGCCTGCATGGCTTGTCTCCTGTTGGCGGGTCGTCGGGTGCCCGCTCTGATGGCAAAGTGCTCGGAAAGTCTCTGGGCGCGTCAACCCGATTCGCGCCGGAACCGCGACGCCCCGGCCACGAAGGCCTGGGCCAGATGACGCTCGTCGGCCAGGGTCATCCAGGCGAACACCCGTTCGTGCAGGCCGGTGGCCACGGCGAGGCGGCGCTCGCCCACGGCGCCCAGGGCCCAGTCCCACACGCACAGGTCGGCCATGCGGCCGGCCTCCAGGCTGCCCATCTCGTGGTCCAGCCCAAGGGTGAGCGCCGCGCCGCGGGTGGCTGTGTACAGGCCTTTCCAGGCAGTGAGCTTCACGCCCTGCAGGGCCTGCACCTTGTAGGCCTCGGCCAGGGTGCGGATCATCGACAGGCTGGTGCCGCCGCCCACGTCGCTGGCCACGCTCACCCGGGCGCCCGCATCTTCCAGGGCCCGCCAGCCGAACAGCCCACTGCCGAGAAAGAGGTTGGAGCTCGGGCTGTGGGCGATCTGGGCCCCGGTGGCCGCCAGCAGGGCACGGTCGGCGTCGTCGAGCCAGATGCCGTGAGCCAGCACGGCACGCTTGCCAAGCAGGCCGTGGCGGTGGTAGACGTCGAGGTAGCTGCGGGTCTGGGGAAAAAGCTCGCGCACCCACTCCACCTCGGCGCGGTTCTCGGCCACATGGGTCTGCATGTACAGCCCCGGCACCTCGCGCATCAGGCGGCCGGCCATCTCGAGTTGCGCCACCGTGCTGGTGGGGGCAAAGCGCACGGTCATCGCATAGGCCAGGCGGCCGCGGCCGTGCCAGCGTTCGATGAGTTCGCGGCTGTCGCGTTCGGCGCTCTCGACCGTGTCCAGCAGCCCAGGTGGGGCGTTGCGGTCCATCAGCACCTTGCCGGCCACCATGCGCATGCCGCGGGCGTGGGCGGCCGCCAGCAGCGCATCGGCACTGACCTTGTGCACCGTGGGGAAGACCACCGCACTGGTGGTGCCATGGGCCAGCAGGGCATCGCAGAAGCGCTCGGCGCCGGCCTGGGCCTCGTGCGGATCGGCATAGCGCTGCTCGGCCGGGAAGGTATAGGTGTTCAGCCAGTCCAGCAGCTCGGTGCCGAAGCTGGCGATCACGTCGAGCTGGGGGGCATGCACATGGGTGTCGACGAAGCCCGGCAGCACCAGGCGGCCACGGTGGTCAATGCGCGTCCAGCTCGCGTCGAGGGCGGCATCGCTGGAATGCGCGCCGCGGATCACACCGTCCTCCACCAGCAGCCAGTGGTCGGGCCGGAAACGCACGGCCGCGCCCGGCTCGATACCCCAGCCCGGATCGGCGGTGAAGTCGAGGAGGTCGCCGCGCAGGGCAAACTTGGAGCTGGGGACGGCGGTCATCGGGAAGGCATCGTGGGGATCGGGGTCATTGGGGTGCCAGGGCACGGGCGACGTCGCGCACCTGCTCGCGGAACCAGCGATGGGCCGCGGAGGGGTGGGTGCGGTCGTGCCAGAGCTGGTAGTAGCTCATCGGCGGAAAAGCGACCGGGCAGCGCACGATGCGCACCGGCAGATGGTGGACGTAGCGCTGGCAGAACTGCCGCCCGGTGGTCAGCACCAGCAGGCTGGCGGCCACCATCTGCGGGATCTGCCCGAAGTGGGCGCTGCGCACGGTGACGCGCCGGTGCAGGCCCTGGGCGTCGAGGTAGGCGTCGATCACGCCCAGGGCTTCGCGCCCGGTGTGCAGCGGCGTGGGGGCGACATGCTCGCAGTCCAGGTAGCGCTCGACCGTCCAGCCACGGGCGCTGCGCACGGCCGGGTGATCCTGGTTGACGAGGCAGACCACCTCGTCGGTGAGCAGACGCCCCAGGTGCAGTTCCTCGGGCGGTTCCAGCCAGTTGCCCACCACCAGATCGACCTCGCCCGAAGCCAGGGTGCGGCGCACGTCGAACTCGGCCGTCAGCGGGACGAGATCGAGCTGCACCAGCGGCGCCTCGTGCTTGATGTGGGCCACGAGCTGGGGCAGGAAGAGCGGGTCGAGGTAGTCGCTGGCGGCCACGCGGAAGGACCAGGTGGCCGTCTTCGGATCGAAGCTGCGGCTGCGCTGGCGCGCCCCGAACAGGCGCTCGGCCTCGCGCAGCACGGTGGCCGCAGGCTCGAGCAGGTCCAGCGCGCTGGGCGTGGGCGCCATGCCGTTGCCCGAACGCACCAGCAGCGCATCGCCCGTCAGCTCGCGCAGACGACGCAGGTGGGCGCTGACGGCCGGCTGGGTCAGGCCCAGCTTCAAGGCGGCACGAGAGACGCTGCGTTCGGTGATCACGGTGTGCAGGACGCGGATGAGATGAAGCTCGATCTTGTCGAAATCGGCGCGCAGTGCCATATCGGTTCTCCGATAACCTTTATTCGCATTCTCGTATACGCTGGGCGAGCGTTGGCGTTACCGTTGCGGTATCCGCCCCCGGCCGCCGCCGTTGCGGCAGCTGCCTTGCACCATCACCTTCGACGCCATGCTCACGCGACCGATCCGCTTCTACGCCCAAGGCCGGCTGCACACCCTGCCCGAGGCCGTGCCCACCCGCACGGTGCTGCAGCATCTGCGCGAGGACCTCCACTGCACCGGCACCAAGGAAGGCTGCGCCGAGGGCGACTGTGGCGCCTGCACCGTGGTGATCGGCGAGCTGGCCGATCTTTCCGCCCCGCCGGCGCCCGGCGTCAGCCGCGTGGGTGCGCTGGACCTGCGCAACGTCAACGCCTGCATCCAGTTCCTGCCGACGCTGGACGGCAAGGCCCTGTTCACGGTGGAGGATCTCAAGCGTCTGGCCGGCGGCCGCCTGCACCCGGTGCAGCAGGCCCTGGTCGAATGCCACGGCTCGCAGTGCGGCTTCTGCACCCCGGGCTTCGTGATGTCGCTGTGGCACACCTATGAACGCCATGGCTGCGGTGCCGCCGGCCGGCCCAGTCGCCAGCAACTGGCCGACGACCTGTCGGGCAACCTGTGCCGCTGCACCGGCTACCGGCCGATCCTGGACGCAGGCGAACGCATGTTCGACGTGCCGGCGGCGACCTTCGACACCGCGCCCATCGAACAGGCGCTGCGCAGCCTGGTCAGCGAACAGGGCGCGCAACTCGCGTCCCCCGCCGGCGCGGCCCGCTTCTTTGCCCCACGCACGGTGGCCGAGCTGGCCGAGCTGCGCCTGGCCCATCCGCAGGCCCGGCTGCTGGCCGGCTCCACCGACGTGGGCCTGTGGGTGACCAAGCAGCTGCGCGATCTCGGTGATCTCATCTACCTGGGCGAGGTCGCCGAGCTGCGGCACATCGAGATGCGCGGCGGCCTGCTGCACATCGGCGCGGGCGCCACGCTCGAGGCGGCCTGGAGCGCGCTGGTGGCGCAGTATCCGAGCCTGGCCGAGCTGTGGCTGCGTTTTGCCTCGCCGCCCATCCGGCATGCCGGCACCATGGGGGGCAACGTGGCCAACGGGTCGCCCATCGGCGACAGCGCACCGGCGCTCATCGCCCTGGATGCACAGATCGTGCTGCGCCGCGGCGAGCGGGTGCGCCGTCTGATGCTGGCCGACTTCTACCTCGACTACATGAAGAACGCGCTGGAACCGGGCGAGTTCATGCAGGCGCTGGAGGTGCCCCTGCCCCAGGCGGGCCAGGTGGTGCGCGGCTACAAGATCAGCAAGCGCTACGACAGCGACATCTCGGCGGTGTGCCTGGGGCTGTCGCTGTGGCTGGACGGCGACACCGTGCGTGACGTGCGCCTGGCCTACGGCGGCATGGCCGCCACGGTACGCCGCGCGCCCCGCGCCGAGGCCGCGCTGCACGGCCAGCTTTGGTCGCACGAGCGCGTGCAGGCTGCGATGGAGGCGCTCTCGCAAGACTACCAGCCGCTGACGGACATGCGGGCCACGGCCGAGTACCGCCTGAAGGTGGCGCGCAACCTGATCCTTCGGGCCTGGCACGACACGCGCACCGGTGCAACGCCCGTGGTGGTGTGGCACGACATGCCGCACGCCCTGCCCGCCTCGGCCGATGTGTGAGGACCCCACCATGAACAAGCGTGCCGACCTGACCGAACTGAACCCCAGCGAGCCCTTTCCCGCCTACCAGGACAACGTGGCCCTGCGCATCGATGCCAACGACGAGGCGCAGCGCCTGCGCGCGGGGGCCCGCGTGGGGGTGAGCCGCCCCCACGAATCGGCCCACCTGCACGTGGCCGGCGAGGCCACCTATACCGACGACATCCCCGAAGTGGCCGGCACGCTGTATGCGGCGCTGGGGCTGTCGCGCGAGGCCCATGCGCGCATCACCGCGCTGAACCTGGGTCCTGTGCTGGCGCAGCCGGGCGTCGTGGCGATCTACACCGCGCGCGACATCCCAGGCACCAACGATGTCGCTCCCATCATGAAAGGCGACGACCCCATCCTGGCCGACGGCCTGGTGCAGTACGTGGGCCAGCCAGTGTTTGCGGTGGTGGCCACCTCGGTCGAAGCCGCCCGGCGCGCCGCGGCTCTGGCGCGGCAGCCCGAGGTGGTGGCCTACGAGAGCCTGCCCGCCCTGCTCACCCCGGAAGCGGCGCATGCGGCCGGCCGCTACGTGCTGCCGCCCATGCACATGATGCGCGAGAGTGCCCCAGGCGCACTCAGGCAGGTGCTCGCCCGGGCACCGCGCAGGCTCAAGGGCGTGTTCGATGTGGGCGGCCAGGAGCAGTTCTACCTGGAGGGCCAGATCGCCTACGCCCGCCCTCTCGAAGACGACGGCATGCTGGTGCAGTGCTCCACCCAGCACCCCACCGAGATGCAGCATCTGGTGGCGCATGCCCTGGGCCTGCAGGCCCACCACGTGCGGGTGGAGTGCCGGCGCATGGGCGGCGGTTTCGGCGGCAAGGAGTCGCAGTCGGCGCTGTTCGCCTGTGTGGCGGCCATGGCAGCCCGGGCCCTGCGCCGCCCGGTCAAGCTGCGCGTGGACCGGGACGACGACTTCCTCATCACCGGCCGGCGCCACTGCTTCCACTACGAATACGAAGTGGCGTACGACGACGAGGGCCGCGTGCTGGGCGCCGAGATCGACATGGTGTCGCGCGCGGGCTTCTCCGCCGATCTCTCCGGCCCGGTGATGACCCGTGCCCTGTGCCACTTCGACAATGCCTACTGGCTGCCCGAGGTGGCGATCCATGGCTACTCGGCCAAGACGAACACCCAGAGCAACACGGCCTTCCGTGGCTTCGGTGGCCCGCAGGGCGCGATCGCGATCGAGCAGATCCTCGACTCCGTCGCGCGCGACCTGGGTCGTGACCCACTGGACGTGCGCAAGCTCAATTTCTACGCCCGCGAGGGACAGACCACCCCTTACGGCCAGCCCGTCGAGGACAACGTGATCCACGAGCTCGTGGACGCGTTGGAGCGCAGCTCGGACTACCGCGCCCGGCGCGAGGCGGTGCGGGCCTTCAATGCCGCGAGCCCCGTGCTGAAAAAGGGCATCGCGCTCACGCCGGTGAAGTTCGGCATCTCTTTCAACGTGCCTCACTTCAACCAGGCCGGTGCGCTGGTGCATGTCTACAACGACGGTTCCATCTTGGTGAACCACGGCGGCACCGAGATGGGCCAGGGCCTGAACACCAAGGTGGCCCAGGTGGTGGCCCACGAACTGGGCGTGAACTTCGAGCGCGTGCGCTGCAGCGCCACCGACACCGACAAGGTGGCCAACACATCGGCCACCGCGGCCTCCACCGGCAGCGACCTCAACGGCAAGGCAGCCCAGGACGCCGCCCGCCAGGTCCGCGAGCGGCTGGCCGCGTTTGCCGCCAGCCGGTTCGGTGGCTTGCCGCAGGACGTGCGCTTCGCCAACGACACCGTGAGCGTGGGCGGCCGCAACCTGCCGTTTCACGAGCTGGTGTGGGCGGCCTACCTGGCCCGCGTGCAACTGTGGAGCGATGGCTTCTACGCCACGCCCAAGATCCACTGGGACCCGAAAACCCTCAGCGGGCGCCCGTTCTATTACTTCGCCTACGGTGCCGCCGTGTCGGAGGTGATCGTGGACACGCTCACCGGCGAGGCGCGCACGTTGCGCGCCGACGTGCTGTACGACGCCGGGCGTTCGCTCAACCCGGCCGTGGACATCGGCCAGGTGGAAGGCGCCTTCATCCAGGGGATGGGCTGGCTCACCGCTGAGGAGCTGTGGTGGCATCCGCGCAGCGGCCGGCTGATGACGCACGCACCGAGCACCTACAAGATCCCCACGGCCAACGACGTGCCGCCGGTGTTCAACGTGCGCCTGTACGACGCCGAGAACCGCGAGGACAGCATCCACCGCTCCAAGGCGGTGGGCGAGCCGCCGCTGCTGCTGCCGTTTTCAGTGTTCTTCGCGATCCGCGATGCCATCTCGGCCGTGGGCAGCCACCGCGTCGACCCGCCGCTGCGCGCGCCGGCCACGCCCGAGGCCATCCTGGCGGCCGTCGAGGCCGTACGGCAGGCCGCCTGATGTTGCGCGAGACCGCCCGCGCATGGCTCGACGAAGGCCGTCCGACGGTCGTCGTGCAGGTCGCCGAGACCCAAGGTTCGGTCCCGCGGGAACCAGGCACCCGGATGCTCGTCTGCGCCCGCGAGGTGGCCGGCACGGTTGGCGGCGGACACCTCGAGTTCGAGGCCATCCGTCTGGCGCGCGAGGCTTTGTCGCAGGGACGCCCCATTTCGTTCTCCCAGCGTTTTCCCCTCGGCCCGCGCCTGGGGCAGTGCTGCGGTGGCGTGGTGACCTTGCGATGGGCGCTGCTGGACGAGGCCGCGTGGGCCGCCTGGCCCGAGGCGCCCGGGCGCTTCCACCTGCAACTGTATGGCGCAGGCCATGTGGGACAAGCCTTGGTGCGGCTGCTGGCGACCCTGCCCTGCCGGGTGCAATGGATCGACGAGCGCGAGGAGGCCTTCCCGGCGCAGTGGCCCAGCGGCTGGCCGTCCCAGGTGGAGCGGGTGTGCGTGGACAGCGTGGAAGCCGAGGTGAGGCATGCTCCACACGATGCGTGCTATCTGGTGATGACCCACCAGCATGATCTGGATCTGCGCATCACCGAGGCCATCGCGCGCCGGGGCGACTTCCGCTACTTCGGACTGATCGGCTCCAAGACCAAGCGGGCCCGGTTCGAACATCGCCTGGCCGAGCGGGGCATCCCGGCCGACATCCTCCGGCGCATCACCTGTCCCATCGGGATCCCGGACATCACCGGCAAGGAACCCGAGGTGATCGCGGTGGCCGTGGCTGCGCAGCTGCTGCAGGTCACGTCGACGCCGGTCTGAACCCTCGTCAAGCCGTGGCGCGTGCGGAACCTGCGGCACCCGCCGCCCGGCGCAGGGCGTCGACATCCAGCACCTTGACGGTGTAGCCGGCCACGTCGATCACCTGCCGGTCACGCAACTGCCGAAGCACCCGGGAAAACGTCTCTGGCGTGACAGCAAGTTGCGAGGCGATGGCACGCTTGCGCTCGCGCAGAGCCACCAACGCCGTCTTGCTGCCATCGCTGCCGGGCTTGACCTCGGCATGCTCGAGCAGCCAGGTGGCACATCGCGCCTCGGCATCCTTGAGCATCAAGCCCAGGGTGCCCTCGGTGAGACTGCGCACCCGGGCGGCCAGCAGCCGGATCAGCGCCTCGGCCAGGCAGGGATGGTCAATGCAGCACTCCCGCACGGCCTCGACATCGAAGGACCACAGGAGCGCAGGCCCCTGTGTGACAGCGTCTTCGAGGGGTTGGCCGTCCAGCCAGGCGCTGGCCGCATCCAGCCACTGGCCGGGTTCGACCAGACGCGTCTGCTGAGCCAGCCGCCCCTCGCGCAAGGTGCCCAAGGCCACCTGCCCGGACACCACCAGCCACAAGGCCCGCGCAGGCTCCTCCCTTCGGAAGACCACCCGGCCGCCGTCCAGCGCCTGCTCACGCGCCTGTTGCGCCAGAGCCTGCGCAGCCTCCCGTGTGACCCGGGCCGGAGCCACGGAGGCCTGCAAGAGGGCCGCACGGGCGTCCAGCGGGATGCCCCTTCCGTTCAGCGCGGCACCGGTGGGATGTCCTCGGTATCTGTCCATGAGCCTGTTCATCGTCTGCTCCACCCATTGGGAGATCGTGAGCCCAGACTCTCTCAGCTTGCTCCCATCGGGGTATTGCGCTGGCTCAAGAAAGCACAGCCGTCGAATCGGCCAACTCCCGCGGCCTCGGCAGAAACCCCGTCCGCAGAGTTGACGCAACGCAAGACTCCAGCTCGCCCATCGCGCACAATGTGCTGCGATGCTGCCCGGTTTCACCTCCCCCGCCGTGGGTTTCGACCAGCCTTTCGAGATGCTGGAAGCCTGCCACGAGCGCGTCCAGCGCAGCGTCGATCTACTGACGCGTCTGGCCGAGCATCTTCACACCGTGGGCAACGACGCCCACGCACGGCAGGCCGCCGCCGATGTGCTGCGCTACTTCGACGTGGCCGCACCTCACCATCATGAGGACGAGGAGCGGCATGTCTTTCCGCCTCTGCTGGCCCTGCCGGCCGATACGGCCCACGCGGCCGTGCATGCCGCGGTTCGACAGCTCCAGCAAGACCATGCGCTGATGCACCACCTGTGGCAGAGCTTGCGCGGCGCGCTGGAGCGCATTGCCAACGGTCAGGAGGCTGACTTCTCCCACCGCGACCTGAACGTGCTGCATCGTTTTACCGGACTCTACGGCAGCCACATTGCGCTGGAGGAGGCGGTGATCTACCCGGCGGCCAAGGCTCTGATGGACCCAGCGGGCCTCGCAGCCATGGGCGGGGAAATGGCAGGACGCCGCCGCACGCCCCTTGGAGCCTAGCGGCGCGAGATACTGAACCCCGCCTGCGGCCGCGCGCTGGCCACCAGGCGCAGCACGCTCTGCAGCCGCTCCGGGTCCACCGGCTTGGTCAGGTAGTCATCCATGCCGGCATCCATGCACCGCACCCGGTCCATCGGCATGGCGTGCGCCGTGAGGGCCACGACGGGGCAACGCCAGCCATACTGGGCCTGCAGCGCCCGGATGCGGTGGGTGAGCTCGATCCCGCTCATGCCTGGAATCTGCAGATCGAGGAAGATGAGGTCGAACTCAGACGACTCGCACTGCTGCAAGGCCTCCTCGGCGGTGACCGCCCCGCTCACGCGATGGCCGGCGCGCCGGATCATGCGGCTGGCGATGAAGCGATTGACCGCGTGGTCGTCCACCAGCAGCACATGCAGGCCGGCTCCTTCCTCTGGGTCGTCGCCCTCCTCGGACTCCGACTCGGGCTCCAGGCCTGCCAGCCCCAGATAGGCCGTCGACTCGAAACGCGAGCGCGCCTTGTCCCGCGAGACATTCGTCGTGCCCGCAGCCGCCTCGGTGAAGCTGGCCACGCCGCCACTGGTATCGGGTGCGCCCCCCAGCGGCAACAAGGGCAGCGTGAGGTGGAAGCGGCTGCCGATGCCGACCTGGCTCTGCGCCCACAGCTGGCCGCCCAAAGCCTGCGCCAGCCGGCGCGAAATCGTCAGGCCCAGACCCGTGCCGCCGTACTCGCGCGTGGTGGAGTTGTCGGCCTGGGTGAAGGACTCGAAGATGCGGTCGAGCTTGTCCGGCGCAATGCCCACACCGGTGTCGGCCACGCACAAATGCAACACCGCTGCACTGCCCCGCCCTTCTGGCCACGCACTCAAGTCCACGCGGCCTTGGCGGGTGAACTTGATGGCATTGCCCACGAGGTTCACCACGATCTGCCGCAACCGCAAGGGGTCGCTGACCAGCTGGGCTGGCACGTCGGGCGCCACCGTGCACTGCAGGGTCAGACCCTTCTCTCGCGCACGCGGCTCGAGCGGAGCGAGCGCCTCGTGCAGCAGGGACCGCAGATCGAAGCCGAGCTGTTCCACGCTCAGCCTCCCAGCCTCGATGCGCGAGAGGTCCAGGATGTCGTTGAGGATGTTCAGCAGCGACGTCGATGAAGACTTCACCAGGGTGAGGTAACGTCGCTGAGTCTCGTCCAGCGAAGAGTCCAGCGTGAGATCGACCAGCCCCATGATCCCGTTCAAGGGCGTGCGGATTTCATGGCTCATGTTCGCCAGGAACTCGCTCTTCGCCCGGCTCGCGGCCTCGGCTGCGGTCGTGGCCTCGCGCAAGGCCACCTCGACCTGCTTGTGCTGGGTGATGTCGGTGACCACGCCCAGGATGCCGCCCACATGGCCCTGGGCACCGGTGAACAGTGTCCGACTGTGGATAAGCTCGCGCGAGTCGCCCGACGATGCCCTCATCTGCGTCTCGAAGGTCTGGACGCCGCCGGTCGCCAGCAGGAGCTGGTCCTGGCCTTCCTCCTCGGCACCCTCTGGCCCGAGAACCTCACGGGCCGTGCGGCCCAGGAAATCCTCGCGGCGCAGCCCGAAAAGGTTCTCGCAGGCCCGGTTGCAGCCGATGTAGCGGCCCAGTGCATCCTTGAAATAGATCGGGTTGGGAATGATCTCGACCAGCTCCTCGATGAAGCGCAGCTGGTGGAGCACCTCTTCCTCGGCCTGGCGCTGCTGGGTCACATCGGTGTGCGTGCCCACCATGCGACGCGGCTGGCCCTGTGCGTCTCGTTCGACAACCTTGCCGCGTGACCGGATCCAGCGCCACTGGCCATCGCGGGAACGCACCCGGAACTCGCCCTGATAGCGTGCGGTTTCGCCCTGGAGATGAGCCTGGAGCTGGAGACGGGTTTCCGCCCGGTCGTCCGGGTGCATGTGCTCGCGCCAGCGCTCCAGCGTCATGTCGATGTCGCCGTCGGCATAGCCCAGGATCTCGAGCAGCCTTGGGCTGAAGTAGGCCTCGCCACTGGCGAGGTTCCAGTCCCAGAACGCATCATGAACGCTATCCATGGCCAGACGCATGCGTTCGGCGTCGCGCTGATCGGCGCGTGCCTCGGCCAGGGTCGTCTCGAGTTCGGCCTGTGCGCCCGCCACGGCCTCGATCCAGTGCTGGAGCTTCACCACCGCCTGCGCCCGTCCGGCCGGCTCGGCCAGCACGAGCGCCCGCAGCCACGCTGCCAGCTCCTGGGGCTGGCTCACGCCCAGGTGGGACGTCATCAGGCGTGTCAGGGACGACCCCCAGTTCATGCGGGCAGACTCGGTGGGGTGAATGCGTTCAAGCAGCACGGAAGGAACATTGTGCCGCGGCATGAGCAAACCCCATGCCCCTCTGTCGGGGGAACCTCCACCCAGCCGCTGGAGAGGTCACGACAACTGTGGACTATCTCACGACTTCGGCAGGCCCTGCGGCCTTTTCAGCGACAAGGCCCATGAGACTGACGGAAAGCAGCCGGTGGCATCGGCGCTGGCTGGGAGAAAAGCCCACGACCTTCCATGCGCGCCAGCGCCTCCTCGGGCTCGTAGCGCCCCCCCGCTCGCCGGTATCGGTAGCTCCAGGCATGGCCTTGCGCCACCATCCAGGCGCCGATGTCCTCGCCCCCGTGGCGCAGCTGGCCCAGCCAGCGCGCATAGACGTCCTGGCGGTGCAGATGCACTTGCACCGCGCGACCCAGCAGCCGCTCGCGCAAGGCCTCGCGGGCCTGCGGTCCCCAGGCCTGGCACGACTCCGGTGCGTCGATGCCCTCGATGCGCACCTTGATGCGCCCGGTGGGTCGCTCCGGCGCGGCGGCACCGAGTTCGATCCAGACGGTGTCCCCATCCGTCACATGCGTGACGATGGCGAGCGCCCAGTCCGCATCGTCGGCCGCTGCCGGTCCGAGCCCCCCGAGGGCCACCGTGAGAGACAGCAAGGCCGCGCGAGCGGTCTGGAAAAAACCGATGTGTGGCTTCACGAATCGAGCCCCTTCTGGGCGTCCTTCAGGATGCGGGCCAGCCGGTCGGCCAGCTTTTCGTTGCTGAGTTTCTCCCGGAAGCGCTCCACCATGAGCGGCAGGCTCATGGGGCTGGGGTGGCGAAGTTCCACCACCTCGCGTCGCCGGGCCTGCAGCCGCTGCAGTGTGATGGTGAGGCGGCGCAGGTCGAGTTCCTGGCTCAGCACCTCACGCTCGGCCTGGCCCAGCAGCAGGTTGCCGGCATCGTACTTGCGGAAGACCTCGAAGAAGAGGCTGCTGGACGCCTGGAGCTGCTTCATGCTCTTGGGCGCACCGGGGTAGCCGCTGAACACCAACCCGGCAACGCGGGCGATCTCGCGAAAGCGCCGCTGTGACAGCTCGGTGGCATTGAGGCTGGCCAGCACGTCGTTCAGCAGGTCATCGGTGGTGAAGACCGAGCCCTCCAGCACGGGCGAGAGGTCCACCGGTTCGGCACTGAGCAGCTCGAAGCCGTAGTCGTTCATCGCGATGCTGAAGGTGTTGGGCCGATCACGCGCCAGCCGCCAGGCCAGCAGGCTCGCGAGCCCCAGGTTCACGAAACGGCCCGCAAAGGGATAGAGGTAGAGATGCTGCCCTTCGCGGGAGCGGTAGCGCTCAACCACCAGGGTGTCGGGCCGGGGCAGGCGAGAGACACGGCGCTGCATCTCCAGCATGGGTCGTGCCGTTTCCAGCTCGGGCTCGAAGAAGTCGCCCTGGTCGGCGCCAGCCAGCAGTTCGAGCACGGCATCGGCCATCTCGGTGGACAAAGGCATCTTGCCGCCGCCCCAGCGCGGCACGGCCCCGCGGTTCTTTTCGGCGCGGCGCACGTAGGCCGTCATGTCCTGCACACGGATGAACTCCAGCAGCCGCCCGCCGAAAAGGAAGCAGTCGCCCTTCTTGAGGCGGGCGATGAAGCTCTCCTCCACCGTACCCAGGCTTTGTCCGCCCTGGAACTTCACCTGCATCGAGGCATCGCTCACGATGGTGCCCACCTGGAGCCGGTGGCGGCGCGCGATGCCCGCGTCAGGCACGCGATACACGCCCTCGACGCTCTGCACCCGGTGGTATTCGGGATAGGCGTGAAGGCTTTCCCCCCCACGTTCGACGAAGGCCAGAGCCCAACGCCATTCGGCATCGGTAAGCTCCCGGTAGGCCCAGGTGCTGCGCACCTCGGCCAGCAGTTCGGGGGCCCTGAAGCCGCCGCCCAGCGCCACGGTGACGAGGTGCTGTACCAGCACGTCCAGCGGCTTGTCGGGCGACTCGCGCTTCTCGATGCGGCCAGCCTGCGCCGCGCGACGAGCCGCCGCAGCCTCCACCAGTTCCAGCGTGTGGGTGGGCACCAGCGTCACACGGCTCGGCCGGCCTGGCGCGTGACCACTGCGGCCCGCACGCTGCAGCAGCCGCGCCACGCCTTTGGCGGATCCGATCTGCAGCACCCGCTCCACCGGCAGGAAGTCCACGCCCAGGTCCAGCGAGGAGGTGGCGACCACGGCCTTCAGCCGCCCCTCCTTGAGGCCCAGTTCCACCCACTCGCGCACGGCCTTGTCGAGCGAGCCGTGGTGCAGGGCCACGATGCCGGCCCACTCGGGCCTCGCCTCGAGCAGCATCTGGTACCAGATCTCGGCTTGCGATCGCGTATTGGTGAAGATCAGGCTCGTGCCCGACCGCTCGATCTCTGCCACCACCGGCGCCAGCATCTGGCCGCCCAGGTGACCTGCCCACGAAAAACGCCCCGGCTCGTGAGGCCGCAGGGTGTCGATCACGAGCGCCTTGTCCACCCGGCCCTGCACCAGATCGCCCTCTCGAGGCCCCAGCAGCACCGCCATGGCCTCCTCCAGGTTGCCCAGGGTGGCGCTCAGCCCCCAGGTGACAAGCGACGGATTCCAGCCCCTCAGCCGGGCCAGCGCCAGCTGCACCTGCACCCCACGCTTGTTGCCCATCAGTTCGTGCCACTCGTCAACGATCACCGTGTGCACGTCCGACAGCCGCTCGCGCGCGTCGGCCCGCGTCAGCAGCAGGCTCAGCGACTCGGGCGTGGTGACCAGCGCCTCGGGCAGGCGGCGATCCTGCCGGGCACGCTCGGCACTGGGGGTGTCGCCGGTGCGCAGTCCCACGCGCCAGCGCGGCGCCAGCTCGGGCAGCGGCAAGGCCAGGGCACGCGCCGAGTCGGCTGCCAGCGCGCGCATGGGTGTGATCCACAGCACCTGGGCGCCCGCCGGCGCGCGAGCCAGGGCCTGGGCACGCATCAAGGCCCCCAGCCACACCGCATAGGTCTTGCCCGAGCCCGTGGTGGCGTGCAGCAGGCCGCTGCGCCCTGCCGTCATCGCCTGCCAGACCTCGCGTTGAAATGGGAAGGCCGACCAGCCGCGCCCGGCCAGCCAGGCATCGGCCGGTGTTGTGAGCGGAGGGTCCTCGGCACGGCGGCGCATGGCCGCGATTATTCCGGGCGCGCGCGCCGGCCGCTGGCTTGACATGCATCAACCTGTTCGGGTGCGGTGGCGGGCACGATGCCCCCATGCCCGTCAACGCCACGCTCCCTCCTTCCGAGCCGGTCTTCAGCGCCCGCGGCCTGAGCAAGGTCTACCGCACCGGCGAGGTCGAGGTGCATGCCCTGCGCGGCGTGGACCTGGACGTGTACCGGGGCGAGTTCATCGTGCTGCTGGGGGCCTCTGGCAGCGGCAAGTCCACCCTGCTCAACATCCTGGGCGGGCTGGATGTGCCCACCACCGGCCAGGTGCGTTTTGCCGACCATGACCTGAGTGCCGCCTCCGAGGCCGAACTGACCCGCTACCGGCGTGAGCACGTGGGCTTCGTGTTCCAGTTCTACAACCTGATCCCCAGCCTGACGGTGCGCGAGAACATTGCACTGGTCACCGACATCGTGCCCGACCCCATGCCCATCGACGAGGCCCTGGCGCTGGTGGCGCTGACGCCGCGGCGCGACCACTTCCCGTCGCAGCTCTCAGGCGGCGAGCAGCAGCGCGTGGCCATCGCGCGCGCGATCGTCAAGCGCCCCGAGGTGCTCCTGTGCGACGAACCCACCGGCGCGCTCGACTACCAGACCGGCAAGCTGGTCCTGGACGTGATCGCGCGCATCAACAGGGAGCTGGGCACCACCGCCATCGTGATCACTCACAACGCCGCCATTGCCGGCATGGCCGACCGCGTGATCCGTCTGGGCGATGGGCGCATCCTCAGTGTCGAACGCAACGAGCGCAAGCTCACGCCGGCGGAACTGGCATGGTGACGGGCGTGGTGAAAGCCTTGCTCTCGCTGGCCTGGGTGCCCACGGCACTGGACCGCAAGCTGGTGCGCGACCTCGTGCGCCTGTGGAGCCAGGCCCTCACGATCGCCCTGGTGGTGGCCAGCGGTGTCGGGGGCTTCCTCACCAGCCTGAGCGCCGTCGATTCGCTCGCGCTCGCGCGGGAACGCTTCTATGCCCAGGGTCGATTCGCCGACGTGTTCGCCACCGTCAAGCGCGCTCCGGCCGCGCTGGCCGACCGGCTGCGCGAGGTGCCGGGCGTGGCCGATGTGCAGACCACGGTCGAGCAATTGGTGCGTGTGCGCATCGACGGCATCCACGACCCCATCCTGGGCCGGCTCATCGGGCTCGATGCCCGCGAGCCGCATCGCATGAACCGGGTCGTGGTGCGCAGCGGTCAGGCGCCCTCCTCGCAGGGACCCGCCCGCAGCGACGGCCACCTGGAGGCACTGGTATCCGCCGGTTTCGCGGATGCCCGGGGCCTGAAGCCTGGCGACGCCGTCACCGCCCTCGTCAACGGACGGCAGCGCACGCTGCGCATCACCGGCACCGCGCTCTCGCCCGAGTACATCTTCGCCGGCCTGGGCGGCATGCCCGACCTGCGCGGCTTCGGCATCTTCTGGGTCGACCATGACGCGCTTGCCGCCGCCTACGACATGCAAGGCGCCTTCAACCAGATGGCCGTGAAACTCGCGCCGGGCGCGGCCGAGCAGGACGTGCGTGCCCGACTGACCCGGCTCCTGGCCCCCTATGGCGCGGGCGAGGCCGTGGGGCGCGAAGACCAGTCCTCCCATGCGATGCTCGATGCCGAGATCAAGGAGCAGGAGGTGCTGGGCACCGTGCTGCCCTCGATCTTCCTGGGCGTGGCCGCCTTTCTGCTGCACGTGGTGGTGTCGCGCCTGGTGTCCACCCAGCGCGAGCAGATCGCTGCGCTCAAGGCCCTGGGCTATCCGAATCTCCGGATCGCCGCCCACTACCTGAAGCTGGTGATGGTGATCGTGGTCGTCGGCCTCGCCCTGGGCGTGTGGCTCGGCCAATGGCTCGGCTCCGCCTTCACGAGGCTGTATGCCGAATTCTTCTACTTCCCGGTCTTCGAGCATCGCCTCGCGCCCGAGCTGCTCGTGCTCAGCCTGGGCATCACGGTGGTCACCGCGGTGGCCGGCACGCTCAGCGCCATCGGCGCCACGGTGCGGCTCGCGCCGGCCGAGGCGATGCGCCCGCCAGCCCCCGGGCGCTTCCGCCGCACCCTGCTCGAGCGGCTGGGCATCCGTGGCGTGGCGCCGGCGTGGCAGATGATCCTTCGCAACATGGAGCGCCGCCCGCTGCGCACGACCCTGTCGATCGGCGGGGTGGCCGCGTCCGTGGCGATCGTGGTGATGGGCAACTTCATCCGCGATGCGATGGACCACATCGTGGACACCCAATTCAACCTCGCCATGCGCAGCGATGTGATCCTGTGGATGGTGGACGCGGCGAACGACACGGCGCGACTGGAGGTGGCCCGACTGCCCGGCGTGGCCGCCGTGGAATCGGGCCGCGACGTCCCGGTGCGATTCACACACGGCCCGGTGAGCGAGCGCGGCGCCATCCAGGGCTTTGCCGCCACGCCCGAGTTGCGCCGCATCATCGACATCCGCGGCCGCCAGACCCCGCTGCCCGACGACGGCCTGGTGATGACCGACCGGCTTGCCCGCAAGCTGGGCCTGCGCATCGGCGACGCAGTGCAGGTACAAGTGCTGGAGGGTCGCCGCCAGACGCTGACACTCACGCTGGCTGCCACGGTGCAGGAGATGATGGGGCTGAACGCCTACATGGAACGCCAGGCCCTGAACAGGCTCCTCCAGGAAGGGGATGTGTCGTCGCAGTTCGCCGTGGCCCTGGAGCGCGGTAGCGAAGCGGCCTTCCTGGACGCCTCCCAGGGACTGCCCCGCGTGGTGGGCACCTTCAGCAAGCACACCCTGTTGCGCAACATGCAGGAAATCAGTGCACGCAACATCCGCCTCATGAGCACGGTGCTGACCCTGTTCGCCAGCGTGATCGCGATCGGCGTCGTCTACAACAACGCGCGCATCGCCTTGTCCGAACGGGTGTGGGAGCTGGCCAGCCTGCGCGTGCTGGGCTTGAGCCGGGCCGAGGTGTCGGGGCTCCTGCTGGGCGAGATGGCCCTGAGCATCGCCATCGCCCTGCCCATCGGCATGGTGATGGGCTGGGGCCTGGTGCACCTCATCGCCGAGCTGCTCCAGTCCGAGCAGTTCCACTTTCCGGTGGTGATCCAGGCCCGCACCTATGCCTGGGCCGGCCTGTGCGTGGTGGCTGCGGGCGTGGCCAGTGCCCTCGTCGTGCGCCGCCGCATCGACCACCTGGACATGGTGGCCGCCTTGAAGACCCGGGAATGACGTGATGAAGAAAAGAACCTTGGTGATCACTGCCCTGGCCATCGTGGCCGTGGGCCTGCTGCTGGCCTGGGCGTTTGCGCCGCGCCCCGTCCAGGTCGAAGTGGCCGAAGCCCGCCGCGGCCTCTTCGAGCGCAGCATCGAGGAGGACGCGCGCACCCGGCTGCGCGACCGCTACGTCGTCTCGGCCCCGCTGGCGGGCCAGCTCGCGCGCATCCCCCTGCGGGAAGGGGATGGCGTGCGCGCCGGCGATGCGCTGGCCACGCTCACGCCGGTCTACTCCCCCATGCTCGACGAGCGTACCGTGAGCGAGCTCAACGCCCGGATCGACACGATCCAGGCCATGGTGCAGCGCGCCGGCGCCCGCGTCGAACGCGCCCAGGTGGCGGTGGAACTGGCCCGACAGGAACTCGCCCGCAGCGAGCAGCTGGCCCAGCAAGGCTTCATCGCCGCCACCAAGCGCGACACCGACCGCCTGGCCCTGGACGCTGCCCGCAAGGAATACGACACCGCCGTGCTCGACCAGCGCGTGGCCCGCCACGAACTCACGCAGGCCCGCGCCGCACTGTCGGCCGTGCGTGCCCCCGGCACCGGTGCAGCGCGCGCCTTCCAGGTGCGAGCCCCGGTGGATGCGCAGGTGCTCAAGCTTTCGCAGACCAGCGAGGGCGTGGTAGCCCTGGGCAGCCCGCTGATGGAGCTGGGCGACACGCGCCAGCTCGAGGTGGTGGCCGAGCTGCTCACGCACGAGGCCTTGCAGACCCCGCCCGGCACGCCGGTGCGCATCGACCGCTGGGGCGGCCCGGTGTCGCTGGATGGCCGGGTGCGCCGGGTGGAGCCGGCCGCCTTCACCAAGGTCTCGGCCCTGGGCGTGGAAGAGCAGCGCGTGCGGGTGATCATCGACATCGACACCCCCCATGCCCAATGGTCGGCGCTGGGTGATGGCTACCGCGTGGGCGTGCAGCTCATCGTGCGCCGCGAGCCGGACGCCCTGCGCGTGCCGGTCAGCGCGGTCTTCCCCTGGGACGATGGCGGGCGGGGCGGCATGGCGGTCTTCCTCGTGCGCGAAGGGCGGGCCAGGGTCCAGCCTGTGGCGGTGGGCGAGCGCAACGGTGTGGAAGCCTGGATCCGCGAGGGTCTGGATGAGGGTGCCACGGTGATCGTCTACCCGCCCGCTGCCGTGAAGGACGGCGTGCGCGTCCAGGCTCGCCACCCCTGACAGCGCTCAGGCCGTGAGGATCCAGCCTTCGAGCGGGTCCACGGCCGCAGGCCAGCCCCAGCGCGGCTGGTCCAGCGCCCAGGCGGCCTGCATGAGGCACAGCACGGCATCCAGCCGGTCGCCCGAGGCATCGGCCGCCAGCTCGTCTCGCTGCGCCGAACTCAGGTGCAGGCGCAGGCCGAGGCGGCTGCGGCCCTGCACCAGTGCCTCGATCAGGTCCTTGCGGGCGATCAGGCGTTCGGGCGTCTGGCGGGCGGCCTCATCGCTCTTGTAGCTGCGCGCGCCGATCAGTTCGCGCGCCAGCATCCCCGGGTAGCCCTCCAGCGCCACGCGTGATGCATCGCCCGCCTGCAGGCCTGGCAGATGCACGCCGGCGCGGCGCAGCGCCGGCACCCCGGCGTGCAGCATGTAGGCCACCGGAGGGTTGACCCATTTCATCGACGGCGATGAGCCTGCCGGCCGGTCCGCCGCCCGGTGGGCGAACTTGGCCCCCACGGGTCGGGACTGGCAGAAGGCCGCGAAGGTCGCCCGGATCTCGGCTCGCTCCAGGGCAGCATAGTGCTCCATCAGCGCCGGCCAGTCGGTGGGCCAGCCCAGATGCTCCACCAGCTCGCGGGGCAGCCCGAAGGGAAAATCAAAGGCGCCCACCCAGGGACCCGGCTGCGCGAGCCATGCATCGAAGCCGGCTTCATCGGTCAGCGACTGCATGTGCAGCAGTCGCACCCGCGCACCCTGGCGCTCGCCCACCGCGGCGGTGATGGGCTTGCGGCGGGTGGGCCGGCTGGTGAAGTCGACGCCCACCACGCGCAGCCCCTCGGGCCAGGGGCCTGCGGCATGAGGATTCAGCAACAAGTCTTGCACAGGTGCATTGTCCTGGAGTCGACAAAGCCCCGCCGACCTCCTCCACAATGGAGGGCTTCACCCCCAACACCATGGATCAGCCCCTCTCGCCCGCTTCACCGCGCCGACTGGCACGGCGCATCGCCTGGACGCTGGCCGCCCTGCTGTTGCTGGGTTTCGGCGGCCTGCAGCTCGCGGCCTGGCAGCTCAAGGCCCAGGTCGAGCAGGCCCTGGGACCGCGCGCCTCCGTGGGCAGCCTGCGCGTGACCTGGGCCGGCGTGGAAGCCACCGAGGTGCGTGTGCGTTCCACGCGCAGCGAACGCGCTGGCAGCTGGCCGGCCGACGACGAACTGCGTGCCCAGCGCATCGTGCTCACGCCCGACCTGTGGGGCCTGCTCACCGCGGACCTGCGCATTCGCCGGGTGCTGATCGAAGGCGGCTACCTGTCAATGTGGCGCACCCGCGAGGGGCGCCTGCGCGTGCTGCCGGCCCTTTTCGACCGGCCGCGAGACCCCAAGGCCTCGGGCCAGAGTGGCGCCGGGCTGCCGCTGCACATCGCACAGGTCGCCCTGCACGACACCGCACTGGAATTCTTCGACGCCTCGGTGCGCCAGCCGGCCTTGAAGCTGCGCCTGGAGGGCCTGCAGGCGCGTGTGGGGCCGCTGGACCTGCCGGGCCTGGCCACGCCCACCGCCTTCGAGCTCGACGGCACGCTCAAGGGGGTGCAGCGTGACGGCCGGGTGAAGCTCGCCGGCGAGGTGACGCTGGCCACCACCGATGCGCGCGTGAAGGCGGACCTGCGTGGCGTGGACCTGGTGGCGCTGCAGCCCTACCTGATCAAGGTGTCCGAGGCCGGCGTGCGGCGCGGTGCCATGGACCTCAGCATCGACGCCCGGGTGCGCAACCAGCAACTGCACGCCCCGGGCCGCCTCACGCTGATCGGGCTCGAGTTGAACAGCAGCGGCGGCATGCTGGGCACCTTCGCGGGGGTGCCGCGTCAGGCGGTGCTCGCCGCGATGAGCCGGGACGGCAAGCTGGACGTGGCCTTCACGCTCGAAGGCCGTCTGGACGACCCGAACTTCTCGCTCAACGAGAACTTCGCCCTGAAGGTGGCCGGCGGGCTGGCCTCGGCCCTGGGTGTGAGCCTGGGCGGCGTCGTGGAAGGCGTCGGCAACGTGATCAAGGGCCTGTTCGGCCGATGATCGAGGCGGTGGCGATCAGCTCCTCCAGAAGCGCCATCGACACCCGCCCCGGCACCGCATAGGGGTCGAGGGTGGGCTTCTCGGAGTACTTCAGCACGATGGACGGGTTGATCTTGCCGAGGTTGACCTGGCCCATCGTCCAGCCGGCGAAGCGGCGCTCGCTGATTTCCTCGTAGTGCAGCAGCACGACATCCTTGTGCCGGCCGTCGCGCACGATGTCGCTGTAAAGCTTGTTGACCGCCTCGCGTCCGCCTTCGAGCACCTGCATGAAGAGGTTGCCCCCGTAGCACAGGATGCCGGTGATGCCCAAGGGCGGGTTGTGCGAGCGCGACTGTGCCAGGATGGAGTCGATGGCCTCGTGCGTGAGCGGCTGGGCCGCGCGGCTGGCGTAGAGCAGACGGACGAGCATGGAGGGGACCTCAGGTCTTCTTGCTGTTGAGCAGGGCCAGGAATTCGCGGCGCAGGTTGGCGTCCTTCAGGAAGCTGCCGCGCATCACGCTGTTGATCATCTTGGAATCCATGTCCTTGACGCCGCGCCACTGCATGCAGAAGTGGTCGGCCTCCATCACGATGGCCAGGCCGTCGGGCTGCATCTTGTCCTGCAGCAGGTCGGCCACCTGGGTGACCGCCTCCTCCTGGATCTGCGGCCGGCTCATGATCCATTCCGCCAGGCGCGCATACTTCGACAGGCCGATCAGGTTGGAGTGCTCGTTGGGCATCACACCCACCCACAGCCGGCCGATGATGGGGCAGAAGTGGTGGGAGCAGGCACTGCGCACCGTGATCGGCCCGACGATCATCAGCTCGTTGAGTCGCTCCACGTTCGGGAACTCGGTCACGTCGGGCTCGGCCACGTAGCGGCCCTTGAAGACCTCTCGCAGGTACATCTTGGCCACGCGGCGCGCGGTGTCCTGGGTGTTGTGGTCGCTCTCGGTGTCGATCACCAGGCTTTCCAGCACGCCGGCCATCTTGGCCTGGACCTCGTCGAGCAGGGCCTCCAATTCGCCGGGTTCGATGAAATCCGAGATGTTGTCATTGGCGTGAAAGCGCCGCTGCGCGGCCTTGATGCGCTCGCGGATGCGCACCGACACCGGCACGCCTTCCTCGTCATCGCGATTCAGGGGAACGGAACTCAGGGCGGTCATGGGCTGGGCCTTCCAGGGTCAAGGAGCCATCCTAGCAGCGAGGCCGAGGCCCACCATGCATCGTCGCTCAATGGCCCCCGGGTGTCCAGGCCTATGGCAGCAGAGCCTCCAGCGAGGCCAGGGAGTCGGCCTCGTGAAGGGGTTTGTCGTCGCGGATGCGCAGCATGCGGGGAAATCTCACGGCGATGCCGCTCTTGTGGCGGTTGCTCCGGTTCAACCCTTCGAAGCCGAGCTCGAAGACCAGGCTGGGCCGCACGCTGTGCACCGGTCCGAAACGCTCGAGCGTGGTGCGGCGGATGACGGCATCGATGCGCCGGAACTCCTCGTCGCTCAGCCCCGAGTACGCCTTGGCGAACGCCACGAGCTGCAAGGCCCCGGGTTGGGCCGGCTCGCGGCGGGTGATCGCCTCCACCACGGCCTGCGCCTCGTCGGCATCGCGCGGGGGGCGGTTCCACACGGCAAAGGTGTAGTCGGTGTAGAGGCTGGCGCGGCGCCCGTGGCCACGCTGGGCATAGATCAGCACGGCGTCCACGCTCAAGGGGTCGATCTTCCACTTCCACCACACGCCCTCGGACTTGGTGCGTCCGGTGCCATAGCGGGCCTCGCGTTGCTTGAGCATCAGGCCCTCCACCCCCCGCTCGCGCGAACCCTCGCGCAGCCGGGCGAGCCCCGCCCAGTCCGCCGCCTCCACCAGCGGCGACAGGTTGAGCATCGCAGCGCCGTCCGAGCGCGGGCCCAGCCCTGCCGCCAGTGCTTCAAGCTGCAGGCGGCGCATGGCCTGGGAGGTCATCCGCAGATCCCTGCCCTCCCATTCCAGCAGGTCGTAGGCGATCAGCGCCACCGGCACCTCGGCCAGCACACGCCGGCCGAGCGTCTTGCGCCCGATGCGCTGCTGCAGCAAGGCAAAGGCAGCCGGGCGCCCGTCCTTCCATACCACCAGCTCCCCGTCGATCACCGTGCCTTCGGGCCAGGCACGCGCGGCCTCCACCACCTCGGGAAAGCGGTCGGTCACGAGTTCCTCGCCGCGCGACCAGATCCACACGTCGCCGGCACGTCGCACGACCTGCACACGGATGCCGTCGTATTTCCACTCGGCCTGCCAGTCGGTCACCGGCCCCAACACCTCACCCATCGCCTCGACCGGTGTCTCCAGCGGGTGGGCCAGGAAAAAGGGATAGGGCTGGCCGGCGTCCAGGCGTGCATCGATGGACAGCGACACCAGGGCCTCGAATCGCGCCGCGTCGGGCGCTGCGCTGGCGGCACGGCCGGTGGTGGCGAAGCCCATCAGCCGCTGGGCGATGATCTCGGGCGGCAGACCGGCCTGCTCGGCCAGGGCACGCGTCACGAGCAAGCGCGACACCCCCACCCGGAAGCCGCCGCCGATCAGCTTGCCCAGCAGGAAACGGCCGGGCGTGTCGAGTTCGTTCCACCACTGGCGCAGGCGCTCGCGCTGCACCTCGGGCGGGGTCTCGCGCAACGGCAGAAGACGCTGCTCCACCCACTGCGCCAGGCCCAGGTCCACAGTCGCCGCCGGGGGCGGCAGGATCAGCGCGATGGTTTCGGCCAGGTCGCCCACGCTCTGGTAGCACTCCTCGAAGAGCCAGTCGTCGATGCCGGCCGCCTCGCAGGCCCAGGCCTTGAGCTGCGCCGTTCCCACCACCCGCCGGGGCCGGCCGCCACTGAGGAAGTACACCGCCCAGGCCGCATCGGCCGCCGTGGCACGCGCAAAGTAGCGTCGCAGTGCCGCCACCTTGTCGCGGATGGAGGTGGTCGCGTCCAGCTCGGCGTAGAGGTCGGCGAAGTCACGCATCGCGGGGGTCAGTTCTCGTCGCCGTATTCGGTGCGGAACGAGCCCGCCTCCAGGCCCTGCTCCTGCAACCAGCGCACCATCACCGCCTCGTAGCCGTGGGTGACGATGACACGGGACGCGCCGCTCGCGCCGATGGCCCGCTGCAGTGCCGGCCAGTCGGCATGGTCGCTCAGCACGAAGCCCCGGTCCACGCCCTGACGGCGCCGCGTGCCGCGCAGCCGCATCCAGCCGCTCACATACCCGTCGCGCGCCTCGCCCAGGCGACGTTCCCAGGTGCTGCGCGAGGCCGCAGGAGGTGCAATGACCAGGGCACGGGCCAGCGTGTCTGGCGTGACGCCCGGCCCCAACTCCAGGGCCTCGGGCAGCGACACGCCCGCCGCCACGTAGGCCCGGTTCACAGCCATCACCGCCGGGTGCACCACCAGCGGCCCGGCCCCCTCGCCCAGCCCGTGCAGCAGGCGCTGCGCCTTGCCGAAGCTATAGGCGTAGAGCAGGCTGGGCCGCCCGTCGGCTGCGTTCGTCGCCCACCAGTGTCGGATCTCATCCAGCACCTGGGCCTGGGGTGTCCAGCGATAGATCGGCAGGCCGAAGGTCGATTCGGTGATGAAGCAGTCGCAGCGCACCGGCTCGAAGGGCGCGCAGGTGCCGTCCGCTTCGAGCTTGTAGTCGCCCGACACCACCCAGACCTCGCCGCGGTGCTCGAGCCTCACCTGTGCCGAGCCCAGCACATGCCCGGCCGGGTGCAGCGACACCTTGACGCCGCCGATCGACACCGCCTCACCATAGGCCAGGGCCTGCAGCGAAATCTCGCCCAGACGCTCGCGCAGCACGCCTGCACCCGGTGCCACCGCCAGGTAGTGCTGATGACCGCTGCGCGCGTGGTCGGCGTGGGCGTGAGTGATGACGGCGCGCGCCACCGGCCGCCAGGGGTCGATGTGGAAGTCGCCCGCGGGGCAGTAGAGCCCTTCCGGGCGCGCCACCACCAGGTCGGCGCGAGCCGCCATGCCTCAGTACCGCCCGGTGGCCCCGGCCACCCGCATGAAGAGCCGCGCCATCCAGGCGACCAGGCCGCGACGCAGGAGGCGGCGCCAGGCGGGCAGCCCCAGGTTCTCGCGCGTCACCTCCCGGGACAGCGCAACCGCCTGATCGATTTCGTCAGTCAGGCCGGCCACGAAGCCGGCGTCACGCACGATGACATTGCCTTCGAGGTTCACCAGCAAGGACAGGGGATCGATGTTGGAGCTGCCCACGGTGGCCCAGTCGTCGTCCACGACCGCCACCTTGGCATGCAGAAAGGCCGGGGTGTATTCGAAGATGCGGATGCCGTGCGCCAGCATCTCATCGTAGAGCGCCTGCGCCGCCAAGGCAGCCATGCGGTAGTCGACCTTGCCTTGAAGCAGCACGCGCACCTGAACGCCTCGCTGGGCCGCATGGCGCAGTGCGCGGCGGAAGGCCCGTCCGGGATAAAAGTAGGGGCTGACCAGGTCCACCCGCTGCCGAGCCCCCCGGATGGCCTCGATGTAGGCTCGCTCGATGGTGCGCCGCTGCTTGAGGTTGTCTCGCACCACGAAGGCCGCCCGCATGGGACGCGGGTCGTTCAGCGCCTGTTCCACCACCTGCCAGCGGGTGGTGCGCAGCCGGCGCAACAGGCGCCGGGCGCGCGCCATCGGGTAGGAGCTGCGGGCCAGTTCCACCAGCTCATCACGCCAATCGCGGCCGAGATGCGAGCGCATCCACAGCGCCCGCACCGTCTGCTCCATCGGGGCCACGACCGGGCCGCGGACCTCCACGGCATAGTCCAGCCTGGGCAGATCGCTCCAGCCATGGTGGATGTCGAGGCGATCGTCAATGATGTTGATGCCGCCCACGAACCCCACCTCGGCATCGACCACGCACAGCTTCTGGTGCAGGCGCCGCAGCTGGCCGGGCTGCAGCCAGCTGCGCCAGCCCGTGAGCGGACGGAACACCGTGAAGCGCACACCGCTGTCTCGCAGGCTGCGGCTGATCCGTGCCAGCGACGGGCCCGAGCCGAAACCGTCGACCACCACGCTGACCCGCACACCACGTTGCGCCGCCCGCGCGAGCACGGCCACCATGTCCTGTCCGGCGATATCGTCATGGAAAATGTAGGTGGCAAGCCACACGCGGTGCCGGGCGCGCTCGATGGCCTCGTGCATGGCCGGAAAGAGCTGGTCACCGCCACGCAACAGCCGCACCTGGTTGGCGCCGGTGAACAGCGCCCGCGACTGGGCGTACCACGACAGGGCGTGGGCGTCCTCGTCCGAGGCCGGTGCCGCGATCACTTCATCCGGTCGGGCCGCCATGGCTCAGGCCGGCTCCAGCTCGGCCACCAGGGGCAGGTGGTCGGACATGCGGGCCCACGACGTGCCGCGCGGCACGAAGGTCGACACGCAGCGCAGACCTCGGGTGTAGATACGGTCCAGCGCAAACACCGGTACACGCGACGGAAAAGTCAGCGGTCGGCGGCCGGCCGGGTCGGAGGCCCGCTGCAGTCCGAGGGCCGAGATGGCCGGATTGAGCTTTTCGCCCCAATCGTTGAAATCACCCGCCACGATCAGCGGTGCCCCTCGCGGGACGTGACTCTCGATGAAGGCCGCCAGGCGCTCCACCTGCCGCATCCGGCTGGCATGGATCAGTCCGAAGTGCGCCACCACCGCGTGCAATTCGTCGCCCTGCCACTGCACCGGCACATGCAACAGCCCCCGCTGCTCAAAGCGATGGTCCGAGACGTCATGGTGGCCGATGTCGCCGATGGGCCAGCGCGAGAGCAGCGCATTGCCGTGCTCGCCGTCACGGGTCACCGCATTGGTCCGGTAGGCCGCCACGTAGCCCTCGGGCGCGAGGAAGTCGGCCTGGGACTGATCGGGCCACCCGAACCAGGTGCGCTCGAAGCGACGTGCATCTCGCCGGTGGAAGCTGCGCACCTCCTGCAGAAAGACGAGGTCGGCATCGAGCGCTTCCACTCCCAGACCCAGGTTGTGGATTTCCAGCCGACGCAGCGGCCCCACACCCCGCACGCCTTTGTGGATGTTGTAGGTCGCCACACGCAGGCGTTGCCCCTCGAAGGCCGTGGCCGGCGGCAACAGACTGGACCGCAGCGGGTTCATGCCCGCCCCCCGTCACCCTGGCCCGCAAACCGCGGCAGCATCAGCACGGCCTCGGCGTTCGAGGGTGAAAAGCAACGGTCGGCCGCCTCGCGCCAGGGCAACCACACGTATTGCAGGTGCTCACGCGGCGCCAGACGCACGGGGATGTCGCGCGGCACCCGCAGGCCAAACACATGCTCCGTGTTGTGGGTGACGCCCGGCGCATAGCGATGGCGCCAGACTGGATAGATTTCGTAGACGTTGCGCAGCCCCCAGTCCCACAGATTCTCCGAGGGGACGGCCGCACCGCCCACCTCGATGCCGGTCTCTTCGGCCACCTCGCGCACGCACGTTTCGACCAGGGGTTCGTCGAGACGATCCTTCGATCCGGTGACGCTCTGCCAATAGCCGGGCCGGTCGGCCCGCTCGATCAACAGCACCTCGAGCGCCGGGCTGTGGATGACCACGAGCACGGATTCGGGGATCTTGGGCGGACGTTCACTCAAGGCGGCAACTCCTGACACTGTCCGGGATTTTGGGCCATCCTCCCTCCCGAGGCATCGGGGCCGCCCCAGGAAGAACAAGGGGTGGCCATGGCCACCCCTTCGATACCACCAGGCGCGCAACAGTTCAGGCGCCTGCGGCAGGCTGCGGGTTGCGCAGCCGGATGTGCAGTTCGCGAAGCTGTTTCTCGTCCACGTTGGATGGAGCGCCCGTGAGCAGGCACTGCGCGCGCTGGGTCTTGGGGAAGGCGATCACGTCACGGATGGACTCCGCCTTGGTCATGAGGGTGACCAGGCGGTCCAGACCGAAGGCCAGCCCGCCATGGGGCGGTGCACCGTACTGAAGCGCATCGAGCAGGAAGCCGAACTTCTGGCGGGCCTCCTCGGGACCGATCTTCAGGGCACTGAAGACCTTGCTTTGCACCTCGGCACGGTGGATACGCACCGAACCGCCGCCCAGCTCCCAGCCGTTGAGCACCATGTCATAGGCCTTGGCCACGCACTTTTCCGGGGCGCTGTCCATGTAGTCCTCGTGCCCGTCCTTCGGCGCCGTGAAAGGATGGTGCACGGCATTCCAGCGGTGCTCGTCCTCGTCGAACTCGAACATCGGGAAGTCCACCACCCACAGCGGCGCCCAGCGGTCCTCGAACAGGCCGTTGGCCTTGCCGAACTCGCTGTGCCCGATCTTCACGCGCAGCGCGCCGATGGCGTCGTTCACCACCTTGGCCTTGTCGGCCCCGAAGAAGATCAGGTCGCCGTTGCGCGCACCCGTGCGGGCCAGGATTTCGCCGATCGCGCCATCGTGCAGGTTCTTCACGATGGGCGACTGCAGGCCGTCGCGGCCCTTGCCGGCGTCGTTGACCTTGATCCAGGCCAGGCCCTTGGCGCCGTAGATCTTCACGTACTCGGTGTAGGCATCGATCTCGCTGCGGCTCATCTCGCCGCCACCGGGAATGCGCAACGCAACCACCCGGCCGCCCTTGGCATTGGCCGGGCCCGAGAAGACCTTGAACTCCACGTCCTTCATCACCTCGGTGAGCTCGGTGAACTCCAGCTTGACGCGCAGGTCCGGCTTGTCGGAGCCGTAGCGGTGCATGGCGTCGGTGTACTTCATCACCGGGTACACCGGCAGCTCCACGCCCATCACGTTGCGGAAGACCGTGCGGATCATGCCTTCGAACATGCCGCGGATCTCTTCCTCGTTGAGGAAGGAGGTCTCGATATCGATCTGGGTGAACTCGGGCTGGCGGTCGGCGCGCAGGTCCTCGTCGCGGAAGCACTTGGTGATCTGGTAGTAGCGGTCGAAACCGGCCACCATCAACAGCTGCTTGAAGAGCTGGGGCGACTGCGGCAGCGCGAAGAACATGCCGTCATGCACACGGCTGGGCACCAGGTAGTCGCGCGCGCCCTCGGGCGTGCTCTTGGTGAGCATGGGCGTCTCGACGTCGATGAAGCCATTGGCGTCCAGGAACTTGCGCACCTCCATCGCCACCTTGTAGCGCAGCATGAGGTTCTTCTGCATGTAGGGTCGGCGCAGGTCCAGCACCCGGTGCGTGAGGCGCGTGGTCTCGGACAGGTTCTCGTCATCGATCTGGAAGGGCGGCGTCACGCTGGGATTGAGCACCTCCAGCTCCTGGCACAGCACCTCGATCTTGCCGCTGGTGAGGTTGGCGTTTTCGGTGCCGGCCGGGCGGGCTCGCACCTTGCCCACCACCTTCAGGCAGAACTCGTTGCGCACACCCTCGGCAACCTTGAACATCTCGGGCCGGTCGGGGTCGCACACCACCTGCACCAGGCCTTCGCGGTCACGCAAGTCGATGAAGATGACGCCGCCGTGATCCCGGCGGCGATGGGCCCAGCCCATCAGGGTCACGGTCTGGCCCATCAGCGCTTCGCTGACGAGGCCGCAGTAGGTGGTTCTCATGCAATCACTCCGATTCGGGGAGAGGCGCCGAAGGGCGGCGCCCAAGGGCCGATGAGCCCTGGAGATGCCGGGCCTCGCGCGGCCCGGCCGGGAAGTCTGTCAATGGCAGGCGCAGGAGCCGCCGCAAGGTGTCGATGCCGTGCTGGCCGGGGTGCCGGCGCCACTGGCGGCCGAATCGCCGGCGCTGCTGGCTGCCGACGCCGCGGGGGCAGCGGCGCCGGCCGCAGCCCCACCCGCAGCCGCCGCAACAGTCGAGCCCGATGCCCCGCCGCGGAAATCCGTCACATACCAGCCCGAGCCCTTGAGCTGGAAACCGGCAGCGGTGACCTGCTTGCGGAAGGTGTCGGCGCCGCACTGGGGGCAGCGCGTCAGCACGGGATCGGAAATCTTCTGGAGCACGTCCTGCCCATGCCCGCAGGACTCGCACTTGTAAGCATAGATAGGCATAGCAACACCCCGAGGGGAATACGCAAAACCTGCAATTATAGGTATCCCGGAGCCGGCATGGTTCCTGCATTGGTCTTCCGGACGACCCCACCTATAATCCGCGCGCACTCAACCCCCCCTCCTTCCGCGAAAGGATTGCACCGATGTTGCTGACCCTCGTGTTCATCTATCTGGCGCTGTCGATCGGCATCGGGTTGTATGCATCGCGGCAGGTGCACAGCGCGCGCGACTACATCACCGCCAGCCGCCACCTGCCCTTCCCGGTGGTGATGGCCATGGTGTTTGCCACCTGGTTCGGCGCCGAAACCGTCCTGGGCATCTCGGCGACCTTCCTGGATGAAGGCTTCCGCGGCCTGATTTCCGACCCGCTCGGCGCCTCGCTGTGCCTCGTGCTCTTCGGCCTCATCTTTGCGCGACCACTGTACCGGCTGAACCTGCTCACGCTGGGAGACTACTTCCGCATCCGCTACAGCCGCCCGGTCGAGCTGGCGGTGTCGATCTGCATCGTGCTGTCCTACCTGGGGTGGGTGGCCGCGCAGATCACCGCCCTGGGGCTGGTGTTCAACGTCCTGTCGGCCGACGCCATTTCCATGAACGAGGGCATGCTCATCGGCATGGCCGTGGTGCTGGTCTACACCGTCGTCGGCGGCATGTGGTCGGTGGCTGTGACCACCTTCGTGCAGATGATCGTCATCGTCGTCGGCCTGCTGCTCGTCACCAACGAAGCCGCCACCCAGGCTGGTGGCGTGGCCACGGTGATTGCCAAGGCTGCCGCCGAGGGCAAGTTCGAGTGGCTGCCCACGCTGGACATGATCGACATCCTGGGCTGGACCGCCGCGCTGCTGACCATGGCCCTGGGCTCGATCCCGCAGCAGGACGTCTTCCAGCGCGTGAACTCTTCCAAGAACGAGTTCGTCGCCGTCTGGAGCACGGCCCTGGGTGGTGTGGCGTACTTCTTCTTTGCCTCGATCCCGCTCTTCCTCGCCTACAGCGCCAACCTGATCGACCATGGCCTGGTCGAGCGGCTGATGGAGGTGGACTCCCAGCTGGTGCTGCCGACCCTCGTGATCGAACGCATGCCCTTCTGGCTGCAGGTGGTGTTCTTCGGCGCCCTGCTCTCGGTGATCATGAGCACGGCTTCCGGCACGCTGCTGGCGCCGGCCGTGACCTTCGCCGAGAACGTGTTGCGCCCCTTCCTGAAGAACCAGACCGATCGCCAGTTCCTGATGATGACCCGCATCATCGTGGCCTGCTTCGCGGTGCTCGTCACGGCCTATGCGGTGGCCACCGACGCCACCATCCACACCATGGTCGAGAACGCCTACCGGGTGACCTTGGCGGGCGCCTTCGTGCCCCTGGCCTTCGGCCTGTTCTGGAAGCGTGCCAACAACCGGGGCGCGGCGCTGGCGCTGGTTTTCGGTCTGGGCACCTGGCTGGTGCTTGAAGCCCTGGGCATCGACGAACCGGTGGAGCCCCAGCTCATCGGCCTCGTCGCCAGCGCCATCGGCATGATCATCGGCGGGCTCACCGGCCCGGCGACCCGGCCGCAAACCGCGGCTCAGGCTGCCTGAACAACCGCACCGCGCGCGGCTACCACCACAGCCGCGCGCGCGTCAGCACCTGCAGGGCCACAAGGCCCAGCGTGAACCCTACCCCGCCGTAGAGAACCGCCTGGAGCAGGCGGTTCGTGCGGCGTTGCTCCTTGATCAGGCGCTGAAGCTCCTGGCGATGCTGGGCCGGCTGCTGCTGCAAGGCATGGTGCAGCAGCCGCGGCAGTTCGGGCAGCAGCTTGGCGTAGCGCGGGGCCTCGTTCTTCAAGCGCGCCCACAGGCCCCGCCAGCCGATCTGCTCGTTCATCCAGCGCTCGAGGAAGGGCTTGGCCGTGCTCCAAAGGTCCAGCTCAGGGTCCAGCTGGCGCCCCAGCCCCTCCACGTTGAGCAGGGTCTTCTGCAGCAGCACGAGCTGGGGCTGGATCTCCACATTGAAACGTCGGGATGTCTGGAACAAGCGCATGAGCACCTGACCCAGCGAGATGTCCTTCAGCGGCTTGTCGAAGTGCGGCTCACAGCAAGCCCGGATGGCACCTTCCAGTTCATCGACGCGGGTGTCCGGCGGCACCCAGCCGCTTTCCAGGTGCAACTCGGCCACACGCTTGTAGTCGCGCCGGAAGAAGGCGATGAAGTTCTGCGCCAGGTATTCCTTGTCGAACTCGGTGAGCGTGCCGATGATCCCGAAGTCCAGGGCGATGTAGCGCCCGAAGGTGGCCGGATCCAGGCTCACCTGGATGTTGCCCGGATGCATGTCGGCATGGAAGAAGCCGTCGCGGAAGACCTGGGTGAAGAAGATGGTCACCCCGTCGCGGGCCAGCCTCTTGATGTCCACGCCGGCCTCCCGCAGCCGCTGGATCTGGCTGATGGGTACACCTTTCATGCGCTCCATCACGATGACCTGTTCGGCGCACAGGTCCCACACCATCTCGGGCACGATGACGAGGTTCAGGCCCTCCATGTTGCGCCGCAGCTGGGTGGCATTGGCTGCTTCGCGCACGAGGTCCAGCTCGTCGTGCAGGTACTTGTCGAACTCGGCCACCACCTCGCGCGGCTTGAGCCGCTTGCCATCGGGCCACAGGCGTTCCACCCAGGTGGCCAGGATGCGCAGCAGCCCCAGATCCTCCTCGATGACCTTGAGCATGCCCGGTCGCAACACCTTGACGGCCACTTCGCGGCCGTCGCGCAGCCGCGCGAAGTGCACCTGGGCGATGGAGGCACTGGCCACCGGCTCGCGTTCGAAATCGTCGAACAGGGTCTCCAGCGGGCGTCCGAACGCCGCCTCGATGCTGCGAACCGCCTGCTCGGCCGGGAAGGGCGGGACGCGGTCTTGCAGCCGGGCGAGCTCTTCGGCCACGTCGGGCGGCAGCAGATCCCGCCGGGTGGACAGCACCTGCCCGAACTTGACGAAGATCGGACCCAGTCGCTCCAGCGCTTCGCGCAGCCGTTCACTGGCCGGCCGGTCGAAACGGCGACCGGCGCCTGCCAGACGTGCGCCCCAGCGCACGAGGCGCTGAGGTGCGTCGCGCAGCGCGATCTGGTCCAGCCCGAAGCGCCAGACCGTATAGAGGATGACCAGCAGTCTGAGCAGGCGCATCACCGGGGCCCGCCGCCCATGCGCTGCGCCAGGGGCGCCAGGGCCCTCAGCGTCGCCTGGACGCCCGCCCCCAACGAGCGCAGCGCCAGAGCCATCGGACGGGCCGGAGCATCGCCAAAGAGGCGGGCGAGGTCCTCCTCGGGATCCCAGCGGACGTTGTCCATGAGCCAGGCCAGCGTCGAAGCCAGCTCGGCATCGCCCTGCAGACCGACGGCTGAACGGTCCCCGCTGAGCAACTGAGCGGCCAGCTGCATCGGCTGCGAAGCATCGACTCGCAGCTCGAGCATGCCCGTGGCGCCGTCGGACGCATCGACCCGCTCGAGCAATCCGGCCGGCGTGATCGTCCAGACCGCTGCCGGCGGTGGTGGCAGAAAGGCCGGCCAGGCCTCGAAGCTGAGCCGCAAGCCACGCCCGCTGTGAGGCTTGAGGCGCTGAGTGGCAGCCGGTTCGGCCGCCAGCACGTGATTGAGCGCCAGCGTGAGGCGGTCGAGCACGGCCGGGCCCAGGAGATGGAGGACGGATTCAAGCATGCGGATGATTGTAGGTGGGGGCTGCAGCCGGTTCTGGAACAATGAGCCTCATCCTCGTCCTTACGGAGCATCCATGCCCTGCGTCCTCCTGACCGGCGCCACTGGCTACATCGGTTCGCACACCTGGCTCGCCCTGCTGGCTGCGGGCCTTGAGGTGGTCGGCCTGGACAATTTCGCCAACAGCTCCCCGCGGGTGCTCGACCGCCTCGCCGAGCTGGCGGGCCGACCGGTCACCTTCGAACAGGCCGACGTCTGCGATGCCGCCGCCCTCGCCCAGGTGTTTTCGCGCCACCGCATCGATGCCGTCGTGCATTTCGCCGCACACAAGGCCGTGGGCGAATCCGTCCAGCAGCCGCTGCGCTACTACCGCAACAACATCGCAGGGCTGCTGGGTGTGGCCCAAACCATGCAGGACCATGGCGTTTTCCGCCTGGTCTTCAGCTCCTCCGCGACGGTCTATGGCCAGCCCGAGTCGCTGCCCATCACCGAGGATGCCGCACTGGCCACCACCAACCCCTACGGCACGACCAAGCTCGTGGGCGAGCAACTCCTGGCCGAGCTGCTGGCCTGCGATGCGCGCTGGCAGATCGCCCGGCTGCGCTACTTCAACCCGGTGGGAGCCCATGACAGCGGGCGCATCGGAGAGGATCCCCGCGGGGTCCCCAACAACCTGATGCCCTATGTGTGCCAGGTAGCCGTGGGCACGCGCCCGGAACTCAGAGTCTTTGGCGGCGACTATCCAACCCCGGACGGCACCGGGGTGCGCGACTACATCCATGTCATGGACCTGGCCGAGGGCCATGTCGCATCGCTGAAGCATTTGCTCGAAGGTGGTGGGTCTCACGTGGTGAACCTCGGCACCGGGCGCGGCCACAGCGTGCTGGAAGTCATCCACGCCTTCGAACGTGCCAGCGGGCGGCCCATCCCCTACCGGATCGTCGACCGGCGGCCCGGGGACGTCGCCGCCTGCTATGCCGACCCCACGCTGGCCCGGCACTTGCTGGGGTGGAGCGCACGGCGCGAACTGGACGCGATGTGCGCAGACGCCTGGCGCTGGCAATCGGCCCATCCGCGCGGCTTCGACACGTGACCGCCGTGTGACGCTTCGATGGCCTGCCCACCCCCCATGCGCGGGATGGGAAAAGCAGCCGGTGTCCCGGAAACTTCCAGACACACTGCTGAAGGGAAGGAGCCATGAAAGCTCGACTGGCCATCGTTGTTCTCGCCGCCCCCCTCTGGGGCTGGGCTGCCGACAGCAGCGCGCCGAGGGCTGCGGCACCCGTTCTCACCACAGCGCAGCCCGCGGAACGCCTCCAGCCGGCCGTTGTGCAGTCCAAGCCCCAGGTACGCCAGGATCTCACTGCCGCCAGCTGGCCCGCGACAGTTGCGCTGCAAGGGCGCAGTGCGCGTGCCGAGTCGGCGGCAACCGAACCGGCCGCCGGAAGGCCGTCCGACACCCTCCCGAACTCGGGGCTGCAGCTCTATGCCCTCGTTGCTGCGGGAATCGCTGCCGTGGGTTTCATGGCGAGCCGGCGCACACGCTCCTGAGCCCTCTTTGCACCGACACAGGCCCTGCGCGCTGCCGCCCGCAGGGTCATGTTTTTTGGGCGCGCGCATGGCGCGGCGGCTTCATGCCCGCCCTGTCATTTCCCCCCAATCACGTGGGTCTGCGCGCCCGTGAACCATCCGACAATCGGTCCCGGCCTTTCACGATCCACGCGCACTCGACGCATCGTCCGAAGCCCTGAGGCCCCGCATGTTCGAAGACCGCAGCAGCAACAAACGAACGTTCTTTGGTGCCCCGCAATCCATCACGGCGATGGTGGCCGCGCTGCTGGAGCCCACCGTCATGGTGGTCTCCCTGCTCGCAGCCTACGCCTGGTTCGACCAGCCGGTAGGCCGCCCCGAACTGGTGCTGTGCCTGCTCGTCTTTGCGCTGGCCTTCCCGGGGCGGGACCGCTTTCGCGACAACCTGCTCGCCGCTGCCACGGACATTGCGCTGAGCTGGTTCACGCTGATGACCATCTTCGCGCTGCTCGCCTACGCCACCAGCAGCTTTGCGCTGTTCGACACCCGCGCCTTGCTGCTGTGGGTGCTGGGAACGCCTGTGCTGCAGTGGTTGTCGGTCTGGGCTGGAGCGTGCCTGGTGAACCATCGCGACAACTTGCCGCAATTGCGGCGCAGCGCCGTGGTGGTGGGCGCCGGGCCCGTGGGGGAGAAGGTGTCGCGCGCCCTGGCCACGCGCAAGGACCGGGGCATCGATTTCCTCGGGTATTTCGACGACCGCACGGATGACCGCCTGCACGAGAGCGCAGCGGCCCGGCGCCTGGGCATGCTCAAGGATGTCGGCGCCTATGTCACGCGGCATGGAGTGCGCGACGTCTACATCACCCTGCCGCTGGGTTCTCAGCCGCGCATCGTCAAGCTGCTGGAGCAACTCCAGGGCACCACGGCCAGCCTGTACTACGTGCCCGACGTCTTCGGCATCAGCATCATCCAGGGCCGGCTGCAGGACATGGGCGGGGTGCCCGTGGTGGGCATCTGTGAAACCCCCTTCACCGGCACCAACGAGCTGATCAAGCGTGTCAGCGATGTGATCATGGCCAGCCTGATCCTGGTGCTGATCTCGCCGCTGATGCTGGCGATCGCCTTGGGTGTGAAGCTCAGCTCGCCCGGTCCGGTGATCTTCCGACAAAGGCGCAATGGCCTGGATGGCGAGGAGATCGTCGTCTACAAGTTCCGCTCGATGCGCGCACTCGACAATGGCCCGGTGGTCAGGCAGGCCACCAAGGACGACCCTCGCATCACGCCCTTCGGCGCCTTCCTGCGCAAGACCTCGCTCGACGAACTGCCCCAGTTCATCAACGTGCTGCAAGGCCGCATGAGCATCGTGGGGCCCCGGCCGCATGCGGTGGCGCACAACGAGGAGTACCGCCGCCTCATCAAGGCGTACATGGTGCGGCACAAGGTGCGTCCTGGCATCACCGGCTGGGCCCAGGTCAATGGCTATCGCGGCGAAACCGAAGTCATCGAGAAGATGCAGGCCCGCGTCGAATACGATCTGGAGTATCTGCGCAACTGGTCTCTGGGACTTGACTTGCAGATCATTGCGCGCACCATCCGCCTGATGCTGTTCGACCGGCATGCCTATTGATTCCCTCCCTGGCCACGTGGCCCCTTCGAACGGCCAGCCGGCCGGCCCACGGTACAAGACTCGGAGACCCCTGTGAAACACACCCTCGCGCCGCGCCGTCCCGTCCCTTCCCCGGTGGTGTACGGGCTGGCGCTCACCGCCGGCCTGCTCGGGCTGGGGACGGCCCAGGCCCAGGAGAGGCCGTGGACCCTGAGCGCCGCCCAGGCCCTGCGCTATGACTCCAATGTGTTCCGGACCGAGCGCGGAACGCCAGCCGAGACCGACGTATCGTCCATCACCAGCCTCGATGGCCGGCTGCGCGCCCGGCTGGGGCGTCAGCAGGCCTACGTGGGCGCAGGCTTGAGCGCTCACCGGTATCGTGACAACGACCAGCTGGACTTCACCGGCCGCACGCTCGAAGCTGGCGTGAACTGGGCCACGGTCGAGCGGTTGTCGGGCACAGTGCGCTATGTGCAGAACCTCGGTTCGGCGGTTTATGGTGCCGCCGATGCTCCCCAGGTGAGAGATCGCGTGCTGGAGCGCACCCAGTTGGCGGAGGCCACGGTTCGCTTTGGAATGACGTCACGCTCGGCCCTGCTGGCCGGATGGGCCCACCGCCGCGTGGACTATTCGATCGTTGCCTATCAGGACCGCGAGTACCAGCAGAACGTGGCATCGCTTGGTTATCAGTACGGCGTCGACCGGGCACTGACGCTGGGCGTCGGCACGCGTTACACCCGGGACCGCACCCCGCGATACGACGAACCCACCCCTGGAACCTTCGTCGAGAACCGCAGCACCCGACGCGACCTCGATTTCACGGCCGCATGGCAGCCCGGCGGCCTGAGCACCGTGTCGGCACGGGTGAGTGCCTCCCGACAGCGGCACACCCAGGCCACCGCTGCAGACTTCTCCGGCGTCACGGGCTCGCTGCGATGGGAGTACCGGCCCACCGGCAAGCTCACCCTCATCACCCAGCTCGACCGGGACACGGCGGCCGAAGCCCGCTTCATGGCGTTCGACGGCGATGCCCCGGAATCCTCGATCGAGAGCCGCCGGCTGGTGAACAGCGCCCAAGTCGAAGCCCGCTACGAACTGACTGGCAAGACCCGCATGAACGCTCGACTGCGACAGGCCCGCAGCGATCTGGACGACGGTGCAGGTGCAAGCGGTAGCGACACCACCACCCTGTACGGGCTCGGAGTGGAATACAACCCCACGCGCACTGTCTTGCTTGGATGCGAACTGGGCCGGGAAAGCCGGTCCACCGCATCGTCCCTGTCCTTCAGCTACCGGGCCACCGTTGCCCAGTGTCTGGCACGCCTCACGTTGGATTGAGACGATGCGACCCCCGATCTTGCGCAACGTTCCTCCTCTCCCTCATGCTCACCATGGTTCCCCCCCGCAACGCCCGCCGCTGGCAGGACAGGCGGCGATGTGGCTCGCAGGCCTGGTCCTGTCGAGTGCGTGCGCGGCCTCCTCGGGCACAGCTCCCGGCATGAACTCCGCCGCCGCCCGCATCTTCTTTTCGGGCCACAGCCTCACTGATCGTCCTCTGCCCGACCACCTCGAGAACGTCGCGCGCAGCCTGGGCACCCCGATCCTGTGGAATCGCCAGTACGTGGTCGGGTCGTCCATCCGCCGCCGTGCGCAGGGCGACGACCCCCAGGCCCAGGATTTCCGAGGGTATCGCCAGGGCTACAACCGTGACACGGAGGGCCTGGACGTGATCGAGGAGTTCAGGTCTCCCCGCACCACCGACGGGCGCCCCTATGACACCCTGGTCATCACCGAGCAGCACGGCCTGCTGGGGACGCTGGTCTGGAACGACACGGTGCGCTACCTGCGCCATTACCATGACCGCTTCATCGAGGGCAACCCGCAAGGCCGGACGCTCTTCTACGAATCCTGGATCAGCCTGGACGACAAGAGCAACCCGCATCGCTGGATCGCCTACGAGCGAGCGGCTTCGCCCATCTGGCAATGCATGGCCGAGCGGGTCAATCTCTCGCTGGCCGCGCAGGGCCGCCGCGACCGCATCACCCCGCTGCCGATGGGGCTGGCGCTGGCCGAACTCATCGAGGAGAGTCTCAGCCCCTCGGGGCCTGCCGCGCTGAAGGCGGGCTCGACCGTGGACACCGTCAGCCAGTTCATTGGCGATGAGGTTCACCTCGGCCCCCTGGGCATGTATTACGCGGCACTCGTGACCTATGCGGTCCAGTTCGATCGCTCCCCGGTAGGCGCCTGGGCGCCCGAAGGCGTGCGGCCCGAGCAGGCACTTGTGCTGCAGGAGCGCGCCGGGGCGTTCGTGAGCCGCTATTACCGCGATCTGCGCCCCCGCACGATGGAAGAGTGCCGGGAGCTGATCCGCAACGATTTCGCCTGGCGCTACTGGTCCTACATCCGGGACGCCTACTGGCGTCGCGAGATGAACGGCTTCATGGCCTACATGAAATGGGCCCGGCACTACGTCGAGTGGCGCTACCGGCTGTCTCGGCAGGACGACCGCAATCCCTTCTTCTACGACGCCACCACCGACGCGGCCTACTGGCTCGGTCAATGACCTTCCATGGCCAGCGGCGGCTCCGGAGGCCGCATCACGTCGCGCATCCATGCGGCACGGCGCTCCAGCCAGACGGCCTGGGTGTTTGAACGGGCGAACACCACGCCGCATCGGGCCATGGCGGCCAGGCGTTCTGGGTCTGCCGCCAGCTCTTCGAGCCGTTCGGCCAAGGCTGCCGGCTCCGGCCAGCGGGCGAGCACGACGGCCTGGCTGGCCTGGGACAGATCGCGAAAGTAGCTGATGTCGAAGGCCAGCACAGGGAGGCCGCGGGCCATGGCATCAAAGGCTGCGCGCGGGGTGTCTTCCACCAGAGGAGTCGCCAGGCAGATGTGCATGGTCCTCAACCGCTCGAACAGTGCAGCCCCATAAGGCACCGGCGGAACGAAATGCACGGCGTCAGCGACCCCTGCATCGGCGGCCTGGGCGCGCAGTGCGTTCTCGCAGTCCCCCGTGCCGATCAGCGTGAGCTGCACATCCGTGCCGCCACCTCGGGCGATGCGCAAGGCTTCGATGGCCCGATCCAGACCCTTGTAAGCCACGAAGCGACCGAAGAAGACCGCCTGCAAGGGCTGCCCCGGCTGGCGAAGCTGCACCACACGCTCCGCCAGCTGGCGTTCGGTCAGCACGTCCTCTAGCCCGTGCGCAGTGTCGTAGAAGTTCTTGACGTGCGGGCGGCCTTTGCCGAAGTCGCGCACCATGGAATCGCTTTTCAGCAGCACCAGCTGGAACATGCGAGGCGCGAGCCAGACCTGCAGGTACACCAGGGGATCGTAGAGCAGCCGATTGACGACGTACTGCCTGAAGCTCCACAAGCCGACCTCGCGATAGCGGCGGGAGTGCTGCCGAAAGTCGATATCGACCAGGAACATGACCGGGCGGCGCGCCAGCCATGCCGCGAGATTGACCATGGCCATCAACGGCCGCCAGACATCGTCGGACACGCCGGAATGCACCACGCCCGCGCTTCGCACGGTATCGCGGATGCGCCGCCACAACCCCCTCGCCTCTCGCCACCAGAAGCTGCGTGCGGAAGTGTCCGTACGATGCGCAGGCAGCAACACCACACCATCGGCTTCGAGATCCACTTCGCCGAGGTGATGCCGGCGGGCTGCGTACTCGGCCTGCGTGAGCACCGGCGCGATGAGAACGACCTTTTCGAAGGAGGGTCCGACACTGTGACGCAACTCGCGCAGATGCTGCGCAAAGGCACTCTCGGTCGCGAAGCGCGTGGCCGAAATCGGATAGGCGGGCGCCTGAACGGCGATGACGTAATCCATGTTCACTTGTACTCGATCAGCCGGGCCCGGCGGCCCAGCCACTGGTCCCGCCAGAATTGCAGATGCCCGATCAGCTCCGGGAAACGGCCCAGGGTGTGGAAGAAGGCCTGCAGACCGCGGTCGCGTGGCGCCCCGGGCAGCCGCAGGTACAGGCGCAACACCTGCAGCGGATAGACACCTAGCAACAGCAAGCCCCATGCCGACAGCGCGGGCCACGAGGCCAGCACGGCCGCTGGCGGGCCCAGCGCCCACACCCACGTGCGCCAACTCTCCCGCACACAATGCCGCTCCGGCGGCGCGCCATGCAAGTGGCGCCCGGCCGCATAGGCGTATCCGCTGCGCACGATGCGCAGCCACCACTGGCGAAACCGCGTCATCGCCGCATCGTGCAGCGTCATGTCGGCGGGCAAGGCATGCAGCTCCCAGCCTCGTGCCCGCAATCGCACACACAACTCCGGCTCCTCGCCGGCAATGAGGTCTGCGCGGTAGCCGCCGGCCTCTTCAAGGGCCTCGCGCCGCAGCATCACGTCGCCGCCGAAGGCCTTCACGAGCCCCGGCGGCTTGGCCCATTCCAGGTGGCACAGGAGGTTGTAGACCGACCGCTCAGGATGGCGCTCGCGGCGCTGTCCGCAAGCGGCAGCTGCCTTCGGATGGCTGGCAAGAAAGGTTTGCGCCTGCTCGAGCCACCCGGCGACCACCTCGCAATCGCCATCGACGAACTGGATCCACCGGGTGTCCGGGGCGATCTCCAACAGGCGCTGCCATCCCGCATTGCGTGCACGCGCGGCCGTGAAGGGGACGCTGAGATCCAGCGCCACGCAGTCGGCACCCAATGCGCCCGCCATGGCCATCGATCCGTCGGTCGACCCGGAGTCCACGTACACCACATGAGCCACCCGATGGCGCACCGAGTCCAGGCATCGCCGCAACCGCTCGCCTTCGTTGCGTCCGATCACCACGACGCCAACCTGCTCCCGTCCCATGGTCAGCGTTCCGAAGGCGCGGGAGACCACGCCGCCTTGAGGTCTTCGGGGAGTCGGCTTGCACCGACCATGTGCCGTACCCGGGCGGCAAATGTGTCCTCGAAAGCGTGGGCCATCGCGAAGTCACGGGCGCGGCGAGCGGCATGGACGAGTTCTTCGCGCTGTGCGGCCAGGCGGGCCACGCATCGCGCCAGATGATCCACATCACCGACCGGGCTGAGCCAGCCACTGCCGGAGTGCCCGACGATGCCCTGGAAGGCCTCGTTGTCGTACCCGGCGATCGGCACGCCGCAGGACATGACCTCCGGGTAGGTGCTGGAAGGGTCGCCCTGGGGATGGCAGCACACGAACAGATCTGTCCCCTGCTTGAGCAGCGGCACCCATTCGCGCTTGAAATCGACCACACCTCTCAATTGCACCTCCCGGGACAGGCCCCGTTCCCTGATGTCACGCACCAGCTCCTCCTCCAGGCTGCCTCGGCCGTAAATGTCCAAGGTGAAGGGCACCCCCAGCCGCTTGAGCGCCTGCGCGAAACGCGGCAGATCCCTCACCCCCTTCATCGCGATCAGGCGCCCACCGAATACCAGCCGCAGCGGCCGGCCCGCGCGAAGGACCGACAACTTGGCCTCCAGCGCGGCCTCGTCGATCACGTCGGCGCGCGGCACGCGATTGTCGAAGAAGATCATCACATTCGGATGAAGGTGCCGATAGACCTCGTAAGTCGGGGCGCCGCTGCACTGCAGGCCGGCGGACAGCGCAAGCACTCGGCGACGCTTGACCTCGGCCTGGGTCACCCACAGCTTGCGCCGCCAACGGATCAGCGGGTTGCGCACTTCAGCGTCGAGGATCTGCTTCTCGGTGCGCAGCGTGTACTCGCTGGTGAAGACCATGGGAATGCCCAGGCGATGACACAGGCGAGCCGTGTCCAGTTCGAATGGCGACAGGAATCCGGACACCAGGGCCGCGTGTCGAAGTCGCTGGGCCAAAGCCCGCGGATCCGCGGGCCGGACCTCGATGGCGGGCAGGGCCATGCCGGGCAGCACTTCGACGTGGTCCATGTCCGATCCCAGGGTCTCGGCCAGCTGGACGAGGGTGGTCACCGGCCCGGGCCAGCTCCGTGCGTAGGACGCCACGCCATCGAGGAACTTCTGCGTGAGCACGAGGCCGCCGCGCGTGCCCCGGACTGCCTTGAGGCTGGGCAACAGGATGAGTTCGCGAGCGTCGCCCGCGGCCCGGTCGGCTGCCTCGAACGAGCGTGCCTGCGCCGGATCGACGAAGTAGTTCACAGCAGTTGCTCCAGCAGACGATGCACCTCGTCCAGGGCCACGGCAAATCCACCCTCGACGGGGTCGGCCACCACCAGCGCAAACCGCATGTCCATGCGATCCGTGAACTCCTTGTAGGCCAGGGCAAACCGATCGGGTGGCTGGATCACCAGGAAGGTGGCCTGGTCGGCTGCCGAGAAGATGGCGTGCGACAGGTGGCTGCCCTCGACGGCCACCACCACGGCGGCATCGAGCGAACGCTCGGCGATCTCCCGTGCCGACAGTTGCTCGGGATCCAGGATGTCGAAGCCCACCGCCCTCAGGGCGACTTCCAGCTCGGGCTCGTTGACCAGCACGCGCGGCTCGCCTGCGATGCCGCGCCTCAGGTACACGCCCGGCACAGGCTGTCGGGCCGGTGCGGTTTGGAGGGCGGCGCGCAGCCGGCTTCGAAGTTGTGCATACCGCGCGCGCTTGAACGAGTTCTGGGCAAAGTCGGTGTAGCACACCAGCCGGCGGATGCGCGCGCGCGTGACCTCGCGCGGACGAGGCAGGTCCAGCAGCGCCCGGTAACCGGCCTCGTGCACATAGGGTTTGGAGGCCATCGAAATACACCGGTCTTCAGGTCGGGGGATGAGGGCCAGCGGCATGTCATCGAGCATCAAGGTACCGAAGAAATGGCTGCCGGACTGGCTCGTCATCAGATGAACCTCGTCGAGCGTCTCCGTGGGGCCCCAGTCCTCGCCGAAGAGCTTCTCCGAACCGAAGCCGGGCTGCAGCTTGGAGGCCCCCCGGTAGAGGTAGGCGCCTGCCAGCTCCACCTGCGGCACCACGCGGGCCAAGGAGGCCGCATGTTCGATCTCGCCTCCGGCCAGCAGCAGACGCTCGGTCTCCCAGTTCCTCCACGGAGAAAGCGCACGGACCTTCTCGATGGCGCCGGGCAGGTGCATCGCCGGTGGGATCCGGGCCCGTTCCGACGGGCACAGCACCCATTCACGGCTGGCCAGGGTGTGGAACTCCGGCGTGTGTCGCATGGTCAGGCGCCGGACCACCCGTTTGACCATGGGCAGATTGAGTGTCATGCGCGCTCCGCGATCAGGCTCCGGATCATGAAGGGGGCAGGCGCCGTGCAACAGCCCCCACCCAGGGTGTTTGTGCGTCCGGATCGTGGACCGGGCCAAGGCTGAACAAGGCCAGGCGCTCTGGGGGCTCACGCATCGGCACGATCACCTCGACTGGAGCGTCGCCCAAGCCCGCTTCGAACACCTGCGGACTCAGGCTCAAGCCGGTCCCCAGGGCCTTCAGGCAGGCCTCTTTGCGGGTCCAGCCTTGCAGGAAAGCCCGATCCCGCTCCTGCCCTGAGAGGGGCTCCAGCGCCCGCCTCTCGGTCGGCCCGAACACGGATTCGGCGAGGAAGCGGGCGTCGTCCACCGGCCGGATCACCTCCAGATCCACACCGATCTCGATGCCCTCGGCCAGGCCGATGAGTGCCAAGTCCCCGCTATGGCTCAGATTGACATGCCAGCCTGCTACATGCAGGCGGGGCTTGCCATGCAACCCGGTCTCGAATGAGAGTTCACCAGGGCTGCGGCCCAACTGCTGCCCGATCCGTTCTCGCAGGGCAACATGCGCGGCCACATAACGACGCTGGTCGTGCTCGAATCGGAACCGGCGAGAACGCTCGAGTTCGTCTGTCGAGAGCAGGGCCTGGGCCGGCGCATCGGGCCAGGTGTCCAGCCGCACGAGCCAGAGCGCCACCCCCTCGCACCAGGATGGCGCTGGGTCGCCGGCACGCAGGCGCAGTGGTCCAGGTTCAGTGCGGGCCATGGCGCAACAACTCGATGACCCGGTCCTGATCCGAGGCCGTCAGGTCGGGGTAGATCGGCAGGCACAGGATCTGGCTGGCCGCCTCGCGGGCCACCGGCAGCGGGCGGCGGGCCACCGGCTCGCGATCCCGGTACGGCGCCAGGTCGCTGACCAGAGGGCAGAAGTACCGCCGGGCATGGACCCCATGGGCCTTCATGCGCAACTGCAACGCATCGCGGCTTTCTCCGTACTCAGGAAGGATCCGAAGCGGAAAGTAGGCGTGGTTCGGCTCCTCGTCCGGCGCTGCCGCCTGCAGGCACAGCCCAGGCACGTCGGACAGCGCAGCCCGGTAGCGGGCAGCGACGCGGCCGCGCCGCAGGATCGAGGCTCCCACCCCCGCAAGCTGAGCCAGTCCCAAGGCGGCACAGAATTCGTTCATCTTGCCGTTCAGACCGACGCCCTCCACATGGGTTTCATCCACGATACCGAAGTTCTTCAAGCGATCGAGCCGCTGCTTGGTCGCCGCGTCCCGGGCCACGATGGCACCACCTTCGAAGGTGTTGAAGACCTTGGTCGCATGAAAGCTCAGTACCGAAGCGTCTCCCCAGGCCGACAGGCTGCGTCCCCGAAGACCCACCCCGAAGGCGTGTGCACCGTCGTACAGCAGCTTGAGCTGACGGGCCGACGCGAGGGTGTCGAGGGCTTCGACATCGCAGGGGTGACCGTAACAGTGCACGGGCAGGATGGCACAGGTGTCCTCGGTGATGGCCTCCTCGACCGCTCCAGGATCGAGATTCAGAGTGACCGGATCGATATCGACGAACACCGGCGTCAGGCCAGCCCACTCGATCGCATGGGCCGTGGCGACGAAGGTGAAAGGCGTGGTGATCACCTCGCCGCGCACATCGAGGGCGCGCAATGCCAGCATCAAGCCGATCGTGGCATTGGCACACAGGCTCAGGTGCTCCACGCCCAGATGGGAGGCCAGCGCAACCTCGAGCCTGTCATGGAAGGCGCCCCCGTTGGACAACACGCGGCTGGACCAGATCTCCTCGAGGCTGGGAAGCAGCGCTTCGAGGGGAGGCAGTTCCGGCCGCGTCACGTAGATGTTATGCATGGTATTTCGTGACGAGTCCTGGACAAAGGAGCGCGGTATCCGTCTCTAGCGGTGGACCCTCGCCCAATCGGCCCCGGCCTTCGTGTCAGGCCGCCAGAAAGGCCTGCACAGCACCGAATGGGCGATGAAGTCCGCCAGCATCCGCGGCGGGTCGGTATCCTCCTTGCGTTGCAGGCGTCGGCGCACCCGCCAGATTGAAAAACCCAGGATCCAGGCCACATCGGCAAGGGCCGTGTAGAGGCGCCCATGGTGCTTGACGAAATAGCGCCGACGCGATTCGAACCAATAGGCGGGCCGCCGGGGCGTCACGGTCTGCCGCCCGGTGACGCCGGTGCTCTGTCCGGCAATGTGCATCACGCGGGCCTGGGGCTCGTACCAGACCTCCCAGCCCGCCTGGCGCACGCGGCGGCAGAAGTCCGTCTCCTCGAAGTAGAGGAAATAGCCCTCGTCCATCAGCCCGACCTGCTCGAAGACCTCCCGGCGAACCATCATGCTGGCACCCGAGACCCAGTCCGCCGTGTCGGCTTCAGGCCCCATCCGGCGAGCCACCAGGCGGGAACGCAGCAGCCGTGTCACCAGGCCCAGCCGGATGCCGTTCTCAAGCTCGCTGGCGATCGACGGAAAGCGAAAGGCGTAGGGCCAGGCCGCGCCGTCATCGTTGTCGATGCCGCTGCCCACGATGCCCGCGCGCGGGTGGCGCTCCAGGAAGTCGGTCAGCCGTCGGACGGCCCCGCGTTGCACCACGGTGTCCGGGTTGAGCAGCCAGACCTGTTCGAGCGCAGCCCCTGGCCGCAGCGCCTCGCGTACGGCGAGGTTGTTGCCATAAGAAAAACCACCGTTGCGCGGGGCCTCCCGAACCTCGGCCCATGCCGTCCAGGCATGAGCCCGGATCGCCTCGCGGATCCGCGCCGCGGAGCCATCGCCCGAGGCGTTATCGACCACCAGCACCCGGAAGCCGCTGGGGCCCAGCGGATCCTCCGTGGCGAGGGATTGCAGGCAGGCCACCACCAGATCGGCCGTGCGGTAATTGACGATGGCCACCAGGGTTCGTGCCCTGGTCCCGGTGAGGTCGGAGGCTGACGAGTTCACGCCACCTCCGCCTCGACCGCCGGTGCGGGCGCACCTGCGGGCTGCGACAAGGACGCCGGGGACGGCCGCGACGCCGCAGAGGGGCCAGTGCGGTCGTGACGCTGCACGGCGGCATCGATACTGGCCTGCATGGCTTGGGCCAGCACCCCCACATGCGGCTCCTGCAGCATGCTCGAATGCCCCCCGGGCACGTCATGCGCGCCAATCTCGCCGTCCACGCGCGGCCCCCAGCCCAGCAGGGGATCGCTGTAGATGTCGACGTAGGCTTCGTCGGCCGCCGTCCCGTCGCCCTTCATGGCCCGGAACAGCACCACGTCTCCGCCCCGGAACACACCCTGGGGCTGGTGCTCCTTGTGGGCCACCTCGTACATCTTCAGGAAATCCAGGCCGTGGTCCTCTTCGGCAACCGGCGCCATCGCGTCACCGCGCTCGGCCTGATCCCGCATCGCCTTGACCTTGCGCGCGTTCTGGAACTGCTCCAGCCGCGACTGCACCTCGTAGAGCGCAAAGTTCTTGGTCTTGGCCAGCATCTTGGGAACGGCTTTGCCGATGCGCTGCAGCGTCGATCCGCCGCTGGCGTCGTTCAGCGTGCCCAGGAATCGGTTCAGGCGGTTCTGCGTCAGGCGGAAGGGCTTCTCTTCGGCGTGCACGTCCGCCGCATCCATGATGCCCACGAAGAGGGTCTGCTGGCCCGCGTCCTGAAGCTGGCGCGCCATCTCGAAGGCGATGACCCCGCCCGCGCACAGACCGGTCAACAGGTAGGGGCCTTCGGGCTGCACGCTGCGCAGGGCGTCGACATGCGCCGCGGCCATGTCGACGATGCGGGTGTGCACGTAGCTGCCGTCGCTGCGCATTTCGGGCTGCAGGCCGTAGATCGGGTGTCCCGCATCCAGCTTGAGGGCCAGCGTGCGGTACAGCAGGGTCTCACCCTTGCCATCGTGCACGAAGAAGATCGCTCGCTTGTCGCCGCCCGGGCGGATGCGCACCACCGTCCTGGGCATGGCAGCGGCTGCCGGTACTGGGTGCCCCCCACCGGCAGCAGGTGCCGAAGCGGCCCCCGCGTCACCCTCGGCCGGCGGCGGCTCGATCAAGGCGGCCAGGGTCTCGACCGTGGGAGCCTCGAGCAAGGCCGTCAGCGGCAGGACCTTGCCCGTCTTGCGCTTGAGCTTGTTGATCACCTGCACGGCCAGCAGTGAATGCCCGCCCAGGTCGAAGAAGTTGTCGCTTGCGCTCACGCGCGCCACGCCCAGCATCTCGCCCCACATCTGCGCGATCAGCTGTTCGGTCTCGGTGCGTGGGGCTTTCCAGTCGGCCCCGACCTCGCCGCCCTCGGTCGCCTGCGCTGCGGTCGCGGGCAAGGCCGGCGCACGCAGCTTCTCCAGCGTGGCGTGCAGGTCCTGCGGCGAGACGGCGACCTGGGCCAAGCGGCCGTCGGCCAGCACACGCGCCAGCACCTCTGCACCCTCGGCGCTGCGCAGGCCCTCGGACAGGCCCATCTCCAGCACCTTGTTGGCAGTGGCGCGCGGGCGGTGGGCGCTGGCCTGCGCGCCGCTCTCTGCGCCGCCCGAGACACCATCGAGCAGCGCCTTGTCACGCACGCGCATCATCGTGAACTCCTGGATGTCCACGAGCACGCGGCCGCTTTCATCCAGCACGGTGACGTCATAGCTGGCCAGCTGGACGTCGTCCCCGTCCTGCGGCCGGTAGCGGATGTGGCTGAACACCTTGGCCGACAGCGGAGCGAACACCCGGATGCAGCCATACGAGGCCGGCACGAAGAAGTCCTGCGCCTCGTCGAAGCCGGGAATGAGCGACTGGGCCCCCGCAGTGGCCAGGTCCATCACGGCCGGGTGCAGCTCGAACTGCAGCAGGTCGCCCGTGAAGGCCGCCGGCAGCTCCAGCGTCGCCAGGGCCTCGCCCTGGCCGAAGTCGATGCGCCGCAGGTTGCTCCAGCGCGGTCCGAACAGCAGGTGGACCGGCTGCTCATCCCCTTGGAACACCTGGGCGCGGGCGGTGCAGCGCGCGGCGATGGCGGCCGGCGTCTGCACCGCCGGCGGCTTGGCATCGACATAGCCCACCTCGCCGCGCACATGGTCGTTCCAGCCTGCGTCGTCGCCGCCGGCCGCGGGGCTCAGCAACGCGAAGTCGTACTGGCCCCCAGGCAGCGCGCGCAGCCGCACCCTCAGCTCGCGCTCCTCGCCTTCGCGCACCACGAACGGCGACAGGAAGGTCACGTCCCGCAGTTCCAGCGTGCGCGCCTCACGGTGCTGGGCCGCTGCGGCCCGCACGATCTCCAGGTAGCCCGTGCCGGGGATGAGCGCCTGGCCACCGCGGATGCGGTGCTCGTCGAGCAACCAGTGGCGCTCCACGGCAAAACGGGTGCTGTACACGCGCTCGTCGTCGGCATCCAGCAGGCAGCGGTCGAGCAGCGGATGGTCCACCGGCACGCCCTCGCCCTGTACCGCGTCGGAAGACCCGATGCCGAGCTGGCGTGCGAGTTCCGCCGCCATGCCGACTTCCTGCCACTGGCTCCAGTTGATGGCCACGGTGTAGCGGCCGTCGCGGGCCGTGCGCTCCTGCGCAAACGCATCGAGGAAGGCGTTGGCCGCGGCATAGTCGAACTGCCCGGCCAGGCCGGCGAAGGAGCTGATCGAGGAGAACAGCACCAGGAAGTCCAGCGGCATGTCGCCCAGTGCCGCGTCGAGCGCCAGCGTGCCCTGGACCTTGGGCGCCAGCACCGCGGCGGCAGCCCTCGGCTCCTTGAGCTGGATGACCCCATCGTCGAGCACACCGGCCGTGTGCAGCACGCCGTGCAGCGCACCGAAGCGCGCCACCGCCTGCTTGACGATCTGGCGCATCTGCGAGAGGTCCGTGACATCGGCCTGGGCCACCATCACCTCGGCACCCCGGGATTCCAGCGCCATCACCTGGCGGATGCGTCGGCTGGTAGCGTCGCGCGGCCCCTTCTCGCGCACCCAGTCGGCCCATCCTTCGCGCGGCGGCAATCCGGAGCGGCCCACGAGCACCAGACGGGCCTTCACCGACAGCGCCAGGTGTTCGGCCAGCGCCAGGCCCACGCCGCCCAGGCCACCCGTGATCAGGTAGACGCCCCGTTCGCGCAGGCCGGTCTGGCTGGGCGTCGCTCGCTCCAGCCGCACCGGCGCAACATCCTGCAGCCAGCGTTCGCCCAGGCGCAGCGCCACCACCCCATCGGACGGCGCAGCGGCCAGCTCAGCGGCCACATCGGCCGCCAGGCGCACAGCCTGGCGCGACCCACGGGCAGGCACCTGCACGTCCACCGCGCAGCAACGGATGTTGCGGAATTCCTGCGAGATCACGCGGCACACCGCCGCAGCCGTGGCCTTGGCCGGCACCAGGCCGGACTCGGCGCCCACACGCTGCAGCCGGTCGGTGACCACCGCGAGCCGCATCGGATCGCTCAAGTCCTCCCGACCGATGGCCTGTGCAATCTGCAGCAGGCTGTAGAAGCCCAGGCGCTGCAGTTCCTCCACCGTCTTGAGGCTGCTGTCGAGCCGGCGATCGCCGGTGACCGACCACAGGTGGAAGATGCGGCTGGGCAGCGCGCCGCTGACGCGCAGGGCGGCAAAGAGGCGGTCGTAATCGCCCGCAGCGTCGGGCGTGATCGTGAAGCTGCCGTCGCCCCGCTGGGCGTAGGCCTTGCCCGGGCGCACGCGCGTGACGACCTGGCCGGCTTCGCGAAGCTGGCGGGCGAGTTCCTCGCCCAGGCCGGTCTCGTCCTCGAACACCAGCACCGGCCCCTCCAGGGGCTCGGGCGTGGGCCGCGCCGCACGTTGCCAGACCGGCTCATAGAACCAGTCGGTCATGTCGGCATGCCGAGCCAGGCGCTCCTCCAGCGTCGGGGCGGCCTGCAGCGACAGGCCGGGCTCGATCCAGTGGCGCTGGTGGTCGAAGCGGTAACTGGGCAGCGGCAGGCGCAGGCGACGCTCGCCCTGGCGGAAACGCGCCCAGTCGATGGGTGCCCCGGCAGCCCACAGCCGCCCCAGGATGCCCAGCACGTAAGCCTGGTCATCGACCTTTTCGTCGGGATGGCGCAGCGAGTTCAGCACCACCTGCTGCGGCTTGCGCGCGCTGTGCTGGCGGGCCAGCGACGACAGCGTGCGGCCAGGCCCCACCTCCAGCAGGATGCGGCTCTCGTCCTTCAGCAGCTCCTGCAGGCCGTCGGCAAAGCGCACGGTGTGGCGCAGGTGACGCACCCAGTACTGCGGATCGGTGGCCTCGGCCGGCGTGATCCAGGTGCCCGAGAGGTTGGAGACGAAGGGCAGCGTGGGCGGCTTCATCGCCACGCGGCGGAAGAAGGCGCCGAACTCCTCCAGGATGGGCTCGAGCATGGACGAGTGCGCGGCGACGTTGATGCGCACGCGGGCGGCCTCGATCTCGTCGGCCTGCAAGGCCTGCTGCAGGGCCTCGATGGCCTGCACCGGACCGGCCACCACGGTGAGTGAAGGGCCGTTGACTGCAGCGATCGACAGCTCGGGGCCGATGCGCGCCAGCACCTCGGCCTCGGGCAGCGGCACGCTGAGCATGCCGCCTTCGGGCAGGGTCTCGAACAGGCGGCCGCGCAGCTCGACCAGCGTCAGCGCATCCTCGAGGCTGAACACGCCCGCCAGGTGCGCCGCCGTGTATTCGCCCATGCTGTGGCCGATCATGGCCGAGGGCGTGAGACCCCAGGACATCCAGAGCCTGGCCAGCGCGTACTGCGTGGTCAGCAACAGCGGCAGGGCCAGCGAGGGCTGCTCCAGGCGGCGCGCCGCGTCCTCCTCCTGGCCGGCCGGCGGGAAGAGCAGGCCCTTGTAGTCGGTGCCCCCACGCTTGGCCAGCAGCGCCAGGCATTCATCGACAGCCTGGCGGTAGACCGGCTCGCTGCGGTACAGGTCAGCCCCCATGCCGGGGTATTGCGCGCCGCCGCCGGCGAACATGAACGCCAGGCTGTGGCTGCCCGTGGCCCCGGGCAGGCTGATCACGCGCTGCGGGTCCATCGCCTCCAGCGCCTGCGCGGCATCGGCCGCGTCGCGTGCCACGACAATGCGGCGCAACTTCATCGGCTCGCGCCCCACCTGCAGCGTGTAGGCCACATCGGCAAGGTTGATCTGCGGGTGCTCGCGCAGGTGCGACGCCAGGGCCGCGGTGTTCGCGTCGAGCGAAGCCTGCGACTTGGCCGAGAGCATCAGCAGCTGGTGCTCGCGCGACGGGCCGGACGGTTTGCGCGGCGGGGCCTCCTCCAGGATGAGGTGGGCATTGGTGCCCCCCACGCCCAGGGAGCTCACCCCGGCACGGCGCGGCACGCCTGCCGGCGGCGTCCAGTCCTTGAGCGTGGCGTTCACGTAGAAGGGGCTGCGCTCGAATTCGCAGGCCGGGTTGGGCTGGGCGAAATGCAGCGAGGGCGGCAGTTGCCGATGCTGCATCGCCAGGGCCACCTTGAGGAAGCTGGCCACGCCGGCGGCCGTGTCGGTGTGGCCGATGTTGGTCTTGACCGAGCCGATGCCGCAGTAGCCGGTCTTGTCGGTGCCTTCACGGTAGGCCTGCGTCAGGGCAGCGATCTCGATGGGGTCACCCACCGGCGTGCCGGTGCCATGGGCTTCCACATAAGTGATGGTGTCGGGCGCCACGTTGGCGATCGCCAGCGCCTCTGCGATGGCCTGGGCCTGCCCATCCACGCTGGGCGCCATGTAGCCCACCTTCATCGAGCCGTCGTTGTTGACGGCCGAGCCCTTGATCACCGCATGGATGTGGTCGCCATCGGCGATGGCATCGGCCAGGCGGCGCAGCACCACCACACCCACCCCACTGCCGAACACCGTACCTTGCGATTGGGCATCGAAGGCATGGCAATGGCCATCGGGCGAGAGGATCTCGCCCTCGTGGTAGGTATAGCCCTGACGATGCGGCATCTCGATGGTCACGCCGCCGGCCAGTGCCATGTCGCATTCGCCGTTGAGCAGGCTCTGCACGCCCAGGTGGATGGCCACCAGCGACGTGGAACAGGCCGTCTGCACGTTGACGCTCGGGCCCTTGAGGTTGAGCAGGTAGGACACCCGGGTCGTCAGGAAGTCCTTGTCGTTGCCGGTGTGGCGGATCAGGAAGAAGCCCACCGACGAGACCAGCTGCGGATTCGTCAGCAGGTTGTAGGGCATGTAGGCGTTGTGGCCCGAGCCGCCGAACACGCCGATCGACCCCTCGAAGCCCGCCGGCGTGTGGCCGGCGTTCTCCAGCGCCTCCCAGGAGCACTCCAGGAAGTGCCGGTGCTGCGGGTCCATGATGGCCGCTTCGCGCGGGCTGAAGCCGAAGAAGGCGGCGTCGAACATCTCCATGTCGGGCAGCACGGCCCCCACCGGGACGTAGTTCGGGTCGCGCAGCTGAGCCGGTTTCACACCGGCCGCCAGCAATTCCTCCTCGGTGAAACGGGTCAACGACTCCACGCCGTCGCGCAGGTTGCGCCAGTAGTCGTCGAGGTTGCGCGCGCCGGCAAAGCGGCCCGCCATGCCCACCACGGCGATGTCGGTGTCAAAGCCGGCGGAAGACGTGTCGTTCATGCGTTCAGTCCAAGGAGAAACAGTCGATCCGGGGGCTCAGGCGCCCTGGTCGGTGGTGGCGGCCGTGCGCAGGCCCTGGCGGCGCTGCAGTGCCGCTCGACGGCCCTGGGCGCGATCACGGCCTTGCTGGGCGGCCGCCCCGTCGGCGCCGTCCTGGCCCAGATAGGCGCTCAGGCTTTCGATCGTCGGGAAGCGGAAGATGTCGGTGATCGACAGATCGCGCCCGAGGGCCTCGCGCAGGCGGCGATGGGCCTGCACGGCCAGCAGGGAGTGCCCGCCCAGGTCGAAGAAGTTGTCACGCGTGCCGACCTGCGGCAGCTTGAGCACGTCCTTCCAGATCGCAGCGATGGATTCCTCGAGATCGCTGGTGGGCGCCACGAAGCTGGCGGCCGGCGCCGGCGCGGGGCCGCTGTCGGGCGCTGGCAGGGCCTTGCGGTCGATCTTGCCGTTGGGGGTTTGCGGCAAGGCCGGCAGCGAAACGAAGTGCGACGGCACCATGTACTCAGGCAACCCGGCGCGCAGATGGTCGCGCAACTCGGCCACGGCCGGCGTCTGGCTCGCATGCAGCACGTGATAGGCCACCAGGCGCACATCGCCCGGGCTGTCCTCACGCGCCACCACCACCGCCTCGCGCACCGCCGGGTGGCTCAGCAGCCGGGCCTCGATCTCGCCCAGTTCGATGCGGTAGCCCCTCACCTTGACCTGGTGATCCAGGCGACCGAGGAATTCCACCGTGCCGTCGGGCCGTTGGCGGGCCAGGTCGCCGGTGCGGTAGACCCGCCCCCCGGCCGCCCCGCGGAAGGGATGCGGCAGGAAGCGCTCGGCCGTGAGTTCGGGGCGATGCAGGTAACCGCGCACCACGCCCTTGCCGCCGATGACCAGTTCGCCCGGCACGCCCACGGGCACGGGCTGCTGGCGGCGGTCGAGGATGTAGATCTCCTGGTTCACCAGCGGCCGGCCCAGCGGCACGATACCGTCGATGGCGTCCACCGGCTGCACGGCCGACCAGATGGTGGTCTCGGTGGGGCCGTACATGTTCATCAGCACGCCGGGAATCAGCGCCTTGAGGTCGCGCGCCAGCGAGGGCGGCAGAGCCTCGCCGCCGACCATCATGCGGCGCAGGTTCTTCAGGCCTGCCACGGCCTTGTCGTCGTGCGTCAGCATGCGCGCCATCGAGGGCGTGCACTGCAGGTGCGTGACGGCATGGCGCTGCATCTGCGCGGCCAGTGAATAGTCGCCCGAGGCCACACGGCGCGGCGCGGACAGCTTGCGCAGCTGGTTCAGGTGTTCCAGATGCGACAGCACCGATTCGGAATCGACACCAAAGTCGATCAGGCAGGCGATCTCGTCGACGCCGATACCCTTGATGCGATCGACCATCGCCAGGCAACCCTGCGGCGTGCCGAAGAGGCCGCTGGATTCGTAGTAGCGGTGGAAGGAGTGCTCCAGCAACGCCGTCATCTCGTCATGGCTGAGGCTTTGCAGGTCGATGCTGGCGCTGGTGTCGTCCATGCCCTCGCGGCGCTTGAAGGCCGGGAAGGACCAGGCGTACTGCTTGACGAGATTGAGCGAGCTGCGCAGGTACTCGATCAGCGGCTGGCGCACCTTCTCGCGCACGGCCGCTTCATCGGGGCCCACGAAGGTGTGCAGCATCAGCGTGACATGGCCCTCGCCCGGGTGGCCGGCATCCTTCCAGGCCTGGCGGTAGGCGGCGAGCTTGTCGGACAGCTCTTCCACCGACTGCCCCAGCAGGTGGGTCAGCACATTGGCGCCCAGCCGGCCGGCCGCGATGAAGGTCTCGGGGTTGCCCGCCGAGGTCACCCAGAACGGCAGTTCGGCCTGCACCGGGCGCGGCAGCGTGCGCACCTCGACCGGCTGGCCCGTGGTGCCGGGGAAGCTCACCGATTCGCCGCGCCAGAGCTTGCGCACCGTCTCGATGCCCTCGAGCATCACCTGCTTGTTGTTGGCGAAGTTCTCGGGCTTGAGCACGAAGTCGTTGGGCTGCCAGCCCGACGCGAAGGAGATGCCCACACGCCCCTTGGACAGGTTGTCCACCACCGACCATTCCTCGGCGATGCGCGCCGGGTGGTGCAGCGGCAGCACCACGCTGCCCGAGCGGATCTTCACCCGCTGGGTGATGGCCGCAATGGCCGCGCTGGTCACCGCCGGGTTGGGATACAGCCCACCGAAGGCATGGAAGTGGCGCTCGGGCGTCCACACCGCCGCAAAGCCATGCTGGTCGGCGTACTTCGCGCCTTCCAGCAGCAGGCGGTACTTGTCACCCACCCCTTCGGATTCATCGCTCGAGAAGTAGAACAGGCTGAAGTCCACCGGACGGGCGGCATGCGGGCCCCGGGCCGGCGAGGCGGCGCTGCGGTCTTCATCCGAGGAAATCACCACCTTGAAGCCGCGCGTGAGCGTCCAGCACAGCTCCAGCACCGAGATGTCGAAACTCAGGCTGGTCACCGCCAGCCAGGTGCCGGGTTCATCCGTGCCCAGGTGGCGGTCCATGCCGGCGAAGAAGTTCACCACGTTGCGGTGCTCGACCATGACGCCCTTGGGGCGGCCGGTGGAGCCCGAGGTGTAGATCACATAGGCCAGATGGTGCGGCTGGGCGCCGCCGTCGAAGGGCTCGGCCGACTCCGCTGCAATCGAGGGCCAGTCGCTGTCCAGGCAGACCAGGCTCGCGCGATGCGGCGGCAGTTCGTCGCGCAGGCGCTCCTGCGTCAGCAGCACGGGCGCCTTGGCGTCCTCGATCATGTAGGCGATGCGATCGGGCGGGTAGGTCGGGTCCAGCGGCACATAGGCGCCGCCGGCCTTGTGGATGGCCAGCAGGCCGACCATCAGTTCCACCGACCGCTCGACGCACAGCCCCACCAGCACATCCGGACCCACGCCCAGCTGGGCCAGGCGGCGCGCCAGCTGGTTGGAACGGCGGTCGAGTTCGGCGTAGGTGAGCGACTGGTCTTCACAGACCACGGCCACCGCCTCCGGCGTGCGGGCGGCCTGCTCGGCGATGAGCCGGTGCACGCAGGCCTCGGCCCGCGCGGGGCCAGCCGTGTTGTTCCATTCGTGCAGCACACGGTCGCGCAGGGCCTCGCCGAGCAGCGGCAGCTCACCGACGGGGCACTGGGGGTGCGCCTGGGCATGGGCCAGCAGGCTGACCAGCTGCTCGTGCAGTTCGCCCACCTGCTGGTGCGTCAGCTTGCTGGCATCAAAGATCCAGCGAACCTGCCGGCCGTCCTCGGTGATCGCCAGCGTGCACTCGCTGCCCGGCAGGGCCCGGGCCTCGCCCAGGTGCGCCACCACTTCGATGGCCGCCGCAAAGACACCGGGGTCGCCCGCGGTGGCTGCATGAGCGCGCAACTCGACGGAACGCCCCACCAGATCGGCCGGGTAGGACCCGCGACGACGAAGCTCGGCCACCTCGGCCGACAGCGTGTCTCGCCATTGAGAGAAGGGTTGGGCAAAGTCCACCACGGCGCGCAAGGGCACCTGGGGGGCGAACCAGGCACTCGTTTCGGGGGACCGCTGTCCCACCTGTGCATCGGCATATCCCAGGTCGAAGCTGTCACGATCGGCCAGACGCGCCAGGTGAGCCACCGCTGCGGCGAGCACCGTCTGCACCTCGGCCGCCGGCAGATCGCCGTCGCGGTGCACGTAGGCCGGCGCCGCCGGGGTCGCGCTGCGGTCGACATAGGGCAGTTCGACCGGATCGCGCGTTTCGAGGCGGCCACGCCAGAAGCCCTCGTGGGCACTGGCCGATGCGTCGAGCTCGCCCAGCCGCTGCGCCAGTGCGCCAGAGGGAGACTCGAGTCGGGCTCCCACCGCCAGGTCCAGCCGCAGCGACACCTCCTGGCCCGACATCGACCGACCCAAGGCATCGCTCAGGCGGCGCAACTGAAGGTCGAGCGTGGCCGTGGCCACCATCAGGCCGTCTGATTCCACGCCGAGCACGGTGCCCGGCGGCTGGCCGGACCGGGTGTCGAGGACGCGAGCCTCGCCCACGCACACCAGATGGCCCGCATGCACGAACTTGGCCGATCCCACGGGGTTGGCGTAGCTGCCGAAGTCCAGTGCCCGCACCAGGGTGGCGATGCGCTCAGCGTCCTGATCAAAGGTCAAGGCACTGGCAGCCGCCGGACGGTCCTTGCGGCGGAAGTAGCGCTGCGGCGGGGTGGTTTGGGCCCGCGCCGGGAAGTCTCCCGAGGCCAGATGCGGCAGCAACTCCTCGAAGCCGGCGATCCCCGCCTCGAAACACTTGGTGTTGAGGCTCAGCGCCGTCTCGTTCGCGTCGATGGCAAAGCGACGCTGGGCCAGGATCGCCCCCTGGTCCACCTGGTCGGTCATGAGGTGCCAGGTGATGCCGTACTCGCGCTCGCTGTTCAGCAAGGCCCAGACCGGCGTGTTCAGGCCCGCATATTCGGGCAGCGGACCGTCATGGAAGTTGATCGCCGCCACGCGGGCCAGCGCGAGGACGTCGGCGGGCAGGACGTTCAGGTTGGTGACGCTGAAGACGTAGTCCAGCGGCTGAAGCTCCGGGGAATGGCAGAGTTGGCGAGCGTCGTGCAGGACCCTAATCCCCTGCTGATGGGCCCAGCGCTGGATGGCAGGGCGGTTGCTCACCACCGCACAGGCCACGTTCCCGGCCTGGATGAAGAGTTGGGCACACTGGATGAGGAGAGATTCGTCGCCGATGAAGGCAGCGCGCATGGGGTTGTGCATGAGGTCTTTCCGAGGGGCCCACAAGGACGGAACCGTTGAGCCGAGCGCCTTTGCGGGCTCTACATCGATACGGAATTCTCTTCCACTGCCCCAGGGGCAACATCCCCCTAGATGGGTGCGGACACATGAAGAGGCCCTCGACTCGACCGCCCGAGCGCGCGAAGTTGTTTCTGATTGTGTGCAACATGCGTGACTCGCATGCTCAGCGCAGCCCCAGGCGTGCCCCAGGAGACCCCCTCATTTGAGGGGAAAGTCACATTCGGCGCCCCGCCCCTTCAGAAACATCTTGTTGCGCCCGTTCATGGTCCCTTACGGGCCCGAGGTCTCGCGCGCCTTAGCATCCGCTCCAAGCTTCTTCGCCCCCTGGTGCCAAGCGCACAGACTCAGTCTGACAACGCCGGGTTGCAGAGTCGCCATTCAGTCCCGGTCCGTGGTGTCCGGGCTTCCTGATACGGCCACCCTGCCATCTACACCCCAAGCCAACGCCGCAAGCGGCAACTGTGCCGACGGGTCTTGTCTGGTCTTGTCAGAAATAGTGGTTACCATGCAACTAACTGTAAACAAACCTCGCCTCTCGATGCTCGCTGAAGTGATGGCAGCTTGCGTCGTGTTGTCGGCTTGTGGAGGCGGAAGCGGCTCCAGCAGCGCCGTCGACGACGTGCTTCTCTCCGCCCCCGTCGATGGGCAGGACGAGTACGTCGACGCCCAAGGGAAACGTTGGTACTGGGACGGCACCCGCTGGGTGCAGGGCATCAAGCCCTCGCCCAGCCCCTCCCCGGCTCCGGCTCCGGCCCCCGCTCCCGCGCCGGCCCCTGCGCCCGCACCCGCGCCCGCACCCACAGCCTGGACGTTCTGCGCCAACGAATACCAGTTCTGCTCGTTCTCCGGCACGGCCCAGGTTCGCTATGGTGCGAACGGCGTCTATGCCTACGGCACCTTCACCAATGGCGTGCCCTGCGGCAACGACGCCTTCGGTGATCCGATCCGAAACACCGTGAAGCGCTGTGAAGTCGGCACGACGTCGGCTGGTTCGCCTGCTCCTGCTCCTGCTCCTGCTCCTGCTCCTGCGCCTGCACCGGCACCTGCGCCCGCACCGGCTCCTGCACCCGCACCCGCACCGGCTCCTGCACCTGCACCTGCACCTGCACCCGCACCCGCACCGGCTCCTGCACCTGCACCTGCACCGGCACCTGCACCGGCTCCTGCACCGGCTCCTGCGCCCGCACCGGCTCCTGCGCCCGCACCGGCGCCAGGGGATGCCGTTCTGGCCCCCGCTGTCACGGTCGAGTACGTCGATGCCCAGGGGGTTCGCCAGTCGGTGCGTGTGGTCAACGGACAGACCACGGTTTCCGGCATTGCCCCGATGCTGGTCAAGATGGATGCCTCTGAAACACGTGCGCCTGCGGCGTTCCAGGCCCAGTCCTCCATTGCCGACCCAGAAGCCCACGCCTTCCTGATGACCGGCTATCGCGTCCACTACGGTGAGAATGTGGGCGGTTACTGGCCCTATCCCCAGGGAAGCGCACACTCACGCGATGAGGACACCGGACCGCCGATGTTCTCTCGGGTGTACCGCAACCCGGGTTCTTACACGGTGCGGATGCGCACGCGTGACACCTTGGGCAATGAATCCACCGTGCAATTCAATGTCCAAGTGAACAGCCCGCCAGCCCCGACCTTGATCCGCCCATCAGAAGGCCGTTGGCCGACCTTTGTCAGCGGCCGACGCTACGCGCTGGAAGCCAACGGTGACTATCGCTCCTTCGGGACGATCGAGACTGGTGGCTTACATAACATCGTTTTCGAGAAGACGGGTGTCGGCGCCGACCCCATGATCTCGGCCTTCAGCCCCGACGGGCGCAGCAAGTTCTCGGCGACCCGGTCGATGGAGTATCGTGCTGCCCACATTCGCCTCGTGAACATCGACATCGGCAACTTCTCGGAAGGTCAGCGCGGCTTCGATTACGTCGGCATCATCGGGGGGGTTGTCAGGCGCTATTCGCATGGCGGCCAAACCTTCCTGTGGCATGAGGGATCCGACGTCATCCGCTCCAACGTGCGCTTCCCGCGGGGGCTCTTCCTGCAGGACACGGAAGTGCGTAGTACCAGCGCCGGCAGCGGGTACGTCATCTTCGGCAACTTCCACGGCTTCCACGCCCGCAACACACGTTTCGTACACGCCGAGAACGGATCCACCACCTGGGCGATGCTGCGGATCTATGGGTCGCACTTCACGTTGAGGAACAACATGTGGCAACTCAACGTTGACGGGGGTGGGTCGAACGGGACGGTCACCTCATTGCTGGCACTGGATGGACCGGTCGAAACCCGTTGGCGTGATGACGACCTGGTTGGGCCCGTCACCAGCTCGAACAACAATGATCGCTATGGATACATCAGCGACAAGCAGATCGTTCAACACAATCAGTTGTATACCGAAGGCTCCTATGTCACCAATGGCATTGCATCGGTCGGCGGTGGCAACCCCTCAGGCAACCGACTTGTCCGCCCGCGACTGATTGGCTGGGAAGACAACGTGTTCTATCCGTCGGGCAATGTCGCGCGGACCATCCAGAGCGGCGAGGTCTACGGCCAGCACGTGTTCTGGCGCAACAACCGTCGGGCTCTGGGTGCCGGCAGCCATGTGTCTGCCACGTCCGGTGCACCGAACCGGACCGTGGGCGATAACGTCACCTACAATGGTCCTGTACTGATCGAGAACGAAAACAGCAGACCCCTGCCGCGTGCATTCCAGTAATACTGCCAACGGTTCGCCAACAAAGATCAGATTGGGATACCTGGTCCCGGAGTTTCCGGGACAGACCCACAGCTTCTTCTGGCGTGAAATTCAGGCTCTGCAGCTTTTGGGCGCAGAGCCTGTTTTGCTGAGTACCCGCCTGCCCGACCGCCGTCTGGTGACCCATACCTGGGCGTCGGAGGCCATGGCGGCAACCACCTACCTCTACCCCCTCACGCTCCACCAGGGAATACGGGGCGTATGGAACCTCATCACAGCGGGTCCCAGTGCCTGGGCACGCTTGCTGCGCGGGATTGCATCCGCGGGTCCAAAACGATGGGTCAGGAATACGGCTCTGGTTTTGCTAGGAGCGCACCTGGCGTCCGTGGCTCGGGCTCACGGGTTCACGCATGTTCATGTTCATTCTTGCGCCGATGCAGCCTACATTGCCGGATTCGCGGCGGCTCTGTCGCCCCTGAGCTACAGCGTCGTGCTCCATGGGGCGTTGGCGTTCTACGGTCCGGGGCAAGGCTTCAAGTGGAAGCACGCCTCATTCGGCCTCTTGGTGTCCGAGCACCTGCGTGAAGATGTCCTGCGAGTCCTCCCCAACGGGGACGACATCAAACTTGCCGTCGCGCCGATGGGCGTCGACCTAAGGCGTTTCGCGCGAAGCCAACCCTATGTTCCCTGGGCGGAAGGTTCCGGGCCCCTGAAGCTTGTTTCCTGTGGACGCCTGAACGCCGGCAAAGGGCATCAGGACCTCATCGCAGCAGTAGCCTTGTTGCGCAACAAGGGGTTGGATGTGAAGCTGCGCATCTGCGGCGAGGATGATCACGGCGGAGACGGATTCCGCAGAGACCTTGAGCGTCTCATCCAGGAAAAAGGTCTTGCAGATCACGTATCTCTGCTCGGCGCCGTCGATGAATCGGCCGTACGAAACGAGCTCGCCAACGCTCATGTCTTTGCATTGGCCAGCCACGCGGAAGCCGTCGGGGTCGCTTATATGGAAGCAATGGCCATGGCGATGCCTGTCGTCGGCTCCAAGGTAGGCGGTGTTCCTGACCTGATCAAGGATGAGCAGGAGGGTATTCTGGTGCCGCCGATGAATCCTGTTGCCCTGGCCGGTGCGATTGAGAGAGTGGCGAAGGACGTAGTGCTCGCAGGGCGTCTTGCTGGCGCCGCCAGAAAAAAGGTCGAGCACGAATACAGCTCTGAACGCAGCGCCAGGGCCGTGATCAACGGAGTGAGCAAGCTAGGGGCGTAATCGGCTGCTCACCTGCCGGGCAGCCCTCCCCTGGTCTGGAGCAAGCTTTCGTAGATCAATTGAATCTGCTCGGCCTTACGGTCCCAGGTGTGTCGCTCTTTCACGCGAGCGAGCGAGCGAGCTGCCAGCTCGCTCACCAGGCGGGTATCGCTCAACAACTTTTCCACCGCAGTCCTGAACGAATTCGCGAGCGCCTCCCGGTTCCCGATGGGAATGCTGTAGCCAACCTCAGCGTCAACCAGCTCCCCGGGCCCTCCGTAGTCGACCACGATAGGCACGACCCCAAGAGCCATGGCTTCAAGAACGACGCCTCCGCCAAACTCTCGGATGCTGGGGAAGCCAAGCACATGGGACTGGCTCAAGAGATCCTTCACCGATTCATGCGACTGCCAACCGTGCAGCGTCACGGAATCTGAGATCCGATGGTGATCCACGAAGGCCCTGAGATCAGGCATCATCGGGCCGTCTCCCACCACATCGACGTGCACCCTGCCGGCCCTCAGGAACGGAAGCATGGCTTCGAGAAGGATATCGGGGCCTTTGTAGGGGACCAGCCGTCCGACAAAGCAGACCTTGAGGACGTTTCCGTCGTAAGGCTCGGCGACCTTCGACAGGAAGCGCTCACTGATGCCGTTCTCAGGCATGTACAACACATCCTGACGGCGCCCCAGCTCGGACAGTTCCTTCTGCGTGTGCCTTGACCCGGCGATGACCGCGGTCGCGTGCGAGACCGTCGAACGAACGCCGGGAAGCAACTTATAGGCCGACCGGACATACGACAGCCACTCCTTTTCCTTCAGCCGTACATCCCCATACCCTTGAGGCCAGGGCAGGCCACCGTTCAACGGGCCAAGGATGAACGGAACGCCTGCTTTCGCGCACTTGCGATGCAAGGGGCTGGGAGCCGTAGGGGTCAGCGGGGTCAATCGATGCACAAGATCCACCTCGCGGCGACGAATGGCATCTCCGAACTTCTTCCAGACGAGCCTTTCGAAGTAGGGGTAGACGATGCTACTCATGGCCGTTTGGGTGGTCCAACCCAATGTGTTGCCGCCACGCAGCCACCCTGCAAGGGCGTACATGGGTCGCTCGAGTCGCTCGGAGTCGATGGCCGTGAAGTCGATCCCCTCACGCAGCCCATGGCGAACGAAGGCATCGCGGTTGCGGATCTGTGTGACGATGTGCGCATCGACCCGCTTCGAGATGGCGTACGCGAGCGACCATCCAACCAAAGGAACGCTGACCCATTCAGGATTGGCCTGCTCTGCAATGAGGAGAACTTTCATGTCGGCTGCACACCCAGATTGTGTTCTTCAGCGGCAAACAAAGCCGTCAAGTGGCTGGCCAGAGCGTCAATGTCATGTCGAGAAATGGCGCGCTCGCGGGCAGCAAGGCCCATCGCCAACAGCCGCTGCCTGTCACTGCAAAGGCAATCGCTCAGAGCAGCTGAGATTCGGTCTACATCCCCCGCCGGGGCCAGCCAGCCGCACTGCCTGTCCAGCACCAACTCTGGAATCCCCGCCACATACGTCGAGACCACCGGCCGGCCCAGCGACATGGCCTCCATGAGCACGACGGGCAAGCCCTCGGCAAAACTGGCCAGCACCAGGGCACGGGATTGCAGGATCTCCTCGCGCACTTGCTGTGTCGTGATCCACCCCGTCACGCGGACCTGGCTTTCGATCCCCAGCTCAACGGCGAGCCGTTCCACGGCCTGCCTCAGCTCACCATCGCCGGCCAGCACCAGTTCGCAGGTGACTCCCTCGTCCTTCAGGCGACGCACGGCTTGCAGCAGGAGCAGCTGTCCTTTCTCGGCACATAGACGGCCCACACAGACCAGCCGGGATGTGACCACAGGCTCGACCGTCACTCCTTCGAAGAAGCTGCGGTCGAGGCCGCAATGCACCACGTGGATCTTCGGCCAATCCTCGAGCCGGCACCAGCGATACAACTGTGCGCGGCCATAGGAGCTGACGGCCACCACGAAGGCCGCCCGGCGGATCTTCTCGGGCAGGCCGATGAACTGAGGCTTGTCGGTTTCCTCGGATCCGTGGGCCGTGAAGCTGTAGGGCAGCCCGCTGAGCACCCCCGCCAGCATGGCCACCTCGGCAGGGTTGGTGCCGAAGTGGGCGTGCAGGTGCGACACCTGGGCCTGCCGCAGCCAGTGGGCCAGCACACAGGCTTCGGCCAGATAGATCCAGTGCACGGGCAAGGGACGGTCCGAGCGACGACCCATGCGGGTGGCGAGCCACAGGGCACGCGCAAACCGCCCCGGCGCCGTGAGCGCGGCGCGTGCAGTGGCTGCAAGCAATGCGCCCAGCCCGCCCTGGAGCACGTAGCGGGTCTTGGCCCGCTCGCTGACATCCTGCGGATCCACCACAGGTTCGTCCCAGCCTCGCAGGGCGAAGCGTTCGATCGCGATCCCTTGTCGCTCCACCGCAAGAATCTCGCGCCGGATGAAGCTGTGGCTGACTTTCGGATACTGATTGACCAGGTAGGCGACACGCGTCGCCTGGCCGTCTGCCGCGCGGGACGAAGAGTGTTCAGACATAGACACGATGGCGGTGGCACCAATGAACCAGGACGTACAGCGCCCAGATGCGCGACCAGTAGAGCCCCGGCGCGCCATCCTTGAAAGCCTTCCACAGCCTGGCCACGGTCTGCGGGTCCAGCCCGGCCGGGCGCACCAGCGCGGGGTCGTTCAAGGTGTCGTCGATGCGCCGCCCCAGCTGGCTTCGCAGCCATCGGTCATAAGGCAGCTCGAATCCGGTTTTGGGTCGATCAAAGAGGGCGGGATCCAGGCCCTTGAGGCCTACGCGCCGCAGCAAGGCCTTGCGACGGATCGGGTGATAGCGCACGGCGTCCGGCACACGCCCCACCTGCTCCAGCAGCATCTGGTCCACCAGGGGCAAGCGCACCTCGATCGAGGCAGACATGCTGACAGCATCGGTGTCGCGCAGCAGCCGCTCCCCCAGGAACAGGCGCTGCTCCAGCGCACTGATGGCGCCCAGGTCGGACCGTGCGGCCATCGACTCGCCCAGCCAGGTTCGCATGGCCTCCGGCAGGCCGTCATGGAGGCGATCCCGGCCTTGCGCACCGAGCAGTTCGCGGTGCTGCTGAGGCAGGAACAGGGCATAGGCCATCTGGTACAGGCCGAGCAGGTCATCGCCTCGGGCCACCATCTCGGGAAGTTTCGCCCAGCGGGTCTGCGCCGGGAAACCAGCCCCGGAAGGCTGTTTGAAACTTGCCAGGCGCCGCGCCAGCTCGCGCTTCAAGGGCGCGGGCAGCCATCGCGTACGGCGGGCCCAGCGAGCCAGCACCGGCAGGTCACGGAAGGTGGTGTAACCGCCGAAGAGTTCGTCGCCACCGCTGCCCACCAGGGCCACCTTGAACCCTGCCTGAGCCACGGCATGCGACATGAAATAGGAGTTCAAGCCATCGAAGCTGGGCTGGTCCAGGCTGGCGAGGGCGTCGTCCAGGCGGGAGGTGAACAGCGACTCGGTAAGCAGCAACTCGCGGTGTTCGGTGCCGATGGCTTTGGCGATGGCACGCGCATGTTCACCCTCATTGTGCTCGGCTTCTTCAAAGGCGAGCGTGAAGGTGTGGACCGGCGTCTGGGACGATTGCTGGGCCAGATGCGCCACGGCCGAGGAATCGACGCCGCCGGAGAGGAAGATGCCCAGGGGCACGTCGCTGGCCAGGTGCAGATGCACGCAGTCCTTCAACGCGGCCGCGAGCGCCTCCTCGGAAAAGTCCTCCTGGTTCCGAGGACGCGGAAGTTGCCAGTAGGTGCGGCGCTCAAGCGTCGTTCCCCGGGCGTCTGCCACCAGGAGTTCGCCAGGCCACATCGTCTCGATCCCTTCGACGACCGTGTTGGGCGCCACGGTGAAGCCGTTCCAGACCACGCTGGCCACGGCGGCCGGGTCGAGCCGGGCCTGCCCGAGCAACCCGCTGGCAAGCAGGGCGCGCAGTTCAGAAGCGAACGCGAGCGACCACCGGCCCTTCGGGTCGGGGTTGCGCGCGAGATAGAGCGGCTTGATGCCCAGGGGATCCCGCGCGAGGGTCAGGCGGCGATCCCGGCGGCTCCAGTGGGCGAAGGCGAACATGCCGCGCAGCCTCGGGATCGCCGCGGTGCCGTGCAGGCTCAGCGAGCGCAGCATGACGGCCGTGTCCCCGCTGGAGCCCAGGTCCGCCCCCCCCTGGGGCAGTTCGGCCCTCAGCGCCCGGTAGTTGTAGATCTCCCCGTTGAGGACCACGACGTCCCCGGTGGGGCCGTCGATCATGGGCTGCACGCCGCTGGGCGACAGATCGAGGATGGCCAGCCTGCGATGGGCCAGCATCGGGCCCCACCCGGCGGAGTCGGGTTCGGCCTCCCAGAAACCATCGGCATCCGGTCCGCGATGCGTCATGGCATCCGACATGCGCCGCAGGGCGGCACGGTGAGTCTCGTCGATCTGGCCGACGATGCCGGCAATGCCGCACATGGTTCTTGGAAAGTTGGTGAAGAAGTCGGCGAAAGGGTCAGGAGGCCGTCGGCACGGGCACGCGCTGCATCTCTTCCACCGCGCGGCGCTTGCCGACCAGGAGCACACGGCGGTGATAGCGCCTCAGGAAGGAACGGAACGCCGGATCGTCGTATCTCGGCTTGCGCTGGATCGCCGCGCTGAGCCAGCCCCACAGCATGGCCACGCTGCCCAGGACATAGGGCTTCTGGTTCGCGCGGGAGACGGCGCTGGCTGCCATGAACACGAAGCCCGTCCCCATGAAGTACTGCCCATAGCCATGACGCATGCGGCCCGTGAAGATGCCCTTCTGGCTGGATCCCATGGGGCGCAGGTGGATGAAGCGCAGCTCGGGCTCATCCCAGCTGCAGGCCTGCCAGCCATGCATGCGGCACTGGTGGCAGTCGATGCCGTCCCACATCACCTCCCGCACGAACCCGCCGATCGCCTGGAAGCACGACACCCGGTAGAACTTGGTCATGCCCAGCGACGTGTCGTCGCCGTGGCGTTCATTGACCATCTCGCCGTCTTCTTCGATGTAGGCCTTGCCACTGCAGGTGGCGATGCTGCGATCGTCGTTCATGCGACGCATCAGGATCTCGAAGTAGCGCGGCGGCAATCGCAAGTCGAGGTCGAGTTTGCACAGGAAGTCGTACTGGGCAGGATCGATCACCGCGTACCCGCTGTAGAAGGCATCCACGACACCAGGGCCGACCGCCCGGTGGCCGCGATCGCTGCGCGTGACGATCCGGATCCAGGGGTAGCGCTGGGCGTACTCGGCGAGGATGGCGGGGGTGTCATCCGTCGATCCATCGTCGACGATCACCCACTGGGCCGGCAGCACGGTCTGGGCCAGCACGCTGTCCAGTGTCTGGCGCATGTAGGCTGCCTCATTGCGGCAGGGGGAGATCAGGACGTAGCGCTGGCCGGTGTGCACGATGATGTACGGAAGGGGGTGAATGAAGGTCCAGGCGCCGGACTCGGGGCTCGCGCCAGCCGAGCTGCTTCAGTGGCGCCATGCGTTGGCGAGGAGATTGAGCTTGAACCGGGCCAGGTCGTCGTAGCGCCCGACGGGCACGCGCGCGACGGAAAACGCCGAGTCGCCGCGGCGCCACAGGCCCTTGCGGGTGGTGAGCGCGGTGTCAAATCCCGCGTCGCGCGCACGCGCCATCAGTTCGGCGTTGTGATTGCCATTCGGATAGGCAAAGTGCCGCACCTTGGCGCCTGTCCAGTCACGCAGGCGCCGGGCAGACAGTTCCATCGAGGCCTGTGCAGCATCGGGCGACAGCTGGTCAAGCAGGTTGTGACACTCCGTGTGAGCCCCGATCGTGACCCACGGGCACCTTGCGATCTCCTGCAGCTGTGCCAAAGACAGCGGTGCCAGAGCGTCGAAGTCGTCCCGGCGCGCCGGCCGCAGCTGCTCTTCCGCCGCATCGACCGCAGCCTCGCGCACGGCAGGATCCAGTGTCTTCAAGGCCTCCAGCACCGGGCCCAGCGTCTGCCAGCGCCCTTCCCCCACCCCCGGTTCCACACCAAACACCGGCAGGCCGAACCGGGAGAGGTCGAGCAGGATCCTGTGCCGGACCTGCAGCGCGTTCATGATCCGGTCGAACCAGTACGGACGACCCGTGACGATGTGGCCAGTGGCCACATAGAGGGTGACGGGCAGGCGCAGTTCGTCCAGCAGCGGCAACAGGTAGCGGTGTAGTCCCGAGTGGCCGTCGTCGAAGGTGATCACAGCCTTGGGGCGCTCGGCCGCGCCGTGGCCACAGGCATGTTCCCAGGCCTCGTCCAACGACACGATGTCATAGTGCCGCTGGAGCCAGCGCATTTGGGCGCGGAAATCGGATTGGCGCACGACGGTCCAGGCGTCGAAGTCCTCGTCATCCCCGCCCAGCGTGTGATACATCAGCACGGTGACAGGGTCACCCCGCAACGCTCGGCGGCGCACGAGCGGATAGATGCCGCCCGAGGTCAGGACCCGGCGCCCGAGGTGCTTGGGAGACAAGGCGGACAGTGTCGCGATCGGCATGAGACGAGGAGCAGGCGGGAGGAAGCGTACCGTCCAGCCGAAAAGGCCGACGCAGCCCGGCCACGATGCCTGGACAGGGCGTGGTGGGATTATTCTCCGGACGCCGGCTGCCCAGCGACCCCCCACTTAGGCGTGTACTGGCTCGGTCGTCCTGAGTCACACTGCGCACGCTCCAGGGCCGGGCGGCCCGGTGCTGTCACGCCCGCCCCCGGGCTCTCGTCGATATGGATACAAGCATGACCCGCTCGGTGTTCGGTCTGATCCTCGTGAATGTCCTGCTCACCTCCCTGGCTCAGATCATCCTCAAGGCCGGCATGAGCGCCGACGCGGTCCAGGCCAGCTTGGCCCAGGGCGCTCGCTGGTCCACCGCCTGGACCGTCGGCACGCATCCTTGGGTGGTCGTCGGCCTGGCCATGTATTTCGCCAGTGCCGTGATCTGGCTTCTGGTACTGGCCCGAGTGGAGGTCAGCCTGGCCTACCCCTTCGTGGGGTTGGGCTTCGTCATCACCATGCTGCTGGGCTGGTGGATCCACGGGGATAGCCTGACGGGCATGCGCATTGCCGGCACCGTGCTGATCGCCGTGGGCGTGGCCGTGCTGGCCCATAGTTGAGTCGGATGGATGCTGTGAATCGCAATGTGCCCCTTTGCGTCGATTGCGACGGCACCCTGCTGCGCACCGATCTGCTGCATGAAGCCGTCTTCCTGCTGCTCAAGAGCGCCCCCTGGAAGATTTTCCTGCTCCCGTTGTGGCTCCTGAAGGGCAAGGCCCACCTGAAGGACCAATTGGCTCAGTCCGTCTCGTTCTCCTGGGGCACCTTGCCGCTGAACGACGATGTGGTCGCCCTGGTGCGCGAGGCCCGCCTGGAAGGCCGGACCGTCGTGCTCGCAACGGCCTCGCACCGATCGCAGGCGCAGGGCATTGCACGCCACCTCGACCTCTTCGACGACGTGCTGGCTTCGGATGCGCAAGTGAACCTGTCAGGCGAGCGCAAGGGCAACGACCTGGCCTCGCGCTATGGCGAGCGAGGCTTCGACTATGTCGGCAACGACCAGGCCGACCTGCCTGTGTGGTCCCGTGCCCGCAGGGGGACAGTCGTGTCGGCCAGCGGCTCGCTCATCCAGGCCGCGCAGCGGGTCACCGATGTCGAGCGGGTGATCAAGCCGGGGCGCCCCAGCCTCAAGACCTACCTCAAAGGACTGCGGGTTCACCAGTGGCTCAAGAACCTGCTGGTATTCGTCCCGTTGATCGCCGCCCACGCCTGGGAGGACGCCGCTGGCGTGCAGGCCGCCGTGCTGGCCTTCCTCGCGTTCAGCCTGTGTGCATCCGCGGTCTATGTCCTGAACGACCTCGTCGATCTGGAGGCCGATCGCCGGCACGTGCGCAAGCGTCTGCGGCCTTTTGCCTCCGGTTTGATCCCGATCTGGCAGGGCAGCCTGATGATCCCGGTGCTGCTGGCCGTCGCCTTTGGCGTAGCGTCCCTGCTGCCCGCCAGCTTCCTGCTGGTGCTGGCCTTCTATTTCTGCCTGACCTTGGCGTATTCGCTCTTGCTCAAGCGCCGGGTCATCGTCGACGTGCTGATGCTCGCCGGCCTGTACACGTTGAGGGTCATCGCGGGCGGCGCTGCAACCGGCATCGTGCCGTCGTTCTGGCTGCTCGCTTTCTCGATGTTCATCTTCCTCAGCCTGGCGGTCGTGAAGCGCTACTCGGAGCTCCTGGTCACCCTGCAGCAGCACAAGGACCAGCCGGCCGGCCGCGGCTACACCGTCCAGGATCTGCCGGTGCTGATGTCCATCGGGACCGGCTCGGGGATGGTGGCGGTGCTGGTGTTTGCGCTGTACATCAACAACCCTGAAATCACCGAGATCTACAGCAACCCGCTGTGGCTGTGGCTCGTGCCGCCGCTGCTGCTGTACTGGGTCAGCCGCCTTTGGATGAAGGCGCACCGGGGTGAGGTCGACGACGACCCCGTGGTCTTTGCGGTACGCGACTGGCAGAGCCTGCTGGTCGTGGCGCTGTCGGCCGGCCTGTTCCTGCTGGCCTGACAGCCGGCCCGCTCAGGCCCCGGCTCGCTCGTAAGCCAGGGTCCAGTGGCCATACCACCAGCTGTTGATCCGGCTTCGATAGACCCGGCGCAAGCCTTGGGCCTGCACCCAGGTGTCGACCGCTTCCGGCCCGAGCTGATGGACCCACTGCCGGGCCATCACCAAGTCATGCATCTGATTGGCGAACGCGCGCCAGCGCGGGCGGGCCACCATGTCCTTGAGCACCAGACGCCCCCCTGGAGGCACGCGCTCGCACAGCGACGCCACGAAAGCCTGCTGGTGTGGCGCCGGCACATGGTGAAGCACATCCACCGAGGTCACCACGTTCCAGGGGCCGACGGGAAGGCCCTCCTCGATGGAGCGCACCTCAAACTTCAGCGTGTCGGCGAGCCCTGAGCCCTGTGCGGCCCGCTGGGCCGCGGCCACTGCCGGTGCAGACACATCAAAGCCCAGCCCCTCGCGCAGACGTCCCTGGCGCCCCAACAGCAACAGGAACAGGCCGGCGCCGCACCCCACGTCGAGCACGCTGGCACCCACGGGCACTTGCTCCATCACATCGCCGAAAGGGCAGATGTGGGGCCGCAGCCCCTGCAGCAGCCGGATCTTCGCATTCGGCTCCCGCTGGTAGAGGGCGCGGGCCTCGGCCGAAAGCGCTGCGGTGGTGAGCTGGGGGGGCAAGGAGGTCAAATTCGTATCCATGGGCCAGAGCGTGAGGTGATCAATGCGGATGCAGGGCGCGTCGCCGCTCCTGCGATGTGCTGAGGGACGAAGAAGACCTGCCCCGGCGGTGCGCGAGGCTGGCCATGCCAATGCCGAAGAACATCGCAATCTGGCCTGCGAAGTTGAGGTGGTAGCGGTCTTGGGACACGACCACGCTGTGGATGGCGGTGTAGAAGAGCACCGTGAGCATCACGGGCGACACGAGCACGCGCCAAGCGCCTTCACGACGCAGGAGCACCCACACGCCGTACAGGCTCATCAGGAACAGCGCCGCCCAGGTGACCTGCGTGAATCGCTTGAACCACAGCACGGAGGCCTCGCCGAAGCGCTGCGCAATGCCTTCGGAATTCCAGCCCACCCCGATCGATTCGTTGCTGTAGAGCAGGAACACTTTCCGCACGGCCCGCAGGGCGAAGGCCGCCGGGTCGGCCAGGATGTACTCGCGGGCCATGGCGCCCAGCACGCGGGCCTGCTCGTTGTCGGGCAGCTCGGCGATGGGCGCGGGCACGTTCATGTGGCTGCCGCCCGTCCCCGGCGTATTGCCCATCCACAGGGTGATGCCGCCATTGGTCGAGATGAGCACGAACTCGTCATAGAGTTGGTAATTGCGCCAGGCCCACGGCGCGATCAGCACCGCCATGACCAGGCCCGACATCAGCGCCGTTCTCAGCTGGAGCCCCAGGGCCTGACGGGGGTTCGGGGACGACAGCACGAGGGCCAGCCCGTAGACGCCCGGGAGCAGAAGCGCCTGTGGACGCACCAGCGCCGCCATGCCGAGCAGCAGGCCCGCCAGGGCCCCACGCCGCCAGGCCGAGCCGCTGCGTGCCGTCCAGGCATCCAGGGCCGCCACGGTCAATAGCGCGAACAGCAGTTCACTGGCCAGGATGGTGGTGAACATGATCAGCGTGGGCCACACCGCCAGCAGGGTGGCGCACCACAGGGCCGCAGCCTCGCCGTAGAAACGATGCGCCACGCGTGCCGAGGTCAGGATGAGCCCGACGGAGATCAGGATGTGCAGCACGATCAGGCTGGTGTGGCCGTAGCCGAAGACCCAGTACATCGCTGCATACAGGAAGGACGTGCCCGGGGGCCAGAAGGCGAAGGGTTGCTCCGGCGTCCAGCCGAAGACCCCATGCTCCACGAGATTACGGGCAAAGATGTCGTAGCCCGCGCTGTCCGACAGGGGCACCACCGGGATCATCAGGGCCCAGATCAGGCGCAGCAGCACGGCTGCAACCACGATCCACATCAGTCGTCGCGCATCGGGCCAGGGCTTGTCTTCAAGCGGATGGACGGCATTTTTCATGGGGAATCCTGTCATTGCTCCGGATGTCCCTGGGCTCTGAGCAGGGCGCGCACCCGTTCCGGGTCCTGGAACTGCATCATCTTGCCCAGCAGGGACTTCTTCATGAAGGGGAAACCGGCGTCCACCAGCTCAAAAGGACGCCGAAGGCAGGGGTCGTCAACCGTCGAGCCGTCGCTGTACCAGCAGGCTCCCACCGACATGTGCCGCGACGCCCGGCGGGCCAGCAGCAGCTCTTGTGCCCAGATCACCTGATCTGCCCTGTCGAAGGCTTTGTCGGCAAAGAAGACGTCCCGTAACTGAGCCAGCCGGCTCTCGTCGACCGCCCGGACCATGAACCCATACGACTGCAGATGGTTCTCGTTGAGCGCCGACCCCGTGAAGCCGGTGAGATCCCAGTGCAGGCCCTGGAAAAAAGGCTGCACCGGATGGAAAGGCCCGAACATCGAGTCATTGAGGATGAGCACATCGGCGTGCGGCGAGCGCTCGGCAATCACTTCCAGGGCGAGTGTGTAAGCCGAGAAATCGTAGCCTCCCAAGCCTTTCCAGTACAGCGCATCGGCGTAGCGCGCCAACTCCTGCGGGACCCTGGCGGCCTCGGACGCAGCACAGATGACGAGCACGTGGCAGCCCTCGTCGCGCAAGCGGCGCAAGGTGAAGCGATGGGCATCGCTCAGGGTGCCCTGCGGCAGGAAGGCGAAGTAAGCCACCCATCGCTGCCGGGGCACGACCGGCTTGATCGGCATCGACGCCGGCCGGGGGCGCTCGTGGAACAGGCGTGCAGCAAGCCGCTTCCATCGGATGCGCAGGTCCGGTTCGCTGGGCTGGTAATCCCACCACGTCTGCAGCCCGGCAACCTCGCCCAGTTGCAGCCCTGCTGGAACGACCGGTTCGGACGCGGGATGTTGGAGCATCGCGTTCACGGGTTCTTGCCCCCCAACACGATCTGCATGGAACGCCCGAGCTGCCCGATGAGCTCACGCTTCTCGCGCAGCGGACGGGGGCCCACCAGGGTGCGCAAAGCCACCAGCACACCAGAGCCAAGGATGATGGCCTTGGCGGCCAGTGCTCTGAAGAGCCCGCCGTGCTTGCGGAAGTAGCGCACCTGGTTGCGCATGAACTCCGCCCGCCACAGCGGGTGGCGCACCACCGAGGCGCTGCCCACGTGAAAGATGCGCGCCTCGGCCAGGAAACGAATGGGGCGACCTGAGCGCCAGATGCGCAGGCACAGGTCCACGTCGCTGTAGAAAAGCGGCATCGACTCGTCGAAGCCGCCGATCTCCTCGACATCGGTGCGACGCATCAGCAAACACGCCCCGGGCGGCTGCTCGACGTCGGCCGACGAGAGGTGATCGAAGTCCTTCATCGCGGCACGGTCTCGATACCGCCGCGCGAATTCGAAGCGCTCGAAACCGAACTGGTCGATCGCGACCTCGATCAGCTTCGGAAACCGTCGGCAGATCGGCTGCACAGTACCGTCCGGGTTGTCCAGCCGGGGGGCCACGGCCCCGTGGCCCGGGTGCTGCGCCAGGAAGTCCATCATGCGTCCCAACGCCTGCGGCGTGACGATGGTGTCGGAATTGAGGTAGCAGATGTAGCGACCGGTTGCCACCGCGGCACCCTGGTTGCAGGCCTTGGAGAAGTACTCGTTGCGCTCGTTGCGGATGAGCATCACTTCGGGAAACTCGCGCTCGATCATGTCCGCGGAGCCGTCATGACTGCCGTTGTCCACCACCACGACCTCCAGGCGGCAGCCGTGGTCCTGGTGAAGCAGTGAGTGCAGGCAGTCGCGGGTGAGCCCTTGCGTATTCCATGAGGGGATGACCACGGAGATGTCGGGGCGCGGATGTCCAGGATCCGTGAGGGTGGGGTTGTTCGTGTGCATAGGATTGATCCTGCGGTTCTGTCCTAGGGCTGCCGGGACTGGCGAAGCCATTCGCGGGCCATCTTGGCCAAGGGCCAGCCAAAGACCGCCGTGACCAGCACCGCCTGCAGAAGCAGGCGCCATGCCGGGTGAAGGCCGGGCCATGCGGCAAACAGGGTGGGCAGCGCAAGGAGGGCGCTGACGGCGAGCACCACAACGGCGGTGTATTTCACTTCCGGCCACAGGTTCAGCAGCTGGATGCGTCGGGCGAGCACCATGGCCAGCACCAGTTTGATGAGGTCGGACAAGGCGGCGGCCCACACGGCACCGATGAGTCCGCCCCAGGCGATGGCCGGCGCCAGCAGCACGCAGAACGAGAGCACCTTGGTTCCGTTCACCGCGGCCACCCAGTGGGCTCGTCCGCTGGCCAGGAAGGCCGCGCCATAGATGCCATCGATGATGGCGAACCACGCGCCAACCGAGAGGATCATGATGAAGGTGCCCGCTGCGGCGTAGCGGTCGTCATACGCAAGATCCACGAAACTCTGCGCGCACACGATCGCAGCTGTCACCAGGTAGGCGCCAGCAAGCAGCATCGGCGGCTTCGACCGCGCTACGACGTGGCCCAGGGGCTCGTTGCGATCCAGCATCCGTGCATACAGCGGGAAGGCAATCACGGTCTGCAGCCGCCCCATCAGCATGGGCGTCATGATTGCAAGGCTGGCTGCGATCGCATAAACACCCACCTGATCCAGCGGGAAGAGGCGGGCAAATACCAGCTTGTCGATCTGCAGGGCAAAGAAGCTGATCACCGTGCTCAGGAACACCCACTTGCCGAAGTGCACGATGTCCCATACAGCGGATCGGTCCCAGCGGAATCGATTGCCCGGCCCCGGAAGGAGGAGGTGGCTGAGCAGGCAGTGCGCGCACGCTCCGGCAATACCCCCAACGGCAATCGCCAGGACCGAGCGCGTCCACCATGCCGTAGTCAAGGTGACCACGAGTCCCAGAAGCTGGGATCCAAGGTCAATCAGCGTCACCCGCGCCAGATTCACGTGGCGGGCTGCAGTCTTGAGTTTGGTGGACTGGAAGGAGTCGACCAACATGCTGACAGCTACCAGCGGCATGAGCCAGAGCAACTTCCAGGCCTCCGGGTCGTTTTGGGCATAGAAGGCAGCCAGAGGCCAGGCCAATGCTGTTGCGAGGCCCGCCAGCACAATGCCACGGAGCACTTGTAACGTCCAGGCTGTGTCAAGAAAGTCCCGATCATCGCCCCGCCGGTTCTGAACGATGTTGGGCCCCAGCCCCATGTCAGAGAACATTGCGAGGCCCTGGACGATCGCGGAAACGATGGCCATGAGGGCGAACGCCTCCTGGAACAGCATGGCTGCAAGCGCCACGTTTCCGAGCAGACGCCCCACTTGGGACACACCGAAACCGATGAGTACCCAAGCCGTCCCCCGAGCAACCCGGCTGCCCATACCTGCCGAAGCGTTTGCATCAGACGCCGGAGAAGACACTGGCGCAGTGAGTTGTGAAGGCTCAGCCATTGGACAGGGACTCAGAAGGCGCCACGGGGTGGGGCAGACCGGGGGTAGTCATAGCTCGCGCTGGTGCTCGAGGAACCCGGGCGTTGAGCCGCCTCTGGCACGACCGCCACGGGAGCCGCCCACACCAGCCTGACAAATGTGACGCAAAGGGCCAACAAGAGCCAATAAAAGGCTGGGATGACCGTGATGCTGCTCACCGTCGCAATGGTGATCGCCGCACCAAGCAGCGCTCCCAGCAAAGCACGACCTAGGGCTTGGCGTAGGTCTGACTGGGTGCCCGGCTTACGCAGGGAGCGCCACACCAGGAAGCCAGCAGAAAGGAAGGGCGCGACGAAAAGGAAGAGCCCCACCGAGCCAGAGTAAAGCGCGACGCCGATGTAGGTGTTGACGATATCAATGATGCCTTGGCCTTGTCGCATCTCCTCCATGGCGGGATGCAGGAGGTAGTCGGGAAGACCAAAGATCGGGCTTTCCCAGAAAACGATCATGGAGACCTCAAACAGTCTTTGCCGGTATTCGACGCTGCCAGGCTCCACCGTGCCGACGAACGGCAGCAGATCGATGACTTTGGCGCCGTAAGGGGTGAGGAGCACAACACCGAATCCAATAGCGCCGAGCACCATCAGCTTGATCCCGCGCTTCACGCCCCCGGGGCCTAGAGCCATTGCTGCAAACACCCCTGCAGCAGCCCCGACCCACGGGCCCCTCGACAACGCTGCTATGAGGCCGCCGACGAGGATGCCGATCAAGAGGTAAGCCTGCCAACGCACATTGAGCTCCCTGTTGATGGCCAGCGCGAAGATCAATCCGATCATCATCGTGTAGCCCAGAGCAATGGCGTTCAACGAGGTGACATTTGCCCGCAGTCCTCCCCCTTCGCCTCGCGTCAGGTACATCGGCATGACTTCCGGGAGCCCGAGGGCGTAGCGGAGACCTTCGAAGAGCAGCCAGTAGCGGGTCGTCTCGAAGATCGCGATCACGGCAGTGATGGAGATCGCCAAGACCAGCGCCGCCATGCATTCCTTCAAGGCCTTTTCCGAACGCAAGGTCCGGGTCAGCACGAAATAGGGCAGCCAAATGTCCAGCCACAGGTAGAAGCCGAACCGCAACGTTCCCGTGGCCGAATCGAACGTCCCTCGGTGGATGAAGGAGAACACGAGATAGGCGATCAACAACCGGTCGCACAGGCGGCAGGGCCCGGCCTCGGGCCAATCCGACTCCCGGAATAATCGCAATGCGGCAGGCAGGAGGATCGCGAGGGTCAGCAACCGGATATGGTTGATCACGAACACGTGATCCACCAGACCCATCCCCGGCACCATCTGCTCGAACCCCGGGACGGCCACGATGAGCAGCGCATACAAGGCGCCCGGATTGCGCTCCTTCGAGCCCGCCACCAGCAACATCGCACCACACAGGACGATGTAGAGCCAGAAGCTGTGGGACAGGAAAGCCAGGAGCGTCACCGCAAACCACAGCTTGCGCCGACGATCGAAATCCTCGGAGGACATCAGACCATCGCACAGGGCCCGGCGGGCCAGCCAGAACGCCGGGATGGCGATGCCCAGGATGACAACGAGGGCTCTGAGATGCTCGGGCATGGTTGGTCGCGCGCGGCCTGGGGCGGCCCGCGCTCAGCGCCGCCAGGACGTGGGCCGGCCACTCGCGCGGGAACGCCAGGACATCATGACGTCACTGCCCGGTTGGCCGCGATGTCGTTCAGGACCGTCCCGGTCACTTGAACGCCCATCGCCTTCATCTCGGCCAGCATGGCCCGGAAGGCATCAACCCGCGTGTGGCGAGACCGGGCCACCGCCAGCGCAGCGCCTGCACGCGCCGTCACCAGGATGGCGTCATCGCCGTCGGCCAGACCGGGGGTGTCGATGATGACAACGTCGAAGCTGGCGCGCGCACTGCCAAGCAGATCGGCAAAGGCGACCTGCCCCAGCAGTTCCAGAGGGTTGGGAGGCGTCGGCCCCGAGGGAAGGACGAACAGGCCTGCGAGTTCGGTGATGTGGACGATGGCCTCGTTGCCAGAACGCCCGGACAGCAGCGTGGACAGGCCGCTGCGGTTGTTCAGGGCGAACATTTCGTGAATGCGTGGACGGCGTAGGTTGGCATCGATCAGCAAGGTGCGCTCGCCAGCCTGGGCAAAAACGATGGCCAGATTGGCGGCCAGATAGCTGCGGCCTTCGCGCGACTCAGCCCCCACGACGCACAGGACCTGACGCCTTTCGGTCTTGCTGAACCAGTGCAGCATCAGGTGGCTGCGCAGCGACCGGACGCGCTCGGCGCCCGGCCCAAAAGGTTCGTAGGCCGCCTCGAGTTCCTCGCTCATGGCACGGCCCTCGCCCGCCGGCCTCAGGTAGGGAAACGCAAACTGCTCGGCCAGGGCATGCTGGACATCCTGGGCGGTGAGCAGCCCGAGCTTGATCGCCGTGTCACCGAAGCGCAGGTCGTGCTGGCGCTGCGCCTGAAGGATCTGCTCGACATCCTGCGCCGACAGCTTCCCCGCGTCCACGAGGATGGCCCCGATGGGGCGATTCATCCGCTGGATGGCCGGGACAACCGACATCGACATCTTCATCCGCTGGCCCCCGGAAGTTGGAGCGCGGGAGGTGTTCCTGGCGGGTGGGGCCGCGGCAGGCTCGGTCGACGTCTGGGCGCCGGCGCATCCGCACCCAGCGTGGCGATCAACGGAATGCCCTCCACGCCGTCCACGTCCTCCACTCCGCGGACGCGGCGATCCCAGAACTCGAGCGCAAGGGCCAGCAGCAGTCCCAGGCCCAGCCCGCCGACGAGGGAACCGAGCACACCGATCTTGACCTTGCGGCTGGTGAACTCCAGGGGCTCGATGGCCGGGCTGAGGATGCGCAAGATGGACTGGCTGGATTGGCTTTCCAGGTTGAGCTGGCTGCTGCGCTGGCTCACGGCCTCATAGGCGCGTTGGGCGGTCTCCACGTCACGCACGAGCACGGCGATCTGGTCGCGGGCTGAGCGCATCTCCAGAAGCTGGCGCTTCTGGGCGTCGATCATCGCGCGCAGGGCGTCCACCTTCTGGGCGCTGGCTCGGCTGACCACCGTCGTGCCGCTGGAGACGCGGCGCATTTCCGCCTCGAGTTGCTGGCGCAGTTCCTGGATCTGCGCCTCCAGCTGGATGCGCTGAGGGTGGTTGACACCGAGGTTGCGGCTGATCTCGCTGAGGCGGGCCTCCGCCTGGTTGAGTTGGGCCCGGATCTGGGTGACACCGGCACTCTGAAGGACGTCGGGCGACGTATCCCCGACGTTGCGTTGCCGGGTCAGCGCATCCAGCCGCTCGGCCTGGGCCGTGGCGAGTTCGGCCGTCAGGGCGTTCAGTCGCGCGGTTTCCTGGTCCAGACGCTCATCGGTGACGACGATGCCCTTCTCCTGCTGGAAACGGGACAGGCGGGCCTGCGCAGTCTCGAGTTCATTGCGCAGGGCGCGGCTTTGCTCCTCGAACCACGATGCCGACTGCCTCGCCGGCCCGACACGCATCTCGACCGAGACGTCGATGGCAGCTTGTGCCAGGGCATTGGCGGCTGCGGCGGCCACCGCGGGCTCGCCGTGACGGAAGCTGACGGTGAGCACGTTGCTGCCACGCAGCGGCTCCACCGACATGCTGCGTTGCACGAACCCCGCCAGGTAGCGATCGAGGGGGATCTTCTCTTCAGTGTTCTTGCGCCAGTCCGCGATGACCTCGGGGTTGTCCAGCATGCCCAGCATCTTGACGACGCGGGCGGCCACGACATCGCTGCGAAGGATTTCCAGCTCGGTGGCCATGTTGAACGGTGTCGACAGGGCGCCAAGGATGGGATCCTGGCGCACCTCGACCACCATCATCGCGTTGGCGGTGTACTGCTTGGGCAGGTTGAGCACGGTGATGATGCCCGTCGTCGCGACACTCACGAAAACGGCGAGCACCAGCCACTTGCGGGCCCAGACCATGCGCAGGTACTGTATGAGCGAAAGTTGCGGCATGGCGTCGGCTCAGAAGATGGATTCGCGCACGTAGATCACGTCATCACGCTCGACCAGGTCGGTCAGGCTCAGCTGCAGCACACGGACGTTGCCGTTGGCATCCTTGCGATGCACCCGCATGCCCCGTTCGGTGCCGCGCTGAGTCAGTCCTCCGCCCTGAGCCAGGGCTTGCATCAATGTGGTGCCGCGCTCGAGCCGAAACTGCCCCGGGCGTTGCACCTCGCCGTAGATGAAGAAGACGGGGCTGCGATCGACGAAGAGCGTGTCGCCGTTGGCGACCAGGGCATCGAGGTCGGCGCGCCCGCCCTGCAGCACGGCGGGAAGGTCCACCTCGATCCTGACAGGCTGGCCGTTGCGCGTCCCGGTGAGCATGACCACGTTGCCGCCATCAGGAGTGATGCCGCCAGCCGCCGCGATCATCTCGGAGACCTTGGTGGCGGCCGTTTCGATGGGGTAGCGACCGGGACGTGCCACCTGGCCGAGGATGGAGACCTGGGCACTGCGTACCTGCATCAACGCCACGCTGACCTGCGGATTGTTGACGAAGTTGCCTTCTCGCAGCAGCCGGGCGATCTCGTTCTGCGCCGACGTCGTCGACCGGCCGGCGAGGTTGACCGAGCCGATCAGCGGAAAGGCAATCTCGCCGAGCTCGGAAATGCGGGTTTCCAGGCTGAGGTCGGGGTTCTGGTAGACAGCGATGCGCACCACATCGCCCGGACCGAGAAGGTGCTCGACGCGCTGAGCCTGCGCCAGGCTCCATGCACCCAACAGGACAAGACAGCTCAGGAGCCAGCGTCGCATCATCATGTATATCCCTGGAGTCGGACGGGTGTGAACTGGAACTGCATCACGGACCGACACAGTGCCAACGGCGCCCGGTCCCCTCATCTGGCCCCACGCCAAGCGCTTCCAGCCGGGACAACCCAGGCTCGCTCCGTTGCCGGGGGCGCGACCGAAGGTTGACTGAGGGGAGTCTAGCCCTCCCTGCAAGCAGCGAACCAGCCCCCACTTGAGGGGCAGCCGCTCACTGGAGCGCCTGCACGCCGGCGAGCAGCCAGCCGCTGGCTCCGTCGCGGGCCTTGGTCAGGTTCCAGATCTCGCGGAACGGCGACGCTCCGGCGCTGACTTCCTCGCGGATCATGCCGGAGAACTCGACGCTGGCGAGGAACTGCCCGCCCAGATCCTCCACGCCCAGCAGGGTGGCCTGGAGGGTGACGACGTCGGTGCGGTTGGGTTGGTCGCCACGCTCGGCCAGTTGGGCCTGGATGTTGGCGAGCATGTCGTCGGTCATCATGTCGCCCAGACGCTGCAGGTCGGCCGCGTCCCAGGCCTGCTGCAGGAGGACGAAATTGCGCTTGGCAGCCTCCAGAAAGGCCTCGGCGTCGAAGCCCTCGGGGACCCCCCACCACGGCCCCTGGGGCGACTCCCCGGCATCGGGGGCCGCTGCGCGCAGAAGGTGAACGCTCGACTCGGGAGCGAAATCTGCGGGATCGTAGTCGCCGCTGGCCAGCGACGAGCGTGCGGAGCCTCGCCGGGCATCGGCTGCCATCGCCGCCCGGGACGCCTGCGCGCCGCCGCGCCGCCGCCAGCCCAGCCACAGCAGGGCACCGACCATGCCCGCCATGCCAAGCCCCATGAGCCAGTCCGCCCCTGCGCCCACGTCCCAGCTCAGCACTTGATCCCCACGTGCAGCGCTACCACGCCGGCGGTGAGGTTGTGCACATCGACATGCCCGAAGCCTGCTTGCTTCATCATGGCCTTCAGGGCTTGCTGGTCGGGATGCATGCGGATGGATTCGGCCAGGTATCGGTAGCTGTCGGCGTCGCCGGCCACCCACTGCCCAAGCCTTGGCAGCACGTTGAAGGAGTACCAGTCGTACGCCTTGGACAGCGGTGCGGCCACCCTCGAGAACTCGAGCACCAGCAGCTTGCCCCCCGGCGCCAGCACACGGCACATCTCGGCCAGCGCCTTGTCCTTGTGCGTCATGTTGCGCAGGCCGAAGGCCACGCTGACCAGGTCAAACCGGTTCGAGGCGAAGGGAAGCCGCTCGGCATCGCAGATGACCGTGGGTAGCAACAGCCCTCGGTCGGTCAACCGGTCGCGGCCCACGCGCAGCATGGCCTCGTTGATGTCGGTGTGCACCACGGTCCCCAGCGGGCCCACGCGCTCGGCAAAGCCCTGGGCGAGATCGCCCGTGCCCCCCGCAATGTCCAGCACCCGCTGCCCGGCACGAGCACCCGACACAGCCAGGGTGTAGGACTTCCAGACCCTGTGCATCCCGGCCGACATGAGGTCGTTCATGAGGTCGTAGCGGGAAGCCACGGAATCGAAGACACCGCGCACGCGCCGCGCCTTCTCGGCCTCGTCGACCGTCTGGAATCCGAAATGGGTGCTGCTCATGTTGAACATCCTAAGTGTCGGCCACCTCGTCAGCGGCGACAACCCCGCAATGCAGCGGGGCTTGCCAGGCGTTGCCTCTCAGTGGTGGTGGCCGCAGGACGATGCCGCCGCAGCCGGCATGGGGGCATCTCGATCGACGCCCGCCTCGGCCAGGCGCCGCTCGTAGTCGGCCCAGAGCTGGGCCTGCTGAGATCCCAGAAAGTAGAGGTAGTCCCAGGAGAAGATGCCCGAGTCGTGGCCGTCGCTGAAGGTGGGCTGCACCGCGTAGTTCCCCACGGGTTCGAGGGCGACGATGCCGACATCGCGCTTGCCCGTCTGCAACACCTCCTGGCCGGGGCCGTGGCCCTGCACCTCGGCCGACGGCGAATACACCCGCATCAGTTCGAACGGCAGACGGAAATGCGCACCGTCGCTGAAGCTCAGTTCCAGCACCCGGGACTGCTGGTGCACCGTGATCTCGGTGGGCGTGGGAGTGGACTTGTCTAATCCGGCCATGGATTTCTTTCTGCGTACAGCAAGCTGGCGCCCCGCCGCCGGGATGGCTGGCCCGGAGGCCTCAGAACGCAAGGGACACGTTCACGTGGAGTTTATCGTCCCCCTGGGCCGGCGCGGAGGGCTGAGCCGCAGAGTCCACGCGACTGCCCATGATGATCCGCCCGTAGTCGGCGCGCAGGCGCGCTCCGCTGCCATGGTCATATCGCAGGCCGACCCCGAAGCTCGCGAGATGGTCCCTGCGCCGGCGCATGGGCGTGTCGCTGAGGTCGCTTCGCACCAGGCCAGTGTCGACGAAGGCCAGGGCACGCAGGCCCTGCCACAGGGCTGGCGTGCGTCCCTCGATGCTGGCCGCCGCACCGCTGTCGCCATGAAGGGCGCGCTCCGGGGCGCCACGCACCGTCCCGACCCCTCCCAGCGCGAACGCCTCGGCCGCCAGAAGCAGGTCGGGGCTGTACTGGGCCTGGAGGCGGCCGGCCCATTGCCAGCCGCTGCCCCATTCGGTGGTGACGTTGAGGGCTGCGCGCCACGCTTTCCAATGCGTGGTCCGGATCTCGGGGTGCTCACTGCGGTAGGCGTCCAGCGTGTTGCCCGAGCCGCCCGGCAGGTTGGCCGCGAACTCGACGTGATACCCCCAGACCGAACGGTCTGCAGCACCCTCGGCGGTGTAGGTGATGGACAACGGACGGCTGCGGCGCAGCGCCGTGGCCTGCGGCTGACCGGCCAGATCGGACGGCTCAAGCCGCTTGTCGTCCAACGCTGCGCGCCACTGCGACTGCCGCATCCTGGACTGGTTGGCGAAGTGCTGGGCATAGGCCACACGCGTCTGGCTCGCCGGACCCGTGGCATCGAAGCCGGGGTGGCCCCGGTCGGGCCTATCCACCCCGAAGCGACCCGCCACATCGGACTGGAAATGCTCCAGTAGCCAACTCCCCCCCCAGGACGGGAGCGGTGCCTGCAGCGCCAGGCCGAACTGACTCACACGGGAAGGACGGCCCGGGGACAGGGTGTAGACCCCTGAAAGCACTTCCCCGCCGCCCAGCAGATCGTGATGGCTGGCACCAAGACTGAGACGGTCGCGGCCGGTCTCGGCGCGGCCGGCGTTGCTCCATCCTGCACCCACCGACCAGGGGCGTTCCTCGTGCACCCGCACGAGCGCGGTCACACTGGCCGGCGGCGTATCGGGCAGCCACTCGACATCGACATGGCGTGAGGGATTGAGGTTGGCAATCCGCACGTCGCGCGCCAGACGATGGACGTTGGGCGACTGCCGCTCCTGCAACTCGGGCAAGGCAGCCCGCAGCGCATCCTCTGCGAAATGCTCACCGCCGCCAAGGAACTCCACCCTGGAGACGGTGCGCCGCAGCACGTCGAGGGTGATGGTGTCCGAGAGCGTCTGCGCAGGCAGAACCACCTGGTACAGGGCATAGCCGCGCTCATGGAGCGCACGCTCCAGGCGCGCCGCGGCCCGGTCGAGAACCTCGGACGACGGCGCCTCACGAAGAAAGGGCGCCAGCAGAGCCGCCGTCTCGCCCGCGCTCAAGGGGTTGTCGCCCATGATGGCAAAGCCCTTGAAGCCCCCCTCGGACACAGCCGGCTCGGTCTGCGCACCCGCCGTTGCGCCCAGCGCCAGCAGACCGAGGCCCCAGAGGCTGCGCCACAAGACGCTCATCCGTCCACTCCCGGGAGCTGACGCGATGCCGCCATGCGGCCCAGAGGTCGAGGCAAGGTCAGGAAAACGCGGATGCGGGACATGGCCGGTCGGAGGCTGCGGGTCAGATGGCGTACAAACTCTTCATTACATCACCGTTGCGGCCCGCGGCCAACCCTTCGATCAGGGAGTTTGCATGGATTCAGCCGTGCGCCTGGAGCCAGGCCGCCAGGCGCCGGTCGAGCCCGGGCAGGGCCTGGCGCAGCGACGCGAGCCGGCTGCCATCGGACACCCGCTGTCGCACGCCCCACACCGGCTGGGGGAAATGACTGTCCCAGGTGAAGCGAGCGATCACGTGCCAGTGCAAGTGGGGCACCATGTTGCCCAGCGAGGCCAGATTGATCTTGGCCGGCGTCAGCGCCTCACGGAGGAGACACTCGAGGCCCATGAGCAGTTCGAGGCAGCGCTGTTGCTCCGTCAGCGGCAGGTCGCTCATCTCGGCCACGTGCTCGCGATGGACCAGCCGGTAGAAGCCAGGGAACTCGGCATCGTCCACACGGACGACACGCCACAGCCCCTGCTGGGCCACGAGATGACCGCCTGGCGCGCGGCACAACTCGCAGCTGTCCGCGGGCAAACGGGCCGGGTCGAACGCGGTATGGGGACGATCGGCCATCACGCGTTCACACCAGCACGCGCTCGATGCCGCCGTCGTTGGCGGCCTTCACGTAGGCCGGCATCCAGTCCTCACCCAGGATGTGGCGCGCCATCTCGACCACGATGTAGTCGGCTTCGAGCAGGCCGTTGTTCAGGTCCTCTCCGTAACGCGTAAGCCCCTGCAGGCAGCTCGGGCAGGAGGTGAGGATCTTGACGTTCTCCTGAGCGCCCACCGCCCCGCTGGCGCGCAGCGCAGCTTCGCCCTTGCGGATCTCCTCTTCCTTGCGGAAGCGCACCTGGGTGGAGATGTCCGGCCGGGTCACCCCCAGGGTGCCCGACTCGCCACAGCAGCGCTCGCTCTTGAGGACCTGCGGACCGACCAGCGCCTGCACCGTCTTCATGGGCTCCTGCAGCTTCATGGGGCTGTGGCAGGGGTCGTGGTACAGGTAGGCGCCCTGGCCGTCGAGCTTGATGCCCTTTTCCAGCAGGTATTCGTGGATGTCGACGATGCGGCAGCCGGGGAAGATCTTCTCGAACTCATAGCCCTGGAGCTGGTCGTAGCAGGTGCCGCAGCTCACCACGACGGTCTTGATGTCGAGGTAGTTGAGCGTGTTGGCCACGCGGTGGAAGAGCACCCGGTTGTCGGTGATGATCTTCTCGGCCTTATCGTACTGGCCCGAGCCTCGCTGGGGATAGCCGCAGCACAGGTAGCCCGGCGGCAACACCGTCTGCACACCGGCATGCCAGAGCATGGCCTGCGTGGCCAGGCCCACCTGGCTGAACAGGCGCTCCGAGCCGCACCCCGGGAAATAGAACACCGCTTCCGTTTCAGGCGTCGTGGCCTTGGGGTTGCGGATGATGGGGACGTAGTTCTTGTCCTCGATGTCCAGCAGGGCCCGAGCCGTCTTCTTGGGCAGGCCCCCCGGCAGCTTCTTGTTGATGAAGTGGATCACCTGCTCCTTGACCGGGGCAGTACCCACCGTGGCGTGCGGGCGAGCCGTCTGCTTGCGCGCGACGCGCTTGAGCAGGTCGTTGGCCAGGCGCTGGGCCTTGAAGCCCACGTCCACCATGGCCGTGCGCAGCAGCTTGATGGTCTCGGGACGGGTGGCGTTGAGCATCATCATCGCCATCTTGTTGCCCGGGCGGAAGCTCTTCTTGCCCATCTTGCGCAGGAGGTTGCGCATGTTCATCGACACGTCGCCGAAGTCGATCTTCACCGGGCAGGGCGAGAGGCACTTGTGGCAGACCGTGCAGTGGTCGGCCACGTCCTCGAACTCCTCCCAGTGCTTGATCGACACCCCGCGGCGGGTCTGCTCCTCGTAGAGGAAGGCCTCGACCAGCAACGAGGTGGCCAGGATCTTGTTGCGCGGGCTGTAGAGCAGGTTGGCACGCGGCACGTGGGTGGCACACACCGGCTTGCACTTGCCGCAGCGCAGGCAGTCCTTCACCGAGTTGGCGATCTCGCCAATGTCCGACTGCTGCATGATCAGCGATTCGTGGCCCATCAACCCGAAGCTCGGCGTGTAGGCGTTGGTGAGGTCGGCATGCAGCGTCTCGCCGCCCACCGTCACGCCGCGCAGCAGCTTGCCCTTGTTGAAGCGCCCCTCGGGATCGACGCGCTGCTTGTAGGCGGTGAAGTCACGGATCTCGTCGTCGGTGAGGAACTCCAGCTTGGTGATGCCGATGCCATGCTCGCCCGAGATCACGCCGTCCAGGCTGCGCGCCAGCTTCATGATGCGCGCTACCGCCTCGTGGGCGGTCTGCAGCATCTCGTAGTTGTCGGAGTTGACCGGGATGTTGGTGTGCACGTTGCCGTCGCCGGCGTGCATGTGCAAGGCCACCCAGACGCGGCCGCGCAGCACTTCCTTGTGGATGCGCCGGCATTCGTCGAGGATGGGTGCAAAGGCCGCCCCGGCGAACACCGCCTGCAGCGGCTTGAGGATCTGCGTCTTCCACGACGCGCGCAGGCTGTGGTCCTGCAGCCGCTCGAAGAAGCTGCGCTCGCCGTCCGTCGGCACCACGTCGAGCTGGCCCATCCACTGAGCCCACAGTTCCCGCACCTCGCGCAGCAGCGCCAGGGCCTGCTGGACACGGTCCTCCAGCAGTTCGGCGCTGGGGATCTCGCTGGCGTCGTCGGTCTTGCCCAGCGGCAGGTGGCCCTGGGTGAAGAAGGCCTCCAGCCGGTCGACCAGGGCCAGCTTGTTGCGCAGGGAGAGTTCGATGTTGATGCGCTCGATGCCGTTGGTGTACTCGCCCATGCGCGGCAGCGGAATCACCACGTCCTCGTTGATCTTGAAGGCGTTGGTGTGGCGGCTGATGGCCGCCGTGCGCTTGCGGTCGAGCCAGAACTTCTTGCGCGCGTCGGCCGAGATGGCGATGAAGCCCTCGCCCGAACGGGCATTGGCGATGCGCACCACCTCCGAGGTGGCGCGGGCCACGGCGTCCGGGTCGTCGCCGACGATGTCGCCGATCAGCACCATCTTGGGCAAGGTGCCGCGCTTGGACTTGGTGGCATAGCCCACCGCCTTGAGGTAGCGGTCGTCGAGGTGCTCCAGCCCCGCCAGGATGGCGCCGCCGGGCTTCTTTGCCTCGGCGAACATGAAGTCCTTGATCTCGACGATGCTGGGCACCGCCTCGCGGGCGTTGCCGAAGAATTCCAGACAGACGGTGCGCACATCGGCCGGCATGCGGTGCACCACCCAGCGTGCGCTGGTGATGAGGCCGTCACAGCCCTCCTTCTGGATGCCTGGCAGGCCGGCCAGGAACTTGTCGGTCACGTCCTTGCCCAGGCCTTCCTTGCGGAAGGTGCGGCCGGGAATGTCCAGGCGCTCGGTGCGGATCGGCGTCTTGCCGTCAGCCTCGAAGTAGCGCAGCTCGAAGCTGGCCACCTCGACGTCATGGATCTTGCCGAGGTTGTGATTCAGGCGCACCACCTCCAGCCACTGGGCCTCGGGCGTGACCATGCGCCAGGAGGCCAGGTTGTCCAGGGCGGTACCCCAGAGCACGGCCTTCTTGCCGCCGGCGTTCATCGCGATGTTGCCGCCCACGCAGGAGGCCTCGGCCGACGTGGGGTCCACTGCAAACACAAACCCTGCACGCTCGGCGGCATCGGCCACCCGCTGGGTGACGACGCCCGCTTCGGTCCAGACCGTGGGCACCGGATGGTCCACGCCAGGCAGCATCACCGTCTCGACCTCGGTCATGGCCTCGAGCTTTTCGGTGTTGATCACCGCGCTCTTCCAGGTCAGCGGCACCGCGCCGCCGGTGTAGCCGGTGCCGCCGCCACGCGGAATGATGGTCAGGCCGAGCTCGATGCAGTCCTTCACCAGGGCGGCCATCTCGGCCTCAGTGTCAGGGGTGAGCACGACGAAGGGGTATTCGACGCGCCAGTCGGTTGCGTCGGTGACGTGGGACACCCGGCTCAGGCCATCGAACTTGATGTTGTCGCGCTGGGTGTGCCGGCCCAGCACGCGGGTGGCGCGTCGGCGCAGGGCGTCCACCTCGTCAAAACCGCGAGCGAAGGATTCCACGGCGGCCCGGGCGGCCACCAGCAACTCGCCCACCAGGGCATCGCGCTCGGGGTCGGCCTGGGGCGTGCGGCGCTTTTCCACCTCGCGCAAACGGTGCTGCAGGGCCTCGATCAGCAGCCGGCGGCGACGCGGGTTGTCGAGCAGGTCATCCTGCAAGTAGGGGTTGCGCTCGACCACCCAGATGTCACCGAGCACCTCGTACAGCATGCGGGCCGAGCGGCCCGTCTGGCGCTCGTCCCGCAGGCGCTGCAACACCTCCCAGGCGCGCGCGCCCAGCAGCCGGATGACGATCTCGCGATCCGAAAAGGAGGTGTAGTTATAGGGGATCTCGCGCAGCCGGGGCGGCGCGGCGGGGGTGACCACGGCCGCGGGGGCGGCAAGGTCCTTCAGGGGCAGCGGTGCATTCATGGGCGCCTGGCGCGTGGGGCTTGTGGGTTTTCGGACGCGCAAAGAGCAATCGTACCGCAGCGCAGCAGAGCTGCCCGGACGCCCCCAAGCGAAACCGCACCGGCCTCGGGCCTACTGATTCGCTTGACCCGTCAACACCCCTGCATCTTTGAGCCAGGGCAAACCATGGGACTTACCCGGTTGCGATACCCCCGCGATCCGTGACAGAAACGCTCCTGTCACAAACAGGCACTAGCCTTCGCGGGCTTTGTTTCTACCCGCACACCTTTCACGGAGTTGTCATGAAACTGAAATCTCTCGCTCTTTCCGCGGCCGTCGCCGCCGTCATGGCCGCGCCGGCCCACGCCCAGGTGGAAATCCAGTGGTGGCACTCCATGGGCGGCGCCCTGGGCGAGTGGGTGAACGACCTGGCCAAGGACTTCAACAGCAGCCAGACCGCCTACCGCATCGTCCCCACCTTCAAGGGCAGCTATGACGAGTCGATGACGGCGGCCATCGCCGCCTTCCGCGCGGGCAACGCGCCCCACATCCTGCAGGTGTTTGAAGTGGGCACGGCCACGATGATGGCCAGCCGCAACGCCATCGTGCCCGTGGGCGAGGTGATGAAGAAGGCCGGCGTGACCTTCAACCCGAATGCCTACGTGCCGGCCGTGGCGGGGTACTACACGGCCCCCAATGGCCAGATGCTGAGCTTCCCCTTCAACAGCTCGACGACCGTCTTCCACTACAACAAGGACGCCTTCAAGGCCGCCGGCCTGGACCCGAACGCTCCTCCCAAGACCTGGCCCGAGGTGGCCCTGGCTGCCGCCAAGCTGAAGGCGAGCGGCCACAAGTGCCCGTTCACCACCAGCTGGGTGAGCTGGACGCAGCTGGAGAGCTTCTCGGCCTGGCACAACACCGAGTTCGCCACGCTGGGCAACGGCATGCGCGGCATGAACGCGCGCCTGAGCTTCAACAGCCCGCTGCACGTGCGCCACATCGAGAACCTGGGGAACATGGCCAAGCAGGGCCTGTTCGTCTACAAGGGCCGCGGCAACGCAGCTGATGCCACCTTCGTCTCAGGCGAGTGCGCCATGACCACCGGCTCGTCCGCGCTGTACGGCAACATCAAGCGCAATGCCAAGTTCGAGAGCGGCATCTCCACCCTGCCCTACTACCCGGACGTGCCCGGCGCGCCGCAGAACACCGTCATCGGCGGTGCCAGCCTGTGGGTGATGGCCGGCAAGAAGGACGAGGAGTACAAGGGCGTGGCCCAGTTCTTTGCGCACCTGTCCAAGCCGGAAGAGGCGGCCAAGAGCCACCAGCGCACGGGCTATCTGCCCCTGACCACCGCGTCCTACCAGCTGACCGAGAAGTCGGGGTTCTACAAGCAGAACCCGGGCACCGATGTGTCGGTCGAGCAGATGATCCGCAAGACGACCGACAAGTCGCGGGGCATCCGCCTGGGCAACTTCGTGCAGATCCGTACCATCAACGACGAGGAGCTCGAACAGGTCTGGGCCGGTCGCAAGTCGGCCAAGCAGGCTCTGGATGACGCGGTGCGTCGCGGCAATGAACAGCTGGAGCGCTTCCAGCGCGCCAACAGCGGCCGCTCGTAAAATCGCGCCCCTTTGCCCGGACAGCCGTCCGGGCCCTGACTTTCCCGCGCCTGCCCATGCCCCGTGCATGTGGCAGGCGTTGACTGTTTGAAACCATGGAAAAACGCGTCCGATTCAAGTCCTGGTGGTTGCCCTGGCTGCTGGTAGCCCCCCAGATGGCCGTGGTGCTGGTCTTCTTTTTCTGGCCGGCTGCGCAGGCGCTGTACCAGAGCGTGCTGTCCCAGGACGCCTTCGGCATGTCCACGGAGTTCGTGGGGCTGGAGAACTTCGAGCGTCTGGTCAATGATGAGACGTACATCGCGTCCTTCCAGACCACGGCCGTGTTTTCGATTCTGGTCGCGGTGGTCGGCCTGTCCGTCTCGCTGCTGCTGGCCGTGATGGCCGATCGCGTGCTCAAGGGCGCCGGCTTCTACAAGACGCTGCTGATCTGGCCCTACGCCGTGGCTCCGGTGGTGGCCGGCGTGCTGTGGCTGTTCATGTTCGCCTCGCCGTTTGGCACCATCTCCTACCTGCTGCGTGTGCTGGGCCTGGAGTGGAACCACTTGCTCAATCCCAACCATGCAATGGCCCTGATCGTGATGGCTGCGGTGTGGAAGCAGATCTCCTACAACTTCCTCTTTTTCCTGGCGGGGCTGCAGTCCATCCCGAAATCGCTCATCGAGGCGGCGGCGATCGACGGCGCCGGTTTCTGGCGGCGTTTCTGGACCATCGTCTTCCCGCTGCTGTCGCCCACGACCTTCTTCCTGCTGGTCATCAACATCGTCTACGCCTTCTTCGACACCTTTGCCATCATCGATGCCGCCACGCAGGGGGGGCCGGGCAAGTCCACCTCCATCCTGGTCTATCGCGTCTACTACGACGGCTTCAAGGCGCTGGACATGGGGGGCTCGGCCGCGCAATCGGTGGTGCTGATGACCATCGTCATCGCACTGACGGTGATCCAGTTCCGTTTCGTCGAGAAGAAAGTGCAGTACTGACATGATCGAACGACGCCCGGGACTGACCTTCCTGTCCCATTTCATCCTGATCGTTGGTGTGGCCATCGTGGCCTTCCCGGTCTACCTGACCCTGGTGGCCTCGACCCAGACCGCCCAGGACATCGCCTCCACGATTCCCATGTCGCTGCTGCCGGGCAGCAACCTGTGGGAAACCTACAAGGTGGCGTTGTTCGGCGGCGAGACAGCGGCCGGCAGCACCCTGCCTCCGGCCCTGCCCATGATGTGGGTGAGCCTGGTGATGGCGCTGGTGATCGCCATCGGCAAGATCGTCATCTCGCTGCTCTCGGCCTTTGCCATCGTCTACTTCCGCTTCCCGCTGCGCAACCTCGTGTTCTGGATGATCTTCGTCACCCTGATGCTGCCAGTGGAAGTGCGCATCGGCCCGACCTACGAGGTGGTGGCGAACCTGGGGATGCTCAACAGCTATGCCGGCCTCACCATCCCGCTGATCGCCTCGGCCACGGCCACCTTCCTGTTCCGCCAGTTCTTCCTGACGGTGCCAGACGAACTGGTCGAAGCCGCCCGGGTGGACGGCGCAGGTCCGATGCGCTTCTTCTGGGACGTGCTGATGCCGATGTCGCGCACCAGCATCGCGGCGCTGTTCGTGATCCAGTTCATCTACGGCTGGAACCAGTACCTCTGGCCGCTGCTGATCACCACCAACGAGGACATGTACCCCATCGTGCTGGGCATCAAGCGCCTGGTCTCGGGCGAGTCCTACACCGAATGGAACGTGCTGATGGCCACCGCCTTCCTGGCCATGCTGCCCCCGGCCCTCGTGGTGATCCTGATGCAGAAGTGGTTCGTCAAGGGCCTGGTCGACACGGAAAAATAAGCAAGCAAAGACATGGCATCCCTCTCATTCAAGAACGTCATCAAGCGCTACCACCAGGGCAAGCAGTCGCTGCAGGTCATCCATGGGGTCAATGCGGAGATCGCCGACGGCGAGTTCATCGTCATCGTCGGCCCCTCGGGCTGCGGCAAGTCCACGCTGCTGCGCATGGTGGCCGGCCTGGAGGAAATCTCCGGCGGCGAGATCCTGATCGGCCCGCGGGTGGTCAACGAACTGGAGCCGGCCGATCGCGACATCGCGATGGTCTTCCAGAACTATGCGCTCTATCCGCACATGAGCGTGTTCGACAACATGGCCTACGGCCTGAAGATCAAGAAGCTGCCTGCCGACGAGATCCGCCGCCGGGTGGACAAGGCCGCCGGCATCCTGGAACTCTCGCACCTGCTCGACCGCAAGCCGCGCCAGCTCTCGGGCGGCCAGCGCCAGCGCGTGGCCATGGGCCGGGCCATCGTGCGCGAGCCCCAGGTCTTCCTTTTCGACGAGCCCCTGTCCAATCTGGACGCCAAGCTGCGCGTGCAGACGCGACTGGAGATTCAGAAGCTGCACCGTGAGCTGGGCATCACCTCGCTGTTCGTCACCCACGACCAGGTCGAGGCCATGACCCTGGCCCAGCGCATGATCGTCATGAACGCGGGCAACATGGAACAGTTCGGCACGCCCGACGAGGTCTATGCACGTCCGGCCACCACCTTCGTGGCTGGGTTCATCGGCTCGCCCCCGATGAACCTGCTGGAGGGCCAGGCGACGGGTCCGGGGCGCTATGCCGTCGGTGGCACCGAGATCGATCTGCCGGCCGGGGCCTCGGCCCCCGTGACGGGCCCCGTGATCCTCGGGGTGCGCCCTGAGCACCTGATCCTCGGCGACCATGGCTGGCCACTGGTGGTCGAGATGGTCGAGGTGCTTGGCGCCGAGCGGCTGATCTACGGCAAGCTGGGCGCGTCCTCCGTGGTGGTGCGCGCCGACGACAGCCACCGCCATCCTCAGGTCGGTGAAACCCTTCACATGACGGCACAACCGGCCAAGCTGCACTGGTTCGACACCAGCACCCACAAGCGCATCCCATGAGCTGGCCCTACCCCTTGTGGATCGCCCATCGCGGCGCGGGCAAGCTGGCGCCCGAGAACACCCTGGCGGCCTTCCGCCAGGGGGCGAGCTTCGGCTACCGGGCCTTCGAGTGCGATGTGAAGCTCAGCGCAGACGGCCAGCTCTTCCTGCTGCACGATGCCACGCTGGAACGCACCACCGATGGCCAGGGCGTGGCCGGCCAACAGGACTGGGCGACCTTGAGCCGCCTGGATGCGGGCGGATGGCACAGCCGATCGTATGCAGGCGAACCGCTGCCCACGCTGGAGGCGATCGCGCGCTACGTGCTGCGCAACGGCTTCGCGCTGAACGTGGAGATCAAGCCCACGCCCGGCACCGAGGCGGCCACCGGTGCCGCCGTGGCCCGGCGCTGTGCGGAACTCTGGGCCGCGTCGCGCACGCCACCGGTCGCGCCGCCGCTGCTCACGTCCTTCCAGCCGGCCGCCCTGCAGGCGGCCCTGGCTGAAGCGCCCGAGCTCCCCCGCGGCCTGCTGCTCGACCAGTGGCGCGAGGGCTGGCTCGACCAGGCCCGGGCGCTGCAGTGCCGCGCGGTGGTGGCCCTCTATGCGCTGTATGACACCGCCAGCATCGACGCCATCCACGCTGCGGGCATGAAGGCCCTGGCGTACACGGTCAACGATCCGGCGGAGGCCCGGCGTTTGGTGGCGCTGGGGATCGACGGGATCATCACGGACGCGGTCGACCGCTTTTCGCCAGGCGCCGGCATCCACGACTGAGCCCAAGGGCTTCTTGCCTTCGTGGTGGACGGGGGCAGGCCTGCCTCCCATAATGGCTTGAACCGTCTGGCGGTACCCTGTGTGCAACCCGCGCACAGGGTGCCCCGGCACGGACATCGCCCATCGACCATGTGTGCGGCCGCCCTGCCCCGGATCCTGCGGTGGATCACCACCACCCTGGGGCTCCCCTTGTGCCTGGTCGCGGCTGCGGCAGACCCGCCGCGCTCCCCGGCGACGCCCCCCTCCGTCACGCTGATCACCGTGGAAGGGGCCATCGGTCCGGCCACGGCCGAGCATGTCCGGCGTGGCCTGGCCCATGCGCAACGTGACGGCGCCCAGCTGGTCGTCCTGCAGATGGACACCCCCGGCGGGCTCGACACCTCGATGCGCCGCATCATCCGCGACCTCCTGGCCTCGCCCGTGCCGGTGGCCAGCTTCGTGGGTCCCAGCGGGGCACGCGCCGCCAGCGCCGGCACCTACATCCTCTACGCCAGCCACATCGCGGCCATGGCACCGGGCACCAATCTCGGGGCTGCCACGCCGGTGGCCATCGGCGGACCGGCCGAACCCGCACAACGCCCCCCGCGGGCGCCGGCTCCTTCCTCGTCCGGCGCCTCGGCCCCCGAACGCGGCGAGGGCCCGGCGCCCAGCGTGTCGGGGCAGAAGCAGCTCAGCGATGCCGTGGCCTACATCCGTTCACTCGCCCAGATGCGCGGGCGCAATGTGGAGTGGGCCGAGAAGGCGGTGCGCGAGTCCGCGAGCCTCAGCGCCACCGAAGCCCTGGCGCAGGGTGTCATCGAACACCTGGCCCGCGACGTGCCCGACCTGCTGAACCAGCTCGACGGCAAGACGGTGACCCTCGAGGGTCGGTCGCTCACGCTGCAGACCGCGGGCGCGGCCATCGTGCGCGAAGAACCCGACTGGCGCATCCGCCTGCTGGCCGTCATCACCGACCCCAGCGTGGCCCTCATCCTGATGATGGTGGGCATCTACGGCCTGTTCTTCGAATTCTCCAATCCGGGAGCGCTGGTGCCGGGTGTGCTGGGCGGCATCTGCCTGCTCGTGGGCTTGTACGCCCTGCAGCTGCTGCCGGTGAACTATGCAGGCCTGGCCCTGATCGCCCTGGGGCTGGCCTTCATGGCGGCCGAGGTGCTGATGCCCAGTTTCGGCATCCTGGGCCTGGGCGGCATCGCGGCCTTCGTGCTGGGGGCCATCATCCTGATCGACACCGAGGTGCCGGGTTTCGGCATCCCGTTGGGGCTGATCGCCGCGATGGCCGTGCTCAGCGCCGGCGTGATGATCGGCCTGGCAGGCATGGCCATGCGGTCACGGCGCCGCGCCCTGGTCAGCGGTGATGCCACGTTGGTCGGGCAGACGGCCCGGGTGGCGGCCACCGGCCCCGAGGGCGCCTGGGTGGAGGTGGCCGGCGAACGCTGGCGAGCCCGCAGCGCAGCCACACTGCAGGCCGGCCAGATCGTGCGGGTGGCGGGCCGCGATGGCCTGACCCTCGACGTGACTCCGACCTCTGACCAGCCTCAAGGAGAAGCACCATGATGTTCGACTTCGGCAACCTCGGCTTCGGCACCTTGCTGCCCATTGCCGTGCTGGCGCTGATCGCTGCTTCCTTGCGCATCCTGCGCGAATACGAACGCGGCGTGATCTTCCAGCTCGGGCGCTTCTGGAAGGTCAAGGGCCCAGGCCTCGTGATCGTGATTCCCGGTGTGCAGCAGATGGTCAAGGTGGACCTGCGCACCATCGTGCTGGACGTGCCCACCCAGGACGTGATCTCGCGCGACAACGTCTCGGTGCAGGTCAATGCCGTGGTCTATTTCCGCGTGGTCGATCCGCAGAAGGCCATCATCCAGGTCGAGAACTTCATGGTCGCGACGAGCCAGCTGGCCCAGACCACCCTGCGTGCCGTGCTCGGCAAGCATGAACTGGACGAGATGCTGGCCGAGCGCGAGCGGCTCAACCTGGACATCCAGCAGGTGCTCGATGCGCAAACCGACGCCTGGGGCATCAAGGTGGCCAATGTCGAGATCAAGCATGTGGACCTGAATGACTCGATGGTGAGGGCCATTGCCAAGCAGGCCGAAGCCGAACGCGAGCGGCGCGCCAAGATCATCCATGCCGAAGGGGAGCTGCAGGCCTCCGAAAAACTCATGCAGGCCGCCCGCATGCTGTCTTCGGAACCCGGCGCCATGCAGCTTCGCTACATGCAGACCCTGAGCACCATCGCCGGGGACAAGGCCTCGACCATCGTCTTTCCCATGCCCATCGACCTGCTGTCGCTGATCAAGCAAGCTGGTCAGGGCAACGACGCGAAGTGAGCCTGCGCTAGCCAGGCAGATCCACCATGCCGGGGAAAAGCCACAGCAGGGCTGTCGTCATCAACAGATAGCGCAGGAATTTCCCGATGGCCATGTAGAGCACGCAAGGCCAGAAGGGCAATTTCAGCCAACCGGCAACACCGCACAACGGATCGCCGATCACGGGCAGCCACGACATCAGACAGGCCTTCGGCCCGAAATCACGCAGCCAGACCAGGGCCCTCGCCTTCACGGGGTGTTCCTTGTGGGTGATCCGGTCGTAGGCTTTGTGGGCGCCGTAGCCCATCCACCACGTCACGGCACCACCCAGGGTGTTGCCCACGGTGGCCACGAGGATCGCCGGCCAGAACAGCGAGGCATTGAGCTTGATCAGGCCGAACACGGCAGGCTCGGAGCCCATGGGCAACAAGGTGGCCGACATGAAGGCCACCACAAAAACCGTGCTCAGGCCGAACTCCGGCAGGGCCAGCGCATTGAGCAGGGAGTAGAGCCAAGCTTCCATCGCCCGCGATTATCGGTGTGCGCCGCAGCAAGACCGGGAGCAGCCTGTTTCATTTCCTGAAAGGTGGCGAGGCTATACTCTGCCTCCTTTTTCAGCAGCTTCCACCACCCCCTCCCCATGCGCATCGGCCCCCACGAGTTGCCCAACTCGCTCTTCGTCGCGCCCATGGCCGGGGTGACGGACCGCCCCTTCCGGCAGCTGTGCAAGCGGCTGGGGGCAGGCTATGCGGTCAGCGAGATGGTGACCTCGCGCAAGGAACTGTGGAACAGTCTCAAGACGTCGCGCCGGGCGAACCATGATGGGGAAGTCGAGCCTATCGCGGTGCAAATCGCAGGCACCGAGCCCGAGATGATGGCCGAAGCGGCGGCCTACAACATCGACCGCGGCGCGCAGATCATCGACATCAACATGGGCTGTCCGGCCAAGAAGGTGTGCAACAAGTGGGCCGGCTCCGCGCTGATGCAGGACGAAGCGCTGGCCTTGTCCATCGTGGAAGCCGTGGTGGCGGCCTGCCAGCCCCACGGCGTGCCGGTGACCTTGAAGATGCGCACCGGCTGGTGCCGACAGCACAAGAACGCGGTCAGCCTGGCCCGCGCGGCCGAGCAGGCTGGCGTGGCCCTGCTCACCGTGCACGGACGCACGCGCGAGCAGGGCTACAAGGGCCAGGCGGAATACCACACCATTGCGTCGGTGAAGGCTGCCGTGAAGGTGCCGGTGGTGGCCAACGGCGACATCGACTCGCCTGAAAAGGCCCTGGCCGTCCTGCGCGCCACTGGCGCCGACGCCCTGATGATCGGCCGTGCCGCCCAGGGGCGCCCCTGGATCTTCCGCGAGATCGAGCATTTCCTGTCCACCGGCACCCACCGGGCGCCGCCGCTGGTGGCGGAAGTGCATGGCTGGCTCGTCGAACACCTGCATGACCACTACAGCCTCTACGGCGAGTGGAGCGGCGTGCGCACCGCCCGCAAGCACATCGGCTGGTACGTGCGTGGCCTGCCCGGCGGCGAGGCGCTGCGCCAGCACATCAACACCCTGGAGAGCAGCGATGCGCAGCTCTCCGCCCTGAATGACTATTTTGAAGCACTGTCGGAGCGCCACGTGCATCTGCCTGACGCACCGGCGGCGGAGGCCGAACAGCCCGAACCCGAGGTCGCATGAGCAAGAAACAGATCGAAGAATGCATCCGCGCCAGCCTGGAGTCCTATTTCAAGGACCTTCGAGGCGAAGAACCCCATTCGATGCACGAGATGATCATCTCCGTGGTCGAGAAGCCTCTGCTGGAAGTGGTGATGCAGCATGCCGAAGGCAATCAATCGCGCGCGGCCGAGTGGCTGGGCATCAACCGCAACACGCTGCGACGCAAGCTCGTCGAGCACAAACTGATCAAGTAAGACCAAGGCCCACCCATGTCGAATCCGCAACTCACCGCCCTGCTCTCGGTCTCTGACAAGACCGGCATCGTCGAACTCGCGCGTGAACTGGCCGCGCTCAAGATCCGGCTCGTCTCCACCGGCGGCACGGCCAAGCTGCTGGCCGAGGCAGGCTTGCCTGTCACCGAGGTGGCAGAGCTCACCGGCTTCCCGGAAATGCTCGACGGCCGCGTGAAGACCCTGCACCCGCGTGTGCACGGCGGCCTGCTGGCGCGCCGCGATGTGCCCGAGCACATGGCCGCCCTGAAAGAACACGGCATCGGCACCATCGACCTGCTGGTCGTGAACCTGTACCCGTTCGAGGCCACCGTCGCCAAGTCCGGCTGCACACTGGAAGACGCGATCGAGAACATCGACATCGGCGGGCCCGCGATGGTGCGCTCGGCCGCGAAGAACTGGAAGGACGTCGCCGTGCTGACCGACGCGAGCCAGTATGCCGGCGTCATCGAGGAACTGCAGCGCAACGGCACGACGAGCGCCGACACGCGCTTCAAGCTCGCCGTGGCCGCCTTCAACCGCATCGCCGACTACGACGGCGCGATCAGCGACTACCTGTCCTCACTGCAGGCCGACGGCACGCGCAGCCTCTTCCCGGGCCAGAGCAATGGCCGTTTCGTGAAGGTGCAGGACCTGCGCTACGGCGAGAACCCGCACCAGCAGGCCGCCTTCTACCGCGACCTCTACCCGGCCCCGGGCTCGCTGGTCACGGCCCGCCAGCTGCAGGGCAAGGAGCTCTCGTACAACAACATCGCCGATGCAGACGCCGCCTGGGAATGCGTCAAGTCCTTCGAGACGCCCGCGTGCGTGATCGTCAAGCACGCCAACCCCTGCGGCGTGGCCCTGGGCGCCAACCCGGCCGAAGCCTATGCCAAGGCCTTCAAGACCGACCCGACCTCGGCCTTCGGCGGCATCATCGCCTTCAACCGGGCGGTGGACGGCGCTGCAGCCCAGCTGGTGGCCAAGCAGTTCGTCGAGGTGCTGATTGCCCCGGGCTTCTCGGACGAGGCTCGTGCCATCTTCTCCGCCAAGGCCAACACCCGGCTGCTCGAAATCGCCCTGCCCCCCGGGGGCACCACCGCCTGGGACCAGGGGTGCAACCTGATGGACGCCAAGCGAGTGGGCTCCGGGCTGCTGCTGCAGACGGCCGACAACCGCGAGGTGGGTCTCAATGAGTTGAAGGTCGTCACGAAAAAGCAGCCCTCGCCCGAGCAACTGGCCGACCTGCTGTTCGCCTGGCGCGTGGCCAAGTACGTCAAGTCCAATGCCATCGTCTTCTGCGGTGGCGGCATGACCCTGGGCGTGGGTGCGGGTCAGATGAGCCGCATCGACTCGGCCCGCATCGCCTCGATCAAGGCCGGCAACGCCGGGCTCACGCTGCAGGGTTCAGCCGTTGCCAGCGACGCTTTCTTCCCCTTCCGCGACGGCCTGGACGTGGTCTGTGACGCCGGTGCCACCTGCGTGATCCAGCCGGGTGGGAGCGTGCGGGACGACGAGGTCATCGCCGCCGCCGACGAGCGGGGCATCGCGATGGTCCTGACGGGCGTGCGGCACTTCCGACACTGAGCATCGGCGCGCGGCTCATGACGCTTGCCGACGCCACCGGCCTGCTGCTGTCGACCCTTGCCCGCCTGATCACCGGCGCGCAGGGCCACTGGCTGGGCTGCGTGCCCAAGGCTGAGCAGCGCATCTACTTCGCCAACCACCAGAGCCACCTCGACTGGGTGCTGATCTGGTGCGCCCTGCCGCGAGAGTTGCGCACGGCAACACGCCCCATCGCGGCCAAGGACTACTGGACCTCGGGCAGACTCAAGCACTGGATCACACGTGAGGTTTTCAACGCCGTCTATGTGAGCCGCACACGAACCGACGACCAGGATCCGCTGGAACCCCTGGTCGATGCCCTGAAGCACGGCGACTCGCTGGTGATCTTCCCGGAGGGTACCCGCAGCAACCTGGGGGACCCCCAGGCCTTCAAGTCCGGTCTCTACCACCTGGCCGAGCAGTTCCCCGAGGTGCAGCTCATTCCGTGCTGGATCGACAACGTCCAACGCGTGATGCCCAAGGGCGAGGTCGTGCCCGTGCCCATCCTCTGCTCGGTCACCTTCGGGGCGCCCATGCAACTGCAGGCCGGCGAGGACAAGCGTGCCTTCCTTGACCGTGCCCGCGCCGCCGTGATGGCCTTGCGCAAGCCCGGGAGGGCCGGCACATGAACATCTTCAAGACCCTGCGCGGCTGGACGGCCGGCGAGCAGATCGGCCTGCTCTTTTTCATCGTCTTCGGCTTGCTGGCCCTCGCCTCGATGCTGGCCACCGTGATGAGCCTGAAGGCCGAGACCGAGCACCAGCTGGGCCGGGTCGAACGCTTCAAGCGTGTGCTGCGCGACTCCTGGGTGTGGGTGTCAGTGTTCTGGTTCGCCTGGATCGCCGGAGCCTTCGTCTCGATGCTGCTCTTCGGGCTGCTGTCCTTCTATGCCCTGCGCGAATTCATCACCTTGAGCCACACGCGCCGCGGTGACCACCGCAGCCTCATCCTGGCTTTCTTCTTCGTCCTGCCGCTCCAGTACTACCTCGTGGGCACACGGCAGTTCGACCTCTTCTCGGTCTTCGTGCCGGTCTACGTCTTCTTCGCGATCCCGGTGATCAGCGCCCTGGCCAACGATCCCGAGCGCTTCCTGGAGCGCAACGCGAAGATCCAGTGGGGCATCATGGTCTGCGTGTACGGCCTGAGCCACGCCCCCGCGCTGCTGCTGCTCGACTTCCCGGGCTACGCGCAGCGCGGCGCCTTCCTGCTCTTCCTGCTCGTCTTTGTGGTGCAGACCTGCATGCTGGTCCAGGCCTACGTGGCCCGGCACCGCCAGCTGCCCGCCGTGGCGCCGGCCATCAGCACCTCGTTCTCCTGGGGCGCCGCAGGCGCTGGTGTGCTGGTGGGCAGCCTGTGCGGCGCCCTGCTCTACTGGATCACCCCCTTCAAGGCGGGCCAAGCATTTGCGATGAGCTTCATTGCTTGCGCCGCCGGCATGTTCGGTCACTTCGTGATGAAGGCCCTCAAGCGCGATGCCGGAGTGCAGTCGGCCTGGCACGCGGAGGGCCATCCGGTCACCGGCGCCGTCGGCCTGCTCGACCGCATCGCTGCGCTGAGTTTTGCCGCCCCGGTGTTCTTCCATTCGGTGCGCTGGTACTTCGAGCTCCGGCTATGAGGGTGCTGGGCATCGACCCCGGCCTGCAGACCACGGGTTTCGGCGTGGTGGACGTGGAGGGCTCGCGCCTGCACTACGTGGCCAGCGGCACCATCAAGACCAAGGCGGCCGACCAGGGCGACCTGCCCGCGCGCCTGAAGATCCTCTACGAGGGCATTCGCGAGGTGGTGGCACGCTACCACCCCACCGTCGCTTCGGTGGAAATCGTCTTCGTGAACGTCAACCCGCAGTCAACGCTGCTGCTGGGCCAGGCCCGCGGCGCCGCACTCGCCGCGCTCGTGAGTTGCGACCTTCCCGTGCACGAATACACCGCGCTGCAAATGAAGAAGGCCATCACCGGCCATGGCCTGGCGCGCAAGGAACAGATCCAGGCCATGGTGGCACGGCTGCTGCAACTGCCCGGGGAGCCTGGCAAGGACGCGGCCGATGCCCTGGGCCTGGCGATCTGTCATGCGCATGCGGGCACGTCCTTCGCGGCCGTGGCCAAGGCGGGCGGCACCCTCAAGCGCCGCACACACGCTCAACTCAAGGGCGGACGCAGCTATTGACACCCTCGGCAAGGCCCTCCCCATGATCCGATCCATGCTGACCAGCTTCCTCTATGTCACCCTGGCGCTGTTGCTGGCCATCGCACTGTCCGTGTGGCTTGGTGGGCCCGGGACACCGGCACCGATGGACAGCATGAGCCGCCCCTTTCAGTCGGTGGACTACTCCACCCTGCCGCCGCCCCGGTACGACATCAAGGCGCGGGACGGTGCGGCGCTGGTCCATCGTCGCTATGCCCCCGCGGGCAGCCCAGCCCGGGGCAGCGTGGTCCTGGTCCACGGGTCCTCTGCGCGCGGCAGCAGCATGCACGCCCTGGCTCAGGCCTATGCCGCGGCCGGGTTCGAGGTTCATGCGCTGGACCTGCGTGGGCATGGGGAGACTGGCACGCGAGGCCAGATCAACTACATCGGCCAGCTGGAGCATGATCTCGAGGACTTCATGGCGCAGGCCAGGCCGATGCAGCCCACGGTGCTCGTGGGCTTCTCGGCCGGTGGCGGCTTCGCATTGCGCTTTGCTGGTGGCCCCGCACACCAGCTGTTCGACGGCTATCTGCTGCTGGCGCCCTTCGTGGGCCAGGATGCCGCGTCGTACCGACCGGACAGCGGGGGCTGGGTGGAGATCGGTTTGCCTCGCATCGTCGCGCTCGTCACGCTCAATCGCCTGGGCGTTTCGGCCTGGAACGACCTGGAGGTGACCCGTTTTGCGCTCCCCGAGGCCGCGAAGGCGCAGCTGACACCCGCCTACAGCTTTTCCCTCGCCATGAACTTCCGCCCTCAGCTTGACCACCGGGCCAACATCGCTGCCGTCTCACGTCCGACCGCCGTGGTCGCAGGCAGCCGGGACGAGGCGTTCGACACCTCACGCTATGTCGAGGACTTCCAGCCGTTGCAACCGTCGTGGCGCATCGAACGGCTGACAGACATCGGGCATGCGGACCTCGTCGTCACACCGGCGGCAACGCAGGCGATCGTGCGAGCCACCGAGCAACTCCTCACCCAGGCGATCACGCGCCCGTGAAGATCATCTCGGCGATGAGCACGGCAAAGAAGCCGAGCCCCGCGACGATGGTCCACTTCGTGATGGCCACACCCAGGGCCAGGTACCGCCTGTCGTTGCGCACCAGGTAGAGACCAAAGCAGACGATCGCCGCCACGAGCAGCAGCAGGATCGCGATGCGAAAGACGAGCATCGGATCAGGCGCTTACCAGGCCGGCGCGAGCTGCGCGAAGCCTTCGGGCGCCTGGCGTTCGTCGGGGAAGGTGACGATCTCGTACTGGCTGGCGTCGGCCAGCACGGCGCGCAGCAGCTTGTTGTTCAGGGCGTGGCCCGACTTGTAGGCGCTGTAGGCGGCCAGCATCGGTTTGCCGATGACGTGAAGGTCGCCGATGGCGTCGAGGATCTTGTGCTTGACGAACTCGTCGTCGTAGCGAAGGCCCTCGGCATTGAGCACACGGTAGTCGTCGACCACGATGGCGTTGTCCATGCTGCCGCCCAGGCTCAGCCCGCGCGAGCGCATCATCTCGACGTCCTTGGTGAAGCCGAAGGTGCGGGCACGTGCGATGTCGCGGCTGTAGCGGCCGCTGGCGAAGTCGAACTCGACGCGCTGGCCGGTCTGGTTGACAGCCGGATGGTCGAAGGCGATCTCGAAGGACAGCTTGAAGCCGTGAAACGGGTCGAGCCGCGCCCACTTGAGGCTGCGGCCCTCCCCTTCACGCACTTCGACAGGCTTGACGATGCGCAGAAAGCGCTTGGGCGCGCGCTGGAGTTCGATCCCGGCACTCTGCAGGAGATAGACGAAGGAGGCGGCAGAGCCGTCCAGGATCGGAACTTCCTCGGCCGTGATATCGATGTAGAGATTGTCGATACCCAGGCCCGAACACGCAGACATCAGGTGCTCCACCGTGTGCACCCCCGGCGCGCCGGGGTCGCCGCCGGCCGAGAGGGTCGAGTTCAGCCGCGTGTCGGTGATGGCGGTGGCCGACACGGGGATCTCGACCGGCACGGGCAGGTCGACGCGCCGAAACACGATGCCGGTGTCAGGTGCCGCAGGGCGCAGCGTGAGTTCCACGCGCTGACCGCTGTGCAGCCCGACGCCGACCGCGCGGGTCAGCGACTTCAGGGTGCGTTGTTGAAGCATGATGCCCTCATTTTAGGCAATGCCTATAGACCTTGCACTTCCAACGGGCGCGGAGGCAGCCTGGCACAGGCTATCGCTTCGATAGCCTGACCGAGGCTGCGCTCCCCCAGAGATTCAGTCAGCCTGCTTGCGCAGGAAGGCAGGAATCTCGATCTCGTCCATCCCGTTGCTGGCCAGCGCATCGACCTTGGCTGCCGCCTGGGTGCGGCCCGAGCGCCACACGCTCGGGGTGTTCAGGCTGGCGTAGTCGTGAGCCTGGGACGCCTGCGCCGGGGCGTGCACGGCCGTGTTCAGCACCGGGATGTTGTCGGTGCCGGTGCGCAGGGCCGGCTGCGAGTGCACCACGCTGATGGGAGCCTGCTGGCGGCGCGCCTGGGGCGACAGGCCCGTGGCGATCACGGTGACGCGCAGCTGGTCACCCAGGCTTTCGTCGTAGGCCGTGCCGTAGATCACGTGGGCGTCCTCGGCGGCGTAGCGGCGGATGGTGTTCATCGCGTTGCGCGACTCGCTCAGCTTGAAGGTGCTCTTGCCGGCAGCAATCAGCACCAGCACGCCGCGCGCGCCGGACAGGTCGATGCCCTCCAGCAGCGGGCAGGCCACGGCCGCCTCGGCGGCCTTGGTGGCGCGGTCGGGGCCAGACGCCACGGCCGTGCCCATCATGGCCTTGCCGGGCTCGCTCATCACGGTCTTCACGTCTTCGAAGTCGACGTTCACCAGGCCCGGGATGTGGATGATGTCGCTGATGCCACCCACGGCGTTCTTCAGCACATCGTTGGCCTGGCAGAAGGCCTCTTCCTGGGTGATGTCGTCGCCCAGCACCTCCAGCAGCTTCTCGTTGAGCACCACGATCAGCGAATCGACATTGGCCTCCAGCTCCGACAGGCCGGCGTCGGCCTGCTTCATGCGGCGGTTGCCCTCGAAGTCGAAGGGCTTGGTGACCACGCCCACGGTCAGGATGCCCATTTCCTTGGCCACGCGGGCGATCACCGGCGCCGCACCCGTGCCGGTGCCGCCGCCCATGCCGGCGGTGATGAAGAGCATGTGGGCGCCATCCACGGCTTCGCGGATGCGGTCCACGGCTTCCTCGGCCGCGGCCTTGCCGGCCTCGGGCTTGGAACCCGCTCCCAGACCCGTGGTGCCGAGCTGGATGAGCTTGTGCGCCGCCGAGCGGTTGAGCGCCTGGGCGTCGGTGTTGGCGCAGATGAACTCCACACCCTGCACGCCCTGGGCCATCATGTGCTCGACCGCATTGCCGCCGCCGCCACCAACGCCGATCACCTTGATCTGCGTGCCCAGGTTGAACTCTTCAATCATCTCGATAGCCATGATGAACCTCCTTCGTCGTTGCAGTTGCCATCACACAAGAAACACATGCGGGAGCTGTTTGCGCCCCCGCGCTTAGAAATTCCCGATGAACCAGTCCTTCACCCGCCCGAACATCGATTGCACCGAACCGGCCTGCTGGGCTGCCCGGTGGCCACGCACGCGCGACAGGCGAGCTTCCTCCAGCAAGCCCATCACGGTGGCCGAGCGGGGGTTGGCCACCATGTCGTGCAGGGCGCCCGAATAGATGGGAATGCCCTTGCGCACGGGTTTGAGGAAGATGTCCTCGCCCAGTTCGATCATCCCGGGCATCACCGCCGAGCCACCGGCCAGCACGATGCCCGAAGACAGCAGTTCCTCGTAACCGCTCTCGCGGATCACCTGGTGCACCAGCGAGAAGATCTCTTCCACACGTGGCTCGATCACACCGGCCAGGGCCTGGCGGCTGAGCATGCGCGGGGCGCGGTCGCCGAGACCCGGCACTTCGACCTGCTCGTCCGGATCGGCCAGCATCTGCTTGGCCACACCGGATTCCACCTTGATCTCCTCGGCGTCCTTCGTGGGCGTGCGCAGCGCCATCGCGATGTCGCTGGTGATCAGATCCCCGGCGATGGGGATCACGGCCGTGTGGCGGATGGACCCGTCGGTGTAGATGGACACGTCGGTCGTGCCGGCACCGATGTCCACCAGGCACACGCCCAGGTCCTTTTCATCCTCGGTGAGCACCGCCGCCGCCGACGCGCTGGGGTTGAGCACGAGCTGCTCGACTTCGAGCCCGCAGCGGCGCACGCACTTGATGATGTTCTCGGCCGCACTCTGCGCGCCGGTGACGATGTGCACCTTCACCTCCAGGCGCCCACCGCTCATGCCGATGGGCTCCTTGACCTCGTGGCCGTCGATCACGAATTCCTGAGGCTCGACGAGCAGCAGCTTCTGGTCGTTGGGGATGTTGATCGCCTTGGCGGTCTCGACGACGCGCGCCACGTCGATCGGCGTGACCTCCTTGTCGCGCACGATCACCATGCCGGTGCTGTTCTGCCCGCGGATGTGGCTGCCGGTGATGCCGGTGTAGACCCGCGTGATCTTGCAATCGGCCATCATCTCGGCCTCTTTCAGGGCCTGCTGGATGGACTGCACGGTGGCATCGATGTTGACCACCACGCCGCGCTTGAGCCCGTGCGAGGGGGCCACGCCAAGCCCCGCCACACGCAGTTCGCCGCTGGGCAGCACCTCGGCCACCACCGCCATCACCTTGGCGGTGCCGATGTCCAGACCGACGACGAGATCCTTGTATTCCTTGGCCATGAAAATCCTCAGTTCCTTGTAGCCGGGGTCGTCTGCGTGGTCACGCCGCGGATGCGCACCGCATAGCCGTCGCGGTGTCGCAGGTCGGCCGATTCCAGCGGTCCGGGGTAACGCGCGGTGACCTGGCCGATGGTGGCCACCAGGCGATCGATGCGGGCCAGCACTTCGCCGGCTTCCCCACGGCCGAGTTCGATGCGGGCGCCGTTGTCCAGCTCGGCGCGCCAGTGCCCACGCTCGGACAGGCTCAACACCGTGATCGCGCCGCCCAGGCGGGCCAGCACCGGCGAGGCCTCCCGGTAGAGGGCCAGCACCTGGGCCGAACTGCCCTCGGGGCCCGACAGCACGGGCAGGTTCTCGTCCTCGACGTCGCCCAGGTTGGCCTCGAACACCTCGCCAAAGCTGTTGACGATGCGGTCTTCGCCCTTGGCCCCGCGCCAGTAGGCCACCGGCACATGCTCTTCCAGGGTCACGGCCAGGCGGTTGGGCCACACACGCCGCACCACCGCCTGACGCACCCAGGGCACGGCCTGGAACGCCTGCTGACTGCTCGGCAGATCGAGCGTGAAGAGGTTGCCGCTCAGGCGCGGCAGCGCATTCGCGCGGATCGTGGCGGCTGAATTGCGGGCCACGTCCCCATCGATGCGGATGGCACGGATCGAGAACGCCGGCCAGCGCACCACCCAGCTCGCCGCTGCCCACAGGAAGGCGAGCACGGCCAGTGCACACAGCACGGCCGCGGTCGCGTTCATGAGGCGGATGTCGAGAGGGGCGTTCATCGTCGTTCAGCCCTGCACGCTGTGTTCCAGCGAAGCCTGCGACACCAGCCACAGGCACAGCTGCTCGTAGGACAGGCCGGCGGCACGCGCCGACATGGGCACCAGCGAATGGCCGGTCATGCCGGGAGAGGTGTTGATCTCCAGCAGGAAAGGTCGGCGATCGCTCGCGCGGATCATCACGTCGGCACGGCCCCAGCCGCGGCAACCCAGGGTGCGATAGGCCTGCACGACGATGCGCTGGATCTCCCGCTCTTCCGCTTCCGGCAGACCGCTCGGGCAGTGGTACTGCGTGGTGTCGGTGAAGTACTTGTTCTGGTAGTCGTAGTTGCCCTCGGGCGCGACGATACGGATCACCGGCAGGGCCCGGGCCGAGGCGCCCTCGCCCAGCACCGGGCAGGTGGTCTCGTCGCCGGCGATGAACTCCTCGCACAGCACCTCGGGGTCGTATTTCGCCGCCAGGGCGTAGGCCGCGTCGCACTGCTCGATGCTCTCCACCTTGGTCAGGCCGATGGTGGAGCCTTCGCGCGCGGGCTTCACGATCATCGGAGCCCCCAGGGCCTGCAGGGCCGCGCGGGTGTCCTCGGCGCTGTTCACCATGCGCCAGTCGGGAGTGGGCAACCCCTCGAAGCGCCACACGCGCTTGGTCATGATCTTGTCCATGGCCATGCTGGAGGCCATCACGCCCGAGCCGGTGTAGGGGATGCGCAGCAGCTCCAGTGCGCCTTGCACCGTGCCGTCCTCGCCGAAGCGGCCGTGCAGGGCGATGAAGCAGCGCGTGAACCCCTCTCGCTTGAGCTCGGACAGCTCGCGCTCGGCCGGATCGAAGGCATGGGCGTCCACGCCTTGCGATTGCAGGGCCTGCAGCACCCCCGATCCGGACATCAGCGACACCTCGCGCTCGGCCGACAGTCCGCCCATCAGCACGGCCACCTTGCCCAGCGCCTTCACATCGATGGAAGACAGGTCGAACTTCATGCAGATTCCTTCAACAACTCCAGCACCCGGGCGGGCACCCCGCCGATGCTGCCTGCACCCATGGTGATGACGACGTCGCCGTCGCGAGCATGGTCGGCAATGGCTCGGTCCAGGTCGCCGATCTCATCGACAAAGACCGGGTCGAGCTTGCCGGCCACCCGCAGGGCACGCGCCAGCGAGCGGCCATCGGCTGCCACGATGGGCGATTCGCCGGCGGCATAGACCTCGGTGAGCAGCACCACGTCGGCACCCTGGCCGATGACCTTCACGAAATCCTCGAAGCAGTCGCGCGTGCGGGTGTAGCGGTGCGGCTGGAAGGCCAGCACCAGGCGACGGCCGGGGAAGGCGCCGCGTGCAGCCGCCAGCGTGGCGGCCATCTCCACCGGATGGTGGCCGTAGTCGTCGATGAGGGTGAAGCGACCGCCCCCTGAGGCCGGCAGGTCGCCGTAGCGCTGGAAGCGCCGACCCACCCCCTTGAACTCAGCCAGGGCCTTGAGCACCGGCGCGTCGGGCAGCTCGAGCTCGGTGCACACGCCGATCACGGCCAAGGCGTTGAGCACGTTGTGCTCGCCTGGCAGGTTGAGCGTGACCTCGAGGTCGGGCATGGCCACGCCATTGCGGCGCTGGCAGGTGAAGTGCATCTGGCCGCCTTCGGCGCGCACGTTGACGGCGCGCACCTGCACGTCGGCACCGAAGCCGTAGGTGACCACCGGCCGCGAGATCATCGGGATGATCGAACGCACGCCGGGGTCGTCGGCACACAGGATGGCCGCGCCATAGAAGGGCATGCGGTGCAGGAAATCGACAAAGGCAGACTTGAGCTTCGCGTAGTCGTGCCCATAGGTTTCCATGTGGTCGGCGTCGATGTTGGTGACGACCGAGACGATGGGCATGAGGTTCAGGAAGGAGGCATCGGATTCGTCCGCCTCGACCACGATGTACTCGCCCGTGCCCAGGCGCGAGTTGGCGCCGGCGCTGTTCAGCCGTCCGCCGATGACGAAGGTGGGGTCGACGCCGGCTTCGCCCAGGGCGCTGGCCACCAGGCTGGTGGTGGTGGTCTTGCCATGCGTGCCGGCGATCGCGATGCCCTGCTTCAGGCGCATCAGCTCGGCCAGCATCACCGCACGCGGCACCACGGGCACACGGCGGGCGCGGGCGGCGATCACCTCGGGGTTGTCGCCACGCACGGCGGTGGAGGTGACGATGGCATCGGCCCCGGCGATGTTCTCGGCATCGTGACCGATGGTCACCTTCAGGCCCAGGGCCGCCAGGCGGCGCACGGTCGCACCGTCGCTCTGGTCGGAACCCGAGACGGTGTAGCCCAGGTTGAACAGCACCTCGGCGATGCCGCTCATGCCGGCGCCACCGATGCCCACGAAGTGGATGTGTTTGACGGCGTGCTTCATCGCGCGCCTCCTTGGTGGGAGTTCACCAGTTTCTCGATCTCGTCAGCCACCTTGGCGGCCGCTCGCGGCCGGGCCAGCGTGCGGGCCTTGTGGGCCATGGTCTTGAGGGTGTCGCGGTCCAGGCCGCGCAGGGTTTCGGCCAAGCGCTCGGGCGTGAGCTCGGCCTGCGGCAGGTGCAGGGCCGCGCCATGCTGGGCCATGTAGAGGGCGTTGTCGCGCTGGTGCGAGGTGGTGCTCACCAGCAGCGGCACCAGCACACTGGCCACGCCGGCCGCACAGAGCTCGCTCACCGTCACGGCGCCCGCGCGGCAGACAATGACGTCGCACTCCGCCAGGCGGCGGGCCATGTCGTCGATGAAAGGCAGCACCTCGACATCCGCCTGCGGATCCAGGCCCTCGGCCTGGTACAGCGCCTTGACGGCATCGCGGTTGAGCGCGCCCGTCTGATGCACCACCTGGGGACGCTCGCCGGCCGGGATGCGTGCCAGGGCCTTGGGCAGGGTCTCGTTGAGCACACGCGCACCCAGGCTGCCGCCCACCACCAGCACGCGCAGCGGGCCTTCGCGGCCAGCGAAGCGCTCGTCGGGCCCCGGCAGCGCTTCGATCTCCTCGCGCACCGGGTTGCCGGTGACCACCGCCTGCCTGGTCCTGGTGGCAGCCGCTCCGTCGAAGCCGAAGGCCACGGCATCGGCCACCGGCAGCAGCGCGCGGTTGCTCATCAGCATCGAGGCATCGGCATTCACCAGCACGAGCGGCTTGAGACGGGCTGCCGCCATCACCCCGCCGGGGAAGCACACATAGCCGCCCATGCCCAGCACGGCGTCAGCCTTGCGTTGCCCGAGGATGCGCCAGCACGACACGAAGGCCGCCAGCAGGCGGATACCGCCGGTGAGGCTGTGCCACAGGCCCTTGCCGCGCAGGCCGGAGAAGCCGATGGTGTCCAGCGCGATACCCGCCGCCGGCACCAGGCGATTTTCCATGCCGGTGGTGGTGCCCAGCCAGCTCACGCTCCAGCCGCGGCGCTGCATCTCCTGGGCCACGGCCAGACCCGGGATGATGTGACCGCCGGTACCAGCCGCCATGATGACGAGGTGATGGGTCATGCCCGGCCCCCCCTCATGAGCTGCCTGTTCTCCATGTCAACCCGCAGCACCACGGCGATCGCGATGCAGTTCATCAGGATGGCCGAGCCACCATAGCTCAACAACGGCAGCGTCAGTCCCTTGGTGGGCAGCACGCCCAGGTTCACGCCCATGTTGATGAAGGCCTGGCCGCCCACCCAGATGCCCACACCCTGGGCCAGCAGGCCCGAGAAGACACGGTCGAGCGCGATGGCCTGCCGGCCGATGTGGAAGATGCGGCGCGTGAGCCAGAAGAAGGCGAAGATCACCGCCGCCACACCGATGAAGCCCAGCTCTTCGCCGATGACGGCCAGCAGGAAGTCGGTGTGGGCCTCGGGCAGGTAGTGCAACTTCTCGACGCTGGAGCCCAGGCCCTGGCCGAAGATCTCGCCACGGCCGAAAGCAATGAGCGAATGCGTGAGCTGATAGGCACGCCCCAGGCTGTGCGCCTCGTTCCAAGGGTCGAGGTAGGCGAAGATCCGCTCGCGCCGCCATTCGCTCAAGCTGATCATCAGCACGAAGGCGCCGACGACCAGGCCCGCCATCAGGAGGAACATGCGGCCGTTCACGCCACCCAGGAAGAGCACGCCCATCGCGATCGCGGCGATCACCATGAAAGCCCCCATGTCCGGCTGGGCCAGCAGCAGCACGCCCACCAGCACCAGGGCGGCGGCCATGGGCGCCACGGCCTGGAAGAAGCGCTCCTTCACGTCCATCTTGCGCACCATGTAGCCGGCGGCGTACATCGCGATCGCCAGTTTGGCCAGTTCGGACGGCTGGAAGTTCAGGAAGCCCAGCGGGATCCAGCGACGCGCGCCATTCACCCCCTTGCCGATGAAGGGCAGCAGCACCGCGATGAGCAGGACCAGGGCACCCACGAAGAGCCACGGTGCGTATTTTTCCCAGACCTGCATGGGAATCTGCAGCACCACCAGGCAGGCGATGAAGGCCAGTCCGATCGACAGGGCGTGACGCACGAGGAAGTGCGTGGGCGCGTAGCGAGCAAAGCGCGGGTTGTCCGGCAGGGCCACCGAGGCCGAGTAGACCATCACGAGGCCCAGGGCCAGCAGGGCCACCACCACCCACACCAGGGTCTGGTCGAAGCCCTGCAGGCGCGTGGGCTGGCCGGTGGACACCCAGTCGCGCACCGGCACGTCGCGGCCCTTCTTGCCGCCGGACGCGGGCCACAGCGCAGCCAGGCGCGCCTTGAAAGCCTCCCAACCGTTGGCGGCACGTGAGGTGGCGCTCATGCAAGCTCCCCTCGTTCTTCGGCCAGGGCGTGCACCGCGGCGACGAAAACCTCGGCGCGATGACCGTAGTTGCGGAACATGTCCAGGCTGGCGCAGGCTGGGCTCATCAGCACCACGTCGCCCGACTCGGCCCGCTCGGCACAGCCCCGCACGGCCTCCTCCAGGCTGTCGAAGCGGGCATGCGTGACACCGGTGCCCGCCAGCACGGCTTCGATGGCGGCCGCATCCCGGCCGATCAGGGCCACGAAGCGCGCATGCCGTCCCACGGGCTCGTTGAGCGGGCTGAAGTCCTGGCCCTTGCCATCGCCGCCCAGGATCACCAGCAGGCGACGGCCCATGCGGTCGGCGCCGAGGCCATTCAGGGCGGCCACCGTGGCGCCCACGTTCGTGCCCTTGCTGTCGTCGACATAGTCCACCCCGCCCACGGTGGCGACGTGTTGCACTCGGTGCGGCTCGCCGGCGTACTCGCGCAGGCCATGCAACATGGGCGCGAGCGGGCAACCGATGCCGGTGGCCAGGGCCAGCGCCGCCAGGGCGTTGGCCGCGTTATGACGACCGCGCACACGCAGCGCATCGGCCGGCATGAGGCGCTGGATGTACAACTCTTCCTCCGCCTCGTCATCCTTGCGGCGGCGCGTGGCCTTCAGGGTCTCGTCGGCTTCCATCGCCCGCACCAGCCAGGCCATGCCGCCTTCGACCACCAGCCCGTAGTCGCCGGGGCGGGTGGGCGCATCCAGGCCGAAGCGCACCACCTGGCGTTCGATCACTTTCGCCGACCGCCCCTTGCCCACGGTCTGGGGGGCTGGCACCATCGCTTCCACCAGGGGATCGTTGCGGTTGATCACCATCACCGCCTCACGCCCGAAGATGCGGGCCTTGGCCGCAGCGTAGGCCTGCATGCTGCCATGCCAGTCGAGATGGTCCTGGCTGAGGTTGAGCACCGTGGCGGCGCTGGGCTCGAAACCCGACACGCCGTCGAGCTGGAAGCTGGACAGTTCCAGCACCCACACGTCCGGCAGGTGCTCGAACACCGGCGCCGGAGGGGGAGGAGGCACGATCCTGACGGCCGGCTCGTCCTCGGCCCCGAGGGCGGCGACGGCCTCCAGGGTCTCCTCGATGTGGCGCTCGGTCTCATGGATGGCTTCGACCGCCTCGGCATCTTCGTCCACCGCCGCCGCTTCGACCGAGGTGGGCGCCGACTCGATGCCCTCGTCGGAGGGGAGCCTCGCGTCTGCGGGCACCGCCTCTGGCTCCCGCTCCAGGGCCGCGCCCAGGGTGTCGAGCATCGTCGGGCCGATGTTGCCCGCCGTGGCCACGCGGCGACCGGCGCGCTCGATCAGCAGTGCGGCCAGGGCCGTGGTCGTGGTCTTGCCGTTGGTGCCGGTGATGGCCACCACCTGGGGTGCATAACGCCGTTCGGCCTTCAGTTCGACCAGCGCCTGGGCAAACAGGTCCAGTTCGCCCTGCACCGGCACACCGCGCCGGGTGGCTTCGGCCAGCAGCCCCTGCAGGCGCTCGTCGTGGGGCGACAAGCCCGGGCTCTTGAGGATGCGTTGCACGCCTTCGGCGTGCGCAGGCCCCAGGGCGCCCGACAGCAACTCGACCTGGGGCAGTTCGTCGCGAACCGTGGCGGCCTGGGGTGGCTGTTCGCGCGAGTCCCAGACCTTCACCTGGGCCCCGCAGCGCACGCACCAGCGCACCATGGCCAGGCCGGAGGCGCCCAAGCCCAGCACGAGAACGGTGATGCCTTGCAGATCCTTCATGGTGAGTGTGTTCGTTGTCCGTGTTCAGCGCAACTTGAGCGAGGCCAGCCCCACCAGGCACAGCAGCATGGTGATGATCCAGAAGCGCACCACCACCTGCGTCTCCTTCCAGCCGGATTTCTCGAAGTGGTGGTGCAGTGGCGCCATCTTGAGGATGCGCCGGCCTTCTCCGTACTTGCGCTTGGTGTACTTGAAGTAGACGACCTGCAACATCACCGACAGGGCCTCCACAACGAAGATGCCGCCCATCACCGCCAGCAGGATCTCCTGCCGCGTGATGACTGCGATCGTGCCCAGGGCACCTCCCAGGGCCAGGGCGCCCACGTCACCCATGAAGACCTGCGCCGGGTGGGTGTTGAACCACAGGAAGGCCAGTCCCGCGCCGGCCATGGCGGCGCAGAAGATCAGCAGCTCGCCCACGCCCGGGATGTAGGGAAACAGCAGGTAGCGCGAATAGACCGCGTTACCCACCACGTAGGCGAACACGCCCAGGGCCGAGCCCACCATCACCACCGGCATGATGGCCAGCCCGTCCAGGCCGTCGGTGAGATTCACCGCGTTGCTCGAGCCGACGATGACCAGGTAGGTGAGGATGATGAAGCCCCACACGCCCAGCGGATAGCTGACTTCCTTGAAGAAGGGCACGAAGAGGTCGGCGTTGGGCGGCAGCGGGTTGGAGAAGCCCGACTGCACCCAGCGCACGAAGAGTTCGATCACGCGCACGTTCGACGATTCGGACACCGCGAAGGCCAGGTAGATGGCGGCCACCAGCCCGATCACCGACTGCCAGAAGTACTTCTCACGCGAGCGCATGCCCTCGGGATTCTTCTGGACCACCTTGCGCCAGTCATCGACCCAGCCGATGGCGCCCATGCCCAGCGTCACGATCAGCACGATCCACACGAAGCGGTTGGACCAGTCGAACCACAGCAGCGTGGACACCGCCACGCCCAGCAGGATGAGCACCCCACCCATGGTGGGCGTGCCGCTCTTGGACAGGTGGGCTTGCACACCGTACTCGCGAATGGGCTGGCCGATCTTCAGTTCGGTCAACTTGCGGATCACCCAGGGCCCGAAGACCAGACCGATGAGCAGCGAGGTCATCGCCGCCATCACGGCTCGGAAGGTGAGGTACTGCACCACGCGCAGGAAGCCGAACTCCGGCGACAGGCCTTGCAACCACTGAGCCAGCGTGATCAGCATGGCATGTCCTTTCCCTGCATGCCGCCACGGCCAGGCACAGCCAGGGCCGAGACGATCTGTTCCATCTTCATGAAGCGTGAGCCCTTGACCAGCACGCTGCGCACGCCGGCGGGACCCTGCCCCAACGCGGCCAGGGCCTGCGCGGTTGACGCAAAGTGCCGGGCCCCACCGCCGTAGGCGCTTGCCGCCTGCTCACACAGGGTGCCGACGGCCCACAGGTGATCGATGCCGCGCTCGCGCGCGTAGGCGCCCACCTCACGATGGAAGGCCGCCCCCTGATCACCCACCTCCCCCATGTCGCCCAGCAGCAGCCAGCGAGGCCCCGGCAACTCTGCGAGCACATCGATGGCGGCGCGCACCGAGTCGGGGTTGGCGTTGTAGCTGTCGTTCACCAGGGTGACCGACTCGCTGCCAAGGCTGATGACCTGCAACTGCGAGCGCCCGGACACCGGCTCGAAGGTGCGCAGCCCGCGGGCGATGGCCTCCAGCGGGGCGCCGGCCGCCAACGCGCAGGTGGCGGCCGCCATGGCATTGCGCACGTTGTGACGCCCGGCGATGCGCACCTGGGTCGTCAGCGTCCCCACGGGCGTGTGCAGGGAGAGATGCCAGCCCTCCGGGCCCCAATGCGCCTGCCCGCTCACGTCCGCCCCGGGGGCGTCGCCGAACACGAGCACCGGACGTTGGCCCGCCATGCCGCGCCACAACGAGGTGTAGGCGTCGTCCGCGGGGAACACAGCCACGCCCGTCGGGCCGAGCGCTTCGATCACCGCGCCGTTCTCTCGCGCCACCGCTTCGACACTGCGCATGAACTCCTGGTGTTCACGCTGGGCGTTGTTGACCAGCGCCACCGTGGGTGCCGCCATGCGAGCCAGCAGGGCAATCTCGCCCGGGTGGTTCATGCCGAGCTCGACCACCGCAGCGCGGTGCCAGGTTTCATCGTTCTGCCGCAGGCGCAGCAGGGTAAGCGGCACACCGATGTCATTGTTGAAGTTGCCCTGCGTGGCCAGCGCCCCTTCGCCCACCCACTCCTGCAGGATGGAGGCGATCATCTGGGTCACGGTGGTCTTGCCGTTGCTGCCGGTCACCGCAATCAGGGGCAGGTGCATGCCCGCGCGCCAGGCAGCCGCCAGCTCCCCCAGGGCCACACGGCTGTCCGTCACCAGCAGGCCGGCGAGGCCAGCCTCGGCCAGGCCCCGCTCGGCAAGGGCCGCCGCCGCGCCGGCCTCGCGGGCCTGGACCAGGAAGTCGTGGGCGTCGAAGCGCTCGCCGCGCAGGGCCACGAAGAGATCGCCTGCGCGCAGGCTGCGGGTGTCCGTGTGCACGCGCAGCAGCACGGTTTCGCCGTCGCCCACGAGGGTGGCGCCGCTCAGCAGACCGTGAGCCGTGGACAGCGTCATCATGAGCGTGCCCTCCGCATGTTCTGGGCGGCCTGTGCTTCTTCGATATCCGAGAAGGGCAGCCGCTGGCCCGCCACTTCCTGGTAATCCTCGTGGCCCTTGCCGGCCAGCAGGATGACGTCGCGCACGTCGGCTGCCGCAACGGCGGTGGCGATCGCCACCCGGCGGTCTTCGATGGCCTGCAGCATGGGGGCCGGGCGCATGCCGGCAACGATCTCTTCGATGATGCGCATCGGTGCTTCGCTGCGGGGGTTGTCGCTGGTGACGATCACCCGGTCGGCACGCGCCTGGGCCACCGCACCCATCTGGGGCCGCTTGCTGCGGTCGCGATCCCCGCCACAGCCAAAGACACACCAGAGCTGGCCGCCGCGCTCCTGCGCGAAGGGGCGCAGCGCGAGCAGCACCTTGTCCAGCGCATCCGGGGTGTGCGCATAGTCCACCACCACCGAGGGTGCGCCCTCGCCGTCGGTCCGCTGCATGCGGCCAGGCACCGGGCCGAGCCGGGCGCAGGCCCCTGCAGCGTCGCCCAGGGGCACGCCCAGCGCACGCAAGGCACCCACCACCGCCAGCAGGTTGGACACGTTGTACTCGCCGATGAGCGCGGTCTGCACCCGGGCGGTGTCATGGCCTTCGACCAGCTCGAAACCCAGCCCGCCGCCGCTGTAGCCCACCGCCCGCGCCTGCAGGTCGGCCTGCGGGTGCAGGCCGTAGCGGCACACAGCCACATCGCGCCCCTGCAGGCGCGACACCAGGTCCTCGCCCTTGGGATCGTCAAGATTGACCACAGCCGAGCGCAGGCCCGGCCAGGCGAAGAGCTGGGCCTTGGCCTCCCAGTACGCGGCCATGCCGCCGTGGTAGTCGAGGTGGTCGCGGGTGAAGTTGGTGAACAGGGCCACGGCAATGCGTGTGCCGTTGAGCCGGTGCTCGTCCATGCCGATGGACGACGCTTCGATGGCACAGTGGCGCAGACCGGCCTGCGCGAATTCGCGCAGCGTGCGGTGCAGGGTGATGGGGTCGGGCGTGGTCAGGCCGGTGGGCGTGAGCTCGCCCGGGCGTCCCACACCCAGGGTGCCGATCAGGCCGCATGGCCGACCCAGCGCCGACAGGGCCTGGGCCACCCACCAGGAGGTGGACGTCTTGCCGTTCGTGCCGGTGGTGGCGATCAGCGTGACCTCGCGCGACGGCTCGCCGAACCACTGGTCAGCCAGCTGGCCCGTCAGGGCCTTCAGCCCGGGCATCGCAGCCACGCGCTCGTCGTCAAAGCCGAAGGCCTCGACACCCGTTTGCTCGACCAGGCAGGCACGTGCGCCGGCCGCCAGCGCAGCGCCCACATGCTGACGCGCGTCGGTGGCATGGCCGGGCCAGGCGATGAAGCCTTCGCCGCCACGGATGCGCCGGCTGTCCAGCGCCAGATCGGTGCAGCCGCGCTCACGCAGCCACTGGAGCGCAGCACTGGCGGTGTCGAGCATGCGCACGGCCATCAGAAGCTCTCCTCGACCGCTTCGCCCTGGCGAGCAACGATCTGCGGCTGCACGGCGATGTCGGGTTGCACCCCCATCATGCGCAGGCTCTGCTGCACCACTTCGGCAAACACGGGCGCGGCAACGATGCCACCGTAGAAGTGCCCCGCGGCAGGCTCGTCGATCATCACGGCCACGACGATGCGAGGCTGGTCGATGGGCGCCACCCCCACGAACCAGGAGCGGTATTTCTTGTCGGCGTAGCCCTTGCCCTCCTGCTTGCGGGCCGTGCCGGTCTTGCCCCCCACGGAATAGCCGACCGTCTGGGCCAGCGGGGCGGTGCCCCCGGCACCGGCAGCCATCTGCAGCATCCTGCGGGTGGTCTGGGCCACACGCGGCGAGAACACGCGCGGCCCATGGGCCTGCTCGTCCGACTTGAGCAGCGTCACCGGGATGAGCTCACCATCGCGGGCAAACACGGTGTAGGACTGGGCCAGCTGGAAAAGCGATGCCGACAGTCCATAGCCATAGCTCATGGTGGCGTGCTCGATGGGTCGCCAGGTCTTGGGCGGACGCAGCCGGCCGCTCACCACCCCGGGGAAGGGCAAGTGGGGCTTCTGGCCCAGACCGATCTCGGTGAACATCTCCCACATTTCCTGCGACGGGATCTGCTGGGCCAGCTTGACGGTGCCCACGTTGCTCGACTTCTGGATGACTTCAGCCACCGAAAGGCGCCCGTACGCGCGGGTGTCACGGATGGTCGAGCCCGTCACCGTGATCCAGCCTGCCCCGGTATCGATGGGCGTGTTCGCGCTGACGCGACCCGTCTCCATCGAGAGGGCAGCCACAAAGGGCTTCATCGTCGAGCCGGGTTCGAAGGTGTCGGTGAGCGCGCGGTTGCGCAGCTGTGCACCGCTGAGATTCTGACGCTTGGCGGGGTTGTAGCTGGGGTAGTTGGCCAGCGCCAGCACCTCTCCCGAGTGCACGTCCAGCACCACCACGGAACCCGCCTGGGCCTTGTGCTGAGCCACCGCCTCGCGCAGACGCTGGTAGGCGAAGAACTGGACCTTGGAATCGATGGACAGCTGGATGTCCTGGCCATCCACCGGGGCGACGCTCTCGCCGATGTCCTCCACGATGCGCCCCAGGCGGTCTCGGATGACACGACGCTGCCCGTTGCGGCCGGCCAGCTCGCGCTGGAAGGCCAGCTCGACACCTTCCTGGCCGCGATCCTCGATGTCGGTGAAACCCACCACATGGGCCACCGCCTCACCTTCCGGATAGCGGCGCTTGTACTCCTTGACCTGATGCACGCCTTTCAGGCCCAGCGCCTTGATGCGCTCGGCCACGTCCTCGTCGATCTGGCGACGCAGCCAGACGAAATTGGGATTGTCCGTCAAACGCTTGTCCAGGTCGGCTGCCGTCATCCCCAGCAGGCGCGCGAGTTCGCGCCGCTGGGTGCGGTCGGCCTCGAAGTCCTTGGGGATGACCCAGATCGACGGGGCCGGCACGCTGGAGGCCAGGATCAGGCCGTTGCGATCGAGGATGCGGCCACGATTGGCCGGCAGTTCGATCGTGCGGGCATAGCGGCTTTCACCCTGGCGCTGGTAGAAATCGGTGCCGATGATCTGCACATAGACGGCGCGGCCCAGCAGGACGCAGAACGACAGGCCGATGCAGGCCACCAGGAACTTCGAGCGCCAGGGCGGCGTCTTGGACGCCAGCAGCGGGCTGGTGGCGTAGCGCACCTCGTGCAGCGCATGCGCGGCTGGCTTGCGCGACTTGCGCCGCGCAGGGACCGCACCATCGCCGCGACGGGACAGGAGCCTGGCGAGCCAGTTCATGGCCGAGCTCCTTGCGCAGCCGAGGCAGCGCCTTCGTACTGCACGTACTGCGTCACCGCCGCGGTGGGCGTGCGCATCTGCAATCTCTCGCGAGCCACCTTTTCCACACGCAGCGGTGTGGCCTGGGTGCGCTTCTCAAGCTGGAGCTGCTCATGCGCAACGTCCAGCGCGCGCTCTTCGGCCTGGGCACGCTCCACCTGGGTGAACAGACGCCGCGCCTGATAGGACACATGCACCAGGTACAGGCCGCTGGCAACCAGCGCAGCGAAGAGCAGCACGTTCAGGCGGGTCATGCGAGCTCCCGAAGCGGCACTGCAGTGCGCTCGGCCACGCGCAGGATGGCGGAGCGGGCTCGCGGATTGGCCGATACTTCCGCCTGCGAGGGGCGGATGCGCGCAACCGCCTTGAGCAGCGGCTCGGGCAGGGGCGCCAGACCCAGGGCTTCGGGGCTGCCTCGCCGGACCTCGGCACGCGAGTGACCGGCGATGAACTGCTTCACCCGGCGGTCTTCCAGCGAGTGAAAGCTGATCACGGCCAGGCGACCGCCCGGAGCCAGCAGAGACAGCGCCGCATTCAGGCCTTGTTCGAGCTCCTCAAGCTCGGCGTTGACGAGAATCCGAAGAGCCTGAAAGGTCCGCGTTGCGGGATCCTGGCCCGGCTCGCGTGTCTTGACCGCACCAGCCACGACTTCGGAAAGCTCGGCTGTGGTTCGAACAGGACGCCCGCTCGCCCGGCGAGCAACAAGCGCCTTTGCAATCTGTAGAGCAAACCGTTCTTCCCCATGATCTCGTATGACCTCCGCGATGAGTTTTTCGTCCGCGCGCGCGAGGAATTCGGCGGCACTTTCGCCGCGCGAGGGATCCATGCGCATGTCCAGGGGCCCGTCATGGCGGAACGAGAATCCGCGCTCAGGGTTGTCGATCTGGGGCGACGAGATCCCCAGGTCCAGCAGGACACCTTGCACCTGGGCGATGCCGCGGCGCGCGCAGGCCTCGGCCATGGTGGCGAAACCGGCATGCTCGATGGCAAAACGCGGGTCCTGGACCCGCGTGGCATCGGCGATCGCTTCGGGATCCTTGTCGAAGACCAGCAGACGCCCCCCGGGGGTCAGCCTGGACAGCAGCAGCCGCGAGTGACCGCCGCGGCCGTAGGTGCCGTCGATGTAGGTCCCGTCGGGAGAGGTCAGCACGGCCTCCACCGCCTCGTCGAGCAGGACGGTGCGGTGCGTGTAAGGCGAAGGTTGAGCAGCCGGGGCGCTCATGGCCGTCAGAAGCTGAAGTCCTTGAGGACGTCCGGCATGCCTTGCTGCATGACCGCGGCCTCGTGGGCCGCATAGCGCTCGGCGTCCCACAGTTCGAAGTGACTGCCCATGCCCAGCAGCATCACCTCCTTGTTCAGACCCGCTGCGGCGCGCAGTTCGGGCGAGATCAGCACGCGCGAGGCGCCATCGATCTCCACATCCATGGCGTTGCCCAGGAAGATGCGCTTCCAGCCGGCGGCCGACATCGGCAGTGCGGCGATCTTGTCGCGGAACTGCTCCCAGGCTGGGCGGGGAAACACCATCAGGCAGCCCTCAGGGTGCTTGGTCAGCGTCAGCTGCCCTCCGGCGATGGCGGTCAGCACGTCGCGATGGCGCGCCGGGACGGTCAACCGCCCCTTGGCATCCAGCGACAGGGCTGAGGCCCCTTGGAAGACGACTGAAGACACAAAACCCCACTAAGTTGCACTTTCTCCCACTTTAGCGACGCACTCGCCCCCGGTCAAGCGAAATCGGAAAAATTGCCAATGAAATCAAGCACTTACATTTGATTTCGAAGAAATCGGCGCAGAAAAAATGCAGCAAAAATAAGGACTTGCGAAGGGGTGTGAAAGCGAAGCATGAGAAGTCCCACCCCCTCGCCGAGGGGGTGGGACCGAAAGGGCAGGCAGAGAGAGGCGGCGCCCGCGGACGGGGCGCGCAAGAGGTCAGGCCGCCAGGGCCTGGGGAGCGAGGGCCTGGGCGCGCTTCGCCAGGCGTACCACCGAGCGGCGGGTGGGCTTGAGCTGTTCGCGTTCGGCACTCAGGGCCCGCGCCAGGGCCGCGTCGCCTGCGCGGACCGCCGCCTCGACCAGGGTCCAGTCGATCAGGTCGCGCTGCGCGTGGCTGCCGCCGAAGCGGTGGGCGATGGGGCGGACCTGCCGCAGACCCTCGATGGCCCGGCCTTCGTGACCCTGGGCAAAGGCCACCAGAGACTCCAGCAGCGGTGCACCCACCTGGGCCGTGAAGCCGGCGTTGTCCCCCCGCTGGCCCTGCGCCCGGGCCTGGGTCTCGCGCAGACGCTCCAGCAAGTCGGTGCGGCCTGCACGGACGAAAGCCATGCCGGCGTGCACATCGTTGAAGGTGTAGTGCGCTTCGTCGGCAAACGGCGCCCAGGCCTCGGCCACGCGCGTCCAGCGGGGTCCCACGTCGGCACCGGCCAGCTCCAGGCGCCACAGCAGGGCCGAGGCATCGACGAGGTCGAGCGCCAGCGTTCGCCCCTCGCCGAAGATGGGCCCATCGAACAGCGCCAGCACCCGCTCGCTTTCGCCGCGCTCAAGGTGATGCAGGGCCAGATGCCACCAGTTGTGCACGGCGAAGAAATTGTTCTCCGACCAGGCCGCCGTGTCGCTGGTGAGCCAGGCCACACCGTCCTCCACGCGGTCCTGCATCTCCATCACGTGGGCCACGGCATGCCAGGCCCAGGCATCGTGCCTCTCCAGCTCGATGGCCTGACGCCCTGCGGCCTCTGCGCGCGCGTACAGCCCGGTCTCTTCCAGGCCGAAGGCGTGCATGCCCAGCAGGGTGTGGTAACCAGACATGCTGCGGGCCCAGGCTGGCAGCGCCCGCGCGATCCGGTCGCGCAGCATGCGCGAGTCGCCGACGCAAAAGTCCAGCAGGTGGCCTGCCTGAAGCGCCAGGGCATCGTGCGGATGGGCTGCCGACACGTCCTCCAGCGTGCGAGCCGCGGCATGCCACTGGCCGTCGGCGAGCTGGCCGATGGCCTTCAGGTGCCCTGCCTCGCGCTCGTTGACGGGCTGGCTGCGCACAGCCGCCAGGGCCTCACGTGCCACCGGCACACCGCTGGGCTCCGTGCCGAGCAGGTGCAGCCAGGCGCGCAGCGCATGGCCCATCACGAAGGCCGGGCTGTCGGCGAGGGCTTGGTCGATGGTGGCCACCGGGTCGTCCCGGTAGCACTGGAATTGCCGCAAGGCCGTGTCATACAGGGTCGCTGCGGCGCGGCTAGCGCCGGTAAGGGGATGGCCGAGGGCATCGGTCGCGGTCATGTCGGGCTCCTGTCAGAGTGGAAATCGGAGATGGGAGCCGCGATGGTGGCGCTGGCGGCGCGATCCCACTAAAGTGATTCCTGCCACGGACCGTCCATTCCTGCCATGCCCTCCCCCAACCCCCCCCCGATTTCAGTGGGTCTGCTCGCCGTGCCTGACGTGGGGGCGGCCACCCTTTTTGGGGTGTTCGACCTGCTGGCGGGCGTGCGGCGCGACTGGCAGGTCCTGATGACCGGGGAAGCCGTCGACTCGCCGATGCAGCCGCTCATCGTCAGCCGCGATGGGCGCCCGGTGCGCACGGCCAATGGCGTGCTGGTGGAGCCACACCTGAGCTTCGGCGAGGGCCATCGGCTTGACGTGGTGTGCGTGACCGATCTCACCGTGCCCCCCTCCCAGCCTCTGGGCGAGCGCTACGACCTGGAGGCCGACTGGCTGCGCCGCCAGTACGAGGCCGGGGCCACGGTGGCCTCGGCCTGTTCGGGGGCCCTGCTCATGGCACGCGCCGGTCTGCTGGACGGCCAGGACGGCACCTCCCACTGGGCCTACTGCGACGCCCTGCGGCGCGAGTACCCGCGCACCAACTGGCGGATCGACCGATCCCTGGTGCTGTCAGGCGTCGATCAGCGCATCGTGATGGCTGGCAGCGGCACGAGCTGGCATGCGCTGGCGCTGTACTTGATCGCCAGGTTCGTGGGCACCGAGGAAGCCATGCAAATGGCCCGCGTGAACCTGCTCGACTGGGGCGATATCCAGCCCCTGGCCTACGCGGCACTCACGGCCCGCTCCACCAGCCGCGATGCCGCGATCGAGCGCTGCCAGCAATGGGCGGCGATGAACTACACGCACGAATCCCCGGTGACGGCCATGGCCGCGCTCACAGGCCTGGCCGAGCGTACCTTCAAGCGCCGCTTCCAGCAGGCCACCGGCATGAGCCCCCTGGACTACGTCCACACCGTGCGGCTGGAGGAAGCCAAGCAGATGCTGGAATCGGGTGCATTGCCGATCGAGGCCGTGGCCCAGGAGGTCGGCTACCAGGACAGCGCCTTCTTCGGGCGCCTGTTCCGGCGCAAGACTGGACTCACCCCCGGGCAGTACCGCAAGCGATTCGGCCAGTTGCGAGAACGGTTGCGCGAGGCGAGTGCTCAGGACACGACCGCGCCGCCGGCCGGCACGTCCGCCTGACGCCCGATTTCGGGCCAGCGGTGGTGCAGGTAGATCCAGGCCACCAGGCCAATGGCCATGAGCGCGAGGGAGGTGGCGGCCAGGCCGACCGTGCTGCCCATCACGAGGGGCGCCAGCACACCCGCCACAACGGCGTTGGCCAACGAGCCCACCGCCGCCTGCAAGGACGAGGCCATGCCACGACGCTGAGGAAAGAGGTCCAGCACCAGCAGCGTGACAACGGGCACCATCAGTGCCCAGCCGAATGCGAACACGGCAATCGGCCAGAGGGCCCACGACACATGCGCCTCGAACAGAAGGTTGGCTGCGAGATTGAGCACGCCGACGACCGCCATGATCACGAAGCCATGGCGGATCTGACGCTTGGGCGCGATCTTGCCGGCCAGACGGCCGCTCCACCAGGCACCGCCCATGATGCCGCCGATGCTCAGCAGGAAGAACCAGAAGAACTCGGTGGGCGACAGGGCCAGGTGCACACCCAGGAAGGCCGGGGCCGACAGCACGTACAGGAAGAGTCCGTTGAAGGGCACGCCGCTGGCCAGCACCAGCAGCACGAAGCGCGGGTCGCTGCACAGCTGCCAGTAGCCGCGCATCAGGTGGCGCACCTCGAAGGCCTGGCGATGGTCCAGATGCAGTGTCTCAGGCAGCAGCCGGTAGTTGGCCACCCACAGCGCAACGCCCACGAAGGTCAGGAACCAGAAGATCAGGTGCCAGTCCGACAGCACGAAGATCCAGCCGCCGATGACGGGCGCGATGGCCGGTGCCACGCCAAAGTAGATCGTCACCTGTGCCATCACGCGCTGGGCTTCGGCCGGCGGGAACATGTCGCGGATGATGGCGCGCGACACCACGATGCCCGCCCCGGTGGACAGGCCCTGCAAAGCGCGGAAGAAGACGAGCTGGCCGATGGTCTGCGACAGCGCGCAGCCCGCCGAGGCGATCGTGAACACCGCCAGCCCCCACAGCACCACGGGGCGGCGCCCGAAGCTGTCCGACAGCGCGCCGTGGAAGAGGTTCATGAAGGCAAAGCCGAACAGGTAGGCCGACAGCGTCTGCTGCATCTGCACCGGCGTGGCGCCCAGCGAGTCGGCGATCCCGGCGAACGCCGGGATGTAGGTGTCGATCGAGAACGGCCCGAGCATGCCCAGCAGCGCGAGCAGCACGGCCAGGGCCCAGCGTGGAGCGGGCCAGATCTTGTGGGCGTCGGGATTCATCGGCTTGTGATGCTTGAAATGTGTGAAGCAAGCCGGTAGGCCGGATTCTGTGCGGCGGGTTGCCCCGCCGTGACCGCCATTCCTCTGGGCCGCCCCTCACGGAAGCGGCTCGATGCCACCTACCCGCACACTCCCCGGGCCGGATCGACGTGTGCCTATTTGGTGTTGCTGCGCGTAGAGATTGCCCGTTTCACCCGGACCGCCGCTTGCGCCGCGGCCCGACTCGTCTCTGTTGCTCTGATCCTCGCCTCACGGCGGACAGGTGTTACCTGCTACGCTGCCCTGCGCAGTCCGGACCTTCCTCCAGTGCGGCCTTTCGGCACCTGCACCAGCGGCGGTCTGGCTTGCTTCACATGGCAATTATCTCAGGCCTTCGGCCAGGCCGCTCGCGATGGGGGCGGAAGACCTCGGCGTCGTCGTAGAAGGCCGGGGCCTCGTTGGCCGGCCACCAGCCGGGCACCCCGAGCACAGGCAGCGGCAGGAAGGGCTTGGGCGCCAGGCGTTCGGGGGTGAGCCCCAGGTCGGGCGCGGCGCCCTCTTCCACCACCCACACATGGGCGGTGATGCCCTTGTAGGGGGTCACCAGTTTTTCCAGCAGCGCATGGCCGAAGAGCTCGAGGCGGGCCCGGGCCCACAGCGCCCGGTCATCGATGAAGAGCCTGCGCCACTGACGCTCGCGCAGCGCCTGCACGAGTTCGGCCGGCGCCTGCAGCAAGGCCGCGTTTTCGTCGAAGAGCGTCAGCGCATCCCGCACGGGCCCGCGCATGGCGCCAACACCTGCCCGCGCGATCTGCGCGGCTTGCAGTTCGTTCAGGCGGCGCTTGAGCGCGGGCCGCGACAGCCACATCAGGCCGTTGAAGAAGTCGTGCAGGTTGTTGCGCGTGGGCACGCAGCCGGTGCGGAAGATGAAGGCCTCGTAGGCCTCGCCGTCGGGCAGCGCCTCCTGGGGCACGAAACGCACCGGGCCGCCACAGGTGTTGAGCGCGTCGGCCACGGTGGCCCCGTCACGCATGAGCGCCTCGACCTCGTTGCCCACGGCGGCAAGCGGCGCAACCCAAGGAGTGCGCCAGTCGATCGCCGGCAGCGTCATGGCCGGGCTCAGGCCTCCGCCATCCGCCAGGCGAGGGTCTCACCGCCGCGCAGCGGCTTGAGCGTGGCCTCGCCGAAGGGCAGGGTTTCGGGCAACTGCCAGGGCGACTTCTTCAGCGTGACCGTACCGGTGTTGCGCGGCAGGCCGTAGAAATCGGCGCCGAAGAAGCTGGCGAAGCCCTCCAGCCTGTCGAGCGCACCGGCTGCCTCGAAGGCCTCGGCGTAGAGCTCCAGCGCCGACAGCGCGGTGTAGCAGCCGGCGCACCCGGTGGCGTGCTCCTTCAGGTGGGCCGGATGCGGGGCGCTGTCGGTGCCGAGGAAGAACTTCGGCGAGCCCGAGATGGCGGCGGCCACGAGGGCGCGGCGGTGCTCCTCGCGCTTGAGCACGGGCAGGCAGTAATAGTGCGGCCGGATGCCACCGAGGAAGATGGCGTTGCGGTTGTAGAGCAGGTGGTGGGCCGTGATGGTGGCGCCCACGAACCGGTCGGCCTCGGCCACGTACTGCGCGGCGTCCTTCGTGGTGATGTGCTCGAAGACGACCTTCAACTCGGGGAAGTCGCGGCGCAGCGGGATGAGCCTGTCGTCGATGAAGGCCTTCTCGCGGTCGAAGAGGTCGATCTCCGGGTCGGTCACCTCACCATGCACCAGCAGCAGCAAGCCGTGCTTCTGCATGGCCTCCAGCGTCTTGTAGGTCTTGCGCAGATCGGTGACGCCGGCGTCGCTGTTGGTGGTGGCTCCGGCCGGGTAGAGCTTGAGCGCCACCACCCCGGCATCTTTGGCCCGCGCGATCTCGTCGGCGGGCAGCTTGTCGGTGAGGTAGAGCGTCATCAGCGGCTCGAAGCTCAGCCCTGCCGGCACGGCGGCGCGGATGCGCTCACGGTAGGCCACTGCCTGCTCCGCGGTGGTCACGGGCGGCTTGAGATTGGGCATGATGATGGCGCGCGCGAACTGGCGCGCCGTGTCCGGCACGACGGCGGCCAGCGCGGCGCCGTCGCGCACGTGCAGGTGCCAGTCGTCAGGGCGGGTCAGGGTCAGGGTGGTCGGGCTCATGCCCGCAATTGTCCCACCGTCTGGAGCGGCACTCAGGCGCCCGGATCCCGCTCGTAGCGCGGCATGCGCACGCCGCAGTGGCGGCAGAACTTCGCGTCGGGCAGGTGGCCCTCGGTCAGGCATTCCGGGCAGGTGCGTGTCGTGGTGGGCCGGCTCAGCCGCTGCGCCGCCATCTCGGTGGTGACGATGCCGGTGGGCACGGCCAGCACGCCCCAGCCCAGCAGCATCATGGCCGAGGCGATGAAGCGGCCGACCTCGGTCTGCGGCGTGATGTCGCCGAAGCCCACGGTGCTCATGGTGGTGATAGCCCAGTACATGGCCATCGGGATGCTGGTGTAGCCGTTCGCAGGGCCTTCCACCACGTACATGAGCGTGCCCATCACCAGCACCACCATGAACACGAAGGACAGGAAGACGGCGATCTTGCGGCGGCTGGCCCGCAGGGCCTCGCCCAGCGCGCTGTATTCGGCCACGTAGCCGGTGAGCTTGAAGACACGGAACACCCGCAGCAGGCGCAGGATGCGCACGTCGATGAGCAGGTGAGCTTCAGGAACGAAGAAGGCGATGTAGGACGGCAGGATCGCGATCAGGTCGATCACGCCGAAGAAGCTGGTGGCGTAGCGCAGCGGATGGCGCACGCAGGCCAGCCGGGTGAGGTACTCGACCGTGAAGATGAGGGTGAAGACCCATTCCAGCACACGCAACATGGCGCCGTGCTGGGCGCGGATGCTGGCGACGCTGTCGAGGACGACGGTGAAGACACTGAGCAGGATCAGCACGATCAGCCACTGGTCGAAGCGTTTGCCGGCCCGCGTATCGGCCTCGAAGATGACGATGTAGGCCTTGTGGCGCCAGCCGCGCTCGGGCTTGCCCAAGCGCTGGGCATCGGCGCGGGCGGCGGCTTGCAAGGGGCTGCGCGAACCTTCCTCATTCATGGTGGGAACGCCCTTCGTTCAAGCCCCGGCTTCGCCCAGGGAAATGCCCAGCGAACGCGCCGCCGTCAGCAGGGGATGACCCAGCGGCACCGTGCGGGTGCGCCCCGCCACCTCGGCCAGCGGCACGCTGTCGCAGCCATCGCTGCGCAGCACCACCATGCGGCCGAACTCGCTGCGCGCCACCATGGTGGCCGCATGGCAGCCAAAGCGGGTGGCCAGCACCCGGTCATAGGGCGTCGGCGTGCCGCCACGCTGCACATGGCCCAGCAGGGTGCTGCGCACCTCGCCCTGCAGGTGCGGCTGCAACTGCTCGCGCAGCACGTTGCCCACACCGCCCAGGCGGATGGGGTCGGGGCTGTCGGCCATGTGGGCGGCCACGGTCATGGTGCCGCCCACCGGCCGGGCGCCTTCGGCGACGCAGATGAGCGTGAAGCCCTGGGCGGCCTCGCGCTGGCGGCACAGCTTTGCCACCGCCTCCAGGTCGTAGGGGATCTCGGGCAGCAGGATCACGTCGGCCCCACCGGCCAGGCCACCCTCCAGCGCGATCCAGCCGGCGTAGCGGCCCATGGTCTCGACGATCATCACGCGGCCATGGCTGCGCGCCGTGGTCTCCAGCCGCGCCAGGGCCTCGGCCACCACCGCCACCGCGCTGTCGAAGCCGAAGGTGCGCTCGGTGTGCATCAGGTCGTTGTCGATGGTCTTGGGCACGCCCACCACCGGCAGGCCCAGCTGCTGGAAGCGGTGGGCGATGCTCATGGTGCCGTCGCCGCCGATGGCCACCAGCGCATCCAGGCCCAGCTCGCGCACGTAGTCCATCACCGCACCGGAGACATCGGCCCCACCGGCGCCGAACCAGGCAAACGGGTCGGCCTTGTTGTGCGCCCCGAGGATGGTGCCGCCCTGGTGCAGGATGCCGCTGACGGCCCGCCGGTCCAGCGGCACCACGCGACGCTCGATCAGGCCGAGGAAGCCACGCTCGATGCCGGTGACGCGCGCGCCGCAGTCGTTGATGAGGGACTTGGTGACCGCGCGGATCACGGCGTTGAGCCCGGGGCAGTCGCCGCCGCCGGTGAGCACGCCCACGTGCAGGGAGGATGAAGTGGCCATCCCGCAAGGTTAACGTGCCTGACGGCTCGGTTCTAGAATCCTGAGGCCCTTCCTTGTGGAGGGCAGCGTTCTCAGGGCGGGGTGGAAGTCCCCACCGGCGGTATCCGCAAGCGATTGCGGGAGCCCGCGAGCGCCCGGAGCTGCCCTTGCGGCTCCGGGGTCAGCAGACCTGGTGCGATGCCAGGGCCGACGGTCACAGTCCGGATGAAAGAGACACGCGTGAGTCTCGGCCGCCGCATGCCTTCGTGCCTGCGGCGCCGGTGTTTGCGCTCGCCCTGATTCTGGTGATTCCAACCCAAGGAAAGTCCATGAATCAGACCTTCAGCTCCTCCCTCTCCCGCCCCGCCGGCCCCTGGCGCGTGGCCCTTGTCTGCGCGTCCTGGCATGCCGATATCGTGCATCGCGCCCGCGATGCCGCCGTGCAGGCCCTCACCGCCGGTGCCTCACCACCCGCCGAGGTGCAGTGCCTGGACGTGCCGGGCGCCTTCGAGATCCCGCTGCAGGCCCAGCGGCTCGCCCGCTCGGGTCGCTTCGATGCGGTGATCGCCTGCGCGCTGGTCGTCAATGGCGGCATCTACCGCCACGAGTTCGTCGCCTCGGCGGTGATCGACGGCCTGATGCGCGTGCAACTCGACACCGGCGTGCCGGTGTTTTCGGCCGTGCTGACGCCGCGCGACTTTCATGAGCACGAAGAGCACCGCGAGTTCTTCACGCAGCACTTCATCAAGAAGGGCCGCGAGGTGGCCCAGGCCTGCCTGCAGACCCTGGCGCTGAGCCTGCCGATGCCTGTGGCGCAAGCCGCCTGAGCCAGCCGCCGCCGGGGCTCAATGGAAGTCCCGGCTGTGCAGCCCTGCATCGGCCAGGCGGCCCAGCAGCGGCGTGAGGTCTTCCAGCCGCTGCGCCACCAGGTGGCGCACCTCGCCCTCGCGCTGCCACTCGCCATGCACGGCCAGCAGGCGCGAGTGCAGCAGCTCGCGGCGGAAGCGCTCCTGCACACGGCGCCAGACGATGACGTTGACCACGCCGCTTTCGTCTTCCAGGGAAACGAAGATGGTGCCGTTGGCTGTCTGCGGCTGCTGGCGGCCGGTGACGATGCCGCAGGCACGCACCCGCCGGCCGTGCGGCAGGTCGTGCATCTCGCGGGCCGTCTGCAGGCGCCGCCGGCGGAGTTGCTCGCGCAGCAAGGCCAGCGGATGGCGGCGCAGCGTGAGGCCCAGCGCGGCATAGTCGAAGACGATCTCCTCGCCCTCGGCGGCCAGCGGCAGTTGCAGGGGGGTTTCGTCGATGGGGGCGTCCTCCAGCAGCGCCGGCGGGGGTGTCCAGGCGGTGGCCTCCCAGACCTGCTGGCGGCGGTGGCCGGCCAGGCTCATCAGGGCGTCGGCGGCAGCGAGCTGGCGCAGGTCCTGGGCATCGAGCCGCGCGCGGCGGGCGAGGTCCTGCACGTCGATGAACGGCGCTTCGGCACGCGCCAGCACGATGCGCTCGGCGGCGGCGGCACTCAGCCCCGCCACCAGCTGCAGCCCCAAGCGCACCGGTGGCTGCGTCCGGCGCGTGATGTCCTCCAGGGTCGCCTCGACCTCGCTGTGGCTCACGTCCACCGGGCGCACCTCCACGCCGTGGCGGCAGGCGTCCTGCACGAGCTGGCTGGGCGAGTAGAAGCCCATGGGCTGGGCATTGAGCAGCGCCGCCAGGAAGGCCGCAGGCTCATGGCACTTGAGCCAGGCGCTGTCGTAAGCGAGCAGCGCGAACGACGCGGCATGGCTTTCCGGAAAGCCGTATTCGCCGAAGCCCTCGATCTGCTTGAACAGGCGTTCGGCAAACTCGAGTGGATAGCCGTTGACCGTCATGCCATCGACGATGCGCTGGTGGAAAGGGTGGACGTTGCCGTGGCGCTTCCAGGCTGCCATCGCGCGGCGCAGCCGGTCGGCTTCGCCGGGGGTGAAGCCAGCGCACAGCATGCACAGCTGCATCACCTGCTCCTGGAAGATGGGCACGCCCAGGGTGCGGCCCAACGCCTCGCGCAAGCCGGGTGTGGGCAGCTCGGCCACCACATCGCGGCCGGCACGCTGCTTCTCACGCTGCTTCAGGTAGGGGTGCACCATGCCGCCCTGGATGGGCCCGGGTCGCACGATGGCCACCTCCACCACCAGATCGTAGTAATTGCGCGGCTGCAGGCGCGGCAGCATGCTCATCTGCGCACGGCTTTCGATCTGGAACACGCCCACGGTGTCGGCGTGGCGGATCATCTCGTAGGTGGCCTCGTCCTTGTCGGGGATGTCCTGCAGCCGGAAGGGCATGCCGCGGCGTCGGCTCACGAAATCGAGCGCCCGGCGCAGGGCGGTGAGCATGCCCAGCGAGAGCACGTCGACCTTCATCAGATGCAGGGATTCGAGGTCGTCCTTGTCCCACTGGATCACGGTGCGCTCGGGCATCGCCGCGTTCTCGATGGGGACGATGTGCGACAACTCACCCTTGGCGATCACGAAGCCGCCCACATGCTGGCTCAGGTGGCGCGGAAAGCCGCGCAGCTGCCCCACCAGTTCGATCCACTGCGCCACGCGGCGGTCGGAGGCGTCCAGCCCCACCTCGGCCAGGCGCTCGGGCAGGGCCTCCAGGCTGTCCCACCAGAAATGGCTCTTGGCCAGGGCATCGACCTGCCCCTCGTCGAAGCCCAGGGCCTTGCCCACGTCGCGGATGGCGCTGCGCGTGCGGTAGCAGATGACGGTGGCCGCCAGCGCCGTGCGGCCACGGCCGTACTTGCCGTAGAGGTACTGGATGACCTCCTCGCGGCGCTGGTGCTCGAAATCGACGTCGATGTCGGGCGGCTCGTCGCGCTCGGCGCTGATGAAGCGCTCGAAGAGCAGGTTCGCACGCGCCGGGTCGATCTCGGTGATGTGCAGGCAGTAGCACACCGCCGAGTTGGCGGCCGAGCCGCGGCCCTGGCAGAGGATGTTCTTCGAGCGCGCGAAGCGCACGATGTCGTGCACGGTCAGGAAGTACTTCTCGTAGCGCTTGAAGGCAATCAGCGCCAGCTCCTTCTCGATCTGGCGCTGCACATGATCAGGCACGCCTGCGGGATAGCGCTCGCGCGCGCCTTGCTCGGTGAGGTGGCGCAGCCAGCCGGCCGGGGTCTGACCTTCAGGCACCACCTCCTCGGGGTAGTCGTACTTCAGCTCATCCAGGCGGAAGTGGCAGCGCGAGGCCACCTCCACCGAAGCGGCCATCAGCTCGGCGCCGTACAGCCGTGCCAGCGTGGCGCGCGCTCGCAGGTGGCGTTCGCCATGCGGCTGCAGGGCCGTGCCGCATTCGGCCACCGGGCGGCCCAGGCGGATGGCAGTGAGCACGTCCTGCAGGGGCTTGCGCGAGCGCAGGTGCATGTGCACGTCGCCCGCCGCCACCAGGGGCAGGCCGCTGCGCCGCGACACCTCGCGCAGGGTGTGCAGCCACAGCGGGTCGTCGATCTCGTGGAAGAGTTCCACCACCCCCCAGGCGGCTTCGCCGAAGGTCTGTCGGAACCCTGCGGCCTGCGCGCACAAGGCCTCCAGCGCGGCGCCGCGCTGCGGCACCCACAGCAGCTCGTTGCCGGCCAGACGATCGGTGCGCAGATCCTCTGCGTCCAGACGGTAGCTGCCCTTGGAACTGGCGCGGCGCAGGTCGGTGATGAACTGGCTCAGGCGGGCATAGCCCTCGCGGTCGCGGGCCAGGGCCACGAGCCGGAAAGGCACGGGGGCGTTCACCTGGAACTCGCTGCCGATCAGCAGCTTCAGGGCAGGCTCGGGCCGGCCCTGCTCTTTCGCAGCCACGCACACGTCGACCAGGGCCTGATGGGCCCGCACCACACCCGCCAGCGAACACTCATCGGTGATCGCCAGCGCGCGGTAGTCCAGCGCCAGCGCGCGTTCCACCAGTTCCTTCGGCGACGACGCCCCGCGCTGGAAGCTGAAGTGACTCAGGCAGTGCAGCTCGGCGTAGTCGGGCAGGTCCATGGGCGGCCTCATCCGAAGCGCCCGTGCAGGAACCAGCCACCGCCCTCTTCCAGGCGGCGCTCGCAATAGATCCACACCAGCCCGACACGCTCGTTGCTGGCCACGTAGTAGTCGCGCGCTGCGGCCGCATGCCCGGTATCCCACCAGCCGGCCTCGATCCGGTGTGGGCCGGCCAGGAGGGCCAGGTCACCTTGAAGCTGCGGCCGCTCCATGCGGGTGGCCAGCGGCAGCGGCACGCTCAGCAGCCAGGCGGGCTGCGGCACGGCGGGCTCCTCCGGGGTGTCAGTGGCCGGCGCTTCGGCCGCCGGCCGCCAGGCCTGTTGCGCTTCGGGGCGGTGGTCGGATCGTGGCATCGGCCGGCACACCTGCGTCGGCCCCAGCCGGGCCGACAGACGCTCGATCAACTGGGCCAGGCTTTCGCCGGCAGTGGCCTCGGCCACCCCGGGCAGCAAGGAGGGCGTGGCCTCGACCAGCGGCTCGATCTCGTCGCAGAACAACGAGAGCTCGCCCACCGGTGCGGCCAGGCGCACGCGCGCCAGCCACTCGCCCAGCAGGCGCAGCAGATGCTCGGCCTGGCGGGTGGGCTCGGCGGTGCGCACCGGCAGCTCGCCCAGCGGCGGGTCGTCGCGGCGATGGAAGTCGTGTCGCCAGCGCAGCACGAAGCTGCGCAGACCCGCCTGGCGTGCGGCCAGCCAGCCACACAGCTGCAGCAGCAGGCGACGCGCACCGAACATCAGGGCCGGGGCCGATTCCACCCGCCCAGGCAGTTCCAGCCGGGCCTCGAAGACTTCGGGCAGCGTGAGCCACGGCGCCGACCAGGGCTCTTCGCCATAGGCCTGGCCCAGCGTCTGCAGCAAGGCCCTTTCACTGCGCCGTGCCAGCCCGGCGCGGGGCAGCCGGCGCACATCGCCCAGGTGGCGACAGCCCAGGCGGCTCAGCCAGGCCGCTTCGGCCGCCACCTCGCGCAGGCTGTCCAGCGGCAAGCCGTCCAGCAAGGCATTCAGGCCGATGCCCCAGGCGCCCGCTCGCCCACAGCGTGCCAAGGCCAACGCGCCCAGGGCCGTGGACGCTGCGGCACACTGCGCCCAGCCCAGTTCTGCCGCCCCGGCCACGATGCGTTCGTGCAGGATCCGCTCACCCCCGAACAGGCGCAGGCTGCCGCTCACTTCCATCAGCACCGCCTCGTCGTGACGACACACCCGGGGGGTGAACTGCAGCGCCCACCAGCCCAGGGCCTCGGCCGAGGCCGCAGCCAGCGGCTCAGCCGAACCCTCAGCCGGCGACGACGTGCAAGCCAGGCCGGGGCACAGGGCGAGCCAGCAGGGGTGGGGAGACATCGGACAGCTCCGAGGAAACGGCAGGTGACGCGGCGCGGGCCGCCAGCTTGTGGGCCAGCACCTCGCCCAGGCCCTCAGGCCCGGTGGGCAATTTGATCGGCAGTTCGTGCGCCGGCCCCCGGCGCTTGAGCAGGCGCAGTACCAGGGCCAGCGGCCGGCTGGCTTCCAGGGCCAGGCGCAGGGGCGCCGGCGAGGATTCGGCCTGCGCCGCCAGCGGCCGGAACATGAACACCGGCCGCCGCCCCTGCAGGCTGTGCACCTGCAGCCGCCGCAGCCCCACCGTCTGCCCCCGCCCGGGTGGCAGCCACAGCAGCACGGCCGCCACCTGGGTGCAATGCAGGGCCTGTTCGGTCGCCCACAAACGCTGTTCGGGCCGGGCCGTGTCCACCCAGACCATCGAGGCCGCCGTGAGCCCCGCCGCGCGCCAGCCCGGCAGGTGGGGTGGCTCGGGCGAGCCGATGAAGAGCACGGCCTTTCCTCTCCCGTCTCCCGCCAGGGCTCGCGACAGGGCCGGCGCCGTCAGCCGGCATTCCGCCAGCCCCCAGGCCGGCAGCAGGATCTCGCTCAGGCCCTGGCAGGGCCAGCCCCCGCCGGGCAGCAAGGCATCCAGTGCGGCAAAGCCGGTGGGGCACACCGGGGCCTCGCCGGCGCCGGGCAAAGCGTCGCCTTGCCAGACGGCGGCGGCCACCCCAGAGGGCAAGGACAACGGGTGCATAGTGGGCCCAATGACTGGATAAAAACACAGTATATGATCCCGGACCCGTTGCCCATGCGTTCACCCATCCAGGCTGTCGACCATGGTTTTTTCCGCGTTCCTTGCACCTTCAGGCCTGCCCATGGAAAATGTGACCATAGTTTCTGACCATGGATACATTCAAATGCCTGCCTCCACCATCCCTGCCGGTGAATTCAAGGCCCACTGCCTGCAACTGCTGGATGAAGTGGCCACATCCCATGCACCGCTGACCATCACCAAGCGCGGCCGGCCGGTGGCGCAACTGGTCCCGGTCCCGGCCGAACGCCCGCTCTTTGGCGCCCTGCAAGGCAGTGTGCTCGCGCAACAGGACCTGATCGCCCCGGTGGGCGAAGCCTGGGAGGCCGCTCGGTGAACGGCAGCATGGCCGGCGCCGTCCTGCTCGACACCCATGTGCTGGTATGGCTGGTGGCGGGCGACATCCGCCTGTCCCTGCCCGCCCGCCAGCGCATTGAAGAGGCCGCACAACGCAACGAGGCCTGGATCAGCGCCATCACCCCCTGGGAGATCGGCATGCTGGTGGCCAAGGACCGTCTGGCGCTGACCCAGGACGCACAGGAATGGATGGAGCAGGTGCTGGCCCTGCCCGGCCTGCGGCTCGCCCCGCTGGAGCCGGCGATCGCCGTGGCCAGTTCGCGCCTGCCCGGCGACCCCCATGGCGACCCGGCCGACCGGATCATCGCCGCCACCGCTCGCCATCATGGCGCCACCCTGGTCACGGCCGACGACAAACTGCTGGCCTACGGCACCGCCGGCCATGTGAAGGTCTTGTCCGCCGTCTGACCCTGCCGCCGGCAGGCTCGGGCCATCCTGCCGACAATGCCCCCATGAAGTTGTCCGTCCTTGACCAATCCATCTCGCTGGCCGGCGCCAGCGAAGACGCCGCCCTGCGCGACACGCTCGACCTGGCCATGCATTGCGAGGCCCTGGGCTACCACCGGTTCTGGGTGAGCGAGCACCACAGCCTGCCCACCATCGTGGGCACCGCGCCCGAAGTCCTGCTGGCTGCCATCGCCGCACGCACCCAGCGCATCCGCCTGGGCAGCGCCGGGGTCATGCTGCCCCACTACTCGGCCCTGAAGGTGGCCGAGCAGTTCCGTGTACTCGACGCCCTGGCCCCGGGCCGCATCGACCTGGGCGTGGGCCGTGCGCCCGGCGCCGACATGCGCACCGCCGTGGCCCTCAACCCCAATGCCTACGCGGCCGCCGAGCGTTTCCCCGAGCAGATCCAGGACCTGCAGGCCTGGCTGGCCGGCCAGGCGCACCAGGGCATCGTCGCCCATCCGCGCGCGCCGGCGCCCTCCCTCGACGCCCCGTGGGCGCGCATCCCGGACGTGTGGGTGCTGGGCAGCTCCGACTATGGCGCCCGGCTGGCGGCTCACCTGGGCCTGCCCTATGCCTTTGCCTATTTCTTCATGGACGGCCAGGGCGTGGAACAAGCACTGGACCTCTACCGCAGCCTCTACCGACCCAGTGAACGCCACCCCAAGCCGCAGGCCACGATCTGCGTCTGGGCCCTGGCCGCCGACAGCGATGAGGAAGCCCGCCACCACGCCCTGAGCCGCGAGCGCTGGCGGGTGGACCGGATGCGGGGCCGTCTGGGCCCGCTGCAGGCGCCGGCCCAGATCGCCGAGCGGGGCTTCACGCCCGAGGAATGGCCCACGGTGGACGCCTTGCGCCGCAAGGCCTTCGTCGGCAGCGCCGCCACGGTGGCCGACCAGTTGCGACGCCTGGCCGACGAACTGGCACTCGACGAGCTGGTGATCAACACCTGGGCCCACGACCCAGCGGTGCGGCGGCACTCCTACGCCCTGCTGGCGCGGGAATTTGGGCTGTCCTAAGCCCAAACTCTTCTTCATAAGTTTCCGCTATGGTTCTCATCAGGGTTCCCCCTGATGGGTGCTTAGCACTCTCGCCAATCGAGTGCTAATATTGTTGGAACGAAAGGAGGTTCAGGATGTCTACTACAACCATGAACACCCCCACCGCAGCGCTTGCCGTCCGTGACCCCTGGGCCCTCGTGCCCTCGCTGGGCAACCTGGATGCCTACATCACGGCCGTCAACCGCCTGCCCCTGCTCACGCAGGAAGAGGAAAGCTCGCTGGCACGCAAGTGGCGCAGCCAGCAGGATCTGGAAGCCGCCGGAAAGCTGGTGCTGTCGCACCTGCGCCTGGTGGTGTCCGTCTCGCGCCAGTACCTCGGCTACGGCCTGCCGCATGGCGACCTGATCCAGGAAGGCAACGTGGGCCTGATGAAGGCCGTCAAGCGCTTCGACCCCGACCAGGGCGTGCGCCTGGTGAGCTACGCCATGCACTGGATCAAGGCCGAGATCCACGAGTACATCCTGAAGAACTGGCGCATGGTCAAGGTGGCCACCACCAAGGCCCAGCGCAAGCTGTTCTTCAACCTGCGCTCGATGAAGCAGAGCCTGAAGGAAGACGCCGCCGAGGCCGACCTGCATCGCAGCACCCTGACCGACCGCGAGATCGACGCGGTGGCCGGCGAGCTCAAGGTCAAGCGCGAAGAAGTCATCGAGATGGAAACCCGCCTGTCCGGCGGCGACGTGGCCCTGGAGCCCACCATTGATGATGGCGAGGAAAGTTACGCGCCCATCGCCTACCTGGCCGACGAAAGCCGCGAACCGACCCGTGTGATCGAGGCCCACCGCCGCGACGTGCTGGCCACCGACGGCATCGCCCAGGCCCTGGACGCCCTGGACGAGCGCAGCCGCCGCATCGTGGAGGAGCGCTGGCTCAAGGTGAACGACAACGGCAGCGGCGGCATGACGCTGCACGAACTGGCGGCCGAGTACGGTGTGAGCGCCGAGCGCATCCGCCAGATCGAGGTGGCCGCCATGAAGAAGATGCGCAAGGCCCTGGCCGAGTACGCCTGACCCGCCCCCCGCCCTTCGCGCACAACGGCCCCTTCGGGGGCCGTTGTCGTTGAAGTCGCTCGGTCTTTGGTTTGGTCGATCAGGGGTCAACCCGTAGACTGAACTGCATGAGCCGGCGACGCATCCGACGCATCGATCTGGCGCTGCAGGGAGGCGGCGCCCACGGCGCCTTCACCTGGGGCGTGCTGGATCGACTGCTCGAAGAAGAACGTATCGAATTCGACGCCATCAGCGGCACCAGCGCTGGCGCGATGAACGCCGTGGTGCTGGCCGACGGCCTGATGGCCGGCGGCCGGGCCGGCGCGCGCGAAGCCCTGCGGCGTTTCTGGACACGCGTGAGCCGCGCCGGGGGGGGCGCGCTGGCCGAGCCCTTTGCCGCCTTCTTCGGCGGCTGGACGCTGGCCGCCTCACCCATGCAGGGCTATCTCGACTGGCTGGGCCGCATGTTCTCGCCCCAGCAGCTCAACCCGCTGGACATCAACCCCCTGCGCGACATCATCACCTCCGAGGTCGACTTCGAGCGTGTGCGCCGCTGCGACCGGGTACAGCTGTTCATCTCGGCCACCCACGTGCGCACGGGGCGGCTGCGCGAGTTCCGCCAGCACGAGCTCACGCCCGATGTGGTGATGGCCTCGGCCTGCCTGCCCCTGCTCTTTCGCGCCGTGGAGATCGACGGCGAGCCCTACTGGGATGGCGGCTACCTCGGCAACCCGTCGCTGCTGCCGCTCATCACCGAAAGCCCGGCGCACGACCTGGTGCTGGTGCAGATCAACCCGTCGTGCCGCGACGCCGTGCCCACCACCTCGCAGCAGATCCTGGACCGGCTCAACGAGATCACCTTCAACAGCAGCCTGGTGAAGGAGCTGCGCTCCATTGCCCTGCTCCAGCAGTTGCTGGACGACGAGGATCCGACAGCCGAGGACACGCGCCGGCCGCTCTTCCGCCAGATCGCCGCACTGAAGCTGCACCGCATCGACGCCACCGAGGCGCTCGCAGACTTTGGCGCTGCGAGCAAGCTGCGCACCGGCTGGGGCTTCCTGCAGCAGCTCTACCGTCTGGGCCACGACACCGCGGACGCCTGGCTGGCGCGTCACTTCGGGCAGATCGGCCGCCGTTCGACGCTGGACCTCTCCGCCTACCGCTGATGGCACCCGCCTTCGTGGAGACCCCATGCTGAGCATCGCCGGGATCCTGCTGTCGCTGACGCTCCTGATGGTGCTGGCCTACCGGGGCATGAGCATCCTGGTGCTGGCGCCGCTGGCGGCGCTCGCGGCCGTGCTCTTCAGCCCCGGCACGCCGCTGCTGGCCAGCTACACCCAGGTCTTCATGCCGGCCCTGGGCCGCTTCATCGTGCTGTACTTCCCGCTCTTCCTGCTGGGCGCCCTGTTCGGCAAGCTCATGGAAGCCACCGGTGCGGCACGGGCCATTGCCGAAGGCATCGTGGCGCGCCTGGGCGGCGAGCGTGCCCTCATCGCCGTGGTGCTGGCCTGCGCGGTGCTCACCTACGGGGGTGTCTCGCTCTTCGTGGTGGCCTTTGCGGTCTACCCTATCGCCGCCGAGCTCTTCCGCGCCGCGTCCATCCCCAAGCGGCTCATTCCCGCGGCCATCGCGCTGGGCGCCTTCACCTTCACGATGACGGCCCTGCCCGGCACACCGGCCATCCAGAACGCGATCCCCATGCCCTACTTCGGCACCACGCCCTTTGCGGCGCCCGGCCTGGGGGTGATCGGTGGCACGGTGATGCTGGGGCTGGGCCTGGCCTGGCTGCTGTGGCGCGCCGCCAGGGCCCGTGGCGCAGGCGAGCACTATGGCGATGATGCCCAGGCGCCGGTCACCGTGGACCGCAAGCTGCGCGAGCATGCCCAGGGCGAGGGCTATGACCTCGCCGAGGCCGCGCCCAGTGCTGCGGCGACGGCCCCGCCCGGCCTGGCCCTGGCGCTGTTGCCCATCGTGCTGGTCGTGGTGCTCAACTACATCCTGGCCGAACAACTGCTCCCGCGACTGGACACCGCCTATCTCGCCGAGGCGATGTATGGCAACACCTCGCTGGAAGCCGTGCGCGGCGTGTGGGCCATCATCGTGGCACTGGCCGCGTCCATCGTGTGGCTGCTGGCCACACTGGGCCGGCGCCTGCCTTCGTGGCGCGAGACGGTCGATGCCGGCGCGTCGGCCGCCGTGCTGCCCATCTTCAACACCGCCTCGCAGGTGGGCTACGGCGCGGTGATCGCCTCGCTGGCCGGCTTTGCGCTCATCCGGGATGCGGTGCTGGGCCTGTCGCCCGGCAATCCGCTCATCTCGCTGTCGGTGGCCGTGAACGTGCTGGCCGGCATCACCGGATCGGCCTCGGGCGGCATGAGCATCGCGCTGAGCACACTGGGACAGACCTACCTGGAACTGGGTCAGGCGGCCGGCATCGCACCCGAGCTGCTGCATCGGGTCACGGCGATTGCCACCGGCGGGCTCGATGCCCTGCCCCACAACGGCGCGGTGATCACGCTGCTGTCCATCTGCGGCCTGACACACCGCCAGTCCTACGCGGACATCTTCGTCGTGGCCGTGGCGGTGCCGCTGGTGTCGCTGGCAGTGGTGGTGACGCTGGGCAGCGTGTTCGGCAGCTTCTAGGCGAGCTTCAGGCGCCGCACCGCGAGTTTCTCCAGTTCCAGCAGGACGAGCACGGCCACCCCCACGCCAATCACCTGCAGGCCCTGGGTCACACTCAGGCCCTCGGTCTGGAACAGCGCCTGCATCCACGGTGCGTAGGTGAAGGCCATCTGCAGCAGCACCACGCCGCCCACAGCCATCAGCACACGCGGCGTTCCCTGCACCCCCTGCCAGGTGAAGGACGGGGCCTTCAGGTAGCGCACGCTGAAGAGGTAGAAGACTTCCATCACCACCAGCGTGTTCACCGCCACGGTGCGGGCCGTCTCCACGCTGTGCCCTTGGGCCAACGACCATTCGTACATGCCAAAGATGCCCGTGAGGAAGAGCGTGGACACCAGCGCAATGCGCCAGAGGACAAAGCGCGACAGCAGCGGCTCGTCGGGCGCGCGTGGCGGACGGCGCATCACGTCGGCCTCGCGCGGCTCGAAGGCCAGCACCATGGCCAGCGCAATCGAGCTCACCATGTTCACCCAGAGAATCTGCGCTGGCAGGATGGGCAGGGCCACGCCCAGCAGCACGGCCACCAGCAGCGACAGCGACTCGCCGCCGTTGATGGGCAGCAGGAAGGTGACGGTCTTGCGCAGGTTGTCGTAGACGGTGCGCCCCTCCTCCACCGCATGCGCGATGGAGGCGAAGTTGTCGTCGGCCAGGACCATGGCCCCGGCCTGCTTGGCCGCCTCGGTGCCCTTGCGCCCCATGGCCACGCCCACGTCGGCCTGCTTCAGCGCCGGCGCATCGTTCACACCGTCGCCCGTCATCGCCACGATCTCGCCATTGGCCTGCAGTGCGCGCACCAGGCGCAGCTTGTGTTCAGGGCTGGCGCGTGCAAACACCTCGGTGCGGCGCACCGCCTCGCGCAGGGCGTCGTCATCGAGCGCCTCGATCTCGGGGCCGGTCATGGCCACCAGCCCCTCGCCGAGGCCCAGTTGCCCCGCGATGGCGCTGGCCGTGCCACCGTGATCGCCGGTGATCATCTTCACGCGGATGCCCGCCTGCAGGCATTGCGCCACGGCAGCAATGGCCTCCTCGCGGGGCGGATCGATGATGCCCACGAGCCCAAGCAAGGTCAGGCCCTGATCGACGTCGCTCGTCTCCAGCCGGCCCTGCGTCGCCGGCAGCGCCCGCCAGGCCAGGGCCAGCACGCGGCGTCCCTCGCGCGCCTGTTCATCGATGCGAGCCTGCCACCAGGCCGCGTCCAGGATCCGATCCGGTCCCTCGCCGCCTGCCTCGTGGCTGCACATGGCCAGCACCCGTTCCGGCGCGCCCTTGACCACGGCGAAGCGCCCCCCCGCGTCGTCCGGATGCAGGGTGGCCATGTAGCGGTGTTCGGATTCGAAGGGAATCGCATCCAGTCTGGGATGTTGCTGCCGCAGCGACGGCAGATCCAGGCCGGCCTTCATGGCCAGTGTCAGCAGGGCGCCCTCGGTGGGGTCTCCGGCCAGCTGCCATTGCCCCTGGGTCTCGCGCAGGCTGGCGTCGTTGCACAGCGCACCCGCCTGGGCCAGCCGATGGGCCAGCGGGCATCTCGCGGGAAGGTCGACGCCATCGACCGTCTGCCCCTGCAAGGCCCAGGCCCCTTGCGGTGCGTAGCCGGCGCCTTCCACCGCCAGCACCGCGTCACGCAGCACCACCTGCTGCACCGTCATCTCGTTGCGCGTGAGCGTGCCTGTCTTGTCCGAGCAGATCACCGTGACCGAGCCGAGTGTCTCCACGGCCGGGAGGCGCCGGATCACCGCGTGGCGTGCCGCCATGCGCTGCACCCCCAGGGCCAGCGTGATGGTCATCACCGCCGGCAAGCCTTCAGGGATGGCCGCCACGGCCAGGCCCACGGCAGCCATGAACATCGCTTCGGCCGATCCACCCCGCACGACGATCCCGAAGGCGAAGAGCAGCCCGGCCGCCACGAGGATGACTCCTGTGAGCCAGCGACCGAAGGTGGCCATCTTGCGCAGCAGGGGCGTCGTCGTGGCCTCCACGGTTTCCAGCATGCGACCGATGCGGCCGATCTCGGTGTGTGCCCCGGTGGCCACCACCACGGCACGCGCCTGGCCCTGCGTCACGAGCGTGCCCGCATAGCCCATGTTGAAGCGGTCACCGATGGCCGCTGCACGCTCCACCGGGTCGGCATGCTTGTCCACCGGCACCGACTCGCCGGTGAGCATGGCCTCATCGATGCGCAGGTTGCGCGCCTGCAGCAGCCGCACGTCTGCCGGCAGCCGATCGCCGGAGGCGAGCAGCACCACGTCACCGGGCACCAGATCGGCCGCATCGGCGTCGTGGGCATGGCCATCGCGAACCACCATGGCGTGCGGCGCCAGCAGGTGGCGGATGGCCTGCAGTGCCCGCTCGGCCTTGCCCTCCTGGATGAAACCGATCGCCGCGTTGATGACCACCACCGCCAGGATCACGCCGGTGTCCACCCAGTGCCCCATCGCTGCGGTGACCCCGGCCGCGGCCAGCAGCACGTAGATCAGCAGGTTATGGAACTGGCGCGCCAGGCGCCACAGCGGATGCACCGGAGGCACCTCGGCCAGCCGGTTCGGGCCATGCTCGGCCAGGCGCCGCCGCGCTTCCTCAGGCGTCAGGCCCTCGAAGCCCGTGCGCTGGCCCTGCAGGACCTCCTCGGCGGGCTGGGCATGCCAGTCGGACACCGGTCCCATCGACTCAGCGCGCGAGGTAGCCGCCATCGACCGCGTAGTAAGCGCCCGTCACGAAGGAGGCGCGGTCGCAACTGAGCCACACCACCAGCTCGGCCACCTCCTCGGGCTGCCCCAGGCGCCCCACCGCGTGCAGGCTGACGAGCTGTTGCTGGGTGGCCGGGTCGGACTCCAGGCCCGCGATCATCGGCGTGTGGATGAAGGCCGGCCCCACGGCGTTGATGCGCAGGCCCTGGGCGCTGTACTCGAGGGCGGCCGTCTTGGTGAGCCCCACGACGCCGTGCTTGGCGGCCACATAGGCCGGTGCCCCGGCAAAACCCACCTGCCCGAGGATAGATGCCATGTTCACGATGGCCCCACCCCCGCTGCGCAACATGGCGGGGATCTGGTGCTTCATGCAGTAGAAGACCCCCGAGAGGTTGACCCCGATGACCTGTTGCCAGGCTTCGTCGGCATAGTCGGCCGTGGGGCCCAGTTCGCCGCCGATGCCGGCGTTGTTGCAGGCCGCATCCAGCCGGCCATAGTGCGCCAGCGTACGTTCCACGAGACGCTGGCAGTCCTCGGCGCGGCTCACGTCGGCAGGCACGAAGATGGCGTCGCCGCCTTGCTGGCGCACCAGCGACACGGTTTCCTCTGCCCCCGCCACGTTCACGTCGGAAACGACGACCTTGGCCCCCTCGCGGGCATAGGCCAGCGCGATGGCGCGGCCGATGCCGGACGAGGCGCCGGTCACGAGCGAGACTTTTCCTTGCAGCATGGGGAGTCCTCCTTGATGACGAGGCCCGTGACGGGCCGGACGGGATCAAGGCGATGACACCACGGGGGGCCGGAAGAGTCCTTGTCTCAGGTCAAACCGCAAGACGGAACCTTCCTGGGAACGACCAACGAGCGGCTTGGCGTCGGTCAAGGTCTCGTGAGACTCAACCCGAGGCCAGCAGGCGGCGGATATCCTGCGTGAGCAGCTCCGCGCCGATGCCGTGACGCGCGTACAGCCGGACCCGGCCCTGGGCGTCGAAAACGTACAGGCCCGCCGAGTGGTCCATGGTGTAGCTGTCAGGGGTCTTGCCCGGCACCTTGTTGTAGTAGACCTTGAACTCGCGCGCCACTGCAGCCGTCTGCTCGGGTGAGCCTCGCAGTGCCACGAAGCTCGGGTCGAAGGCCTGCACATAAGGCCCGATCACCTCGGGCGTGTCGCGCTCGGGATCCACGGTGATGAAGATGCCCTGCAGCTTGTCGCCATCGGCGCCAAGGGCCTGCTTGACCTGGGCGAGTTCCACCATCGCCGTCGGGCAGACGTCCGGGCATTGCGTGAAGCCAAAGAAGATCACGACGATCTTGCCCTGGAAGTCGGCCATCGTGCGCTCGCGGCCGTGGGCATCGACCAGCGCAAAGTTGCGTGCGTACTGGGCGCCCGTGATGTCGATGCCGTTGAACTTCGCACCCGGCTCGAACAGGGCCTTCATGCGGTCGCAGCCGGCGAGCACCAGGGCGGCGCTGCCCAGCAGCAGCGATCGTCGGGACGTCATAGCCAGGCTCCGAGGTAGTGGTCCAGCAGCAGCGCGGCGAACAGCAGCGACAGGTGGAGGATGGAAAAGCGGAAGGTGCGGCGCGCCAGCTGGTCGGAGTAATCGCGCCACAGGCGCCAGGCGTAGGCAATGAAGACACCCCCCAGACCGATGGCGGCCACCAGGTAGATCCAGCCGCTCATGCCATAGACGAAGGGCAGCAGCGTCCCCGAGAACAGCATGAGCGTGTAGAGAAAGACGTGGAAGCGGGTCAGCTCAGCACCATGGGTGACCGGCAGCATGGGCAGGCCGGCCTTGCGATAGTCCTCTGCACGGTACAGCGCCAGCGCCCAGAAGTGCGGCGGCGTCCACAGGAAGATGATGAGGCACAGCATCAATGCCTCCGGGCCGACCTCGCCGCGCATGGCGGCCCATCCCAGCACCGGCGGCATCGCCCCCGAGGCGCCGCCGATGACGATGTTCTGCGGCGTCAGCGGCTTGAGCACCACGGTGTAGATCACCGCATAGCCCACGAAGGTGCCGAAGGTCAGCCCTGCCGTCAGCGGATTCACGGCCACATACAGCAAGGCCATCCCCGCACTGCACAGCAGCGCCGAGAACAGCAGGGTCTGGGTGTTGGTCAGCTCACCCTTGGCCGTGGGCCGCCAAGCGGTGCGCTGCATGCGTGCGTCGATATGCTGCTCGACGAGGCAGTTGAAGGCAGCCGCCGCCCCGGCCACCAGCCAGATGCCCACCGTGGCCGCCAGGGCCACGCGCCAGTCAGGCAAACCCGGGACGGCCAGCAGCATGCCGATCACGGCGCAGAAGACAATGAGCTGCACCACGCGCGGCTTGGTCAGCGCGTAGAACTGCGAAAACCGCGAAGGCGGCGCAGCGGGAGTGGCAAGGATTCCGGACATGGAGGCAGGTTTCACGATTCTAGGAGGCCGCCCGGCCGCGGGCCGGCGCCAGCACATCGGCGGCTGGATGTGCCGCGGCCACGCGCCGACGCGCCAAGTGGGCCTGGGTCAGCAAGGCGGTGAGTACCATGACGAGGCCGGCCGCCCCTGCGGTGTGGGCCAGCGCTGCCACCAAGGGCCAGCCCAGCACCACGTTGCTCAGCCCGCTGGCGAACTGCCAGAACGCGCCGCCCAGCAACCATCCGGCGTAGCGCCGGTGCGCGAGGCCGCGCTGCCACAGCAGGACGGCGTAGCCTACCAGCGCGGCAAGCACGACGTAGGCAGCGAGCCGGTGGGTGTAGTGGATCGCCGTGAGTGCGTCAAAGCTCAGGTATCCCCCCTCGCGGCGTTCGCCCAGCGGGCGGGCAATCTGGAAACCCTGCTGGAAATCCATGGCCGGCCACCATTGGCCATGGCAGGTGGGGAAATCGGGGCAGGCCAGCACGGCGTAGTTGGTGCTGACCCATCCGCCCAAGGCGATCTGGACCCACAGCAGCGCGAACAACGCCCAGGCGAGACGATGAAGGCCGGGGCTGAGGACCAGCTGCCGAGCGCGATAGACCTGATGCTGTGCCGTCAGCAGCGCCAGCAGGAAGAGCCCCCCGAGGAGGTGAGCCGTCACGATGGCTGGATAAAGCTTCATGGTCACCGTGAGCGCGCCGAAAGCTCCCTGGACGCACACCCACACCAGCGTGGCCGTGGCCCACCAGGGCGACAGGGCGAGTCGCTTGCGCTCCATCCAGCTCGTAATGGCCATCACCATGATCAGCACACCCACGCCCGTGGCCAGGTAGCGGTGGATCATCTCGATCCAGGCCTTCTTGTGGGTGACCGGGCCGGTGGGCATGGCCGTCTCGGCCGCCGTGATCTCCGCCCGCGCTCCCACCGGGCTGGCCGCGCCGTAACAGCCCGGCCAGTCCGGACACCCCAGGCCCGAGTCGGTCAATCGCGTGAAGGCGCCGAACACCACCAGGTCGAAGGTGAGAAAAAGCGTCAGCGCCGTCAGCGCCGCCAGACGCACGCTGGGGGCTGCATGCCGGTTGCGCAGCCACACCCAGGCCAGCGGGCCCAGGGCGATGACGATGCCCAGCAGTGCCAGGCGCGCGATGGGCGTCAGGTCGTAAAGCGCTTGGGTTTCCATGGCGATGCCCGTCTCAGCGCCCGGCCTTGTCCCAGTGGCGGGACGCATTGAGCAGGCGCCCCAGGTCCCGCTTGACCTTGGAAGGGTCGGCATCGGCGGGAAAGCGCATCATCCAGTTGCCCAGGGGATCGACGATGTACAGATGCGCCCCGATCGTCTGGCCAGTCTCCGGCTCCAGCCAGGCGGCCACCTCCTCCTGGGAGGCGCGCAGCACTTGGGCGCCCGCGATACCCTTCAGCAGCGCGGGTTGGATGGGGGCGCTGTCGGTCACGAGCCAGACCTTGTCGATGCGTTCGCGGTCCTTGCCGGTCATCTCGCGCAACTGGCGCTGCAGGTAGAGGTTGCGCTCGCAGACCGTGTCGCAGGCACCGCTCCCGACCACGACGATCAACCACTGATGGCGCAGGCTCTCGGTCGGCACCGTCTGGCCTTGCAAATCCTGCAGGCTCAGGGCGGGCAAGGGGCGCTGAGGATCGATCAGCTGACCGTAGTTGCTCCGGCCCTCGGGGCGGATCACGTAATACGTGAGGTAAGAGGCGATCACCGGGGCCGCACACACCAGGAGCACCAGGATCATCTTGATCCTTCCCAGGCGCACACGCGCCTGGCCATCCACGGCCGGACTGGGCATGCTGTGCACCGTGAAGCTCAGGGGCTCAGGTGCTGCGGCGTCGCCAGGGACGGAGGACTTGGAACCAGACATACAAACCTGCCATCAGTGCACACAGCGCGAACCACTGGAACGCATAGCCGTAGTGCTTGTGAACATCCACCGAGGGTTCGGGCCACTGCCGCAGCAGGCCGTCCGCGGCACCGGTGCTCGCGGGCTCGGTCTGGACGAGGGTCACCGGCCACACCGGCCGGCGGACTTCTTGCGCGAATTGCGCCAAGTCGAGATTTTGCCGAATTACGCCGGTCTCCAGCGGTGCGAACTGATAGAGCTTGGCCGGTGGCGGGGCTATTCGGCCGGCCACCGTCACCGTCTCCTCGAAAGGCGTGGGAATGTCGGGCACCCGACTGCGGTCGGAGACATCGCGGGCCACCCAGCCCCGTTGGACCACCAGCACCTCCTCGCGCCCTTCGATCTGCAGGCCCGTGAGCACGAAGAAGCCTGGCTGGGGCCCTTGCATCTGCCGGTTGTCCAGCAACACCGTATGGCCGGCCAGCCATCGCCCTCGGACGATGGCGGGACGGTGCAACCATGTCACATCGGCATCTTCTGGCATCGTCGATTCGTGCAGGCTCAACGTGGGCCGGACCGCCTGGGTCCGCAGCGCCATCTGCAGCGACTCCTTCTGGGCCGCTCGATCCAACTGCCAACGCCCCAGGGAGGCCGTCACGCCCATGCCGAGCAACGTCGCAGCGAGAACCACCCAGGTCCGCCAGCGGGCCTGATCCATGGTCTCAGCCATGGGTTCCGGCCCGGCGCATAATGCAGCGCATGAAAATCTTCATCGTCGCAGCGTTCGTGCTCATCCTGGCCAGCCTGGCCTCGGCCCTGGTGTTCATGATGAAAGATGGCCGTGACGGAAAACCCAAGACCAACAACATGGTGCGTTCGCTCGGCCTGCGCGTGGGGCTGTCCATCCTGCTGTTCATCTGCATCCTGGTCGCCTATCAACTGGGCTGGATCCAGCCGACCGGTGTACCGGTGGTGCGCTAACGCCCCCTGACCCCTGCTCATCAAGCGCCAACGCCGCTGCACGGCAGCGGCGTTGAAAAGGGTCGGGCCGTCTTACGAAACAGACGGCACCAGGTCACATCCAGTAGACGATGACGTAAAGCCCCAGCCAGACCACATCGACGAAGTGCCAGTACCAGGCCGCTCCCTCGAAACCGAAATGGCGCTCCGGGGTGAAGTGGCCCTTGTGCAGACGCAGCGTGATGAACAGCAGCATCAGCATGCCCACGAAAACGTGGAAGCCGTGGAAGCCGGTCAGCATGAAGAAGGTGGACCCGTAGATGCCCGAAGACAGCTTCAGGTTCAGGTCCCGGTAGGCATGCAGGTACTCGTAGCCCTGCACGAACAGGAAGACCAGGCCAAGAATCACCGTCATCCACATGAAAGCGATGGTCTTGGCGCGATGACCCTCCCGAAGAGCGTGGTGGGCGATCGTCAGCGTCACGCCGGAGGTGAGCAGCAAGGCGGTGTTGATCGTCGGCAAAGGCCAGGGCCCCATGGTCTGGAAGGGCTCGACGATGCCCGCCGGCGAGGCCGTGGCGCCAGGCGCCGAACTGGGCCAAAGCGCCTTGAAGTCGGGCCACAGGATCTGGTGGTCGAGGTTGGCCAGCATCGGCACAGAGTGCACACGGGCCCAATAGAGGGCACCGAAGAAGGCCGCAAAGAACATCACCTCCGAGAAGATGAACCAGCTCATGCTCCAGCGGAAGGACACGTCGATGCGATCGCTGTACAGGCCGTTTTCGCTCTCGCGGATGGCGTCGCCGAACCACTGGAACAGGACCACGGCCCACCACAGCAGACCAAAGAGCAGCGAGTAGGCGCCCCAGCCGTGGCCGTTGATCCACTGACCCGCCCCCAGGATCACGAAGAACAGGCCGATGGCGGCCATGACCGGATGCCGCGAGGGTCCGGGAACGAAGTAATAAGGCGTCTGGCCCTGATGTGTCGCTGCCGACATGATTTCTCCTAAGAACTCTTCTCGATCCTTGGCTCCGTACAGGACGGAGCGTGTTCAATCTTCATCAATACCCGGCAGCCACTCCACTGCCGATCACCCAGTTCACCAACATGACCAAGCCCACGACAAAGAGCGCTGCCAGAGCGAGGCCCACGATCACCACATGCACTGGATTCAGCTTGCTCACATCCTCTGCGTGATCGGCCGCACGGCGCACGCCGAAGAAGGACCACGACACCGCCTTGACGGTCTGCCACAGCGAGCCGCGCCGCTGCACGGCCTCGCGCAAATCCGCTCCAGGCCGGTGCGAAACGCTCATGACCGTGGCTCCTGGGCCGGTGCAGCCGACTGGAAGCCTGCCGGCGCTGCGGGCACACGCCCCCCCACCTCGAAGAAGGTGTAAGAGAGCGTGATGGTCGTCACGTCACGCGGCAGCTTGGGGTCGATCACGAACACCACCGGCCATTCCTTGGACTCACCCGGCTGCAGCATGTACTCGTTGAAGCAGAAGCACTCCAGCTTGTTGAAATGGGCCGTGGCCTGCTTGGGCGCATAGCTCGGGATCGCCTGCGCGGCCATGGTGCGGTTCTGCACGTTACGGAATTCGTACATGACCGTGGCCATCTCGCCGGGGTGCACGGTGATCGAGCGCATGGCCGGCTTGAAATCCCACGGCCCCCGGGCATTCGCATCAAATTCGACCGTGATGGTGCGCGAGGTATCGACCTGCGTGTTCACGGCCGTGGCGCGGTGCGACGCATTGCCCGGCACCAGCCGCTCGCTCAGCGACAGGACGTTGATGCCCAGCGCATCGCAGATGGCCTGGTACATCGGCACCAGGGCGTAGCCGAAGCCGAACATCGCCACCGTGACGACCAGCAGCTTGCCCACCATGCGCCGGTTGTCGCGGCGGATGGCTTGGCGGCCGGATTCGTTGGGGCTCGTCATGCGCTCAACCACCGAAATAGGTCATGCGCACGATGAAGCCCACGAAGAAGGCCGCGACGATGCTCGCCAGGACCAGGCCCAGGCGGACGTTTCGCTTGCGCTGCTCGGGGGTCATCGTGACACTCCGTTCCTGCCAGAGGCTCAGCCCACCACCCGCGTGGCGGCGGCGTTGAGCTTGGGCGGGTTCTCAAAGGTATGGAACGGGGCCGGGGACGGCACCTCCCACTCCAGACCCTCGGCGCCCTGCCCATCGGCATCGTTCCAGGGGCGCTGCGGTGCCTTCTCGCCCTTGCCCTGCATGGCAGGCAGCACGACGAACAGGAAGAAATAGACCTGCATCAGACCGAAGCCGAAGGCGCCCACCGAGGCGATCGCGTTGAAGTCAGCGAACTGCATGGGGTAGTCGGCATAGCGACGCGGCATGCCGGCCAGACCCAGGAAGTGCATCGGGAAGAAGGTGATGTTGAAGAAGATGAGCGAGCCCCAGAAATGGATCTTGCCGCGCGTCTCGGAATACATCACGCCGGTCCACTTGGGCGCCCAGTAGTAGTAGCCGGCAAACAGCGCGTACAGCGAGCCCGCCACCAGCACGTAGTGGAAGTGGGCCACGACGTAGTAGGTGTCCTGCAGCTGGATGTCGATCGGCGCCACCGACAGGATCAGGCCGGTGAAGCCCCCCATCGTGAACACGAAGATGAAGCCGACCGCGAACAGCATGGGCGTCTCGAAGGTCATTGAACCGCGCCACATGGTCGCAATCCAGTTGAAGATCTTCACGCCCGTGGGGACGGCGATCAGCATGGTCGCGTACATGAAGAAGAGCTGGCCGGTCACCGGCATGCCCGTCGTGAACATGTGGTGGGCCCACACGATGAACGACAGGATGGCGATCGATGCCGTGGCGTAGACCATCGAGGTGTAGCCGAACAGGCGCTTGCGGGCAAACGCCGGCACGATGTGGCTGATGATCCCGAAGGCCGGCAGGATCATGATGTAGACCTCGGGGTGGCCGAAGAACCAGAAGATGTGCTGATACATCACTGGGTCGCCGCCGCCGGCCGGGTTGAAGAAGGCCGTGCCGAAATGGCGGTCGGTCAGGGTCATCGTGATGGCGCCGGCCAGCACGGGCATCACCGCGATCAGCAGGTAGGCGGTGATCAGCCAGGTCCAGGCGAACATCGGCATCTTCATCAGCGTCATGCCCGGGGCGCGCATGTTGAGGATGGTCACGATGATGTTGATCGAGCCCATGATGGAGCTGGCGCCCAGGATGTGCATCGCGAAGATCGCGGCGTCCATCGAGGGTCCCATCTGCAGCGTGAGCGGGGCGTACAGCGTCCAGCCTGCGGCCGGTGCGCCGCCAGGCATGAAGAACGAAGCCACCAGGATGATGGCCGCGGGGATCATCAGCCAGAAGCTGAAGTTGTTCATCCGCGCGAAGGCCATGTCGGACGCGCCGATCTGCAGCGGGATCATCCAGTTCGCGAAGCCCACGAAGGCCGGCATGATGGCGCCGAACACCATGATCAGGCCGTGCATCGTGGTGAGCTGGTTGAAGAGCTCAGGGTTCACCACCTGCAGGCCAGGCTGGAAGAGTTCCGCGCGGATCAGCAGCGCAAGCACGCCGCCGACCATCAGCATCGCGAAGCTGAACAGCAGGTAGAGGGTGCCGATGTCCTTGTGGTTGGTGGCAAACACCCAGCGGCGCCAGCCATGGGGGTGGTCATGGGCATGGTCGTCGTGGGCGTGGCCGCCCGCTGCATGACCGTGGTTATCGAGAACGGCGCTCATGTTTCGTCGGTCCTTTCTTCAACTGCTCAGCGGGCGGCGGTGATTTCGGCTGGCTGCACCAGCGTGCCGGCCTTGTTCGACCAGCTGTTCTTCACATAGGTGATCACCGCGGCGATCTCGGTGTCGCTCAACTGCCTCCAGGCCGGCATCGCACCGTTGCCCGCGCCGTTGAGGAGGATGCCGATCTGCTTGCTCTTGTCAGCATCCAGCACGATGGGGGAACCATCGAGCGCCTTGATCGGGCCGGCACCCGAGCCGTCGGCCTTGTGGCAGGCCGCGCAGTTGGCGGCGTAGACCTTCTCGCCACGGGCCACGAGGTCGGCCAGTTCCCACACCTTGGTCGGGTCGTCGGCCTTGGCCTGCATGAGCTTCTGCTGCTCCTCGACCCACTTCGTGTATTCCTCGTCGGTCACGACCTTGACGTGGATGGGCATGTAGGCGTGCTCCTTGCCGCACAGCTCGGCGCATTGGCCGTAGTAGTCGCCGGTCTTTTCGGCGCGGAACCAGGTGTCGCGCACGAAGCCGGGAATGGCATCCTGCTTGACACCGAAGGCCGGCACCATCCAGGCGTGGATCACGTCGTTGGCCGTCGTGATCACGCGGATCTTCTTGTTGACCGGCACGACCAGAGGGTTGTCCACCTTGAGCAGGTAGTCGTCACCAGCGGGCTGACCCGCATCGGACATCTGACGATGGGTGGCATCGAGCGTGGACAGGAACGAAACCCCCGCCCCCTCGCCGTTGATGTAGTCGTAGCCCCACTTCCACTGATAGCCGGTGGCCTTGACGGTGATGTCGGCGTTGGTGGTGTCCTTCATGGCCACCACCACCTTGGTGGCCGGCAAGGCCATGCCGATCACGATCAGGAAGGGCACGACGGTCCAGATGATCTCGACCGTGGTGCTCTCGTGGAAGCTGGCCGACTTGGCACCCAGCGACTTGCGGTGCTTCAGGATGGAGTAGAACATCACCGCAAAGACGCCGACGAAGATCACCAGGCAGATGATCAGCATCATCCAGTGCAGGAAGTGCTGCTCCTCGGCAATGCGCGTGACGGGCGGATGCAGGTTGAGCTGGTTAACGGCCGGGCCGCCGGGCAGGTTGTTGACGGAGGCCAGTGCTGCCGAGGAGGCCAGCCAGCCCCCCAGGCCGAGGCCCACACGTCCTGCCTGCTGCCAAAGAGCTTTCATGATCTTCATCGTGGTCATCTCAGTTTCCAAACCCCAGCTCATCCCTGCCCGTACGGGCCGCGCAGGGCTGCGCGCAATTCCTCGGCAAGTTGGGCGCGGTGCTGCGCACGCACATGTCGGCCAACGATCACCTCCCGCCCTGAGGCGGCCAGTTCGATCAGCGCAGTGGCCCCGCCGCTCTGGCCGATGCGCACATGCGCCGCATCGAAAGTGACGCGGCTCACGCGCCCGGCCACTTCCTGCTCGACTTCGACCCGACCACCGTCGATCACGATGCTTTCGCGATCGAGGGCATGTCGTGCGTACATCCACAGCGCCAACCCCACGCCGGCCATCTCGAGCCAGGCAAACGGCAACACCAGCCGGGCTCCCATGACCCAGAATCCCAGTCCGATGCCGAATGACACCACGCACAAGGCCGCATACATGCACAGCAGCTGTCGTGGTGTGAGGCAGCAGTTGCGTTTGAGGATCCAGCGGGCCCCGGTGTCGTCGGCAATGGCCGGCCCCTGAGGGGACCGGCGATTGCGAGGACTCCATGTCGAGGTGACCGCCGCCATAGGTGCTACTGCTCCACTCACCTGGTTCGGTGATGCGCCCGCGCACCAAGTCGCGATGGCACCTGCCCAACCAAACCTCGAGAGTTTAACTTACCGCAAAGACCCCTCACAACGGCGCTTGAGGACGATCAATGCGAGTGCGTGCGAATGACGTGCCCCGGCCGGCCTTCATGGGTCACCCGCGGCCCGGCGGAGGCGTACGGCGAACCATCGTTCGCATGTCGTCCAGGGATACGCTCGCCTGGCTGGCCACCCGCACGCGAGGCACAGGCTTGAAGGCATGCCCGTAGACGATTTCGAAGCTCAGCGCCCAGCGACCATCCTCGCGCCTGGGCAGGCGGCGCAGCCACTGGTCGCGCCATCGTGGGGTTCGCAGCCCGGCAAAGCGTTGCGGGTGGAGGTTGCGCCCCAGTTCGCGCAGTTCCGACAGCATGCGATGCGCATCGTCCCAGGTCAGCGTGAGCGTTTCCATGTCCATCACGGGATCGGCGAAACCGGCGTGCACCAACATGTCCCCCAGGTCATGCATGTCGACGAAATCCACACCGATGGGGCCATGACCTTGATCCGCAAACAAGGTGCGCAGTTCGCGCAAGGTGTCGGGCCCGAAGCAGGAAAACATCACGAATCCCTCGACGGCCAGGGCCCGGTGCCAGCGCAGCAGCACCTGCGTCGGGTCGACTGCCCAGTGCAGCATCATGTTGGACCACAGCAGTTGGGCCTCGCCCGCCGGTACAGCCTCCTCCACCCAGGCCGGCGATGGCCGCCAGAGCCGTGTCCACCAGGGTGAAGGTGCAGACGGGCTCGCACGTGCCGGTTCCACGGCCCGGATGCTGGCACGCGGGCAGGCCTGGCGCAGCACGGCGCCGCCGCCGCCGCGCTGGGCCCACCAGTCGAGAACCTGCGACGGAGGCTGCTTCACGATGGACAGGCGTTGCGCCATGCGTCGAGCCACCTCGCCGTGCAGCCAAGGCACACCGGTTTGCCGCCGCAGGAGCGATCGAAGGGCCGTTTCGTCCAGGGCCCGGCGGTGGGGCGACGTCGAGGGAGCAGCGGGTTCGGACATGCGCGGCAGTATATTGAGCCCCCATGTCCTTCTCCCGCCTGGTACTTGCTGCCGAACGCGTTGGCCGGTTGCTGCCCAGCCAATGTGCCGTCTGCCAGACCTGGCAGGACAGGCGCCTGTGCCTGCAGTGCCTGCAAAGGCACGGCCGCGACACGACACGCTGCGTGTCCTGCGCCATCGAGGTGCCACCAGGACAGAGCCGCTGCGGCCGCTGCATCGCTCATCCCCCGTCGTTCGTCCACACCGTGGCCGTCTGGACACATGCCTACCCTTGGCAGGGCTTGGTCGAGCACCTCAAGTTCCGCGACGGACTGGACCTGGCCGACACCCTGGCGAGGCATCTGGCCGAAGCCGTGTCGCGGGCGCGGCACCCTGCGGTGGATCTGGTCGTCCCGGTGCCCCTCTCGGTGGCACGCCTGCGCCAGCGGGGCTACAACCAGGCCTGGGAACTGGCGTGGCGCGCTGCGCGGATCATCGGTTCGGTTGCGCGCCATGACCTCGTGCACCGCCAGCGTGACACGGACACGCAGGTGGGGCTGGACTTTGCAGCACGCCAGCGCAACCTGCGCGGTGCGTTCGCCATCCCACGCGACGCGTGCGCACTGTTGCATGGTCGCCATGTGGCCGTCGTGGACGATGTGATGACCACGGGGGCCACGGCGGGCGCCGTGGCCGAAGCCTTGCGCGGCGCGGGGGCCCGGTCGGTGCAGGCCTGGGTGCTCACACGCACCCCGGCAGACTGAGGGAGTGCGCCCTGGACGACAATGCCGGCATGTTCCACATCGTCCTGGTCGAGCCCGAGATCCCGCCCAACACCGGCAACGTCATTCGACTCGCCGCCAACACCGGGTGCAGCCTCCACCTCATCGAACCCCTGGGCTTTTCGATGGAAGACCGGCTGATGCGCCGAGCCGGACTGGACTACCACGAGTACGCCACGGTCCAGCGCCATGCCCACTGGGACGCCTTCCTCGATCGCGCGGGGCCGCCCCCAGAGCGTCTCTTCGCGTTCACGACGCGGGGCAGCCACCTGCTGGGCGAGCAGCGCTGGCAGGCCGGCGACTGGCTGGTGTTCGGCTGCGAGACGAGGGGGCTGGATGCCGCCCTGCTCGAGCGTTTCCCGACGTCGCAGCGCGTGCGCCTGCCGATGCGGCCAGGCCAGCGCAGCCTGAACCTGAGCAACGCGGTCGCCGTGGCGGTGTTCGACGCCTGGCGGCAACTCGGCTATGAAGGCGGTGGCTGACCGGCCTGCGGCCCTCACTCGGGCTGGACACCTGCAGCCTGGATCACACGGCCCCAGCTCTCGCGCTCGCTGCGCATGAGGTTGGCCAAGGCCTGCGGTGCCGTCCCGGCCGCGCTGAAGTACTGGCCGAGCATCCTGGTGCGCACCTCGTCGCTCTTGATGATGCGCACGAGCTCGCTCGACACCCGGTCGATGACGGGCTTGGGCGTGCCCGCCGGCGCCAGCACGGCCTGCCAGGAGATGGCCTCGAAGCCGGCGTAGCCCAGCTCGACGAAAGTCGGCATCTCGGGCAGCGCGCTGCTGCGGCCCAGCGTGGTGACGCCCAGGGCCTTGAGCTTGCCGGCGCGCACCTGGCCCATGGCCAGGCCCGGTACCATGAAGCCGGCCTGCACCTGCCCGGCGAGGATGGCGTTCACCACGGCCGGGAAACCCTGGTAGGGCACATGCACGAGGTCGATGCCTGCGCGGGTCTTGAAGAGTTCCATGGCCAGGTGCGAGGCACTGCCGTTGCCCACCGACCCGTAGTTGAGCTTGCCGGGCTGGGCCTTGGCCACCCGCACGAAATCGGCCAGCGTCTCCACGCCCAGCTTCGGGTCGACCACCAGCACATTGGGACTCGTGGCGACCAGACTCACCGGCGCCAGCTCCTTCACCGGGTCGTAGGGCAGGCTCTTGCTGAGCATGGGGGCCGTCACCAGCGGGCCCTGGATGGTGAACAGGAAGGTGTAGCCGTCCGGCGCGGCCTTGGCCACCACCCCGGTCCCGATGTTGCCGCCGGCGCCGGGTCGGTTGTCGATGACGACCGGCTGACCGAGGGCGGCTCCGAGCGGCTCGCTGACCATGCGGGCGATCAGGTCGGGTGAGGTCCCGGGTGGAAAGGGCACGACCATCCGGATGGGGCGCGCTGGCCAGGCCTGGGCCCGGGCTGGCCAGCTGCCGGCCAGCAGGCTCGCGGCGGCTGCGCCCAGGAGGTGTCGACGTTGCATGGCTTGTCTCCTTGTGGTGAAGCCTGGGCGCGGGCTCAGGCCGATGTTCTGAATTCTTCGGTGACGGCGCGCGACATCAGCAGGCGCACCGCTTCGGGTGCCGACAGGCGCGATTCGATCAGCTCGACCACCGCCGCGGCGATAGGCAGGTCCACCCCCACCTGACGGGCCCGGTCAACGACAGTGTGGGCGCTGTACACGCCTTCGGCCACGTGGCCGAGCTCCTGCAGGATCTGGGACAGGCCCTGGCCGCGTGCCAGTCGAAGCCCGACCTGACGGTTGCGAGAGAGGTCGCCCGTCGCGGTGAGCACCAGGTCGCCCAGGCCGGACAGGCCCATGAACGTCTCAGGGCGGGCGCCCAGCGCCAAGCCCAGGCGGGTCATCTCGGCCAGGCCGCGGGTGATGAGGGCGGCACGGGCGTTGAGCCCAAGCCCGAGGCCATCGCACACGCCGGTGGCGATGGCCAGCACGTTCTTCACGGCCCCCCCCACCTCGACGCCCACCGGGTCGGCCGACGGGTAGATGCGCAGGGCTTCGCCATGGAAGGCTTCCACGGCGGCCTCACGCAGGGCCTGATCGGCACTGGCCGCCACCAGGGCGGTGGGCTGCGACCGGGCCACCTCCTGCGCGAAGCTCGGCCCCGAGAGCACGCCCACGCGGGCCTGCGGGCAGACCTCGCGCGCCACCTCGTGGCCCAGCAGGCCGGTGCCGGCCTCGAAGCCCTTGCACAACCACCAGGCGCGCGCATCGCCTGGCAGTCGCGACAACATCTCGCGCAGTGCCGCCATGGGCGTGGCGATCACGATGAGGCCGTCGCGGGCATGGGCCAGGGCGGCATCGAAATCGGCTGTGAGCTCCAAGCCGGAGGGGAAGCCGGCATCCGGCAGATAGCGCGCGTTGCGACGCTCGGCGGCCAACTCGCCGGCCTGGGCGGCATCGCGTGTCCACAGCAGCGTGGGATGGCGCTGCGCCACGCTGATGGCCAGCGCCGTGCCCCAGGCGCCGGCACCGAGGATGCTGAGGTTCAGGGGCATCCAGGCACCCCTGCGCTCAGGCGCTGGTGATGATGGGCGAGCCGCCGCCGTTGCCCTGGGCCTGCGCCTGCTGGGCTTCGTACATGGCCTGGAAGTTCACTTCGGCCAGATGCACCGGCGGGAAGCCTGCCCGGGTGATGGTGTCGGCCACCACGGCGCGCAGATAGGGGTAGACGATCTGCGGGCAGGCAATGCCGATGATGGGGTTGACCTGCTCTTCGGGGATGTTGCGGATCTCGAAGATGCCGGCTTCCTTGGCCTCGACCAGGAAGAGCGTCTTGTCCTGGATCTTGGTGTGCACGGTGGCGACCACCGCCACCTCGAAGATGCCTTCGGCCACCGGCTGCGCCTCGATGCCGAGATTGATCTCCACCTGGGGCTGCTCCTGCTCGAGCAGGATCTGCGGCGAGTTGGGCTGCTCGAGCGAGAGGTCCTTCAGGTAGACGCGCTGAATCTGGAACACGGGGTTTTGGTCTTGCTCGGCCATGATGGAAATCGTCCTCAGGAAGTGAAAAGCCCGCAACCGCCGATGGGTGCGGGCTGCAGAACAGGGATTATGGCCGAGGCTGACGGCGCGGCCAGCGTCGGCAAGTCAGGCGCCAGCGTCGCCGCGCAGCAGAGGCTCGAGGCCGCCGCGCTGATCCAGCGCGTAGAGATCGTCGCAGCCGCCGACGTGTGTGTCGCCGATGAAGATCTGCGGCACGGTGCGCCGCCCGGTGAGCTCCATCATGCGCATGCGCAGCTCCGGCTGCAAATCCACCCGGATTTCCTCGATCTGCTGGACGCCGCGCTGGGTCAGCAGCTGCTTGGCCCGCTGGCAATAAGGGCACACCTGCGTGGTGTACATCGTCACGGTGGGCACAGGGCTCTCCCTCAGCTGGACTTCTCGACCGGCAGGTTGGCCTCACGCCAGCCCGCCATGCCACCCGCCAGGACATGGGTGTTCTGGAAGCCGGCTTTACGCAGCGTAGCGGCAGCGCGGGAAGCGCGTGCACCGGTGGGGCAAACCACGATCAGCGGCAGGGCCTTGTTGGAGGGCAGTTGCGGGCTCGACTCGACCTGGCCGAAGGGGATGTTCCTCGCATCCTTGATATGCCCCTTGGCGAATTCGTCCGGTTCGCACACGTCGATGACCACACCCTTTTCGCGGTTGATCAGGCGCACCGCCTCGCTGGGGCTGACGGCGCTGCCCGCCGCACCCCGGGTGACCAGCGGCCACACCAGCATGCCGCCCGACACGAAGGCCGCAAGGATGAGGATCCAGTTGTTGATGAAGAAGTCCACGGCGTCGTCTGCCCTTCGGTTCGTTGGCGGCAGAAGGCCGCACACGGTTGCAACGGGGGCGGATTATAGAATTCGCGGTTTGCCACGGGGCGCCCGGCCCACCCGATACCGACCGCGAGGAGATCCGCCGCATGTACAAGCTCGTGCTCATCCGCCATGGAGAGTCCACCTGGAACCTGGAGAACCGCTTCACCGGCTGGACGGACGTGGAGCTGACCCCCACCGGCGTCGAGCAGGCCCGGCAGGCCGGCCGCTTGCTCAAGGAAGCGGGCTACGACTTCGACGTGGCCCACACCTCGGTGCTCAAGCGCGCGATCTGGACGCTGTGGCATGTGCTCGACCAGATGGACCGCACCTGGCTGCCGGTGGTGAACTCCTGGCGCCTCAACGAGCGCCACTACGGTGCGCTGCAAGGCCTGAACAAGGCCGACATGGCCAAGCAGTACGGTGATGAGCAGGTGCTCGTCTGGCGCCGCAGCTACGACACCCCGCCGCCCGCCCTGGAAGCCTCCGACCCGCGTGGCCAGCGTGGCGATGTGCGCTATGCCAAGCTCCGGCCCGAGGAGATCCCGCTCACCGAATGCCTGAAGGACACGGTGGCCCGCGTGCTGCCCTATTGGAACGAGACGCTCGCCCCGGCCATCCGCTCAGGCCAGCGCCTGGTGATCGCGGCGCACGGCAACAGCATCCGCGCCCTGGTGAAATACCTCGACAACATCTCCGACAGCGACATCGTCGGCGTGAACATCCCCAATGGCATCCCGCTGGTGTATGAACTCGATGCCGGGTTGAAGCCCATCAAGAGCTACTACCTGGGTGATGCGGAAGCCGCCGCCAAGGCGGCCGCAGCGGTGGCCAATCAGGGCAAGGCCTGACCTGCCCGCTCAGGCGGCCAGCGCCTCTTCGATCAGGCCGCGCACACGCTGGGCGAGCGCGCGGCGATCGAGGTGGCGTGTGCCCTGCGCCTCGACCAGGGTGACCGTGACCCGCAGCCCGTTGGCGCAGGCCACCCACCACAGCGACTGCACCAGCGTGGTGTCGCCCACATAGGCCACGGCCGCGCTGATCGGATCGCTGTGGTCGCTGTAGCGCAGCGCGATGGGTTGCACCGGGATCTCGGTGGCAATCGCCGCCTGCAGGATGTTGGCGTGAAAGGGCAACAGCTCGTGGCCGGTGCCGGTCGTGCCCTCGGGGAAGACGGCCACGGTGTCGCCGGCCTGCAGGGCTTCGGCCACCTGGTGCACGACGCGCAGCGCGTCGCGTCGCTTCTCGCGCTCCAGGTAGAGGGTGTCGGCCGCCGACACGAGCCGATGCAGCACCGGCCAGCGCCTCACCTCGGCCTTGGAGACAAAGCGTGCCGGCGCCGTGGCATTGATGGCCACGATGTCCAGCCACGAGATGTGGTTGGCGACGAACAGCTTGGCGCCGGGCCTCGGCGTGCCCTGCACCACCAGCGTGATGCCCAGGTGGTTCAGCAGCGAGCGGGACCACCACAGCACCCGTTCACGCCGACCGGCGGCGTCCAGCGTGCCGAAACGCCACCAGACGATCGCCAGCCCGTGCAGCACGTGCACGAGCACCCGGGTGAGGCGCCAGCAGGCACGCAGGGAGCGTAGCATCCTCAGGCGGCGACGGACTCGGCGGCCGCCTCGTAAGCCACCTGACCGGCTACCACGGTGTAGCGCACGCGGCCGGGCAGTTCGTAGCCGCTGAAGGGCGTGTGCTTGCCCTGGCTGCGCAAGGCCGCCGGGTGGACCGACCAGTTGGCCTGCGGGTCAAAGACACAAAGGTCGGCCACGCCCCCTTCCACGAGGCGTCCGGTGCTGGAGGCGAGCGAGCCCAGGGCCTCCCCCAGCACACGCACCGGCTCGCTGGTGAGCACGGCCAGCGGGCGCATCAGGCCCACGCCGCTTTCCTGCCCCCATTTCAGGGCGAGGCTGAGCAGCAGTTCCAGACCGGTGGCGCCGGGCTCGGCCTCACCGAACGGCAGGGTCTTCTGGTCGTCGTCCACCGGGGTGTGGTCGCTCACCAGGGCATCGATGGTGCCGTCGGCCAGGGCCTCGCGGATGGCGTCGCGGTCGCGCTGCTGGCGCAGCGGCGGGGTCAGGCGCATGTCGGCATTGAAATAGCCGATGTCCACGTCCGTGAGGTGAAGCTGGTTCACGCTCACATCACAGGTGACCGGCAGGCCTTCGTCCTTGGCGGCGCGCACCAGCGCGATGCCCGCCGCGCTGCTCAGGCGGCACAGGTGCACGCGCGCGCCGGTGACACGCACCAGCTCGAAGAGGGTGTGCAACGCGATGGTTTCGGCGATCACCGGCACGCCGGACAGGCCCAGGCGCGTGGCCACCGGGCCGCTGGCCGCCACGCCCTTGCCCAGGTAGGCATCCTGGGGGCGCAGCCAGACGGTGTAGCCGAAGGTGGCGGCATATTGCAGGGCGCGCTGAAGGATGAGGGTGTCGGCCAGGGCCACCTCGGCCTGCGAAAACCCCACACAGCCGGCCTCGGTGAGCTCGGCCATCTCGGTGAGCGTGGTGCCGGCAAGCTGGCGCGTGAGCGCGCCCAACGGGTAGACGCGCGCCTGGTTGAGGTTGCGGGCGCGGAACTTGAGCATCTCCACCAATCCAGGCTCGTCCAGCGGCGGGTCGGTGTCGGGCGGGCAGACGAGGCTCGTGACGCCACCGGCCACGGCCGCGGCCATCTCGCTCTCCAGCATGCCCTCGTGTTCATGACCCGGCTCGCGCAGGCGCGCGGCCAGATCGACCAAGCCCGGCGCCACGATGAGGCCGCGCGCGTCGAGGGTGCGGTTGGGGTGGAAGTCCGGGCTCACGGACCCCAGCGCCACGATGCGGCCCGCGGCAATGGCCACGTCGCCCAGGCGGTCGGTGTTGCTGGCCGGATCGAGCAGCCGGCCGTTCTTGATCAGGATCTTCATGCTTCGTTTCCGGCAATGATGGACATCACGGCCATGCGCACGGCGATGCCGAAGGTCACCTGCGGCAGGATCACGCTCTGGCTGCCATCGGCCACGGCGGAGTCGATCTCGACGCCGCGGTTGATCGGGCCGGGATGCATCACGATGGCGTCGGGCGCGGCCCAGGCCAGCTTGTCAGGCGTGAGGCCGAAGCTCTTGAAGAATTCGCCAGCGCTGGGCAGCATCGCGCCGCTCATGCGTTCGTTCTGCAGGCGCAGCATGATCACCACGTCCGCGCCCTTGAGTCCTTCCTTGAGGTCGTGGCACACGCGCACGCCCATCTCGCGCAGGTCGCCGGGCACCAGGGTCTTGGGGCCCACCGCACGTATCTCGGGAACACCGAGGATGGACAAGGCATGAATGTCCGATCGTGCCACGCGCGAATGCACGATGTCACCGACGATGGCCACCGTGAGCTTGGTGAAGTCCTTCTTGTAGTGCCGGATGGTGTACATGTCCAGCAGGCCCTGCGTGGGGTGGGCATGGCGCCCGTCGCCGGCATTCACCACATGCACATGCGGCGCACAGTGCTGGGCGATGAGATAAGGCGCCCCCGACTCGCTGTGGCGCACGACGAACATGTCGGCATGCATCGCGCTGAGGTTGGCGATGGTGTCCAGAAGGCTTTCGCCCTTGGCGGTGGACGAGCGCGCGATGTCGAGGTTGATGACATCGGCCGACAACCGCTTGGCCGCGATCTCGAAGGTGGTGCGCGTGCGCGTGCTGTTCTCGAAGAAGAGGTTGAAGACGCTCTTGCCACGCAGCAGGGGCACCTTCTTGACCTCGCGTTCGTTGACGCTGAGGAAGGTGCCCGCAGTGTCGAGGATGTGGTGGATGACGTCGCGCGGCAGGCCCTCGATGGACAGCAGGTGGACCAGCTCGCCGTTCTTGTTCAGCTGCGGATTGCGTTTGTAGAGCATGGGGTCGGTGGGCTCAAAGCTGCGCGGTCTGGATGTCGAAGCTGAAGTGGCCGGCCTCGTTGCGGGCCAGGCGCAGGCGCTGCGTGGCAGGCAACGTCACACGGGCCGCCGAAAACGCAGGCTGGATGGGCAGTTCGCGCCCGCCGCGGTCCACCAGCACCGCCAGCGTCACGCTGGCGGGGCGACCGAAGTCAAAGAGTTCGTTGAGCACGGCGCGGGTGGTGCGGCCGGTGAAGAGCACGTCGTCGATCAGCACGATGTGGCGGTCCTTCACCTCGAAGGGCAGCCGGGTGTGGTCGGCCGCACCGGACAGGCCGCGGGAGCCGAAGTCGTCGCGGTGCAAGGCGCTGGAGATCACGCCGTGCTCGCCCGGCAGGCCGAGGTCGTGCTGCAGGCGCTCGGCCAGCCAGGCGCCGCCCGACCACACGCCCACCAGCACGGCGTCGGCGCGCAGCAGCGGGCGCACGCCTTGCTTGAGTTCCAGGTAGAGCGCCTCGGCGTCGAGATGCAGGGTTGTCATGCGGTGGTCTTTCGTGATGCGCGCAGGAACTGCTCGAGGATGAGGCAGGCCGCTGCCGCGTCGGCATCGCGGGCGCCCTCGGCCAGGGCCTCGGTGGTGGTGTAGCGTTCGTCCACTTCGTGGACGGGCAGGCCGAAACGTCCGTGCAGCTGGCGCGCGAAGCGGCGCGCGCGGCGCGTGTTCTCGTGCTCGGCGCCGTCGGGGTGGAAGGGCACGCCCACCACCAGGGCGTCGGGCTGCCACTCGCGGATCAGACGCCCCAGGGCTTCGAAACGCGCCTCCCCCTCGACCGCCACGGTGCGCAGCGGTTCGGCCGTCTCCAGCAGCGCATTGCCGCTGGCCACGCCCACCCGCTTCATCCCGTAGTCGAAGGCCAGGAAGCGCTGGGGCGGCTCAGGCATGGCCGGCCTCGCCGGTGAGCATGCCCGGATCGATGCCCAGCAGCGACAGGGCGCGCTCGTAGCGGTCCTGCACGGGCGTGTCGAAGATGATGGAGGGTTCGGCGTTCACGGTGATCCAGCCGTTGCGGCTGATCTCGTCTTCCAGCTGGCCGGCGCTCCATCCGCTGTAGCCCAGGGTGACCAGCACCTTCCGGGGGCCGGCGCCGTGAGACAGGGCTTCGAGCACGTCCTTGCTGGTCGTCATCTCCAGCCCGCCGGGGATGCGCAGCGAGGAGTTGTAGTGCCCGCCATCGTCGCCCAGCGGCTCGTGCAGCACAAAGCCTCGCTCGGTCTGGACCGGCCCGCCGAAATACACCGGCTGCTCGGCCAGGTCTTCGCGATCCAGCGTGAGATCGACCTTCTCGAACAGGTTCTTCAGCTTGATGTCGATGGGCTTGTTGATCACAAGTCCCAGGGCGCCCTTCTCGGTGTGCTCGCACAAGTAGACCACCGCACCGGCAAAGGTGTCGTCGGCCATGCCGGGCATGGCGATGAGGAACTGGTTGGTGAGATCGATGGAATGCGGGGCGGCCATGGCAGGAATTCTATTCCTCTGCCAACATCCCGCCCCATGGACAAGCCCCTCGACACCGCGCTCGTCTGGTTCCGCCGGGACCTGCGGGCCCAAGACCATGCTGCGCTCTACCACGCACTGCGCTCCGCCCGGCGGGTCTGGTGCGCGTTTGTCTTCGACACTGACATCCTGGGCCCACTGCCCCGTGCCGACCGCCGGGTGGAGTTCATCCGCGACAGCCTGGTGGACCTGGACGCCCAAGTGCGCGCCCTGGGGCAGGCGCACGGACAGGCCCATGCCGGCCTGATCGTCCGCCATGGGGTGGCTGCCACCGAAATCGTCGCGCTGGCCCGGCAGCTCAGGGTGCAGGCAGTCTATGCCAACCGCGACTATGAGCCGGCTGCCGTCGAGCGGGACGCGCGGGTCCGCGGCGAATTGGCCCATGCAGGCATTGCCTGGCACCCTTCCAAAGACCAGGTCGTCTTCGAGACCGACGAGGTGATGACCGCAGCCGGCACGCCCTATGGCGTCTTCACACCCTACAAGAACGCCTGGCTGAAGAAGCTCTCGGCCTTCTACGTGCAGGCCTATCCGGTGGCGCGTCATGCGTCCGCGCTGGCCGCTCTGCCTGAAGACCTGCGCGAAGGGGTGCCCTCGCTGGCCACGATCGGCTTTGAGGCGGCAGGCCTGCACGACCTGCCCATCCCCACCGGCAGCACGGGCGCACGCGCCCTGCTCGAGGATTTCCTGGAGCGCATCGACGGCTACCACGAGTCACGCGACTTCCCGGCCGTCAAGGGGCCGAGCTATCTGTCGGTCCACCTGCGCTTCGGCACCGTGTCGATCCGTGAACTGGCCCGATCGGCCTGGGACCGCATGCGTGCGGGATCGCGCGGCGCCGAGGTGTGGCTGAGCGAACTGGTCTGGCGCGACTTCTACCACCAGATCCTGCACCACCACCCTCATGTGACCCAGCGTGCCTTCCGCCCGGAGTACGACCGCATCCGCTGGGAGCACGGCAAGACGGCCCAGGCTCACTTTCAGGCCTGGTGCGAGGGGCGGACGGGCTATCCGCTGGTGGATGCCGCGATGGCCCAGCTGAACCAGACCGGCTACATGCACAACCGCCTGCGCATGGTGACGGCCAGCTTCCTGGTGAAGGACCTGGGCGTCGACTGGCGCTGGGGCGAACGCTACTTCGCCGAGAAGCTCAACGATTTCGATCTGGCGGCCAACAACGGTGGCTGGCAGTGGGCGGCCTCGACAGGCTGCGATGCGCAGCCCTGGTTCCGCATCTTCAACCCGGTCACACAGAGCGAGAAGTTCGACCCGTCGGGCAAGTTCATTCGCCGCTACCTGCCCCAGTTGGCCGGGCTGCCCGACGCAGCGGTGCACGCCCCCTGGAAGGCCCGGCCGGTGGACCTGGCCGCCGCAGGCTTGACGCTGGGCCAGGACTATCCCGAACCTATTGTTCAGCACGAGGCGGCACGTGAGCGCACGCTGGCGCGCTATGCCGTGGTGAAAGAGGCCCGCTGAGGAGGCGCGTCAGAACAGCTCGACGTCGCCGACCTTGTCGTCCTGCCGCAGTTTGCCCTCGCGCACGAGGGCCTCATGGCTGCATACGCGGTTGCGTCCGTTCTGCTTGGCGTAGTAAACCGCGCGGTCGGCCCGTTCGAAGGCGCCACTGGGGGCGTCCCCCGGCAGCACCTGAGTGAAGCCGACACTGGCCGTCACATGGCCAACCTGGGGGAAGGCATAGGTTTCCATGTTGGCGCGCAAGCGTTCAAAGGCATGGGCAGCGTCGGCCTCGTCCGAGCAACGCAGCAAGACAACGAACTCTTCGCCGCCGAAACGGTAGAGCCGGTCCTGGAACCGGAAGGTGCTGCGCAGGATGCGGGCCACCAGCAGCAGCACTTCGTCGCCGATCAGGTGGCCGAAGCGATCATTCACCTGCTTGAAATGATCGATGTCGACCACGCCCAGCCAGTGCCGTACCGGGCCCACGCCGCCATGACGCCGACCCCCTTCACCCTCACCAGCCAGGGCCATGCCTTCATGGGCCGTCTTCAGGAAGGCTTCGTCGAAGGTCTTGCGGTTGAGCAGGCCCGTCAGCGTGTCGCGTTCGCTGTAGTCGAGCAGTCCGTGAAAATTGCGGTAGATGCGCAGGATGCTGCACACCGTGCGCTTCATGCCGGACGTGAGCTTCTCCGACGACTGGACCTCGACCACCCCGAGGGCATCCCCCTCCGCCACCAGAGGAAAGACCGTGGTGGTCAGGGTTTCGGGATCGCTCTCGTCGGCCGAAGGCACGACGATCACCGATTGGGTGCGCAGGCTTTCGTCCAGATAGGGCAGGCTGCCGCGGCCCGGCAGGGTCTCAAACCCCACCCAGGGCGGGTCGGACACTGCGGTGGGCTGGCCCATGCTCAGACGCGCTCGCAGCAGCCAGCGCTGTTCGCCCTCCTCGCCCACCAGCTTGTAGACCGCCACACCCCAGGGCGTGAGCAGGTCCATCAGGGCATGGGCCAGCGTCACGTCCAGCAAGTCCCGATCCCGGTAGCCCGTGAGGGCTGCCAGGTGATCGATGGCCGTGGGGACAGGCTTGCTCATGGCGATGCGGCGCAACCAGGGGAGTGACTGGTTCAGTGTAAGGGCAGCATCTCAGCGCCCTGAGCCACATAACGGCCGATCAAGGCCAGCAATTCCTCTTCGCTATAGGGTTTGCCCAGGTAGTGGTTGACCCCGAGCTCCACGGCGTAATCGCGATGTTTTTGCGCGATGCGCGACGTGATCATGATCACCGGCAGGTCGGCCAGGCGGCTGTCGGCGCGGATGTTGCGCACCAGGTCGAAGCCATCCATGCGTGGCATCTCGATGTCGCTGAGCACCACGGACGGACGTTCCTCGGCCAGGCGCTCCAGCGCCTCGAGGCCGTCCTTGGCCAGGGCCACCCTGTAGCCTTCCCGCGCCAGCAGACGCTGGGTCACTCGGCGCACGGTGAGGGAGTCGTCCACCACGAGGATCAGGGGCGTGGCGGGCTCGTCGGCCGCGGCACGCTCCTGCGCCGCCACTTCGGCCAGGCGGGCGGCTTCGGCCGCCGGGTGCAAGGCCGCCGCCGTCAAGGCGCGAGCGGCTTCGCCGTACACCGTCGCCAGGGCCACCGGGTTGTAGATGAGGGCGACCGCGCCGGAAGCCAGCAGCGTCATCCCCGCCAGACCCGGCAGACGGGACAGCTGGGGCCCAAGGTTCTTCACCACCACTTCCTGGGTGCCCAGGACCTCGTCGACGTGCAGCGCCACACGCTGCTGGGCGCTGCGCACGACGATCACGGGCAGTGTGCGACCACTTTCGAGACCCCGGCCGCTGGATTGCAGCAAGGCCCCCATCCAGAAGAAGGGCAGCATCTGGTCGCCCAGAAGATAGACCCCGGTTTCATAGGCGCGGTTGACCTCGTCGGCGCTGGCACGGCGCACGATCTCGATCAGGCTGGCCGGCACGCCGACGGTGACATTGCCGCAGCGCAACATCACGATCTGCGTGACCGCCGTGGTCAAGGGCAGCACCAGCTTGAAGCTGGTGCCCTGGCCCGCAGCCGTGGCCGTCTCGATGCGTCCACCCATGGCGTTCACGTCAGAGCGGACCACGTCCATTCCCACGCCTCGTCCCGCCAGCTCGGTGACCGACTCGGCCGTAGAGAAACCGGGCGTGAAGATGAGGTTGGCGAGATCGTCGTTGCTGGGCTGCTCGCCCGGCTGGATGAGCCCCATGGCCAGCCCGCGTTCGCGGATGCGCGCGAGGTTCAATCCCGCACCATCGTCACGGAACTCGATGGCCACTTCGTTGCCCTCCTGATGGAGGGCCACGACGATGGTTCCCGCCGGCTCCTTGCCGAGCGCAGCACGCTGCTCCGGCGGCTCGATGCCGTGGGTGACGCAGTTGCGCAGCAGGTGTTCGAAAGCCGCGGTCATCCTGTCGAGCACACCGCGGTCCACTTCGATCGCACCGCCGACGATGTCCAGGCGCACCTGCTTGCCCGTTTCCTTGGCCGCCAGCCGTACGACGCGGTACAGGCGCTCGGACAGGCCCTCGAACTCCACCATGCGCGTGCGCAGCAGGTCGTCCTGCAGGTCGCGCGTCAGGCGAGCCTGAGCCGCCAGTTCATCCTCGGTCGTCTCCAGCGTGCGCTGCAGGGCGCGCTGCACGGTAGCCACGTCGTTCACCGACTCGGCCATCATGCGGGTGATTTCCTGGAAGCGAGTGAAACGGTCGAACTCCAGCGGATCGAAGGACTGGCCCTCTGCTTTGGCCGCTTCCATGCGCGAAGCCATCTGGGTTTCCGCCTGCAGCTCGATGTCGCGCAACTGCTGGCGCAGACGCTCGAGGTTGTCGGTCAGGTCGGTGAGCGATCCCTTGATCTGGCCCACTTCCGACTCCAGCCGCGCACGGGTGATGCTCACCTCGCCGGCCTGGTTGACCAGCCGGTCGAGCAGCTGGGGGCGCACCCGGACGGCGGCCTGGCTGGCCTGCACGGTGGTGCGCAACGTGGGTTGCTGGACGACGCCACCTGCAGAAGGGTGTGTGAAGCGCGACCAGTCGATGACCGCGTCGGCCGCAGGAGCCATCGACTCGGCCGCCGGCTCGGCGGCTGCGATCTCCATGTCGGAGGGGGTCACGCTCCCCGGCTGCGGGACAGGCACGGGGGCAGTCTCAGGCTCGACGACTGGCAGGTCGACATGCTCCATCAGCGGCATGCGAGAGGACGGCGCCTCCAGCACCGCGGCATCGTCCGGGCGCGCCTGCACGGCAGCCGTGGCATCTGCATAGGCCTGGGCGTCCCGGTTGCGCAGAGCTTCGAACACGGCCGTGATCACGTCCACGCGGGATTCCAGCGGCTCGACGTCCTCGGCGACCACATCACCGCGCGCCAGCAGGCGCTCGATCGAAGTTTCCAGGCGATGGGCCAGTTCGCCCAGGCGCATGGCGCCCGCGAGACGGGCACCGCCCTTGAAGGTGTGCAGCGTGCGCATGCAGGCATTGCCGGCCCGGGCATCACCCGGCTGACGCAACCATTCGCGCAACTCACCCGCCAGCTGGGGCAGCAGTTCCAGCGCCTCTTCCTCGAAGATGGGGAAAAGGTCAACATCGACCGCATCGATCGCATCGATGTCGTCGTCGATGTCCAGGCCTTCCCCGGGCAATCCCGTCACATGGGTCACGCCCACCGCCGCCGGCTGCAGGGCAGGCAGTTCGCGCAGCGCGCTGCGGCCCAGGTCGGGCAGGGGCGCGAGCGCTGAAGGCGGGCTGTCGATCGGCACGGCCCGCAACGGCTCGGCATCCCTCGGGGCCGGCGACGGGGGCTCGACGGCGGGCTCCTCGATCTCGAGGACAGGGTCTGGCACGAGAACGTCGATCGGGTCCTCCGGCTCGGGCTGGGCGTTCAAGGCCTCGAGTTGGCGGGCAGAGTGAACCTCATGGGCATCGAGCCGGGCCAGCAGCTCCGGGGACGGCTCCTTCAGGAAACCGGCGGCGAACTGGTGCAACAGGCGGCGGACCTCATCGGCCACATCCACGAAGAGACGCGCTTCGTCCGGATCCCCGCGGCCGATGGACTGCGAACGCATCAGCGCGTGCTCGAGACGGCGGGCGAGCTGGGACAGGTCGCTGAAACCCACAGTGGCCGAACTGCCGGCCAGCGAATGGGCATGAGCCACTGCAGCCTCCCCCACCGGCCGGTCGAGCTCGAGGGCCCACTCGGCCAACTCGGTGCTCAGGCGGCGGGACAGCTCGTCGGCTTCGGTCAGGTAGATGTTGAACAGCGGAATGCCGATGCGCAGGTGGCCGACCACCTTCACTTGGTCGCTCACCGGTTCGGCCGGCGCATCGCCCGCAGCGACGCTGCGCACCGGCAGGGGGACGACGTTGTCCGGCAGCGCAGGTGCTGCCTCGATCACCTCGCCCGCATCGAGATCGAGGCTGAGATCGCCGAAGTCGATCACGGCCTCGGCCGCAGGCAGTTCGTCTTGCGCCACGGGCGGCGGTGCGACCGGCTCGGCGGACGGCACGGGCGCAGCGGCGTCTTCAAAAGCCGACAGGTCCAGCGTGAAGGCCGGCAGGTCGATCGGAGCCGGCGTCGTTGGGGACGGCGCCTCGACAGCCGGCAGCTCGGCGGGCATCGACACGGCGGTCGGTGCACCCGGTGCATGCACGGCCATGCGCCGGCCCTCGATGCGCATCGCATCGGCCGCAGCACGCACCGGCGCGCTGTGGTGCGTCGGATGGGCGCGTGCAGCGATTTCGCCGATCCAGGCGGCAAGGTAGTCCAGCACTTCGCCGGTGAAGGCCATCAGATCTTCGCTGGCCGGCTTCTGGTCGGCCAGCCAAGTGTTGTAAAGCTGCTCGCACGCCCAGGCGGCTTCGCCGAAGTCGTTCAGGCCGACCATGCGCGAACTGCCCTTGAGGGTGTGGAAGGAGCGGCGGACCGTGGTGAGTTGCTCGATGTCGTCGGGCGCGCGCGTCAGAAGATCCAGTGCTGCGCCGGCCGTGGCCATCACCTCCTGGGCTTCCTCCAGGAAGATCGCCCGCATCTCGTCGTCATCTTCGAGGCCGGAATGCGTGGCGGGAACAGGCGCCGGGGCCACGGGCTCGGGCGCGAGAGTCGCCGCGTCGGAGGCGGTGGACACGAAATCGGCCACGGCCTGCACGACCTGCTCGCGCACCGACTGCACATCGGCCTCGCCACGGTGGGCCTGCTCGATGGCCGTCTGTACCTGCTGAAGCGGCTGGGCCAGCAAGGGTTGATCGGCCACGACGATCTCGTCGGACAGACGCTGCAGCTCGGCCGACAGGGCTTCCAGCGGCAGGTCCTCGCGCTCGACCTGCTCCGCCAGCGCCTGGGCCTTCTCGATCAGCCGGGGCTCAACGAGGGTGACCGGCGGGGCAGGCGGTTCAGCCGAGCGGCCCATGACCGGGCGCAGTTCTCCGCGCTGGGCGTCGAAGGTGAACAGCGACTTCGCCATCTGCGGCTGATAGCTCAGCATGTCGATGAGGAAGCCCAGGGCGCCCAGGTTGCCCGCCAGGCGCTCGAACGTTGCAGCCGCCGCAGAGGACTGGGGATCGACCTCGGTGACCAACAGGTCGTCGACCACGTCGCGCATGCGCAGGACGGCCTGCGAAGCCTGGTCCATGCCCAGCACGGAGAGCACGCCGCGCATGGCCGCCAGCTGGCCCGGCACAGGCGCGAGGACCGTGCGGTCTGCGGGGTTGCGGAAGAACAGGTCGATCTGCTTTTCGGCTTCGCTCAGAGAGGCTCGCAACTCCTGGACCACGCTGCCCATGGTCTGGCGATCGGAGACCCGACGGTAAAGGTCTTCCATCCAGGATTCGAGCGGCTGGGCGGCGTGGCCCTGGCGCACCGACTCGATGCGTTCGGACAACCGGTTGCTGCGCTCGGCCAGTTGCGGGTCGTCGAAGTCGGCATCTTCCAGCGAGGCTTCCAGGTAGAGCACGCTGGTGGCCACCTCCATGGCCAGCGGGGCCGGGGGCGGGCTGGCGGTTTCCACCGTCTGGGAAACCGAGCGCAGCAGCGCCTCGGCCAGCGCCTCGCCGGCCGGGTAGATTTTGCGCAACGAGTCGCCCACCAGGCTGAACTGTTCGTTCAAGCCCTGCAGGCGGTGCATCTCGCCGCCGGCAACACCCGACCAGGCATCCTTGGCCGCGGCGACGCGCTTGCGCGCCTGCACCAGCAGGGAGGGATCGAAGCGACCGAGATGGGAGACTTCGTAGTTGACGGGTTCATGCGACTCGAGGCGGTAGGCACTGCGCACCGCCTGCACGCGTGGAGCCTGTGCGCCATCCGGTCGACACTGCGAACAGAAAAAGAGCAGGTCCTGGGCAAGGCGTTCCGAGATCGCCGATTCGCCGCGCTCGATCATGCCGAACTGGGCGAGGATGCGCGAGGCCACCCGCTTGCTGTAGACGTCCACGGGGAGCAAGCCCTCGGCGAGAGCCTCGAAGAATGCTGCTGCAAGCCTCCAGAAGGTGCGCGCGTGCAGATGCGACGCGCTGGCGCCCAGGCCGCCGCACAGATCGCTCATGCGACGGGCCGTGCGAGCGGTCGACTGGTTGCGCATCAGGGCCAGCAGCGCACGCTCCAGTTCGCCGCGCGTGTGGGCATCTGCAGAACGAGGCGCCGTCCCCAGGGTGTCGGCCACCTCGGTCCAATGCCAGTCCACAGGCCACAGATCGGCTGGATGGACACGATCGGCCCCAGCCAGTTCCTGAACCACCCGGTACTGTGGAAACAGCGAGACCGACGACACCTTGCGCCCGGCCAGCAACCGGGCGAGGTAGTCCAGCAGGCCAAAGGACGCTTTCTCGATGGCCTCGACCGCCGCGGCGTCGAGCTTCTGCGGCTTCTGGATGTATCGTTGCACCGCCGCTTCGCTGGCACGCAGCACGCTCGCCGCGGAGGGCATGCCGACCAGTTCCAGCGCACCAACACCCTGGTGGAGTTGCTGGCGGGCCGTGCGCAGCACGGAAGGGTCGACGGCATCCACGTCCGAATCCGCTGCGCTCTCCGCCTCCTTCAGGAAACGGCGCAAAGCCTTGTGGGCATTGTCGAGCGACTTGCGCAGCTCTTCCTGGACCCACGCCAGGGAACTCAGGTCGTCGCTCGTCAGGCTGTCACGCTTGCTGTCCATCCACTGCCCCCCAAGGCATCTTCATTCCATGTACTCAGTCTTTCGCCTCCCACCGCCAGATGCAACCACATCCAGCGGCAGCCGTGGTTCAGCTTCGCTGAACCACTGGCTGCGCCCCCTTGAGGGGGCGCGCGAAGCGCATAGGGGGTGGTTCATCACCCGATCTTGAACCGCGACACCGACTGCTTCAGTTCCTCGGCGGTCTTGGACAGTTCGCGCACCAGCTGGGCCGTCGAGCGCGTGCCCTCACCGGTCTGCTCCGTCACCGCGAAGATGTGCTGAATGTTGCCGGCCACCACGTTGGCCGAGTCGGCTTCTCGGGACGCCTGCGCCGAGATCTGCTCAATCAGCTCGGCAAGCTGCCGCGACACGCGGTCGATCTCGCCCAGTGCCGTACCGGCGTTGTCGGACAGCTTGGCCCCTTCCACCACACCCTGCGTCGAGCGCTCCATGGCCGCCACGGCGTCGGCCGTGTCGGTCTGAATGGTCTTCACCAGCGCGGCAATCTGCTTCGTGGCGTCGCCCGAACGTTCGGCCAGTCGCTGCACTTCCTCGGCCACCACCGAGAAGCCTCGCCCGGCTTCACCTGCGGAAGCAGCCTGGATGGCGGCGTTCAGGGCCAGCACGTTCGTCTGTTCCGTAATGTCGGAAATCAGTTCGGTGATTTCACCGATCTCCTGCGACGACTCGCCCAGCCGCTTGATCCGCTTGGACGTTTCCTGGATCTGCTCGCGGATGGCGTTCATGCCGCCGATGGCGTTCTGCACGGCCTGCAGGCCCGACTCGGCAGCCTGCAGCGATTGGCGGGCCACCTGGGCTGATTGCTGCGCCTGCGCGGACACTTCGTTGATTCGGCCGGCCATCTGGAGCACGGACTCACCGGTGTCGCGGATCTCGCGCAGCTGTTCGGTGGAGGCCGCCAGCAGTTCGGTGGACGTCGCTTCCACCTGCTGCGTGGTCTCGGTCACCCGCGACACCGTGCCCTGCACCTGCGACACCAGGGTGCGCAGCTCTTCCACCGTGTAGTTCACCGAGTCGGCGATGGCGCCCGTGATGTCCTCGGTCACCGTCGCCTGTTGCGTCAGGTCGCCCTCGGCCACCGTCTGCAGTTCGTTCATCAGCCGCAAAATGGCCGCCTGGTTGGCGTCGTTGACGCGCTTGGCTTCCTGCTCCTGGCGTTCGGCTTCCAGGCGCTGCTGTTCAGCGGTCTGGGCACGGGCCCGTTCGGCCTGGAAGTACACGCGCAGCAGGCCGACGATGCCCGCCAGGGCCATCAGGATCGACACCGCCAGCATGATCATGTTGGGCACGCCGAAACCGGCCTGCGCAGACAGGCGCTCCTGCACCTGCTCCAGACCCTGGCGCAGCGCCTCGGAGTCGTCGATGATGGCCACCTGGGCTTCACGGGCCGACACCAGGCCCTGCAGGTTGCCCAGAATGGCGCCGGCCTGCGTGCGGGTCTGTTCGTACAGCTCCTGCAGGGCCTGCAGGCGTTCCTTCGTCTGCTCGTCACGCGTGGGCGGCAGGCGCAGTTCGGCGCTGCCCTCCAGCAGACCTTGGGAGATCTCTCGGAAGGAGTTCAGGTCCTTGCCCAGCAGGAACACCGCTTCGGGAGACACGCCTTCCATCGTCAGGAATTCGTTGGCGGACTTGCCGATGCGCTGGGTCAGCATCACCAGCTGGCCGGCCGCCGAGATTTCCGAGGCGGATGCGTTTTGCTGCAGCTTGAGGGAGGAGATGGTTTCGGCGATCTCCAGCAGGTCAGCCGACTGGCGGTTGATCGTGCGCAGGGCCTCGCCCACCTGGGTCAGGATCTGCTGCTGGCTGAGCACCACCTCGGCGTTCTTCTCGGCGCGGTCCACCAGGGGCATGATGGGCTGCAGCACGTCCTGCACCGTGGGCGACACGGCGGTGAGTTCCTCGTTGCCGTTGCGCAGACCGCGCGCGCCGCTGGCCAGCACGGTGGCGCTTTCGCGCACCTCGGGGAAGGCCTGCGGGCTGCCCACCAGGGCCTGCGACACGGACTTGGCCAGACGCTGCGACTGCATCAGCACCTGACCGGTCGTCCCCACCTGAGCCGCCACGTTGTTGGCAGCGATCTGGGAGACCACCACCACCACAAGCAGGCCCGCCACGCCCAGCACCGTGAGTGCGCCCAGGATCCGCTGCTGACGGGCCACAGCCAGGTGGCCGATGATCGGCAGGCGTGTCATGCCGTCACCGCCCTCGGCGCCGGCCTGCATGCGCGTCTCGGCGAACTCACCGGGCAATTCGGAGGGTGCCACCTCGGAAATGATGGACGAGTCCTTGCCGGGGCCGGACGAGCTCGCCGGACGGGTATCCATGGAAACCGTCCCGTTCGAGCCCGGCTGGGGCAGTTCGTTCAACGTGCGCGACGCATCGTCGAACGGCATGCCCAGCGAGTCATCGTCGGGCGCCTTCTTGCCCTTGCCGGTGATCTTGCTGATGAAACTCATATTCCCCTCTAGCTTTCTGCTCGAACGTCACTCATACCAGGCCGGTTCCGGGCAGCCCTGCCCGTCAGCCCACGATCCTCAGGAATGCCTCGTCTCTGGCCAAGGCCGCGAGGTTGAGTTCCTGCCACACACGCCCCTGGGCATCGCGCAGGCGCTGCCCGACGAACCCCGGCCGAACGGTCGCAGCCGGATCCTCTTCACGCTGAAGCTGGTCCCGGTTGCGAAGGCCCGCCAATCGCTCGACCAGCAAGGCACAGTTGATTTCCAAAGAAGGATTGAGCGCGACAAGCCGCAACTGGTCGCGCAGGCTGTCCGTCGTGTTCAGGTTGGCGGGCTTCAGGCCAAGGAACGCCCCCAGGTCCACTACGCCATGCAGGCCACCCCGCAGGTTGGCCACCCCCAGAAACCACGCCGAGGTGTGGGGGACGCTCACGCATGAAGAAAACGGAAATATCTCGCCGGCTTCTTGCAGCGGCAGCAGGAAACGCTGACCGGCAGCCTCCACTGCCAGCCAGCTTGCCGTGCGCGCCTCGGTACGAGCTGCCTGCAAACGCTCCGCCAATCGGCTTTGCAGTTCACGCAGCGCTTCTTTGTTCGCCATTGTGCTTGCCTGTTATTGCAGGGGTGTGATCCGGCAGGCCTGTGCTCCCGTGCCTGGTCCGTCTCGTCAGTCGAAGGCGCGGATCTTGCCGATCAGTTCGTCGGCGTCCACAGGCTTGACCACGTAGTCGCGTGCACCCTGCCGCATGCCCCAGACCTTGTCGGTTTCCTGGTTCTTGCTCGTGCACATGATCACCGGCACGTCGGCGAAGTTGGGGTCGCGCGTGATCGCCCGGGTGAGCTGGAAGCCGTTCTGCCCGGGCATCACCACGTCCATCAGGATCAGGTCGGGCTTCTCTTCAGCCAGGCGGCGCCAGGCTTCCTCGCCATTCTCGGCGGTACGCACACTGTAGCCGCGCTTGGTCAGCAGTTCCGACAGATGGTGCAGCTCGGTCTTCGAGTCGTCGACCAACAGGATTCTCTTGATTGGCATGATTTCCTACCTCACTCGATCAGGACCTGCCGCAAGGCAGATCCCGGCAAACGGGATGCAATGAGAAAGGGCGCCGGCTCGGGCGCCCATCAACGCTTATGCGGCTCGGCGATGCTGTTCCACGGCCTGTAGCAACTGGTCTTTGGTGAAGGGCTTGGTCAGGTAGTCCTGAGACCCCACCATGCGCCCGCGCGCCTTGTCGAACAGGCCATCCTTGGAAGACAGCATGATGACGGGCACGCCCGAAAACTTCGGGTTGCGCTTGATGATGGCGCAGGTCTGGTAGCCATCAAGCCGCGGCATCAGGATGTCGCAGAAGATCAGATGGGGCTCGTGGTCGTTGACCTTGGCCAGCGCATCGAAACCGTCTTCGGCCAGCACGACCTCGTAGCCGCCTTGCTTGAGGAAGATCTCAGCGCTGCGGCGGATGGTGTTGCTGTCGTCGATGACAAGCACCTTGGTGGCCGCATCGGACGGCATTTGACTGATCGAAGCAGCGGTGTCGCTCACTGAAGCCCTCTCCTCAACGACTTGAAATGACCGTCCCGCGCCGGTTGCGCTAGATCTGCACCATTTCGAAGTCTTCCTTGCGAGCGCCGCACTCGGGGCAGACCCAGTTCATCGGCACATCGGCCCAGGCGGTGCCCGGGGCGATACCGTGTTCAGGGTCGCCGGCGGCCTCGTCGTAGATCCATCCGCAAATCAGGCACATCCAGGTTCGAGACTCGCTCACTTTGTATCAGTTTCACTACAATGATGCGAGGCATTGTAGCCTTGTGAACACACGAAACCGCGAGGGTTTGTGCGAACTTACACGCGATTGTTCATGTGAAGTTCAGTTGTAACCACCCTCCTCCCACCGCACCGGCTCACCTCCATGTCCCCAACCTCACCCGACCCGGCCCCGGCCTCCGACGCTTCGGACGATGCCGGCGCACCGCCGTGCGTCATGAGTTTCAACGCCAACGACCCCAGCGGGGCCGGCGGCCTCGGTGGTGATGTCGCCACCTTGTGCGCCATGGGCGCCCATCCGCTGCCGGTGGTCACCGCCATCTTGCTGCGCGACACCGCCGAAGTCTTCGACCACCACGTGCTCGACGACGAGGCCGTGGTCGAACAGGCCCGCAGCATCCTCGAGGATGCGCCGATCGCGGCCTGGAAGGTCGGCTTCCTCGGCAGTGCCGAAACCATCGGCGCCGTGGCCGAGGTGCTGTCCGACTATCCCGACGTCCCGCTCGTGGCCTACCTGCCCGGCCTGTCATGGATGGAGGAGTCGGCCCACGAGGCCTACCACGAGGCCTTCCGCGAGCTGGTGCTGCCGCAGGCCGAGGTGCTGGTGGGCAACCACAAGACCCTCACCGACTTCCTGCTGCCCGACTGGGACGCCGACCGGCCCGCCTCGCCACGTGAACTGGCGGTGGCTGCTGCCGAGCACGGCACGCGCTTCGTGCTGGTGACGGGCATGCAGTTGCCCGACCAGTTCATCGACAACGTGCTGGCCACGGCCGAAGGCCCGGTCAGCGGCGAACGCTTCGAGCGCTTCGAGGCCGGCTTCGTGGGCGCGGGCGAAACCCTGTCGGCGGCGCTGGCGGCGATGCTGGCCAACGGCGCCCAGGTGCCCGATGCGGCAGCCGAGGCCCTCGCCTTCCTCGACCAGGCGCTGGATGCGGGCTTTCGCCCCGGCATGGGCAGCGTGGTGCCTGACCGCTTCTTCTGGGCCCTGCCGCCGGCCGAAGGTGAAGACGGTGCGGCCAACGACGCCAACGGCGACGATACGCCCGACCCCCGCCACATCCACTGACCCGAGCACCGCATGGCCACCAACGCCCAACTCTTCGAACGCGCCCAGCAGGTCATCCCCGGCGGCGTGAACTCGCCCGTGCGCGCCTTCCGAGCCGTGGGCGGCACGCCCCGCTTCATCGCGCGCGCCGAAGGCGCTTACCTGCACGACGCCGAAGGCCGTCGCTACATCGACTACATCGGCTCCTGGGGCCCGATGATCCTGGGCCACGGCCACCCCGCCGTGGTGGACGCCGTGCAGCGGGCCGTGCGCGAGGGCTTCTCTTTCGGCGCGCCCACCGAGCGCGAGATCGAGCTGGCCGAGGCCATCCTGGCCCTGGTGCCCTCCATGGAGCAGGTGCGTCTGGTGAGCTCGGGCACCGAAGCCGCCATGAGCGCAATCCGACTGGCGCGCGGCGCCACCGGCCGACCCAAGCTCATCAAGTTCGAGGGGTGCTACCACGGCCATGCCGATGCGCTGCTGGTGAAGGCCGGTTCGGGACTGGCCACGTTCGGCCACCCCACCAGCGCCGGGGTGCCGCCCGAGGCCGTGCAGCACACCCTGGTGCTGGAGTACAACAACCTCGATCAGTTGGAGGCCGCCTTCGCCGAGCACGGCGCCCAGCTGGCCTGCGTGATGATCGAGCCGATCGCCGGCAACATGAACTTCGTGCGCGCCAGCGTGCCCTTCATGACGCGGCTGCGCGAGCTGTGCACGCAGCATGGTGCGCTGCTGGCCTTCGACGAGGTCATGACCGGCTTCCGGGTGGGACTGCAGGGGGCGCAGGGCCTCTACGGTCGGCTCATCCCCGGCTTCAGGCCCGATCTCAGCGTCTTCGGCAAGGTGATCGGCGGCGGCATGCCGCTGGCAGCCTTCGGCGGCCCGCGCGCCATCATGGAGCACCTCTCGCCCACGGGCCCGGTCTACCAGGCCGGCACCCTGTCGGGCAACCCGGTGGCCACCGCCTGCGGCCTGGCCACGCTGCGCGAGATCAGCCGGCCCGGCTTCTTCGAGGCCCTGTCGGCACGCACCCGTTCGCTCGTGGAGGGCCTGCAGGGCGCGGCGCGTGAGGCCGGCGTCGACCTCGCCGTCGACTGTGAAGGTGGCATGTTCGGCTTCTTCCTCGCACGCGAGCTGCCGCAGAACTACGGGCAGGTGATGGCCACCGACAAGGAAGCCTTCAACCGCTTCTTCCATGGCATGCTGGAGCGTGGCGTGTACCTCGCGCCGGCCCTGTACGAAGCCGGTTTCGTGAGTGCCGCCCACACGGCCGAGGACATCGCAGCCACGATCGACGCCGCCCGCGCCACGTTCGCCACACTCGCCTCCTGACCCTCCCGACCCTGGCCCCCGGCGCGCGCCGGGCTTCACGCATGCACATTCACATCCTCGGCATCTGCGGCACCTTCATGGGCGGGCTGGCCGCCCTCGCCCGCGAGGCAGGCCACCGCGTCACCGGCTGCGATGCCGGCGTCTATCCCCCGATGAGCGACCAGCTGCGCGAACTGGGCATCGAACTGATCGAGGGCTATGGCGCCGACCAGCTGGCCCTTCAGCCCGATGTCTGGGTGGTGGGCAACGTGGTGAGCCGCGGCAATCCGTTGATGGAAGCGCTGCTGGAGGCCGGCGTGCGCTACACCAGCGGCCCGCAGTGGCTGGCCGAGCAGGTGCTGCATGGCCGCCACGTGCTGGCCGTGGCCGGCACGCACGGCAAGACGACCACCACGTCCATGCTGGCCTGGATCCTGGAGGCCACCGGGCATCAGCCGGGCTTACTGGTGGGCGGGGTGCCGCAGAACTTCGGGGTGTCGGCCCGCCTGGGCTCGGGGCCTGCCTTCGTGATCGAGGCCGACGAGTACGACACGGCCTTCTTCGACAAGCGCAGCAAGTTCGTGCACTACCGGCCGCGCACCGCCGTGCTGAACAACCTCGAGTTCGACCATGCCGACATCTTCGATGACCTGGCGGCGATCGAACGCCAGTTCCACCACCTCGTGCGCACCGTGCCCGCGCGCGGCCGCCTGGTGGTCAATGCCCGCGAGGCCAGCCTGCAGCGCGTGCTGGACAAGGGCTGCTGGAGCGAGGTGGTGCGCTTCGGGGGGGCCGGCGGCTTCGAGGCCCTGGGCGAACCGCACGACTTCGAGGTGCGCCGCAGCGGCCAGGCCGTGGGCCAGGTGCGCTGGGAGTTGCTGGGCGAACACAACCAGTTGAACGCGCTGGCCGCCATCGCCGCGGCCGAGCACCTGGGGGTGGCCCCGCAAGCCGCAGCCGAGGCCCTGGGCACCTTTCGCAACGTGCGTCGGCGCCTGGAAGTGCGCGGGACGGCCGGCGGCGTGACCGTGTACGACGACTTCGCCCACCATCCCACCGCCATCCGCACCACGGTGGACGGCCTTCGCCGCCGCGTGGGCGCAGCCCGCATCCTGGCCGTCTTTGAACCGCGTTCGAACACGATGAAGCTGGGCACGATGAAAGCCCAGCTGCCCTGGTCACTGGAGGAAGCCGATCTGGCCTTCTGCCACAGCGGCGGGCTGGGCTGGGACGCCGCCCAGGCCCTGGCCCCGATGGGCGCCAAGGCCCAGGTGGCCGACAGCATCGACGGCGTGATCGCCCAAGTGCTGGCGGCAGCCCGCCCGGGCGACCACGTGCTGTGCATGAGCAACGGCAGCTTCGGCGGCCTGCATGGCCGCCTGCTGGAGGCGCTGGCGACGCGCTGAACGCGCGCGGGGTCAGCGGTGCTTGAACACTGCCGGCCGCTTGGCCAGGAAAGCCTCCATGCCCTCCTTCTGGTCCTCGGTGGCAAAGAGGGCGTGGAAGGCGCGACGTTCGAAGAGCAGGCCTTCGTTGAGCGGTGCCTCATAGGCCCGGTTCACACATTCCTTGGCCGCGATCAGGCTGGGCAGTGAGTAGGTGCACATGGCATCGGCCGCCGCGAAGGCTTCATCCAGCAGCCTGTCGGCCGGCACCACGCGTGACACGAGGCCGGCGCGCTCGGCCTCTGCCGCATCCATCATCCGCCCGGTGAGCGACAGGTCCATGGCCTTGGCCTTGCCCACGGCGCGCGGCAGGCGCTGAGTGCCCCCCGCCCCGGGAATGATGCCCAGCTTGATCTCGGGCTGGCCGAACTTGGCCGTGTCGGCCGCGATGATGAAGTCGCACATCATCGCCAGCTCGCAGCCTCCGCCCAGCGCGAAGCCCGAGACCGCCGCGATCACCGGCTTGCGCACGCGCTTGAGGGTTTCCCAGTTGCGGGTGATGAAATCGGACTTGTAGACCTCCATGTAGGTCCACTTCGCCATGGCCGAGATGTCGGCGCCGGCGGCAAAGGCCTTCTCGCTGCCGGTGATGACCATGCAGCCGATGGACTCGTCCGCATCGAAGGCCAGCAGCGCGGCCCCGAGCTGGTCCATCAGCGCATCGTTCAGGGCATTGAGCTGCTTGGGCCGGTGGAGGGTGATGACGCCCACTTTCAGTGCGGCCTCGCCGCGCACGTGGGTCAGGATCAGGGGTTCACTCACGGGGTTCTCCTTTCGAGACCGCCACTATACGGATCGGCGCCTGCGCGTGAAATCCGTCCGCTTGCGGAGGCGGTTGGCGCGAATTTGTAAGCGTATCCCTGGTGGCAACGGCGAAGGCCAGCCTGTAAGCTGCGGGCATCGCACAACCAGGGTGACCGATGGCTACGGTATACCGCAAAACAGAAAAGGGGCAGGCCGAGATCGCCACGCGCCAGAACCATCTGGCGATGAAACTGCGGTCCGCCCTCATCATGGTCGACGGGAAGCGCACGGATGAGGAGCTGCTGCGCATGATCCCGGGCGATGCCCACGAGCTGCTCCAGTCGCTGCTCGACCAGGGCTACATCGAGGTCATTGGCGTGACGGCCAACCGGTCGGCTCCCATGGCGTCTCGCGGGCCGGACTCCGTGGCCCCGGGTGACTCCACCCTCACGGGAGGGCCCACCGGGCCGGAGTACCTCACCTTGCGTCAGCAAGCTGCGCGCTTCGTGTCGGAGCAGCTTGGCCCCATGGGCGACGACCTCTCGATGAGGCTGGAAAAAGCCAAGAGCTGGGCTGACATCAAGCCCCTGCTGACCATGGCTCAGCGCGTGCTGCAGGACAACCGGGGCCCGACCACGGCCGAGGCCTTCCGCATCCGCTTCCTGGACCCCTACTGAGGGAGGGTGCGTCCCTGACGTTCCCTTGCCCCGCCCTGCTCAGCGCCCGAGCAGCCAGGCCTTGCGCCGTCCCTGCGTCGCCATGTCGGCCGACTCGGTCGAAGACAGTGCCACCGACCCCAGCCCTGCCGGCAGCCCGAGCTGGACTGCGAGGATCCGCTGGTCCCGTGCGACCAGGAGCGACACGCTGGCGGGTGCCGTCGCGCGCGGCAGGTAGACCGCCAGATCGTCGAGTTTGCGCAGGCGCCAGCCGTCGACAGCGAGCACCTCGTCGCCGGCCTGGAGCCCGCCTTGCTCGGCGGCACTGCCGCGCAGCACCATCTTGAGGACCACGCCGGAGGTTTCGCTCACGCGCACGCCCAGCCGCTGAGCCCACCCCGGCATCTCGCGTTGCCAGCGCACCCCCAGCCCCCGCAGCAATTCATCCAGCGGCAGGTCCTGCGTGCCGTGCACCCAGGCCTGCAGCTCCTTGCGGAAACTGCGCCCACCCACCCGCTCGAGGGCTTGTGCGAACAAGGCCTCGTCCATCGGCCCGCCGCCTGTTTCGCGCCACAGCCAGCGCATCGCCTCGTCCAGCGTGCCCCGCCCTTCGGCGCGCAGGCGCAGGTCGAGCGCCAGGGCTACCAGCGCGCCCTTGGTGTAGTAGCTGATGGTCGCGTTGACGGTGTTCTCGTCCGGGCGGTAGTACTTCACCCAGGCGTCGAAGCTGGCCTGGGCCACGCTTTGCACCTGGCGGCCCGGCAAGGTGATGGTGTTGGTGATCGTGCGCGACAGCAGCTTGAGGTAGCGGGCGTCGTCAATGAGGCCGGCGCGCCGCAGCAGCAGGTCGTCGTAGTAGGAGGTGAAGCCCTCGAAGAACCACAGCATCTGGGTGTAGTTCTCTTGGGTGTAGTCGTAGCGCGTGAACTCCGACGGGCGCAGGCGCTTGACATTCCAGGTGTGGAAATACTCGTGGCTGATCAGGCCCAGCAGCGTGACGTAGCCATCGGACAGGCTGTCGTCGCCCAGGCGCGGCAGGTCTCGCCGGCCGCAGATCAGTGCCGTGCTGACCCGGTGCTCCAGCCCCCCATAACCGTCGTCCACCACGTTGAGCAGGAAGACATAGCGAGTAAAGGGCGGCTTGCGGCGACCGTGCCAGAAGGCGATGGCCGTCTCGCAGATGCGCTGGGTGTCACGCAACAGGCGCTCGCCGTCGAAGCTGGGCGCCGCTCCTGCCACGACGAATTCGTGGTCCACCCCCTGCGCCTGGAAGCGACCGCGCCAGAAACGTCCCAGCTCCACCGGGTGATCGACCAGTTCGTCATAGCCGGCGGCCTCGTAGGCGCCTTGCCCGCGGGCATCGGTCTTGACCGCCGGCAGGGCCGTGGCCACCTCCCAGCCGCGCGGCAGGCCCCGCAGTTCGACGCGATGGGGATCGTCCTCGCGACCATGCACGCGCAGGAACACGCCGGTGCCGTTGAAGAAGCCTCGGTCGGCATCCAGGTAGGCCGCACGCACCGAGGTGTCAAAGGCATAGACCTGGTATTCGATCTCCAGCGCCGCGGTGCCGCTGCACCGGGCCTGCCAGGTGCATTTGTCGAGCTGCTGCAGCGGAACACTGCGCGTGCCCTGGCGGGCCTTCAGGTGCTGCAGGTGCCGCGCGAACTCGCGCACCAGGTAGCTGCCGGGGATCCATACCGGCAGCGAAACCGTCTGCTCGGCCTCGGGCCGGGGAATGCGCAGCACCACCCGGAAGAGGTGCGCCTGCAGGCTCAGGGGCTCGATGCGATAGCTGATCATGGTCGGTATGGAAAGAACACGGCGGATGTGGGGCCGGCCTCAGGAGGCCAGTGCCGCAAGGGCACAGCTGGCCGCCGCCACCAGGGTGAGTTGCAGCCTGAGCGGCAGCCAGGCGGCCAGCCCATAGCCAGGATAGGTCTGCCGATCGATCGCCAGGCACAGCACCAGGGCCGCCGCCAGCACCAGCAGGCCTGCCGGGGTCGGCAACCACAGCGCGGGCCAGGCGATCAGCGAGGGGATCACCCCCCACGCAAACGCCAGCGGCCGGCCCCGGAGCATGCCAAGCCCCCAGTGGATGCCGCCAAGAAAGGACAGGATCACCGCGGCATAGGTCGCCAGCACCGCAGGCGCCAGGGGAGCCGCAGGTGGCATGAAGACGGCAAGAGCCCCCCCGACAAAGGGCAGCAAGCCGGCATAGCCCAGCCAGCGAGCCCTCTCGGAAGGGCCTTCGACGGAAGCACCCGGGGTCATCTCCTGGGCCTCAGCGCGTCTTGACCTGGGCAAGTTGCTGCTCGATCTGGGCGGTGTTGAGGGCACCGGGCACGCGCGTGCCGTCTTCGAAGATCAGGGCCGGCGTGCCGTTGATGCGGTGCTTGCGCGCCAGCTCGGTGGAGCGGGCCACGGCCTTCCAGTCGCAGCTCGCCGGCGCAGCCGGCGGAGCAATGCCGCGCAGCATCAGGTCCTGCCAGGCCTTCAGGCGGTCCTTGGCGCACCAGACATCGCGCGACTTGGCTTCGGAATCGGCCCCGATGGGAATCGGGTACAGGAAGGTGTAGACGGTCACGTCCTTCACCTGCTGCACGTCGCGCTCGAAGCGCTTGCAGTAGCCGCAGTTCGGATCGGCAAACACGGCGATCTTGCGCTTGCCGTTGCCGTTCTTCATCACGATCGCGTCCCTCAGCGGCAGGCTGGCGAAATCGATGGCCGTGAGCTTGTTCACCCGCTCCTCGGTGAGGTTGCGGCGCGCCATCAGGTCGATGAGCTCACCGCGGATGAGAAAGCTGCCCTGGGCGTCGGTGTACACGATGTCGTGGCCGATGCGCACCTCGAACAGACCGGGCACCGGAGTGGCCGTCACTTCGTCGATTGCGGGCACATTGGGCATCAGCTCGGCAAAGCTCTTGCGGATCGCCGCCTCGTTCGCCAGGGCGGGCAAGGCCAGCGCCGACAGCAGCAGCGCAGCCAGGGTGGTGCGGAAAGACATCGTGGGTTCCTTCAGGAGTCGAGCGCCCGGGCGGTGAGCCAGCGCTTCAGGGGCGGCAATGCATTGACCAGACCCAGGCCACGGTTGCGGAGTTCCTTGACCGGTGTGGACGAAGTCGCAAACAGGTGGAGCAGGCCATCGGTGACCTGGCCCATGGCCCAGGTGGGTGCGCTGCGCGCACGCGCGTAGCGGCGCAGCAGGCGCTCGTCGCCGGGTGGGCGCCAGCTCTCGCGTGCGCCCAGCACCTCGGCCAGGGCCTGCACGTCGGCCAGCCCGAGATTGAGTCCCTGGCCCGCCAGCGGGTGCACCACGTGGGCGGCGTCACCCAGCAGCACCCAGCCGGCGCCACAGACCCGGTCTGCCCGGGCCAACGCCAGCGGCCAGCCCACACAGGCGCTGCGCAACTCAAGCCGGCCGGCGGCGCTGCCGGTGGCCTCGTTCAAGGCACGCTCCAGTTCGGTCGCGGGCGCCTCCATCCAGGCCTGCGCCTGGGCTTCGGGCAGCGACCAGACCAGACCATAGGAGCGACCCGCCTGCGGACGGTCGAACGGCAACAGGGCCAGCACGTCGGGCGAACGGAACCATTGCCGCGCCACGCCGCGGTGGGGCGTGTCGGTCACCAGGCGCGCCGCCAGCGCCGTCTGGCCATAGCCGTGACGCATCCATTGCACCCCGAGCTCGGCCCGCCGCGCCGAGAACCTGCCTTCGCAGATGGCTTCGAGGCTGGCGGGAACGGGATGATCCACCACCGTCACATGGGGCTGGAACCGCAGCACTTGGGCCAGCTCGTGCTCCAGCGCCGCGGCATCGACGATCCAGGCCAGCTCACGCACGCCCTGCTGCCAGGCCGAGAACTCCAGCGCCGCGCCGGGCGCATCGCCCTCCACACGCATGTCGTGCACTGGCGTGGCGGCACCGTCGGGAAGATGGGCCCAGACCTTCAGCGCCTCCAGCAAGGCCACCGAGCGAGCGTTCAAGGCGTAGGCCCGCACGTCCTCGGCCTGGGGTGTCGCAGGTGGTGCGGTGATCGCCACGCGCAGGCCCTCGCGGGCCAACGCCAGCGCCAGCGTCTTGCCGACGATACCGTGGCCCAGGATGGAAACGTCGTACGAGGTCATGACGACTCATTGTAGGGGTGGGGGCTCTATGATCCGCCCATGTCCGAAACGATGTCTTCCTGGCTCAAGCGGCTGGCCTGGGCGGTGGCAGGCTTGGCCGGCCTGGCGGTGATCGCAGCCGCCTGGCTGGTGCTGCAGTTCGACGCCGAACGCTACAAGGGCCTGGCGATCGACTGGGTGCGCGAGCACCACCAGCGCGAGCTCAAGCTCGACGGGCCGGTGAGCCTGCGCCTGCTGCCGCGGCTGGCCGTGCGCATCGAGCAGGCCTCGCTCAGCGAACAGGGGCACCCCGACACCTTCGCCAGCGTGGAGCAGGCCTCGCTCTCGGTGGCCGTGTGGCCGTTGCTGCGGGGAGCGCTCGAGGTCGATCAGGTCGGGCTGCGCAATGCCAGCGTGCGCCTGACCCGGGACAGCGAAGGTCGGCGCAACATCGATGACCTGCTGAAGAGGTCGGGCCCGCCCGAAGGCAGCCCCCCGGCGGCGAGCGAGCCGGCGGCGTCCGGGCCGCTGCGCTTCGACGTCCAGGGGGTGCTGATCGAGAACCTGCGCCTGCAGATCGACGATCGCCCCGCCGCGCTGCGCGGTGAGGTGCAGCTGCGCCGCCTGCGCACCGGGCGGCTCGCGCATCAGGTGCCCACGGATGTCGATCTCGACCTGCGTGCCGAGATGAGCGAGCCGCTGGCGCGCGTGGATGTGCAAGGCCAGTCTCGCGTGCAGTTCGACCTGGACACCGCCTCGGCAGCCCTGCGCGAGATGGCCCTGAGCGTGCGCGGGGACGCCGCCGGCCTGAGCGGCATCGAGGCGCGACTGAGCGGCATGCTGGCCTACGACGGCACCCAGCGCGCCGTGCAGGCCGAGGGCCTGCGGCTGACCCTGCGGGCCACCCAGGGCAAGATGCAGATCCAGGATGGAAGTCTGGACATCCAGCGCTTTGGCTTCGAGCCCGAGCGCAAGTCGCTCGTCGTCGATGCGATGGCCTTGCGCCTGAAGGCACAGATCGACACCCAGGCCATGGCCCTCGAACTCGACTGGCCCTCGTTGCGGGTCGCCGGCGAAGCGATCGAAGGGGGTCCGCTGCAGGGCCGGCTCTCGGCCACCGGTCCCACCAGCGCACAGGCCGAGTTCCGTTCCGGTCCACCGCGGGGCCGGTTCGACCTGGTCGAGCTGCCGGGCCTGCAACTGCGTCTCAAGGGCCGCAGCGGCTCGCACCAGCTTGACGGCGAGGCACAGGCCCTGCTGACGGTACAGCCCCAACCCCTGCAGGTGAGCCTGCGCAACCTGCGCAGCTCGACACGCGTGGAGACCCCAGGCCTGCAGCCGCAGAACCTGCAACTGCAGGGGGAGCTGCAGGGCTCGGCCGGGCCCTCTCGCTGGCAGCTCGAAGGCCAGCTCGGCAACAACCGCTTCACCACCCGCGGCGAGCTCGACCTGGCCCCCAGCGTACCCCGCCTCCAGGCCCAGGCGCGGTTCGACCGGCTCAACCTGAACGAGGTGCTGGCCCCCTCGGCCGCCCCCAAGCCGGCCCAGCCTTCGCTCCCCCCGGCGGGCCCCACCCCGGTGGACCTGTCCGCCCTGCAGGCCGTGCAAGGCCGCTTCGAACTGCAGGCCGGCGAACTCCTCTACCAGCGCTATCGCCTGGCCGACGCCCGCATCCACGCCGAACTGAAGGACGGCTCCCTGGTCGTGCCGACGCTGGCCGGCCGGATCTGGGGCGGGCGCTTCGACGGCAGCGCTCGCGCCGAATCCGGCAGCCGGCGGCTGGCCTTGCGCGGCGCGGCCCAGGGCATCGACGTGGGCGCGGCGGTGCGCGACGTGGCCGACAAGGACTTGCTGGCCGGGCGGGGCGACCTGCGCGTGGACCTCACCACCGGGGGCAGCACCGTGGAGGCCCTGCGCTCGGCCCTGGCGGGCGAGGCGGCACTGCAGGTGCGCGACGGGGCCATCAAGGGCTTCAACCTGGCGCGCGCGTTGCGCGAAGCCAAGGCCTCCCTCACCCTCAACCGCGACGCGCTCCAGCAGGCCCGCGCCACCGAGCAGACCGACTTTTCCGAGCTGAACGTGAGCTTCCAGATCGCCGAGGGCGTGGCCCGCAGCAACGATCTGGACATGAAGAGCCCGTTCCTGCGCGTGGGCGGCGAGGGACAGATCGACATCGGCCGCAACCGCATCGATTACACCGTGCGCGCCGCCCTCACCTCCACGGCCCAGGGCCAGGGTGGGGCCGAACTCGCCGCGCTGCGGGGTGTGACCGTACCGGTGCGGCTGACCGGCCCACTCGAAGCCATCGAGTGGAACGTGCGCTGGTCGGCCGTGGCCGCCCAGGCCGCCACCACGCAGTTGCGCGACAAGCTCGAAGAGCAGCTCAAGGGCCGGCTTGGCGGCAAGGCGGCGCCCGCGGAAGGCGCCGCCTCGGAGCCCGTGGCCCCGCGCAGCCTGGAAGACGTGGCGAAGGACAAACTGAAAGACAAGCTGAGAGGAATCTTCAAGTGAGCGACGTGAATTTCCGCGTGGGGGCGCTCTACGTGCACCCGATCAAGTCCTGCGCCGCCGTGCCGGTGAACGAGGCCTTGATGATCGAGACCGGCCTGGAGTTCGACCGCGCCTGGATGGTGGTGGACGAGCGTGGCGACTTCCTCAGCCAGCGCGAGCTGCCGCGCATGGCCCTGATCCGGCCCACCTTGCGCGCCGCCGACATGGTGCTGCGCGCCCCGGGCATGCTGGCCCTGCACATCGCCTACGACACCGTGGAGTCGCCCACGCGCGTGACGGTCTGGGACGACACGGTGTCGGCCTACGACATGGGCGACCTGGCCGCCCAGTGGTTCAGCGACTTCCTGGGCCAGCGCGTGCGCCTGGTGCGCTTCGATCCGGAGTACAAGCGCCTGTCCAGCGTGAAGTGGACCGGAGGCCTTGAGGCCGAGAACCAGTTCGCCGATGGCTTTCCCCTGCTCGTCGTCACCCGATCGGCGCTGGACGAGCTGAACACACGACTCGCCGCACAGGGGCAGCCGGCGGCCACCATGGAACGCTTCCGCCCCAACCTCGTGCTGGATGCGGTGGACGACACGCTCCTGCCCCACGGCGAAGACCACCTGGATGAACTGAGCATCGAGACCGATGACGGCCCTGTGCGTCTGAAGCTCGTGAAACCCTGCGTGCGCTGCTCCATCCCGGACGTGGACCCGGTCACCGCCGACACCGGCCAGGCCGTGGGTGACGCCCTGGCCGGCTACCGCGCCGACGCCCGCATGGACGGTGGCCTGACCTTCGGCATGAATGCCATCGTGCTGGAAGGCGTGGAGCGGCTGCTGCGCGTGGGCGCCACGGGCACGGCGGGCATCCGCTTCTAGGGCTTTGGGGGCGGGCCGCTAAAATCGCAGGTTTCCCCTGCCCGAAAGACGCCCGCCATGAGCCTGAAATGCGGCATCGTGGGCCTGCCCAACGTGGGCAAGTCCACCCTCTTCAACGCCCTCACCAAGGCCGGCATCGCCGCCGAGAACTACCCCTTCTGCACGATCGAGCCGAACGTGGGCATCGTGGAGCTGCCCGATCCGCGTCTGCAGGCCCTGGCCGGCATCGTCAAGCCCGAGCGCGTGGTGCCAGCCATCGTCGAATTCGTGGACATCGCCGGCCTGGTGGCCGGTGCCTCCAAGGGCGAAGGCCTGGGCAACCAGTTCCTCAGCCACATCCGCGAAACCGACGCCATCGTCAACGTGGTGCGCTGCTTCGAGGACGAGAACGTCATCCACGTGGCCGGCCGTGTCGACCCCATCTCCGACATCGAGGTCATCCAGACCGAACTCTGCCTGGCCGACCTGGCCACGGTGGAAAAGAGCCTGCAGCGCTACACCAAGGTGGCTCGCGCCGGCGGCGACAAGGAGGCCCAGCGCCTCGTGGAGGTGCTCACCAAGTGCCAGGCAGCGCTCGACGAAGGCAAGCCGGTGCGCACCATCGACTTCAGCAAGGAAGAGCAGGTGGTGCTCAAGCCGCTGTGCCTGATCACCGCCAAGCCGGCCATGTTCGTGGGCAACGTGGCCGAGGACGGCTTCGAGAACAACCCCTTCCTCGACCGCCTGAAGGACTACGCGGCGCAGCAGAACGCGCCGGTGGTGGCCATCTGCGCGAAGACCGAGGCCGAACTGGCCGACATGGGCGACGAGGACCGCCTGATGTTCCTGCAGGAGATGGGCCAGGACGAACCCGGCCTGAACCGCCTCATCCGCGCCGCCTTCAAGTTGCTGGGCCTGCAGACCTACTTCACCGCCGGCGAGAAGGAGGTGCGCGCCTGGACCGTGGCCATCGGTGCGACCGCGCCGCAGGCCGCTGGCGTGATCCACACCGACTTCGAGCGCGGCTTCATCCGCGCCCAGACCATCGCCTACGACGACTTCATCGCCTACCAGGGCGAGCAAGGCGCCAAGGATGCCGGCAAGATGCGCGCCGAAGGCAAGGAGTACGTCGTCAAGGATGGCGACGTGATGCACTTCCTGTTCAACGTCTGAACCCACCCCATGCCCCTGGACGAGGCGCCCTTCGCGGGCGCCTCGTTCGTTTCCAGCCGAGGTAACCGCCATGAAACCAGCCGCTTCCCCCTTGCTCTCCCCCATCGTGGCCGGCTGCTGGCGCCTGGACCAGTGGGGCTGGACGCCGCAGGAGCGGCTGCGCTGGATCGAGCAATGCGTCGAGCTGGGTGTGACGAGCTTCGACCATGCCGACATCTATGGCGGCTACACGGTCGAAGCCCTGTTCGGCGAGGCCCTGGCGCTGGCGCCGCAGCTGCGCAACCGCCTGCAGCTGGTCAGCAAGTGCGGCATCCAGCTCGTGTCGCCCCAGCGACCGCAGCACCGCGTGAAAGCCTACGACAGCTCGCGCGCCCACATCGTGGCGAGCGTGGAGCATTCGCTCAAGGCGCTGCGCACCGATCACCTGGACCTCCTGCTGCTGCACCGCCCCGATCCGCTGCTGGACGCCGACGAGGTGGCCGAGGCCTTCGAGCACCTGCGCGCGGCGGGCAAGGTCAAGCATTTCGGCGTGTCGAACTACTCGCCAGCGCAGTTTGAACTGCTGGCCAGCCGCACGAGCCTGGTCACGAACCAGGTGGAGTGCTCGCTGCTGCACCTGGCGCCCTTGCATGACGGCAGCTTCGACCAGATGCAGCGTCTGCGGCTGTCACCGATGATCTGGTCGCCGCTGGCCGGCGGCCGGATCTTCAGCGGAAACGGGGAAACCGAGCAGCGCGTGCGCTCGGCCCTTGAGGCCGTGGCGCGCGAGCACGGCTGCAGCGCGGCCACCGTGGCCCATGCCTGGCTGCTGCGCCTGCCCTGCCGGCCCCATTCCATCGTGGGCTCGCGCCGGATCGAGGCGATGCGCGAGGCGGTGGCGGCGCTGTCGCTGCGGCTGGATGCGCCCACCTGGCATGCGCTGTGGTCGGCCAGCACCGGGCATCCGGTGCCCTGAAGGCCTCAGGCCAGCGTCATCAAGGATGCGTTGCCGCCAGCGGCGGCCGTGTTCACGCTCACCGAACGCTCGACGACCAGACGCTCCAGCGGCACGGCGGTGTCGCCGCTCGCCAGGCGTGTGAGGCTCACCACCGGGCCCGGACGCTCTGCCAGGGCCTGCTGCAGTGCCAGCGCCTGGTCGGCGCTGCCATGCAGCAGCACGGCATCCAGCGGCTCACCGGCCCCCAACGCCTTCGGTCGCAGGCTCAGATGGCGACGGACCTCGTCGGGCAGGCGCTCGGCCAAGGTCCCATGGTGCGCGGGCCACACGGCCTGCCCACCCACCGCCAGCACGGCGGCGAGTTGCACCAGCCGGTCGGCCTCGTCGTCGGCCAGGCAGAGCACGGCCTCGCGTCCCAGCACACGATAGCTGTTGCGCTCACCGGTGGGTCCGGGCAGGGTCAGCGCACGGTCCACCGGCGAGGCCGCAGCCAAGCGGTCGCAGACGCCCACCAGCGCCGGGCGCTCGACCCCAGCCCAATCGCGCAAGGCCTTCAGAGCCGGTCTCATCGGTGCAGGCTCGGCACTTCGCAGCCGGGCCAGCACCTCACCCGGCCCGCAAGCCAGCAGGCGATGCAGGTAGAGCGGCCCACCCGCCTTGGGCCCCGTGCCCGACAGCCCCTCGCCGCCGAAGGGCTGCACGCCCACCACGGCGCCGATCATGTTGCGGTTGACGTAGACGTTGCCCACATGGGCGCTGTGCAGCACACGCGTCACGGTTTCGTCGATGCGAGTGTGTACGCCCAGCGTCAGGCCATAGCCCGTGGCGTTGATCTGCATGACGAGGTCGTCCAGTGCCTCGCGCCGGTAGCGCAGCACGTGCAGCACCGGCCCGAACACTTCGCGGTCGAGTTCGGACAACTGCTCGATCTCGATCAGGGTGGGGGAGACGAAGTGACCCGCCGGCAGCGGCCCGGCATGGCGCGCCTGAAGCACGTGGATGCGCCGGCCCCGTGCACGCATCCCTTCGATGTGGGCCTCGATGCGCGCGCGCGCGCCGGCATCGATCACCGGGCCCACATCCACGGCCAGTCGATCCGGCCGGCCCAGCGCGAGTTCCTCCATCGCCCCCTTCAGCATCGTGAGGATCGTCTCGGCCACCTCGTCCTGCAGGCACAGCACACGCAGCGCCGAGCAGCGCTGACCAGCACTGTCGAAGGCCGAGGCCAGCACATCGGCCACCACCTGCTCGGGCAAGGCCGAGGAGTCCACGATCATCGCGTTCTGCCCCCCCGTCTCGGCGATCAGCGGCAGGGGCTGCCCGCGCTCATCGAGGCGGCCGGCCAGGGCGCGCTGCAGCAGCCGCGCCACCTCGGTGGAGCCGGTGAAGAGCACGCCGCGGATGCGTGCGTCGGCCACCAGCCGTGCACCGACGGTTTCGCCCCGCCCGGGAAGCAGTTGCAGCGCCTCACGCGGCACCCCTGCCTGCCACAGCGCCTGCACCGCCTGCGCGGCGATCAAGGGTGTCTGCTCGGCCGGCTTGGCGAGCACCGCGTTGCCCGCGGCCAGGGCCGCCGCCACCTGCCCCACGAAGATGGCCAGCGGGAAGTTCCAGGGGCTGATGCACACCACGGGGCCCAGGGGGGCGTGGTCCACGCCATCGAGTTCGGCGCGCAGCTGGGCGGCATCGAAGCGCAGGAAGTCCACCGCCTCGCGCACCTCGGCCACGGCATTGGCGGCCGTCTTGCCCGCCTCGCGCATCAGCAGGCCCATCAGCATGGGCATGTCGGCTTCCAGTGCGCCGGCGGCACGGTCCAGCACGGCGGCCCGCTCGCGCGCGGGCGTCGAGGCCCAGGGGCGGGCCTGCTGCACGGCCCGGTCGACAACCTCGGGCGAGGCCTCGACCACGGTGCCCACCCGGTCGCCGGGATCGGCCGGATTGCACACCGGCTCGGCCTCGCCTTCGGCCGTCGCGTCGCCCGCCACCATGGGCACACTCTGCCAGGTCTCGTGCCGGCTCGCCTCCAGGGCCGCGGCCACCGTGGCGAGCACCCGCTCGTCGGTCAGGTCCAGCCCCCGCGAATTGCGGCGGGCCGCCCCGAAGAGGTCGCGCGGCAGCGCGATCGCCGGATGCGGCCGGCCCAGGCGGCCCTCCTCGGCCGCCGATTGCGCAACCAGTGCCACCGGGTCGCGCACCAGGTCATCCAGTGGCACGGTGGTGTCGGCCATGCGGTGCACGAAGGAGGTGTTGGCACCGTTTTCCAGCAGGCGGCGCACGAGGTAGGCCAGCAGGGTCTCGTGCGTGCCCACCGGCGCATAGATGCGGCAGGGACGGCCCAGGCCGCCGTCGGCCGGCGCCGCCACCACCTGCTCGTACAGCGGTTCGCCCATGCCGTGCAGGCACTGGAACTCGTACTGCCCGGGCTGCCAGCGCGCGGGGTCGGCCAGGTGATGGATGGCGGCCAGCGTCTGCGCGTTGTGCGTGGCGAACTGCGGGTACACCGCCTCGGGCGCAGCGAGCAAGGCCCGCGCGCAGGCGAGGTAGGAGACGTCGGTGTGCACCTTGCGGGTGAACACGGGGTAGTCGTCCTGGCCGTCCACCTGGGCGCGCTTGATCTCGCTGTCCCAGTAGGCGCCCTTCACCAGGCGCACCATCAGCCGCCGCCGGTGGCGCCGGGCCAGGTCGATCAGGTGCTCGATCACCGGCAGCGCACGCTTCTGGTAGGCCTGCACCACGAAGCCCAGGCCCTGCCACCCAGCCAGCGTGGGCTCGCCGCACAGCCGCTCCAGCAGGTCGAGCGACAGCTCCAGCCGGTCGGCCTCCTCGGCGTCGATGTTCAGGCCCAGATCGTGCGCCTTGGCCCGCTGTGCCAGGCCCAGCAGCACGGGATAAAGCTCGTCCATCACCCGCTCCCGCTGCGCACGGTGGTAGCGCGGATGCAGGGCCGAGAGCTTGATCGAGATGCCGGGGCCGTCGATCACCCCGCGCCCCCCCGAGGCCTGGCCGATCGCATCGATGGCCGCCTCATAAGCCTGCGCATAGCGCCGCGCATCGGCGGCCGTCATCGCCGCTTCGCCCAGCATGTCGTAGGAATGGCGGAAGCCCTCGGCCTCGCGCGCCTTGGCGCGCTGCAGCGCCTCGCCGATGGTTTCGCCGGTGACGAATTGCTCGCCCATCAGGCGCATCGCCAGGTCCACCCCCTTGCGGATCAGCGGCTCGCCCCCCGCTGCGACCAATCGCGTGAGCGAAGCCGACAGGCCCGTCTCGCTGTGGGTGGCCACGAGCCGGCCCGTGATCAGCAGGCCCCACGTGGCCGCATTCACGAAGAGCGAGGGGCTGCGCCCCAGATGGGTCTGCCACTGGCCGCGCGCGATCTTGTCGCGGATCAGCGCATCACGCGTGGCAGCATCCGGGATGCGCAGCAGCGCCTCGGCCAGGCACATGAGCGCCACGCCCTCCTGCGACGACAGCGAGTATTCATGCAGCAGGCCCTGCACCAGACCCGCCCGCCCGGTGCCCGCCTGGCGCTCGCGCAGGCGCTGGGTGAGGCGGCGGGCCAGGGCTTCGACCGGCGCTGCCAGAGCCTGCGGCAGCCTCGCGCGCTCCACCAGGGTCATCATCACCTCAGGCTCGGGCGAGCGCGTGGCGGCAGTGATGGCACGCCTTAGCGGCTGCTCGGCAAAGGGGCTGGTGGCATGAAAAGACGGGGCAGCAGGTGACGGGTTCATGGTGCAGACCAGGGTGACCATTGCCGCCATGGTGCGCCTGCCAGGAATGGATTGTTGGTGGTTTTCGACACTTCGTACCGGATCCAAGTCAGATCGGTGACGGTCGGTACCGAAGAAAATCTGGCGATGGCGCCCCTACCTGACCCTGTTATCGTGGCGGCTCCATCCACTTACGAGGGAGGCCCCCATGGGCATCGAAGTTGGCGGACTCTTCGGCCTGCTCTGGCTGATCGTCGTCGTCTACGCGATCGTGAAGGTGGCCGGCAGCGGCGCCGGCACCGGATCCAAGGTGTTCTGGATCGTGCTGATCATCGTGCTGCCCGTGATCGGCGTCATTGCGTGGTTCATTGCGGGGCCGAAGTAGCGCCGCCCTGGCTTTTGTCGATCAGGTAGTAGACGCTGCCTCTGTCGTCCGGACGTTCGTTGCCTTCTAGTTCGTTGAAGTGGCAATCGATGACCCCCGGACACACGCGTCGAATCATCTTGTCGAACGAGACCCAGCTGTAGCGATTGCCCCATGTCCACCCTGGCGCAGGGGAGACGAAGTAGTCTTCGTCCTCGTTGGCAAGCGACACGACGGTCTGCACGATCAGGAACTTGTTCGCCCGCTCATAGGATTGGCGCAGGATCTCTTCGGGCTCGGAGACGTGATAGAGCCCACCGACGTTGGCGATGATGTCGGCCGCAGCGTAGTCCGTGTGCGGCGAAATGTCCTGCTCGATGAACTCGACATTGGGGATGCCGAGCGCGTCGGCGATGCGCCGGGCATTGGGAAGGAAGTTGTCCCGGTTGTTGTCGATGCCGATGCTGACGTCACACCCCAATCGGGCCGCCACCATCGCGTAGTAGCCATCGGCACAGAAGAGCTCCGTGAAGGAAACGGGTTGTCCGCACCGCGTCCTAGATTTGGCCACCGCGTAGGCAATGTAGGCCGAGATGATCGGCGCCTTGGCCTGTTGATTCAGCGCGTAGATGCCCGGCAGCTGTTCGTTCTTGACGCCGAAGAACGAGTAGTCGTGGTACTGGGGCCCCAGATGAGAGAGAGGGTTGGTGGGCGTGAGCTGCATGGGCAAAGCTTTGGATGGAGCGAGTGCCCCATCCTAGGGAAGCCACCTCGGACTGAAAGTCCGGAAATGGACCCTCCACACCCCCCACTTCCAGCCTTGGCTGGGCCTTTTCACAGCACATGAAAAAGCGCCCGCATTGCGGGCGCTTGTTTTCTTGCTTTGGCGGAAGGGAGTCTGCCGAAAGATCGGCGGAAATCTAGACTGCACAAGGTTTGCTCGCACCTCTGGCTGTCCATCTTCCCCCGCCCGTTCCCCCGGATTTGCTCGCCTGCCGTAGCCGCTCGCTTCGCCAGGACTCTGGCTGCCACCTTGCACCAAAGCTTCTTGCGCTGGTCGAGAGCGCCGAGCCCCCCCTTAGGGGGATTTACGACCACGCTTGCCGGCTCAAGGATTCCCGTTCAAGAACGGTCAGGGGGCGGCATGGCAAACATCCTCATCAGCTACGACCTGAACAGGGCCGGGCAGGACTACGACGCACTCATCAGCGGGATTCAGTCATTAGGGGTCTGGTGGCACTGTCTGGACTCCACCTGGATCGTCATCACCCAGATGACCTCAGTTCAGGTGCGTGACACTCTGGCACCCTTGATCGACCACAACGACGAACTTCTCGTCGTAGACATCTCAGGCCGTCCGGCGGCATGGACAGGGTTTAACACCGAATGCAGCACATGGCTGCAGCAGAACCTGTAGCCCTGAACCGTCAGAGGGCCGCCTCAGTCGGCTCCGCAGTCAAGTGCTGCCAGGTGCGCGCCTCGCGCCGCTGAGCGTGCCTGCGCTGCGTTCTCTGCAGCAAGTTCCGCTGCAGCTTCTGCGGTCTCAGCCTTTGCCCCCGCGAACTGAGCTGCCTCCTCCGCCGAGGTAGCGGCCCAGATCGCGCCTTCCGCCTCGCTCTTGGCCCACCACGACAGAGCGGCGTTCAAGATCAACAGTCCCAGCACCGCCGATTTGAACAGTGCATCTCCACTCTTGAATAGGCTCGCCATACCCCCCTCCTGAAGTTGAAGAAATCGTTGTGCCCCTCGCGATAGCGATATGGGGCTACACCGTCAAGCACCGAATTGATCAATTCGGGGGTACCTGCTCGGGGCGCCCGTTTCCATCATGCCTCTATGTTCACAGCAAGAGGCTCCCGATGAAAGACACCCGCACCGATCAGCAGCAAAGCACGACGCCTCTGGGCCTTGAGGATTCCGCGCTCATCGACGTCAAGGCCGTGTGCCTGCTCACCGGCTTCACCACGTCCGAGCCCATCTACCGCAGGCTCCGCGAGAAGTCCGGCTTCCCGGAACCCATCCGCCTCTCCAAGCGTTGCACTCGTTGGCGATTGCGGGACATCCGCGCCTGGATCGAGGCCCAAGGGAAGGATGCCACGCGATGAGCAAGCGCAAGACCTCTCCCCTCTACGCAACCCTGGTCGACCTTGCGCGCGATCTCGGCCTCACGCTCAAGACGCGCCGCGGCGTGTGCGCCGTCATGCGTGATGGACAGGTGGTATTCCAGGCTCAGGCACAGGACCTGCCGAGCGTCTTGCGCTACCTGCGATCGTCGGGGGCCAAGTGATGCACGACAGTCATCAGACCGCTGACGATAAGCGTCTGGCCACCCTGCGTGCACTGGCTGCCATGGCCGGTTATGGGCTGCACCGCAGTGACCCCCGCGATGGCGCCGTGACGTTCTTCGTGGCTCGCCTGGGTGTGGTTCACCAACTACCCTCGCTCGAGTGTGTGCACCGCTGGCTGGAGCGAACCGGCGGAGGCGCTCATGGGGTTTGAACGCGACCGTCTTCCCGATCCGGCGGCCTTCTACGAGGCCGAAGGCCTGGGCCTATCCGGCCGTGGCAAGTGGCGCACCGCCTGCTGCCCGCTGCATGGCGGCGAGAGCCTGCGCATCAACCTGGACACCGGCGCCTTCTGCTGCATGGGTGGCTGCGACCTGAGTGGGGGCGACGTGCTGGCCTATCGCATGAAGGTGCACGGCGAGGAGTTCATCGAGGCTGCCCGCACGTTGGGCGCCTGGGTGGATGACGGCCAACCCGCTCGACCCGAGAAGCCCCGAGCCTTCAGCGCCCGCGCTGGCCTGGAGGTGCTGGCCGGTGAATCCCTGATCGCCTGGACCGCTGCGCACAACCTGGCTGCTGGTGTGGACCTGACCGCCGCGGACCGCGAGCGCCTGACCGTGGCCGTGCGCCGCATTCAAACCGTGCGGGAGGCCTGCCATGCGTGAGTACGAAAACACAGCGCGGAAGATCGACGACGCAGCATGGCCCGTGTTGGATCCGCTGCCCGAGCCAAAGACAAGCGCCCCGCAGGCCTTCCCGTTTCACGGCCTGGGGAAGCTGCTGGGTGGCGCTGCGCGCAGCATCGCTGAAGGGGTGCAGGCCCCCGATGCGCTGGCCGGAGGGTCCGTGCTTGCATCGGCCTCCCTGGCCGCCCAGGCTCATGCGGACATCCTCATGCCCCACGGCCAGCGCGCGCCGTTGTCCCTGTTCGTAGTGACGGGCGCTCTGTCGGGCGACCGCAAGACCGCGACCGATACCGTTGCCAGCCAGCCGGCCCAAGAACACCGCGACGAGCAGGCGCGCGCGCACGCTGCAGCGCTCGCCCGGTACGAGCAAGAGCGAGCCGCCAAGCAGAAGGGCGATCCCGAACCGGAGCGACCCATTGCAAGGTCTCTGACGATCGGAAAGGCCACCGTGGAGGGGCTGCACATGATGCTGCGCGCCCAGTCTCACATCGGCATCTTCACCGGCGAGGGTGGAGAGCTGCTGGGCGGCCACTCCCTGCGCGAGGACCGGCGATCCGCTGGATTGGCCTGGTTCCTGAAGGCGTGGGGCGCCGAGGCTCTGGATTCGTTGACGCGTGGCGATGGCCTGTCCATTCTGCTGGGTCGCAGGGTAGCAATGCACGCAATGGTTCAGCCTGTCTTGCTGCGCAGCCTCCTGGCCGACCCGCTGGCGCAGGGTCAAGGCTTCCTCGCTCGCTGCCTCGTGTCCGAACCGGGCACGCTGGCCGGCACACGGTTGTTCAAGGCTGGGAACTCTTCAGAAGCGCCGGCCGTGCGCGCCTATCACGCTGCGCTTGGGCAATTGCTCGCACGCCGCCCCAGGGTGCATGCCCATGGCGATGGCCACGAGCTCGACCCGCGTGGCATTGGGATGTCACTCGAAGCCGCAGCGCTGTGGATCGAGTTCTACAACGCTGTGGAGGTCGAACAGTCGGCCGATGGCGAGCTTTCCGGCGCCCGAGCCTTCGCCAGCAAGGCGGCCGAGCATGCCGCTCGCATCGCCGGCATTGTGCAGCTGGTGGGCGACCCCGGCGCCGCCGAGGTGTCCGTCGAGACGATGGCGGGCGCGATCGACGTGGCGTCCTTCTACATCTCGGAGCATGTGCGTCTGACCGGGGCCGGCAAGGATGACCAGCGCCAGACGCTGCTGCGCACGTTGCTGGCTTGGATGCAGGAGCGTGGCCTTGTGGCCCACAAGGATCTGCTGCAACGAACCCCCAACCCCGTGCGCGTACTGAAGGCCGAAGGCATCAAGCCCCTGCTCGACGAACTGTCCCAGCGCGGATACATCCGGCGCTGCGGCGATGGCTGGGAGGTGCGGCGATGAGCTTTTCGATCGACGTTCAGGCGCTGCGAGCCCGCGCCGCAAAGCGTGTTTCAGAACCTGCTACCCATGCTACCGCTGCTACCTTGCTACCCGACGATCCCCCCGAGGTAGCAGGCTTAGCAACGGTAGCAACGTTCGCAGGGTCGCAACGTGCGTGGGGTGATGCCGAGATCGGCCGATTCATCGCCCGCCGAGATCGCCTGCTGCGCTGGGGCTGGGCAGAGAGCGAGGCCGAGGCCACCGCTGAGCGCCTGACCCGCCGAGACATCGAGGGCAATGACGACCGGGTGAGCTGCGCGGACTGCATGCACCACAAGCCCGGCCGCTGCGCCAACCATCGCGCCGCGCACCTGGCTGGGCCAGAGGTGGGTCGCCAACTGGCCAGCATGCTTCAGCGCTGCCCGGGGCATGCTGCGCTGGAGGGGCCGACATGAGCGCCACCAGCCGCACCAAGGGCCAGACCGGCGAGCGAGAGATCGCGGCCATCGTGCGCGAACTCACGGGCTGGGACGTGCGTCGCAGGGTGCGACAGCACGAAGGCGACAGTGACTTGGAGGGCATCCCCGGCTGGTCCGTCGAGGTGAAGCGCCACAGGCAGGCCCAGCGCTCCGACATCTCCCACTGGTGGGCCCAGACCGTGGCCCAGGCCCAGCGAGCCGGCGCACTGCCGGTGCTGTTCTTCCGCGCGGACCGGGACCAGTGGAGGGCCGTCTGGCCGGTCGCTGTGACGCTGGCCATCCAGCAGGCCGAAATGTGGGCCGCCTATGAGTGGACCGCCGAGGGCTCGCCGGCTGCGTGGGCCGCAATTGCTCGAGAGGTGGGCGTAGGGGCAGTCACATGAAGCCCGGTAACGCCATGGCAGCGAGATTTGCGAGCGCTGGGCGGGTTGGGTTCCCCCGGCCGAGTCCCCCTACGTACCGCAGTGACCTCTGTCTCAGGTCCGACGAGGGTATGCAATGACCACCGCAAAGAATCAAACGAAATCAGCAGGACCCGGACGCGGCGGCCGTCGGCCGGGTGCAGGTCGCCCGCCAGGTGCGGCCAACAAGCGCACCCGCGCAATCGCCGACCAGGTCGCCCAGACTGGCAAGACGCCCCTGGAGATCATGCTCGAAGCAATGCACGAGGCATACGCGCGCGACGGGGCTCTGGGTGCATTCCCTCTCGCTGCAGCAGTCGCGCCCTATGTGCACCCGAGGCTGCAGGCGGTCGCGCACCGTGAGGTTCCAGCGACCCAGCCGGTTCTGGACGACCCGACCCCAAGCCGCTTGACCGCCGAAGAACGCTTGCTCTATTCGTCAGCCCGGCGCGTTGCCTTCATGCTCGCCCAGGGCGTTGCACTCGCGGCCAAGGCCAAATCCCAGGATGTCGAGGATGTCGAGTCGACCCCTGTACGCTGATCGGCAGGCCATCGTGGCGGCAGTGGCGCTATCGGGCGCCGTGCGCGCTCGGGAGGTGGCCGAGCTATTGGACAGCGTGTTGCGGGACAGGGAACGGCGTGCAGGCCTGGCCGCAGCGAACGCGAGAGCAGCCTCCGCACGGATCGCGGCCGGCATCCGACAGGCCTATGGGGACGGCCCGGTGCACGCGCGCCGCTTCCCCATCACGCGCCTCGTGGAGATGGTCCTCGACCGGATCTCAGAGGACCCGCAGCGCTTCGGACTGCGCCGCCTCCCGGACGCATGCACGGTGCGCCGGGTGATCGAACAGATTCTGGCGAAACCGATACCGCTTTCGGTGGCCGTCGAAGACGACATCGGAAACAGTGGGGCACCTCAACCCTAGGAGCCAACATGCCCCGCAACGCTGCAGAAGCGAAGTCCCCCGACACCGCACCCGAGACCCGGGTGCTCAAAGCCATCCCTCGCAGCCGCGCCAGGCTGCAGGAGTACGCGCACAACGTGTGGCAAGTGGTCGCGCCGGACGACATCCGCCCCGACGAGATGGAGCGCCCCGAGCTGTGGAGCATCGTCGGCATCGATTGGGTCCGCTTCGATCGCATCGAGATCATCCAGGCGCACCGCGTGACGGAGGCCATCGTCCTGCTGTCGCAGCCGGGCCGCGTCGAGTTGTCCGTGCTGTGGTCTGCGCCGCTGCGCGAGATCGACCAGCTCGACCAGGAGGTACGCGTACCCGCCGGCTACGAGATCCGCCACGCCGGGCCTGGGGAAGAGCCGGAATGGCAGGCCGTTCGTGTGTCCGACGGTGTGATCGTGAACGCTGGCCAACATCACACCAAGCGTGAGCATGCCCTGCGTTACCTGCTGGACCATGCCATCCTGCGCGGCGGTCCGACCCCGCGTGTTCATGCTGCTGTGGAGGCCGCCAAGTCATGAGCACCGACAACACTCAACCGGGCGCCGAGCCCTTCGTCGAGCCCAGCGGCGACGTTCTGCGCTGGGCCGAAACCCCGGCCTCGCCGAGCGCGTCACCCGAAGCACCTCCTCGGTCCGCTGAGCCCTCCTACGTCGAGAACGGTTACGCCGAAGATGGATACGAGCGCATCGACCACGGCTACACCATCGATCCGGCATTCGCCAACGACCCCGACACGCAGAACCTGGCTGCGCTCTTTCACAATGCCGGCGTCGAGCCAGAGCTGGCTAACTGGATGCTGAGTGCCGATGCCTACGAGGACCACAGCCATCGCGATGATGGCGACCGGGCCAACGCGGCTGCCGAGCTGCGAGCCCTCTGGGGACCGAACTACCAGGCCAACGTCGAGCGGGCGCGACAGTACCTTGAGAACAACTTTCCGACTTGGGCGACCGAACGCCTCTTCCGTGTGCGCCTTCCCGACGGCCGGGCCCTCCTGAATGTGCCCGAGGTGCTGGTCGAGATCCTGGGCATGGCCAAGCGGGCCCCGGTCTTCACGCGCACCGGGAATGCCATGCAGGACATCAAGACCGTGCAGTCCCTGATGACTTCGAACCGGAAGGCCTACTTCGCGGACCCCGGCGTGCAGGCGCTGGCGCGCGATCTCTACCGCCGCAAGGGGAAGTGACGATGGGCAAGCTGACATCCGAGGTGGGAAGGGCCATCGGTTCCGTTCTCGGCGCCAAGAAGCCCCCCACGCCCCAGAAGCCTGTGGTGATGCCGGCGGCGGATGACGAGGCGCTGCAGCTCGCTCGGCGCCGTCAGGTCGCGGCTACGCACCAGCGTGGCGGCCGCGCCTCGACGATCCTCACGCCTACGGGCAACAACGTCCACCAGCCCCTGGGCGGATGACTGCGGACACTGCTACCGATGCTTCTCCCGCCCCGCGCGGTGCATCGGTGGCCCTACCTGTCACCTCCGGGGTTCGGTTCCCCACCAGCCTTCAACTGCAGGCCGAGGCGCACCGGCTGCGCCTGGATGCTCTGCACTTGGCCCTGTGGGGCCGCGCCCCTCGCGCCCCCAGCGACTGGGCTGGTCCAGCGCTCGCCTTTCGCGGGGATGCTGAACTGAGCCCAGCCCAGGTCAGCGCACGCGCTCTGCGTGAAGCCCTGGGGATGTAGCGCGCCACTGCCGAGCTGCAGGGTCCGCGGAGGGGTCACCCGGAGATATTGGGGGACCTGGGTGGGGGAAGTCGGGCAACTGGCGTTGCCCCGAGCCCAGTCAGTTCACGGGCTTGCGTCCACGTTCGGACGATGTGATGGCGGCTGCGACCTTGGTTGGATCCGGGTCCGCTCCTTGGCAACATAGTCTCGCAGGAAGTCCGGGAGGTCCTCAAGTGCCACCGCCTTGTTCGCGTTGGGCAGGTGTTTTTTCTGCAACTGCGCCACCAGGAGATCCAAGGGGCTGGCATCGTTGAGGGGATCACGCTCTCTGTTCTTGACGCCCATCGCGCCGGCAACCATTTCGAAGGCTTCACTTGGGCTGAACCCGTGCATTCGGGCCCCATAGTAGAACGTCACCAGCCACACGTAGGTCCCGTGCGTCCATTTCTTGGGGCGGCCACGCTTCTTTCCCTCCCGATCCAGCCGGAGCCGCCCGCTCACCAGGGCCGAAAGTGCATCGTCTTGGCCCGCAAGATCGGCTACGCGCGCGCAGAGCTTTTTCGCTACCGCCTGGTCGGCTTCGGCGAACGCAATCACGGTGTCGATCGTCTTATCGAGCCATTCCTTCTGCTGGCGCTCATTGAGCTCCACTCTCTCCTGCTCGGTCAAGGGATCTGCGGCGGAAAGGACGGACACCGGGTAGGTGTCTCGGGTGCTCATGCTGCTCTGAAGGGCAGAACCTTGCCACCCTTCCTCAAGGAATCCAGGTGATCCGCATACCACTGCATCATCTTGCGGCGCTGCGGCAGGTAGGTCGCGAAGTTGTAGGCCGCGCTCACGTCGTCACGCTCCATGTGGGCGAGTTGTATCTCGATGTGCGCGTGGTCGAACCCGGCTTCGTGCAGGATGGTCGACGCCACACCGCGGAAACCGTGGCCTGTCATGCGGCCGGCGTAGCCCATGCGCTTGAGGGCGGCCAGGACGGTGTTGTTGCTCATGGGCTTCTCGTGGTCGCGCTCGCCAGGGAAGAGCATCGGGCTGCGGTTGCGCAGCTCCTGAAGGGTCTGCACGACCTCCACGGCCTGATCGGCCAAGGGCACTACGTGGGGCGTCTTCATCTTCATGCGCTCGGCCGGGATGCGCCACTCGCGGGCCTCCAGGTCGAACTCGTCCCACTGGGCTCCGATCAGCTCCCCCGTGCGCACGAAGGTGAGCATCATGAGCTTGATCGCCAGACGGGTCCAGGGCGAGCCTTGGTAAGCCTCGATCTTGCGCAGCAGTTCAGGCAGTTCCTTGGTGTCGAGGCGTGCGTAGTGGTCCTTCTTGCGCGGCTTGAGTGCGTCGGCCGGCCTCACATCCGCCGCGGGGTTACGCTCGATGATCCCATGCGCCACCGCATACCGAAACACCTGCCCGCATGTCTGGAGGGAGCGCTTGGCGATGTCGAGGGCGCCGCGTGCCTCGATCCGCTTCGCCATTGCGACCAACTGCGGTGCAGTGATGTCGCCGATTGGCTTCGAGCCGAGCACCGGGAACACGTCAGCTTCCAGCCGGCGGATCACGTAGTCAGCATGCCTTGGCGATTTCGGCCCCCTCCAGTGCTCGAACCACGCCCGGCCCACCGCCTCGAACGTCTGACCATGCCTCAGCCGCTGCGCGAGTTTGGCGTCCCGTTTGACCTGGACGGGGTCGGTGCCACCCTTGAGTTGTTCGCGGGCCTCGTCCCGCGCTCGGCGTGCCTGAGCAAGCGTTGTGCTGGGGTAGGTGCCGATCGCCAGACGCTTTTCTTTGCCGGCGTATCGGTACTTCCAGCGCCAGTGCTTGGCGCCGGTCGGCTGGACTTCCAGGTAGAGGCCGCCGCTGTCGGCGTAGCGCTCTCGCGCCTTGCCTTCGGGGCACTTGGCATTCTTGCAGGCCGTGTCGGTGAGGGGCATGGTGGGGGACTTTCGACAGCACCCCGGGGGAATCCAGGGCATCGTTCCCCCGAAATGTCCCCCTCTTCGCAACTGCTGTCAAAAGCCACTGCCTTCCCTTCACGCACAAAAAAGCCCCGTCTGGCGGGGCTTCTTGGTGAGTTTGACTACCTGTCGTAGTCATTGCCATATCGATCTCTGGCGGAAAGGGAGGGATTCGAACCCTCGATACGGGAGACCCGTATACCGGATTTCGAGTCCGGCGCATTCGACCACTCTGCCACCTTTCCGGGGGTTCGCAGACATCGGGTCGGGATGTCGAAGCCCGAAAGTATAGCCGATCGGGCCCCGAGGCGGGTCAGGTCGCCTGCAGGGTCAGGCCGGGCAAGCGAATGTCGCTCAGAGTGGTCGTCCAGACCTGGCCGGCAGCGATAGGCCAAGCATCAGTCAGGGTGCCGGTGGTAACAACGTCGCCCGGGCGGATGGGCCAGGGCGGGGTCTGGCGGGCCATGGCATCGACCCACAGGCGCAGGGCGTTGAGGGGGCCGTCGAGCACATTGCGGCCCGCGCCTTCTTCGACGAGCCCGCCATCGCGCGCAAGCCGAAGCTGGAGCGCTGCCAGCTCCGAACCCGGGGCCTGGAAGTGGTCCATCGGCACACGCGGGCCCACCAGCAGGCGGCCGTGCAGGGCGAAGTCCATCACGGTGTCGGGCGCGGTGAAGCGCCAGTCGGCGAAATGGGTGTGGACGAGTTCGAAGCCGTGCGCCACCCACTCGATGCAACCCGCCAACTCGGCTTCGCTCATGCCCGCGCGGGGTGATTGCACAAAGCCGAAGACGATCTCGGGTTCCAGACGGGGCTGGACCAGGCCCTGCAACGGCATGCGGGCGTCAGTGCCATCGAGCAATGTGAGTGTGCTGCTCCATACCGGCGCCCAGATGGGCGCATAGACGTTGTAGCGCGGCCAGATACCGCGGTTGGTGAAGCCGATCTTGTAGCCGCGAGGTGTCTCGCCGCGTGCCATGCGGCGTTCGCGCAGGCGGCTGGCCACCGCATAGGCATCGTCGAGCGTGAGGCCGGGCCAGCGTTCGCTGGGCAGGTCGATGAGCCGGGCGTGGTCGTCGGCGACCAGCAGCTCATCGGCCAGTCGGTCCACGTCCACACGCGCATTCATGTCCGGGCTTGCCGTGTCAGGCCCGCAGCTCGGCAAGCCCACCCAGGTAGGGCCGCAGGGCCTCGGGCACTTCGATGCTGCCGTCGGCGCGCTGGTAGTTCTCCAGCACGGCCACGAGCGTGCGGCCGACCGCCAGGCCCGAGCCGTTGAGGGTGTGCACGAGCTCGTTCTTGCCCTGCGCGTTCTTGAAGCGCGCCTGCATGCGGCGGGCCTGGAAGGCTTCGCAGTTGGAGCAGCTGGAGATCTCGCGGTAGGTGTTCTGCGCGGGCAGCCACACCTCCAGGTCGTAGGTCTTGGTGGCGCCGAAGCCCATGTCGCCGGTGCACAGGGTGATCACGCGATAGGGCAGGCCGAGCTTTTGCAGGATGGCCTCGGCATGACCCACCATCTCTTCCAGGGCCTCGTAGCTCTTGTCGGGGTGGACGATCTGCACCATCTCGACCTTGTCGAACTGGTGCTGGCGGATCATCCCGCGGGTGTCGCGCCCGGCGCTGCCGGCTTCCGAGCGGAAGCAGGGGCTGTGGGCGGTGAGCTTGATGGGCAGCTGGTCGGCGGCCAGCAGCTGCTCGCGCACGGTGTTGGTGAGCGAGATCTCGGAGGTGGAGATCAGGTACTGCTCGTGCGACTCCTCATCACCGCCCCGCAGCACCCAGAACATATCGTCCTTGAACTTGGGTAGCTGCCCCGTGCCCTCCAGCACCTCGCGGTTGACGATGTAGGGCGTGTAGCACTCGGTGTAGCCATGTTCGGTGGTCTGCACATCCAGCATGAACTGCGCCAGCGCCCGGTGCAGGCGGGCAATGGGGCCGCGCATGAAGGTGAAGCGTGCGCCCGAGAGCCTGGCGCCGGTTTCGAAATCGAGGCCCAGCGGGGCGCCCAGGTCGACGTGGTCCTTGGGCTGGAAGCTGAAGGTCTTGGGCGTGCCCCAGCGGCGCACCTCGGCGTTGGCCGATTCGTCCGAGCCCACGGGCACGCTCTCGTGCGGCAGGTTGGGCACCGACATCAGCAGCGCGTTCATTTCCTGCTGCACCACGTCGAGCCGTTCGGCGCTGGCCTTGAGCTCGTCGCCGATGCCGCCCACTTCGGCCATCACGGCCGAGGTGTCTTCGCCCTTGGCCTTCAATTGGCCGATGCTCTTGGACAGCGCGTTGCGCTTGGCCTGCAGCTCCTCGGTGCGCGTCTGGATGAACTTGCGCTCGGTCTCCAGCGCGGTGAAGCGCTCGACGTCGAGGAAAGGCTGGGGCGACTTGCGCGTGGACAGGCGCTGCACGACGGTGTCGAGGTCCTTGCGCAGCAGGGTGATGTCAAGCATGGTGGGTCTTCTTCTTGGGAGGAGGCTCAGCCCTTGCTGGGATGCAGGTGCGAGGGGCTGGGAGGCTGGGCGCCCATGGACTTGTCGCCCAGGCCGCGGGGCAGGGGGAAGCGCATGGTTTCCTGGATGCCGTCCATGCGGCGTACCGACGCCGCGCCCAGGCCCTTGAGGCGGGCGATGACCTGCTGGACCAGGATGTCGGGCGCGGAGGCGCCGGCGGTCAGGCCCACGCGCTGCTTGCCCACGAACCATTCGGTGCGCAGGTCGTCAGGCTGGTCGACCATGTAGGCAGGCGTGCCCAGGCGGTCGGCCAGTTCGCGCAGGCGGTTGCTGTTGGAGCTGGTGGGGCTGCCCACGACGATGACGATATCGACCTGGGGGGAGAGCACCTTCACGGCATCCTGGCGGTTCTGGGTGGCGTAGCAGATGTCCTGCTGCTTGGGCTCGCGCACCTGCGGGAAGCGGCGGCGCACGGCGGCCAGGATCTCGGCGGCGTCGTCCACCGACAGCGTGGTCTGCGTCACCACCGCCAGCCTGGCCGGATTCTTCACCTGCACACGCTCCACGTCGGCCACGTCCTCGACGAGGTAGATGCCGTCGTGCAACTGGCCCATGGTGCCTTCGACCTCGGGGTGGCCCTTGTGGCCGATCATCAGGAACTCATAGCCTTCCTTGTGCAGCTTGGCCACTTCCACGTGCACCTTGGTGACCAGCGGGCAGGTGGCGTCGAACACCGTCAGGCCACGGCGTGCCGCCTCCACGCGCACCGCCTTGGGCACGCCGTGGGCGCTGAACACCAGCGTGGCACCCGCGGGCACGTCGGCCAGGTCTTCGATGAAGATCGCCCCCTTGGACTTGAGGTCGTTCACCACATAGGTGTTGTGCACGATCTCGTGGCGCACATAGACCGGCGCGCCGTACTTCACCAGGGCGCGCTCGACGATCTCGATGGCGCGATCGACGCCCGCGCAGAAGCCGCGCGGCTCGGCCAGCACGACCTCCTGGAGCTTCACCTGTTCGACCGCCGCCATCACAGCACCCCGATCAGGTGGACTTCAAACGACACCGGCACGCCCGCGAGGGGGTGGTTGAAGTCGAAGAGGATCCACTCGTTGCCCACCTCGCGCACGACGCCGGCATAGGCGCCGGTGCCATCGGGCGTGGGGAACTGCACCACGTCGCCGGGGTGGTAGTCGGCGTCGGGGTCGCCCAGTTCGTCCATCAGGCTGCGCTTCACACGCTGCAGGAGGTCGGCGTTGCGCTCGCCGAAGGCTTCTCCGGCGGGGATCTCGAAGACCTGGCGGGTGCCCTCTTCCAGGCCCAGCAGGCGCTGCTCCATGGCCGGGGCCAGTTCGCCCGTGCCCAGCGACAGCGTGGCGGGCTTGTCGTGGAAGGTGTTGATGATGTCGGCCCCGTCGGGGCCGGCCAGGCGGTAGTGCAGGGTCAGGAAGGACCCGGGTTGGACGGTGGCCACGGCGCGCGTTCCGGTTTTGTAGACTGGGCACCATTGTAGAAGTCCGGCCCCAACCCCTCGGCCGTCTCGCTGGACGGCCCCTCCCCCCGGATCCCCCATGTCGATCAAGGACCTGCCCGCCGACGCCCGCCCGCGTGAAAAACTGCTCGCCCTGGGCCCCGCGGCCCTGGCCGATGCCGAACTGCTGGCGCTGCTGCTGCGCACCGGCATGAAGGGCACCCCGGTGCTGCAGCTGGCCCAGCAGTTGCTGCAGGGCTTCGGCGGCGTCGCCGGCCTGCTGCACACGGGCGCCGACGAACTCAAGCGGGTGAAAGGCCTGGGCCCGGCCAAGCGGGCCGAACTGGTGGCCGTGCTGGAGCTCGCCCGCCGCGCCCTGGCACAGGCGCTGCAGGCACGGCCGGTGTTTGAATCGCCCACCCAGGTGAAGGACTACCTGCGCCTGAAGCTGGCCGCCCTGCCTCACGAGGTGTTTGCCGTGCTCTTCCTCGACGCCCAGCACCGGCTGCTGGCGATGGAAGAACTCTTCCGCGGCACGCTCACGCGGACCAGCGTCTATCCGCGCGAGGTGGTCAAGCGCGCGCTGGCGCTGAATGCGGCGGCCGTGATGCTGGCGCACAACCACCCCTCCGGCGTGGCCGAGCCGTCCAAGGCGGACGAATACCTGACGCAGACGCTGCAGTCGGCTCTGGGCCTGGTGGACGTGCGGGTGCTCGACCATTTCGTGGTGGCGCGCGAGCAGGTGGTGTCGTTTGCCGAACGGGGCCTGCTGTAGATGAAAGCCAAGAGCCTCGCCGACCTGGCCGCCATCAAGCAGGCGCTGCAGACGCAGGCCCGCGAAGCCGCGGAGCGCGAAGCGAAGCGGCGCGAGCAGGAGGCACGCGAGCGGCGCGAGCGCGAGCTGTTTGCCCGCAGCGTGGGGCCGGTGCAGGGCCTGAAGGACCGCGGTCTGGCCGAGCTGGACCGCCCGCGGCCCCGTCCCGAGCCTCAGCAACGCGCGCTGGACGAACAGTCGGTGCTGCGCGAGGCGATTTCCGACGAGTTCGACGTCGAGACTCTGCTCGACACCGACGAGGCGCTGTCCTTCCGCCGCCCTGGCGTGGGGCCCGAGGTGGTGCGCCGCCTGCGCCGCGGCGACTGGGTGATCCAGGCGCAGATCGACCTGCATGGCCTGCGCCGTGACGAGGCGCGCGAACAGCTCGCCACCTTCCTGCGCGAGGCGGTCAAGCAGGGCCTGCGCTGCGTGCGCGTGGTGCACGGCAAGGGCAACGGCTCGCCGGGGCGCGAGCCCGTGCTCAAGGCCAAGGTGAAGACCTGGCTGGTGCAGAAGAACGAGGTGATCGCCTTCACCCAGGCGCGCGCTTCCGACGGCGGCAACGGCGCCCTGGTGGTGCTGCTGCGGCCCTCGCAGGGACGACCCGGCAGCTGAGCGAAGCCTCACGGCACCCAGATCGCCCGGAAGTCGTTGACGTTGGTGAAGGTCGGCCCGGTGATCACCAGATCGCCCAGGGCCTCGAAGTAAGGGTAGGCGTCGTGACGGTCGAGCGCGTCCTGGGCCTTGCGGCCCAGGGCCTCGCCGCGGGCCAGGGTGTCGGGCGTGACGAGGGCCCCGGCGTTGTCCTCCACGCCATCGATGCCATCGGTGTCGGCCGCCAGCACGAACACCCCGGGCTCGCCCTGCAGGGCCAGGGCCGCGCCCAGCAGGAATTCGGTGGCACGGCCACCCCGGCCGCCCGACGCGCGCACGGTCACCGTCGTTTCCCCACCGGAGAGGATCACGCAGGGGCGCGCAAACGGCTGCCCCCGACGGGCCACCTGACGGGCCAGGGCCGCATGCACCTGTCCCACCACGCGCGACTCGCCCTCGATCTCGTCGCTGAGGATGTGAGCCTCGATCCCCAAGGCGCGGGCGGCGTCGGCAGCCGCCTCCAGCGCCTGCTGCGGCGTGGCGATCAGGTGGACCTCGTGGCCCTCGAAAAGCGCGTCGCCCGGCTTGGGGGTCTCCAGTTCGCCGCGCTCCCAGGCCGCCTCGATGCCGTCAGGCAAGGCCATCCCGTAGCGGCGCACGATGGCCAGGGCTTCGGCGCAGGTGGAGGCATCGGGCACGGTGGGGCCGCTGGCGATCACGCTGGGGTCATCGCCGGGCACGTCGGAGATCACGAGCGTGACCACACGCGCCGGTGCGCACAGGGCCGCCAGCCGTCCGCCTTTGAGGGCCGAGAGATGTTTGCGCACGCAGTTCATCTCGCCGATGGACGCGCCGCTCTTCAGCAAGGCGCGGTTGATGGCCTGCTTGTCGGCCAGCGTGAGGCCCGGCGCCGGCGCACTGAGCAGGGCGGAGCCCCCGCCGGAAATGAGACACAGCACCAGGTCGTCCTTCGTAAGGCCCTGGGTCAGTTCGATGATGCGTTGCGCGGCGGCCTGTCCCGCTTCGTCCGGCACCGGGTGGGCCGCCTCCACCACCTCGATGCGCCCGGGCGCTGCCCGGTAGGCGGGCGGCACATGGTGGTAGCGGGTCACGACGAGGCCCCTCAGCGGAGCGTCCCGGGGCCACAGGGCGTCGACGGCGGCCGCCATCGCCCCGCCCGCCTTGCCGGCGCCCAGCACCAGCGTGCGTCCGCGCGGCGGCGCCGGCAGGCGGCCCGCAAGGCCCTGGGCCGGCTGCGCGCGTGCGATGGCCGCATCGAGCAGGTGGCGCAGCAGCGCGCGGGGGTCCATGGCGTGGGCCGGGTCAGTCATCTGCAAGCTCCGGGGGTTAGGGTGGGCAGCCGCGAGCCTACCTCAGCCGGCTCGCAAGGCGCAGCAGGACACTCGCCCAAGCTTGACCGCCGCCGCGGCAGAGCCCGAAGATGGCCACCAGGATGAGGCAGGACTGACGAGGACGGCACGAAAACACCATGGGCATACGACTTCCAGCCGGACTCGAACTCGCCACCTTCCGCCCTCGCCTGCTCGACGACCTGCGCGACTACAACCGTCAACGCTTCGCGCGCGACGTCTCGGCGGGCCTGACCGTCGGCGTCGTCGCCCTGCCGCTGGCCATGGCCTTTGCCATCGCCTCGGGCGTCAAGCCCGAGCAGGGCCTCTTCACCGCCATCATCGCCGGTTTCCTGATTTCGGCGCTGGGCGGCTCCAGCGTGCAGATCGGCGGGCCGGCCGGCGCCTTCATCGTCATCGTCTATGGCATCGTGCAGCGCTACGGTCTGGGCAACCTGCTCATCTCCACGGTGCTGGCCGGCGGCCTGCTCTTCCTGATGGGCCTGTTCAAGCTCGGGGTGCTGGTGCGCTACATCCCGGTCACCATCGTGATCGGCTTCACCAACGGCATCGCGGTGCTGATCGCGCTGTCGCAGGTGAAGGACCTGCTGGGCCTGTCGATCGATGCCCTGCCGGCGGACTTCTTCAGCCAGATCGGTGCGCTCGGTCGCCATCTGCACACGCTCAACCCACTGGCGGTGGCGGTGGGCCTGGCCTGCCTGGCCATCGTCATCCTCTGGCCCAAGCTCTATGCCTTGCCTGCCATCGCCCAATCGCCCGTGCAACGCGGACTGAAGGTGGTGGCGCGACTGCCCGGCACCATCGTGGCGCTGGGCCTGGCCACCGTGCTCACCGCCCTGTTCGCGCTGCCGGTGGAGACCATTGGCTCACGCTTCGGCGGCATTCCCCAGGGACTGCCCAGCTTCGAGTGGCCAGCCTTTTCGTGGGATGGCATCCGCCAGCTCTTCATACCGACCCTCACGATCGCGATGCTGGGCGCCATCGAATCCCTGCTGTGCGCGCGGGTGGCCGACAACATGAGCGAACGCCCCCGCCACGATCCCAACCAGGAACTGATGGGCCAGGGCGTGGCGAACATGGTGGTGCCATTCTTCGGCGGGATCCCGGCCACGGGCACGATTGCGCGCACGGTCACCAACGTGCGCTCCGGGGCCAACAGCCCGGTGGCCGGCATCGTGCACGCGTTCACGCTGCTGGCCGTGGTGCTCGTCGCCGCGCCGCTGGCCTCGCACGTGCCGCTGGCCGCCCTGGCCGGCATCCTGCTCTTCGTGGCCTGGAACATGGGCGAGTGGCGCGAGTTCGTGCGGCTGCGCCAGTTTTCGGTGCCCTACCGCGTGCTGCTGGTGGGCACCTTCGTGCTCACCGTGGTGTTCGATCTCACGGTGGCCGTGGAAGCCGGCCTGGTGATGGCCTGCGTGTTCTTCATTTACCGCATGAGCACGCTGTTCCGCATCGAGGCGCTGCACTTGCCGCCTGGCGTGCCCGACACGGTGCAGGCGATGAAGCTGTATGGCGCCTTGTTCTTCGGGGCGGTGGCCAAGGTGGAAGCCATCACCCAGCGCCTGCATCCGAACACCCGGGTGCTGGTGCTGGAGATGCACCGCCTGATCTCCATCGACACCACGGGCCTGGATGCGCTGGAGCAGCTTCATCGCAGCCTGCAGCGCCAGGGCATCCGTCTGGTGCTGTGCGATCTGAACGAACAGCCGCGCAGCCTGATGGAGCGCTCGGGCTTTGCCAACCACCTGGGTGCGCACAACCTCGCGCCCGACCTGCACGCCGCGGTGGCTGCTGCGCTGTGACGGGCCCGCGCCCCTCGCCGGCGAGGCCGGGCTCTGTTACGCTGAGAGCGTGATCATTGCTCCCGCCAGACTTCACACACATGGCCTTCCATGACCGCACCGGGTGCTGACGCCGCTTCGCCCCAGGCCTCGCCGCACCGGTCGGGGCGGCTCTATCCCTGGTACGTGGTCTTCGTGCTGATGCTGGCCGCCGTGGTGTCCCTCATCGATCGGCTGCTCGTGGGTCTGCTGGTGGAACCCATCCGGCGCGACCTGGGCATCAGCGATTTCGAGATCAGCCTGCTCCAGGGATTGGCTTTCTCCCTCTTCTTCTGCCTGGCCGGCCTGCCGCTGGGTCGGCTGGTCGACCGTGCCAACCGGCGCAACATCGTCGCCGCCGGCATCACCTTCTGGAGCCTGATGACCGCCGCAGCCGGACTGGCCCAGCACTACTGGCAGCTCTTCCTCACGCGTGCCGGTGTGGGGGTGGGCGAAGCCACGCTGGGGCCCGCGGCCTACTCCATCATCAGCGACTACTTTGAACGGCACCGCCTGCCCCTGGCGTTGTCGGTGTTCACACTGGGCACCGCCTTCGGCTCGGGCGCCGCCTTCGCCATCGGCGGCCTGGTCGGCGGGCTCGCCAACCGGGGCGACGTCCTCCTGCCCTTGCTGGGGACGGTCAAGGGGTGGCAGGTGGCCTTCATGCTCGTGGGCCTGCCTGGCCTGCTGGTGGCCGCGCTGATGTTCACGGTGCGCGAGCCGTTGCGCCGGCACACCGTGGCCGGCGGGCAGGCGCTTCCCGTGCGTGCCGTGCTCGCCTTCCTGCGAGAACGCCGCCGTCTCGCGCTGGGCTACATGGTGGGCATGAGCCTGGCCTTTTGCGTGACTTACGCCTTGCTGGCCTGGATGGCCACCTACTACATCCGGGTGCATGCCATGCCGGTGGAACGCATCGGGCCGGTGCTGGGTGCCATGATCCTCGGGCTGAGCACCGCCGGCATCTTCAGCGGGGGGTGGCTGGCCAGTGTCCTGCTGCGCCGCGGCATGCGCGATGCCACGCTGCGCACGGCCTGCTGGAGCCTTGCGGCCTCGACGCCCTTCCTGGTGGCGGCCCCCCTGCTGCCCACCCCCTCGGCCTCGCTGATGGCCTTCGCGCCCGGGCTCTTCCTGTCGAGCATCTTCGTGTCCTTGGGCACGTCGACGATCCAGCTGGTGACCCCCAACGAAATGCGCGGACAGGTCTCCGCCCTGGGACTCATGCTCACCACCGTGCTGGGCTCGGTGCTGGGCCCCAGCGTGGTGGCCGCCGGCACGGACTTCGTGTTCGCCGATGAAGCGCGCATCGGCCATGCCATCGCGCTCACCTGCGGCCTGGCGCTCCCTCTGGCCGTGGCTGCCCTGGCCTGGAGCCTGCCCGCTCTGCGCGACGCTTCGCGGCAGGCCGAAACCTGGAGCGCGTCAGCGCCACCCGGTGAGCCACCACATCACTCGTAGACGGTCACCGCCTGCGATGAGCGCCCCAGCACCACCGCCCATCCCAGCCCGACGCTCCAGCCCGAGCGCCGCTCCACGAGCGGACTGTCGGCAAACACCGCCCCGCCGACATGGTCGTGCCGCACAAAAGCGCCCACCCAGTGCGCCCCCACACGGCGAGACACGGAGCCCAGCGTCTGCCAGCCGCCGTACCCGCCGCGCGCCTCGTAGGCCGGCCGGCCAGGAAGCGCCTCGGCGCTGGCCACCCCGTAGTAGTGCTGGTGATGGGCTGCCGTGCCATACACCGGGCCGGTCTGCAAACCGAGGTGCCAGCTGCCGTTCAGGCTGGGCGAGTCCAGGCGCAGGCTCGGCTGGAAGACCGCCCCCACCGAACGAGGTGAACGCTCCAGGGTGAACACCGCCCGCAACGGCAGGCGCAACTGCAGCTGCAGGTCACGCCGAGCCGAACGCCAGAGGTTGACGTTGGCATTGGGACCCACTTCGAGAGTGGCCGGCAGGTCGTCCATGCCTGCGCGAACACCCTCATCGCGGCTGCGCGCCGGTGGCGAAGCCGCCAGGCTCAGGTCGATCTCCCAGCTCGGGGCATCGACCAGCACCGCGCGGGCCCCCTCGCGATCTGCACGCAGCCAGTCACCGCGATAGATCACGTAGGGGAGCGGCACCCCGTAGCGGCTGCGTGTGCCAGCCCCGCGGTAGTCGGGCAGGCTCAACCCGCCCACCCCCAGACCGATTTCCCATTGAGGACGCTCCACCGTGCGCCGCTCGGGCAGGACCTCGGCCCGCGCGGCTGGAGTCGCAGCCGAGACGCTCCACAGCAGGACCCAGCGCCAGCACATCCTCATGGGAGCTCCTCGTCGGCCAGCCGCACCTGGGCCTCGATCTCGACCAGCAGCTCCGCACGGCAGACGTCGGCTTTCATGTACAGCGCCGCCCGGGCCGCAGGGCTTGACGGCCCGAGCCAGGCGCACACCACATCGCGCACCGCGGCCAGGTCGCCCGGGCGGCGCAGGTAGACGGTGCACTCCAGCCGATCGCGCAAGGCCTCGACCGTCCAGGCCGCACCCACGGCAGGCAGCGCTGCCGTCAGAACGGCGTCGATGTTGTGCAGGCACTCGCGCGCCTGACGGACCACGTCGCCGGGGTGCAAGGACTCATGCCCGACGATGCTGGCGGTGCCCGAGATGAACAGCACCCGCACGCCAGCGCCCAGGTCGGCCAGCGCCGCCCGGGAGAAGGTGGGGCTGCGCGGCCCATACTGCCGGGGATAGTGATAGGCGCTGACCTGGCGCGGGTTCTCGATGGGCAGCGGCGCACGCCGGCCCGCCAGGAAGTGCACCGTCAAGGAGCCATGGGTCGTGCCCATGGCGCAGGCTGCCGGAGCGCCTTCTTCCAGGCCCCGCCCCACGTCCTCGAACGCACGGGCGCGGCCGAGGTTGAAAAGGCGATACCGCTCCAGCCCCGCTTCTTCAGCATTGATGTCGCGCAGGTAGTTCCACACGCGCTGCAGATGGGGACAGCTTTCGCGCTCGAGCACCTTGAAGAGGTCGGCATAGGCGCGCCAGGCAGCCTGCTGGAGGCCTTCGCCCCGGTCATCCATGCAAGCCGTGCCGAAGATCCAGTGCCCGTCGCAGCGGTAGGTCACGCACCCCAGCACGCCCTCGCGCACCGGGCCCGTGACCACCCATTCCTCTTTGGCTGCCCGATCGGGCCACAGGAGTTCGGGGACCGCCCAGGATGAGGCGCCCGCAGGCACCGGCCACACGCCCCCGAGCGCCTGCGCATCCGCACGGCACGTCGGCCAGGCAAGCGCCTCACGGGCATGGCTGCAGCGCAGCGCGCCGGGCTGCGATGGGAGGCTGGGGGGGCGATCAAGCCCCCAGACGTTGGAAAGCATGGCGGGGCTGGAATCTCGCGGTCTGCGCCGCGGATTCTAGGCGCCGAGAGCCGCACGCCGGAACACGGCCCCGCTCAGGACTCCTTGCGCCGGATGAAGGACGAGCGCTTGGCATCCTCGGGGTAGTAGAACTGGATCTCGCCGCGGCGCCAGACGCCCAGCCAGATCATGTTGACCGAGAAGGCATCGTGGTCGGTCGCGCTGAAGGGTTCGCCGTAAGTGGTGACCACGCCGCGGTGCGGCCGGTCGAAGTTCTCCAGGGCCTTCTTCAGGGCATCACCCGACACGTCGCCCTTGGTCTGGAACAGCGCTCGCAGCATCAGGTAGACCGCGTCATAGGTCTGCGCGGCCGCCATCAGCGAGCCGATGCGCTTTTCCTTCGAATGCCGGAAGTAGCTGGCCAGGAAGGACATGCGACGCTCGTTGGCCAGGTCCTGGATGATGGTCTGCGCCATCATGGTGCCCTCGAGCGCTTCGGCGCCTGCCAGTTCCAGCACACTGCGGAAGGACAACGGCCAGGGGGCAAAGTACGGCACCTGCCAGCGCAGCTCGGCCCGGCTGCGCACCGCGGCGGCCTGCTCGGGCCCGACGGTGTAGACCACCAGCGCCTCGGCACCGGCCGCCTGGGCGGCGCGCATCTCCTCGACCAGGGTCTTCACGCCAAGGTCGAAACGGCCGACGAACACCGGCTGGACGTTGCGCTTGGCCAGCTCGTCGCTGATGTCCTTGACCCCGCCTTCGCCATAGCCGGTGCGATCGGCCAGGATGGCCACGCGCCGCAGCTTGCGGCGATCGACGATCTCGCTCACGAGGAAGCGCGCATTCAGGATGTCGGGTGGCGCGACGCGGAAGATGTAGCTCTGCGCCGGTGGGTACTTGGTGGTCACCGCCGTGCCCTGGGAACAGGGCACCATCAGGAGATGCTTGTTGTCCTGGAACACATCGAGCGAGCGCATCGCCACGCCGGTGTTGCAGAAGCCGATCGTGAAATCGACCTTCTCCTTGAGGACCAGGTCCTCCGACACGCGGCGCCCCTCGTCGGGGACCGCCTTGTCGTCACGGGTCACCAGCTCCAGGGGGCGCCCCAGGAATCCGCCGACCTCGTTGATTTCCTTCACGGCCAGTTCGGCGCCGAAGCGCACGCTGTTGCCGAAGTCGGCCGAGCCGCCTGTCAGCGGCGCAATCAGGCCGATGCGCACCGGCTTGGGCGTCTGCCCTTGGGCCTGCGCAGACAGAGCCAGGCACAGTCCCAGCCCCACGGTGATCAAGGAACGTCCGAACATCACATCTCCTCGGTCATGCGCTCTTGGCGCGCCGGCGCGATGGTGCCACCGTCAGCGCCCCTCACGCACCAAGACAAACCCGCGGGAGCCGCGTCGCCGCAGTGAGATGCGTCACGCTGCGCGCCTGCGCATGGCGCGATGCCGGGATGACGATCACTCGCCCAGGTAGGCGGCACGCACTTTCGGGTCGTTCAGCAGAGCCTTGGCCTCACCGTCCATGGTGATTTCGCCCGACTCCATCACGTAGCCACGATCGGCCAGCTGGAGGGCCCGGCTGGCGTTCTGCTCGACCAGCAGCACGGTCGTGCCCTGCTTGTGGATGTCGGCCACGACCTCGAAAATCTTGTCGACCATGATGGGCGACAACCCCATCGAGGGCTCGTCGAGCAACAACACCCTGGGTCGAGCCATCAGAGCGCGGCCCATGGCCAGCATCTGCTGCTCGCCGCCGGACATCGTGCCGGCAAGCTGGTTGCGCCGCTCCTTCAGGCGGGGGAACAGGGCGAAGACCTTCTCGATGTCCGCATCGATCTCCTTGTCGTTGCGTGTGAAGGCCCCCATCTGCAGGTTCTCGGTGATGCTCATGCGCGTGAAGGTCCCGCGCCCCTCGGGCACCATCACCAGCCCCTGCTTCACCAGGTCCCAGGCACCCTGGCCCCTGATCGACTTGCCCAGGTACTCGATATCCCCTTCGGCCACTGGCTGGGTGCCGGTGATGGCCTTGAGCGTGGTGGTCTTGCCGGCGCCGTTGGCGCCGATGAGGCTGACGAGCTCGCCCTGGCGCACCTCGAGCGAAGCGCCCTTGACGGCCTGGATGCCTCCATAGGCCACCCGCAGCCCGCTGATCTTCAGCATTGTTTGACTCATGTGTCCTGACTCCGCATGCGTGGGTTCAATGGGCCGTGTGGCCGGCGCCAAGGTAGGCCTCGATGACCTTTTCGTTGCGCTGCACCTCGTAGGGGGTGCCCTCGGCGATCTGCTTGCCGTAGTCGAGCACGGTCACCCGATCGCACAGGCCCATCACGAGCTTCACGTCGTGCTCGATCAGCAGGATCGTGCGTCCGTCGTTGCGGATGCGGTCGATGAGTTCGCGCAGGACCACCTTCTCGGTGGCGTTCATGCCGGCGGCCGGCTCATCCAGCGCGATGAGCTTGGGGTCGGTGGCCAGGGCGCGGGCGATCTCCAGGCGGCGCTGGTCGCCATAGCTGAGCGTGCGGGCACGGAAGTCGGCGTACTTCTCGATGCCCACATAGGCCAACAGCTCCATCGCGCGGTCGCGGATGGCCTTTTCCTCGGCCTTGAAGCCCTTGGTGCGAAACACGGCACCGAGCACGCCCGTGCCCGTGCGCACATGCCGCCCCACCATGACGTTCTCGACCGCCGTCATCTCGGCAAACAGACGGATGTTCTGGAAGGTGCGTGCGATGCCGGCCTTGGCCACCTCATGCACGGCCGTGGGCTTGTAGGGCTTGCCTTCCAGCTCGAAGCTGCCCGAGTCCGGCGTGTACAACCCCGTCAGCACGTTGAAGAAGGTGGTCTTGCCGGCGCCGTTCGGGCCGATCAGGCCATAGACCTGGCCGCGGTGGATCTCGATGCCCACGTCGGACAGGGCCTGCAGCCCGCCGAAGCGCTTGGACACACCCTGGACCTTGAGGACGATGTCGGTGCTCATGTCGTGCGTCTCCTCACTTGGTCACAGGGGCCGGGGCCGCCTTGCCATGCTCCCGGGCCGGCCACAGGCCGCGCGGGCGCAACAGCATGATCGAGATCATCGCCAGTGCAATCAGCAGCTGGCGCAGGATGGCCGCGTCAAGCCGACCGCCGGTCATGTTCTGCAAGGGTCCGGCCACATAGCGCAGCACCTCGGGCAGGGCCGCCAGCAGCAGCGCCCCGAGGATGACTCCCGGCAGGTGGCCAAGGCCCCCCAGCACCACCATGGCCACCAGCATGATGGACTCCATCAGGCCGAAGGACTCCGGCGAGATGAAGCCCTGGAAGGAGGCGAACATCGCGCCGGCCACGCCGCCGAAGGTGGCGCCCATCGCAAAGGCCAGCAGCTTCATGTTGCGCACGTTGATGCCCATGGCCTTGGCGGCCACGTCGTCCTCGCGCACGGCCATCCAGGCACGCCCGATGCGCGAGTTCTCCAGCCGGTGGCAGATCAGGATGCTGGCCAGCACGAGGAACAGGAAGAGGTAGTAGTACAGGACCACCGGCGGCAGCCGGTAAGTCCAGTCGCCGATCGTCAGCACCTGGGCCTTGCCGAAGTCGAACCCGAAGATGTTCATCGAGTCGATGGCACTGAGGCCGCGCGGACCATTGGTGATATTGACCGGGTGCTCCAGGTTGTTCATGAACACACGGATGATCTCGCCGAAGCCCAGCGTCACGATGGCGAGGTAGTCGCCACGAAGGCGCAGTACCGGCGTGCCCAGGATCACGCCGGCGATGGCCGCCAGGCCGGCCGCCAACGGCACCACCACCCAGATGGGCGTGTGCAGGCCGTTCGGGAACATCGCCGCGATCGCCGGGAAGGTCTCCCACAGGTGCGGCGATGCCAGCAGGGCCATCATGTAGGCCCCCACGGCATAGAAGGCCACGTAGCCCAGGTCGAGCAGGCCGGCGTAGCCCACCACGATGTTCAGGCCGAGGGCCAGCAGCACGTAGAGCAGGGCGAGGTCGATGATGCGCACCCAGCCCTGGCCGAAGTACAGCGCGAAATGCGGAAGGATGAGCAGGCCCAGGCCGGCCAGGATCATCACGATGAGCTTGTTGCGTTGCGTCATGGTGTCGTCTCCAGCGGCTTCAGGCCCGGTCGGCCACGCGCTCGCCCAGCAGGCCCGAGGGGCGCAGCGTGAGCACGAGGATGAGCACGATGAAGGCAAAGATGTCCGAGTAGTGGCTGCCCAGCACGCCGCCCGTCAGCGCGCCCAGGTAGCCCGCGCCGATGGCCTCGATCAGGCCCAGCAGCACGCCGCCCACCATCGCTCCGGTCAGATTGCCGATACCGCCAAACACTGCGGCGGTGAAGGCCTTCAGTCCAGGCAGGAAACCCATGGTGTGCTGCACCGTGCCGTAGTTGGAGGCCCACATCACCCCGGCCACGGCCGCCAGCACGGCGCCGATGATGAAGGTGGCCGAGATCACCATGTCGGGCTTGACGCCCATCAGGCTGGCCACACGCGGGTTCTCGGCAGTCGCGCGCATCGCACGGCCCAGCTTGGTGCGGTTGACCAGCCACAGCAGCGCAGCCAGCAGGATCACGGTGCTGCTCAGGATCACGATCTGGGTGATCGTGATCACCGCGCCGCCGATGGGGATGGTCTCGGTGGGCAGCAACTGGGGATAGGGCTTGGGATTGGGCTTCCAGATGATCATCGCCAGCGTCTGCAGCAGGATCGACATGCCGATGGCGGTGATCAGAGGCGCCAGCCGGGGCTGCCCTCGCAGCGGCCGGTAGGCCACCTTCTCGATGGTGAAGTTCAGCGTGGCGCACACCACGATGGCGCACAGCAGCCCGATCAGCAGCATGGCCCATCCCGGCATGCCGGGGGCGGCCTCCTGCAGGTGCGTGACGATCATCCAGCTGGTGATCGCCCCCACCATCAGCACCTCGCCGTGGGCGAAGTTGATCAGGCTGATGATCCCGTAGACCATCGTGTAGCCCAGTGCCACCAGCGCGTACATGCTGCCCAGCACCAGGCCGTTGATGACCTGTTGTATGAAGATGTCCATCAGTCGGTCTCCGACGAAAACAGGAAGGCGCCCGATCGGGCGCGGCAAGCGCGCGGGGTCGCAAGTTCCGGGCCATGGGCCCGCCCCTGCGCCCGTCGCGACGACTCTAGGCGCTAAAGCGAAGCCGACCATGAGGGGACAACCCGCCCCTGCTTGCGGTCGGCTTCAAAGTGGCGCGGATTGTATCGATGCGCCAGATGGTGAAATCTTCGGGGTTTTCCCTTCGAGCGCAGTGATTCCAACGAAGATTCTGAAAAATCATCGTCTTTTGCGCGACTGTTCGTCCTTTTCGCGCAGTTCCTGGAGTTTTTCACCGATGCGGATCTCCAGCCCCCGGTTCACGGGCTGGTAGAAGCGCGCAGGGGCCACTGCGTCGGGAAAGTAGCGCTCGCCGGCGGCGTAGCCGCCTTCCTCGTCATGGGCGTAGCGGTAGTCGTCGCCATAGCCGAGGTCCTTCATCAAGCGCGTGGGTGCATTGCGCAGATGCATCGGCACCGGCCGCGTGCCGTCCTGCTTCACGAAGGCCCGCGCCGCCTTGTAGGCGGTGTAGACCGCGTTCGACTTCGGCGCCACAGCCAGATAGACCACCGCCTGCGCCAGGGCCAGCTCCCCCTCGGGCGACCCCAGGCGCTCGTAGGTTTCCGCGGCATCGAGCGCCAGACGCAGCGCACGCGGGTCGGCCAGGCCGATGTCCTCGCTGGCCATGCGCACCAGGCGGCGCGCGATGTAGCGGGCGTCCACCCCGCCATCGAGCATGCGTACGAACCAGTAGAGGGACGCGTCAGGATCGGAGCCCCGTACCGACTTGTGCAGCGCCGAGATGGTGTCGTAGAACTGCTCGCCACCCTTGTCGTAGCGGCGCAGTTGCTCGCCCAGCGCACGTTCGAGCAAGGCCTCGTCCATCTCCGCCAGCCCCTGGGGCTGGGCCACCCGCGCAAGGTTCTCGTAGGTGTTGAGCAGCCGGCGCGCGTCGCCATCCGCGTAGGCGATGAGCCGCGTGCGCGCCGCCGGGGTGAGCCCCGGGGCCTGCAGCAGGGTCTGGGCCTTCTCCAGCAGCGCCGCCATGTCCTCGTCGCCCAGGGCCTGCAGCACGTGCACCGTAGCGCGCGACAGCAAGGCCGAATTGACCTCGAAGGACGGGTTCTCGGTGGTGGCGCCGATGAAGGTGAACAGGCCTGACTCCACGTGCGGCAGGAAGGCGTCCTGCTGGGCCTTGTTGAAGCGGTGCACCTCGTCGACGAAGACGATCGTGCGCCGGCCCTGACTCTTCGCCACCTGGGCCTGCTCCACCGCCTCGCGGATGTCCTTCACCCCACCCAGCACGGCCGAGATCTGCAGGAACTGGGCGTCGAAGGCATCGGCCATCAGGCGTGCGAGCGTGGTCTTGCCCACGCCGGGCGGCCCCCACAGGATCATCGAGTGCGGCCGGCCCGACTCGAAGGCCACGCGCAGGGGTTTGCCTTCACCGAGCAGGTGCGTCTGCCCGATGACTTCGTCGAGCGTGCGCGGGCGCAGCCGCTCGGCCAGCGGGGCGTCATCGGCGAGGTCGGTCGAGGCAAACAGGTCGTCCATGCAGGCATTGTGGCAGCCCGCCGCCGTGGGGCGCCTAGAATCACGGGGTTTTCCTGGAGACCTCCCGTGGCAGCGACCATCCTGCAAAAACTCCCCGTCGGCGAGCGCGTCGGCATCGCCTTTTCCGGTGGCCTGGACACCAGCGCCGCGGTCCACTGGATGCGCGGCAAGGGCGCAATCCCCTGCGCGTACACCGCCAACCTGGGCCAGCCCGACGAGTCCGACTACGAGGAAATCCCCCGCAAGGCCAAGGCCTATGGCGCCGAGATCGCCCGCCTGGTGGACTGCCGCGCGCAGCTGGTGGCCGAAGGCATCGCCGCCATCCAGTGCGGCGCCTTCCACATCAAGAGCGGGGGCGCGACCTACTTCAACACCACGCCGCTGGGCCGCGCCGTCACCGGCACTGCCCTCGTGGTGGCCATGCGTGAGGACGGCGTGAACATCTGGGGCGACGGCTCCACGTTCAAGGGCAACGACATCGAGCGCTTCTACCGCTATGGCCTGCTGGCCAACCCGGCACTCAAGATCTACAAGCCCTGGCTCGACCAGGTCTTCATCGACGAGCTGGGCGGGCGCAAGGAGATGAGCGAGTACCTCATCGCCAACGGCTTCGACTACAAGATGAGCGTCGAGAAGGCCTACTCGACCGACTCGAACATGCTGGGCGCCACCCACGAGGCGAAGGACCTGGAGTTCCTCGACAAGGGCATCAACATCGTCAACCCGATCATGGGCGTGGCCTTCTGGCGCGAGGACGTGGTGATCAGGCCCGAGACCGTGACGGTGCGCTTCGAGGAGGGCGTGCCGGTGGCCCTGAACGGCCGCAGCTTCGCCAGTGCCGTCGAGCTCTTCGCCGAAGCCAACGCCATCGGCGGCCGGCATGGGCTGGGCATGTGCGACCAGATCGAGAACCGCATCATCGAGGCCAAGAGCCGTGGCATCTACGAGGCCCCGGGCATGGCGCTGCTGCACATCGCCTACGAGCGCCTGGTGTCCGGCATCCACAACGAGGACACCATCGAGCAGTACCGCATCAACGGCCTGCGCCTGGGCCGCCTGCTCTACCAGGGCCGCTGGTTCGACCCGCAGTGCCTGATGCTGCGCGAGACCGCCCAGCGCTGGGTGGCGCGCGCCATCACCGGCGAGGTGACGCTGGAACTGCGCCGCGGCAACGACTACTCCATTCTCGACACGGTCAGCCCCAACCTCACCTACGCGCCCGAGCGCCTGTCGATGGAGAAGGTGGAGGACGCGCCCTTCACGCCGGCCGACCGCATCGGCCAGCTCACGATGCGCAACCTCGACATTGCCGACACGCGCGACAAGCTGGGCATCTATTCGCGCACCGGCCTGCTGGGCGCCGGCTCGGACGGCAGCATTCCGCTGCTCACCGGTGACGAAGGCCGTTCAGCGTCGTGACCCGCAGGCGATCGCCGGGCCCCCGGGAAGGCGGTCACCTCCCTGACTGAACCCTGGGGCCAGGGTTCGCCCCGTTCTTCTGACCGCTCCCGAGGAACCTGGTGCGCGTGGCAAGAGCGCCAGTGTTTCATCGGCCGCCGTGCTGCACCATCCCTCCGTGGGGGGCATGCACGACATGTGCGCCGCCATGCACCCTTTGCCCACCCCTTTCATGCCATGAGGACCCTCACCATGACCCCCCACATCGCCAATGTCACCGTCAGCACCCAGGCCAATGTCTATTTCGATGGCAAGTGCGTGTCGCACACCGTCACGCTGGCCGACGGCACACGCAAGAGCGTGGGCGTCATCCTGCCCGCCACGCTCACCTTCAACACCGGCGCGCCGGAAGTGATGGAAACCGTGGCCGGCGCCTGCGAGGTGCTGCTGCCGGGCCACACCGAATGGCAGCGTTTCGAGACCGGACAATCCTTCCCGGTGCCGGGCAACGCCAGCTTCCAGATCCGGGTGGAGGGTGCGCCCTACCACTACATCTGCCATTTCGGCTGAATTCCGTATCGCCAAAAAGCAAGGGCCGCCGAAGCGGCCCTTGCCGTTGCAGGACGTCGGGTCTCTACTTCTTCGACGCAGGCGTCGAGCCCCCCTGCACCCCGAGCCGCCCGCCCGTGCCAAGACCTCCACGGACCGTCTGCGCCTTGTAGTTGCGCACCGACTTGACGAGCTGGTTGTACGAGTCGACGAAGGCTGCCGTGATGATCTTGCCCTCCGGGGTGTTCGAGTAGCCGCTGGCACCGCCTGCGAGCCCGCCCGCCCAGCCGAAGAAGCCGCCGCCCAGGTCGTAGTTCTTGGCGCTGCCCTCGGCAGCCGCCAGCTGCACGCCAGAGCGGTTGTCGATCATCAGCAGCGTCGTCGAGGCCTCGTTGGCGCGGAAGCTGCCGGCAGCAGCTCCAAGCGCCGAGCCCAGGAAGCCCAGCCCGCCGATGCCCACGCGCCCGCCCTGCGTGCCCTTCTGGCTGAAGTTGATGCTGGGGCTCATCGTGTAGTCGGCGGCCACCATCTGGCCCTGTCCGAAGTTGCTGCCCTGACGCATTTCGCCGGAGCGTTCGAGATTGCGCTCCTGCATCATGTTGTTCATCGCGCGACCGCGCTCGACCACCACGAAGCAGTTCGACTGCTGGATCATCATGCGCAGCACCGGAACCGTGGAGCCGAGCTTGTACTGCTGCAGCGTGTAGTACCAGGGCGCGTTTTGATCCTCGACCACGGCCAGCGTGCCCAGGGTCTCATCGCAGCGTTCCAGCTGGCTGTTGGCGTTGGCCGCGGTCGCCCCCCCTGCACCCCCCGTCACGGCTGAATCACTACCCCCCAGCTTGGGCGACGTGGCCACGCAGCCCGCCAGCAAACCGGCCGCCGCCAGCAGCGACACCCCCAGCGCACCACGGCCGGTGCGTTCCCCATTCATGCACTTCATGCTCACCCCCGTAAAGACATGCCCGACCCGGAATGCCCGGTGGCACGGTGTTGTTCGATGGACGATCGAACGTTAGTGAGCACCTCGCGGAGCGTCAAGGCCAACCCGACCACCCCCCCACGTCTGAGGGATGAACGCCCCTCCCAAATGGGAAGGGCCTACACCACCACCGGCTCGGGCTCGAGCCGGATGCCAAAGCGCCCGTAGACGCTTTCCTGGATGGCACGCGCCAAGGTCACGACCTCGGCCCCGCGGGCGCCCCCGCGGTTGACCAGCACCAGAGCCTGCTTTTCGTAGACGCCGGCGCGGCCCACGGTCTTGCCCTTCCAGCCGCAGGCGTCGATGAGCCAGCCCGCCGCCAGCTTGAAGCTGCCGTCGGGCATGGGGTAGTGCACGATGGCCGGGTCGCGGCCGATGATGTCGCGGCATTGCTCGGCCGTGACCACCGGATTCTTGAAGAAGCTGCCGGCGTTGCCGATCACGGCGGGGTCAGGCAGCTTGGCTCGGCGGATCTCGCAGACCCAGTCGAAGATCTGGCGCGCGTCGGGGAATGTGATCCCGGTCTCCACCATGCGCCGCTCCAGGTCAAGGTAGCCCAGCATCGGTTGCCACGGCCGGGGCAGACGCAATCGCACCCTCGTGATCACGCTCTTGCCAGCCAGGGCCTGCTTGAAGATGCTGTCGCGGTAAGCGAAGCGGCACATGCCCGCATCCAGCCGCACGCTGCGCCCGGTCACCAGGTCCACGGCGTCCAGGGAGTCAAAGCGGTCCTTCAGTTCCAGGCCATAAGCGCCGATGTTCTGCACCGGCGCAGCGCCCACGGTGCCAGGGATCAGGGCCAGGTTCTCCAGGCCCGGCAGCCCCTGGTTCAGGGTCCAGGCGACCAGGTCATGCCAGGACTCGCCCGCGCCCGCCTCGACGATCCAGGCGTCGGGCCGCTCTTCAACGAGGCGCAGGCCTCGCACCTCGATCTTGAGCACCACCGCCGTGAGGTCGCGGGTGAGCACGATGTTGCTGCCGCCGCCCAGCACGAACTTCGGCGCCGGGCCCAGGCGGGGGTGGTCCAGCACGGCGCGCACGTCGCCGTCGCCGGCGATGCGCACCAAAGTGTGCGCCAGTGCCGGCAAAGCGAAGGTGTTGTAAGGCTTCAGGCTGACGCCTGTCTCGATTTGCATGGCAGAATTTTCCCCGATTGCCACTTCTTGCGAGCGACCCTCCCGCCATGCCCAGTTTCGATACCGTCCTCGAGCCCGATTTCGTCGAGGTCCGCAATGCCGTGGACCAGTCCAACAAGGAGATCGGCACCCGCTTCGATTTCAAGGGGTCGAGCGCCAGGATCGAGCTCAAGGACAAGGACATCACGCTGTACGGCGACAGCGACTTCCAGATCGGCCAGGTGATGGACATCCTCACGGCCAAGCTGGCCAAGCGCAACGTGGACGTGCGTTTCCTCGACACCAGCGCCAAGGTCGAGAAGATCGGCGGCGACAAGGTCAAGCAGCTCGTGAAGGTGAAGGCCGGCATCGAGTCCGACCTGGCCAGGAAGATCCAGCAGCTCATCAAGGGCAGCAAGCTGAAGGTGCAGGCGGCCATCCAGGGCGACACCGTGCGGGTGACCGGCGCCAAGCGCGACGACCTGCAGGCGGCCATCGCCCTGCTGCGCAAGGACGTGACCGACGTTCCCTTGAGCTTCAACAATTTCCGGGACTGACCGACCATGCACAGCGCCGCTCCCTTCCTGTCGGCGCTCGTCGCCAGCCTGTGCGCCTGCGCCGCCTGGGGCCAGACGGTCGCGATGACCGGCAGCATGGGCTCGAAGGCCCTGCTGGTGATCGACGGCGGGGCGCCGCGCGCCGTGGGCTCCGGCAGCACGGTGCAAGGCGTCAAGGTGCTCAGCGTATCGCCCACCGAAGCGGTGGTGGAGGTGGCGGGCCAGCGGCGCACCGTCGCGCTGGGGGCGTCGCCGGTGAGCCTGGGCGGCTCGGGTGCAGCCGCCGGCAGCGGGACACGCATCGTGCTGACAGCCGGATCCGGCGGCCACTTTCTGGCCCAAGGGGCGATCAACGGCAGAGCCACGCAATTCCTGGTCGATACGGGTGCCACCGCCGTGGCCCTGGGCCAGGGCGAAGCCAAGCGCCTGGGCATCGATCTGAGCCGGGCCACGGCCGCCCGAGTACAGACCGCCAATGGCACCACGGCCGCCTACCGCGTGGCCTTGTCGTCGGTGCGCATCGGCGATGTGGAGGTCTATGGGGTGGAAGCCCTCGTGGTGCCGCACGACATGCCCTACATCCTGCTGGGCAACAGCTTCCTGACGCGCTTCCAGATGAAGCGCGAGAACGATCTGCTCGTCCTCGACCGGCGCTATTGATCCGCGCTGCGGAATGACCCTGGCGGCGTCCTCCCCGATGTCGCTCCTGGGACAGCAGCGCTCGAACGATCGTGCGTAAACTGTCAGCTGCGACGCGCGTTGCCGCGGGCAGCGCTTTCAGGAGACAGGCATGGATTTGAACTTCACGGCGGAAGAACTCGCCTTCCGCGACGAGGTGAGGACCTGGGTACGGGCCAACCTGCCCCAGGACATCTCGCACAAGGTCCACAACGACCTGCGGCTCACCAAGGACGACTTGCAGCGCTGGGCCCGTATCCTCGGCAAGAAGGGCTGGCATGGCTATGGCTGGCCCAAGGAGTTCGGCGGCCCCGGCTGGAATGCGGTCCAGAAGCATCTCTTCGAAGAAGAGTGCGCCCTGGCCGGCGCCCCGCGCATCGTGCCCTTCGGCCCGGTGATGGTGGCCCCGGTGATCATGGCCTTCGGCACCCCCGAGCAGCACCAGCGCTTCTTGCCCGGCATCATGAGCGGCGAGGTGTGGTGGAGCCAGGGCTATTCGGAGCCCGGCTCGGGCTCCGACCTGGCCTCGCTGAAGACCCGCGCCGAACGCAAGGGCGACAAGTACATCGTCAACGGCCAGAAGACCTGGACCACGCTGGGCCAGCACGGTGACTGGATCTTCTGCCTGGTGCGCACCGACACCTCGGGCAAGCCGCAGACGGGCATCAGCTTCCTGCTGATCGACATGAAGTCGCCCGGCATCACCGTGCGGCCCATCATCACCATCGACGGTGAACACGAGGTCAACGAGGTGTTCTTCGACAACGTCGAGGTGCCGGCCGAGAACCTGGTGGGCGAGGAGAACAAGGGCTGGACCTATGCCAAGTACCTCCTGGCCCATGAACGCACCAACATCGCCGACGTCAACCGCGCCAAGCGTGAGCTGGAACGCCTCAAGCGCATCGCCAAGGCCGAGCGCACCGGCGGACGCCCGCTCATCGACGACCTGCGTTTCCGCGATCAGATCGCCCAGCTCGAAGTCGACATCGTCGCCCTGGAGATGATGGTGCTGCGTGTGCTGTCGGCTGAACGCGGCGGCAAGAAGGCGCTGGACGTGGCGGCCCTGCTGAAGATCCGCGGCTCGGAAATCCAGCAGCGCTACACCGAGCTGATGATGCTGGCGGCAGGCCCCTACGCGCTGCCCTTCATCTTCGAGGCCATGGAAGCCGGCTGGCAGGGCGACTATGTCGGTGCCATGCACTGCGCGCCGCTGGCCTCGACCTACTTCAACATGCGCAAGACAACGATCTACGGCGGCTCCAACGAGGTGCAGCGCAACATCGTGTCGCAGATGACCCTGGGGGTGTGAGATGGACTTCGATTTTTCCGACGACCAGGAACAACTGCGCGATGCCGTCAAGAAGTGGGTGTCCAAGGCCTACGACTTCGAGCGCCGTCGCGGCATCGTCAAGGCGGGCGGCTTCTCCCGCGAGGCCTGGGGCGAGATGGCCGAGCTGGGCCTGATGGGCCTGGCAGTCCCTGAGGCCCACGGCGGCATGGGTTTCGGCCCGGTGGAGGCCATGGTGGTGATGGAGGAACTGGGCCGCGGCATCGTGCTCGAGCCCTACGCTGCCGTGTCGCTGGTCGCCACGAGCGGCCTGGCGGCCTACGGCAGTGCCGAGGTGCAGTCGGCCTGGCTGCCGCGCATCGCCGAAGGCTCGGCCCTCGTGGTGCTGGCCCACCAGGAACGCGAGGCCCGCCATGTGCTGCGCCATGTGAAGACCCGCGCGGCCGAGTCGAAGGGCCAATGGAGCGTGAATGGTGCCAAGAGCGTGGTGCCTGTGGGCGACCAGGCCGACGCTTACCTCGTGCCCGCCCGCGTCTCGGGTGGCGACGACGAGGCCCAGGGCATTGCGCTCTTCCTGGTGGAACGCAGCGCGGCGGGTGTGAGCACGAGAGGCTACGAGCTCCAGGATGGCAGTCGCGCTGCCGAGGTGAGCTTTGCCAACACGCCGGCCACCCTGCTGGCCGGCCCGGCCGACGGCCTCAAGGCCCTGGAAGCCATGGCCGACGTGGCGATCGCGGCCCAGTGTGCCCAGGCCGTGGGGACGATGGACCAGCTCTTTGCGATCACGGTGGACTACCTCAACACCCGCAAGCAGTTCGGTGTGGCCATCGGCACCTTCCAGGCCCTGCGCCACCGCGTGGCCGACATGAAGATGCAGCTCGAACTGGCGCGCTCGATGAGCTACTACGCCACGCTCAAGCTGGGCGAACCTCATGAGCAGCGCCGCCGCGCCCTCTCGCAGGCCAAGGTGCAGCTCGGCCAGTCGATGCGCTACGTGGGCCAGCAGTCCATCCAGCTGCATGGCGGCATCGGCGTGACCGACGAGTACATCGCGGGTCACTACTTCAAGCACCTCACCTGCCTGGAGCTGAGCTTCGGCGACACCCTGCACCACCTGGGCGAGGTGTCAGAGCGCATGCAGGACACCGCCGGCGTGTTTGCCTGATCGCGAGGCTACACTGCACACCGGCCAGCCGCCTTCGGGCGGCTGTCTCGTTTTCAGCCCCCCATCATGCGACTGCGCGACGTCCTCTTCAGCCAGGGTTTTGGCACCCGGCGCCACTGCGATGCCCTCATCCTGGCCGGTGAGGTGTCCATCGCCGACCGGGTCTGCGATGACCCGGGCGAAACGGTCGACACACAAGGCCTCGTGTTCACCGTGGAAGGCCAGGACTGGCCCTTCCATGCCAAGGCCTTGGTGATGCTGCACAAGCCGGCCGGCTACGAGTGTTCCCAGAAGCCTTCGGCCTGGCCGAGCGTGATGACCCTGCTGCCCGGCCCCCTGCGCACGCGCGGCGTGCAGGCCGTGGGCCGGCTCGACCAGGACACCACCGGCCTGCTGCTGCTCACCGATGACGGCGCGCTGATCCACCGCCTCACCTCCCCGAAGAAGCATGTGCCCAAGGTCTATGAGGCCCTCACCGCCGACCCGGTGACGCCCGGACAGGTCGCCCAGCTGCTCGGCGGCGTGGTGCTGCACGACGATCCCCTGCCCGTGCGCGCGGCGGCCTGCGAAGCCACCGGCGAGCGCTCGCTGCGCCTGACGCTCACCGAGGGCAAGTACCACCAGGTCAAGCGCATGGTGGCGGCCACCGGCAACCATGTGGAACAACTGCACCGCAGCCATTTCGGCGCCCTGGCCCTCCCGGCCGACCTCGCCCCGGGCCAGTGGCGCTGGCTGGCGGGGCCGCAGGACATCCTCGGGCCGGGCGGCGGATAATCGGCTTCCATATGCGTGTCTTCCGCGGCTTCCACCACCAGGGCCTGGCGAGCGCCTGTGCCCTGACCATCGGCAACTTCGACGGCGTACACCGCGGCCATCAGGCCATGCTGGCGCTGCTGCGCAACGAAGCCCAGCATCGCGGCCTGCCCAGTTGCGTGCTGACCTTCGAACCCCATCCGCGGGACTACTTTGCCCAGGCGCTGGGCAAGCCCGAGATGGCCCCGGCGCGCATCGCTCCCCTGCGCGACAAGCTCACCGAACTGCAGCGCTGCGGCATCGACCAGGTGGTGGTCCTGCCCTTCGACCGGCGGCTGGCCAGCCTCGCACCCGAAGCCTTCATCGACGAGGTGCTGGTGCACGGGCTGGGTGCCAAGTACGTGCTGGTGGGCGACGACTTCCGCTTTGGCGCCAAGCGGGCCGGCGACTATGCCCTGCTGGACCGGCTGGGCGAACAGCGCGGCTTCGACGTGGCCCGCATGATGAGCTACGAAGTGCACGGCCTGCGCGTGTCGAGCTCGGCCGTGCGGGAGGCCCTGGCCGCCGGCGACATGGACCGCGTGACCAGCCTGCTGGGCCGCCCCTACAGCCTGAGCGGCCACATCGTGCATGGCCGCAAGCTGGGCCGCGACCTGGGTTTCCGCACCCTCAACCTGCGTTTCCCCCATCCCAAGGCGGCCGCCCAGGGCATCTTTGCCGTACGCACCTACGGGCTGACCGACGATCCCCTGGACGGTGTGGCCAGCCTGGGGCTGCGCCCCACGGTGGACCACAGCGGCCGGGTGCTGCTGGAGGTGTATTGCCTCGACTGGCCCGCCCACCTGGGAATCGAGGGGGGCTACGGTAAAATCGCCCGAGTGGAACTGCTGCATAAACTGCGCGACGAAGCGCGCTACGACACGCTGGAGGCCCTGAAGGCCGCCATCGACCGTGACGTGGCCAACGCGCGCGCCTACTTCGCCTCGCTGCACGGCCAGACGCGCCGCCAGACCACGCGCGACCGAATTTGACGCCTGCCCTGCGCGGCGACACCGGGCCCCCGCCTGCCCCGCCCCCTTGGGGCCCGAGACCCTGAAGCGCCTTGCGCGCGCCCCACGACCATGAGCGACGCCAAAGACTACCGAGCCACCCTGAACCTGCCCGACACGCCCTTCCCGATGCGCGGCGACCTGCCCAAGCGCGAGCCGGGCTGGGCCCAGGCCTGGGACGAACAGGGGATCTACAAGCAGCTGCGCGATGCCCGCTGTGGCAAGCCGAAGTTCATCCTGCACGACGGCCCGCCGTACGCCAACGGCAAGATCCACATCGGGCATGCCGTCAACAAGGTGCTCAAGGACATGATCGTCAAGGCACGTCAGCTCGCCGGCTTCGACGCGCAGTACATCCCCGGCTGGGACTGCCACGGCCTGCCGATCGAGAACGCCATCGAGAAACTGCATGGCCGCAACCTGCCGCGCGACGAGATGCAGGCCAGGAGCCGAGCCTTCGCCACCGAGCAGATCGACCAGCAACGCGCCGACTTCAAGCGCCTGGGTGTGCTGGGCCAGTGGGATGCACCCTATCGCACGATGGACTTCGTGACCGAGGCCAACGAGATCCGCGCCTTCAAGCGCGTGATGGAGCGCGGCTTCGTCTACCGCGGCCTCAAACCCGTGTACTGGTGCTTCGACTGCGGCTCGTCGCTCGCCGAGTTCGAGATCGAATACGCCGACAAGAAGAGCCAGACGCTGGACGTGGGCTTCCTGTGCGCAGAACCGGCCAAGCTGCTGCAGGCCTTCTTCCGTGACACCGGCCTGCCCCATGGCAGCCCCGAGGGCCTGGAAGGCCGGCCGATGTATGCGGTGATCTGGACCACCACCGCCTGGACCATCCCCGCCAACCAGGCGCTCAACCTCAACCCCGAGATCGTCTACGCGCTGGTCGAGACCCCACGCGGCCTGCTGGTGCTGGCCGAGTCGCTGGTGGAGGCCTGCCTGAAGCGCTATGGCCTGGAAGGCCGCGTGCTGGCCACCACCAAGGGCCGTGCACTGGAGCTGATCCATTTCCGCCACCCGCTGGCCCATGTGCACCCGGGCTATGACCGGCTGTCGCCCATCTACCTGGCCGACTACGCCACCGCCGATGACGGCACCGGCATCGTGCACTCGGCGCCCGCCTACGGCGTGGACGACTTCAACTCCTGCGTCGCCCATGGTCTGGCCTACGACCAGATCCTCAACCCCGTGCAGGGCAATGGCCAGTACGAGGCCGAGCTGCCACTGTTCGGCGGTCAGAACATCTGGAAGGCCTGCCCGGCCATCATCGAGACGCTGCGCGAGCATGACCGGCTCTTCGCCACCGAGACCATCACCCACAGCTACCCGCACTGCTGGCGCCACAAGACGCCGGTGATCTACCGCGCGGCCGCGCAGTGGTTCGTCCGCATGGACGAGGGCGAAGGCATCTTCACCACCGACAAGGCCCCCAGGACGCTGCGCCAGATGGCGCTGGAGGCCATCGACCACACGCAGTTCTACCCCGAGAACGGCCGGGCCCGATTGCGCGACATGATCGCCAACCGGCCCGACTGGTGCATCAGCCGCCAGCGCAGCTGGGGCGTGCCCCTGCCCTTCCTGCTGCACGTGGACAGCGGCGAGCCGCACCCGCGCACGCCCGAGATCATCGACCTGGCCGCCGAAGTCGTCGAGGCCGGCGGCATCGAGGCCTGGAGCAAGCTCACCACGGCCGAGATCCTGCAGCGCATCGGCGACGCGACCGACCCGGCGCAGTACACCAAGAGCACCGACATCCTGGAGGTGTGGTTCGATTCGGGCACCACGCACACCACGGTGCTCAAGGGCAGCCACGCGGGTGCCGGCCACGACAGCGGGCCCGAGGCCGACCTGTACCTGGAAGGCCATGACCAGCACCGCGGCTGGTTCCATTCCTCGCTGCTGACGGCCTGCGCGATGTACGGCCGCGCGCCCTACCGCGGCCTGCTCACCCACGGCTTCACCGTGGATGGCCAGGGCCGCAAGATGAGCAAGTCGCTGGGCAACACCGTCGTGCCGCAGGAGGTGAGCGACAAGCTGGGCGCCGAGATCATCCGCCTGTGGGTGGCCTCCACCGATTATTCCGGCGACCTGGGCATCGACGACAAGATCCTCGCCCGTGTGGTGGACGCCTATCGCCGCATCCGCAACACCCTGCGCTTCCTGCTGGCCAACACCAGCGACTTCGACCCGGCGAAGGACACCGTGCCCGCCGAGCAGATGCTGGAGGTGGACCGCTATGCCCTGGCGCGCGCCGCCCAGCTGCAGGCCGAGATCCTGGCGCACTACGAGGTGTACGAGTTCCACCCGGTGGTGTCCAAGCTGCAGGTGTACTGCTCGGAAGACCTGGGCGCCTTCTACCTGGACGTGCTGAAGGACCGGCTCTACACGACCGCTCCGGGCTCGCGTGCGCGCCGCTCGGCCCAGACTGCGCTGTGGCACATCACTCACGGCATGCTGCGCTGGATGGCCCCCTTCCTGAGCTTCACCGCCGAGGAGGCCTGGAAGGTGTTTGCTCCGGGCGCTTCGGTGTCGATCTTCACCGAAACCTTCTGGGGCTTTCCGGCCGCGGGCGACGAGGCGCTGCTGGCCAAGTGGTCGCGCATCCGCGAGATCCGCGATGGGGTCAACAAGGAGATCGAGGCGGTGCGGTCCGCCGGGCAGGTGGGTGCCTCGCTGCAGGCCACCGTGCGCATCACCGCTGGCCCCGAGGACCGCGCCCTGCTCGAAAGCCTGGGCGAGGACTTGCGCTTCGTGCTCATCACCTCGGCCGCCACCGTGGTCGACGGCACCGAGCTGGCGGTGCAGGTCACGCCCAGCACGGCCACGAAGTGCGAGCGCTGCTGGCATTACCGCGACGACGTGGGCACCGACGCCGAGCACCCCACGCTGTGCGGGCGCTGTGTGAGCAACCTCTTCGGCGCGGGCGAGACCCGCGAGGTGGCTTGATGAACGTCAAGACGGCAACCACGTCGGGCCTGAGCCGCTGGCTCGGCATCGCCCTGGCCATCATCGTGCTGGACCAGCTCACCAAGGTGCTGATCCTGCAGAACTACCAGCTGGGGGACAGCACACCCATCACGTCCTTCTTCAACATCGTGCGCGTGCACAACCCCGGCGCGGCCTTCTCCTTCCTGGCCTGGGCCTCGGGCTGGCAGCGCTGGTTCTTCATCGTGCTGGGCATTGCGGCCTCGATCTTCATCACCTGGCTGCTGCGCCGCCATGGGCACGAGACGATGTTCGCCTGGGCGCTCACGCTCATCCTGGGGGGCGCGCTCGGCAACGTGATCGACCGGGCCGTGCATGGTTATGTCGTGGACTTCCTCGACTTCCACGCCGGGGGCCGCCACTTCCCGGCCTTCAATCTGGCCGACAGCGCGATCACGCTGGGTGCGATCCTCATGATCCTCGACGAGATCCGACGGATGCGGCGCGCGCGCGCCGGCGCCTGAGGCGAGCCGGGGAAGTCCCGAGCACCGCAGCGCTTGCACGCTTGCAGAATCGTCGGCATCCGCTGCCGACGGTTCTGCCATGAACGCTCCCGAGGTCTCGCCCCCGCCCCCCACCGTCTTCGACCTGCCCTTGCACCCGCTGGGCTTTGTCGACCCGCTGCGCTGGCTGGCCCGCGGCTGGAAGGACTTCACCCGCTGCCCGGGCCTGGGCCTCTTCTACGGCGCCTGCTTTGCCGCCATGGGCTGGCTGCTGCTGGCCGTCTACGAGCACGCGCCAGCCTACACGCTGGCGCTGAGCGCGGGCTTCCTGCTGATGGGCCCCTTCCTGTGCCTGGGCCTGTACGAGGCCAGCCGTCGGCTCGAGCAGGGCCAGCGGCCGGATCTGGGCAGTTCGCTGCTGGCCTGGGAACCCAAGGTCGGCACCATGGCCATCTTCGGCGGCGTGCTGCTCATCCTCGAGATGCTCTGGGGCCGCGCCTCGCTGGTGGTGTTTGCCGTGAGCTTCGACCAGGTGCCCGACTTCCAGGGCTCGCTGTGGAAGCTGCTCGCCCCGGAGCACCTGAACTTCATCCTCGCCTACCTGGCCGTGGGCGGCGTGTTCGCCGCACTGATCTTCGCCGTGTGCGTGGTGAGCCTGCCCATGATCCTGGACCGCCAGACCGATGCGATCTCGGCGGCCCTCACCAGCCTGCGCCTGTGCCTCACCCAGACCGGGGTGATGCTGTGGTGGGGCTTCCTGATCACGGCGCTGGTGGTGCTGGCGCTGCTGCCGGCCTTCCTGGGCCTGCTGGTGATCGGGCCCGTGCTGGGCCACGCGAGCTGGCATGCCTACCGCGGTGCGGTGGGCCATCACCCAGGGCAGGACGATGCGCCTGCCCCGGGCGCCTGATCAGGGCAGCAGCACCGTCGAGCCCGTGGTCTTGCGCGCTTCCAGGTCTCGGTGGGCCTGGGCCACCTCGGCCAGCGGGTAGCGCTGGTCGATGCGGATCGTCACCTGCCCACTCGTCACCATGCCAAAGAGATCATCGGCCATGGACTGGGTGGATTCGCGCGTGGCCAGATGGGTGAAGAGCGTGGGGCGGGTCACGTAGAGCGAGCCCTTGGCCGCCAGGGTGCCCACGCTGAAGGGCGGCACGGGGCCCGAGGCATTGCCGTAGGTGACCATCAGGCCCAGGGGGCGCAGGCTGTCGAGCGAAGCCTCCCAGGTGTCCTTGCCGATGGAGTCGTAGACCACCTTCACGCCGCGCCCACCGGTGATCTCCTTCACCCGGGCCACGATGTCCTCGGTCTTGTAGTTGATGACGTGGGCGGCACCCATCTCACGGGCCAGCCCACACTTCTCGTCGCTGCCGGCCGTGCCGATGAGCTGCAGACCCATCGAGCGGGCCCACTGGCAGGCAATCAGGCCCACGCCACCGGCCGCGGCATGGAAAAGCACATGATCACCCGGCTGCAGCCCCCCCTGGGGCTGGGTCTTGCGCAGCAGGTACTGCACCGTCAGGCCCTTGAGCATCATGGCCGCGCCGGTCTCGAAGTCGATGCCATCGGGCAGTTGCACCACGCAGCGCGCCGGCATGACGCGCACTTCGCAGTAGGCGCCAGGCGGCTGGCTGGCGTAGGCAACGCGCATGCCGGGTGCCAGGTGCGTCACCCCCTCCCCGATGGCCTCGACCACCCCGGCAGCCTCCATGCCCAGCGTCAACGGCAGGGCACCCTGGTACAGGCCGGTGCGCTGGTAGATGTCGATGTAGTTCAGGCCACAGGCATGGTGGCGGATGCGCACCTCGCCGGGGCCGGGCTCGCCGACGTTCACGTCCACGAGCTGGAGCTGCTCGGGCCCGCCGAACTGCTGGATCTGGATGGCCTTGGGCATGTCGTTCTCCTCGATGGTTGGGGGTTCTCAGACGCCACGATAAGCCCGCCTGGACGAGTTTGCACGACCAGGGGCATGATGCCGGCATGAAGCGCCTCACACAGGCCCCCAACATCACCGTCGCCACGCTGTGGGCCGACTGGCTGACCCACGCCGGCATCGAAGCCAGCGTGCAGCGCTATTTCGCCGGCGGCATCGCGGGCGAAATCCCCCCCGACCAGGGCCTGCCCGAGGTGTGGGTGAAGCATGCCGAGCAATGGGAGCGTGCCCGCGAGTTGCTGGAGGCCCTGCAGCACCCACGCGAACTGCACTGGACCTGCCCGGCGTGCGCAGAGCGCATCGACGGACCCTTCGAGCAGTGCTGGCAGTGTGGCGCTAACATGCCGCCTCCGTGACGCGCATCCCTCCCCTGACGCTGCTGTGGCTCGTGCTGCCGCCCCTGCTGTGGGCTGGCAACGCCGTGGCCGGCCGCCTGGCGGTGGGCTCGGTCTCGCCGCTGCTGCTCAATGCCGTGCGCTGGACCATTGCGGCCCTGATCCTGCTGCCCCTGGGCTGGCGCATCCTGAAGGCCCAAGGGCCCCTGTGGCCCCGCTGGAAGCGGTTCACCGTCCTGGGCCTGCTGGGCATGGGCAGCTACAACGCGCTGCAATACCTGGCGCTCACCACCTCCAGCCCGATCAACGTCACGCTGATCGCCGCCAGCATGCCGGTGTGGATGCTGGCCGTGGGCGCCCTCTTCTTCGGCGAGCGCGCCCGGCGCACACAGCTGCTGGGCGCCGTGCTGTCGCTGGCCGGCGTGCTGCTGGTGCTCTCGCGCGGCGACTGGCACACGCTGATGCAGGTGCGCCTGGTGCCGGGCGACCTGTACATGGTGGCCGCGACGATCTCCTGGGCCTTCTACAGCTGGATGCTGGCGCGCCCCGAGCCCGGCGAACGCGCCTGGCCCTGGGCCGAGTTCCTGATGGCGCAGATGGCCTTCGGCCTGGTGTGGGCCGGTGGGGCCGCGGTGGGCGAGTGGGCCGTGGGCGCCGCCCACCTCGAATGGAACGGCTGGGTGCTGGTGCTGCTGGCCTATGTCGCCATCGGCCCTTCGCTCATTGCCTACCGCTGCTGGGGCGTGGGCGTGGCGGCCGTGGGCCCCACGATCGCCGCCTTCTTCGGCAACCTCACGCCGGTGTTCGCCGCGCTGATGTCGGTCGCCCTCCTCGGCGACCTGCCGCGCTGGTTCCACGGCGCGGCCTTCGTGCTCATTGCCGCCGGCATCGTGGTGTCGTCGCGGCGCTGAGGCGCCGCGGGCTCATTGCACTCAGTGGGCCTGGTCCCAGTTGGGGCCGACGCCCACCTCGGCCACCAGGGGCACCGAGAGTTCGGCCGCCGAGGCCATGATGCGCGGCACCTCGGCCTTCACCCAGTCGAGCTCGGCCTCGGGCACCTCGAAGACGAGTTCATCGTGCACCTGCATCACCATCAGCGTCTCGCGACGGTGTTCGTCGAGGGCAGCCTGCACCGCGATCATCGCGAGCTTGATGAGGTCGGCGGCCGTGCCCTGCATGGGCGCATTGATGGCCTGGCGCTCGGCCGCGCTGCGTCTCGGGCCGTTGCCGCCGCGGATCTCGGGCAGCACGATGCGGCGGCCGAAGAGCGTTTCCACATAGCCCAGCTCGGCCGCACGCGCCTTGGTGGTGTCCATGTAGTGCTTCACGTCGGGGTAGCGCTGGAAGTAGCGGTCGATGTAGTCCTTGGCCGCCTTCTGCTCGATGCCCAGACTGGCGGCCAGGCCGAAAGCGCCCATGCCATAGATGAGGCCGAAGTTGATGGTCTTGGCGTAGCGGCGCTGCTCGCTGCTCACCTCGGCCGGCGCCACGCCGAAGATCTCGGCCGCGGTGGCGCGGTGCACGTCCATGCCTGCGGCGAAGGCGCGGCGCAGCGTGGCATCGCCCGAGATGTGGGCCATGATGCGCAGTTCGATCTGCGAGTAGTCGGCCGAGACGATGACCCGCCCAGGCGGCGCCACGAAGGCCTCGCGGATGCGCCGGCCCTCCGGCGTGCGGATGGGGATGTTCTGCAGGTTGGGGTCGTTGCTGGAGAGCCGCCCCGTCACCGCCACGGCCTGGGCGTAGTTGGTGTGGATGCGGCCGGTGTGGGGGTTGACCATCAGCGGCAGCTTGTCGGTGTAGGTGCCCTTGAGCTTGGACAGGCTGCGGTGCTCCAGGATGCGCGCCGGCAGCGGATAGTCGGCGGCGAGCTTTTCGAGCACCTCCTCGTCGGTGGAAGCAGCCCCGCTGGCCGTCTTCTTCACCACCGGCAGCCCCAGCTTGCCGAAGAGGATCTCGCCGATCTGCTTGGGGCTGCCCAGGTTGAAGGGCTGGCCGGCCAGTTCATGGGCCTCGGTCTCCAGGGCCAGGATGCGCTGGGCCAGCTCATGGCTCTGGCGCTCGAGCACCTGGGCATCCACCATCACGCCGTTGCGCTCGATGCGCGCAAGCAGCGCCGAGGTGGGCATCTCGATGGATTCATAGACGTAGCGCAGGCCCGGCTCGGCCTCGATCTGCGGCCACAGCGCCTCGTGCACCTGCAGGCACATCTCGCTGTCTTCGCCGGAATACTCGGTGGCCCGCTGCACATCCACCTGGGCGAACGGGATCTGGTGCGCACCCTTGCCGCACAGGTCTTCGTACTCGATGCCGCGACGGCCCAGGTGGCGATCACCCAGGCTGCCCAGGTTGTGGGGCCTGTGGGCCTCGAGCACATAGCTCTGCAGCATGGTGTCGTGGACGTAGCCGCGCACGGTGATGCCATGGTTGGCGAACACATGCAGGTCGTACTTGACGTGCTGACCGAGCTTCCTGCAGCGCGCGTCCTCCAGCCAAGGCTTCAGGCGCGCGAGCACCGCGTCCAGTGGCAACTGCACGGGGGCATCGGCATAGGTGTGGCCGGTGGGCACATAGGCGGCCTCCCCCGGCTGCACCGCAAAGGAGATGCCGACGATGCGCGCGCGCATCGCCTCCAGGGAATCGGTTTCCGTGTCCAGGGCCACCAGGGGGGCCTGCTTCAGCCGGGCGATCCATGCGTCAAGGCGTGCCCAGTCCAGCACGGTCTCGTAGTGCCGATCGACGGGTGCAGACGGCGCGGGTGGCGGGTCGGCGAACAGGTCGCTGGTGGTCCCGGGTGTGGAGGCTGCCGGGCTCGTGACGGCAGCACGTGACTCCAGCTCACGCTTCCAGGTCTTGAAGCCGTTGCGCGCGTAGAAGTCCAGCAGGGCCGCCGTGTCGACCTCGCGCATCGCCAAGGCATCGAGTCCAGGCCACATCGGCACATGCGCCGAGAGATCGCAATCGGTCACCACGGTGATGAGGCGCCGGCCGAGCGGCAGCCAGTCCAGCGCCTTGCGCAGGTTCTCGCCCGCCACACCCTTGATCGTCTCGGCCGCGGCGATCACGCCGTCGAGCGAGCCGTGCTCGGCGATCCACTTGGCGGCCGTCTTGGGGCCGACCTTGTCGACGCCGGGCACGTTGTCGACCGCATCGCCGATGAGGGTGAGGTAGTCGACGATGCGCTCAGGGGGCACGCCGAACTTGGCCTTCACCCCGTCCACGTCCAGCGACTCGTTGCTCATCGTGTTGATGAGCGTGACGTCTTCGTTGACCAGCTGGGCCAGGTCCTTGTCACCCGTGGAAATGACGACCCGGTGACCGGACTCGCGCGCCACGCGAGCCAGTGTGCCGATCACGTCATCGGCCTCGATGCCCGGGACTTCCAGCACCGGCCAGCCCAGCAGCTTCACCACCTCGTGGATGGGCCCGATCTGGGCCGCCAGGTCCTCGGGCATGGGCGCACGCTGCGCCTTGTACTCGGGATACCACTCGTCACGGAAGGTGGGGCCCTTGGCATCGAAGACGCAGGCGGCATGCTCGGCCGGGAACTGGTCGCGCAGGCGCTTGAGCATGGCGATCAGGCCGTGCACGGCCCCGGTCGGCTGGCCTTCCGGCCCGCGCAGGTCGGGCAGGGCGTGGTAAGCGCGGTACAGGTAGCTGGAGCCGTCGACCAGCAGCAGGAGCGGCGCGGCGCTTCGGGTATGTTCGTCCATGGGCGGCATTGTCGGGCATCGGACGCCGCCGGAAGGGCCTGCGCCTACAATGGCTGGATGCCGTACCGCACCTGCCTCGCCGTCCTGCTGGGGATGCTCTCCGGGCCCGCCTGGGCCCAGGCGCCCTCGCCGGTGTCATCGAGCGGGCCGCCGGAGCCGGCGGTCCAGGTCATTCGCATCGAGGATGAGTCCACCCGCATCGACGAGCTGCGCGTGCGCGGGCAAACGCGTCACATCAGCGTCCAACCCAAGAAGGGTGGCCGGGCCTACGAAGTGGTCCCCCCCGACAGCGGGCGTGATCCGTCCCAGCAGGGTGCCAGCGGCGCCACGGGCCAGCGTGTCTGGCGCTTCCTGACTTTCTGAGGCCGGGTCCGCCCGGCAATCGCCCGTCCATGGCCGTATTCACGACCGTTTCGTCCGAGGAAGCCTCGACCCTCGTCCAGCGCCTGCAGCTGGGCATCCTGGCGGACCTGCGCGGCATCACGTCCGGGATCGAGAACACCAACTACTTCGTCACCACCGAACGCGAGGGGCAGCGCACCGAGTACGTGCTCACACTGTTCGAGCGCCTGGGTTTCGAGCAGCTGCCGTTCTACCTGCACCTGATGAAGCACCTGGCAGGCCGCGGCATCCCGGTGCCCGACCCGAAAGCCGATGCATCGGGTGAGATCCTGCACACGGTGTGCGGCAAGCCCGCCGCCCTGGTGGACAAGCTGCGCGGCGGGCACCAGCTCGCGCCCAGCGACGTGCACTGCCGTCAGGTGGGCGCCATGCTGGCGCGCATGCACCTGGCCGGGCAGGATTACCCGCGCTTCCAGCCCAACCTGCGCGGCCTCCCCTGGTGGGTCGAGACCGTGCCCTCCATCCTGCCCCACCTCGACGGGGCGCAGAAGCAGCTCCTGGAAGACGAGCTGGCCTTCCAGCGTTCCCACGCCCAGTCGCCCGCCTACCTCGCGCTGCCGCGCGGCCCGATCCACGCCGATCTCTTCCGCGACAACGTGATGTTCGAGGGCGACACGCTCACGGGCTTCTTCGACTTCTACTTCGCCGGTGTCGACAGCTTCCTCTTCGACATCGCCGTGTGCCTGAACGACTGGTGCACCGACCTCGACTCCGGCCGGCTGGACGAGAGCCGCGCCCAGGTCTTCGTCGCGGCCTACCAGTCGGTGCGCGCGCTGACCCACGACGAGCTTCGCCTGATGCCGGCCCTGCTGCGCGCCGGGGCGCTGCGCTTCTGGATCTCGCGCCTGTGGGACTTCCATCTGCCGCGCGACGCCCACATGCTCAAGCCCCACGACCCCGGTCACTTCGAACGCATCCTGCGCCAGCGCGTGGAGACGCCCTGGCATCCCGAACCATGAAGCTGCAACACGTCAAGCCGCTGCAAGGCATCGTCTGGGTGCGGCGCGGCTTCCAGGTCTTCCTGCGCCAGCCGCTGGCCTACACGGCGCTGTTCTTCGCCTTTCTCTTCGCCGCCTTCATGCTGGTCATCACGATGCGGCAGCTGGGCGCGCTCACGGTGCTGGTGCTCATGCCGCTGGTGTCGCTGGGCTTCATGCTGGCCACCCGCAAGGCCGTGGACGGCGAGTTCCCCCTGCCCACGCTGTTCATCGAGCCGCTGCGAAGCTCGCGCCGCCAGACCGCTGCCATCCTGCAGATCGGGCTGGCCTACGCCGTGCTCTCGATGGCCACGATGTGGCTGGCCGACGCCATGGATGGTGGCAAGGTCGATGCGCTGCAAGGCGCCATGGCCACGGGCGACGCCACCGCCGAGATGATGGACGACCCCTCCATCCAGGGCGCGCTCATCACACGCCTGCTGCTCACCGTGCCGCTGAGCCTGCTCTTCTGGCATGCCCCGGCCCTGGTGCACTGGGGCGGCAAGAGCGCGATGCAGTCGGTCTTCTTCAGTGTGGTGGCCTGCTGGCGCAACCTGGGTGCCTTCGTGGTGTACTTCCTCACCTGGGCCGTGGCCGTGCTGGTCTTCGGTGTCGTGGCCACCCTCATCTTCTCCTTGCTGGCGGCCCCGCAGCTCATGGCCCTGGTGGCCTTCCCGGCGACACTGATGTTCGTGACGGCCTTCTACGCATCGCTGTACTTCACCTACGCCGACTGCTTCGCCGACGAGCCGCCCGAAGCCGCCCCCCCCTCGCTCACGGCCCCGCCCGACGAGTCCTGAGTCCGGACAAGGCACGCGCGAACTGCGCGCATGTGACAGCCCCGTCACGAACGCGTCACGGCTTCGTCATCCCGCTTCACCATCATCGCGCTCGCTGAGGCGTGACCTGCGTCACGCCCAGGTTGTCCAACCCACGAGCAGGAAACCGCGATGAGCGTCATTGACACCGAAGACATCCCCACCAGCCCCGCTTCGCAGCCCCACTTCAACGAAATCGTCGAAGCCGCGCGTTCGCGTCGCGGATTCCTCAAGGCCGGTCTGGCCGTGGGCGCCGTGAGCTTCCTGGGTGCCGGCCTGAGCGGCTGCGGTGGCGGCAGCGACAGCGACAACGACAGTTCCTCCCCTCCGGCCCCCGTGATGCTGGGCTTCACGGCGGTGTCCGCCAACTCGCTGGACACCATCACCGTGCCCACCGGCTACCGCTCGGCCGTGTTCTGCCGCTGGGGCGATCCGCTGTTCACCAACTCGCCGGACTGGCTGCCCGATGCCACCAACACTGCCGACTCGCAGCGCCTGCAGTTCGGCGACAACCATGACGGCATGCACTTCTTCCCGATCGACGGAAGCAGCACCGAAGGCCTGCTCGTGATGAACCACGAGTATCTGAACGACGAGTTCTTCTACCCCGCCGGCGTGGAGCCGGGCGGCACCGGCTGGACCCTGGAGCAGGTGCGCAAGGGGCAATATGCCCACGGCGTGTCGGTGGCGCATGTGCGCCTGGTCAACGGCAACTGGGAGGTGGTGATTCCTTCGCAGTACAACCGCCGCATCCATGGCCGCACCCCCATGGCCATCACCGGCCCCGCGCGCGGTCACGCACTCATGCGCACCAGCGATGATCCGGACGGCCAGACGGTGCTGGGCACGCTGAACAACTGCGGCAACGGCACTACGCTGTGGGGCACCTACCTCACCTGCGAAGAGAACTTCAATGGCTACTTCAGCAACCTCGGCGGCGTGACCCGCAACGCCAACGAAGCGCGCTACGGCCTGCCCAATGGCAACTCCGGCTACCGCTGGGCCGACCATGATCCGCGCTTCGACTACTCCAACGAGCGAAACGAGCCCAACCGCTTCGGCTGGATGGTCGAGATTGACCCCTTCGATCCCACCTCCCAGCCGAAGAAGCGCACCGCCCTGGGCCGCTTCAAGCACGAGAACTCGGCCATGACGCTGTCGGCCAACAACCGCGTGGTCGTCTACATGGGCGATGACCAGGCCAATGACTACGTCTACAAGTTCGTCTCCAGCGGCACCTACAGTGCCACCGCCCCGCAACTCAACCGTGATCTGCTCGATTCGGGCACGCTGTACGTGGCGCGCTTCGATGCCGGGAGCACGGCCAACGACCGCATGGGCTCGGGCGTGTGGATCCCGCTGGTGCTGACGACGCCAACCACGACCGCCGGCCAGACCCTGGGTGACCTGTACGCCGACATGGGCGAACTGCTGGTGAACACCCGCCTGGCGGCCGACGCCGTGGGTGCCACCCGCATGGACCGCCCGGAATGGGTCACGGTGCACCCCACCAACGGGGAGGTCTACATCACGATGACCAACAACTCCGGCCGTTCCACCGCCGACGAGGCCAACCCGCGCACCAACAACATCTACGGTCAGATCGTGCGCTGGCGTGAAGCGGGCAACGATGCCGCCGCCACCACCTTCGACTGGGACATCTTCGTGCTGGCCGGCAACCCTGTGGTGCGAGAGGGCCTGCAGGCCGGCTCGTCGAACGTGAACGCCGACAACATGTTCAACAGCCCCGACGGCCTGGCCTTCGATGCCGACGGCCGCCTGTGGATCCAGACCGACGGCAACTTCTCGAACGTGGGCAACTACGCCGGCATGGGCAACAACCAGATGCTGGTGGCCGATCCGCAGACCGGCGAGATCCGCCGCTTCCTGGTGGGCCCCTCGGGTTGCGAGATCACGGGCATCACCTGGACGCCCGACAAGCGCACGATGTTCATCAACGTGCAGCACCCGGGCGAGTACGGCAGCCACCCGAACCGCCCCAGCATCGACCCGAAGGACGATGCCCTGGCCTTCTCGCAGTGGCCGGAAGCCGCGGGCGGCCGTCCGCGCTCGGCCACCGTGGTGGTGTGGAAAGACGACGGCGGTGTGATCGGCACCTGATCGCCGCTCCGTCGCAATGCAAGCCGGGCCCCGAGGGGCCCGGCTTGCATTGGGGAGCACCGCGCCTCAGTGCCCGGCGTGCTCCAGCCGCGCGCCCAGCGCCATCAGGCGGGGCCGCACCTCGTCCATCAGGAAATCCGGGCTCAGTGCAAACGCCGGGCCCCCGCAATTGATGGCCATCAGCGAACGGCTGCCCGCGGGCCGGAACGCAATCGCGATGGCGTTCACGTCCTTCTGCCAGTCGCCGAAGGACGCACACACCCCGAACTCTCGGTACTGCTGCACCGCCTGCTCGATGCCCTGGCGGATGCGCGGCCAGGCCACTTCGTCCAGTTCGCGGATGCGGTCCATCAGGTCATGGCGTTCGCCGTCCGGACACATCGCCAGGTAAGCACGGCCCATGGCCGTGGTGGCCAGCGGGATGCGCGATCCCACGTCGAGGCTGAGCGTGAGGGCCGCCGGGCTGCGGCAGTTCTCGACATAGATCATGCTCAGGCGGTCGCGCGTGCCCAGCGACACCATGGCCTGCGAGAAGTCGGCCAGTTCCTGCATCAGCGGGCGTGCAATCTGGCGGGCATCCATGCGGGCCAGCATGGTGCTGCCCAGCGACAGCGTGGCACTGCCCAGGCGGTAGCGGCCGGTGTCTTCCACGTACTCCAGGTAGCCCAGCTTGGTCAGCGTGTAGGTCAGGCGCGAGATGGTGGACTTGGGCAGCTTGCAGCGCCGCGCCAGCTCCTGATTGCCCAGCATGCGGTCGCCCGAACGGAAGCAGGCCAGCACCTCCAGCCCACGCGCCAGCGCGGTGACGAAGTGGCGGTCTTCCTTGATGCGGCCCGCTGCATCGGTGGCAGACGGTTCGTTGGCGGCGTCGGAGGCGATCGGGTGGTCCATGCGGTCAGGCATCCTTGGGTGAAGTCAGCTGCAAGGCCTGTTCGCGCAGGCGCTGCTTGTAGAGCTTGCCCGTGGCCGACGCCGGCAATTGAGGCATGACGACGATCTGCGCCGGCAGCTTGTACGGCGACAGCCGCTCGCGCAGCCAGGCCATCAGGGCCTCGGTGTCGAGGCTGCGGCCGGGCACGGGCTCGACGAAAGCCACCACTTCCTCGTTGCCCGGGACGGGGCGGCCCACCACGGCCGACAGCACCACGTCGGGATGAGCGTTGAGCACGTCTTCGACTTCCACCGGGTAGACGTTGAAGCCCGAGCGGATGATGAGCTCCTTCGAGCGACCCACGATCGTGAGCGTGCCATCGGTTTCCACGCGGGCCAGGTCGCCGGTGTTGAGCCAGCCCTCGGCATCCACCGTCTCGGCCGTGAGCGCCGGGTTGCGGTAGTAGCCCTTCATCACGTTGGGCCCACGCAGCCAGAGTTCGCCCGTCTCGCCCGCAGGCACCGGTGCGCGCGTGGCCAGGTGGACCAGGCGCACCTCGATGCCCGGGATGGGCGGGCCCACCGAGCAGTCGCGGCGCGGCGCATCCAGGCGGGTCTGGCAGATGGAGGGCGACGCTTCGGTCATGCCATAGCCGTTTTGCAGCGTGAGGCCGAAGTGCTGCTCGAAGCGATCCTTCAGCGCCTGGTCCAGCGGCGCGCCACCCGACTGCGCCACCCGCAATGCACTCGCGTGCAGGTTGTTGCCCGGCCGATCGCCCCACTCCAGCAGCTTGGCATACACGGCCGGCACACCATGCAGCACGGTGATGCCCTCGTCCGCCAGGGCCCGGGCCATGGCCTCGGGGGCAAAGCGGGCGGCCAGCACCAGGCTGGCGCCCGCCGAGAGCGTGGCCAGCAGCACGGCAGTCAGGCCATAGACATGCGACAGCGGCAGCACGCCATAGACACGGTCCGCGTTCGAGAGGCGGCGCTGGCGGCGGCTGTTCGCCGCGATGAAGAGCAGGTTGGCGTGGGTGAGCATCACGCCCTTGGGGGCCCCGGAGGTGCCCGAGGTGTAGATCAGCGCCGCGACCTGTTCGGCCGCCGCCTCGCTCACAGGTTCGGGCGCAGCCTGGGGGTGGCCGGGAGCGAGCAGCAGCTCGCCCGCACCGGGCCAGCGCCGCGGCTGGCCGCCCAGGCGCTGCAGGTGCCGCGCCGCTTCGGGCGATGCTTCGACCAGGCCGACCACCACGCGGGCCTGGGAGTGTTCAAGGAAGGTGTCAATCTCGCGCTCGGACAGACGTGCATTGACCAGCGAGACCCAGGCGTCGAGCCGGCTGCAGGCCAGCACCAGGACGGCGGCGGCATTGCAGTTCTCGCCCACCACCAGCACGCGGTCGCCCGCCAGCACGCCCGCCTCGCGCAGGCCTTGCGCGGCTGCGTCCACGGCGCCCGCCAGGGCGCAGTAACTCAGGGTGGTGCGCTCGTCCTGCAGCGCCGGCGCGTCGGGCTGCCGCTGCACCCAGTGGTCGAGCCAATGGTGCAGGCGCTGCGGCTGCAGGTCTTGCGCAGCGTCGGGGGTGAAGGCGTCGGTCGAACTCAAGGCGAAGGCTCCCATCCGGGCCCGGCCAGATGCCGGGCCGCCGGATGATAAAGCTGATTCTGCTCCTCAGTTCAAGATTCTGCTATGCAGAATTACCCGTATCCGCTGGTCAACCCTCCACCGGCGTGAGCTTGGCCACGCTCAGGGCCAGCCACTTCATGCCATGGCGGCCGAAGTTGATCTGGGCGCGTGCATCGGCGCCGCTGCCTTCGATGGTGAGGATCACGCCCTCGCCGAACTTGTTGTGGAAGACGCTCTGGCCGGCACGCAAGGCCTGGCCTTCGCTGGTGGTGGCCTTCGGTGCCGCCCAGGCCGGCGGGGTGTCGGGCTGGCGGCCGGCGCCCACGATGCTGCCCAGGCCTGAGCCGCGCTGCCAGGCGGCGCGGTAGTCGCGCTCGAAGCCCGAGCCGAAGCCTTGATTGCGGGGCGTGATCCACTTCAGCGCGCCTTCGGGCAACTCGTCGAAGAAGCGGCTCTTGACGTTGTAGCGCGTCTGGCCGTGCAGCATGCGCGTCTGGCTGTGGCTGAGGTACAGGCGCGTGCGCGCACGCGTGATGGCCACGTACATGAGCCGGCGCTCCTCTTCCAGCCCGTCGGCATCCGACAGCGAGTTCTCGTGCGGGAAGAGGCCTTCTTCCAGCCCGGTGATGAAGACCACGTCGAACTCCAGGCCCTTGGCCGCGTGCACGGTCATCAGCTGCAGCGCATCCTGCCCGGCCTGGGCCTGGTTGTCCCCGGCTTCCAGCGCCGCGTGGGTCAGGAAGGCGGCCAGCGGCGAGACGATCTCGCCCGTCTCGGCATCGGGTGTGAGGTCCACCGCGGCCACGGCCGGCGGGCTGCCTTCGGCGATGGCGCCGGCCTGCTCGTCCACCGGCAGGGCCACGGCGTCCTTGCCGAAGCCTTCCTGCGTCACGAAGGCCTCGGCGGCATTGACCAGTTCGTCCAGGTTTTCCAGCCGTTCCCTGCCTTCCTTTTCGGTGCGGTAGAAGTCGGCCAGGCCCGAGGCCTCGATCACGTGCTCGATGATCTCGCGCAGCGTGAGGCCCTGCGTGGCCTCGCGCATCGCATCCACCAGCGCCACGAAGGCCGCGAGGTTGGCCCCGCCCTTGCCCGCCACGGCACCCACGCTCTGGTGCAGGCTGCGCCCGCTCGCGCGGGCGGCGTCCTGCAACTGCTCGATCGTGCGCGCGCCGATGCCGCGGGTGGGGAAGTTCACCACGCGCAGGAAGCTGGTGTCGTCGTTGGGGTTCTCGATCAGGCGCAGGTAGGCCAAGGCATGCTTGATTTCGGCGCGTTCGAAGAAGCGCAGCCCGCCATACACGCGGTAGGGGATGCCGGCGTTGAAGAGGGCGCTTTCCAGCACGCGTGACTGGGCGTTGCTGCGGTAGAGCACCGCTGTCTCGCTGCGCGCCACGCCATCGCGGTGCAACTGCTGCGCCTCCTCGATCAGCCACTGCGCCTCGGCAAAGTCGCTGTTCGACTCGTACACCCGCACCGGCTCGCCCGGGCCTGCCTCGGTGTGCAGGTTCTTGCCCAGGCGCCGCGTGTTGTGCGAGATGAGGGCATTGGCCGCATCGAGGATGTTGCCGAAGCTGCGGTAGTTGCGTTCGAGCTTGATGACCCGGTCCACGCGGAACTCGCGCTCGAAGTCGGCCATGTTGCCCACCTGCGCGCCGCGGAAGGCATAGATGCTCTGGTCGTCGTCGCCCACGGCCATCACGGCGCTCTCGGGGCCGGCGAACATCTTGAGCCACGCGTACTGCAGCTTGTTGGTGTCCTGGAATTCGTCCACCAGAATGTGGCGGAAGCGCCGGTTGTAGTGTTCGCGCAGGGCCGCGTGGTCGCGCATCAGCTCGTAGGTGCGCAGCATCAGCTCGCCGAAATCGACCACGCCTTCGCGCTGGCACTGGTCTTCGTAGGCCTGGTAGACCTCGATGAGCTTGCGGGTGTGCTCGTCGCGCACCTCCACGTCCTTGGGCCGCTGGCCGTCTTCCTTGCAGCCGGCGATGAACCACGTCACCTGCTTGGGCACGAAGCGTTCCTCGTCGAGGTTCATCGCCTTGATGACCCGCTTGACAGCCGAAAGCTGATCCTGCGAATCCAGGATCTGGAAGCTCTGCGGCAGACCGGCCAGCTTCCAGTGCGCACGCAGGAAGCGGTTGCACAGGCCGTGGAAGGTGCCGATCCACATGCCGCGCACGGGAATGGGCAGCATCGCGCTCAGGCGCGTGAGCATCTCCTTCGCGGCCTTGTTCGTGAAGGTGACGGCCATCACCCCGCCCGGCCCCACCTGCCCGGTCTGGATCAGCCAGGCGATGCGGGTGGTGAGCACCCTGGTCTTGCCCGAGCCCGCGCCGGCCAGCACCAGCACGTGGCGCGGCGGCAGCGTCACCGCCGCGTACTGCTCGGGGTTGAGGTGCTGCAGCAGGCCGGCCGGGGCCGTGGGAGGCGCCGCGACGGGCTCGGAATCAGATGGGAACAGGCTCATGGCCCGATTCTAGGAGGCGCCCCCTGACAACTCGCGGCCCACCCGCCCCCGGATGCGCGACAGCCCCACCGGCGTGATGCCCAGGTAGAACGCCAGGTCCTTCTGCGGCACGCGCGCGGCCAGGGCCGGCTGCTCGCGCAGCAGCAGGCGGTAGCGTTCCTCGGGCCTCAGGGTGAGGAGCTCGCGCTCGCGCTGCTCCTTGCGTCGGCCATAGAACTCCAGCGCACGCCGCAAGGCCTTCTGCCAGGCCAGATGGCGCTCGCCCAGCGCCAGGATGTCGGCATAGGGCAGGCAGGCCACGCGCGTGGGCTCCATGGCCACCGCGGCGAAGCTGGTGCGCCCGGGGGGCTGCAGCGCCGCCAGGCTGGCGAAGAAGCCGCCACCGTCGATGAAGGACTTGATGCGTTCCTGGCCGTCTTCGCGCAGGTAGACGAGCTTCACCAGGCCCGAGGCGACCACCGCCACCCAAGGCCAGGCGGCGTCGGCCTGGAAGAGGACATCGCCGGGCTGCAGCACGCGCCAGGCCATGCGCGGCTCGAAGGCCTCCCACTCGGGCAGGGGGCCCTCGGCCAGGCGTTCGAGCAGGGCCCGGGGCGTGGCGGCAGCGCGCATGTCCATGCCTGCGACCTTAGCGCATCCCCTGCTCACCCGGCGTTAACCTGGGATAACGACAAGGCCGCCTGCGCTGCCTATCGTGAGCCGCATGAACACCCTCCTCAACCGGCAGACCGTGGCCCTGCCCGACCTCCAGGCCACCCGCCCCCTGTTGTGGTGGCTGCGCGAAGACCAGGGGCTCACCGGCACCCGCTACGGCTGCGGCCAGGGCGTGTGCGGCGCCTGCACCGTGCACCTGGACGGCGAACCCGTGCGCAGCTGCATCACACCCTGTGCGGCAGCGGCCGGCCGCCGGATCACCACCATCGAGGGCCTGGCGGACAACGGCCGCCTGCATGCGGTGCAGCAGGCCTGGATCGACCTGGCCGTGCCGCAGTGCGGCTATTGCCAGAGCGGCCAGCTCATGGCCGCCGCGGCCCTGCTGGCGCGCCATCCCCGGCCCACCGACGCCCAGATCGACGAGGCCCTGGCCGGGCACCTGTGCCGCTGCGGCACCTACGACCGCATCCGCGCCGCCATCCATGCCGCGGCGGCCACCCTGGGAGCCTCCCGATGAGCCCCGCCGCAGGCCCCAGGCTGCGCCGCCGCACGCTGCTGGCCAGCGGCGCCCTCGGCCTCACCGTCACGCTGGGCCTGGGCGCCTGCGCCATCGTGCCGCCCATCCCCAAGCGCCCCCTGCCGCGCGCCGACCAGGCCCTGGGGTGGATCCGCCTGACGCCCGAAGGCCGGTTCCAGCTCTGGTGCGTGCGAATGGAGATGGGGCAGCACATCGACACCGCCCTGCGCGACATCGCGGCGCTGGAACTGGACGTGCCGCCCTCGCTGATCGACGTGGCCTGGCCCCGCACGGCCGACGTGCCCCTGTTCAAGGCCACCGTGGGCAGCGATTCCGTGCGCGAGCTGCTGCTGCCCCTGGCCCAGGCCTGCGCCACCTTGCGCCGCGCCCTGATCGAACGCGCCTCGGACCGGCTGGGGACCGATGCCGGCGAGGTCCGCATCACGACCGAAGGCCAGCTCACCCTGGGGTCGCGCCGCCTGCCCCTGGACGGACTGGCCGAGCCACCGCTGACCTTGCCCGCCGAAGCCGTGCCCCCGGCGGCCCTGCGCGCCCCGGCCCTGCTCGCAAGCCGCAGCGCGCGAGGCACGCAGGCGCCGTCCCCGCTGCACGACGCACAGTCGCTCGTGACCGGCACCGCCCTCTACGCCGCCGACATCCGCCTGCCCGGCATGCGCCACGTCACCGTGCTGCATCCCCCCTGGCGGCGCGAGCTGGGCCCGGCACTCGCCGGCCTGGACGAGGCCGCCCTCGCCCGCGTGCCCGGCTTCCTGACGCTGCTGCGGCTCGATGCGGTGGACGGCCCCGTGATCGTCGCCGACCATCCCGGCGCCCTGCCGGCCTTGCGCGAGGCGGCGCGGGTGCGCTGGACCCCACCGCCCGAGGCCTCCGACCCGCACGCGGTGGTGGACATCGATGCCGCCCTGGCGCGCGATCGCTTCACCAAGGACAGCGGGGGCGTGAGCGAGGGGCCCTGGACCGTCGACCTGCGCCTGGACGTGCCCACCGCCGCCCACGCCGCGATGGAGCCCCGCTGCGCCGTGGCCCGCTTCAACGCCGACGGCACCCTGGAGCTGTGGTGCGGCACGCAGGACCCGTTCTACATGCGCGACGTGCTGGCCCGCGACCATGGCCTGCGCGCCGACCAGGTCCTCGTGCACGCACTGCGCATGGGCGGTGCCTTCGGCGGGCGCACCGTGGCGCTGGTCGAGCGCGAGGCGGCCTTCATTGCCAAGGCCCTGGGCGAGCCCGTCAAGCTGCAGTGGACCCGCGAGGACGAGTTCACCGCCGGCTTTCACCGCCCGCCGGCCTCGCACCGCGTGCGCGCCCGGCTCGATGACCAGGGGCTGGTCAGCGACTGGTGGCACGCGGTGTCCAGCTCCCACATCATCTTCACCTCGGCCGGCATGCCGCGCTGGATGCAGGCTCTCACCGACTTCGTCGGTGACCCCGGCACCGCGCGCGGCCTGGTGCCGCCCTATGCTCTGCCGCGCCGACGCCAGTCGCTGCAGCTCACCCGCCTGAGCCTGGCCACCGGCCCCTGGCGCGGCCTGGGCGCCGCCCCGAATGTGCTGGCCATCGAATCGGCCATGGACGCCCTGGCCCGCGCGGGCGGCCAGGACCCGGTGGCCTTCCGCCTGCGCCACCTGGAGCCCGGCACCCCCAGCGAACACGTGCCCGAGCCTGCGCGCCTGGCCGCGGTGTTGCGCTCGGTGGCCGCGCGCGCGCAGGCGCAGCCGCGCCCCCCGGCCCGCGAGGGCGAACGTGTGGGCCGCGGCGTGGCCTGCGGCGTCTACAAGGGCATGGCCTACGTGGCCGCGGTGGCCGAGGTGGCGGTGAGCGCCAAGGCGATCCGCGTGACCCGCCTGTGGTGCGACCACGACTGCGGCGCCATGGTCGATGCCCGCGGCGTGCGGGCGCAGGTGGAGGGCAACCTGGTGTGGAGCCTGGCCATGGTGCTGCACGAGGCCCTGCCGGCCCCCCAGGGACGCCCCGCGATCACCGGCCTGGCCGGCTATGACCTGCCGCGGCTGCCCGACATGCCAACGCTGGACATCCGCCTCGTGCCCAGCGCCGAAGCGCCAGCCGGCGCGGGCGAGCCGGCCATCGTGGCCGGAGCGGGCGCGATCTTCAACGCCCTGGTGGACGCGACCGGCCAGCGCCCGACCCGTCTGCCAGTGCGCCCCCAGGACCTGGCCTGACGCCGCCGCACGCATCCGCGTAGAATGTGTCACCGGGCCCAAATGTTGGAGCCCGGTTTTTGTGTCCACCGCCCTCGCTGACGGTTTCGGACCCGGCCGGCTCCAAATCAAGCGCTCGCAGCCATTGGGCCGCGCACTGCCTCAACGCGCCGCCCGCCCCACTGCAACCCGGAGCCTTGACCATGGAAATCTTCGACTACGACAACATCCTGCTGCTGCCGCGCAAATGCCGCGTGGAAAGCCGCAGCGAATGCGACCCCTCGGTGGAATTCGGCGGCCGCCGCTTCAAGCTGCCGGTGGTGCCGGCCAACATGAAGACGGTGCTGGACGAGCGCATCAGCGAATACCTGGCCGCCAACGGCTACTTCTACGTGATGCACCGCTTCGACCTGGACAACGTCGCCTACGCCAAGAGCATGCGCGACAAGGGCTTGTTCGTCTCGATCAGCTCGGGTGTGAAGGCCGCCGACTACGCGGTGATCGACCGCCTGGCCGCCGAAGGTGTGGGCGCCGACTACATCACCATCGACATCGCGCACGGCCATGCCGAAAGCGTGCGCAAGATGATCGAGCACATCAAGCACAAGCTGCCGCAGGCCTTCGTGATCGCCGGCAACGTGGGCACGCCCGAGGGCGTGATCGACCTGGAAAACTGGGGGGCGGATGCCACCAAGGTGGGCATCGGCCCCGGCAAGGTCTGCATCACGCGGCTCAAGACGGGCTTCGGCACCGGCGGCTGGCAGCTGTCGGCGCTGAAATGGTGCGCCCGCGTGGCCACCAAGCCCATCATCGCCGACGGCGGCATCCGCCACCACGGCGACATCGCCAAGAGCGTGCGCTTCGGCGCGGCCATGGTGATGGTGGGCTCGCTCTTCGCCGGCCACGAGGAATCGCCGGGCACCACCGTCGAGGTGGATGGCAAGCTCTACAAGGAGTACTACGGCTCGGCCAGCGACTTCAACAAGGGCGAGTACAAGCACGTGGAAGGCAAGCGCATCCTCGAGCCCATCAAGGGCCGGCTGGCCGACACCCTGCGCGAGATGCGCGAAGACCTGCAAAGCTCCATCAGCTATGCAGGCGGTCTTTCCCTGGCCGACCTGCGCAAGGTCAACTACGTGATCCTCGGCGGCGAGAACGCCGGTGAACACCTCTTCATGTAGGCCAGACGGCCGCAACGCCTAAAATTGCGGCAAACCCAGGTTGGGCGGCGTCCTGCGGGGCGCCGCTTTCGTTTTTCCCTCTTCCCGAAAAGCCCCGGCCCATGTCCGAACTTGCCAAGTCCTTCGAGCCCGCCGCCATCGAGGCCCACTGGGGCCCGCTGTGGGAGCAGCGCGGCCTGTACGCGCCCACGCTCGATCCGGCCAAGCCCTCGTTTGCCATCCAGCTGCCGCCGCCCAACGTCACCGGCACGCTGCACATGGGCCACGCCTTCAACCAGACCATCATGGACGCGCTCACGCGCTACCACCGCATGCGTGGCCACAACACCTTGTGGGTGCCGGGCACCGATCATGCGGGCATCGCCACGCAGATCGTCGTGGAGCGCCAGCTGCAGTCGCGCACCGGCCAGTCGCGCCACGACCTGGGCCGCAAGAACTTCGTCGCCCAGGTGTGGGAGTGGAAGGAGGAATCGGGCTCCACCATCACCCGCCAGATGCGTCGCATGGGCGACTCGGTGAGCTGGGGCCACGAGTACTTCACCATGGACGAGAAGCTGTCCAAGGTGGTGACGGAAACCTTCGTGCAGCTCTACGAGCAGGGCCTGATCTACCGCGGCAAACGCCTGGTGAACTGGGATCCGGTGCTCAAGTCGGCCGTGTCCGACCTGGAGGTCACCAGCGAAGAAGAGGACGGTTCGCTCTGGCACATCCGCTACCCCCTGGTGGACGGTTCGGGCGAGGTGGTGGTGGCCACCACCCGCCCAGAGACCCTGCTGGGCGACACCGCCGTGATGGTGCACCCCGAAGACGAGCGCTACACCGCCTTCCATGGCAAGCAGGTGAGGCTGCCACTCACCGGCCGCACCATCCCCGTGATCACCGACGAGTATGTGGACCGCGATTTCGGCACCGGCGTGGTGAAGGTCACGCCTGCGCACGACTTCAACGACTACGCCGTGGGCCAGCGCCATGGCCTGCCGAGCCTCACCATCTTCACGCTCGACGCCAAGACCAACGACGAGGTGCCCGCCGCCTACCGCGGCATCGACCGCTTCGAGGCGCGGAAGAAGGTGGTGGCCGATCTAGAAGCCCAGGGCCTGCTGGTGGAGGTGAAGAAGCACAAGCTCATGGTGCCGCGCTGCGAGCGCACCGGCCAGATCGTGGAGCCCATGCTCACCGACCAGTGGTTCGTGGCCGTGAGCAAGCCCGGCCCCGACGGCAAGAGCATCGCCGGGCGCGCCATCGAGGTGGTGGAATCGGGCGAGGTGAAGTTCTTCCCCGAGCAGTGGGTGAACACTTACCACCAGTGGATGAAGAACATCCAGGACTGGTGCATCTCGCGCCAGCTCTGGTGGGGCCACCAGATCCCTGCCTGGTACGGCACGAACGGTGAACTCTTCGTGGCCCGCAGCGAAGACGAAGCCCGCGCCAAGGCCACGCAGGCCGGCTACACCGGCGCGCTCGTGCGTGACGAAGACGTGCTCGACACCTGGTACTCCTCGGCCCTGGTGCCCTTCTCGTCGCTGGGCTGGCCCGAGAAGACGAAGGAGCTCGACCTCTTCCTGCCTTCATCGGTGCTGGTCACCGGCTTCGACATCATCTTCTTCTGGGTGGCCCGGATGATCATGATGACCACGCACTTCACCGGCCAGGTGCCCTTCCGCCACGTCTACATCCATGGCCTGGTGCGTGACGCCCACGGCAAGAAGATGAGCAAGTCCGAAGGCAACGTGCTCGACCCGGTGGACCTGATCGACGGCATCGCGCTCGAACCCCTGCTGGACAAGCGCACCACCGGCCTGCGCCGCCCCGAGACCGCACCCAAGGTGCGCGAATCCACCAAGAAGGAATTCCCCGAGGGCATCCCCGGCTACGGCGCCGACGCGCTGCGCTTCACCTTCGCCGCCCTGGCCAGCCTGGGCCGCAACATCAATTTCGACAGCAAGCGCTGCGAGGGCTACCGCAACTTCTGCAACAAGCTCTGGAACGCCACCCGCTTCGTGCTGATGAACTGCGAAGGCCAGGACTGCGGCCTGGCCGAACACGGTGCGCAGGAATGCGTGCCCGGCGGCTACCTGGATTTCTCCCAGGCCGACCGCTGGATCACCAGCGAGCTGCAGCGCGTGGAAGCCGCCGTGGCCCAGGGCTTTGCCGACTACCGCCTGGACAACGTGGCCAACGCGATCTACCAGTTCGTGTGGGACCAGTACTGCGACTGGTACCTGGAGATCGCCAAGGTGCAGATCCAGACGGGCGACGCCGCCCAGCAGCGCGCCACCCGCCGCACCCTGATCCGCGTGCTGGAGACCGTGCTGCGCCTGATGCACCCCATCACGCCCTTCATCACCGAAGAGCTGTGGCAGAAGGTGGCCCCGGTGGCCGGCCGCAAGGTCGCAGGCTCGGACGATTCCATCGTGCGCGCCCCCTACCCCCTGGCCCAGCCCGAGCGCATCGACGCCCAGGCCGACGCGTGGATGGACAAGCTCAAGGCCCTGGTGGGCGTGTGCCGCAACCTGCGCGGCGAGATGGGCCTGTCGCCGGCCGAGCGCGTGCCGCTCTATGCCCATGGCGATGCCGCCTTCATCGAGGCCGCAGCCCCGGTGCTCAAGGCCCTGGCCAAGCTCAGCGACGTGAAGGTGTTTGCCGACGCCACGGCCTTTGCCGACGCCACGAAGGTGGCCCCGGTGTCGGTGCTCGGCGAGGCCCACCTGGCCTTGCACGTGGAGATCGACGTGGCCGCCGAGCGCGAGCGCCTGGGCAAGGAAGTCAAACGACTGGAAGGCGAGATCGCCAAGGCCAACGCCAAGCTGGGCAACGAGAGCTTCGTGGCCCGCGCGCCGGCGGCGGTGGTGGAACAGGAAAAGCAGCGCCTGGCCGACTTCGGCGCCACACTGGCCAAGCTGCGCGACCAGCTCGCGCGCCTGGGTTGATGCAGGCAGGCCCCTTGTTCAGGGGCCCCCTGTCCGCGGGAGGCTGACAGACAGCGGTCAGAGGAAACAGGTACAAACACGCCCATGATCACCAAAGCCGTTTTCCCCGTTGCCGGCCTCGGCACCCGCTTCCTGCCCGCCACCAAGGCGCAGCCCAAGGAAATGCTGCCCGTGGTGGACAAGCCGCTCATCCAGTACGCCGTCGAAGAGGCCTACGACGCCGGCATCCGCGAGATGATCTTCGTCACCGGCCGCACCAAGCGCCCGATCGAAGACCACTTCGACATGGCCTACGAGCTGGAAACCGAGCTAGAAGCCGCCGGCAAGCACGAGTTGCTCAAGGTGGTGCAGTCCATCAAGCCCGACGACATGGAGTGCGTGTTCGTGCGCCAGCCCAAGATGCTGGGCCTGGGCCACGCCGTGCTGTGCGCCGAGCGCCTGGTGGGCAACGACCCCTTCGCCGTGCTGCTGGCCGACGACCTGATGGTGGGCGAGAAGGGCATCACGCGCCAGATGGTCGAGATCTTCACCGAATGGCGCGCCTCCATCCTGGCCGTGCAGGAAGTGCCCTCCGAGCAGACGCGCCGCTACGGCATCTGTGCGGGCACGCCGGTGAACGAGCGCCTGATGGACCTGACCCAGATCGTCGAGAAACCCGCGCCCGAGAACGCACCCTCGCGCCTGGGTGTGGCCGGCCGCTACATCCTCACGCCGGGCATCTTCGAGGAAATCCGCCGCCAGCCGCGCGGCGTGGGTGGCGAGATCCAGCTCACCGACGGCATCAGCGGCCTGCTGCGCCGCGAGAAGGTCTTTGCCTACCGCTATGAAGGCATCCGCTACGACTGCGGCAGCAAGGAAGGCTTCCTGCAGGCCACCGTCGAACTGGCCCTGCAGCACCCCGAGCTGGGCGCCAGCTTCCGCGCCTACCTCAAGGGCCTGGAGCTCTGAGGCACGCTGCCCTTCCATGACAAAGGGCTGCCCGCGGCAGCCCTTTTGCATGATGGCGATGCAGTGCGTCAGCGCCGGCGCAGCACGTGCACGAATTCCTTGTCGAGGGTCTGCTGCTCCACCAGCTCATTGCCGGTCTGCTTGGCAAAGGCCTGGAAATCGCGCAGCGAGCCCGGGTCGGTGGCCACCACTTTCAGCAGCTCGCCGCTGTGCATCTCGGTCAGGGCCTTCTTGGCCTTGAGGATGGGCAGCGGGCAGTTCAGGCCGCGGGTGTCGAGTTCCTTGTGAACTTCCATGGTGCGTCCAATCGGTCGAATCTGTCCATTTTACGCACGATCGGACAACGGCGATACGGTCGCCTAACGAACAATCAAGCCTTGCCCATGTCCAGCCACTGGACCGGATGCCCCCGGGAGCGCAGCCAGTCGGCCAGGGCCTGGCCGGTGCCGGCCGGCCAGCATTTCACCGCTTCCGGCGGCAACAGCTTGTATTCGGCCAGTTCGGGCGACAGCACGATCTCGCCCTGGGCCACCGCGTGGTAGGCGATGATGACCTGGTTCATGCGCTGGAAGTCGTAGGCGCCGATGATGGACAGCCGCGTCACCGTCAGGTTGGTTTCCTCGGCCACCTCGCGGGCCACCCCCTCCTGGGGCGTCTCGCCGGCTTCCATGAACCCGGTCACCAAGCCGAAGAAGCGGCCCGGCCAGGCGGCGTTGCGGGCCAGCAGCAACTGCCCGTCGCGGTCGGCCAGCTCGATCACCGCGGCCAGCACCGGCGTGGGGTTGTTCCAGTGCGTGAAGCCGCAGCCCACGCAGCGCAGGCGCGATTTCTCGCCACCGTCTTCCAGCTGCGCCAGCCACTGCAGCGGCGCGGCGCACTGCGGGCAGAACTTGTAGGCCTGCGTCGTCATCGGGCACCGTCCGCTCAGGCGGGGAAGACGCCAGTGGAGAGGTAACGATCGCCCCGGTCGCACACGATGAAGGCGATGGTGGCGTTGTCCACCTGCTGCGCGATCTGCAGGGCCACCCAGCAGGCACCGGCCGCCGAGATGCCGGCGAACAGGCCTTCCTCGCGCGCCAGGCGGCGGGCCATGTCCTCGGCATCGGCCTGGGTCACATAGACCAGCTCGTCCACCGCCGAAGGCTCGTAGATCTTGGGCAGGTATTCCTGCGGCCACTTGCGGATGCCCGGGATGCGCGAGCCCTCGCTGGGCTGCGCGCCGACGATGCGCACCGCCGGGTTCTTCTCCTTCAGGTAGCGCGACACGCCGGTGATGGTGCCGGTGGTGCCCATGGCGCTCACGAAGTGGGTGATGCGGCCCTCGGTGTCTTCCCAGAGTTCGGGGCCGGTGGTTTCAAAGTGGATGCGCGGGTTGTCGGCGTTGGCGAACTGGTCGAGCACCACGCCCTTGCCTTCGCGCTGCATCTGCTCGGCCAGGTCGCGGGCGTATTCCATGCCGCCGGCCTTGGGCGTGAGGATGAGCTCGGCCCCAAAGGCCTTCATCGTCTGCGCCCGCTCGATGGACAGGTCCTCGGGCATGATCAGCAGCATGCGGTAGCCGCGGATGGCCGCCGCCATCGCCAGCGCGATGCCGGTGTTGCCCGACGTGGCCTCGATCAGCGTGTCACCGGGCTGGATCTGGCCGCGCTCCTCGGCGCGGCGGATCATGCTGATGGCCGGGCGGTCCTTCACCGAGCCGGCCGGGTTGTTGCCTTCGAGCTTGCCGAGGATCACGTTGCCGCGGCGCTCGTTGTCGGCGCCGGGCAGGCGCTGCAGTTTCACCAGCGGCGTGCGGCCGATCGCGTCTTCCAAGGTCTTGTAGGTGGGCATGGCAGGTCTCTCCTGCCGTCATTGTGGCAGGCCGGCCATGCCCGTACCGCGCGTGACATAATCGCCCCCTCGCTCCAGCACCCCGCCCGGGTGGCGAAACTGGTAGACGCAGCAGACTCAAAATCTGCCGGTGGCAACACCGTGCCGGTTCGATTCCGGCCCCGGGCACCACTCCCCTGCCCCCTGCTCCAGACGGCCCCGCCTTTACGGGTTCGGCGCGCGCCTGCACACTGGCACGGGAACCCGACTGCCCTTGAGGCTTCATGCATCCGGATGCGTCTGCGCTGCCGCTTCGCGACTTCGACACCGACTTCGCCCCGCTGTTCACCCCGGCCCTGCAGGCCGTGGACGTGGTGCATGACCTGTCGCCCAAGGACTTCGAGCGCCACTACCGCCGCCTGGGCCGGCCAGTGATCATCGAGGGCCTCAGTGCCCATTGGCCCGCGCTGCAACGCTGGACCGACCTGACCCACCTGCAAGGCGCCGCCGGCCACCGGCCGGTGTTCGCGCGCGACCTGTCGGCCGGCAGCATCGACGCCGGCCCCTACCGCGAGGTCTACCGCGAACTGCGCTTCGGCGAGTTTGCCCAGGAGATGTTCTCGGACAAGCCACCGCCGCTCTACCTCACGCAGGCGCTCATCGACCGCGGTGATGGCCTGGCCGCCCTGCTGGGCCGCCAGCTCTCACCCGCCTGGCTGCCCGAACTGGCCGCAGACTTCACCTTGCCGCCCTACTGGCCGCGGCGCAGCCTGTTCGAAGCCAACCTGTGGATGGGACCCGGCGGACAGGTCAGCGGACTGCACTTCGACGAGTTCGACAACCTCAACGCGCCCGTCCACGGCTGCAAGCGATGGATCCTGTTTCCACGCGACCAGACCGAGAGGCTGCTCGACGGCAACTGGGGCCTCCACTCCATCGGGCCCGGCTTCCATGCCGATGCGCCGAACCGCTTCAGCGGCGAGCGCGCGCACGTGCGCGGCTACCAGTGCGTGACCCGGCCAGGCCAGCTGCTGTTCGTGCCTGCGGGAATGTGGCACCAGGTCTTCTCCGGGCCCGGCCTGAGCCTGGCGCTGAACTTCTGGTACCTGCAGTGGCCCCGCGACCTGGGGTCGGCGGTGCTGCACGCCCGGCGCCACACGGGCTTTCCGGCCCGCAAGCGCTTCCCCCTGGCGCTGGCGGCAGTGCTGGCCCAGTTGGCCTGGAAAGCGTCGCTGTACGCGCTGGGGCAACGCCCCAGCGCCGAGGTGCGCGTGGGCGTCACCCAATACGGACAATGAAGGCCGAGCGGGCCGCACACCCACCATGCCCCCTCGACCGCCCTGGCCTGAGGCCTCACTGCGCCAAGGCCGACCAGTGGCTCGGGAAATGGCATATACTATTAGTATATCCCACCCGAGTTTCGCCATGAGCATCACCTCCGTCTTCACCAACAACCGGTCCCAGGCCGTGCGCTTGCCTGCGGACGTGCGTCTGCCCGAAGGCGTGAAGAAGGTGCAGGTGCGCGCCCGCGGCGTGGACCGCATCATCTCGCCGGTGGGGCACACCTGGGACGAGTTCTTCCTGAACGGACCGCAGGCGTCCGAGGACTTCATGGCCGAGCGGGCGAGCCAGCAGCAGGCCGAACGCGAAGGCTTCTGACGTCGGCGCTGGCATGCTCAAGTACCTGCTCGACACGAACATCGTCATCTACGTGATCAAGCAGCGGCCCATCGAGGTGATGGGCGTCTTCAACGAAAACGCCGGCCGCATGGCCATCTCGGCCATCACCCTGAGCGAGCTCTACCACGGGGCCGAGAAGAGTGCCAAGGTGGCCCAGAACTTGGCCGTGGTGGAGGAATTCGCAAGCCTGCTCGAAGTGCTGCCCTACACCGCCAAGGCCGCCGCGCACTATGGCGCCATCCGTTTTGCACTGGAAAAGGCGGGGCGGCCCATCGGCGTCAATGACCTGCACATCGCGGCCCATGCACGCAGCGAAGGCTTGACCCTGGTGACCAACAACCTCGGTGAATTCGAGCGGGTGCCCGGGCTGCTGACGGAGAACTGGCTCGCTGGTCTGGCTTGAGTGCGGGGGGCTGTCGATCCTCGCCGGCCTCATCCGTCGTGGTCCTACCAAGACCCCTGTGCACGGAGACCCAGCCATGCGATTCATCATCACGGCGCAATCAGACCCCGCAGCCGCGAAGCCCGAGCCCTCGGCAGACTTCGATGTGGATCTGTTCAAGGCCTACATGCGGTTCAACGAAGAGATGCACCAGGCCGGTGTGCTCGTGGCCGCCGAGGGCCTCAACCCGGCGGCACGGGGGGCCCGCATCGCCGTGGCCGATGGAAAGCGCTATGTCGTCGATGGCCCCTTTGCCGAGTCCAAGGAACTGGTGGGCGGCTTCTACATCATCGACGTGGGGTCTCTGGAGGAAGCCATCGCGTGGGCCCTGCGGGCACCCTCCGGCATGGGCAGCGACGACATCCTGGAGGTCCGGCAGTTGACCGGCGCGGAGGACCTGCCCGCCAACATCCTCCAGCTCATCAGGGAGGCGGCGCCGAACTGGAGCGCGAACGTCTGGCAGTCGCGCGGCAAGGCAGGGGCATAGGCCAGGAGCGGGCCATGATGCCGCAGGCGCCGATGCGCTGCAGGCTCACTTCGCGTTCCATGACCTCCCGCAGCGCCGGCACGGTGGGATCGCGCTGGGCCAGGTCGCCGGGGGCCGCAGCCGCGATGTTCGGCGGGCCGCCCACGAGGTAGATGTTCTCGGACACGGCCACGGCGCTGGTGGGGCGGAACCTGGGCAAGCAGGTGGTGCGGGTGGGGGTGGTGTGAGAGACATCCTTGCTAGGCCACCAGGGGAACAGCGCGCTTCGGAAAGGCCTTGAGCACCTTCTTGTCCATGGTCACCAGCCGAGCGTCCAGACGTTCCGCCAGCGCGACGAACTCGCAGTCGTAGGCAGAACAATCACTGTCACGCGCCAACGCCATCACGTCGCGCGAATGCACGTCGAACTCGAACCCCTCCATCAGGGATTCAGCTTCGCTCTGAATGCTGCAGGCCTGTTCGAAACTCAGCATGTGGCGGCGCACGTAGCCCAAGAGGATGTTCCGCAGCTCGCTGCGCCACAGCGGTGGCGCAGCCCACTCTGGCTCTCGCTCAAACAAGGCCTCGGCCGCGGCGGTGAACTCGCCGGGCAGGTACAGGTAGGCCAGGATGTTGGTGTCCACAACAATCACTTGCGCCCCGCCCGCTTGGCCGCATCAATGTCCTTGGCCGTGAACTGCCCTGGCGGCAAGCCGGCCCTGAGTTCACGGGCGCGAGCCAGGCGGTCGCCGGGCGTCACCCGGTTGGGAAGCAGCACCGACTCCAGACACACGATGGCCTCGCTGTTCAAGCTGCGGCGGTGCAGTTCGGCCGCGGCCTTCAGCCGCTCGTACACGGCGTCGGGAATGTTCTTCAGGGTCAGGGAGACCGGCATGGCAAAGCCCACGTTGCAACCAAAACGGTTCCATTTTGTAGCACGGAAGCACCATAAGCAACCGATGCAGGTGGGGTGAGGGTTGGGAGCTCGGGATCCCAAGGGCGGGTGCCGGCCAGGAGCGGTCGGTCGGGAAGGTCAGCTTCGTACGCTGGCGGCCCCCTCTTTTGGGGGTGCTGTGGTGGCCGCTGGATCAGGCAAAGTGCGCCTTGCGAACGCTGCGCCAACTTGCATAAATTTTAGTATTGTACAAACATCCAAAAAACGCTTGGAAACGCAGGCTGGATGCGGCTTTGCGTCCGATCGAACCGTCGGTGTTAGGGAGACAGCCGCCAGTGTTATGCAGCAGTTTTGCTGCCTATAACACGTTAAGTGCTATTGAGGAATGTATATGCCTACTGGGAATTTGTGGCGTTCTATTTCGGTTTTCGAATCTGGACTTTCGGCCGCAGAGTGGGCTTGGAGAATCTTCTCACTTCTGTTCATTGGCGCTAGCGGCGCAATGACCGCGCTGTTGGCGAAGGCAGATCCAGTCCTAAAAGAGCTTGGTTCGATCTATTGGGTCGCAGTCGGATTAATAACCTCAATCATCTTGGTTGTGATCCTGTACCTATTTAAGCAAGCCACCCTAAAGCAGGCACAAGCCGATTTCGTCCGGGTAATGGCAACACCGAGAAATTCAATAAATCCTCTGTCAGAGAGCTTCAAGGATTCTGTAATTCCCGTTGAGGAACTTCGCCTGCCAACATTACAGCTCCATGAGCACAAGCAGTTCAAACGGTGCAAGCTCGTCGGTCCGGCGGCTATTGCCATCATTGGCGGCACATATAACAACTGCAATTTCAACGACTGTGGTGACATGATCGCATTGCCAGAAAATGTCATGCTCACGGGGATCATTGTCCTAAAGAACTGCACCGTCGAGGAGTGTGACTTCATACGAACAACAATACTCACGGATCAAGTTACGGCCAAAGGCTTTGCTGCGGTTCCCGGCGCACAAGTCAAGGGCATCGTTGGCACCTAACTTTCCTATATGGACTCCCCCGCAACGGCAAGGACCTGATCGATGAGGGCTGTGGGGGAGAAGCACCTGCAGTCGTATATCCGGCGTCTGGGGTGGGAACGAAGGCGTCCCGTGCCGACATGGAATCTGCATCACCGAGGCGCCACACAATGCAAGCGGCAGGCGAAGCCTCCAGAAGGGTATCTTCGAATTCGCTCAAGCTGATCCGCCAAGACGCTCACCACATATGCCGCCCGACAAAATCGACCGCGCGATTAACAGGTTCTCGACGGAGTCGTTCCGCGATCAAGCAGATCGCGACTACATCGCCGCACGCCTTGCCTGCCGCCACGAATTGATCCCCCAGTTCCTTTGGGCATCACATCAGTCAGTCGAGAAGTACTTGAAGGCGATCCTCCTATACAACCGCATCAAGGCGCGCAACGTCGGGCACGATCTCGGTAAGGCGATGTTCCTGACGAAGAAGCTGCCATTCACGATCGAATTGTCTCCCCGAAGTGAGGCGTTCATCGACCTTCTTGCAACCTACGGACAGTTCCGATATTTAGAAGTCCCATATCACGTGGACGGACACGTCCTCGTCGACCTCGACCTCACTGTCTGGGAGATCCGGCGCTACTGCCAAGTTCTAGACGTCTTTGGGAAAGCACTACCTGAGAAGGAGGAGCTGCTGCTTGCGGAGGCGAAAGGCAAGCTGGCAAGCAGCAACAAGGAATCGCGGTACAAGTTCCGATTGCAAGGGGGGCTACTTGAGAAAATTCTGGCCAACCGTGAGCATCCCAGTCGCGCAGCGTTGCTGTGGAACAACCCGTGCTACGGCGTCCGAAAGCGGCGGACTTTCCGAGCCAGAAACCTTCTCCACGCTCAGAACCCAACTCTGTACCTCTATCCCGAAATTCTCGATGACCTGCTCGAGTATGTCTTTCTCCCGCCGAAGCTCGTCGACGCTTATCGAGAACATCTCGCAGAAATACAAGCCGGCCGGAAGCAACGGCCGTAGCTATCGGGTCACGGATGCGCCTAATCACAGCGGTACGGATTTCCAGTCGGAAGCCGTCGCATGGATCTGGACACGATGCCCGAAATCTTCTGTAGGCCCAAACAAGCCCGACAAGACCAATACCCGAAGAAGTGATTCTCACGTCACGACGTTGGTCAGGGCACCTTCTGCCCACCGGCACAGCCCGACATCACCCCCGCCTGAAATCCACCCCAGCCGGCCGCCCCGGCAGATTCAGGCTCGCCGTGGCCGCCGGGGTGCGCGCGATCACCTCGCCGTGGCGGATGACCGCCAGCCGTGTGGCGCGCAGGCGGATGGCTTCGACGGGGTCGTGGGCTTGGAGCAGCACCAGGTCGGCGCGGCAGCCGGGGGCGAGGCCGTAGGCGTCGAGGCCGAGAATCTGCGCCGGGGTGGTGGTCACGGCCTCGAAGCATTGGCGCATGGCCGCCTGGCTGGTCATTTGCGCCACGTGCAGGCCCATGTGGGCCACGTCGAGCATGTCGGCGCTGCCCAGGCCGTACCAGGGGTCCATCACGCAGTCGTGGCCGAAGGCCACGGGCACGCCGGCAGCGAGCAGCTCGGGCACGCGGGTCATGCCGCGGCGCTTGGGGTAGGTGTCGTGGCGGCCTTGCAGGGTGATGTTGATGAGCGGGTTGGCCACGGCCGACACGCCGGCTTCGGCAATGAGCGGGATGAGCTTGGAGACGTAGTAGTTGTCCATGGAATGCATGGACGTGAGGTGCGAGCCGGTGACGCGGCCGTGCAGGCCCAGGCGCTGGGCGTGGTAGGCCAGGGTCTCGATGTGGCGGCTCATCGGGTCGTCGGTTTCGTCGCAGTGCATGTCCACACGCAGGCCACGCTTGGCCGCGATCTCGCACAGCAGGCGCACGGATTCGGCCCCGTCGGCCATCGTTCGTTCGAAGTGGGGGATGCCGCCCACCACGTCCACGCCCATGTCGAGCGCCCGTTCGAGCTGGGCCAGCGCGCCGGGTGAGCGCAGCACGCCGTCTTGCGGGAAGGCGACGAGTTGCAGGTCGAGGTAGGGCTTCACGCGCTGCTTCACGTGCAGCAGGGCTTCCACGGCCAGCAGGCGGGGGTCGCACACGTCCACGTGGGAGCGGATGGCCAGCAGGCCGCGGGCCACGGCCCAGTCGCAGTAGGCCAGCGCACGCTCGACGATGGCCTCCTGCGTGAGCTGGGGCTTGAGCTCGCCCCACAGCGCGATGCCTTCGAGCAAGGTGCCCGACTGGTTCACGCGCGGCAGGCCGTAGCTGAGCGTGGAGTCCATGTGGAAATGGGCATCGACGAAGGGCGGCGAGACGAGCTGGCCGGCGGCGTCGATCTCCTGCGGGGCGCTGGCCGCCAGCGCGGGCTGCACGGCCACGATGCGGCCGGCCTGGATGCCGATGTCCTGCCCGCGGCGGCCGTCGGGCAGGCTGCAGTGGCGGATGACGAGGTCGAGCATGGTCAGCGTTCTCCCTTGCGGTAGGGCTTCATCAGGGCCTGAGGATAGGCCGCGCGCCGGGCCATGACCACCAGGGCCAGGATGGACAGCGCATAGGGCAGCATCAGGTACAGCTGATACGGCAGGCCGCCCCCGCCGCCTTGCTGCAGGCGCAGTTGCAGCGCATCGAAGGCGGCAAAGAGCACGGCGCCCAGCAGGGCCTTGCCCGGGCGCCAGGAGGCAAACACCACCAGCGCCACGCAGATCCAGCCGCGGCCGTTGATCATGTTGAGGAAGAAGGAGTTGAAGGCCGACAGCGTGAGGAAGGCCCCCGCCAGCCCCATCAGGCCCGAACCCACCACCACTGCGCCAAAGCGCACGGCCCCCACGCGGATGCCCTGCCCTTCGGCGGCCTGCGGGTTTTCGCCCACCATGCGCACGGCCAGGCCCAGGGGCGTGCGGTACAGCGCATAGGCCACCAGCGGCACCAGCAGCAGCGCCAGCAGCGTGAAGGCGGTCTGCGCAGCCAGCACGGGGCCGATGATCGGCACCCCCTGCAGCCCCGCCAGCGGCGCAAAGGGCGTGATGGTGGGCGGGGTGGACACGGTGGGGAAGCTCACGCGATAGGCGTAGTAGGCCAGGCTGGTGGCCAGCATCGTCACGCCCAGGCCCGACACGTGCTGCGACAGCGCCAGGTTCACCGTGAGGAAGGCATGCAGCGCGCCGAACACCATGCCGGCCAGGCCCGCCGCGGCCACGCCGCCCCACAGCGAGGCCCCCTGGTACACCGCCAGCCAGCCCACGAAGGCGCCGGCCACCATGATGCCTTCGATGCCCAGGTTGAGCACGCCCGCGCGTTCGCACAGCAGCACGCCCAGGGTGCCCAGGATGAGCGGCGTGGCCACGCGCAGGGTGGCGATCCAGAACGGGGCCGAGGTGAGGATGTCGAGGAGATCGCTCATGCCCTTCCCCACCGGATGCGGTAGCGTGCAAAGAGCGCGGCCACCAGCATGGACACCAGCGACACGGCGACGATGACGTCGGCCAGGTAGGTGGGCACGGCCATCGCGCGGCTCATGCTGTCGGCCCCCACCAGCACGCTGGCCACGAAAAACGCCGAGAGCACCACCCCCAGCGGGTGCAGCCCGGCCAGCATGGCGATCACGATGCCCGAGTAGCCGTAGCCGGGCGACATGTCGAGCGTGAGATAGCCGGCGCGCCCCGCCACCTCGCCCACACCGGCCAGGCCCGCCAGCGCCCCCGACAGCAGCGCCGTGCCCAGCACCACGCGCGTGACAGGCAGGCCCGCAAAGGCCGCCGCGCGGGCGTTGGCGCCCACCGCCCGCATCGACAGGCCAAAGCGCGTGTAGCGCTGCAGCGCCCACACCGCCACGGCCAGGCCCAGCGCCAGCAGCAGGCCGGAGTGCACGCGGGTGCGTTCGATCAGGCGGGAGAATTCCAGTTCGGGCAGCAGGGCCACGCTTTGCGGCCAGCCCAGGGCCAGCGGGTCTTTCATGGGGCCGTCGAGCATCATCGACACGATGAGCAGCGCGATGAAGTTGAGCAGCAGCGTGGTGACCACCTCGTCCACGCCCAGGCGCATCTTCAGCCAGGCGGGGCCCAGCAGCAGCAGGGCCCCCGCCACGGCGCCGGCCAGCATCATCGTGGCAAAGAGCAGCGGCAGCGGCAGGCCCAGCGCGCCCCCGGCATGGTCGCCACCGATGGCCACGGCCGCCAGGGCACCCAGGTAGAGCTGGCCTTCGGCGCCGATGTTGAAAAGCCGCGCACGGAAGGCCACCGCCACGGCCAGGCCGGTGAGGATGAGCGGCGTGGCGCGGGTGAGGGTTTCGGTGAGCGCAAAGCGCGAGCCCCAGGCGCCTTCGAAGAGGCGCACATAGGCCAGCCCCACCGGCGCGCCCGCCCAGGCCACCAGGCCCGCGCAGGCCAGCAGCGTGAAGGCGATGGCCGCAAAAGGGGCGCCGATAAGCCAGGTGCGCGACAGCTCGGCGCGCGCTTCAAGCCGCATGGGCGCCCTCGTCGGTCGTGCCTGCTTCCGTCGTACCTGCCATCGCCAAACCGATGGCTCGCAGGTCCCAATCCTCGGTGGGGCGTGGTGCCCTCAGGCGGCCGTGGGCCATCACGCCGATGCGGTGGGCCAGCGCAAAGAGTTCGTCCAGGTCTTCGGAGATGAGCAGCACCGCCGCGCCCTGCGCCGCGGCATCGAGCAGGCACTGGTGCACATAGGCCACCGCGCCCACGTCCAGGCCCCAGGTGGGCTGGTTGGCCACCACCAGCACGGGCGCCGCCGGGCCGCGCACACCCAGGGCCCGGCCGAGGATGAGCTTCTGAAGGTTGCCGCCCGAGAGCCGGCGCGCCGGCACCTCGGGGCCGCCGCCGCGCACGTCGAAGCGGCGCAGCAACTCGGTGGTGTAGGCCCGCGCGGCCTGCTCGCGCACCAGGCCGTGGCGCGAGAAGCTGGGCTGGTGCAGGCGTTCGGCCACGGCGTTCTCCCACAAGGGCAGGTCACCCACCGCACCCACGGCGTGGCGGTCTTCGGGCACGCGGGCCACGCCGGCATCGACCCAGTCGCGCGCCCGGGCGCGCATCACGCGGCCCGACAAGGCCACCTGGCCGCGATGGGCACTGAGCAGGCCGCACAGCAGGTCGGCCAGGGCCGCCTGGCCGTTGCCCGACACTCCAGCAATGCCCACCACCTCGCCGCTGTGCACGGTGAGGTCGAGCTCGCGCAGCAGGGGGCGGCCGCGCGTGTCGCGCACCTCCACGGCATCGAGGCGCAGCACCTCGGGGCCCCCCTCGTGGCCCACGTTACGCCGCGCACGCTCGGGCAGGGTCACCACCCGGCCCACCATCAGCTCGGCCAGCTCGGCGCGCGTGGCCTGCGCCGCCTCGCGCGTGGCCACGAGGCGGCCGCCGCGCAGCACGGCGATGCGGTCGGACACCCGCAGCACCTCGTCGAGCTTGTGGCTGATGAAGACGATGGACAGGCCCTCGGCCACGAGCTGGCGCAGGGTGGCAAACAGCGACTCGCTTTCCTGCGGCGTGAGCACGGCGGTGGGCTCATCGAGGATGAGGATGCGGGCGCCGCGCACCAGGGCCTTGAGGATCTCGACACGCTGGCGCTCGCCCACCGAGAGCTCGCCCACGCGGGCGTCCGGGTCCACCTTCAGGCCGAAGCGCTGCGCCGTGGCCAGCAGCCGCTCGCGCATGGCCCGCGCGCGCGACCAGGGCTGCCACAGCGGCTCGGTGCCCAGCAGCACGTTGTCGAGCACGCTGAGGTTGTCGGCCAGCGTGAAGTGCTGGTGCACCATGCCGATGCCAGCCGCCAGCGCCGCCTTGGGCGCCCCCGGTGGCAGCGGCTGGCCGAAGGCCTCGATGTGGCCGGCATCGGCCAGGTAGTGCCCGAAGAGGATGGACACCAGCGTGCTCTTGCCGGCCCCGTTTTCGCCCAGCAGGGCAAGCACCTCGCCGCGGGCCAGCTCGAGCGAGATGTGGTCGTTGGCCACCAGCGCACCGAAGCGCTTGGTGATGCCCGTCAGCCGCAGGACTGTGTCAGCCATCGATCAACGCGTGGATTTCGGTTCGGTGTCGTTCACCTTCACCGTGAACTTGCCGTCGAGGATGGCTTTTTCCTTGGCGCGCACCTTGGCCATCAGGTCGGCCGGCACCCTGGATTCAAAGGTGCCGAGCTTGGACAGCTCGGAGCCCTTGTACTTCATCATCGAGTATTGGCCATAGTCTTCCGCGGTGAACTTGCCGGCCTTGACCTGGGCGATGGCGCGGTCCACGGTGGGCTCCATGTTCCACAGTGCCGAGGCGATGACGGTGTCGGGGTACTGTGGCTGGGTGTCGATCACGTTGCCGATGGCGAGCTTGCCGCGTTCCTTGGCCGCATCGCTCACGCCGAAGCGTTCGGCATAGAGGATGTCGGCGCCCTTGTCGATCATCGCGAAGGCCGCTTCCTTGGCCTTGGGCGGGTCGAACCACGAGCCGATGAAGGTGACGGTGAACTGCACCTTGGGGTTGATCTCGCGCGCGCCGTCCATGAAGGCATGCATCAGGCGGTTCACCTCGGGGATGGGGTAGCCGCCCACCATGCCGATCTGGTTCGTCTTGGTCATGCCGCCGGCGATCATGCCGGTGAGGTAGGCGGGCTCCTGGATGTAGTTGTCGAAGACCGAGAAGTTGGGCGCCTGCTGCTTGCCCGACGAGCCCATCAGGTAGGCGGTCTTGGGGTAGTCCCGCGCCACGCGGCGGGCGGCGGCCTCGACACCGAAGACCTCGCCGATGATGAGCTGGTGGCCGGCTTCGGAGTACTGGCGCATCACGCGCTCGTAGTCGGCATTGGCGACGTTTTCCGAGAAGACGTAGTCGATCTCGCCGCGCGCCTTGGCGGCATTGAGCGCCTTGTGGATGCGCGACACCCATTGCTGCTCGACCGGCACGGTGTAGATGCCGGCCACCTTGAGTTTGGTCTGCGCCAGGGCCGGCAGGTGCAACAGGCCGGCCGACAGCGCGAGGCTGGTGCCGAGCAGGAGACGACGGGACAGGGTCATGGCAGTTCCTTTCGATGCTGGGATCAGGGGACGGGAAGAAGATCGATCAGACAGTCAGGGTCAGGGTCCGTGGGCCACGAGGCCGCAGCCGCGCAGCACCAGGTTCAGCACGTGCTCGGTGGCACGGTCGAGGTCGCGCGCGCGCAGGCGCTCGACGCCCAGCACCGCGCACACCTGGGGCTCGAAGTCGGCATAGGTCTGGGTGGCGGCCCAGATCGTGAAGAAGAGATGGGTGCTGTCCACCGGCGCCATGCGGCCGGCAGCGATCCAGCCGTCGATGACCGCCGCCTTCTCGCGCACCAGGGCGCGCAGGTCGCTGCGCAGCACCTCGCGCAGCTCGGCCGCGCCGTGGATGAGTTCGTTGGCGAACACGCGCGAGGCATCGGGCCGTTCGGCGCTCAGGCGCATCTTGTGACGGATGTAGGCCGACAGCGCCTGCGCCGGGTCGGCCTCGGGCACCAGGGCCTCGGTGCCCACCAGCCAGGTGGCGAGGATGTCGTCCAGCACGGCGCGGTATACCGCCTGCTTGGTGCGGAAGTAGTAGTGCAGGTTGGCCTTGGGCAGGCCGGCGCGCTCGGCGATCTCGGCCATCGTGGCGCCCTGGAAGCCATGGCGTGCGAACACGGCCTCGGCCGCGCGCAGGATGGTGGCGGCATGCTCGCGCCCCACGCGCGAGCGCGACCCTGCCCGATCGGCCGCCAGCGTGTTCACTTGGTGCCGAAGATGCGGTCGCCGGCGTCGCCCAGGCCGGGCACGATGTAGCCGTGCTCGTTGAGCCGTTCGTCGATGGCGGCCAGGGTGATGGGCACGTCGGGGTGGGCAGCCTGCACCGCGCGGATGCCCTCGGGTGAGGCCAGCAGGTTCACGAGCTTGAGGCTGCTCACCCCCACCTCCTTGAGCCGGCTGAGCGCGGCGATGGCCGAATTGCCGGTGGCCAGCATCGGATCGACCACGATCACCAGGCGGTCGCGGATGTCCTCGGGCACCTTGAAGTAGTACTCCACCGGCTCCAGCGTCTCGGGATCGCGGTACAGGCCGATGTGGCCCACACGTGCGCCGGGCAGCAGGTCGATCATGCCGTCGAGCATGCCGTTGCCCGCGCGCAGGATGGACACCAGGCACAGCTTCTTGCCGCTGATCACGGGCGACTTGCACGAGGCCACCGGCGTCTTGATGTCGATGAGCTCGGTGGGCAGGTCGCGCGTGACTTCATAGGCCAGCATGGAGGCGATCTCGCGCACCAGGCGGCGGAAGTTGTCGGTGGTGGTGTCTTCGCTGCGCACATAGGTGAGCTTGTGCTGCAGCAGCGGGTGGTTGACGACGGTAACGCTCATGGCTCGGACCTCCCTGCGTGATGACAGTGCTTCAGAAAACGGTGCCGTCGCTGGCGATGTGCACCGGCGGCAGCCCGCCCCGGCGTGCGTTGGCGATGCGCCGCCCGGCCGCCCAGGTGCCGCCCTCCAGCACGCGGGCCAGCGGGAACTGCGCCGCCGTCAGGCCCAGTTGGGCACGCACGGCCTCGGCAATGCGGTCCAGCGCCATCACGGTGACGGCACGCCATTCGACGACGGCCGGCTCGTCCACCGTCAGCTCGCGCTCGAAGAAGGCCGGGTCGCGCGGGCGCAGCAGGCCGTGGTCGAGCAGCAAGCCGCCGTTGCGGTATTCAGGCAGGCCAGTGAGTTCGTCCAGGCCGGTCACGGACAGGCCGGCGTCTTCCAGCGGCTCCAGCAGCGAATAGGTGAGCCACTGCGTGAGCTTGTGGAAGGGCACCAGGCCATCGGCCGGCGCGGGGTGGCGCCAGCAGTCGCCGAGCGACACGCCGTCCAGCGCGATGCGCCCGGGCCACACGGGGCCGAGCGCGCGCAGCAGCGTGGCCAGCACGAAGCTGGCGGCGATGTGCCCGTCGCGCGCATGCGCCAGCAGGAAATCGAGCAGATGCCCCAGGCGGGCCGGATGGCCGAACACCGCCGGTGTGGCGTGCACCACCTCGCCCAGGCGGCGCAGCAGCGCGGCGCGGCCGTCCAGCCCCACCAGCGGGTTGTTGGCGCGCACCTGGAAGCCCTCGGCCAGGCGCTCGGGCGAAAGATGGGCAAGCGCGGCGGCATCGCTGTGCAGCGGGTGATCGTCGCCGCGTGACGAAAACGCACCCGATTCGAACAGGTCGAAGCTCGCGACGCCCAGGCCTTCGGAACGCGACAGCGTCTGCCCACGCGCTTCGTCCACATAGCGCCAGTCGGGCCCGGCGCCGGCGTCGAGCAGCACGCTGGGGATGACGAGGTCGATGCGCACCCGGGCGCGCTCCAGCGGGTCGTCCAGGCGGGCCCGTTGGGCCAGGTCGGCCCAGCGGTCGATGCCGCCGGCCTCGAAATGGCGCCAGCGGCTGTGATACGGCACGGCCAGGTCGGGGTAGCGCTGGCGGATGGTCTCGGCCACGTAGGCCGCCACCCCCTCCAGGCGGTCGGCATGCCAGGTGAAGTGAGGCGAGGCACCCTCCTCCACGAGCTGCATCACCGCCGCGCAATGGCTGCGCACGGCCTCGGCCGTGAGCAGCCTGGCGGCCGGGTGGTCCTCGGGCACGGGCGTGTGCCAGCCCGGGCCGTGCGACAGGGTGAAAGGCGCAAGGCTCATGGCCTCACTCCTGCAGGCCGCGGCCCTTGGGCACGGCCAGTTCGTTGGCATCCGGCGTGTAGTGCGAAAAATAGCCCGCGGCCTTCTTCGCATCCATCTCGACCCGCGCATCGGCGGGGATGAGTTCGTCGGGGATGGGCACACGCTCGACCACCTCGATGCCCGCGGCCGTCAGCGCGCCGTGCTTCATGTTGCTCATCGAGGCCCAGCGGTCGATGCGGGTGATGCCCAGCCAGTGGAAGACATCGGGTGTGAGCTCCTGGAAGCGCATGTCCTGCACCCCGGCCACACATTCGGTGCGTTCGAAATAGGTCTCGGCCCGGTCGCCGCCGGTCTGGCGCTTGCGGGCGTTGTAGACGAGGAACTTGGTGACTTCGCCCAGCGCGCGGCCTTCCTTGCGGTTGTAGACCACCAGGCCCACGCCGCCTTGTTGCGCCATCTCGATGCACACCTCGATGCCATGCGCCAGGTAGGGGCGGCAGGTGCAGATGTCGGAGCCGAACACGTCCGAGCCGTTGCATTCGTCATGCAGCCGGCAGGCCACCTTCGTCTCGGGCCGGCCGAGCTTGGCCACGTCGCCGAAGAAGTAGAGCGTCATGCCCCCGATGGGCGGCAGGAAAACCTTGAGGTCGTTGCGCGTGACGAGCTCCGGGAACATGCCCGCCGTCTGCTCGAAGAGGCTGCGGCGCAGCGTGCTTTCCTTGATGCCGAAGCGTTTGGCCAGGCCCGGCAGGTACCACACCGGGTCGATCGCGGCCTTGGTGACGCGCACGTCGCCGTTGGGGAAGAGGATCTCGCCATCGGGCTGCAGGCGGCCGGCCGTGATGGCTGCTTGCAGCTCGGGCATGTTGATGTGGGCCTTGGTGATGGCGATGGTCGGTCGCACATCCAGGCCGGCAGCGATGCGATCGGCAAAGGCCGTGGACACCAGGTGGCCCCAGGGATCGAGCGAGACGATCTTGTCCGGCTCGGCCCACTGCGGGTGCGGCCCGACGACTTCGGCCGGCGAGGTGTTGGTGAAGTCGGGCCGGTGGTCGCGCTGCAAGGCGCCGGAGGCCACCGCCAGGGCGCGGTAGACCGCATAGGCTCCGGAGTGCGAGCCGATGACGTTGCGGGCGGCTGGGTTGGTGAGGCTGGCCACCAGCGGCCCGCGTTCCTCCGGGGTCGGCGCCCCCCAATGCACCTCGGGCACCGTCGCATCACGGCGGGGATGGGAGGTCAGGACGATATGGGCCGACATGGTGCACTCCAGGAGCCGAACTTGACCGATTGGTCAACTCTGCAACGCCCTAGCGAGATGTGTGCCAGCACAAACCCTAGGGTCTCCGGGAGCCCCCCGGCTATGATCCCTGCCCATTGCCGCCTGAAACCCACTCGTTCCCATGCCGCCACTGCCACCCGTCACCAAGGCCCTGTTGCTGATCAACGTGGCCGCCTTCTCGATCGACATGCTGCTGGGCTTGGCGCTGACGCGCTACTTCGCGCTGTGGCCCGTCACCAGCGACCTCTTCATGCCCTGGCAGGTGGTGAGCTATGCCTTCCTGCACGGCGGCATCGGCCACCTGTTCTTCAACATGCTGGGCCTGTGGATGTTCGGCAGCGAGCTCGAGCGCCTGTGGGGCCAGCGCCGCTACCTGCAGTTCCTGGCCGCCAGCATCCTCGCGGCGGCCGCCCTGCAGCTCCTCGTCACCTACCTCACCGGCGCACGCTATCCCACGGTGGGCGCCTCGGGCGGCCTCTTCGGGCTGCTGCTGGCCTTCGGCATGCTGTTTCCCAACCGGATCATCGTGCCGCTCTTCCCGCCCATCCCGATGAAGGCCAAGTACTTCGTGGCCATCTTCGGTGCGCTGGAACTCTTCTTCGGCATGTCGGGCACCGCCTCGGGCATCGCCCACTTCGCCCACCTGGGCGGCATGCTGGGCGGCTTCCTGATGATCCAGTACTGGCGCGGCAAGCCGCCCTTCCAGGGGCGCCGCCGCTTCTGACGCGCACCGTCCCGGGGCCAATGCCCCTGGGCTTTGCAGGGTCGCGCGAAAGCGCGATGCTGTGGTCTTCGACCCCTTCGTGGTGTAGAGGTGTGCCATGGCCGCGTTGTCCTGCTTGCGCCGATGGGCGTTGACCGTCACGTCGTCCGTCCTGTTCGGGTCCGCGATGGTGGCGCACGCGCAGACCCCGCCTGCGGCATCGGCAGCGGACGAGGCTGATGTTGCCGGTAGCCCGGCGCAGATCGCCGCCCTGGAGCGCGCCCGGGACGCCGTGGTCGGGCTGCGGGTGCGCGCAGTGCGCGAAGCACGCTCCGCGGAAACACTGGGCGTCGAACGCACCGGCTCGGGCGTGGTGATCGACGGTGACGGCCTCGTGCTGACCATCGGCTACCTGGTGCTGGAGGCCGACCGGGTGGACGTGCGCACCCCTTCGGGGCGCACCCTGCCCGCCCGCGTGCTCGCCTACGACCTGGCCACAGGCTTCGGCCTGGTGCAGCCTCTGATACCGCTGGGCGTGACGCCTGCCCCGCTGGGTCGGTCCACTTCGACACCGACCGATGAGCCCTACATGATCGTCAGCGGGGGTGACGAGGGTGGCATCAGCCTGGCCCAGCTCGTCTCCCAACGGGCGTTTTCCGGCTACTGGGAATACCACATCGAAGGCGCCCTGTTCACCGTGCCGCCGCGCACCGATCACAGCGGCGCAGCCCTGTTCAACGCGCGCGGCGAACTGGTGGGCATCGGCTCGCTGATCCTGTCGGACACGGGTGCGGGCACCCGGCGACCAGGCAACCTCTTCGTGCCCATCGACCTGCTCAAGCCTGTGATGGCCGAACTGCGCGAACGCGGCGCCTCGCGCCAGAGCACACGCGCCTGGCTCGGCCTGAACTGCGTGGAAGCCGGCGGCGCCGTGCAGGTGATGCGCGTGACCGACGAGAGCCCCGCCGAAGAAGCCGGCCTGGCCCCCGGCGACCGCATCCTCAGCATCGATGGCACCGCGGTGCAGAATCTCGAAAGCCTCTACAAGCGCCTGTGGGAAGGCGGCCCGCCCGAGCGCGAGGTCACGCTGGAAGTGGCCCGCGGGCCCATGGTGAGCACGGTCAGGGTCCAGTCCATGGACCGCATGAAGCACCTGCGCGGAGCGCGCGGGATCTGATTCAGTCCTGCAGTCCTTCGCGCACCGTCGGGTAGCGCAGCCGCAGCCGCAGCTCGCGCACCAGCCGGTCGTTCTTCAGCCGGCGCGACTCGCTCATGAAGGACAGCAGCATCGGCGACAACTGATCGCGCGCCTGGGCCCGGCTGATGCGCGGCGGACGCGGCAGGCCGCACAGGTCGGCCGCCAGGTCGAAGTACTCGCCCATCTTCAGCTCGGTGTGGTCGCTGGCATGCACCACGCGCTGGGGCTTGCCGCGCAGCAGCGCGGCCACGCAGGCACGCGCGAGGTCGTCGGCATGGATGTGGTTGGTGTAGACGTCGTCCTCGTCGCGCAGCACCGGCGTGCCGCGGGCCAGGCGTTCGCGCGGATGGCCGCCGGGACGGTCGCTCGCATAAATGCCGGGGATGCGCAGGAGGCTCACGCGCACGCCGAAGGCCCGGCCGAACCAGCGCACGCGGGCTTCGGCGTCCACACGCCGCCGCGCGCGGTCCGAGCGCGGCGCCACCGGGCGGGTTTCGTCGAAGCGCGCACCGCCGGCATCGCCATAGACGCCGGTGGTGCTGGCATACACCAGACAGCTCAGCCCCGGCTTGCGCGACAAGGCGCGCAGCAGGGCGGCGGTGCGGGGGTCGGTGTCGCCCTGGCCCGGAGGCGGCGCCAGGTGCAGCACTGCATCAGCCAGGCCCGCCAGGCGCGCCAGCGTGGCGGGCTCGTCGAGGTTGCCCACCAGGGGCACGACGCCCGCGGCCCGCAGTTCGGTGGCGCGCCCAGGCTGCGAGGTGAGCGCCAGCACCCGCCAGCGCGGCACCAGCAGGCGGGCCACGCGCATCCCCACATCGCCGCAGCCGACGATGAGCAGGCGGGGGCGGCGATGCAAGGGGGCAGGAGCGGGCGCGGGCTGGTACACGGCGGGCAGCGAGAGGGTTTTGTTCGAGGGGGCAAAATACGAGGTTTCGCAGTTTAAGAGGCCCAGCCATGACCTTCACCGTGACCGTGCAGCCCAGCGGCCACACCTTCACCGTCGAGCGCGACGAAGCCGTGCTGCCTGCCGCCATCCGCCAGGGCGTGGGCCTGCCCTATGGCTGCAAGGACGGTGCCTGCGGTTCCTGCAAGAGCCGCCTGCTTGAGGGCCGCGTGATCCACGGTGCCCATCAGCTCAAGGCCCTGAGCCCCGCCGAGGAAGAGGCCGGCTTTGTGCTCACCTGCTGCGCCGCGCCGCAGACCGACCTCGTGATCGAATCGCGCGAGGTGGTGGGCGCCGGCCAGTTCCCGATCAAGAAGATGCCCTGCCGCGTGAGCAGCATCGACAAGCCCGCGCCCGATGTGGCGGTGCTCAAGCTGCAGCTGCCCGCCAACGACCGCCTGCAGTACCACGCGGGCCAGTATGTGGAATTCATCCTGCGTGACGGCTCGCGCCGCAGCTACTCGATGGCCAACGCACCGCACACGCAGGAGGCCCAGCCCGGCATCGAGCTGCACATCCGCCACATGCCCGGCGGCAAGTTCACCGACCATGTCTTCGGTGCGATGAAGGAGAAGGAGATCCTGCGCATGGAAGGCCCCTTCGGCAGCTTCTTCCTGCGCGAGGACACCGACAAGCCCATGGTGCTGCTGGCCTCGGGCACGGGCTTTGCGCCCATCAAGGCCCTGATCGAGCACCTGGAGTTCAAGGGCGTGACCCGCCCCGCGGTGCTCTACTGGGGCTGCCGCAGCCGCGCCGACCTCTACCTGCACGACTGGGCCCAGGCCGCTGCCGACCGGTTGCCCTGGCTGACCTACGTGCCCGTGCTGTCCGAACCCAGGGCCGAGGACGCCTGGAGCGGCCGCACCGGCTTCGTGCACCAGGCGGTGATGGCCGACCTGCCCGACCTGTCCGGCCACGAGGTCTATGCCTGCGGCGCGCCGGTCATGGTGGAATCGGCCCAGCGAGACTTCGTCGAGCGCTGCAGCCTGCCGGCCGAGGCCTTCTATGCGGACTCGTTCACCTCCGAGGCCGACAAGCACTGACACACCGAACGAGAACAAGGAGACGCCCATGAAACGCCGCGACTGGCTGCTGGCCCACACGGCCCTGGCCACTTCCCTCGCCCTGCCCGGCCTGGCCCACGCACAGGCCCGCACCGTGCGCCTGGTGGTGCCCTACCCCGCCGGTGGCCCGCTGGACACCATCGCGCGGCTGCTGGCCGAGAAGGCCAAGGAAAGCCTGGGCGCCGTCATCGTCGAGAACCGCGCCGGTGCGGGCGGCAACCTTGGCGCCGACCATGTGGCCAAGGCCGCGGCCGATGGCAACACCATCGTGATGGGCGCCGTGGCCACCCATGCCATCAACCCCTGGCTCTACGCCCGCATCCCCTACGACCCCATCCGCGACTTCGCACCCATCACGCTGGTGGCCCGCGTGCCCAACGTGCTGGTCATGAACGTCGAGACCACCCAGCGCCTGAAGATCAACTCGGTGGCGGACCTGATCGCCTACGCGCGGGCCAACCCCGGGCGGCTGAACTACGGCTCGGGCGGCAACGGCAGCGCCGGGCACCTGGCCGGCGAGATGTTCAAGGGTCAGGCCAAGGTGAGCATGGTGCACATCCCCTACGCGGGTGCCGCCCCTGCGCAGCTCGGCCTGCTGGCCGGCCAGGTGGACCTGAACTTCGACAACCTCGCCGCGGCCTCCGGCAACATCCGCGCCGGCCGACTGAAGGCGCTGGCCGTCACCACGGCCCAGCGTTCGAGCGTGATGCCCGAGCTGCCCACCATCGCCGAATCGGGCCTGCCCGGGTTTGCGATCGACACCTGGTTCGGCCTCTTCGCGCCGGGCGGCACCCCGGCCGAGGTGGTGCAGCGGCTCAACGACGTGTTCGTGAAGGCGCTGCAGGAGCCCGACGTGAAAGCGCGCTTCGCGCAGCTGATGGCCGAGCCCTCGCCCACCACGCCGGCCCAGTTCGGCGACTTCGTGAAGTCCGAGCTCGCGAAGTACGAGAAGGTGGTGAAGGCCAGCGGGGCGTCGCTCAACTGAGCTTGCGGATGCCGTGAAGTCAGCGGGGCACCGGCAGCCCGGACCGAGGACTGGGTTGAGGGGGCGCCGAGGCGGGTGTGTCGCCCGCTGGCGGCGCAGCGGGATCGCCGGCCGTGGAGGGCTCTGTGCGTTCGGCGGTGTCCGACTCCCGCGGCAAGCCCGCCGGCGTCACGTTCACCGAGGGCGCGGGCGGCTCCAGGAACCACACGCTCACGAACAACGCCAGCAGGCCCGCGCCCACCAGAGGCTGTTGCCAGCGAGACCACCAACCGCGCCAGCCCGGCTCGGGCCCCCGCGCGCGCGCCGCACGGAAGCGCGCGAGCGCCTCGTCCACGGCCAACGGGGCCGGCCCCTCGTCCAGGGGTGTCGGGGCGCTGCGGCGCGCCAGCGGATCCAAGGGCATGGGCTTCGAGGTCTGCAGGCGCTCTTCCCTGGCCGGGGCGGCGGCCGGGGACGCTGCAGGCGCGTCCAGCGATTGCTGATCGAGCACAGGCAAGGGAGATGGCCGATCCGCGGGCGGCGCCGGCGTGACCGCCGCGGCGGCAGCATCGGGCCACGGCCAGCGCCCCGGGAGCAAGGCGCCCAGGCGTTCGCGGAACTCGGCCACGCTGCGCGGGCGCTCCCGAGGCAAGGGCAGCAGCGCGGCATCCAGCGCGTCGAGCAAGGCTGCAGCATAGGGGCGTTGGGGCCAGGCCCCATGCAGGCGGCGTACCAGCTCGCCCAGAGGCTCCAGCCGCCGGCCGGCGGCCACCTGGGCGGCCGACGGAGGCGCCGCCCCCGTCATCCACCAGCGCATGACGGCGGCCAGGGCGTAGAGATCGCTCCAGGGGCCGGGCGCGTGGTCGCCGATCGACACGCTGAGCTCCGGCGGTGCGAACGAAGGTTCCAGTCGGGCCATCAGGGACTCGACCAGGTCGCTGGCCGTCGCCCGGCTGGCCTGGCCGGGGCCGAGCAGCATGGGCATGCCACTGGGGCGCAGCAAGATGTTGGAGGGCCGCACCCCCCCGTGCGCGGCCCCGGTCACCGCATGGTAGTGGGCCAGAGCCCCCAGCAACGCGTCGAGCACCTGCAGTACCTGGGCTTCCGTGGGCGCCCACTCCGGCGACTCGCGGGTGTCGGACAGGCGCTTGCCAGCCACGTAGGGCATCGCACAGCAGGCGGTTCCCTGGGCCTCCCACAGGCGCGTCACACGCACCAGCGCCGGATGATCGGCGCGAGCCAGCAGCCGCGCTTCACCAATGAAGGCGCGCAAGCCAGCCTCCCAGGCATCCGTCGGTCGGCCTTCGGCCGGGTGGACCAGACCCGCCGTGTCTCGCCAGGCGAGCTGCAGCGGCATGTACTCCTTGACGGCCACCTGCACCTCCAGTGCGTGGTCGGTGGCGAGATAGACGATGCTCGTGGCCGTCTCGCACAGCACGCGCTCAATCTCGAACTCGGCCCAGCGCACGCCGGCGGCCAGCGCTCGAGCGCTGGCCCGCCGCGGCTGCGGGGCCGAGGATGGGGGACTGGCAGCAGATTCGGACATGCGACTAGGGGCTGGGGTTCAAGCCATGAGCCTAACAGCGCAGCGGCCGGCGCCCCCCTCCGGTCCGGGGGGGCGCCTCATGGCCGTCGGTTCTTTTTCCAGAACCTGGGTGCCTGCGCCAGGGCCTGCAAGGTCGCACGACACGCAGGCAGGGCCTGCTCGCGCCGGGCACCCAGCCAGCCCCGGGCAAACCAGGCGGACGGCTCTTGGCGGGTGTGCAACAAGGTGGCGGCCACCGACAAGTCGTTGAATTCGCCAAAGCGCTCCTGCGCGGCAGTCAAGGCGCGGAGGTAGCGCTTCACCGGCGCTCGCTCGAACAGGCTGCCGGTGAAGTCCACCGCATAGCGCAGGCGCTTGATGCGCTTGCGCAGTTCGTGGCGCGCCGGGTCGTCCATCGCGAGAAAGTCCGGCGCATGCCGTACCACCCTGCGGTGCCACGCCTTGATGCGTTCACGGGCCCAGACCGCGAAGGAAGGATCGTCGGCCGTTGCGTGCGCGGCTTCGAGTTGCCAGCGCAACAGGACCAGCAGCAGCGCCTGGACCGCCTCCCCCCGCAAGACGGACGACGGATCGGCGCCGTTCGCCACGTCCTCGGGTTGCCAGGCCAGCGCAGGCAGCCCGCCGGCCTGCCAGACCGGCTCGAGCAAAGCCAAGACCACATCGCGATCGCGCGCCTGCCCCAGCCGGGCAAAGACCTCGCGGATCACACCCCGGACCTCGGCGGCGTCCGGCACGCCGGGCGCCCCACGGAACAGGCGCAGGGCGGTGCGCAGCCGGCGCAGGGCCACACGGGCCTGATGCACCTGCTCCACCCGGCGTGCCGCCCGCTCGGGCTCCACGCCGGCTGCTGGCGGCACGTCGCACAGCTCGCACACATTGGGCAGCAGGTGAGCCATGGCCGCGGCCAGCACCCTCTGCCAGGCGGAGGCCACGCCGATGCCCGTCGGAAGATCGAGGGGCACCGCCTTCGTGGCAGGCACACTGTCCACCCCCTGCGCCAGCCGGTCTCCCCGCTCGGCCTTGGAGCGCACGTCCAGCCACAGCCCGAAACGCTGCATCCAGCGTCCGGCCACCTCCAGCACGGCCTGCGGCCGGCCCCCGACGAGTTCCACCTCGAACTCGCACACCGGCAGCCGGCGCCCGCCGCTGCGGATCTCGCCCACGTCCAGCGCCAGCTCCACCGTCCCCAGGCGATGCTTCAGGCGGCGCAGGCGACGCCAGATGTCGGTCCGGTAGGTCTCGACCAGCCCTCCGGCTGACTGCACCAAGGCCACCAGTCGATCCCCCTGCACGGTGCCCGCGTGGCGCGCGGGATCGACCTGCGGCCGACCCGCGCCCAGGTCCACGTTGTGCTCGAAGCGCGTCAGCACATCACCGCCCCCGGCCTTGAGCGTCTGCACCCAGCGCCGTCCTTCCTTGCGCAGCCGCAGCGCCATGCCCGCGCGCGCGAGATCGCGTTCCGGTGTATCGAAATACGCCGCCTGCAGGTGGATCCGCTGGGTGGTGGCGCGCTGCTGCAAGGCCGTCTCCAGGGCCGCACGCCGCTGCGGTGGCACCTGGTATTTGATCTCGAATTCCTGCATAGGGCTCCCGCGAAGGTCGGCGCTCATTTCCCGCCCGGCATCGCCTCGCGCGGGTCGAGCTGCGACGCCGTGTGCAGCAGCCGGCCTTCGGGGTCGAAGCTGGCGTGGAAGACCCGGGCCTCCTGTCCGTTCAGGTAGCGCCATTCCCACAGCTCCTCGTTCTTGAGCACGAAGAACTGCGTGGTGGCGGGCCGTCCGAGCAAGCGGCGCACCTGGGCCTTGTCCAGGCCGGGTGTGAGCTGGGCGAACACCTCCTCGCGCAGCACCTGGTCGATCAGACGCAGCCGCCCGTCCGGGCCCAGGGTGATCATGTAGTTGACCTGGCCCTCGGGCTGGCGCGGGTACTCCAGCGTCTTGCTGCCATCGGGCTCCGGGTGCACCGCCGCCGGTTCGCCGAACTGGGCACGCACGTCGGCCTCGGTCGACACGCCCACTTCCAGCTGGGCGATGCGCTGCGAATCGCAGCCCACGAGCAGCCCCAGCGCCGCCATGGCGCCCGTCACCGCCGCCCACCATCGAGCCATCTCGCCACCCCGGTAAAATGCCAAGCCTGACTTTAGCGGCTCGTGCCGCCTGTGAACCATGCCGCTCTTCTGGAAGCCCTACAAGTCCGACGTCACGAACTTCATCGAGGATCTCAAGGCCAAGAAGCCCAGCCTCGAGGACGAGCAGCGCCGCGGCCGCGCCCTGCTGTGGGACCGCGACATCGATCGCCAGGCCCAGAGCGAGTACCAGCAGGCACGGGTGCCGCAACAGCCCTACGTGTATCAGACCAAGGGACTAGGCGAGTGAGCCCACGCTCACCATCTCTCTGAACCGCCCCGGTGAGCGACCACGTCCTGGCCCCCGAGGCCGATCCGCAGAACCCGACGCTGGCGCCGGGCGAGGACGGCCTGCCCGAGGTCGTCGACAGCGTGGCCGCGGTGGCCAAGCTCTATGGCGCCCCGCTTTTCCAGCTGCCCCAGGACCTCTACATCCCGCCCGATGCGCTGGAGGTCTTCCTCGAGGCCTTCGAGGGCCCGCTGGACCTGCTGCTCTACCTGATCCGCAAGCAGAACTTCAACATCCTCGACATCCCGATGGCGGCGGTGACGCGCCAGTACCTCACCTACGTCGACGAGATCCGCGCCAGCAACCTGGAGCTGGCGGCCGAGTACCTGCTGATGGCGGCCATGCTGATCGAGATCAAGTCGCGCATGCTGCTGCCGCCGAAGAAGACCGAGGAAGGCCAGGAACCCGAGGACCCGCGCGCCGAACTGGTGCGCCGCCTGCTCGAGTACGAGCAGATCAAGCTGGCCGCGGCCAAGCTCGACCAGTTGCCCGTGCTGGGCCGCGACTTCCTGCGCGCCCAGGTCTACATCGAGCAGTCGCTGCAGCCACGCTTCCCCGACGTCAGCGTCGACGAACTGCGCGAGGCCTGGCTCGACATCCTCAAGCGCGCCAAGCTCGTGCAGCACCACAAGATCAGCCGTGAGCAGCTGTCGGTGCGCGAGCACATGAGCATCGTGCTGCGCACCCTCCAGGGCCGCCGCTTCCTCGAGTTTCATGAGCTGTTCGATCCGAGCCGCGGCACCCAGGTGCTGGTGGTGACCTTCATCGCCATGCTGGAACTGGCCCGCGAACGCCTGCTCGAAATCACCCAGGCCGAGGCCTTTGCACCCATCTACGTCCGGCTCGCCTATCAACCGGCCTGACGCCATAGCGACACCATTTGGTGCGCTGCAGCGAAGATCGCACACGCCTCGCTAGAATCCGCGCACTTTCTCACGGAGCCGGTGCCCGCGATGAGCAGCCATGCGTCCCCTGCCGACGATTCTTCCACCCGCGCGCGCAAGCCGCTGAGCCTGTTTCGCCTGCGCGAGATGCAGGCCTCGGGCGAGAAGATCGCCATGCTCACCTGCTATGACGCCAGCTTCGCGCGCGTGCTCGATGACGCCGGTGTGGACTGCCTGCTGGTGGGTGATTCCCTGGGCATGGTGCTGCAGGGCCAGGCCAGTACCGTGCCGGTCACGCTGGACGAGGTGGCCTATCACACCCGTTGTGTGGCCCGTGGCAACCGCACAGCCTGGCTGATCGCCGACCTGCCCTTCGGCAGCTACCAGGCCAGCCGCGAGCAGGCCCTGGCGTCCAGCGTGGCGCTCATGCAGGCCGGTGCCCAGATGGTCAAGCTCGAAGGCGGCGGCTGGACGGCCGAGACGGTGCGCTTCCTCACCGAGCGGGGCATCCCCGTGTGTGCCCACCTGGGGCTCACCCCTCAGAGCGTGTTCGCCCTGGGCGGCTACCGCGTGCAAGGCCGCAGCGACGAAGGGGCCGCCACGCTGCTGGCCCATGCCCGCGAACTGGCCGATGCCGGCGCCGCGATGCTGGTGCTTGAACTGGTGCCCGCCACCCTCGCCGCAAGCGTGAGTACCGAGAACCCTCAGCTCCTCACCATCGGCATCGGCGCCGGCACGGCCTGCGCCGGCCAGGTGCTGGTGCTGCACGACATGCTGGGCATCACACGGGGCAAGCTGCCGCGCTTCGTGCGCAACTTCATGGCCGAGGCCCATGACGTGGAGGCCGCCGTGCGGCTGTACGTGGCCGAGGTCAAGGCCGGCCGCTTCCCCCACCCCGAACACCACAGCTACTGAGCCCCCGCCCGCGGGCCCACCCCATGCGCATCGTCCACACCATCGCCGAACTCCGCCAGGCCCTGGCCGGCAGCACCCAGACCGCCTTCGTGCCCACCATGGGCAACCTGCACGAGGGGCATCTCTCGCTGGTGCGCCAAGCCAAGGAGCACGGCGGGCCGGTCGTGGCCAGCATCTTCGTCAACCGCCTGCAGTTCGCGCCGCACGAAGACTTCGACACCTACCCCCGCACCCTGGAGCGCGACTGCGAACTGCTGCGCAGCGTGGGCTGCAACCTGGTCTTTGCGCCCAGCGAGGCCGAGCTCTATCCCGAGCCCCAGGCCTACACCGTGCAGCCGCCGGCCGAGCTGGCCGGCCTGCTCGAAGGCGAGTTCCGCCCCGGCTTCTTCACCGGCGTGTGCACGGTGGTGCTCAAGCTCTTCAACTGCGTGCAGCCCCGCGTGGCGGTCTTCGGCAAGAAGGACTACCAGCAGCTCATGGTGGTGCGCCGCATGGTGCAGCAGCTCGCCCTGCCCATCGACGTGATCGGTGCCGAAACCGCCCGCGCCGAAGATGGGCTGGCGCTGTCCTCGCGCAACGGCTACCTGAGCGAGGCCGAGCGCGCCGAAGCCGTGCAGCTGTCGATGACGCTCAAGGACGTGCAGCTTCAGCTGCGCCGCGGTGAGCGCGACCTGCCGGCGATCGAAGCCGCCGCGATGGACCATCTGCGCAGCCGCGGCTGGCAACCGGACTACGTGAGCGTGCGTCGTCGCACCGATCTGCTGCCACCCACCGCCGAGCAGCTGGCCGCAGGCGACCCCCTGGTGGTGCTGGCCGCCGCCCGTCTGGGCACCACACGACTCATCGACAACCTCGAGATCTGACTACGCTCAGGCTGGCGCCGGCGTCTGGCCAGACAGCCGCTGCTCCAGCGCCTGCCGGATCTGGGCTGCGGTGTCGGGGTGCGCAAAGTAGCCGGTGTGGAAGACCGGCGAGGCATCATAGGTCTGGGGCAGTTCCGCCGGCCGGGACGAGTGCAGAGGCACCAGGCCATCGCCGTCGGCCTCGAAGCCGGCCCAGTCCTCGACGATGCGATGCCAGATGCCGTCCTCGACGGGTCGCCCTCTCGGTGGCGCCCATTCCGATCCCCAGGCCACCAGGCCTTCTGGCAAAGGCTGCCCCTTGGCCATGCGCTTCACCCCGTCGGGCTCGACATCGCGGAACCCTGGTGGTATTTCGTAGGCAAGGGCTCGCTCGAGGATCAGGAGATCCGTCATCTGCTGCTTGTCCAGCACCCCGGAGGCGAGGTCGCGGAACAGGCCCACCAGCACGCTGGCGCCCGACCAGCGCCGGCCAATCTGGAGAAACACCTTCGTGCCCAGATGGGGGCTCCCGGCGGTGAGTGCGTGGAACTGCCAGCGCGGCCAGCGCCGTCGCAGCCGCTGCAGCGCAAAGCGCACGACATTGCCGCCCCGCGAGTGCGCCAGCAGCACCAGCGTCCCCTCTTCGGTCGGGCCGATCACCTGCCGCTCCAGGGCGTCAACGAGTTGATTGATGTTGCGGTCGATGCGCAGGAAGGTGTCGTGCTCAAACCGCCAGACACAATGCTCGTTCAGCAAGGGCATGGTCTGCCACGGGCCGCAGGCGCCGGCAGGAACTCCTGACCCCAGCCAGGCACTCCAGCCGCCGTGCACCGAGCTCAGCCCACCATGGACCAGCACCACATGCCGGGCCGTCGACGGCGGCATGGGCGCGTCGACACGGTGGTCCACGGCCGGCCGGGAGGCCGCAGCCAGCCGGGCGCCCTTCTTGACTGCGATTGCCAGATCGGCGTCGGACGGAACGGTGGTCCCCAGCGCCTGGGCCCAGTAGTGCTCGTCGGACTTGAGCCTGCGTTCGAAGGTCGGGTCGCGATCGACGAGCGGCTGCTTCCAGCCCAGCCAGCGCAGCGCGCGACGCGCCTGGCGCATCAGCCAGTTGACCGAATTCTCCTGCAACTCGAAGCTCACCACCGGCACGGCCACCAGCAGGCCCACCCCCGGCCGCAGGGTCCGCTGGATCAGCGGTCCTTCGGCATCCTTGGGGTCCTGAGTGAGCCAGGTGACCTGTCCTTTGCGGAACTGCAGCAGGTCCTTCGAGGCGCCCACGCCATCCCCCCGGAAGCTGCAGGGAGTCCACGACTGCGGCCCGCCCTCCGGCGCGCCACGCAGCCCGCACCCCCCCCAGTAGATGTGCGTTTCCACCTCGATCTGAACCACCACCTTGCGGTTGCGCCAGGCCTCGGGCAGGTGTTCCGCCAGTTCCCGCACCAGCCCATCGCTGGTCTGGGCCAGGGGCACGCGCAGGTTCAGCGGCGTGTCGCGATAACGCACGATGGGCGAGATCCACCAGATCTCGGGATGCCAGATGTGCAGTCGGTCGGTCGAGGGGGCCGACTGTCCCGGCAAGGAAGAACATGCCTGACAGACGTCGGGATGATCGGCCCCAGGCAAGCCCTCGCACACCGCGCTCAGCCGCGCCTCCTCCTCCAGCTGGCGCTCGATCCCCGCCACGAAGGGGTCCAGCGTGGCGCTGTACCACTCGGCACGGTTCTCCCGAAAGCGCTCGAGCACGGCCTGCGCGCTGATGCGTCCCTCGACGGTCTCGATGCGCGGAGGACGCCGGCCTCCGCGGATTCGCTGCGGCATCGCCGATGCCGAGGCCGGTGTTGAGGACGGTGTTTCCTGCGCCTGCAGGCCTTCGGGCGCTGGGGGCACCGTGCCGTCGGAAGCGATCGGCACCTCCTCGTCGGCCAGGATCTCCAGCCGCAGCGTTGTCATCGGGTGCAGAGGCGTCTCGGTGCTCATCGCGCCCTCACACCCAGCTTGAATGCAATCATGGCCCTCAGCTTGTTCGGGACCACGGGCTTGATGAGCAGGTGGAAATCGTGCCGGTGGGCTTCATCATCCAGGCTGGCGGTGGTGCTGCCGGTCACGACGATGGCCGGCATGTCTGCACCGAACTCCGCACGCAGCGCGCGAATCGCATCCACGCCTGTGCTCTGGTGATCGATGCGGTAGTCGACGATGGCAAGGTCCGGCTTCTGCCCCTGTCGGTGTGCGTGGGCCGCCCATTGCCGTGCACCTTCGACGTTGTCGAAGGCCGCCACCGTGGCCCCCCAGCCCTTGAGCAGAACCTCCAGCCCATCGCGCACCGCTGGCTCGTCCTCCACCACGGCAATGAGTTTGCGCTCGAGCGTGAGCCCCAGTGGTGTGCGCCCGGGGATGGGCTCCGGCGCCCTCTGGGCCTTGCCCAGGGGTAACACGAGCGAGAAGACCGTGCCGTGGCCCGGGCGGGACTTCAGGCTCAGGGGTGCGTTCATCAGGCCGGACAGACGCTTCACGATGGCCAGGCCCAGCCCGAGCCCCTTGCGGTGATGTGCTTGCAAGGGGGCCTCACCCTGCACCTGGTAGAACTCTTCGAAGATGCGCTCCTGCTCCGACGCCCGGATGCCGATCCCGGAGTCCCAGACCTGCAGCAGCAACTGGTCGCCTCGCGGACGGCAACTCACCAGCACACCGCCATCCTCCGTATACCGGATGGCGTTGGAGATCAGGTTGCGCAGGATGCGATCCACCAGCACCGGGTCTGCATAGGCATGGTGCTGGCCGCCCCGGAATTTCAGTTCCAGCCCTTTTTCGAAGGCGGTCGGCTCATAGTGCAGGCGCAGTCGGGCAAAGAGGTCCTTGAGCTTGAAATGCTGCGGCGTGACCTCCACCGCACCCGTGTCGATCTTGGTGATGTCCAGCAGTTCGGAGAACAAGCCCTCCAGTGCATCCACCGAGCTGTTGATGCTGTTGACCAGCTGGATGACCTCCTCGTCGCGACTCTTGTTGCGCAAGGCCTCGGCGAAGAGGCCCACCGCGTGCAGGGGCTGGCGAAGGTCATGGCTGGCGGCGGCGAAGAACTGCGTCTTGGCCCGGTTGGCCACCTCTGCTTCCTGGCGCGCCAGATCGGCAGCGGCCTTCTCCTCTCGCAACTGCTCAAGCAGATGCTCGGATCTCACCTTCAGCGCGATGACTTTGTCGAAGGCCTGACGGTAGTAACGGCCCAGCACCGCAGTCATGGCGAAGGTCAACACCAGCACACCGGCCAGTTCCAGGCCGTCCGTGCCGCCAATGGTGGCCACCCGCGCAATGGTCGGCACGAAGCACAGGCTGATGAAGGCAAAAAACATCCGGTACTGCGTCGCCAGCAGCGGGATCGAGCCCACGCAGAAGCTGTAGACGATGAGCAGCAGTGCCGTCTGATGAAAGGAGGAACCCCAGCCGTAAAAGCCCCAGGCCGACAGGCCCCATAGCGCGCCCGAGGCCAAGGTCCCGATATTCCAGGCGCGCTGCCACTGCCGGCTGTCTTCGATGGAGGTGGGGTTCGCCCGCTGGTAGCGCACCAGCGTCAGTCCACGCAAGGCCCAGACGCCGATGAACAGCCCGAACCACCCGAGCACGAGCGGCCTGGGCGCCACCGGAAGGAACATCAGCACGACAATCACCGCGCCCAGGAGATTGCCGGCGAGCGAGGCCCGTGTCTGCTCGAACACCGATCGCACCAGGTCGGGCAACGTGGCGTCACGCTGTGGATCGACCGGCCTGTGCACCGCCGTTTGCGGCCCGGTAAGCCAGGCTCTGAGTCCCTGCATCATGCCGCCACCTCCCTGGCGTTCGTGAAGTTCATGGGCGTGGCCACGTGTGACTGCCATGCAGCCAGCACCTCGCCGCTCTCGTTAGTGACCCGCATGGGTTCGCAGATGCGCTGCCGCTCGACGTCCGAGCCGAAATCGTCGTCAGTGAACGGCACGGTCTCCGGAGGCGCGAGGTCGGACCCTGCAGCGAAAGTACGACCCGGTGCCGGGTCGAACCGGGCCAGCCACATGTCCCCGACATCCAGCCCCGCTGCCACCCAGGAGCCGGCACGCATCAACCGAGGCAGGTCGTCGCGCAGCTTCGCCAGGCGCCGACGCGGGCTGTAGATGCGCGCCTGGGTCTCCTGGAAGGCCTGAATGAAGGCTTCGGGCGTCGATCGCACAGGCCGCAGCACCAATGTGTACGCATTGAAATCACGCAGCAGGGCGTTGGGCAGGAAGGCTCCCGGCCTGGCCGACATGCGATCGAAGAACGGGGTTCCCGGAAAGGGTGTCTCGAAACAGACGAAGCTCGGCACGTGCAGACCGCTTCGTTCGAGGTGATCAGGCAGCGAGCGGATGTAGTCCACGTCATCGATGGCCGGGTTGAGGATCAGCCCGGCCGTGACCAGGATGCCCGCTTCGCGGGCCTGGTCGATCGCGCGACGCACCTGGCTGAGCTTGTTCTGGGGCTTGTGCATGTCGGCCAGGGCGTCCGGGTTGAAGGTCTCCAGTCCGACGAAGACGGCACGGCAGCCTGCGTCATGCATGAGCTTGAGAAGCTCGCGATTGGTGATGACATTGAAGGTCAGACACGCCCCCCAGACGATGTCGAGCGGCTTGAGTGCCTCGCACAACTCCCGGAAGTAGCGCAGGTTGCCTGCCAGGTTGTTGTCGTAGAACATCACCATGCGATTGCGCAGCCCACCCACCACGCCCTGCAGGGCGCTGCGGATACTGCGGATGTCGCGGACCACGCGGGATACAGGGCGCAGTTCGTGGCGGGTGCCAAAGGCCGTGAGGGCGCAGAAGTCACAGGTGTAGGGGCAGCCTCGCGTCACCTCGAGCGCCACGGGAAACAGCTGCTGGCGCGCCACAGGCCTCACGCGCGGCGTGGGGACGCGCTCGCCATGGTAGCCCGCCGACCGGTAGACAGGCTGCAGACTCCGTCGGCGCGCGTCCGCGTAGATGCGTGGCACGGTGTCTTCCGGATCACCGGTGACAACGGCATCAAAGTAGGGCTGGCACAGGCGCGTGTGCGTGGTGGCCATGATGCCCCCCAGCACCGTCAGCGCCCCGCGGCGGCGGTAGTAGTGGCTGATCTGCCGGGCGCGATCGAAATCGGAGTGCATCGCAGACAGGAAGACGAGGTCATAGTGCTTCGACCAGTCAGGGTCCGTCCACGTGTCGTTGACGATCTCGACCTCGGCCTCGTCGGGCAGCAACGCTGCGATCAATGGACCGATCTGCGGCTGGAGCACGCCTCGGTGGTGTTCCCCTCGCCGGTGATAGTCGGTGAAGACCGAAATGATGGCAACACGCATTGGACGCACCTGTGCAGACAGGTCGCGTTCAATGCTGCGAGGCGCGCCAGGCCTGGAAGCCGCCGTGCTGCTGGGTCATCTGGCTCACGGCCAGCACGGCTTGCGTGCGCGAGCTCACGCCGAGTGCCCGCAACACGGCCGCCACGTGATCCTTCACCGTCTCGACCGACAAGCCCAGTTCGCGGGCGATGAGCTTGTTGGGCTGCCCCTGCAACAACAGGGCCAGCACATCGGTCTGGCGCGGCGTGAGCCCGAGCGAAGCCAGAGACGGCGCCGTCTGGTAGCCACTGCGCTCGGCTTCACCACTGACGGTGCGCAGGTAACCACCGGGTTCGGTGTCGGCCTCCGCGACCGGTGCCGCTTCCGTGTTGCGGCCCATGGTCATGGGGGGCACGTAGATGCCGCCGGACATCACGACGCGCAGGGCCTCGAAAAGGGTGTCGTTGGAGGCCCGCTTGGGCACGAAGCCCATGGCGCCGAGGTCGATGGCCCGGATCACGTCGGAAGTGCGATCGGACGCGGAGACCACCACCACCGGCAGCGCGGGGTAGGCATGGCGGAACTCGGTCAGCAGGTCGAAGCCGCTGGCATCGCCCAGCGCCAGGTCGAGCATGACCAGGTCGTAATTGGCGTCCTGCTTCAGGGCTTCGCGTGCGGCCCGGCCACTGCCCACACCCTGCACCTCGACATCGTCGCCCAGGCCCTGGATGACCGTTTGCAGCGCCGACAGGATCAGCGGATGGTCGTCGACCAGCAATACTCGCATGCCCATACCCCTCACAACGGCCCTGCAGCCGCCCCACAAGCCATAGCGGTTCTCATTATTGATCCGCAACAGGCCGCAATGCTAGTGGACGCTCGCCCGTCAGCCATCACCCCAAAGGGGGGTGTGGTGCGCACCCCGCGCGCTCAGGGATAGCGCCGGCTGATGGATTCAGCCACACACACCGGCTTGGACGAACCCTCTCGCTCGATGGTGGCCTCCACCGTGAGCTGCACTCCGCCGTTGTCGATCAGCTCGAAGGCCAGCAGCTTGAAGTGGGCCCGCAGGCGGCTGCCCACCGGCACCGGCGCCGGGAAGCGCACCTTGTTGAGCCCGTAGTTCACGCCCATGCGGGTCTGGCGCACTTCGAAACCGGTGGCGAAGAATAGCGGCAGCAGGCTGAGGGTGAGAAAGCCATGCGCAATCGGCGCGCCGAAGGGGCCGGCCGCGGCGCGCTCGGGATCGACGTGGATCCATTGGTGGTCGCCGGTGGCTTCGGCAAAGAGGTTGATGCGTTCCTGGTCGATGTGAACCCAGTCGCTGGTGCCGATGGCCTGGCCCACCAGGGGGCGCAGTTCTTCCAGGGTCTCGAAGCTTCTCATGCGGGGTGCTCAGGGTTGGTGTTCAGAGTTGCAGCCATTCGATCAGCGGCTCCCACTGCTGCAGGTCGCGCTCGACCCGGCCGGGGGCCACGTCCCACAGCGTCAGGCCGCGGGCGGCCAGCTGGATGTAGTTCTGAGTGTCGCGCAGGTAGCCCACCACCGGCACCTCGAGCTGGGCCACGAAGGCCTTGAGCTGGTCGGCCGCGATGGTGTGTTCGCGCACGCGCATGCCCACCACGCCCACGCGCACCTGGGCCGACTTGCGGTGCGCCAGCACCTGGTTGAGGAAGTCGCGTGTGGCATAGATGTCGAAGATGCTGGGCTGCAGCGGCACGACGATCTGGTCGGCCAGCTTCATCACCTCGTCGAAGCGTCTGCCATGCAGGCCCGCCGGGGTGTCGAGCACCACATGGGTGGTGCCCCTGGGTGGCTTGACGATGTTGTCGTGGGCCACGTCCCAGCCGGCGATGGGCCAGGCCGATGCGGGCCGCAGGGAGAGCCAGGTGCGCGCCGACTGCTGTCGGTCGACGTCGCCGAGCATCACCGCATGCCCGCGCGAGGCGATGCAGCCGGCAAGGTTGGTGGCGATCGTGGACTTGCCCACGCCGCCCTTGGGATTGGCCACCACGATCACCGGCATTGCGCTCTCCGTCTTCGGGTTGGTATTCGGCTATGTTAGCGGCCATGTCCTCGATCCTTGTCCTGGCCGCGCATCCGCGGCTGCAGCATTCGCAGGTGACGCGACGGCTCCTTCAGGCCTCCCGCTCTGAAGCCGGCCCCGAGGTGACGGTGCGCGACCTCTATGCGCTCTACCCCGACTACCTCATCGATGTCGCGCAGGAACAACAGGCCCTGACCGCCGCGCGCCTGGTGGTGTGGCTCCACCCCATTCGCTGGTACAGCATGCCACCGCTGATGAAGCTGTGGGTGGATGAGGTGCTGACCCTGGGCTGGGCCTATGGTCGCGGCGGCCAGGCCCTGCGGGGCAAGGACCTGTGGCTGGTCACGTCCACCGGTGGCGATGAGGCCGCCTATAACCCCAGCGGCTACAACCGCTACTTCTTCGACGCCTTCCTGCCCCCTTACGAGCAGACCGCCACGCTGTGCGGCATGCGCTTCCTCCCGCCGCTGGTGCTGCATGGCGCGCACCGCATCGAGCCTGCGGCCCTGGACGCCCACGCGCACACTTACGCACAGCGGCTGCGCCAGTACCCCGACTGGCCCGAACTGGCCGAGCTGCCGGCCTGTGCCGGCTGCGACGTGCCGGCCGGCGACCGCCCGGCCCCCTCCTCCTCTCACACCCCCTGACCCATGGATGCCTCCACCTGGCTCACCGGCTCGCTGATCTTCCTCGCCGCGGCCGTGCTCGCCGTGCCCATCGCCAAGGCCCTGGGCCTGGGCTCGGTGATGGGCTATCTCGTGGCCGGCATGGCCATCGGTCCCTGGGGGCTGGGGCTGGTGCGCGATGGTGCACAGATCCTGAGCTTCTCGGAGTTCGGCGTGGTGCTGATGCTCTTCCTCGTGGGGCTGGACCTGGAACCGCGCCGCCTGTGGGCCCTGCGAGTGCCCATCTTCGGCTGGGGCAGCGTGCAGCTCGTGGGCTGCACCCTGCTCATGATGGGTGCCGGTCTGCTGGCAGGGGCCTCGTGGCAGCTCAGCCTGGTGGCCGCCTTCGGCCTGGCCATGTCGTCCACCGCCATCGCGCTGGGCGTGCTGGGCGAACGCCACCTGCTGGCGCGCGAGTCCGGCCGGGCGGTGCTGTCGGTGTCGCTCTTCCAGGACGTGGCGTCCATCCCCTTCCTGGCCCTGGTGCCGCTGCTGGGGGTGGTGGCCGTCACCGGCGCCGATCCCGGCGGGGGCAGCACGGCCCTGAAGGCCGTGGTGGCCGTGGCCGGCGTGATCTTCGGGGGGCGGCTGCTGCTGCGCCCCGTGCTGCGCTGGATCGCACGCAGCGATTCGCGCGAAATCTTCACCGCTGCCTCGCTGCTGCTGGTGGTGGCCATCGCGGCGCTGATGCAATCCATCGGGCTGTCGATGGCGCTGGGCGCCTTCCTGGCCGGCGTGCTGCTGGCCGACAGCGAATACCGGCGCGAATTGCAGACCGACCTTGAACCTTTCCGCGGCCTGCTGATGGGCCTGTTCTTCATCGCCGTGGGCCTGGGCATCGACTTCGGCGTGGTGGCCGCGCGGCCTGAATGGATCGCGCTGCTGCTGGCCGGCTTCCTGCTCATCAAGCTCGCGGTGATGTGGGCCATCGCACACTGGATGCCCATCCCCAAGCCCGAGCGCGCGGTCTTCATGCTGTTGCTGGCGCAGGGCGGCGAATTCGGCTTCGTGGTGTTCCAGGCCGGCGCGCAGGTGGGCGTGCTGGATGCGGCAGGCCACTCGGTGCTGGTGGCCACGGTGGCGCTGTCCATGCTGCTCACACCGCTGCTGTTGCGCCTGACCGAACGCTGGATGCCCACGCAAGGTACAGCACGCCCCGGCCTGCCCGAACTGAGCGAACCCCAGGAGGCGCCCGTCATCATCGCCGGCTTCGGCCGCTACGGGCAGATCATCGGCCGGCTGCTGTTCGCCAACGGCGTGAACGCCACCGTGCTCGACCACGACCCCGAGCAGGTGGAGGTCGTGCGCCGCTTCGGCTGGCGGGTGCACTACGGCGATGCAACCCGGCTCGACCTGCTGCGCACGGCCGGCGCCGGAACGGCGCGGGTGCTGGTGATCGCGGTGGATGACATCGAGCAGAGCCTGGCCATCGCCGACCTGGCCCGGGACCACTTCCCCCACCTGCAGGTGGTGGCACGCGCCCGCAACGTGACGCACTGGTATGAGCTGCGCCAGCGCGGCGTCACCCACATCGAACGCGAGACCCTGGATTCGGCCCTGATGAGCGCGCGCACCGTGCTGGAGAAGATGGGATGGGAGCCGCACCACGCGCGCGAACTGGCCTTGCGCTTCCGGCGCCACACCATCGACCAGCTCGAGGAGCAGCTGCCGCACTACAAGGACCAGGCCCGCCTGATCGCGATCGCCAAGCAGGGCCGCCAGCAGCTCGAAACCCTGTTCGCGCAGGAACGCCAAAGCCCGGAAGAGCGCCGCCGCGAGGGCTGGGGCGAGTGATCAGCGCAAGCCGTCCCAGAGCAGCTTGGAACCGGTGAGGAACATGCCGGTGTACGCGAGCCGGTAGAACCAGTCCTGGCGCACACGGTGCACCAGGCGCACGCCCAGCCACACGCCCAGGGGTGCAAAGGGCATCAGGGCCAGGGCCGTGGTCATGTTGCGCCAGTCGATCAGGCCCAGCCAGGCATATGGGATCCACTTCGAGGCATTCACCGCCGCGAAGAAGAACGCCATCGTGGCCGAGAACACCACCGGCGACAGGCGCAGCGGCAGCACGTAGGCATTGATGGGCGGCCCGCCCGCATGGGCCACGAAACTCGTGAACCCCGAGGCCACGGCCAGCAGCCGCCCCAGCCACAGCGGCGGCGGCGGGGCATCGGCGCGCGGCGGGAAGAACAGGCGCTGCGCCAGGAAGGTGAGCGTGAGCGCCCCCACCACGGCCGCCACCGTCGCGGGCGAGAGCACACCGAACAGCAGGGTGCCCACCACCGTGCCCACCAGGCCCGCAGGCAACAGCAGGCGAATGAGCTTCAGATCGACGTGGCGCCGGTAGGCGGTGACGCCCAGGACATCCATCACCGCCAGCAGGGGCAGCATGATGGCCGCGGCCTGAGGCACTGAAATGGTCAGCGCCATGATGGGCACGGCCAGCGAGCCGAAGCCCGAGCCGAAGCCGCTCTTGGACAGCCCCATCAGCAGCACAGCCGGAATGGCCGCGGCATAGAACCAGGGGTCGGTGACGAGCCAGCGCGACCACTCAGCCCACATGGGGCCTCCCCAGAGTCATACCGGCTCGCGCGGGCTCAGACAACGCGGCAGGCCTGCTCGAAGCTCAACCGGGGGCTGCGGGGGAAGAGCTGGCTGGCGTCGCCATGGCCCAGGTTGCAGATGAAGTTGGTCTTCACCTGGGTGCCGGCCCAGAACTCGGCATCCACCTTGGCGGCATCGAAGCCGCTCATCGGCCCGCAGTCCAGGCCCAGGGCCCGCGCCGCCAGGATGAAATAGCCGCCCTGCAGGCTGGAGTTGCGGAAGGCCGTGGCCTCGATCTTGGCGGGCTGGCCTTCGAACCACCCCCGCGCACCGGGGTTGTGCGGGAACAGCTCGCCCATGTGCTCGTAGAAGGCCAGATCCATGCCCAGGATGGCGACGACCGGTGCCTTGGCCGTCTTGGCCTGGTTGCCGGCGTCCATCAGCGGCACGAGGCGCGCCTTGCCCTGCGCGCTGGTGACGAACTGGATGCGCAGCGGGCTGCAGTTGGCCGAGGTGGGGCCGAACTTCATCATGTCGTAGAGCTGGCGCAGGGTGTCCTCGGACACCGGCCGGTCGAGCCAGACGTTGTGGGTGCGGGCGTGGTCGAACAGCTGTTCGGTGGTGATCTGCATGGTGTTCTTTTCCAGTCAACAGCAAAGGAGCAGAATTGTCGGATGTTTGCCCCGACCCAACACGATGTGCGGCGATTCTTCTGCGAGACCTTCCGCAAGGAACGTGCCGGCGAACCGCTGACGCCCCTGGAAGCCATCGCCTCGGACTGGATCAGCCAGCATCCTGAATACCACGGCGACCTGGCCGACGCCGAGGCCGCAGTGGCGGCCAGCTTCGAGGTGGAAGAAGGCCGCACCAACCCCTTCCTGCATCTGGCCATGCACCTGTCGATCAGCGAGCAGACCGGCGTGGACCAGCCGCGCGGCATCCGCCAGGCCACCGAACTGCTGTCGCGCCGCCTGGGCTCGCTGCACGAGGCCCATCACGAGGTGATGGAATGCCTCGGCCAGATGATCTGGGCCTCACAGCGCAGCGGCCTGCCGCCCGATGGCGAGGCCTACATCGACTGCGTGCGCCGGCGCGCCACGCGCTGAGTCCCTTCAGCTCGCCAGGTCAGCTCGCCGGGTCAGCTCGCTGGATACCCTTGCGCAGCCAGTGCCTGGCGCACGGCCTCGGGCGGCTGCTGCGTCTCGATCTTCACCCGCTGGTGGGGCAGGTCGATCTCGATGTGTGCCTGCGGGTCCAGCTTCTGCACGGTCTGCGTGACGGTGCGCACGCAATGGCCACAGGTCATGTCCTTCAGGGTCAGTTCGATCATGGCAAGGCCTTGTCGGTGGTGGAAATGCCTTCACTTTAGACTTTGCCATCATGTCAAGGTCAAGCGCCATGTCTTGCTTGACCTTGACATCAGGTGAAGGTCTACGCTGACGTCATTGTTCACTTCTCCAAGCCTTGCCATGACCACCTATACCTTGCCGATCGACGGCATGACCTGCGCCTCCTGCGTGGGCCGGGTCGAACGGGCCCTGAAGCGCCTGCCCGGCGTGGAAAGTGCCAGCGTCAATCTCGCCACCGAATCGGCCACCGTGCAGGCGCAGTGCCCGCTGCCTGACCTCGTGAGCACGGTCCGGGCCGCTGGCTACGACGTGCCACGGCGCGAGCGGCAGTTGCGCATCGAAGGCATGACCTGTGCCAGTTGCGTGAGCCGGGTCGAGAAAGCCCTCAAGCGGGTGCCGGGCGTGATGGAGGCCAGCGTCAACCTGGCCACCGAAACGGCCACTGTCACGGCCTTGCAGAGCGTCAGCGACGCCGCCCTGCTGGGCGCCGTGCGGGATGCCGGCTACACGGGCCACCTGCCCGAGGCCCATGCGGCCCCAGCCTCCGCGCCACGGCGCGGCCTGGGCGAAGGCCAGGCGGTGGTGCTGGCGGCCCTGCTGTCGCTGCCGCTGGCCGGACCGATGGTGGGTGACCTGTTCGGACAGCACTGGATGCTCAATGGCTGGCTGCAATGGGCCCTGGCGACGCCGGTGCAGTTCTGGCTCGGGGCGCGCTTCTATCGCGCGGCCTGGAAGGCCCTGCGCGCCGGCACCGGCAACATGGACCTGCTGGTGGCGCTGGGCACCAGCGCGGCCTACGGGCTGAGCGTGTACCTGATGTTCACCGACGACAGCGGCATGCCGCACCTGTATTTCGAGTCGGCTGCAGTCGTGATCACGCTCGTGCTGCTGGGCAAATGGCTGGAAGCGCGCGCCAAGCGCCAGACCACCGAGGCCATCCGTGCATTGCAGGCGCTGGCCCCGGAGACCGCCCGCGTGCGCCGCGGCGACGAGGAGCTGGAGTTGCCTCTGGCCGAGGTGGTGGTGGGCGATATCGTGGTGGTGCGCCCCGGCGAACGGGTGCCGGTGGACGGCGAAGTGCTCGAAGGCCACAGCCATGTCGACGAATCGCTGCTGACCGGCGAGAGCCTGCCGGTCACCAAGGGGCCGGGCGAGCGCGTCACCGGCGGGTCGATCAATGCCGAGGGCCGCGTGGTGCTGCGCACCGTGGCCGTGGGCGCCGAAACCGCGCTGGCACGCATCGTGCGCCTCGTGGAATCGGCCCAGGGCCACAAGGCGCCGATCCAGCGCCTGGTCGATCGGGTCAGCGCGGTCTTCGTCCCGGTGGTGGTGGGGCTGGCGCTCGTCACCGTGCTCGGCTGGGGCCTCACCACGGGCGACTGGTCCTCTGCCACGATCAATGCCGTGTCGGTGCTGGTGATCGCCTGCCCCTGTGCCCTGGGGCTGGCCACGCCGGCCGCACTGATGGTGGGCACGGGCATCGCCGCGCGCCACGGCATCCTCATCAAGGACGCGGAGGCCCTGGAGGTGGCGCACGGCATCGACACGGTGGCTTTCGACAAGACGGGCACGCTCACCGAGGGCCGGCCGGCCCTCGTGGCGATGCAGGCCGTGCCTGGCCTCGACGACGACACGCTGCTGGCCTGGGCCGCGGCGCTGCAGTCCGGCAGCGAACATCCGCTGGCCCACGCCGTGCTCGAAGCCGCCACGCAGCGCGCGCTGCCCACGTCAGCCGCCGAAGGCGTGCGCGCCCTGCCGGGCCGGGGCGTGGCAGGCCGCGTGGACGGACGCGATCTGGTGCTGGCCAACGCCCGCGGTCTGCAGGAGCTGGGCCTGGACCCCGCGCCCCTGGCGGGCCCCGCCCAGGCCTTGCAGACCCAGGGCCGCACCGTGTCCTGGCTGGCTGAAACCGCCCCGGCGCCGCGCCTGCTGGGCCTGCTGGCCTTTGGCGACCACCTCAAGCCCCAGGCGCGCGAAGCCATCGGCCGGCTGCACGCCCAGGGCATCCGTACCGTGCTGGTCAGCGGGGACAACCGTGGCAGTGCGCTGGCCGCCGCGGCCGCGCTGGGCATGAGTGACGTGCGTGCCGAGGTGCTGCCCGAGGACAAGGCGCGGGTCATCGCTGAACTCAAGGCGCCCGGCGAGGGCGCGCGGGCGGGCCACGTGGCCATGGTGGGCGATGGGCTGAACGATGCCCCGGCCCTGGCTGCCGCCGACGTGGGCCTGGCCATGGGCACCGGCACCGACGTGGCCATGCATGCCGCCGGCATCACCCTGATGCGCGGCGACCCGCGCCTGGTGGCCGATGCCATCGAGGTGTCGCGCCGCACCACCCGCAAGATCCGCCAGAACCTCTTCTGGGCCTTCATCTACAACGTGGTGGGCCTGCCTTTGGCGGCCCTGGGACTGCTGAGCCCGGTGATTGCCGGTGCGGCCATGGCGCTGTCCAGCGTGAGCGTGGTCAGCAATGCGCTGCTGCTCAAGCGCTGGAAACCTTCGGCGAGGAGCTCGTCATGAACATCGGCCAGGCCGCGCACGCCTCGGGGGTGAGCGCCAAGATGATCCGCCACTACGAAAGCCTGGGGTTGCTGCCCGAGATCGCCCGCACCGAGTCCGGCTATCGGCAATATGACACCACCGCCGTGCACACCCTGCGCTTCATCCGCCGTTCGCGCGATCTGGGCTTTGGCATCGAGGAAATCCGCACGCTGCTGCAGCTGTGGCGCAATCGCCAGCGTGCCAGCAGCGAGGTCAAGCGCGTCGCGCTGGAGCACGCGGCCGACCTGCAGCGGCGCATCGAGGAGATGCAGGCCATGAAGCGCACGTTGGAGCAACTGGCCACCCACTGCCATGGCGACGACCGGCCCGACTGCCCCATCCTGGACGACCTCGCCGCCGAGGCAGCCCCTGCGCACTGCCACGTGCCCGACACACGCTTTCGCTGAGCCCAAAGAAAAAGGCCGCTGGAACCAGCGGCCTTTCCATGCGCCTTGCGCGATCAGCGCGCAGCGCTGCTGCGGAAGCGCGATTGCGGCACCACGCGCAGGTCGCCGGGCAGCGAGGCGATGTAGTTGGACATGGCCTTCAGCTCGGCGTCGGTGAACTGCTTGACCTGGCCGGCCATGATGGCGTTGTTGCGACCGATGATGGGATTGCCCTCGACCTTGTAGGCACGCAGGGCCACATAGAGGTAGTCGGCATGCTGGCCGGCGATCTTCGGGTAGCTGCCATCAATGGGCTTGTTGAAGTTGGCGCCGTGGCAGGCGACGCAGCCGCCCTTCTCCAGCAGCGAGGCCACCTCGGCACGCGGCTGGCGGGCCGGGGTCTCCGGCACGTTGGCCGGCGGCACCTGCTGCTCGTAGAAGGCGGCGATGTCGGCCATGTCCTGCTCGGACAGCGTCTCGGCGATGCCGCGCATCGTCGGGTGCTTGCGGTCGCCCTTCTTGTAGGCCTCCAGCGACGCCACGATGAACTTCGCATTCTGGCCGGAGATCATCGGGACCTTGTGGATCTCGGGGAAGCTGGCCTGGTAGCCGGGGATGCCGTGGCAGCCGATGCACATGGCCACTTTGCCTTCGCCGGCCTTGACGTCCTGGGCAACGGCCGCGCCCGCAAAGAAGGCGCTCAAACCGGCCACTGCGGCCAGCGCGGTCATCGTGGATTTGACTTTCTTCATGGGGCGCGTCGAGTCTCGGGGTCTCGGGTCAATGTTTGGGATCAACCAATGATTATAGCGGGCCGGCTTATACTGGACCGATACCCATCCATGCTTGACTTGGCACACCTTCCATGAAGTTCCTGGGCTCCGAGAACTACGTCGCCACCGACGACCTGCGCCTGGCGGTGAATGCTGCCATCACCCTGAAGCGACCCCTGCTGGTGAAGGGCGAGCCGGGCACCGGCAAGACCATGCTGGCCGAAGAGGTGGCGAACTCGCTGGGCATGCCGCTGCTGCAGTGGCATGTGAAGTCCACCACCAAGGCGCAGCAGGGCCTGTACGAGTACGACGCGGTGAGCCGCCTGCGCGACAGCCAGCTGGGCGACGAGCGGGTGAAGGACATCCACAACTACATCGTCAAGGGCGTGCTCTGGCAAGCCTTCGAGGCCGAACAGCCCGTGGCCCTGCTGATCGACGAGATCGACAAGGCCGACATCGAATTCCCCAACGACCTGCTGCGTGAACTCGACCGCATGGAGTTCTACGTTTACGAGACGCGGCAGATGGTGCGCGCCAGGCACCGTCCGCTGGTGTTCATCACCTCGAACAACGAGAAGGAATTGCCCGACGCTTTCCTGCGGCGCTGCTTCTTCCACTACATCAAGTTCCCGGATGCCGACACGATGAAGGACATCGTGGGGGTGCACTTCCCGGGCCTGAAGAAGGAGCTGCTGTCGGCGGCGCTGAAGAATTTCTACGACGTGCGCAACCTGCCGGGGCTGAAGAAAAAGCCCAGCACCTCCGAGCTGCTGGACTGGCTCAAGCTGCTGGTGGCCGAGGACATGCCCGCCGAAGCCCTGCAGAGCAAGGACGACAAGGTTGCCATCCCGCCGCTGGTGGGGGCCTTGCTGAAGAACGAGCAGGATCTCTCGCTCTTCGAGAAGCTGGTCTTCATGCAGCGGCACAACCGCTGAGGCCATGACCTCCCTCGCCCAGCCCGTCACGCTCACCGGCACCCACGTGGTGCTCGAGCCGCTGGCGCCCGAGCATGCCGACGGCCTGGCCGACGCCGTGCGTGACGGCGAGCTGTGGAGGCTCTGGTACACGACCATCCCCTCCCCCGAGCAGATGGCGGGCGAGATCGAGCGCCGCCTGACGCTGCGCGAGTCGGGTGCCTGGCTGCCCTTTGCCGTGCGTGAGCGCGCGACGGGCCGGCTGGCTGGCATGACCAACTACCTCCACATCGACAACGTGCACCGCCGGGTGGAGATCGGCGCCACCTGGTATGCGCGGCGCGTGCAGCGCACGGCCTTGAACACCGAGGCCAAGCTGCTGCTGCTCACCCACGCGTTCGAGACGCTGCAGTGCATCGCAGTCGAGTTCCGCACTCACTTCCTCAACCAGGCCAGCCGCCGCGGCATCGAGCGCCTGGGTGCCAAGCTCGACGGCATCCTGCGCCATCACCAGCGCACCCCGGACGGCAGCCTGCGCGACACCTGCGTCTACAGCATCACGGCCCCCGAATGGCCGACGGTGCGCACGCATCTGCAGTGGCAACTCGAACGGCCGCGCTGAACCTGCCACGCCTGCGAGGCATCCCATGCTGATCGACTTTTTCTTCACCCTGCGCGCCGCCAAGCTGCCGGTGTCGATCAAGGAATTCCTGATGCTGCTTGAAGCCATCAGGAGCGGCGTCATCGACGACGATGCCGGCCCCACCGTGGACAAGTTCTACTACCTGGCGCGCACGGCCCTGGTGAAGGACGAGGCCCATTTCGACAAGTTCGACCGGGCCTTCGGCGCCTATTTCAAGGGCGTGGAACTGCTCACCGATTTTTCGAAGGAGATCCCGCTCGAATGGCTGCAAAAGCGCCTGGAGCTGGAGCTGTCGCCGCAGGAGAGGGCACAGATCGAGAAGCTCGGCTGGGACGAGCTGATGAAGCGCCTGCAGGAGCTCTTCGAGAAGCAGAAGGAACGCCACGAGGGCGGCAACCGCTTCATCGGCACCGGCGGCACGTCACCCTACGGCGCCTATGGCTACAACCCCGAAGGCATCCGCATCGGCCAGGAGAAGGGGCGCAACAAGAGCGCGGTGAAGGTGTGGGACCAGCGCCAGTACAAGGACTACGACGACACGCTGGAGCTGGGCACGCGCAACATCAAGGTCGCCCTGCGCCGACTGCGCCGCTTCGCTCGCGAGGGGTCGGAGCTGGAGCTCGACCTGGACGACACCATTCGCTCCACCGCGGCCAATGCGGGCTGGCTGGACATCAAGATGGTGCCCGAGCGCCACAACCAGGTGAAGGTGCTCCTGCTGATGGACGTGGGCGGCACGATGGACGAGCACATCCACCGTGTCGAGGAACTTTTCAGCGCAGCGAAGTCTGAATTCAAGCACCTGGAGTTCTATTACTTCCACAACTGCGTCTATGACTACATGTGGAAGAACAACCGTCGCCGCTACAGCGAGAAGTTTCCGACCTGGGATGTGATCCGCAAGTACAACAAGGATTACAAGCTCGTCTTCGTGGGTGACGCCACGATGAGCCCCTACGAGATCCTTCAACCCGGCGGCAGTGTGGAATACAACAACGAGGAGCCTGGCGCCGAATGGCTGCAGCGCCTCACGCATGCCTTCCCCAAGTACGCCTGGATCAACCCCGAGCCGCAGGGCGTGTGGGGCTACCGCCAGTCGATCGCGATCATCCAGCAGATCATGAACCAGCGCATGTTTCCGCTCACGCTGTCCGGGCTGGAAGGGGCCATGCGTCTGCTGAGCAAATGACGGCCGGCCCGCGCGCGCTGCATCCCAGGCTTGTCTGGACGCTGCTGGCCGCCCTGGCGGCATCTTGGCCCGGCAGCGGCCGGGCCGAGGAGTTGCCCGGGCCTGCCGCTGCCGAGACGGCCGTGCCACGCGTTCCCTACCTGCTGCGCGTCACGGCACCGGACGACCTGGACGATCTGCTGACCACCTATCTGGACCTGGCTCGGTTCCGCACCGATCCGGCGCTGGCCGACGTGACCGAGGCCGAGATCCGCCGGCTCGTGGCGGCCACGCCGGCCCAGGCCCGCTCGCTGCTCGAAACCCGGGGCTACTTCAACCCCGAGATCCGCATCACGACCGATGAGGGCTCGCCCCCGACGATCACTCTGCAGGTGGATCCGGGTGAGCGCACGCGCGTGAGCCGCGCCACGGTGGAGGTGCAGGGCGACATCGTGGAACGCGCCGAGCAAGGCGACACCCGGGACCGCCAGTTGCTTGCCGAGATCCAGGCAGGCTGGCGCCTGCGAGAGGGGCGGCCCTTCTCGCAGGGATGGTGGAACAGCGAGAAGTCCGAACTGCTCGGCCGACTGCGCACCGATGGTTACCCGGCCGCCGCCTGGAGCGGCACGGCCGCCGAGGTGGACGCGCCGCGCAACACCGTGCGCCTGTTCGCCGTGGCCGACAGCGGCCCGCTGTTCCGCTTCGGGCCGACAACGATTGAGGGCCTGTCACTTCACCGTGAGGAGGCCGTCAGCAACCTGCTGACCTTCCAGCCGGGCCAGCGCTACACCGAGAAGCAGGTGCTCGACCTCCAGGAGCGCCTGCAGCGCAGCGGCTTGTTCGAGTCGGCCGCCGTGATCGTCGATCCGGACCCAGCCACGGCCGAGGCGGCGCCTGTGGCCATCACCGTGCGCGAACTGCCGCTGCAGGACCTCACACTGGGCGTGGGCTACAGCGATGTCGCCCGCCTGCGCGGCACCATCGAGCATGTGCACCGGCGGCCCTTCGGTTTCAACTGGGTGTCGAAGAACAAGCTCGAACTTGGCCGCGATCAGCGCTCGCTGAAGTCGGAACTCACCTCGCATCCCAAGTCGGACCAGTACCGCAACCTGCTCGCCTTTGCCGGCGAGCGCTTCGACAGCGCCAGCAGCGCCCCGACCGACAGCTACCGGGTGCGCGCGGGCCGCACCCAGGACACCGAGCGCATCGACCGGCTCTACTACGGCGAGTACACCACGGCCATCGTCACCACCGACCTGGGACGCCAGCGCGCCAGCGCCCTCACCGCCAATTACGAATGGGTGTGGCGCAACGTGGACAACATCCTGCTGCCCACGCGAGGTCTGGCTGCATCCGCACAGGTGGGAGCCGGGCATGCCCGCAGCGACACTGGCGACGGTCCCTTCAGTCGTGTCTATGGCCGGCTGAGCGCCTATGTCCCGCTCGGTGGCTGGTACGGCAGCGCGAGGCTGGAAGCTGCCGAGGTGTTCACGCGCAACAACGTGTCGGTACCCGACACCCTGCTCTTTCGCGCCGGCGGCGACGAATCGGTGCGCGGCTACCCTTATCGTTCCATCGGCCCCCAGCAAGGCGGCACCACGGTCGGCGGCAAGGTGCTGGCCACGGGCAGCATCGAGCTCGCCCGGCCCTTCGGCACCCGCAGCCTGCAGCAATGGTGGTGGGCCGTGTTCGTGGACGCGGGCGACGCCACCAACACCTGGCAGGACTACGCCACCAAGATCGGCGCTGGCCTGGGCGTCCGCTGGCGCAGCCCTGTGGGACCGCTGAAGATCGACGCTGCATACGGCGAGGAAACGAATCGCTGGCGCCTCCACCTGAGCGTGGGAATCGCTTACTGAGCCATGGACGCGCCTGACCGACCGCCGCCGCAGGACGGCACTCCCGAAGCCCCCGCACCGCGCCGGCGCGCCTGGCCGGGCGTCTTGTCGTGGCTCACGGTGTTCCTGCTGCCGCTGCTGGCCGTGGCCATGGTGATTGGGGCCGTCGCGGCGGCACTCACGACCGAACAGGGTACGGCCCTGATCCTGCGCTGGGTGCCGGGCCTGACGGTGGTGGAGCCTCGCGGGCCCCTGCTCGGGGACTTTTCTGCCCGCCGGGTGCATCTGGACCTCGCCAGCCCCGGGCGGCCCGATGACGGCGTGACCGTGGACGGCCTGGCCTGGCGGGGATGGCGCTGGTTCCGCCCGGACGCGCCGGGGGCGTGGCTGGGTGTGCATCTGGCATCGCTCGAGATCGATCGGCTGGTGCTGCAGCTGCCACCCGGCCAGGAGACCGCGGGGCCGCGCCGCGCCCCGAACGACCTGGCCTTGCCGTTCCAGTGGGGGCTTGACGACCTGCGCGTCGGTGAGGTCCAGCTCGGAGGGTCGGTCGCCCCGTTGCTCGACCTGCGGGCCCGGGTGTCGCTGGGGGCGGACCAGGGACGGGTGCATCGGATCGAGGCCTTGTCGCTTGTGTGGGACCGGCTGCAGCTTCTGGGGGCGGCGTCGGTGGAGACGCAGGAAGACCTGGTGGTCGATGCCTCCTTCGAGCTGGCCCAGCGCATCCCTCAGTCTCCGGCCGCCGGCCCCCACTGGTCCGCCCGGGTGCAGGCCCAGGGGCCCCTGGCGCAATTGCCGGTGCAGGCCTCTCTGGAGGCGGCCGGACAGTCGCTGCAGGCCCGTGCCACGCTCTCGCCGTTCGCGCCCTGGCCTCTGACCTCCCTGGAAGCCCGCTTCGAAGCGCTGGATCTGTCGGCCCTGGCCTCGGCGGCGCCATCGACCGCGCTCAGCGGCTCGGCACGCGCCGAACTGCGCGGCGCGAGCGCGTCCGGCCCGCAACCCATCGAGCTGAATCTGCAGCTGGACAATGCTCTCGCGGACCGCTGGGATGCCGGGCGGCTGCCGCTGCGACGAGCCGAACTGCGCGCCCGCAGCGTGAGCCTCGAACCCGGCGACGGGGTGGTGCTGGAAGCGTTCGATCTCTCGCTGGGCAGCGCCCGGCGGGAGGCAGGCCGGATGCGGGGGGACGGCCGCTGGACCCCGGCGGAATGGCGAGTGTCGCTCAGCCTGAGCCCGCTCGACCCCTCCGGACTCGACAGCCGGGCGCCGGCCCTGCGGCTGAACGGCCCCATCACCCTCGCCTCGGTGGCCGGCAGCGAACCTCGTGCGGTCCAGGTCCAGGCGCGCCTGAGCGGCCAGCAAGCGGCCAACGCCCGCGGCCCGCGCGAGGTGGCGGTCGAGTTCTCCGGGGCCTTCTCGGCCAGGCGCAGCGAGGTGCAGTCCTTCCTTGCGCGGGCCGGCACGGGCCAGCTGCAACTGAAAGGTGAGCTCGACCATGCGCCGGGGCAGGCGCAGCGTCTGGCCCTGGAGGCGGGCTGGCAGGACGTCGACCCGCAGGCCTGGTGGCCAGGGCTGGGCTTTGCTGCAGCGCCCTCCGGGCACCGGCTCCAGGGACAAGCCAGTGCCCGGGTGGCCCTGCCCCCTCGCCTGCCCCGCGAGTCCGCACTCGCCTGGAGTTCACGTTGGCAGGGCCAGGCCCGGCTGGGCATCGACGACAGCCTGGCCGCCGGTCAACCGTTGCGCGGCGAGGCCCGCTGGCGGGGCCGGGAGGGTGCGGTGCCGCCCACCACCGAAGGTGTGCTGGAACTGGCCGGCAATCGCCTGGGATGGCGAGGCGACCTGCCCGTGGCCAACAGCCGCTCCACCGAACCGTCGCTGTCCCTCGAGCTCGAGGCCGCCCAACTCGAACGCCTGGCGCCGGTGCTGCGGGTCTTCGGGATCGAAACGCCGATCGAAGGCCGTCTGCAGGGCGAGGGCCGCATCGAATGGGCCGATGCGGCCAGCGGCCTGCCCCGTCTGCTGCGAGGCCGACTGGACGGCGAGCGGCTGCGCTGGGGGGACTGGCGGCTCGGCGCGGTGCAGGGCCAATGGACGCTCAGTCCCTGGGCGGACGCTGCCCAGGACCTGAGCCTGGACCTGCAAGGCCTGCAGCTGCGTGAGCGGCGCATCGACACCACCTCGGTCCGGCTGGACGGCAGCATGCAGTCCCACCGCCTGAAGGTCGAGGGACGCTCTGCCGTGGTGCTGCCCTGGGCCGCCCCGGCAACGGGCAGCCCCGCTCCCGCACAGACTGCCGCACGCGCGGTTCAACTGCTGCTCGAGCTGGACGGCCGGGCGGAAGGGACACGTGCGGAGTCGGCGCCGCCGGGACGCTGGACGGGCTGGCAGGCCCAGCTGCGCCAGTTCGTGCTTGGGCCCGCCGCGCCCGGACAGGAACCCTGGGTGCAGCTGGCCGATGTGCCGCTGCGCTGGGAGCGCGGCGAAGGCGCGCTGCAGCGGCTGTCGATGGGCGCCGGCCAGGCGCGGCTGCGTGCCGGACGCCAGCAGGCCATCCTGCGCTGGGACGAATGGCTCTATCAGGCCGCCGGTCCTCGCCAGCCGGCCGTGCTGCAGGCCCACGCCTGGCTGGACCCGCTGCCGGTGGCGCCCCTGCTGCGCGAATTCCAGCCCGACTTCGGATGGAAGGGCAATCTGGAGGTAGGCGCAAGCCTGCGCCTGCGTTCGGCGCCGAGTTTCCAGGCCGACCTGGAGATCGCCCGGGTGCGCGGCGACCTGGAGGTGGAAGAAGCCGGCCAGGTGGAGCGACTCCAGCTCACCGAACTGCGGCTGGCGCTGCAGGCCCGCGACGGCCTGTGGCGCTTCACCCAGGACATGGTGGGCGCCAACCTGGGCCGGGTGCGCGGTGAACAGACCGCCCAGGCATCGCCGCAGGACTGGGTGCCCGGGCCCATGGCCCCGCTGCGCGGACGGTTGCAGGCCGACGTCGACAACCTCGGCGCCTGGGCCGCCTGGGTGCCCGCGGGCTGGCGCCTGGGCGGACAGATGCAGGTGCGCGCCGAACTCGGCGGACGGCTGGGAGCGCCCGAATACACCGGCGAGGTGCGCGCCCGGGAGGTGGTGGCTCGCAACCTGCTGCAGGGGATCCACCTCCAGGATGGTGAAGCCCACCTGGTGCTGCAGGGCCAGACCGCCCGCATCGAGACCCTGCGCGCGCGCGGGGGCGAAGGCGAGGTGCGCCTGGCCGGCGGCGCCACCTTCGGCGCGGCCCCCCGGGCCGAGCTGAGGCTGCAGGCCGAACGCTTCGCGCTGCTCACCCGCATCGACCGGCGCATCACCCTCAGCGGCGACGCGAATGTCGTGCTGGAGGCCGAGCGTGTACAGGCCAATGGCAGCTTCCGCATCGACGAGGGCCTGATCGACATTTCCCGCTCCGACGCGCCGTCGCTGTCGGACGACGTCGTGGTGCGGCGCACCGCGGTCCCCTCGGACGAAGCCCCTCGGCGCGCTGCGTCCCAGCGCCGGGCCGTGGCCGTGAACCTGCAGCTCGATGCGGGCGAGCAGCTGCGCCTGCGCGGGCGCGGGCTCGACACCCGCCTGGCCGGCGTGCTGCGGCTGACCACCCCCGGCGGCCGCCCCACGCTCAACGGCGACATCCGGGCCGTGGACGGCATCTATGCGGCCTATGGCCAGAAGCTCGCCATCGAGAAGGGCGTGATCAGCTTCGTGGGGGACCCGGGCAACCCACGCCTGGACATCGAGGCCACCCGGCCCAACACCGACATCCGGGTGGGCGTGGCCATCACAGGCACCGCCGAGAACCCGCGCGTGCGGCTGTTCTCGGAACCCGAGATGAGCGAGACCGACAAGCTGTCCTGGCTGGTGCTGGGCCGCGGCAGCGGGCAGCTGGCGCGGGCCGAAGCCGCCTTGCTGCAGCGCGCCGTTCTGGCCCTGGTGTCGGGCGAGGGTGATTCGCCGGCCGGCGATTTCACCAGCCTCATCGGCCTGGATGAACTGTCGGTGCGCCAGGAAGACAGCGCCGGCGTGGCCGAGACCATCGTCAGCGTGGGCAAGCAGCTCTCGCGCCGCTGGTACGTCGGCTACGAGCGCTCGCTCAATGCCACGAGCGGGAACTGGCAGCTCATCTACCGCGTGGCCCAGCGGTTCACGGTGCGCGCCCAGTCGGGCGTCCAGGAGAACACGCTCGATTTCATCTGGACGTGGCGCTGGTGAACGCGGCGCGCGTTCATGGGAGAATGCGCGCCGGCGTCCCGCCGTAGTTCAATGGATAGAACGAGCGCCTCCTAAGCGCTAGATGTGGGTTCGATTCCCGCCGGGGGGGCCAGTCATGCGCCTGGTTCAGGCCTCGGCACCGGGCTTGCGCCGGCCCGCGGACAGCCCGCCCCGGGCCCACCACTCTCCTTCGAACTGGCCCTGCAGCCACTCGATGAACTGCGTCACCTTGGCTGGCACCATGCGCGGCGACGGGTAGACGGCGTGGATCTCCTGCTGGGGCAGTTGCCACCCCTCCAGCACAGTCTTCAGCGCCCCGGTCCGCACGGACTCGTGGGCCACATAGCGCGGCAGCGCCGCCACGCCGAAGCCCTCGCGGGCAGCGGCCAGCAGCATCGACAGGTTGTTCGATCGCAGATTGCCACCGACTTCGACCGATACCGCCTGGCCACGCGCACCGGTGAAATGCCAGCGCGCATCGCCCTGCACCGTGCTGTAGACCAGCGCACGGTGCTGACGCAGGTCGCGGGGCACCCTGGGCACGCCATGCTCCTCGAGGTACGCGGGCGAGGCCACCACCACCCAAGGGTTAAGACCGAGGTAGCGCGCGCCCAGCGTGGAGTCGGCCAGGCGACCCATGCGCAAGGCCACGTCCACGCCCATCTCCACCAGGTCCACATAGCGATCGTCGCAGCTCAGATCGATGTGGAGTTGCGGGTTCATGCGCATGAACTGCATCACCAACGGCGCCAGCACGCGCCGCCCGAAAGCCACCGAGGTGTTGATGCGCAAGGCGCCCTGCACCTGCGTCTGCAGCAGGGTGGCCACCGATTCGGCTTCCTCGATGTGGTGGGCGATGAGCTTGCACTTCTCGTAGTAGAGCAGCCCGATCTCCGTGGGCGTGACGCCATGGGTCGAGCGGTGCAGCAGCCGGGCACCGAGCTGGGCCTCCATGCGCCGCACCTGCTTGGTCGCAGCCGGTTGGCCGATGCCCAGTTCGGCCGCGGCCTTGCTGAACGAGCCGAGATCGACCACACGCACGAAGAGCCGGATGGCTTGCAGACGTTCCATGCACGCTATTCCACCATGGAATAAGCGAAATGCGCCAGCGCCGTCTTCCGGGACGGAGCCGCGCAGGCCAACATCGACGCCAGTTGCAAGCCCCTTCGGTCACAGGAGATCGACATGCCCAAGATGAAAGCGGCGATGGCCGCCGTGCTGGTGATGGAAAAGGAAGGCGTTACGCAGGCCTTCGGCGTGCCCGGCGCCGCCATCAACCCCTTGTATGCCCAGCTGCGCGAGCGCGGCACCATCGGGCACATCCTCGCGCGCCATGTGGAAGGCGCCTCGCACATGGCCGAGGGCTACACCCGCGCCGCCCCGGGCAACATCGGGGTGTGCATCGGCACTTCGGGCCCGGCCGGCACCGACATGATCACCGGCCTGTATTCGGCCCAGGCCGATTCCATCCCCATCCTGTGCATCACCGGCCAGGCGCCGCGGGCCCGCCTGCACAAGGAAGACTTCCAGGCCGTGGACATTGCCTCCATCGCGCGGCCCGTCACCAAGTGGGCCGCCACGGTGCTGGAGCCCGCCCAGGTGCCGCGCGCCTTCCAGCAGGCCTTCCACCTGATGCGCTCGGGCCGGCCCGGGCCGGTGCTGATCGACCTGCCCTTCGACGTGATGCAGGCCGAGATCGAGTTCGACATCGACACCTACGAACCGCTGCCCGTCTACAAGCCTGCCGCCACGCGCCGGCAGATCGAGAAGGCCCTGGAGATGCTGGCCGGCGCCGAGCGCCCGCTGATCGTGGCCGGCGGCGGCATCATCAATGCCGACGCCTCGGACCTGCTGGTGGCCTTTGCCGAACTCACCGGCATCCCGGTGATCCCCACGCTGATGGGCTGGGGCAGCATCCCGGACGACCACCCGCTGATGGCCGGCATGTGCGGCCTGCAGACCAGCCATCGCTACGGCAACGCCAACCTGCTGGCCAGCGACTTCGTGCTAGGCATCGGCAACCGCTGGGCCAACCGCCACACCGGCTCGCCCGAGGTCTACTGCAAGGGACGCCGCTTCATCCACGTGGACATCGAGCCCACCCAGATCGGTCGCGTCTTTGCGCCCGACTACGGCATCGTCTCCGACGCCGGGGCCGCGCTTGCGCTTTTCGTGGACCTTGCGCGCGAGTGGCAGGCCGCTGGCCGCCTGAAGGACCGCTCGGCCTGGGCGGCTGAATGCCAGGCCCGCAAGGCCTCGCTGGACTATCTGCGCAAGACGAACTTCGACACCGTGCCGATGAAGCCCCAGCGCGTGTACCAGTGCATGAACAACGCCTTCGGCAAGGACGTGACTTACGTCTCCACCATCGGCCTGAGCCAGATCGCCGGCGCGCAGTTCCTGCACGTCTACGGCCCACGCCAGTGGATCAACTGCGGCCAGGCCGGGCCGCTGGGCTGGACCGTGCCGGCCGCCCTGGGCGTGCGGGCCGCCGACCCCAAGCGCCCCATCGTGGCCCTGTCGGGCGACTACGACTTCCAGTTCATGATCGAGGAGCTGGCCGTGGGCGCGCAGTTCAAGCTGCCCTACCTCCACATCCTGGTCAACAACAGCTACCTGGGGTTGATCCGCCAGGCGCAGCGCGGGTTCGACATGGACTACTGCGTGCAGCTCGGCTTCGAGAACATCAATGCGCCGGCCGGCGAGGCTGCCGCCCAAGGCTACGGGGTGGACCACGTCAAGGTGGTCGAGGGCCTGGGCTGCAAGGCACTGCGCGTGCACCGCGCCGAGGAGCTCGCCCCCGCCATCCGGCAGGCGCAGGACTGGATGACACAGCACCAGGTGCCGGTGGTCATCGAGGTGATCCTCGAACGCGTCACCAACATCGCCATGGGCACCGAGATCGACAACATCGTCGAGTTCGAGGACCTGGCCGCGGACAAGGCCGACGTGCCCACCGCCGTGGCCCTGCTGGATTGAAGGAGAGACCGACATGCCCCGTTTCGCGGCCAACCTCAGCATGCTCTTCACCGAGCATGCCTTCCTCGACCGCTTCGAAGCCGCTGCCCGCGCGGGCTTCCGCGCGGTGGAGTTCCTCTTCCCCTATGCCTACGATGTGCAGGCGATCCGCGCGCGACTGCAGACCCACCGCCTGGAGCTGGTGCTGCACAACCTGCCCGCAGGCGACTGGGACGCCGGCGAACGCGGCATCGCCTGCCACCCCGACCGGGTGACCGAGTTCCGCGACGGCGTGGAGCGTGCACTGGACTGCGCCCGCGTGCTGGGCGTGCGCCAGCTCAACTGCCTGGCGGGCAAGGCCCCGGCCGGCGTGGACGAGGCGGTGCTGCGCCGCACCCTGGTGGACAACCTTCGCCACGCCGCGCAGCGCCTGCGCACTGCCGGGCTGCGCCTGCTCGTCGAGCCCATCAACACCTACGATATCCCCGGCTTCTACCTGAACCGCACGTCGCAGGCGCTGGACCTGATCGACGAGGTCGGCGCGGACAACCTCCACCTCCAATACGACCTCTACCACGCCCAGCGCACCGAAGGAGAGCTGGCCGCCACGCTGCAGCGCCACCTGCCGCGCATCGCGCACATCCAGGTGGCCGACAACCCCGGCCGCCACGAGCCCGGCACCGGCGAGATCGCCTACGGCTTCCTCTTCGAACACCTCGACCGCATCGGCTATGACGGCTGGGTGGGCTGCGAATACAAGCCGGCTGCCACCACCGAGGCCGGCCTGGGCTGGATGACCGCCCTCGCCCGCTGAACCCTCGACGTTTCCCCCTTCTTCGACCCAGGAGCACCACATGACTTCCCATCCCCTGCGCATCGGCTTCATCGGCCTGGGCATCATGGGCACGCCCATGGCCGGCCACCTCATCAAGGCCGGACACCAGCTGTTCGTCTACACCCACGGCAAGATGCCGGCCGAGATCGCCGCCAGCTCGGCCACCCAGTGCCTGAGCGCGCGCGGGGTGGCCGAGCGCGCCGACATCATCATCACGATGGTGCCCGACACCCCCAACGTGGCCGACGTGCTCTTTGCCGAGCAGGGCGTGGCCATGGGCCTGAGTCCGGGCAAGATCGTCGTGGACATGTCCTCGATCTCGCCGGTGGAGACCAAGGACTTCGCCCGCCGCATCGAGGCCCTGGGCGGCGAGTATCTCGACGCACCGGTCTCCGGCGGCGACGTGGGCGCGCGCAATGCCACGCTGTCCATCATGGTGGGCGGCAAGCCCGAGGTCTTCGAGCGCGTGCGGCCGGTGTTCGAGGTGCTGGGCAAGAACATCACGCTCGTGGGCGGGCATGGCGACGGCCAGACCTGCAAGGTGGCCAACCAGATCGTGGTGGCGCTCACCATCCATGCCGTGGCCGAGGGCTTGCTGTTTGCGGCGCGCGCCGGTGCCGATCCGGCCAAGGTGCGACAGGCCCTGATGGGCGGGCTGGCCACCTCGCGCATCCTGGAGGTGCACGGCGAACGCATGATCAAGCGCAGCTTCGACCCGGGCTTCCGCATCGCCCTGCACCAGAAGGACCTGAACCTTGCGTTGAGCGCAGCGAAGTCGCTGGGCCTGGCCCTGCCGGCCACGGCCGCGGCCCAGCAGCTCTTCAGCGCCTGCGTGGCCCACGGCGGCGCGGGCTGGGACCATTCGGCCCTGGTGCGTGCGCTGGAGCAGCTCAACCACTTCGAGATCGGCGGCCAGACCGGCTGACGCCTCCCCTTCGATGAGGCCCCGATGTCCGTTGCCCCGCCCCATCCCCTGCTGCGGCGCCTGTTCGACGCCGCCATTGCCTCGGCCCAGCCCGCGCTGTGCGTGCCGCCCCACCTGCCTGCACCCGGTTCGCTGGGGGGCGGACGCCTGATCGTCGTGGGGGCCGGCAAGGCCTCGGCCGCGATGGCCCAGTCCGTCGAACGCCACTGGGGCGACGCGCTGTCGGGCCTGGTCGTCACGCGCTACGGCCACGCCGTGCCCTGCGAGCGCATCGAGATCGTCGAGGCCGCCCACCCGGTGCCCGACGCGGCGGGCCTGGCGGCCGCGCAGCGCATGCTGCGACGGGTGCACGGCCTGAGCGAGGACGACCTCGTGCTGTGCCTGATCTCCGGCGGCGGTTCGGCCCTGCTGCCCCTGCCGCTGCCGGGCCTGACGCTGGCCGATGAGCAGGCCGTCCACCGCGCGCTGCTGGCCAGCGGCGCCAGCATCGGCGAGATGAACTGCGTGCGCCGGCACCTGTCGGCCATCAAGGGCGGGCGGCTCGCCGCCGCCTGCCACCCCGCCCGGGTGCTCACCCTCTTGCTGTCGGACGTGCCGGGCGACCATCCCATCGACATCGCCTCCGGCCCCACCGTGGCCGACCCCACCACCTGCGAGGACGCGCTGGCCATCGTGCGCCGCCACGGCATCGCGCTGCCGCCGGCCGTGCGCGAGGTGCTGGAAAGCGGCGCCGGCGAATCGATCAAGCCCGGCGACCCGCGTCTGGCGCGTGCGCAGACCCGTCTCGTGGCCACGCCGCAGCAGGCCCTGGAAGCCGCCGCCGCCGTGGCCCGGAAAGCCGGTTACGCGGTGCACATCCTGGGCGATGCACTGGAAGGTGAGGCCCGCGACGTCGGCAAGTTGCTGGGCGGCATCGCGCGGCAGGTGGCCGAGCGCGGCCAGCCCTTCACCCCACCGTGCGTGCTGCTGTCCGGCGGCGAGACCACCGTGACGGTGCGCGGCGACGGACGCGGCGGCCGCAACGTCGAATGCCTGCTTTCACTGGCCCTGGCCGTGCAGGGCCATCCGCGCATCCACGCATTGATGGCCGACACCGACGGCGTGGACGGCCTGGAGGAGATCGCCGGCGCGACCCTCGGCCCGGACACGCTGGCGCGCGCCTGGGCTGCCGGCCTGCGGCCGGCCGATCACCTGGCCCGCAACGACGGCCACGGCTTCTTCGAGGCGCTGGGCGACGAGCTCCGCACCGGCCCCACGCTCACCAACGTCAACGACTTCCGCGCCATCGTCATCGAGGCAGCGGACCGAGGCCTCCCATGACCCTGCATCGCACGCGACGCGCCAAGATCGTCGCCACCCTGGGGCCGGCCAGCGCCGAGGCCGACACCATCGCACGGCTCTTCGAGGCCGGCGCTGATGTCTTTCGCCTGAACTTCAGCCATGGCGAGCCGGCCGACCATGCGACACGCGTGGCCGTGCTGCGCTCGCTGGAGGCGCGCAGCGGCCGCCCGATCGGCATCCTGGCCGACCTGCAGGGCCCCAAGCTGCGTGTGGGCCGCTTCGAGGCCGGCGCCGTCACCCTCGAGCCGGGCCAGGCCTTCCGCTTCGACCTCGACCCTGCCCCGGGAGATGCCCGCCGCGCAAGCCTGCCCCATCCGGAGATCTTCGCCGCGCTGGTGGAGGGCACCGAGCTGCTGCTGGACGACGGCAAGCTGCGCCTGGTGGTGCAGCGCTGCGACACCCGCTCGGCCGACACGCGCGTGGTGGTGGGCGGCCGCCTGTCCGACCGCAAGGGCGTGAACGTGCCCAACGTGGTGCTGCCGATCTCGGCCCTCACCCCCAAGGACCGGCGGGATCTGGACACCGCGCTGTCGCTGGGCGTGGACTGGATCGCGCTGTCCTTCGTGCAGCGGCCCGAGGACGTGCACGAGGCGCGCTCGCTCATCGGCGGGCGTGCCGGCATCATCGCCAAGCTGGAGAAGCCCGCGGCCATCGAGCGGCTCGACGAGATCATCGCGGCGGCCGATGCGGTGATGGTCGCGCGTGGCGACCTGGGCGTGGAACTGCCGGCCGAGCGCGTGCCGGCGCTGCAAAAGCGCATCGTGCGCGGCTGCCGCCGTCTGGGCAAGCCGGTGATCGTTGCCACGCAGATGCTGGAGTCGATGATCGAGCAGCCCGTGCCCACCCGCGCCGAGGCCTCGGACGTGGCTACCGCGATCTACGACGGCGCCGATGCGGTGATGCTGTCGGCCGAGTCGGCCGCGGGCCGGCACCCGGTGGCCGCGGTCGCGATGATGGACCGCATCATCGCGGGCACGGAGTCCGATCCGCTGTACCGGCAGCTCCTGGAGGCTGCGCACAGCCCAGCAGGGGCCGGCCAGGCCGACACGGCGCAGGCCGTGTGCTGCGCCATGCGCCGCGCCGCCGGCCTCGTGCGGGCCGCCGCCATCGTCTGCCACACCAGCTCAGGCCACACCAGCCTGCGCGCCGCACGGGAACGCCCGGACGCACCCATCCTGAGCCTCACGCCCAGCCGCGCGGCAGCACGACGGCTCACCCTGGCCTGGGGCGTGCACTCGGTCCACCTCGACGACGTGCCACAGGCCTCGCAGATGACCGAGCTGGCCTGCGAATGGGCCCGCCGCGAAGGCCTGGCCCGCTGCGGCGAGCCGCTGGTGATGGTCGCCGGCCTGCCCTTCGGCGAAAGCGGCAGCACCAACCTGCTGCGCATCGCGACCGCCTGAGCCGAACGGCCGCCGATCATTCCAGCACGGCTCCCGCCTCGAACCACCGCCTGATGAGCGCACGCTCCTCCTCGGTGATCTGTGTCGCGTTGTTCATGGGCATGAGCCGCAGCACCACGGTCTGCTGGTAGACGGCCTGGGCGTGCTGCCGGACCAGCTCGGGCGTGTGCAGCGCCACGTTCTTGCTTGCCAGCGCAGCGCTGTGGCACATCGCGCAGCGCTGCTCGATGACCTGCTGCACCTGGCCGAAACGCACCGGCTCCGCGGCGGGCGCCTGCGCAGCGTGAGCCGCGGGCGGCGGAGCCTGCCACACCGCCAACCCAAGCAGCAGCAGCGTACCCGCCACCGCATGCTCCCAGGGCGTACGCCGGCCTTGCACATGCGCCTTGTGGCGGGCCACGAAGCTGTGACGGATGAGCGCGCCGGCAAGCATCAGGCCCACCAGCACGATCCAGTTGTGCTCCCCCTGGTAGAGCCAGCCATAGTGGTTGGAGAGCATCGCCACGATCACGGGCAGCGTGAAATAGGTGTTGTGCACGCTGCGCTGCTTGCCGCGCCGCCCGTGCACCGGGTCCGGCGCCTCGCCTGCACGCAGCGCCGCCACCACCTTGCGCTGGCCGGGAATGATCCAGAAGAACACATTGGCGCTCATCGCCGTGGCGAGCATCGCACCGACGAGGAGGAAGGCCGCGCGCCCGGCAAACAGCTGGCAGGCCAGCCAGGAGGAGAACACCACGAACCCCGCCACCAACGCTCCGACGATGAGGTCGCCATGGCGGCGTTGTCCCAGCGTACGGCAGATGGCGTCGTAGACCAGCCAGAACCCCGCCAGGAAGCCCAGCGCCGCGACCACCGCCGCGGTGGGCGACCAGTCATGCACGTTTCTGTCGATCAGGAAGGTGTTGGGGTTGAAGAGGTAGAGCAGCGCGAACAGCGCGAAGCCCGTCAGCCACGTCGAGTAGCTTTCCCAGTACGACCAGTGCAGATTGCGTGGCAGAGGCAGCCACTTCGGTGCCACCAGATACTTGTTGGAATGGTAGAAGCCCCCTCCGTGCACCGCCCACATCTCGCCGTCCACCCCCTTGGCCTTGAGGTCGTCGTGCGTGGGCGCACTCAGGCTGTTGTCCAGCATCACGAAGTAGAACGACGCGCCGATCCAGGCGATCGCGGTGATCACATGGGCCCAGCGCAACAGCAGGCTGACCCAGTCGAGAAGGTAGGTGTCCATCGATTCCTCGCAGGCAGGTGTGCACAGCCTCGGGCTGTGCCGGCACCTCACCACGGCGGGCTCTGTGAGGACGACAACGTCGCGACCGACACCCCCTCAGGGGTTGGCCATACGGGCTCCGCGGCGACGTGGCTGAAGTGTATACAAAACAGCGTACAGAAAGCCAGGGAATTTCCCTAGACCGGCCCCGCTCAGGAACCGCGGTAGGTGCCGTAAGACCAGGGGCTCACGAGCAGGGGCACGTGGTAGCGCCCCGCCGCATCGGCGATCCCGAAATCAATGGGCACCACGTCGATGAAGGCCGGCTCGGGCAGGGTCACGCCCTTGGCGCGGAAATAGTCAGCCACCTCGAAGCTCAGCCGGTAGCGGCCCGCGGCCATGGAGGCCGCATCGAGCAGCGGACCACCGTCATTGCGGCCGTCGTGGTTGAGCGTGAAGGTCTTCAGGGTCTGCGCGCCGCGATCGGTGATGCGCTGCAGCGTGACCTTCATGCCGGCAGCCGGGCAGCCATGCATGGTGTCGAGAACGTGGGTGCTCAGATGGCCCATGAGTGTCTCCAGGAACGGGGTGGATGGGAACAGACGGGGACTGGCTTGCGCCTTCGCGTTTTTTGTATACACTTTAGCACACACTTTCGCAATCCCACCCTGCCTGCGACACCCGAGCCTTGCGATGAACCCACCGTCCCCCCGCTACCCCCGCGACCTGCACGGCCATGGCCGCACACCGCCCCATCCCCACTGGCCCGGCCGCGCACGCGTGGCGGTGCAGTTCGTGCTCAACTACGAGGAGGGCGGCGAGAACTCGGTGCTGCACGGCGACGCCGGCAGCGAGCAGTTCCTGTCCGAGATGTTCAACCCTCCCGCCTTCCCGGCCCGGCACCTGAGCATGGAGGGCATCTACGAGTACGGTTCGCGCGTGGGCGTGTGGCGCATCCTGCGTGAGTTCGAGCGGCGGGGCCTGCCGCTCACCGTCTTCGGCGTGGGCATGGCCATGCAGCGCTGCCCCGAGGTGAGCGCCGCCTTCAAGGAACTCGGGCACGAAGTGGCCTGCCACGGATGGCGCTGGATCCACTACCAGAACGTGGATGAGGCCACCGAGCGCGAGCACATGCAACTGGGGATGCAGGCCATCGAGCGCCTGCTGGGCGAGCGGCCGCTGGGCTGGTATACCGGCCGCGACAGCCCGAACACGCGGCGCCTGGTGGCCGATTTCGGCGGCTTCGAGTACGACAGCGACTACTACGGCGACGACCTGCCCTTCTGGCTGCAGGTGCGCCGTACCGACGGCTCGCTGGCGCCGCACCTGGTGGTGCCCTACACGCTGGACTGCAACGACATGCGCTTTGCGCTGCCCCAGGGCTTCAGCCATGGCGACGAGTTCTTCGAGTACCTGCGCGATGCCTTCGACGTGCACTATGCCGAGGGCGAAGACCGCCCGGCCATGATGAGCATCGGCATGCACTGCCGGCTGCTGGGCCGACCCGGGCGCATGCGTTCGCTGCAGCGCTTCCTCGACCACATCGAGAAGCACGACCGGGTGTGGGTGGCGCGGCGCATCGACATCGCACGCCACTGGAAGGCCACGCACCCCTTCGACCCTGCCACCGCCTTCCTGTGGGAGTGAGCGCCATGCCCCTGACCCTGGACCAACTCAACGCGGCCAGCCCGGCCGGATTCGTCGCGCTGCTGGACGGCACCTACGAGCACTCGCCCTGGATCGCCGAACGCGCGGCCGCGCGGCGGCCTTTCGCCACGCTGGCCCAGCTCAAGCGCGCGCTGGCCGAGGTGGTGCGCGAGGCCGGCCGGGACGCCCAGCTCCAGCTCATCCGCGCCCACCCCGAACTGGCCGGCAAGGCCATGGTGGCCCGCACCCTCACGGCCGAATCGACGAATGAGCAGGGCCAGGCGGGCCTGACGCAGTGCACGCCCGAGGAGTTCGAGACCCTGCAGCGGCTGAACGCCGACTACAACACCAAGTTCGGCTTTCCCTTCATCCTGGCCGTGCGCGGCCCGCGCGGCACCGGCCTGGGCAAGGCCGAGATCATCGCCACCTTCGCGCGACGTCTCGACAACCCGCCCGACGTCGAACTCGCCGAGGCCCTGCGCCATATCCACCGCATCGCCGAGATCCGCCTGAACGACAAGTTCGGCATCGAGCCGGCACTCGGCCACCTCGTGTGGGACTGGGCCGAACGCCTGGCCGAGCACAGCGAACCGGGCTATGCCGAGCGCGGCGAGCTCACCGTGACCTACCTCACCGACGCGCATCGCGCCTGCGCCCAGCGGCTGGCGCACTGGATGAAGGCCGACTGCGGCTTCGACGAGGTGGAGATCGATGCCGTGGGCAACGTGGTCGCTCGCTATCACCCCGCGCCGGGCACTGCCACGAAGTACCTGCTGACGGGCAGCCACTACGACACCGTGCGCAACGGCGGCAAGTACGACGGCCGGCTGGGCATCTTCGTGCCGATGGCCTGCGTGCGCGAGCTCTCGCGCCAGGGCCGGAGACTGCCTTACGGCCTGGAGGTCGTGGCCTTCTCCGAAGAGGAGGGCCAGCGCTACAAGGCCGTCTTCCTGGGCTCGGGCGCGCTGGTGGGCCAGTTCGACATGCGCTGGCTCGACCAGGCCGATGCCGACGGCATCACGATGCGCGAGGCCATGAAGCACGCCGGCCTGTGCATCGACGACATCCCCAAGCTGCGGCGCGACCCCGAGCGCTATCTCGGCTTCGTGGAAGTCCACATCGAGCAAGGCCCGGTGCTCAACGAGCTCGACCTGCCGCTGGGCGTGGTCACCTCGATCAACGGCGGCGTGCGCTACGTGGGCGAGATCCTCGGCATGGCCAGCCACGCCGGCACCACCCCGATGGTCATGCGCCGTGACGCCGCCACCGCCGTGGCCGAGCTGGCTCTTTTCCTCGAAGAGCGCGCGGCCGCCGTGCCCGACCTGGTGGGCACCATGGGCATCCTGGAAGTGCCCAACGGCTCGATCAACGTGGTGCCGGGGCGCTGCCGCTTCAGCCTGGACATCCGCGCCACCACCGACCCGGTGCGCGACGACTGCGCCGCCGAAGTGCTGGCCGAGCTCGAACGCATCTGCCAGCGCCGAGGCCTGCGCTACCGCATCGAGCAGACCATGCGCGCCGCGGCCGCCCCCTCGGATCCCACCTGGCAGCGGCGTTGGGAGCAGGCCGTGCAGGCCCTGGGCCTGCCGGTGCACCGCATGCCCAGCGGGGCCGGCCACGACGCGATGAAGCTGCACGAGATCCTGCCCCAGGCCATGCTCTTCCTGCGCGGTCAGAACGCCGGCATCAGCCACAACCCGCTCGAATCCATCACCAGCGACGACGCCGACCTGTGCGTGCGCGCCTTCCAGCACCTGCTCGACCACCTCTGCGCGGAACTCTCATGACCTCTCCTGCCCTCTACCAGGCCCTGGACGCCTGGATCGACGCCCATTTCGACGAGCAGGTGCGCTTCCTGCAGGAACTGGTGCGCGTGCCCACCGACACCCCGCCGGGCAACAACGCGCCGCATGCCGAACGCACGGCCGAGCTGCTCGCCGGCTTCGGCCTTCCGGCCGAGAAGCACCCGGTGCCCGCCGACGAGGTGCACGCCTACGGTCTGCAGTCGCTCACCAACCTGATCGTGCGCCGCCGCTATGGCGAAGGGCCCACCGTGGCACTGAACGCCCACGGCGACGTCGTCCCGCCCGGCGAGGGCTGGACACACGACCCCTACGGCGGCGAGATCGTCGATGGCCGCCTCTACGGACGCGCCGCCGCCGTCAGCAAAAGCGACTTCAGCACCTACACCTTCGCGGTGCGCGCGCTCGAATCGCTGGGCCGGCCGCTCAAAGGCGGCGTCGAGCTGATCTTCACCTACGACGAGGAGTTCGGCGGTGAACTCGGCCCGGGCTGGCTGCTGCGCCAGGGGCTGACGCGCCCCGACTACCTGCTGGCCGCCGGCTTCAGCTACCAGGTGGTCACGGCCCACAACGGCTGCCTGCAGATGGAGGTGACCGTGCACGGCGTGATGGCCCATGCCGCCATCCCCGACACCGGCGTCGATGCACTGCAGGGTGCCGTGCGCATCCTCCACGCGCTGTACGCCCAGAACGAGCGCTACAAGGCCGTGCGCTCACAGGTCCCGGGCATCAACCACCCCTACCTCAACGTCGGCCGCATCGAAGGCGGCACCAACACCAATGTCGTGCCCGGCAAGGTCGTGCTGCGACTCGACCGGCGCATGATCCCCGAGGAGAACCCGGCCGAGGTCGAGGCCGACATCCGCCGCGTCATCACCGAGGCGGCGGCCGGCTCGCCCGGCATCACGGTCGACATCAAGCGCCTGCTGCTGGCCGAAGCCTGGAAGCCCGACACCCGCAACGCGCCGCTCGTGCAGGCCCTGCAGGCCCATGGAGAAGCTGTCTTCGGCGAGCCCATCCCCACCTCGGGCACGCCGCTGTACACCGATGTGCGCCTGTTCGGCGCCCAGGGCATCCCGGCGGCCATCTACGGCGCGGGCCCGCGCACCGTGCGCGAGAGCAACGCCAAGCGCGCCGACGAGCACATCGTGCTGGAGGACCTGCGCCGAGCCACCCAGGTGGTGGCGCGCACGCTGGTCGACCTGCTGGGCTGATCCCGGCCGGCTTCCTCCAAGGGCCCTTCGGGGCCCTTTTTTCTTGACTCTTCCCGGACCCCCGGGTAAGTCCCAACACGGAAGTGGATTTCGCACTCTATATTTGTATACAAAACAAGCATTCAATCTATCCACCCAGGAGTTCCCATGCGCATCCGGGTCATCAACCCCAACACCACGGCCGGCATGACGGCCACCATCGGCCGCGCCGCACGCCGCGTGGCCGCCCCCGGCACCGAGATCGAAGCCGTACAGCCCGACAGCGGGCCGGTGTCCATCGAAAGCCATTTCGACGAGGCCGTCGCCGCCGTGGGCGTGGCCGAACAGGTACTGGCCGGCGAAAAGCGCGGCACCGACGCCTACGTGATTGCCTGCTTTGGTGACCCCGGTCTGCTGGCCGCGCGTGAACTCACCCGTGCGCCGGTCATCGGCATCGCCGAGGCGGCCTTCCACCTGGCCACGCTGGTGGCCACGCGCTTTTCGGTGGTGACCACGCTGGCGCGCACGGGGATCATCGCCGAGCACCTGCTGATGCAGTACGGCTTTGCCCACCACTGCCGCCGCGTGCGCGCAGCCGAGATCCCGGTGCTCGACCTGGAGCACGACCCGCACGCGGCCCTGGAGCGCATCGTCGAGGAAAGCCGCCGCGCCAGGGCCGAGGACGGCATCGGCGCCATCGTGCTGGGCTGCGGGGGCATGGCCGACCTGGCCGACACGATCTCCGAGGCCGTGGGCCTGCCCGTTGTCGAAGGCGTGACCGCAGCGGTCAAGCTGGCCGAATCGCTCGCGCATCTGCGCCTGCACACCAGCAAGCACGGCGACCTCGACTTCCCCCGCCCGAAGGCCTTCACAGGCCGGTTCGAGCACTTCAGCGCCTGAGAGCGCAACATGCACCCCTAGAGGAGACAAACGATGAGCAGCACGCACGACAAGGCCGCCGGCGAGGAATCGCTGGCACCACAAGACACCCGGATCATGGACCGCTGGTCCTACCTGCTCGCCTGGCTGGGCGGCTGCGTGTCCATCGGCACCTTCGCCATGGGCTCCAGCCTGGTGGGCACCTTGAACCTGCTGCAGGCCGCCGTGGCGATCGCCATTGGCTGCTTCGTCATCGGCGTGGCCCTCGCCATCAATGGCGCGGCGGGCCACAAGTACGGCATCCCCTTCATGGTGCAGGCGCGCTCGGCCTTCGGCTGTGCCGGCACCCGCCTGCCCGGCCTCGTGCGTGCCGTGCCCGCCGTCGTGTGGTACGGCTTCCAGAGCTGGGTCGGTGCCGGCGCACTCAACGCCGTGTCGGCCACGCTCTTCGGCTTCGACAACCTCGTCTTCTACTTCATCGCCTTCCAGTTCCTCCAGATCGCCTTGTCCGTGTACGGCTTCAAGGGCATCAAGTGGCTCGAGAACGTGGGCAGCGTGTTCATCCTGGCTTCGCTCGTCTACATGTTCTATGCGGTGATCGCCAAGTTCGGCGGGGAAATCGACGAGAAGATCACCAGCATCGAAGGCACCTGGGGCCTGCCGTTCTGGGGGGCGACGATGCTCTTCCTGGGCATCTACAGCACGATGATGCTCAACGTCAGCGACTATTCCCGCGAACTGCACAAGAACGTCAAGCCCGGGCTGCTCACCACGATCTACTCGATGTCCATCCTGCCGGCCACGCTCTTCATGGGATTGATCGGCCTGATGGTTTCGGGCGCCACCGGCGTGGCCGACCCGATCCAGGTGTTCTCCAGCGCCGTGGACAACAAGCCCCTGCTCGTCATCACGCTGCTGTTCATCGCCTTCGCCCAGGTCACCACCAACGTGCTGAACAATGTGGTGCCGCCGGCCTATGTGCTGATGGACCTGTTCAAGATTTCCTTCCGCAAGTCGGCCGTTCTGGTCGGACTGCTGGCCTTCTGCACCTTCCCGTGGGTGCTGGTGCGTGACGAGTCGGCCACCGGCCTGCAGGTCTTCGTGCAGACCTACTCGGCTTTCCTCGGCCCGATCTTCGCGATCCTGGTGGTGGACTACTACATCCTGCGCGGCCGCAAGCTCGACCTGGCAAAACTCTACGACGTCCAAGGCGCCTACCGCGGCGTGAACTGGGGTGGCGTCGTGGCGACCCTTGTCGGTGCGCTCGTGGCCCTGAGCTTCCCGGCCGTGAGCTGGTACGCCAGCCTCCTGCCCGCAGGCCTCACCTACTACGTGCTGATGCATCATTGGGCGCCCTGCCGCCGCTTCCTCGACGGAGCCCCTGCCGAGCGCTCCAAGCCCCTGGCCCGCCCCAGCAGCGTGCGCTCCTAGAATGGGGCCATGCCCCGCAAAGCCACGACTCTTCCGGTGAACGCCCCTTCGACCCAGGCCGCCGGCGCCGCCGATCCCGGCGAGCGCGGGCCCTCGGTCGAGCACATCGCCCAGGACATTGCCGCGGCCATCGTCGAGAAGCGCATCCCGCCCGGCACCTGGCTGCGCGAGGAAGCCCTGGGACGCGTCTATGCCGTGAGCCGCACCAAGATCCGCGCCGCCCTGCTGATGCTGGCCAAGGACAAGCTGGTCGAGACCATCCCCGACAAGGGCACCTTCGTGAGCCAGCCCAGCGTGGAAGAGGCGCGCGAGGTCTTCTCGGTTCGCCGGCTGCTGGAAAGCGAAATCGTGCGTCTGTTCGTGGCCCGCGCCACGCCTGCCGACTATGAGCGGCTGCGCCAGCACATCCATGTGGAGCGATCGACACTGCACACCCCCGCCACCGGCGCGGTGCGCGAGCGGCTGCTTGGCGACTTCCACGTCGCCCTGGCCGAAGCCACCGGCCACAAGGTGCTCACCGACATCGTCACCGAACTCGTGGCCCGCAGTTCGCTCATCGCCATGCTCTATCAGAGCAGCAACGACCCGCACTGCTCGACCGACGAGCACGAACAGTTCCTCAATCTGTGCGAACGAGGCGACACCGGAGCGGCCGTGGCCTACATGGTCGAGCACCTGAACCGGGTGGAATCCAGCCTGGACCTCGACCAGAACCGCCCGGACCGCCACCTGGACCTCGTCAAGGCCTTGATGATGTAGCGGTACGGCGCCCTCCTCACTCCCGCGCGCGGAAGGCCTGCGCGTAGCGGAAGACCATCGCCCCGCGTGATCGCACGCCCAGCTTGCAGTAGATCGTCTTCAAGTAGGAGCGCACGGTGAACTCACTGATCTGCAGGCGGTCGGCCACCTGTTTGGTGAGCAGGCCCATGCAGATGAGCTGCACGATCTGCAGTTCCCGGTTGGTGAGCAGGTCATGCACATGCCCCGGCACGGCACCGGGCTCGGCATTGCCCAGCGACCCAGGGAGGTGCTGCGCCGGCACAAGCGCGTAGCGCTGGCCATCCAGCTCGAAGTGCACCAGTTCCCCTGGCACGTACTCCAGGCGCGGCCGCGCCTCGCGGCGTGATGCGGTGTGGCGTGGAACCACGCCCGTCACGCGCATCAGCACACACGCACGGCCATCGATCTCCACCGGCCCCACCTGCACCGGTTGCGCCGACGAAGCGGCTCCCTCGCTGCCGGGCACCAACCCAGGCTCGATCGTGATCATCGGGACTGTCCCTTCTTGTCGCGCGCGCAGGCAAGCCCCCACCTGCGAGCACATGTCGCCCCTCAGCGTCTGACTGGATACGACACCCTCTCGGGTGCAGGCGCGGGTGGTCTGCGCACGCCGTCGCCCGGGTGGCCACGGCACACAAAGCTTCTTGCAGGCCGTGTTGATGTTTTCGTTCCGAACGGGCTCGCCGTCAAGCTCGGATCGGGGGTGATGGGCTCGCCCGTTTGGGGGGCCTCAAAACGGTCGCTGCATTTGCACGGATGCGCCTGCGCGCGCCCCGCTGCGCTGAAGCCAAGACGCGATTGAGACGCGCCCGGGCCCTTCCTAGAGTTCCCTCACGGCGGATCCCGGACGGAACCGGGCTGCCGCAGCCAGATGGAGGCGCGGATGGACTCCCCCTTTGACAGCGATCTGACGGACGATGCCGAGGCCGCCGAGGCCTTCGCCTCGCCGGCGACGGGCCCTGCGGGCTTCGACACCGGCTCGGGCGACTCCTTCGACAGCTTCGACGCCCTGGGCGATGCGGACTTTGACGCCGCGAACGCCGACGCCGGCGAACTCGGTGATGGTTTCGAGGACGCAGGCGATGCCCAGGCGGATGACATGGCCGTCTGGAACGCCTTCGAAGAAGAAGTGGCCGATGGACTCGATGCCGCCGACGAAGACGAGTTCCTCGGCCGCCTGCTCGGCGGGCTCGGTCGCGCGGCAGGGGTCGTGGGGCGCGGCATGGGGCAGGCTCAGCGCGTGGCCGCCCAGGCAGGATCCCTTGCACAGGGCGCCGGTCGCCTGGCAGGGCGCGTCCGCCAGGCCGCTCAGGCAGCCACCCCGGCCGCTCAGGCGGCCGCCCGGCTCGCCCAGGTGCTGGGTGCCCCGGGGCTGGCCCAGGGGCTGCACCAGGCCGGCCGCCTGGGACAGAGCGTGGGTGGAGCGGCCCGCCATGCACAGGGCCTGTCCCAGGCCTTCGGCAACACCGCCCAGGGCGCGCACGGCCTGTTCGGCCAGTTGGCCCAATTGCTGGGTCAGGCGGGCAGTGCGGCCGATGCCTTCGACGAAGCCGCCGACCTCTACCTCGAGGACGGCGTCGACGAGGCCCTGCCGGCGCTGGTGGGCCTTGCGGCCCGAGCCGCAGCCCGAGGACTGGGCCTGCGCAATGTGGCCCAGTTGTCTGCAGCCGGGCGCCGCGCCCTGGTGCGCGGCGTGGCGTCGGCCGCACGCGAACTCACACGCCACGCCGGGCCCCAGGCGGTGCGGGCGCTGCCCAGGCTGGCGCGTTCCGCCGCACGCGTGGCCCAGCGCCGCGCACCGACTCCCGCTCAGGCCGTGCAAACCGTGCGACAGGCCCTTCCCGCCGCCGCCCGCCGCATGGCGGGCAACCCCCGGGTTCTGCGACAGGTGGCCCGACAGACGCGCACCCGTCCTGCCCCGCTGGCGCGCCCCACCAGCCTGGGTCGCGGCCTGTCCGACGCCCCCCTGGCGCAACCGCGCCAGTTCCGTTTCCACGGGCCGGTGACGCTCACGATCACCCCCCAAATGACCCCGCGCTGAAAGGAGCGAACCATGGACCGTTTTGACTCGGATGTGATGGACGACCTGATGGCCGATGCGGCCGAAGGACCGGCCACCGTGGGCGCCTTCGATGAGTACGACGAGTACGACGAAGGCGATGAGTACGATGAATATGACGAAGGCGACGAAGGCGACGACGAGTTCCTCGGCCGCCTGGTGGGCGGCCTCTTCGGCGGCGGAGGTCGCCGCGGCGGACGTGCCGGCGGTGGTGGTGGCCTGGGAGGCCTGCTGGGTGGCCTCCTGGGCGCCGACGAGTTCGATGAGTACGACGAGTTTGACGAGGGCGATGCCTACGACGAATTCGACGCCGGAGACGAGTTCGAGGACGATGAGATGGACGCGATGGAAGACCTCGTGGCCGACGCGATGGATGCCGGCGACGGCGACGAGTTCTTCCGTCGCCTCGCCGGCATTGCACGATCGGTGGGTCGAGGTATTGGCCAGGTCGCCCGTACCGTCGGGCCGATCGCCAGCATGATCCCCATTCCCCAGGCGCAGCTGATCGGTCGCATTGCCAACGTGGCCGGCCGGCTCATGGCCGATGGCGCCGACGAATTCGAGGCCTTCGACGAGATGATCGATGGGCTCGATGAAGACGGCATCGACGCCGCCGCGCCGGTGCTGGCCGGGATGCTGGTGCGGCGTGCCCTGCCAGCCGTGGCCCGCGCTGCAGCCCCGGTGCGCCGCGCGGCCGTGCGCAGCGTGGCGCGCGCAGTCCGCACCGCCGTGCGCCGCCAGGGTGCCCCCGCCGCGCGGGCCGTGGCGCGTGCCGTGCGTGCCACCCGCAGGGTGGTGGCACGCCAGCGCGTGCCCGCCCGCACCGCCGTGCGGGTGGTCGCGCGTGCGGCACAGCAGGTGGCGCGCCGGCCCCAGGCCGTGCGCCGCCTGGCCCGTCCCCTCGTGCCGGCTGCACGTCGCGCCACGCCCCCCGGACAGGCCGCACGCGTGGTGGCGCGCGTGGTGGCCCCGGTGGCCCGCCGCGTGGCCGCCACCTTGCCCGCCCCCACCGCAGGCGCCGGCGTGCGCGCACGGCCCGCTCCCGCACGCCGCACGCTTGCCCCGGTGTGTCCGGCCTGCGCCGCAGCACGTCGCATCCGCCTGCGCGGCCCCGTGACCATCACCATCCGCGGCCGCTGATTCCGTCCGCGACGCCGCCACCATCGCCCACGAGGACCTGGCCATGGACCTGCGCCGCTTCCTGCGAGCCAAGATCAACGGCTTGTCGGCGCGCCTGAGCCGCCTGGCGCGGGTGGACAACGCCTTCGTCGGCCTGCGGCCCCAGGACATGCCGTATGCGCCCTCGCCCCGGCATTTCGACGCCGCCAACGAGCGGCTCGGCCGGGTCGAGCACAGCATCCGCCGCCGCTTCGACCACGTGCTGCACGGCTGGGAGCAGCGGCCGCCGCAGCGCGTGCTCATCGACATCGCCCTGGTCGAGCGCGAGCTCGACCGTGCGCGGCGCCTCTTCGGCATGTTCTATGAGGTCTTCGCCCAGCGCGGCACCAGTTTCGGCCCCTCGCTGGCCGCGCACGACGTGATCGCCGAGGACTGCTACCAGGCCGTGCGCCAGGCCGCGCCACGCATCTTCGAGGGCCCGCTGCTCAAGCCCGTGTGCTACATGGAGCACGGCTATTCGCCGGCCACCATGCGCCGCGGCGTGCAGCTCAGCCGCCTGCTGGGCGAAGCCAACCCCTTTCCGCTGATCCGCATTCCCTGGGACCGCGACCAGCCCTGGCAGTCGGTCTTCCTGCATGAAGTGGCGCACAACCTGCAGGCCGACCTCGGCATCTGGCAGGAAAACCGCCAGGCGGTACTGCGCCGCGTGATGGGCTCGACGCGCGACCCCTTCCTGGCCACCGTCTACGGGCGCTGGCACAAGGAGATCTTTGCCGACCTGGCCGCCATCCTGCTGGGCGGGCCGGCCGCCGCCTGGGGCATGGCCGACTTCCTGGCCCATCCCCAGCCGCGGACCCTCACCTACCGCCCCGGCGGCGCCCACCCCACGGCCTACCTGCGCGTGTACCTGCTGGCCGAGATGATGCGGCGCATGGGCTTCACGGCTGAAGGCACGCGGCTGCTGCGCGTGTGGCAGGGCCTGTACCGGCCGCAGGCGGGGCACCGCATCCCCGCGCCGCTGATGCGCAGCGCCCCGCGCCTCGTGCCCCTGGTGGTGGACGAGATCGCCTTCCAGACGCGGCGCAACCTGGCCCAGCGTGCATTGGCCGACATCATCCCCTTCCGCCGCGAGGACGAGGACGCGATCCGCGAGGGCGCCCGCGCGCTGGCCGCCGGCCGTGCGCCCGATCTGCCCCCACGCCATCTTGTCAGCGCGGCCCACTACGCGCTGGCCCGCGGACGGGTCGCGCCTCAGCGCCTGGCGCGCGCGCTGGTGGATCAGCTCAATGAACCGGGTGCACGCTCCGGCACGTCCGCCCCGGCCCCGCCCTCCCTGAGGCTGGCTGCATGAGCCTGCTGGACGAACACCATCACCCATGAGGTAGCGACCATGAGCACTCCCCAACGCAATGCCCCGGCGCCCGCAAGCCGCGCCGCCACGATCGACAACCTGATCCGCCGCGAACTCAAGGTAGGCGACCCGCGGGATCCCCAGCAGGTGGCCAGGGCGCTCACGGAGCGCTACCAGGGCGAGTCGCGCACCCAGGCCATCGCCAGCGAGGCCCAGGGCCTGCCCTTCCTGCACACACCGATTGCGAGACCGCTCTCGGCGCCGGCACCGGTGGCCACCGACGTCGATCTGCGCCAGGCGCGCGACGACGTGGCCATCGACCTGGATCACCTGCTGCGTGACAACCTCACCAAGGACATGCGGCCTGAACTGGAGGGCTGGCAAAGCGTCATCGAGCGCTCCACCGACGAAGGCATCGCTGCAGCGCGCCATGGGCTGGACCCTCACCACCGCGACACCGCTTTCGCAATGCGTCGCCAACTCGGGGAGTACGCGCGCCTGGCCCGCCTCATCGGGGCGCTGACGCCCGCCCTGAACCAGAGCTTTCGCAACCTGGCGACCAGCCTGGACGAGGTGTGCTCGGTGATCCTCGTGCTCATGGGCGAATCGATGGCCAACCTCGGCTTTTCCGGCGGGCGCTTCCTTCTGCAGACGCCCTACAGCGAGCTGCAGGCCCGACGCGACGCGGTACTCCAGGCGCTGCGGCAGCTCGACGGCGTGGCCGCCCTGCCCTCCAGCACCTGGCCGCGGGGCCTGCGGGCCTATCGGCAGCTCAGCACCGTGCTGGAAGCGCGGGGACAGGGCGATCTGCGCTCGCTGCTCAACGAGGCCGAACTCAGCCGCACCCTGGACGAGCTGGTCCAGCTCGCCAGCGGGGGCACGCCGCACGGCCTGCGGGCGATCGGGGCCACCGCCTGGGCGCCGCTGAACCGGCTGCAGCGCTTCGTGCAGACCACGTTGCGCCAGGTGGCCCCCCTGTCGCACGAGCTCGCGACCCTGCATGAGGCCCTGCTGCTCTTCCTCGACGGCTTTATCCCCGCCGGCGGCTTCCGCCTGCTGCGTGTGGCGCGACCCACCGTGCTGAGCTACGGGCTGTACGGCGCATCCTCCGTGACAGCGGCGGAACGTCGCCTGATCGAGATGGTCAACCGGCGCGGCGCACTGGCCCGGTCGCTGGACTGTCTCACGGCGTGCAACTGCGATCCGGACACCGTGCTCGCCCAGGTGGTGCTGGACAAGATCCTGCACGACATCGATCGCGCCATCGACTACTACTGCGCCGGCGACGCCGACCTGGGCCTGCCCGAGACGCGGGCCGCCGCCTTCAGCCACCTCATCGATGCTGCACTGCCCGGGCTGTGGCCCTGGCACTGGGAGGACCCGGCCGGTGTGGTTCACATCATTGCGGCACCCGATCATCTCGCCGCCGTGCCCGCCGACGCGGCGGCGCAGCTCGAGGCGCTGCGCAGCCTGCTGCGCCCAGTGGCCGCAGGGCCCTACCCTGCCGCGCAATGGTGGGACACCCCCGAGGCCACCTATCACCACGCCCTGGCGCACAACCTGGACTGGCTGGGCGGCGGCCCGACCGCGCTGCGCTTTGCCCAGGTGCTGCATGACGAGTTGTGCCTGCAACGGGAGAACGATGCGCAATGGCGACCCGTGGTGGAGCAAATGGCCAGCGCCTGCGTGGGCATCGACCATGTGTTCCTCGATGCACCACCCAGCGCCCGCCCCGGCTGCCTGCCCACGCTGGTCGACCGCTCGCTGGCCGAGATCGAGCACCTCAGCGGCGGCGCCGTCGAGATGCACTGCACGGCCGAAGACCCGCCCATGCCGGCGCACTTCGAGGACACCCTGGGCCAGTTGCTCGGAAGGATCTGAGGCCCCATCCCAAGTCAAGGAGCATGATCATGCGCATCAACAAGAGAGCCCCCTGGGGCCACCGCCCGGCGGCAGACGCGCCGCTCCTCCCTGCCCCCCACTCGCTGCGGGCCCTGGTGGGCGAGAGCAACCTGCGTCCCGACCTGGGCATCCTGCAGGCGATACTGGACGAAAACCTTCCCGCCGTGGCCCGTCAGCTACAAGACGTGGCACACGAACTGAACGGCCAGACGGCAGTCCTCGCGGAGGTGCGCAACACGCTGGCCCAGCTCAAGCAGGACGACAGCCTGGAGCCTCCCGACGACTTCGCCTTCCGCCTTCTGGCCCGGCTGGTGCCCGTACGAGCCATCCTCTGCGACCTGCAGCACGACAAGCCGGGGGCCGCCAACGAGCAACTGCGCAAGGAGTTCGACGCGAAGGCCACGCAGGAACTCCTGCGGCGACTGAAGCGGGAGCACCCCCAGTGGCTGGAGGACTTCAAGGACCAGTTCGCGCCCCTGCAGGACGGCTCACGGCCCATGGACCCGGAAAGACGCGAGCGCCTGGTGAACCTGATGGCCCTGGAATGGCAGCTCGCCGCCCTTCCAGGCGACGACCCTGCCGCCCAGGCGCAGCCCTGATCGCCAAGGCACGACACCCGGATGACAGGAGCACACCATGAACTTCCAGACCACCGAAACCATCCAGCGCCTTTGGGAGCGCTTCCTGCGCGAGCAGCTCGAAGCCCTGCCGGCAGACGCACGTGAAGCGGCTGCCACGCAGTTCGAGGAACGCTTCGGCGACCTGCTGCGCGCCGCCGGCGGCCCCACCTCGGGCACCGGCTTCCTCGACCTCATCGGCTTCGGCGCCAACGGGCCGGTCGATTTCGAGTCGGTGCAGTACCCCTATGTGCAGCCCGATTTCGACGACGCCGTGGTGCCCAGCCAGCTGCATGCCGCGGCCGAGCTCTACTACCTCTACCAGCATGAGCGCATGAAGATCTTCGAGGTAGTCGAGACCCTGCTGCGCCTGTTCCGCCTGGGCAAGATGCGCATCCAGCGCGGCCCCGGTGCGCGCGGCCTGTACCTGCTGGAAAAATGGAAGCCCCTGCGCTACTCCAAGCAGGACCGCATGGTCGCCTACCGCCGTGCCTTCAACTACGGCACGGCCCAGGCACCGGCCGGCGCCGTGGTCAACCGCAACTTCCATCGCCAGCTCGTGGGCTTCATGGTGGCCGTGGGCCAGTACTTCCGCGACCTGATGATCGGTGAGGTCATCCGCGGCGGCCAGCTCATCGACCAGCGGCCCTTCGGCAGCGTGGGCACCATCCAGCGCATTGGCCTCGACCTTCGCTATGCGCTCGATCGCTCCACCTACGGCAACATCTTTGCGCTGGCGATGGAAACGGGCCACTACCTGCTGCAGGTGCTCAAGCTGCTCGACTCGCCCGACATCAAGAAGGCCTTCGACGCCAACACCAAGTGGGACGTGGTCGAGATCGTCTCCAACCGCTACCTGGGTGGTGTGGCCGAGCCCTCGCAGCGCGCCAAGATGGCCGAGAGCGGCCGGCGCGTGCTGCAGTTCGTCGCCGACAACGACTTCAAGACGGCCACCGACCCCATCCTCTTCCAGAGCGTGGTGCGGCCCATGGGCGCCCATGCCGAGGCCTGGATCGCCGCCTACCGCATGACCCCTGAAGGCCGCAGCTTCCCCGGCGTGACGCCGGCGCTGCAAAGCGTGCTCGGGCTGCCCCAGGCGGCATGAGCCCACGGATCGTCGCAGGGAGGCTGCCATGGACCTGGCGTCCGAGATCCTCGACGAAGCGCTGCGCGGCCGGGATGCCTTCGGCCCCTTGCCGTCGGACCTGCAGGCCCAGTCCGTGCGCTGGGCGCAGGAGCACGGCATCCAGCAGGTCTACCGGCAGCTGCGCCGCTGGTTCGGGCCCGCCACGCCCGTGCAGATCGAACGCCAGCGTCAAAGCAGCGGCATCGTCCTGGGCCCGCAGCGCCCCGACCTGCAATTTCCCAACCCGGCGCGCCGCGGCCGACAGACCCACATCGAGGTCGACACCGACCGGCGGCGCATGCAGCGCCACATCCACGCCCGCGCCCCCGGCATGCGCAGCGTGTTCCTGCTGGTCGATCCGAGCACCGGGGCGCTGGTCGAGAAGCACATCTACCCGGCGGGCGGGCAGCCGCAAGTCCGCCGGGCACGCCCGGGCCGCGGCCTCACGCTCACCCGTCGCGACGTCTTCGATGCCTACGATGCATGAACCGCCATGGCTGCCAGCGACCTGCGCGTCACCGTCGAACAGCCCAAGCTGCGCTGTGTGCTGCATCCCGCGCTTGCGCTCGCCCATCCCTGGGGGCCCCGCCTGGCGGCCGGCCTGACGCGGGTGTTCGAGACCTGGCTCACACGGTCCTTCTGGCAAGTGCTCGACGCCAGTGAATGGCTGACCCGCTGTAGAAGCACCGGCGCCCCGGTGCCTGATGCCGGGGCGCTGTGCGAATGGATCGCACTGCGCGACAGCACCGACGCCGGCTCGTGGACCCTCCGATGGGTGGGCGACAACCTGTCGGAATCCCAGACCCGCGGCCTCGACGGCGACGGCCTGCTGGAGCGCTTCGAGTGGCTGGCCGAAGCCCTGAACGCCCGGGCCGACACGCCTCCGCGTTCGCGCGACTGGTGCCTCGCCGACGACCCGATGCACGCAGCGCTGGATGCCGTGGCGTTGTCGGCCGCCCTCGAGGGCGCTCTCATCCTTTGCGCCATGCCCTCGGGCGCAGCCCGACCCGGGCCGGCGCAGGCCGCGCAGGCGCTGGGCCTTCCTGTCGAGGAACGCGCGCTGGCCGACGAGACCACCCTCTACGCGGCCGAACGCCTGGTCCTGCGGCAATCCCTGGCGAGTGCCGGCCTCGCGCCGCTGCTCGCCTCGCTGCCCCCGCTCGCGGTCGTCCACGCCCTCATCCTGCCCGACACGGGAACGGAAGACGGGGCCTTGGCAGCAGGGGATCCATGGTCGCGCGCCTGTGTGCACTGGTACCCCCTGTGAGCCCCCCAATGAACCGTGCACGCGCGATGACCCCGCCCCGCATCAACCGCGACGAGCTCGTGGCCGTCAGCGTCTCGGGCCAGATCGCCCATCCGGTGGCACGCGCCGCGCCCTACCGCATCGGCTACGACGGCGTCCCGCGCGTGCTGCCGGGCACCGGCGGCATCGTGCTCAACCAACGCATCGGCGATCCCTGCATCGGCCTGGCAGGCGACCACATCGAGCCCGGCGTGGCGCTGCACAACAACGGCCGCGAGGTGGTGGGCCCACGCGACGGGCCGAACAACGCGCTGATCACCTACGCCTGTGTGGGCAACCTGGCCCGCGTGATCGGCGGCCCGTGTGACGGCCAGATGGGCCTTGTCACCGGCAAGCACGGCGGCATCAACCACGTGCTCGTGGACTTCCCCACCGAGGTGCTGTTGCGCCTGCGCATCGGCGACCGTGTCCAGATCGTCTCGCACGGCCTGGGCCTGCGCCTGCTGCAGCACCCGCGCATCGAGGTGCTCAACTGTTCGCCGCGCCTGCTGGCACGCTGGGGTCTCGAGGAACGCGATGGCCGGCTGCACGTCCCGGTGACCCACTTCGTGCCTGCCCGCCTGATGGGCTCGGGCCTGGGTCGCAACACCGCCTGGCGGGGCGACTACGACATCCAGCTCAGCGACCGTGCAGCCCGGGAGCACCACCGCCTGGGCAGCCTGCGATTCGGAGACATGGTGGCCATCACCGACGCCGACACGCGCCGCGGGCCGTCACATCGCAGTGGACGCATCACCATCGGTGTGATCGTGCATGGCGACAGCACCGTCAGCGGTCACGGGCCCGGTGTCACGCCACTGCTGACCGGCCCTGCGACGCTGCTGCGCCCGCGCCACGCCCCGCAGGCCAACCTTGCCGAGATCTTCGGCATCCGTCGCGCCGCGCCGCCGCAGGTGCGACCTACCTTGCCAGAGCGCGACCGGCGTGCACGCTGTGTGGCGCGCAGCCTACCCCCCACGCTGGCATTCGAGCCTTAGGAACTCGGTGGCAGGGGTAGTGGCTGGCGGCTCGTCTGGCGAATCAGGGCCTCGAACGCCTCGGCCGGCATCGGCCGTCCCAGGTAGTAGCCCTGGGCTTCGTGACAGCCATGCTCGCGCAGGAAGTCGAACTGCTCGCGGGTCTCGACGCCCTCAGCCACGAGGCCCACCTGCAACGTGTGAGCCATGGCGATGAGAGCCGCCGTCAGGCGCGTGTCGCTCACCGAGCCCGGCACCGCGCTCAGGAAGGATCGGTCGATCTTGAACTTGTCCACCGGCAGGTCGCGCAGGTAGGCCAGGCTGGAGTAGCCGATGCCGAAGTCGTCGATCGCGATCGCGATGCCCAGCGCCCTCAGACGTGCCAGCACTGTCGCGGTGGACAGCGTGTCGCGCACGATGGCGTTCTCCGTGATTTCCAGCTCCAGGCGTGACGCTGGAAGCGCCGCCGCCTCCAGGGCCCGCGAGACGGTGCTCAGGAGGTCATCTGCCTCGAGCTGGCGCGGCGAGAGGTTCACCGCCACACGCAGCCGCTCGCCGGTGGCATCTTCCCAGCGGCGCAGCTGCATGCAGGCCTCGCGCAGCACCCAGGCACCGATGGGCACGATCAGCCCGGTGTCCTCGGCCAGCAGCACGAACTCGCCCGGCGGCACCAGGCCATGGCCCGGGCGCTGCCAGCGCAGCAACGCCTCGGCGCCCACCAACCCTCCGCTCGCGCAATCGAACTGCGGCTGGTAATACACCTGCATCTCGCCGCGATCGATGGCTTCGTGCAGGTCGTTCTCCATGCGCAGGCGATCGGCCGAATCGCGCGTCATGCTCTCGTCGTAGAGCTTGAAATTGTTCCGCCCGGCGGCCTTGGCGTGGTACATCGCCGCATCGGCCGCGCGCATCAGCGTGGCCGGGTCGTTACCGGCCTCGGGGAAGGTGGCCACGCCGATCGATGGCGTCACGCGCAGCATGTGCGGGCCCACCTGCATCGGATCTCCCAGGGCGGCGATCATCTTGCGTGCCACGAGCTCGCAGTCGCCCACGTGCGAGACCTTGGGCAAGAGCACGACGAACTCGTCACCTCCCATGCGTGCCACCGTGTCCGAGGCGCGCACCGTCGCATGCAACCTCTCGGACACGATCTTCAGGATGCCATCGCCCACATGGTGGCCAAGCGAATCGTTGATGTTCTTGAAGCGGTCCAGGTCGATGAACATCAACGCCACGCAGTCGTTCTCGCGGCGCGCCCGCGTGAGGGCCGCACTCAGTCGCTCCTGCAGGAGCACACGATTGGGCAGGCCGGTCAGCGCATCGTGATGCGCCATGTGGCGGATGTGCTCCTCGGCGCGCTTGCGTTCGGTCACGTCGTAGGAGATGCCCAGGTAGCCGGCCGGCTCGCCGGTCTCAGTGCTCAGCGTGGTCATCACCAGAATCACCGGCGTGCGCCGACCGTCCTTGCGGATGCAGGTCCACTCGCGTTCGTCCGGACGGCCACGGCGCGCCCGGGCCATGAAGACTTCCACGCTGGCCGGTACCGGCTCTGCGAACTCCGCGCTCAACTGGGCGGCACGCAACGCGATCTCCTGGGCGTCGTGATACAGCGCCGGCGTGGCCCGGCCCACCAGTTCGTCCGCGCTGTAGCCCAGCAGCATCTCGGCCGCCGGATTCATGGCCTGGATCACGCCGCGCAGGTCCAGCGCGACGATGGCGAAGGGGGCGCTGTCGTAGATCGTGCGGCGCAGGGCATCGGCCCGACGCAGCTGGCGCTGCGATTCCTCGATGGCCAGTTCCGTGGCGCGGCGCTCGCTGACGTCACGCAGCATCGCCACACAGTGCGGCTGGCCGTCGAGCTTCACCTCGCTCACCGCCAGCTCGAGCGGAAAGAGCAGCCCGTCGCGCCGTAGACCGGTCACCTCGCGCCCCGGCCCCGGGGTCCAGGCCAACGCAATGCCGGCGCCTTCCCGAGCGGTGTCCGAAGGAGGCAGCAGCTCGTTCACACCCGTGCCGCGCAGTTCGGCCTCGCTCGCACCGAACATGCGGGCCGCCGCGGCATTCACGTCCACGATGCGTCCGGCCGGATCGAAGGTGACGATGCCATCGACCGTGCCGTCGATCACGTTGCGCAGCCTCGCCTCGCTCTCCTGGGCCTGACGGCTGAGCTGGCGGGCCAGCGCCGTGGCCCGGGTGTAGCGACCCGCGAACACCCTCAGGGCCATCCACAGCACGATGCTTCCGGCCAGACCGCCCAGCAGCACCGACAGCGGGTAGGCCTGGCCATAGTGGTCCATCGGGCGGCGCGTGACCACCACCTCCCACATCCGCCCCCCCACGGCCTTCACGTTGGTGCGCTGGTCTTCGACACGAACGCCTTCGGGCAACTGGTAGGGATAGGACCAGACCTCACTGCCCTCCAGCACCACCGAGCGAGCCTCCACCGGCTGGCCGGCGCGGTAGCCTTCGTCGCCGATGTCGGTGATCCGCACGTGGTAGCGGCTGGCATCGTGGTCGACCAGCGCATAGCGCAACAGATCGGCCGCCCGCAGCACGATGCTCACCTGGCCGGTGTGATCTTCGGGATCCCGCCCTTCCGCCCCCTCGCCAGGGCTGCTGAACAAGGCGGCCCGCACGAGAAAGCCTCTCGTGGGAGTGGCCCCTTGCAGCAGGTTCAGCGGCGGCGACAGCGCCGGGCGTCCGGTGTCGCGGGCGCGCTCGAGCGCGCCGCGCCGCACCGGATCGGCGGCCTGGTCATGGCCGAAGGCAGCCTCGTTGCCCTCCATCGGCTCGTTGTAGAGCACCGGGAAGTACTCGTCCCGCTCGCCGGGCGGATGGATATGGAAACCCGGGTAGCCCTCGGGCCGCAGGCTCCTGTCGGCACGCACCGTCGCCTCGAAGCGCTCGCGGTCGGCGGCCGCCACACGTGGGGCGTACTGGGCGGCCTGCAGGGCCGGGTAGCGGTCCAGGGCGCGCAAGGAGCGGAAGTGTTCATGGAACTCTCGCCGGCTCACCTCTTGGCTGGCCTCGAACAGGGCCGCCAGGCTGCCGGCGAGGTCCATGTAGCGTTCCAGCGACTCCACGATGCGAGCCACCTTCTCGCTGGCCACGGCGTCGAAACGCCGTTCCTGCTCCTCGCGCAGGGCATCGGCGCTGTGGTGCCAGCCATAGACGCTGGCCGCCAGCCCCAGCACCAGCACCACGTCGGCCAGGCGACGATAGAAGACCGGACGTTCGGGCGGATGGGGCAAGGGAAGTTCCATCGAAGGGTTCTTGCGACGTGGCCGTGCATGCTACCGTGCCGAAGCCCCGGGCGACGCAGTGCTTCCCCCCTGCTCTGCGGGACGCCAGCGCTTCAGCGGCCCGCACGCAGGGCCCGCGACAGCAGGACCACCGGCACCAGGCCGACCAGCACGATGGCCAGGGAGGGCAGCGCAGCCTCCCCCAGACGCTCATCCTTGGCCATCTGGTAGGCCACCACCGCCAGCGTGTCGCTGTTGAAAGGGCGCAACACATAAGTGGCCGGCAGTTCCTTCATCACGTCGACAAAGACCAGCAGGGCCGCCGCCAGCGTCGAGCGCCGCAGCAGCGGCAGGTGCACCCGCCCCAGCAGCCGCCAGCGCGACACCCCAAGCAGGCGCGCCGACTCGTCGAAGCTCGCCGGGATGCGGGCATAGCCCGACTCCACCGACTGCAGGGCCACGGCCGAGAAGCGCACCAGGTAGGCGTAGAGCAGGCCCAGCAACGTCCCCGTCATCAGCGCCGTGGCCCCGGTGCCGGGCCACTGGGCCTGGATCCAACCGGTGGGCAGCAGGATGCCCACCGCGATCACCGCTCCCGGCACCGCATAGCCCAGGGACACCACGCGCGCGGCCAGCCTGAGCCCAGGCCCTGGCTGCTGGGCGCGCAGCGCGAAGGCCAGGGCCAGGGCCAGGGCCACTGCCAGCGCAGACGCCAGGGCAGCCAGCTTGAAACTCGTCCAGGCCCACTGCGCAAAGCGGCCCCACGGAATGCCGAACTCCGCAAGCTGCGCCTCCTGCCAAAGCAACTGACCGAGGACCGCGACCGGCAGCACGAAACCCAGCGCCACCGGCAGGGCGCACAGCAGCCACATGCCGGCTGCCGGCGCCCCTCTCAGCACGATCGGACGGGCCTCCTGCGCCTGGGCCGAGCCCGGCCGCGTGAGCGCAAAGCGCAGGCGGCGCTGGGCGCGGTGCTCCATCCACAGCAAGCCACCCACCACCACCAGCAGCAAGGTCGCCAGCTGCGCCGCAGCCACCCGGTCGTCCATGGACAGCCAGGCCCGGTAGATCCCCGTGGTGAAGGTGTTCAGACCGAAATACGAGCCCACGCCGAAGTCGGCCAGCGTCTCCATCAGGGCCAAGGCCACCCCGGCCGCCAGGGCAGGACGCGCCAGCGGCAGGGCCACGGTACGGATGCGCCGGCCCACACCCGCACCCAGCAGGCGCGCTGCCTCCATCAGCTGCACCCCCCGCTCGGCCAGCGCCGCCCGTGTGAGCAGGTAGACATAGGGGTAGAGACAGAAGACGAAGAGCCCCACGGCCCCCCAGAGGCTGCGCACATCCGGCAACAGCCGCGCCGTGGACCCGCTCCACGCCCGCCAGGCGCTTTCCAGCGGGCCGCTGTATTGCAGGAAGTCGGTGTAGGCGTAAGCCAGTACGTAGGCCGGCATGGCCAGCGGCAGCAGCAAGGCCCATTCGAACACGCGCCGTCCGGGGAAATCGAAAAGCGTGACGGCCGCAGCGGTGAGCCCGCCCACCAGCGCAACGCCCAGCGCCACGCACAACGACAGCCACAGGGAGGTCCAGGTGTAGCCCGGCAGCACGGTCGCGGCCTGATGCTGCAGCACGGCCAGGCTGGCCGCATCGAAACTGAACCAGGACGCAAAGATGGACAGCACCGGCAAGGCCAGCACCAGGGTCGCGAGAGTCAGCAGTCGCATGGCAGGGCAAGGCAGGCCGGCGCGCCTCGCCCAGGGACAAGGGCGGCGGCGGATCCTGACATGCGTCAGGCCGGAATGCGAAAGGAAATCATTTGTTGTTGCAGGCCCTATGATAGAAGCATCGCCCTCCCGTCCCTGGCCGAAACGATGTTTCTTGAGATCCAGCAGCTTTGCGTGCGTTACCCCGGCGCACCGGCCCCCCACCCCGCGGTGCACGACGTGAGCCTGGCGCTGCGCCAGGGGGAAATCGGCGCCTTGATCGGGCCCTCGGGCTGCGGCAAGACGTCGATGCTGCGCGCCATCGCAGGGCTGGAGCGGGCGGCTGCCGGGCGTATCGCGATCGGCAGCGAAGTGCTGGCCAGCAGCGAACCCGGCCGCCCGGCGGTCCACCAGCCACCAGAGCAGCGGCGCATCGGCATGGTCTTCCAGGACTACGCACTGTTCCCACACCTGAGCGTGGGCGAGAACGTGGCCTTCGGGATCGCGCACCAACCCCGGCATCAGCGCGAGGCCCGCGTGACCGAGATGCTGGACCTCGTCGGCCTGGAGTCAGTGGCTGCGCGCTATCCGCACCAGCTTTCCGGGGGGCAGCAGCAGCGCATCGCACTGGCCCGTGCGCTCGCCCCCGCCCCGCGTCTGCTGCTGCTGGACGAACCTTTCTCCAATCTGGATGTCGACCTGCGCGAACGCCTGGCCCAGGAGGTGCGCGGCATCCTCAAGCGCTCAGGCACCACCGCCTTGCTGGTCACCCACGACCAGATGGAGGCCTTTGCCCTGGCCGACCTGATCGGCGTGATGCACCAGGGCCGCCTGGAGCAGTGGGACAGCGCCTACCAGCTCTACCACCGCCCGGCCACCCGTTTTGTGGCCGACTTCATCGGCCATGGGGTCTTCACCCCCGCGCGCATCGTCGAACAGCCCGGCGGACCGGTGGTGCGCACCGCCCTGGGCGACCTCGTCGACATCGAGGAATGCCCCCTGCCGGGCGCCTACCCAGGCGGCGAGTGCGACGTGCTGCTGCGCGCCGATGACATCGTCCACGACGACGACGCGCCGGTGAAGGCCCGCATCGAGCGCAAGGCCTTCCGGGGGTCGGAATTCCTCTACACCCTTCGGCTGGCCAGCGGTGAACAGGTGCTCGCCCACGTACCCTCCCACCATGACCACGCCGTGGGCGACTGGGTGGGCATCCGGCCGGAAGTCGACCATGTCGTGACTTTTCCACGCCTTGCCTAGGGAATCTCCAGGGCACCACGTCTGCAACTTTCCTGCCCCTGCAGGCCTCGAAGCGTTCAAGCTCACCCTATACTGAGCCTCGGTGCTGTCTGCCTGCAGCCGGCGCCGTTTCGCCGGAAAGGATCACGCACGTCATGGGTGCCAACTTCAAGATCGCAGGCTGGGTGGCCATCGGGGCCCTGGCCGGTGCCCTCACCACCTTGCAGCTGCAGGCCACGGCCCGCAACACGCTCGCGCCGCTCCCGCTGGAGGAGATGCAGCAGCTGGCGGCCGTCTTCGGCATGATCAAGTCCGACTATGTCGAGCCGGTGGACGAGAAAAAGCTGATCACCGACGCGATCAGCGGCATGGTGTCGGGCCTCGACCCGCACTCGCAGTACTTTGACCGCAAGAGCTTCCGCGAATTCCGCGAGGGCACCAGCGGACGCTTCGTCGGCGTGGGCATCGAGATCGGGATGGAAGACGGTCTGGTGCGGGTGGTCTCCCCGATCGAAGGCTCGCCGGCCTTCCGCGCCGGGATCAAGACCGGCGACCTCATCACCCGCATCGACGACACGCCCGTCAAGGGCATGAGCATCGACCAGGCCGTCAAGCGCATCCGTGGCGAGCCCAACACCAAGATCATCCTCACCATCTTCCGCAAGAGCGAAAGCCGCACCTTCCCGGTGACGATCACGCGCGAGGAAATCCGTGTGCAGAGCGTGCGCGGGCGGGTGGTCGAACCCGGCTACGCCTGGCTGCGCATCAGCCAGTTCCAGGATCGCACGATCGACGACTTCGCCCGCAAGCTCGATGAGCTGTTCAAGGCCGAGCCCAACATGAAGGGTCTGGTGCTCGACCTGCGCAACGATCCAGGCGGCCTGCTGGAAGGCGCCGTGGCCGTGTCGGCCGCCTTCCTGCCCCGCGACGCCATCGTGGTCACCACCAACGGCCAGATCCCCGAGTCCAAGGCCACCTTCAAGGCCAGCCCCGAGTACTACATCCGCCGGGGCGGAAACGACCCGCTGCGCCGCCTGCCCGAGGCGGTGAAGACAGTGCCGCTGGTGGTGCTCGTCAACGAGGGGTCGGCCTCGGCGAGCGAGATCGTGGCTGGCGCGCTGCAGGACCACAAGCGCGCCGTCATCATGGGCTCGCAGACCTTCGGCAAAGGCTCGGTGCAGACCGTGCGCCAGCTCACGGCCGAAACGGCTCTGAAGATCACCACGGCGCGCTACTACACCCCGGCCGGGCGCTCCATCCAGGCCACCGGCATCGTGCCCGATCTGATGCTGGACGAAACCGCCGAGGGCAATGTCTTCGGGGCTTTGCGCACCCGGGAAGCCGACCTGACGCGTCACCTCGAGAACGGCAACGCCGACAAGGATCCGGCGCGCACCAGGGCCCGCGAAGAGGCGCTCAAGCGTCTCGAAGAGGAAGCGGCCCGGCAACAGCAGGGCCAGGCGCCGGCACGCACCCTGCCCGAGTTCGGCAGCGCGGAGGACTTCCAGCTGCAGCAGGCGCTCAACCGCCTGAAGGGCCAGCCGGTGGTGGTGTCCAAGACCCTCACCGAGCGCAAGCCGGAGGAGTCCAAGGCCAACTGAGCCCGCGACCGCCCAGCTCAGACGCCCGCCTCGTGCGGGCGTTTTCGTCTTATCCTGCGCCCATGAACGACGAACAGCTCCTGCGCTACAGCCGACACATCCTGCTCGAGGAACTCGGCGTGGACGGCCAGCAGCGCCTCCTCGACGCTCACGCGCTGGTCATCGGTGCCGGCGGCCTGGGCTCGCCCGTGGCCTACTACCTCGGCACCGCTGGTGTGGGCCGCCTCACCGTGGTCGATCACGACACCGTGGACCTCACCAATCTGCAACGCCAGATCATCCACGACCTCTCGCGCGTGGGCCAGCCCAAGGCCACATCGGCGGCGCGCAGCATCGCGGCCATCAACCCCGAGGTGCAGGTGCGGGCCCTGTGCGAACGCGCCGACGAAGCGCGCCTTCTGGAGCTGGTCGCCACCGCCGACGTGGTGCTCGACTGCTCCGACAATTTCGCCACCCGCCAGGCGCTGAACCGTGCGTGCGTGACCCATGGCCGCCCGCTCGTGGCCGGTGCCGCCATCCGCTTCGATGGGCAGATCTCCGTGTACGACCCGCGCGATGCCGCCTCGCCCTGCTATGCCTGCGTCTTCCCGCCCGAGCAGGCCTTCGAGGAAGTCCGCTGCGCCACGATGGGTGTGTTCGCACCGCTGGTGGGCATCATCGGCAGCATGCAGGCAGCCGAAGCCCTGAAGCTGCTGGCAGGTGTGGGCAGCTCGCTGGCGGGCCGGCTGCAGATGCTCGATGCACGCCACATGGAGTGGACCGAGATCCGCATCGCCCGCCACGCCGACTGCCCGGTGTGCCGCACGCGGCCCCAGGGGTCATTGCCGGCCGCCGCACCCGGCGTCCGCTAAGCTGGACAACCCTTTTCCCTCACCACAAGAAGAGCCCGGCATGGACGACAAGCGTCAGGAACTCACGGCCCGCAACTTCCCCACCGCCCAGGACGATGCCGCAGCCGCGGCCGCCTTGCCCCGCTATGGCGGCCCCAACAGCGCCTACCGCCTGGCCTTCACCGACGAGGACTTCCTGCTGCGCGAAGAGTTGCGCCCGGTGCGCATGCAACTGGAGTTGCTCAAGCCCGAGATGGTGCAGGCCCAGCATGGCATCGAATCCACCATCGTGATCTTCGGCAGCGCGCGCATCCCGCCGGCCGACGTGGCACAGCAGGCCCTGGACCACGCACAGCGCAGCGGTGATGCGCAGGCCACGGCCCGCGCGCAGTCGCAGCTGCGCATGTCGCGCTACTACGAAGAGGCGCGCCGCTTTGCAGCCCTGGTCACCGAGGCCTCCAGACGCCTGGACCCACCGATCTACGTGGTCACGGGCGGTGGGCCCGGGATCATGGAAGCGGGCAACCGGGGGGCCCATGAGGTCGGTGGCAAGAGCATCGGCCTGAACATCGTGCTGCCGCACGAACAGGAGCCCAACCCCTACATCACGCCCGAGCTGTGCTTCCTGTTCCACTATTTCGGGCTGCGCAAGATGCACTTCCTGATGCGTTCGATCGCACTGGTGTGCTTCCCCGGCGGCTTCGGCACCATGGACGAGCTCTTCGAAGTGCTGACGCTCGTGCAGACACGCAAGAGCCGCAAGCGCCCGGTGCTGCTGTTCGGCAAGGACTTCTGGACCCGCCTGATCAACTTCGACGTGCTGGTGGAAGAGGGCATGATCTCGCCCGAGGACGTGCATCTCTTCCAGTACGTGGAGACCGCCGAGGAAGCCTGGGCGGCGATCGCCGAGGCCTATGCCCTCGACGCTCCGGCCAGCATCAGCGGCACCTTTGCCGACGACATCTGAGGTGACCGCGATGAGCACCACCGCCCGTGTCAGCCTGATCGGCGCGCCCACCGATGTCGGCGCCGGTGTCCGCGGCGCCTCGATGGGCCCGGAGGCCCTGCGCGTGGCCCAGTTGCAGCCCGTGCTGGAAGCCCAGGGCTGCGAGGTGATCGATCGAGGCAACCTCTCGGGCCCGCCCAATCCCTGGCAACCCCCTGTCGATGGCTATCGCCACCTCGATGAAGTCGTGGCCTGGAATCAGGCCGTTCACGACGCGGTGCATGGCGAACTGCAGCACGGTCGCATGCCGCTGCTGCTGGGCGGCGACCACTGCCTGGGCATCGGCTCTATCAGCGCGGTGGCGCGGCATTGCCGCGAGGCGGGCAAGAAGCTGCGCGTGCTGTGGCTCGACGCTCATGCCGACTTCAACACCAACACGCTCACCCCCACCGGCAACGTGCACGGGATGCCGGTGGCAGTGCTGTGCGGTCACGGACCGCAGGCCCTCACGCATCTCGGAGGCCATCACCCGGCGATCAAGCCCCAGATGGTGCGCCAGATCGGCATCCGCAGCGTGGATGCCGGCGAAAAGCGCCTCGTGCATGCCGAGAACCTCGAAGTCTTCGACATGCGCTACATCGACGAGATGGGCATGCGCCACACCATGGAGATGGCCCTGGCGCTGCTCGATGCGCAGACCCATCTGCATGTCAGTTTCGATGTGGACTTCCTCGATGCAGAGATCGCTCCCGGCGTGGGCACCACGGTACGCGGCGGCCCCACCTACCGCGAGGCCCAGCTGTGCATGGAGATGATCGCGGACACCGGCCGCCTGGGCTCGCTCGACGTGGTGGAGCTCAACCCCGCACTGGACGTGCGCAACCAGACGGCCGAGGTGGCGGTGGACCTGATCGCCAGCTTGTTCGGAAAATCCACGCTGATGCGACGCTGAGCGCCGGCAGGCGCTCGTGCGGTCGGTCCGGCGGGTCTCGCAAGCCCTTGCGGGTCGGTGCGGATAGACGCGTTCCCAAAGGTGTATACAGTAGCGTGCACGCCACGGATCCGCCATGTCTCGTACCGCCCTCGCCCCACGTCCCACCCGCCAGCGGCCCGCGTCCCGGACCGCCCCGGCGGGAGATGCTGCACTGGACCTCGCCTCGCCAGGACGAGGCGGTCGCCGGCCTGACCGCGCCGCGGCTGCGCCCGCCAACGCCACGGAACGCATCGTGGCCGCCATCACGGCCGCGATCGTCGAGCGTCGCCTCATGCCGGGCACGAAGCTGGCCGAACAGAAGATCGCCGACATCTTCCAGGTCTCGCGCACCCTGGTGCGCCAGGCCCTGAACCAGCTCAGCCGCGACAAGCTCGTCACCCTGGAGCCGGCGCGCGGCGCCTTCGTGGCCCAGCCGAGTGTCGAGGAGGCCCGCCAGGTCTTCGAGGTGCGCCAGATGCTCGAATCGGCGATGATCCAGCGGCTGGCGGCCACCATCACCCCTGCGCAGGTGGCCGAGCTGCGCGAACATCTCCAGGCCGAACTTGCTGCCGTGCAGCGCACCGACGTGCCTGGCCGCACTCACCTGCTGGCCGATTTTCACGTGGTGCTGGCTCGCATGCTGGGCAACGAAGTTCTGGCCGAAATGCTGCACGACCTCGTCTCGCGCAGCTCGCTGATCTCGCTGATGTACCAGTCCTCCCTGTCGGCCGAACAATCCCAGGCCGAACACGTGGCCATCGTCGACGCCCTGGAGCGTGCAGATGCCCGGGCCGCCACCCGGCTGATGCTCGACCACCTGGACAGTGTCGAGCACAACCTGCGTCTTCGCCCACGCGTCGATGACCTCGCGGCCGCCCTGCGACCCGGAGCGCGGAACCCATGAATGCCCCGATGCGATGATCGACGTCGATCCTTAAGCTGTGCACGAATCTTGCTCCAGTCGTTCCACCCTTTTCCGGAGACCCCACCCATGACTTCTCGCCCGCACTCCCCGGCCAAGCGACACTTCCTCGGCGCCGTCGCTGCGCTGATGCTGGCCCTGTCCGCCCCCTCGGCCCAGGCCCAGGACACCAACATCAAGTTCCAGCTCGACTGGCGCTTCGAGGGCCCCTCGGCCTTCTTCCTGTGGCCCGTCGCCAAGGGCCACTTCAAGGCTGAAAAGCTCAATGTCACGATCGACGCCGGCAACGGTTCGGGAAATGCCGTGAACCGTGTGGCCTCCGGCACTTATGACATGGGCTTCGCCGACATCGCCGCGCTGATGGAGTTCCACGCCAACAACCCCACGGCCCCCAACAAGCCGGTGGCCGTCATGATGGTCTACAACAACACCCCGGCTGCCGTGTTCTCGCTGAAGAAGACCGGCATCAAGACCCCGGCGGACCTCACCGGCAAGAAGCTCGGAGCCCCGGTGTTCGATGCCGGTCGCCGCGCCTTCCCCATCTTTCAGAAGGCCAACCAGGTGGGCGAAGTGAACTGGATCAGCATGGATCCGCCGCTGCGCGAGACCATGCTGGCCCGCGGCGACGTGGACGCCATCACCGGCTTCTACTTCACCTCGCTGCTCAACCTGGAGGCGCGTGGCGTGAAGGCCGAGGACGTGGCGGTGATGCCCTACCCCCAGTACGGCGTGAAGCTCTACGGCAATGCCGTCATTGCTTCGGAGGAGTTTCTCAAGAAGAACCCCGAGGCGGTCAAAGCCTTCCTTCGGGCCTTCACCAAGGGCGCCAGGGAAGTGCTGGCCAATCCCAAGGCCGCCATCGACGTGGTCAAGGAGCGTGACGGCATCATCAACACGGCACTGGAAGAGCGCCGCCTTCGCCTGGCCATCGCCTCGTCCATCGTCACCGACGATGCACGTGCCGAGGGCTTCGGCGACGTGAGCAAGCCGCGCCTGGCGCTCATGGCCAGCCAGGTGGGCGATGCCTTCAACACCAAGACGCGGGTCAATCCCGACGTGATCTGGAACGGCAGCTTCCTGCCCACCGCCGCCGAGCGGGCCATCTTCCCGCCCAAGAAGTGACACCCGCACCGGGGTCGCGCAGGCTGCGTGGCCCCGGCCTTTGTCTTCCTGTCCCCCCTCGACCACCCTTCCGCACGCCGGCGGGGTCCCGCGCATGGATGCCTTTGTCGATTTCAAGAATGTCTGGCTCGCCTACAACGACGAGTTGCTCGCCCAGAACCAGTTTGCCGTCGAGGACATCACGCTGCAGGTGCGCGAAGGCGAGTTCATCGCCATCGTCGGCCCATCGGGCTGCGGAAAATCCACCTTCATGAAGCTGGCCACGGGCCTGAAGCGCCCCTCCAAGGGCAGCATCCTGATCGGCGGCGAGGCTGTCACCGGCCCGCTGAAAATCACTGGCATGGCCTTCCAGGCGCCCTCCCTGCTGCCCTGGCGCACCACGGTGGACAACGTGCTGCTGCCGCTGGAGATCGTCGAGCCCTACCGTTCGAACTTCAAGGCCAGGCGCCGCGAATACGAGGACAAGGCACGCCGCCTGCTGCAAAGCGTGGGACTGGGCGGCTACGAAGACAAGTACCCCTGGCAGCTCTCGGGCGGCATGCAGCAGCGCGCCTCGATCTGCCGCGCGCTCATCCACGAGCCGCGCATGCTGCTGCTCGACGAGCCCTTTGGCGCGCTCGATGCCTTCACGCGCGAAGAACTGTGGAACACCCTGCGCGACCTGTGGACGCAGCAACGCTTCAACGTCATCCTCGTCACGCATGACCTGCGCGAGGCGGTCTACCTGGCCGACACCGTCTACGTGATGAGCAAGAGCCCGGGCCGCATCCTGGCCAAGCGCGAGATCGACCTGCCCCGCCCGCGCGACCTGGAGATCACCTACACGCCGGCCTTCTCCGACATCGTCCACGAACTGCGTGCCCACATCGGCGCCATCCGCCGCAGCTGAGCCCTGCCCCATGAACAAGAGCAAGCAACTCGAACGACTCTCCCCCTGGCTGCTGCTGGTGGCCATCCTCGTGCTGTGGCAGGCCCTGTGCACGGGACTTGCCATCTCGGAGTTCATCTTTCCGAGCCCCCTGCGCATCTGGGAACAGATGGTGGAGTACCGCAGCGTCATCCTCCAGCATTCCTGGCGCACCTTCTGGGTGACGCTCGCTGGCTTCGGGATCGCGATTGCCGTGGGCGTGCTGCTCGGCTTCATCGTGGGCAGTTCGCGGCTGGCCTATGCAGCAATGTATCCGCTCATGACCGCCTTCAACGCCCTCCCCAAGGCGGCCTTCGTGCCCATCCTGGTGGTGTGGTTCGGCATCGGCATCGGCCCGGCCATCCTGACGGCCTTCCTGATCTCCTTCTTCCCGATCACGGTGAACATCGCCACCGGCCTGGCCACGCTGGAACCCGAGCTGGAAGACGTGTTGCGTGTGCTGGGCGCCAGGCGCTGGGACGTGCTCATCAAGGTGGGCCTGCCGCGCTCGATGCCCTATTTCTTCGCCTCGCTGAAGGTGGCCATCACGCTCGCCTTCGTGGGCACCACGGTGTCGGAGATGCAGGCCTCCAACGAGGGCATCGGCTACCTGCTGGTGTCTGCCGGCTCGGCCATGCAGATGGGCCTGGCCTTCGCAGGCCTCGTGGCCGTGGGCATCATGGCCATGCTGATGTACGAGTTCTTCTCGTGGATCGAAAAGCGCACCACCGGCTGGGCCCACCGCGGCTCCCAGAGTGTCTGAAGCATGGGCTGGCACGGCCATCTGACGCTGAACTACCGCCACGAGGCCCCCCGCACCGTCGTGCATGACCGGCACGACGGCCCGCTGCGGGTGCTGGCCAGCCTGCATCCGGAAGGTCCGGGCATCTGCCACAGCGTGCTCGTGCATCCCCCAGGGGGCATCGTCGGGGGCGACCGGCTGGACATCGTCGTGGATGTGGCGCCCCAGGCGCATGCGTTGATCACCACGCCGGGGGCGACGCGGTTCTACCGCAGCGCGGGCGAGACGGCCGAGCAACATCTCAGGGCGCAAGTGGCCGCGGGCGCTCGGCTGGAATGGCTGCCGCTGGAGACCATCGCCTACAGCGCCACCCGCTCGCTCAACCACTTGTGTTTCGATCTGGCGCCAGGAGCCGAAATGATCGGCTGGGACCTGCTGGCCCTGGGGCTGCCCGCGGCGAACGAACCCTTCGAGCAGGGGCGCTTCGAGCAGCAGATCGAACTGCCGGGGCTGTGGCTGGAACGCGGCGTGCTCGACGCCAATGACCCGCACACCCCCAGGCTGCTCGACAGCCCGCTGGGCTGGGATGGACACCGCGTACTGGCCACGCTGTGGTGGTCCAGCGGCACGACGCTCGACGCCGCAAGGCGCGACGGTCTGATCGAGGCTGCGCGTCAGTGCATCGAAGCCTCCGCGCTGCGCGCCCATGCAGGCGTCACCTCGCCCGACGGGCGCCTCGTGGTGATGCGCGCCCTGGCCGGGCGCACCGAGCCGGCCCAGGCGCTGCTCGCAGCCGTCTGGGCCCGCTGGCGGGAGGCGGGCTGGGGCTTGGCAGCCTGCCCGCCTCGCGTGTGGAAGACCTGATCAGGCGGCGGCCGTCGCACCCCGGGGAGCTGGTGGAGGCTCCTGCCGCGCACGGCGACGCTGCAGCCACACGACCAGCGCCAGCAGGGCGAAGGCCGGCACGAACATCCACTCCTTGACCGGCCGATCCGCCGGCATCTCGATGCCGGTGATGCGCCAGCCCTGCTCCACCCCCAGGCGGGCCGCCTGGCTGCCGAACTGCACCGCGATGATCTGCAGCTCGTCGCCCATGGGCACCACACGCAGGCCGGCCTGGGCGAGGCGTTCGCGCGCCGGGCCAGGTTCACCCAGGGGCAGCAGCACGCCCTTGCGCACGTCACGTCCCTCCAGCGTCTGTCCCTCGATCCAGATGCGCTTGTTCGCGTTGCGAGGTGCGGTCTCGGCAAATGTCAGCAACTCCGCAGCCGGGGCCTCCTCGTAGGGCGGATGGATCATGTCCCACCAGAAACCGGGCCGGAAGAGCGTGAAGGTCACCAGCAGCAGGGCAAGGGTTTCGTACCAGCGGCTGCGCACCAGGAACCAGCCCTGGGTGGCCGCGGCGAACACGAGCATCGCCACGGTTGCGCTCACGAAAGTCAGCACCAGGTGCCAGGTGCTGGTGATGCCGATCAGCAGCAGCTGCGTGTTGAAGATGAAGAGGAAAGGCAAGATGGCCGTTCGCATGCTGTACCAGAAGGCCGTCACGCCCGTCTTGATCGGATCGGTGCGGGCCACGGCAGCTGCGGCGAACGAGGCCAGGCCCACCGGCGGGGTCACATCCGCCATCAGTCCGAAATAGAAGACGAACAGGTGCACGGCAATGAGCGGCACGATCAGGCCGCTCTGCGCCCCCAGCTCGACGATCACCGGCGCCATCAGGGTGGACACCACGATGTAGTTGGCCGTGGTGGGCAAGCCCATGCCCAGGATGAGACTGATCAGGGCCACCAGCACCAGCATGACCATGAGGTTGCCGCCCGAGATCGCCTCGACCAGCTCGGTCATGACCAGGCCCACGCCGGTGAGCGACACCGTGCCCACGATCAGGCCAGCCGCTGCCGTGGCCACACCAATGCCGATCATGTTGCGCGCGCCGGTGGCCAGACCATCGATCAGGTCGACCACGCCCTGCCGGGCTGCGCCAAGCAGATCACCCCGGCCACGGAACGCGGCCTGGATGGGGCGCTGCGTGAGCAGGATGAAGACCATGAACATGGTCGCCCAGAATGCTGAGAGACCCGGCGACATCTGTTCCACCATCAGGCACCAGATCAGCACGACCACCGACAGCAGGTAGTGCAGGCCGGACTTCAGCGTGGGGCCCGTCTCGGGCAGTTCGAAAACCGGGGCGTTGGGATCGTCCAGCTCCAGTTCAGGCTGACGGGCACCGAACCACAGCAAGCCGAGATACGCGGCGAGCACGCCCACTCCGATGACCCAGATGGCTGCGTCGCCGAAGGCGCTCTTCATCCAGCCGATGCCCCAGTAGACAAGGCCTGCCAGCACGATGAAGCCGGTCACGGTCATGCCGAAGGAGACCAGGCGCTGCGCGGCCGTGCCAGCACCGCGCCGAGGCAGTCCGGTCATCCCGCCCTTCAGGGCTTCCAGGTGAACGATGTAGAACAACGCGATGTAGGAGATCAGCGCCGGCAGGAAGGCATGCTTGATCACCTGGGTGTAGGGAATGCCGACGTACTCCACCATCAGGAAGGCCGCGGCCCCCATGACCGGCGGCATGATCTGGCCGTTGACCGAACTGGAGACCTCCACCGCGCCGGCCTGGTCGGGCCGGTAGCCCACGCGTTTCATCAGCGGAATCGTGAAGGTGCCGGTGGTCACCACGTTGGCAATCGACGAGCCCGAGATGATGCCGGTGGCGGCCGAGGACACCACCGCCGCCTTGGCCGGGCCGCCGCGCATGTGGCCCAGCAGCGCAAAGGCCGACTTGATGAAGTAGTTGCCCGCCCCCGCCTTGTCCAGCAGGGAGCCGAAGAGCACGAAGAGGAAGATGAAGCCGCTGGACACACCCAGCGCTATGCCGAAGACCCCCTCAGTGGTGAGCCAGTAGTGCGAGGCCGCGCGGTTCAGCGAGGCACCGCGGTGGGCGATCATGTCGGGCATGTACGGCCCGCCGAAGGTGTAGGCGAGGAAGACCACCGCCACGATCACCATGGGCAGCCCCAGCACCCGCCGCGTGGCCTCGAGCAGGAGGATGACGCCGATGGCGGCCGTGTAGACATCCATCGAGGTGGGCTGGCCCGGACGCTGGGCGAGTTCCCGGTAGAAGAGGAAGAGGTAGGCCGCACAAAAGGCCCCGACCAGCGCAAAGATCCAGTCCGTCACCGGGACATAGGCCCGGGGGGAGCGCTTGAAGGCCGGGTAGGCCATGAAGGCCAGGAAGACCGCGAACGCCAGGTGGATGGCCCGGGACTCGGTGTCGTTGAGCACGAACACGCCGAAGGTGAAGGGCAGCGGCGAGGCGATCCACAACTGGAACAGCGACCAGGCCACGGCCACCACGAGCAGCATCTTCTTCATCCAGGGGCCGGGGTTGCGGCCACCGGTGTCGGTGTCGCTCACGAGCTGCTGCACATCGACGCTCGTGGCCTGATCCTTCTTCTTTCCGAACATGAGGCTTCCACCTTCATAGAAAAAGGGCCCCGGGTCTCGGGGCCCTCGATGCGGATGCTACATCCACGCGACAGGCGGATTACATCCAGCCTTTTTCCTTGTAGTACTTGGCGGCACCCGGGTGCAGGGGAGCGGACAGGCCGTCCTTGATCATGCGCTTCTGGTCGAGGTTGGCCAGGGCCGGGTGCAGCTTCTTGAACTCGTCGAAGTTCTCGAACACCGCCTTCACCAGCTCGTACACCGTGGCCTCGGGCACCTTGGCCGAGGTCACGAAGGTCGCCAGCACGCCATAGGTGGGCGTGGGGTTGGGGTTGCCGGCATACAGGCCGCCGGGAATCTCGACCTTCGCGTAGAAGGGGTACTGGGCGACGAGCTTGTCCACGGCCGGGCCGGTCAGGGGCACGAGCTTGGCGCCGCAGGTGGTCGTCGGATCCTGGATGTTGGCCGAGGGGTGGCCCACGCCGTAGAAGAAACCGTCGATCTTGTTGTCGCACAGCGCGGGTCCGTGCTCGTCGGCTCGCAGCTCGGCCGCCAGCGAGAAGTCGCCGGTCTTCCAGCCCAGGGCGCCCAGCAGTTCTTCCATCGACGCGCGCGTGCCGGAACCGGGGTTGCCGATGTTGAAGCGCTTGCCCTTCAGGTCTTCGAACTTGGTCGCGTTGATCTCCTTGCGCGCGACCACGGTGAAGGGCTCAGGATGGAGCGAGAACACCGAGCGCAGGTCAGCGAAGGCGCCGTCCTTCTCGAACACCTTGCTGCCCTTGGCGGCATGGAACTGCCAGTCGGACTGGGCCACGCCGAAGTCGAGTTCGCCGGCACGGATGGTGTTGATGTTCACCACCGAACCGCCGGTGGACTCCACAGAGCAGCGGATGCCATGGCGTGCGCGGTCCTTGTTGACCAGCCGGCAGATGGCGCCACCCGCAGCGTAGTACACGCCAGTGACCCCGCCGGTGCCGATCGTCATGAACTTGGGCTGGGCCACGGCCGAGCCAAAGGGCAGGGACAAGGACACCAGGGCCGCAGCCGCCAGCAGCTTGCGCAAGGGCTTGACTTGGAACAGTGAACTCACTTCGACCTCCTGTGGAGTTGGGGGGAAAACGAAAGGGCGGCAGCTTACCGCAAGCTCTTGCACATGTGCGATATCAGGTAACGCCTACGGGGCTTTCCCGTCGTGCCCGGCTCGGGCCCTACCGTAGCACCTGCCGGAGGCAACAACACCCCCGGAAATCCCCAGATGGCCTTGCGCGTCATGCATGCGTTGATGCCAGCGCGGCATCGATGGACAGGGCAAGCCGCTCGACAATGGCGTCCAGCTCGGCGTCGCTCACAATGAACGGGGGGGCGAGCAGCACATGATCGCCCCGTTGTCCGTCGATCGTGCCGCCCATGGGGTAGATCATCAGGCCACGAGCCATCGCTTCGCGCTTGATACGGGCATGCAGCTTGAGCGAAGGATCGAACGGCGCCTGGGTCTCCCGGTCCCGGACCAGCTCGATCGCTCGGAAAAGGCCGCGCCCGCGCAGGTCGCCCACGTGCGGATGCTCGCCCAGACGCTGCTGCAGGCGCTGCGCCAGGCCCTCGCCCTGGCGGCGGCAGGCGGCCAGCAATCCGTCTCGGCGGATCACCTGCTGCACCGCCAGCGCCGCTGCGCAGGCCACCGCATGCCCGATGTAGGTGTGGCCGTGCTGGAAGAGTCCGCTGCCCTTCGCGAAGGTCTCGACCAGGCGTTTTTGCGCCAGCACCGCACCGATGGGCTGGTAGCCTCCTCCCAGGCCCTTCGCCACGGTCAGCAGGTCGGGTACCACGTCCTCCTGCTCGCAGGCATGCAAGGTGCCGGTTCGGCCCATGCCGCACATCACTTCATCGAGGATCAGCAGGATGCCATGACGGTTGCAGAGCTCGCGCACGCCCTTCAGGTAGCCCGGCACCGGCGTCAGTGCGCCCGCCGTGGCCCCCACCACCGTCTCGGCCACGAAGGCGATCACGTTCTCGCCGCCCAGCCGGTCGATGACCTCGGCCAGCTCATTCACTAGTCGCTGGCCGTATTGCTCAGGCGTCTCGGCGGGTTGCCGGTCGCGGTAGGCGTAGCAAGGCGACACGTGGGTCACGTCCATCAGCAGCGGCGCGAACTGGGCGCGCCGCCACTGGTTGCCTCCAACCGCCAATGCGCCCAGGGTGTTTCCGTGGTAGCTCTGGCGCCGCGCGATGAAGTGCCGCCGCTGGGGCTGGCCGGTTTCGACGAAGTACTGGCGCGCCATCTTCAATGCAGCCTCGACCGCTTCCGACCCCCCAGAGACGAAGTAGGCGTGGCTCATGCCGGCCGGCGCGTGGGCGATCAGGTCGTCGGCCAGGGCCTCGGCCACCTCGGTGGTGAAGAAGCTCGTGTGGGCGTAGGCAATGCGGTCGATCTGGGCGTGCATGGCCGCCAGCACATCGGGGTGGCCATGGCCCAGGCAGGACACCGCGGCACCGCCCGAGGCATCGATGTACTGCCGCCCCTGGCTGTCGGTGATCGTCACGCCCTGGCCCGAGACGGCCACGGGCAGCGTGGTGTGGAGATGGCGGTGGAAGACGTGAGTGGTCTGGGATGTCATGTCGGGGCTTTCCGGAGGGGCTTTTCCCAGTAGGTTCGCTGCTCCTGAAGCTGCGCTTGCCGCTGGGTCAATCGGTCGAGCACGTCCGCGCCGCCGCGGGTGACGATGCGCGACACCAATGCTTCGGCCAAGGCCTGCGCACCGGTCATCGACTGAAAGAAGGAGGGCGAGTCTGCCCTGAACAGCAGGGTGTGTCGGGCCAGCCTTGCCAGCGGCGACCAGGCGTGGTCGGTCAATGCCAGCACCGGCACGCCGGCATCATGGGCTCGCTGCGCCAGCTCGACGGTGCGTCGCGTGTAGGGCGCCTGGCTCACCGCCACCAGGAGATCACCGGGGCGCAGATCCGCCACCTGGTCTTCCATGGCACCAGCACCGTCATGCGCCAGCCGGACCTGGCCGCGCAGCAACTGACTGGTGTAGTGCAAATGATGGGCGATGCCATGGCTCGCCCGAAGCCCCAGGAAGAGCACCTGGTTGCTTGACAGGATCTGGTCGGCCGCTTCGTCCAGCGCCAGCGTCGTGTTGAGGTGGACCCAGGACTGCACATTGACGCCCTGAGCCTCCTGGAGCCGCTCGACGGAGCCGCCGCCGCGCTGCTGCGCCCGCGCCCGCACGGCGAAGCCGCCGTCATGGACTGCGGCCTGCGCCAAGGCCTGCTTGAACGGCTGCCTCAAAGCCTCGAAGCCTTCAAAGCCCAGCGTCTGCGCGAGCCTGGCCATCGTGGTGGGAGCAACGCCAGCCTCGCGCGCGCTGGTCCGCATCGACTGCAGGCCCAAAGCGGCCGAATGCTGCTGCACCCAGCGTGCGGCGCGCTGAAGTTCGGGACTCAGATCGGGGAATCGCTGCTCCAGCGCAGCAAGCACATCCTGGGGCGTCATGGGGACGTGGGGCATGTCTTCCTGATTTGGTTCATTTGTACCACAAGTTGCATTTCGGTTTACATGAGCCATCACCAAAAGGATCCCAGGATGGGCGCACTACACTGCCCACCGGCCCACCTCGAAACCCATGAATCCGAACCCCGTGCCCCCCGATCCGCGCGACACCGACCCCCTGTGGCCCCGCTTGCGCGAGCGCGCCCGACGCCGACTCTCGCGCACCTTCAAGCGGCTGATCCGCCCGTTCTGGATGCAGCGCCTGGACAGGCTCAATCGACAGGCCAATGCCCCCTTGCTGGACCCGGCAGGGCCCGTGGTATCGCTCACCAGCTACGGCGATCGGCTCCCGTGGGTGCACTACACCATCGAGTCGATCGGCGAAGGCGCACGCAAGCCGTCACGCATCGTGCTGTGGATCGATGACGGACTGCTTCGCAAAGGCTTGCCGCCGAGCCTGCAACGGCTCGTCGGGCGGGGACTGGAAGTTCGCGGCACACGCGATGTCGGGCCTCACACCAAGTACCTGCCCCAGGTGCTGTCCCACCCCGCGCCGGACCGTCCGCTCATCACTGCCGACGACGATGTGCTCTACCCGCGCTATTGGCTCGCTTCGCTCGTCCAGGCGCACGACGCAACCCCTGATCAGATCGTGTGCTTTCGCGCCCACCGGATCGACTTCGACCCCAAGGGAGCACTCAAGCCATACGCCCAGTGGCCCGCCTGCCAGAGCACGAGCCCCCATCCACGCAACTTCCTCACGGGGGTCTCCGGCGTGCTGTACCCGGTGCCCATGCAGAACATCCTCCGGGAGTGTGGCTACGCCTTCGAGGACTGCTGCCCACGCAACGATGACATCTGGCTCACGGCCACTGCCTGGCGACATGGCATCCCCATCCGCCAGATCGTCCCGTACGGCCGCGCCTTCTACAACCTGCCAGGCACCCGCGAGCAGGGGCTGGCGCGCAACAACGTCCAGGGCGGCGCGAACGACGCCCAGATGCGTGCCACCTTCAAGCCCGAGGAACTGGAGCGCCTGCGAGAGGCCTAGATGGACATGCGGCGGCGCACACCGTCCGCCTCCATGCTGGCACCTCGGCCCCGCATGGCCACCTCGCCGCGCTCCATCACGAGGTACTGGTCTGCCAGTTCGGCGGCAAAGTCGTAGTACTGCTCGACCAGCACGATGGCCATGGGCGGGTGGCCGTCCATGCCGGTGTCGGCCAGCTTGCGGATGACACGGCCGATGTCCTTGATGATGGACGGCTGGATGCCTTCGGTGGGTTCGTCCAGGATCAGCAGCTTGGGTCCCGCGGCCAGCGCACGCGCAATGGCGAGTTGCTGCTGCTGCCCTCCCGAGAGATCGCCGCCGCGACGGTGCAGCATCTGCCTGAGCACCGGAAACAGCTCGAAGAGCTGCGGCGGGATGGGCGTGCGCGCACTCTTGTAGGCCAGGCCCATGCGCAGGTTCTCCTCCACCGTGAGGCGACCGAAGATCTCGCGGCCCTGGGGCACATAGCCCACGCCCTTGCGCACCCGCTCGTAGGGGGTGTCGCGCGTGATGGTCTGGCCGTCCAGCGCGATCGTTCCCGCCTTGACCGGCACCACGCCCATCAGGCTCTTCAGGAGCGTGGTCTTGCCCACACCGTTGCGGCCCAGGATGACGGTGACCTCGCCCGCACGTGCCTCGAAGCCGACGTTGCGCAGGATGTGCGAGCCGCCGTAGTACTGGTGGATGCCTTCGACCTTCAGCATGCTAGCGCCCCAGATAGACTTCAACGACCTGCTCGTTGGCCTGGACCTGCGCCAGCGACCCTTCGGCCAGCACGCGGCCTTCGTGCAGCACCGTCACCTTCTTGGCCGGGTTGTCACGCGTGAGGTCGTGGATGAACTTCATGTCGTGCTCGACCACCACCAGTGAATGACTCCCTTCCAGCGACAGGAAGAGCTCAGCGGTGCGCTCGGTCTCCTCGTCGGTCATGCCGGCCACGGGCTCGTCGAGCAGCAGCAGCTTGGGATCCTGCATCAGCAGCATGCCAATCTCCAGCCATTGCTTCTGGCCGTGCGAGAGCAGCCCCGCCGTGCGCTGGGCCTGGTCACGCAGGTGGATGAGCGTCAGGATCTCGGCGATGCGGTCGATCTGCTCACCCGACAGGCGGAAGAGCATCGAGGCCCGCACGCCGCGGTCGGCGCGCAGGGCGAGTTCCAGGTTCTCGAAGACGCTCAGGTGCTCGTAGACCGTGGGCTTCTGGAACTTGCGGCCAATGCCGATGGTGGCGATCTCGCTTTCGCGCAGGCGCAGCAGGTCGATGGTGGAACCGAAGAAGGCCCGACCGGCATCCGGGCGCGTCTTGCCCGTGATGACGTCCATCATCGTGGTCTTCCCGGCACCGTTCGGGCCGATGATGCAGCGCAGCTCACCCGCGGCAATGTTCAGCGAGAGCTGGTTGAGGGCGCGGAAGCCATCGAAGCTGACGGTGATGTCGTCCAGGTACAGGATGGTGCCGTGGGTCAGGTCCACCTCGCCTTCCCGCACCACGCGGCCATAGCTGGCATCGCGCCCGCCCGAGCCCACGATGGGGCCGCGCGACCGCCGCACATGCTCTTCCCGGACGCGGGCGCCGGCTTCCATCAGGTCGGGGGTCATGCGCGGTCCTCGGAGTTCTTGCGACGCCCGCGCAGCAGGCCCACGATGCCCTGGGGCAGGAACAGCGTCACCGCGATGAACAGGGCCCCGAGGAAGTAGAGCCAGAACTCCGGGAAGGCCACGGTGAACCAGCTCTTGGCTCCGTTCACGAAGAAGGCGCCGACGATGGGGCCGATCAGCGTGGCACGCCCCCCGACGGCCGTCCAGATGGCGATCTCGATGCTGGCCGCTGGCGACATTTCGCTCGGGTTGATGATGCCCACCTGGGGCACGTACAGGGCGCCGGCCACGCCGCACATCATGGCCGACAGCGTCCAGATCGACAGCTTGTAGCCCAGCGGGTTGTAGCCCGTGAACATCACGCGCGACTCGGCGTCGCGCACGGCCTGCAGCACGCGGCCATACTTGCTGTTCACGATCCAGCGCCCCAGCAGGAAGAAGCCGATCAACGTGAAGCCGGTGAGCGCAAACAGCGTGACCCGCATGCTGGATGTCGCCATCGGGATGTCGAGGATGCGCTTGAAGTCGGTGAAGCCGTTGTTCCCGCCAAAGCCGGTCTCGTTGCGGAAGAAGAGCAGCATGGCTGCAAACGTCATCGCCTGCGTGATGATGGAGAAGTACACGCCCTTGATACGCGAGCGGAAGGCGAAGTAGCCGAACACGAAGGCCAGCAGGCCCGGCACTGCCACGATGAGGAACAGCGTTGCGAGAAAGGAATCACTCAGGGACCAGTGCCAGGGCAGTTCCTTCCAGTCCAGGAAGACCATGAAGTCGGGCAGCTCCGACTTGTAGTGGCCGTCGGTGCCGATCTGGCGCATGAGGTACATGCCCATCACATAGCCCCCCAGCGCAAAGAAAAGGCCGTGGCCCAGCGACAGGATGCCGGTGTAGCCCCAGATCAGGTCCATCGCGAGGGCGCAGATGGCATAGCACATGATCTTGCCGAAGAGGCTCACGTGGTAGTCGCTCAGATGCCAGGTGCTGTCGACCGGCACGGCCAGGTTGAGCAAGGGCACCAGCACGCCCACGCTCAGCGCCGCCGCGAGCACGGCCGCCCACCCTTTGGGGCCCAGGAGCAAGCCGCGGCGCGGCACCAGTTCAACACCAGCGGCGCCCGCGTTCAGTACGGCTGTCATGCCTCGGCACTCCTTCCCTTCATCGCGAACAGGCCTTGCGGGCGCTTCTGGATGAAGGCCACGATGAGCAGCAGCACCATGATCTTGGCCAGCACCGCGCCCTGCCAGCCTTCCAGCAGCTTGTTGATGACCCCCAGGCCCATGGCCGCATACACCGTGCCGGCGAGCTGCCCCACCCCGCCCGTGACCACCACCAGGAAGGAGTCGACGATGTAGCTCTGGCCCAGGTCGGGTCCCACGTTCCCCACCTGCGACAGCGCGCAGCCCGCGAGGCCTGCGATGCCCGCCCCCAGCGCAAAGGCATAGGTATCGATCCGCGCGGTGTTCACGCCCATGCAGGCGGCCATGGGCCGGTTCTGGGTCACGCCGCGCACGAACAGGCCCAGGCGTGTGCGGGCAATCAGCAGCGCGACGCCGACCACCACCAACGAGGCAAACACGATGATCGCAATGCGGTTGTAGGGCAACGTGAGGTTGGGCAAAAGCGCCACACCCCCGCTCAGCCAGGTCGGGTTGTCCACCTGCACGTTCTGCGCGCCAAAGAGCGAGCGCACCGCCTGGATGAGGATGAGGCTGATGCCCCAGGTGGCCAGCAGGGTCTCCAGTGGACGGCCATAGAGCCAGCGGATCACGCTGCGCTCGAGCACCGCACCCACCAGCGCCGAGGCGAGGAAAGCCACCGGCACGGCTGCCAGCACATACCAATCGAACCAGCCTGGGAGATGCGTGCGAAAGAGGTTCTGCACCACATAGGTGGCATAGGCGCCGATCATCATCATTTCGCCATGGGCCATGTTGATCACGCCCATCAGACCGTAGGTGATGGCCAGGCCGAGCGCCACCAGCAGCAGGATGCTGCCCAGGCTCACGCCGCTGAACAGCACGCCCGCGCGCTCGCCCCAGGCCAGGCGGTTGTCCACGGCCGACAGCGACTTCTTCAGCGCTGCGCGCACCTGCGCGTCGGGCTCGGTGAAGCTGTCACCGTCCTGCGCCAGCCGATCGCGCAGCAGCGCGCGCACCGTGGGCTGGTTGCTGCGGCCCAGCAGTTGGGCCGCTTCCAGCCGCAGCGCCGGGTCGTCGGCCGTGATCAAGGCCGTGGCCCGCAGGGCCAGCAGGCGCTCGCGCAGGCTGTCGTCGGTCTCGCGCTCCAGCACCTTCTCGATCACCGGGAGCTGCTCCTCATCCAGCGTCTCGCGCTGCATCTGCGCGATGGCCTGGCCGCGCACGGCCGGGTCGTCCGAGAAGAGCTTGAGCGCGGCCAAGGCCGCCTGCAGCGCCCGGCGGATGCGGTTGCTGTTGACCACCTCCTCGGCGTTGTCGGGCAGGGGGGCAGGCTCGCCGGTGAGGGCGTTGCGCACCTCGTTGCCACGCACGATGAAGACCTGGTCGTCGCCGACGGTACGCACCTCATCGGCCAGCAAGGCCTCGATGTAAGGGCCCAGCGCAGGGTCGCCCGTGGCGGCCGCCTCGCTGAGCGCCTCGATGCGCTCGTCGTTGTCACCCAGGGCCAGCGCCCGTATCTGCTCGGGGCTCAGGGCCGCCGCCGGCCCCGCCAGCACCCAGGCCAGGGCGGCCAGGGCGAGGCGGATCCCCCATCGTGTCATGGAACTCACTCGTGCGTCCTCGAAAGCCCTGGCTTACTTCTTTTCGGGCTCGTCCTTCTTGCCCTTGTTCTCGGGGATGAAGGGGCTCCAGGGCTGGGCCTTGACGGGGCCCTTGGTCTTCCACACCACGTTGAACTGGCCGTCGGCCTTCACTTCGCCGATGAACACAGGCTTGTGCAGGTGGTGGTTCTTCTCGTCCATCTTGGACATGAAGCCGCCCGGTGCCGGGAAGGTCTGGCCGGCCATCGCGGCAATCACCTTGTCGGTGTCGGTGCTCTTGGCCTTCTCGACCGCCTGCTTCCACATGTGGATGCCGATGTAAGTGGCTTCCATCGGGTCGTTGGTCAGCGGACGGTCCTTGTGGCCCGGGATGTTCTTGGCCTTGGCGTAGTCCGACCAGGCCTTGATGAAGGCATCGTTGGTCGGGTTCTTGATGGACATGAAGTAGTTCCAGGCGGCCAGGTGACCCACCAGCGGCTTGGTGTCCACGCCGCGCAGTTCTTCCTCGCCCACCGAGAAGGCCACCACCGGCACGTCGGTCGCCTTGAGGCCCTGGTTGCCGAGTTCCCGGTAGAAGGGCACGTTGGAGTCACCGTTGATGGTGGACACCACCGCCGTCTTCTTGCCCGCCGCGGCGAACTTCTTGATGTTGGCGATGATGGTCTGGTAGTCGCTGTGGCCGAAGGGGGTGTATTCCTCCATGATGTCGCTGTCGGGGATGCCCTTGGACTTCAGGAAGGCGCGCAGGATCTTGTTGGTGGTGCGCGGATAAACGTAGTCGGTGCCCAGCAGCACGAAGCGCTTGGCCGAACCCCCGTCCTTGCTCATCAGGTATTCCACCGCGGGAATGGCCTGCTGGTTGGGCGCTGCGCCCGTGTAGAACACGTTCTTGCTGAGCTCTTCGCCTTCGTACTGCACGGGGTAGAAGAGCAGGCTGTTGAGCTCCTCGAACACCGGGAGCACCGACTTGCGCGACACGCTGGTCCAGCAGCCGAAGACGACGGCCACCTTGTCCTGGGTGATCAGCTGGCGGGCCCGCTCGGCGAAGAGCGGCCAGTTCGACGCGGGGTCGACCACCACCGGTTCGAGCTTCTTGCCCATCACGCCGCCCTTGGCGTTGATCTGCTCGATCGTCATCAGGGCCACGTCCTTCAGGACGGTTTCCGAGATGGCCATGGTGCCCGACAGCGAATGCAGGATGCCGACCTTGATGGTGTCGGACTGGGCATGGGCAGGCAGGCCGATGGCGGCCACGCCCAGGGCGATGGCACCCAGGGCCTGGTTGAAATGGCGGCGGGAGGTGGACATGGAAGGCGCTCCTTTGGATGGCAGGGCTGTGGAGAAGGGACAGCCGCAGGTTAGGCAGGGAGCGGTCGCGCGCAAATACGCCACATGGCGTAGGCCGCGTGAGGTAGCATGGCTTTCGCCCGCACCTTGATCGGTGGGCCGGACCAACCATCCTTCTCAGGAGCCGTCGATCATGCCCAAGGGCCAGCAGCGCAGTAACAAGGAAGCGAAGAAACCGAAGAAGGACCAGGCGCCGGCGAAACCGATTTCGCCGGATGCCGTCATGCCCACCCGTGTGACGGTGGTGCCTGATCGGCGCAAGAAGAAGTAGAGCCCGTCCCGGTCCGCCCCTGGCGTTCAGGGGCGAGCGCGCGCCGGGCTCGACAGGGGCTGGTTGAGGTGATAGTCGTCCTCGATCGCCCGGGCGAACGCCTCACGGGATCCGCCGGTGGGCAGGTTGCTCACTGCCAGCAGGCGGGCCCGCACCCCAGGCTGCTGCAGCGCTTCGTTGAAAGCAGCATTGAGACGGTCCAGCACCTCGGTGCGCACACCGGCCGGCGCAAACACACCGAACACCGACATGCGGTTGGCCGAGGCAAAGCCCAGTTCATCCAGCGTCGGCACGCCGGGCAACACCGGCAGGCGTTCGGGCGCGCCGACGGCCAGCGGCTTGAAGCGCCCCTCGTGCACATAGCGAAGCTGCAAAGCGCCCACGTTGGTCGACAGCAGCTCGAAATGACCGCCCAGGGCATCGTTGAGCTGGGTGCCACCGCCCTTGTAGGGCACATGAACGATGTCCACCCCTGCCGCGGCAGCCACCCGCACCATCATCAGGTGGCCGGTGGTGCCCACGCCGGAAGTGGCCCAGCGCAGCGCACCCGGCGCACGCCGTGCGTGCGCCAGGGCCTCCGCCAGGCTCGTTCCCTCTAAGGCCGGCGTCCCCACCACCAAGGCCGGTGTGGCCATCACGCTGACCACGGGGGCGATGTCGCGCAGGGGCGCGTAGCCGACGCGGCCGAGATGGGGCGACAACGTGAGCGGCGTGATGGCCGACAGTGCGAGCGTGTAGCCATCGGCCGGGGCCTTGGCCAGCACCTCCATCGCCAGGGTCCCGCCGGCGCCGCTGCGATGCTCCACCACCATCGGCACACCGAGGCGGGCCGACACCTGCTGTGCCAGCACCCGCGCCACGTCGTCGCTCACCCCGCCCGGCGGGTAGGCCACGACGAGGCGGATCGGTCGCGCTGGCCAGGGCGATGCCGCGTGAACAGGCGAGGCCAGCACGCCCAGGAGACTGGCCAGCCAGGCGCGGCGAGACACGGGAGACTCCAAGTTCACGATGCTGCCATCTTGCCTGGCCCACGCGCCGCAATGTCGAGCACCAAGGTCACGAAGGTGGCCAGAGCCCCCGCGCAATCCGCCTCGCGATAGGCAAGGGTCAAGGGAGCATCCAACCTGGCTGCGGCCGACAGGGGCAGATAGCGAATGGCATGCGGATGCGCTCCCTGCATCGACGCGGGCACCACCGAAATGCCGGCACCTGCCGCGACAAGGTTGAGATTGGTCATCATGCGCGGCACTTCAGCCACCACCTTGGGCTGTACGCCGGCTTGCGCGCAGCGCATCAGCAGGTTGGCATACAACCCCGGCGCGCCGGGGCGCCGCACGAGGATGAGATCCTCTCCGTCCAGATCCCGCAGGGTCACGCTGCGGCCACGGCGTCGCGTCAGGCGGTGGTCGAGCGGCACGGCCACCACCGTCGCCTCGTGCAACAAGGTATGCAACGTCACGCCCGCCGGATGCGACACGGGCACCCGCAGGAAACCGCCGTGCAGACGCCCGTCGGACACCTCCTCGGTGATCTCGGCCGCGTTGTTTTCACTCAGCACCAGCTCGATCTCGGGAAATCGGTGTCGGCATTCCCGCAGCGCCTCGGGGGTGAAGGCATGGGCAGCGGCCGAACTGGTGAACCCAATGTGCAGGCGCCCGCGCTCGCCGCGCGCCACACGCTGCATGCGCTCTTCCATCGCCTTCATGTCGCCCAGGATGCGCCTCGCCTCGACCAGGAAAAGTCGGCCGCTGTCTGTCAGGGTCACCCCCTTGGGATGGCGGTGCAACAGCGTCATGCCGAGCCGGGCCTCCAAGGCGCGGATCTGCTGGCTCAGCGGCGGCTGCTGGATGCCCAGTTGCGCCGCCGCACGGGTCATGTGCCCGGCATCTGCCACCGCCACGAAGTAGCGCAGGAGCCTTGTCTCCATATCCAAATAATCTTGTAATCGTGGTTTCAGTATATTTGACCGCTAGTCGGCTGGTCGCTAAGGTTCGTCCGAACACCTCGACGAAGGTGTCCAGACGACAACCAACCGGAGACAAGCGGCATGACCCTCGCTGCGCGCCCTCGTGCGCCCCTTTCCCTTCCCCTCCTGACCGCCGCTGCCTTGCTGGCCGGCTGCGCCCAGACCCCCGCTCCCAGCAGGGAGGCGCCCCCCTCCGCTGCGGCCTGCCCCGATGGTGTGCCTGCCGAGGCCCGCTGCCTGCGCGGCCAGGATTCCGTGGGGGCGCACTACCTCATCGTGGTGCCGAAGGACTGGAACCAGAAGCTCGTCGTGCACGCCCACGGCGGGCCCACGCTGGGCGAGCCCAAGGCCAGCCGGGCCGATGAAGACATCAAGCGCTGGGCCATCACGGTGAAGGCGGGGTACGCCTGGGCGGGCTCCGTGTTCCGCCAGGGCGGCGTGGCCGTGCGCACCGCAGCCGAGGACACCGAACGGGTGCGCCGCATCTTCGTGGAGCATGTGGCGCAGCCCAGGCTGACCCTGCTGCATGGTCAGTCCTGGGGTGCCAGCGTGGCGGCCAAGGCAGCTGAAATGTATGCTGCACCCGGCCAGCGTTCACCCTACGCCGGCGTGTTGCTCACCAGCGGCGTGCTGGCGGGCGGCACCCGCTCCTATGACTTCAGACTCGACCTGCGGGTGGTTTACCAATACCTGTGCAACAACCACCCCCGGGCCGATGAACCGCAGTACCCGTTGTGGATGGGCCTGCCAGCCGACAGCAAGCTCACCCGGGCAGAACTGGCCTCGCGTGTGGATGAATGCCTGGGCGTGCGCAAGCCCGCAGCCCAACGCACGCCCGAACAGGCGAGCCGGCTCAAGACAGTGGTCGACGTGATCCGCATCCCGGAAACCTCGGTCATCGCTCATCTCAACTGGGCCACCTGGCATTTCCAGGACATCGCGCAGCATCGCACCGGCGGCCTGAATCCTTTCGACAACGCCCAGGTGCGCTACACCGGCTCGGCCGACGATACCGCCCTCAATGCCGGTGTGCTGCGCTACCGCGCCGACCCGCGGGCCGTAGCCACCTTCGGCGCCGACACAGACCTGACGGGCCGCATCGGCGTGCCCGTGCTGACGGTGCACGGCATCGACGACCCGACCGCCTTCGTTGAGCTGCAGTCGGCCTTCCGTCAGACAATGGAGCGCGCCGGCACGGCTTCGCGCCTGGTGCAGGTGTACAGCGACCATCGTGATCACAGCTACCTGAGCGATCCGACCTATCCCACCCTCTTCGCCGCGCTGGAGCGCTGGGCACAGCAGGGCGACAAGCCCACGCCAGCCGGGCTGGCGCAGCAGTGCAAGACCTACGAGGCGCGATTCGGACCGGGCTGCCGGCTGCTGCCGGACTACCAGCCGGCGCCGCTGGAAGCCCGCGTCGCACCCCGACGCTGAAGACCTGCGTCCATCAATGCGGCCCGTGGCCTGACAGGCTGCGGGCCCGCTTCAGGAGCAAGTCTCGCTCGCGCTCGTTGCGTGCCAGCGCGGCTGCGTCTTCGAAGGCCTGCCGCGCTTCATCGTTGCGGCCCAGGCGCGCCAGCAGATCCCCCCGCACGCTTGGCAGCCAGTGATAGGCCTGCAGGGTCTGGTCGGAGCGTCGCAGTCGGTCCACCAGTGCCAGGCCCGCCTGCGGCCCGTCCGCCATGCCCACCGCGACCGCCCGGTTGAGTTCGACCACGGGCGATGGCTGCACCTCGGCCAGGACCTCGTACAGGCCTGCAATACGCCGCCAGTCGGTATCCTCCGGACGCTGCGCCTGCGCATGACAGGCTGCAATGGCGGCCTGCAAGGCATAGGGTCCCCGCTCACCGCCCAGGGCCTGCACCCGCCCCAGCGACTCCAGGCCACGGCGGATGGACAAGGGATCCCAGAGGCGGCGATCCTGGTCGTTCAGCAGCACCGCACGGCCCTGGGCATCCACCCGCGCGGGCAGGCGGGAGGCCTGCAATTCCATCAGCGCCAGCAGGCCATGCACCTCGGGTTCGTCCGGCGCCAGGCCCGCGAGCACGCGACCCAGACGCAACGCTTCCTGGCACAGGTCCTGCCGAACCCAATCGGCGCCCTCGGTGGCCGTGTAGCCCTCGTTGAAGATGAGATAGACCACCTCCAGCACCGAGGCCAAGCGCTCGCCCAGGGCCTCACCACGCGGCAGTTCGAAAGGCACCTTGGCTTCGGACAGGGTGCGCTTGGCTCGCACGATGCGCTGGGCCAGTGTGGATTCGCTCACGAGGAAGGCCCGTGCGATCTCAGGCGTGCTCAGCCCCCCCAGCATCTTCAGCGTCAGGGCCACACGGGCCTCGGCGGACAGCACGGGGTGGCAGGCGGTGAAGATGAGTCGCAGCAGGTCGTCCCCGATCTGGTCGGCGCGCGCCTCGTCCAGGGCATCGACAAAGTCGGGCACGATCAGGGCCTCCTGGGCATCGAGTTCGTGCCCGATCTGCTCGTGCTTGACCGCCAGCATCTTGTGTCGGCGCAGATGGTCCAGCGCCCGGTTCTTGGCCGTGGCCATGAGCCAGGCGCCAGGCTTGTGGGGAACACCCGTGCCCGGCCAATGCTCGAGGGCCGCGACCAGCGCCTCCTGGGCCAGGTCTTCCGCAAGACCGACATCGCGCACCATCCGTGCCACGCAGGCAATGATCCTGGCCGCCTCGCTGCGCCAGACCGCCTCAATCGCGCTTTGGATCGCGTGGTTCATCACATGCCTTGGCGACGGTCGTGCTCACCGGATTCGTGTAGCTCATGTCGATTCTCCTGGACGGTGGCCATCTCGGGCCCACGACACCACGACGAACTTCAGTGGCCGTTCTCGACCGGCGCTATTCGTAACAAGGGGCGAGTTGCCGAACCTCGACCGTGCACCACTCGGCCGCCGGGCACTCGGCGGCGATGGCCACGGCCTCCTCCCGGGTCTGGCAGTTGAGCAGGAAAAAGCCGCCGATCATCTCCTTGACCTCAGCAAAGGGGCCATCCACGACCCGGGTCTTGCCGCCCGCACGGCTCACCCGCACCGCATCGTGCTGGGACTTGAGCGACTCGGTGGCCACCAGCAGCCCCTGCTCTCGCAGGCCCTCGCCAAAGCGCAGCATGCGCTCATACAGCACGCGGCCTTCGGCCTCCGTCCGGGTGCTCCGTTGCTCGGTGGGTTCGACGATCAGCAGCATGTAGGTCATTCGCATGCCTTCAGGACGATGAGCCCGACAGCTTAAGGCATGGCAGAGCACCTCAGCGATGCCCGAGCTGCGGCACCCGGCCGATTGCCATGCCGGCGGCCGCCGTGCGGGTTTCCACGCCCAGCTTCTCGAAGACGTGCTCCAGATGCTTCTTCACCGTGGCGGGGCTGGCGCCCAGGATGTCGCCGATGTCGCGATTGGTCTTGCCCTGCACCACCCAGTACAGCACCTCGGCCTCGCGGGTGGTGAGCCGGAAGGCCGCCATCAGCGCTTCGAGCATCACGGCGTCGTTGGCCTCGCGCAGCACCAGGAACCACTCGCCGTCGCCGGTGGGGTGATGCAGGGCCAGGGTCAGGCGACGTGTGCCTTGCACAAGAACGCGGCTGGCAGGCTCGTGGGCTGCACGGGCCTGCTCGGCCTGCTGGCGCACCCAATCGGTCAATTCGGGATCCAGGAATCCGTCCATGCCACCGCGATAGGCCTCGAGGTACTGGCGCGCCAGCGGGGTCTGCCAGGTGATGCGGCCATCGGACAATCGAACGGCCAGCGTGGCATGGCCGAACACATCCAGCGCCTGGCGTGCCTGTCGCGCCTGGCGGGCGCCCTGCAGGTGGGTGGCGATGCGCGCGATGACCTCGCGTGTGCGCACTGGCTTGGTCACGTAATCGACCCCGCCCGCCTGGAAGGCCGCCACCACGTGCTCCGTTTCGGTGAGACCGGTCATGAAGATGATGGGAATGCCCGCGGTGGATGCCTCGGCTTTCAGGCGACGCGCCACCTCGAAGCCGTCCATGCCCGGCATGACGGCATCGAGCAGCACGATATCCGGCTGGGCCTGTGCGGCGCGCTGCAGTGCACCTTCCCCGTGGGTGGCCACCAGCACGGTGTAGCCCGATTCGTCCAGCGCATCGTGCAGCACGGCCACGTTGTCCGGCACGTCGTCCACCACGAGCACCACGGCATCGGTTGGCGCAAGTTCAGGCGAGGCGGGGTTCATCGAGGGCGTCCTGAATGAGGCGGTTCATGGTGTCGAACTGGAATTCGCGCGCCAGGCCTCGAAGGCGGGCCAGGAACGCAGCGCAATCCGGCTGTTCGGCCTCGATCTGGTCGAGCACGCGAACGATGCCGCGGTAGTAGCCAAGCTCCACCTGGCTCGCGAGGCTGCGCAGCCAGTGCGGCGATGGCAGCGCCCACATGTCGGGGACCGGGGCCGGGGACACCAGCATCCCGGGGTCGGCCGAGAGCCACTCCAGGGCCAGACGCGCCCCCAGCCAGTCGAGCAGTTCGGCCACCCGCACCGGCTTGACGAGGAAGTCCTGAGGCGTGATGCCCACATCGTTGTCCAGCCCCTTGTCGAAGGCATTGGCCGAGACGATGGCCACGGGCGCCGTGCTCAGGCCTTCGCCCTGGATGCGGCGCAGGGTCTCCCATCCATCGATGCCTGGCATGGCCAGGTCCATGAAGATGGCGTCCGGACGGATCTGGTGCAGCATCGCCAGGCACTCGTGCCCGGAGGCTGCCTGGTGGATCTCGAAGCCCAACGGTTGCAGCACGCTGGCCAGCAGTCCGCGGTCGACCTCCTCGTTGTCCACCACGAGGATGCGCCTGCGGGGCCCACGATAGCCCGTGCGTGGCGCGCGCGGCATCTCGGCCTCGATCACCGTGGCGCGCAGCTCCGGCAGGAAGAGCCGGATCGAAAAGCAGGTGCCCACGCCCGGCGTGCTGCTCACCGTCATCTCGCCACCCATCAGGTCGGTGAGCATCTTCGCGATCGTCAGCCCCAGCCCGGTGCCGCCCACGGCCGCCCCGCCCGCAGCCGAACCGCGCTCGAAGGGTTCAAAGATGCGCGACAGTTCGTCGGCCGTCATGCCCGGCCCCGAATCCTCGATCTCGAAGCGCGCCATCTCGCGGGCATGGTGCAGGCGGAACACCACCTCCCCGCGGGCCGTGAACTTCACCGCATTGCCCAGCACATTGATGAGGATCTGGCGCAGCCGCTTTTCATCGGCTCGCACCACCTCCGGAACACCGGCATCGAACTCGTGTCGGAAGCCGATGCCCTTGCCAGCCGCCTGCAACTCGAAGAGGCGTGCGATCTCGCTCACGCAACTGCGAAAGCGCATGGGCTTCACGTCGAGCGCCAGCTTGCCACCCTCGATGCGGGCCAGATCCAGCGTGCCCTCGATCAGCGAGAGCAGATGGTCACCCCCGCGGCGGATCACGCGCACCGCCTGCTTGCGATGCGCCGGCATGGCCTCGTCCTCGTCGAGCAGTTGCGCATAGCCGAGGATGCTGTTGAGCGGTGTGCGCAGCTCATGGCTGATGGTGGTGATGTAGCGGCTCTTGGCCTGGTTGGCCAGCTCGGCCTGGTGCTTGGCCTGCTGCAGGGCCTCGTCGGTGCGGCGATGAGATTCGATCTCGCGCATGAGCGCCTCGGTCTGGCGGTTCGACTCCTCCTGCGCCACTACGCGGCTGCGGTGCGCCAACACCAGCCACCAGGCCACGATGCCCGACACCAGCAACAAGGCGGCATAGGCCTTCAGGAAGGTGAGCCTGAGCGACGGGCCCAGCGCCGCCGCCTGTTCCCCCAGGGCACGCATCTCCTGGTGGTAGAGCAGGCCAAAGAGCGCGGCCAGCACCGGCACGATCACCGTCATCAGCAGCAGGTATTGCGCCAGGCCCGTCTGGATGTAGGGCGCCGCACGGCGGGGCAGGAGCCTGCGCAGTGCCGCCGACCATTGCGCCGACAGGCGCGCCTGCGGCTTGCACAGGTCGTTGCAGCGCGCATCCAGCGTGCAGCACAAGGAACAGATGGCGCCCTGGTAGGCCGGACACTGCGCCATGTCCTCGCGCTCGTACTCGCGCTCGCAGATCACGCAGCGGGTGACGGGGCGCAGGCGGCTGTAGCCGCCTTCACTTCCGGAGTCGACCGGGGGCAGGCTGTCGCGCCGGGCGATGTAGTAGCGCCCCTTCGTGGCCCAGGCGATCAGCGGCGACACCACCACCGCCGTCACCAGTGCGATCAGGGCCGAGAAGGCCTGGGCCATCTCGCCGAAGAAGCCCAGGTGGGCGGTGATCGACAGCACGGAGGCCGCAATCATCGCGCCCACGCCCACCGGGTTCACGTCGTACAGATGGGCGCGCTTGAACTCGATGCCCTTGGGCGACAAGCCCAGCGGCTTGTTGATCACCAGGTCGGCCACCACGGCCATGATCCAGGAGATGGCGATGTTGGAGTACAGCCCCAGCACCCCGCCCAGGGCCTGGAAGACATTGAGCTCCATGAGCATCAACGCGATCAGGGTGTTGAAGACCACCCACACCACCCGCCCGGGGTGGCTGTGCGTCAGGCGCGAGAAGAAGTTCGACCAGGCCAGCGACCCCGCGTAGGCGTTCGTCACGTTGATCTTGAGTTGCGACACCACCACGAAGAGCGCCGTGGCCGCCACGGCCCAGCCATAGTCGGCAAACACGTACTCGTAGGCCGCGAGGTACATCTGGTTGGGGTCCACCGCCCGCTCGGCCGGCACCATGTGGGACAGCGCCAGGTAGGCGAGCAGCGCCCCGCCCAGCATCTTCACCACGCCCAGCACCACCCAGCCGGGCCCCCCCAGCAGCAGCCCACCCCACCAGCGCCAGCGGTTGGCGCGCGTCTTCTCGGGCATGAAGCGCAGGTAATCCACCTGCTCTCCCATCTGCGTGATCAGCGCAATGCCCACCGTGGTGGCCGCGCCGAAGGCCAGCCACTGGAACTGCCCGCCGCGGCCGTCCTCTCCCGCATAGGACGCGAGCCCGGACAGCAGCCCCGGGTTGTGATGGAACACGTAGAAGTAGGGCAGCACCAGCATCACGAGCCACAAGGGCTGGGTCCACACCTGGAAGCGACTGATGATGGTCACGCCGTGGGTCACCATGGGGATCACCACGAGCGCACACACCAGGTAACCCCAGGTCGGCGGCAGGCCGAAGGCCAGTTCCAGCGCATACGCCATCACCGCGGCCTCGAGCGCAAAGAAGATGAAGGTGAAGCTCGCGTAGATCAGGGAGGTGAGCGTGGAGCCGATGTAGCCGAAGCCCGCGCCGCGCGTGAGCAGGTCCATGTCCACGCCGTGGCGCGCGGCATAGACGCTGATGGGCAGACCGGCCAGGAAGATGACCAGCCCGGTGACGAGGATGGCCAGCGCGGCGTTGATGAAGCCGTACTGCACCAGCAGCGTGGCACCCACAGCCTCCAGGATCAGGAAGGAGGCTGCGCCAAAGGCGGTGTGGGCCACCCGCCACTCCGACCACTTCCGGAACGACCGCGGCGTGAAGCGCAGCGCGTAGTCCTCCATGGTCTCGCGCGCGACCCATTCGTTGTAGTCGCGCCGGATCTTGATGACGCGCTGGACCGCCCCCGAGGCGGAGGGTGGGTGGGTGGAAGGGGGGGCACCGAGGTCCATGGCCGAGGGCTGCGTACAAGAATCGCACCAGCCCGCCACAAGGGCTGGCACTCATCGTGCAAGAGGGGCCGCATGGAACTGACACCGCGCGAAAAAGACAAGCTGCTGATCTTCACGGCCGCCCTGCTGGCCGAGAGGCGCAAGGCCCGCGGCCTCAAGCTCAACTACCCCGAAGCCGTGGCCCTGATCACGGCCGCCATCATGGAAGGAGCCCGCGACGGCAAGTCGGTGGCCGCCCTGATGAGCGAGGGCAAGACCGTGCTCACCCGCGCCGACGTGATGGATGGGGTGCCCGAGATGATTCCCGACATCCAGGTCGAGGCCACCTTTCCTGATGGCACCAAATTGGTGACAGTGCACCAACCCATTGCATGACCCGGATCTGCGCACCCTTCGGGTGCAAACCCTGTTTCTTCCCGAGGCTCTCATGACCGCGAAGCGCTCCTCACTCTTGCTGCTGGCCTTGCCCTCGCTGCCGGCGTTGGCCCATGAAGGGCACCACCTGCCCGGTGCCCACCACTGGCACGCCACCGACGTGTTCGGCTACGTCGCCCTGGCCGTGGTGATCGGCCTGGCCTGGTGGCTGTCCGGGAGGAAGTGATGATCCCCGGCGAACTCCTCACCGACGGCCCCGAGCATGCCCTGAACCCGGGCCGGCGCACGCTCATGCTGGTGGTGCAAAACGCCGCCGACCGCCCCATCCAGGTGGGCTCGCACTACCACTTTGCCGAGACCAACGGTGCGCTGCAGTTCGACCGCAACGCCGCGCGCGGCATGCGCCTGAACATTGCTTCGGGCACCGCCGTGCGCTTCGAGCCCGGCCAGCAGCGCACGGTCGAGCTGGTCGATTACGCCGGCGACCGGGTCGTCCACGGCTTTCGCGGCCTCGTGCAAGGAAACCTCTGATGGCCACGATCCAGCGACGTGCCTACGCCGAGATGTTCGGCCCGACCGTGGGCGACCGCGTGCGCCTGGCCGACACCGACCTCGTCATCGAGGTGGAAAAGGACTACACCCTGGCCGCCGGCGGCTACGGTGAAGAAGTGAAGTTTGGCGGCGGCAAGACCATCCGCGACGGCATGGGCCAGAGCCAGCGGGCCAACGGTCCCGGCGCGATGGACGCGATGGACTGCGTACTGACCAATGCGCTCATCGTCGACCACTGGGGCATCGTCAAGGCCGACATCGGCATCAAGGGTTCGCGCATCGCCGCCATCGGCAAGGCCGGCAACCCCGATGTGCAGCCCGGCGTGGACATCGTCATCGGCCCGGGCACCGAGATCATCGCCGCCGAAGGCCTGATCGTCACCCCTGGCGGCATTGACACCCACATCCACTGGATCTGCCCGCAGCAGATCGAGGAAGCCCTGACCTCGGGCATCACCACCATGATCGGCGGCGGCACCGGCCCGGCCACCGGCACCTTCGCCACCACCTGCACGCCCGGCCCCGAGAACATCCGGCGCATGCTGCAGGCGGCCGAGGCCTTCCCGATGAACATCGGCCTGCTGGGCAAGGGCAATGCGAGCCAGCCCGAGGCCCTGCGACAGCAGGTCGAGGCCGGCGTCGTCGGCCTGAAACTGCACGAGGACTGGGGGACCACCCCATCGGCCATCGACACCTGCCTGGGCGTGGCCGAAGAGGGTGACATCCAGGTCGCCATCCACTCCGACACGCTCAACGAAAGCGGTTTCGTCGAGGACACCATCGCCGCCTTCAAGGGTCGCACCATCCACACCTTCCACACGGAGGGCGCGGGCGGCGGCCATGCCCCCGACATCCTCAAGGTGGTGGGTGAGGCCAATGTGCTGCCCTCCTCCACCAACCCGACGCGGCCCTTCACGGTCAACACCATTGACGAGCATCTGGACATGCTGATGGTGTGCCACCACCTCGACGCCTCCATCGCCGAGGATCTGGCCTTTGCGGAGAGCCGCATCCGCCGCGAGACCATTGCGGCCGAGGACATCCTGCACGACCTGGGCGCGATCAGCATGTTCTCGTCCGACAGCCAGGCCATGGGCCGCGTGGGCGAGGTCATCCTGCGCTGCTGGCAGACCGCGCACAAGATGAAGCAGCAACGCGGCGCCTTGCCCGGTGACACGGCCCGGCACGACAACGCCCGCGTGAAGCGCTACCTGGCCAAGCTCGCGATCAACCCGGCCCTGGCCCACGGCATCGCGCACGAAGTGGGCAGCATCGAGGTGGGCAAGTGGGCCGACCTGGTGCTGTGGAAGCCCGCCTTCTTTGGCGTGAAGCCCTCGCTCATCCTCAAGGGCGGGTTCATCGCCGCGGCCGCGATGGGCGACCCCAACGCCTCCATCCCCACGCCGCAGCCGGTGCACTACCGTCCCATGTTCGGCAGCTTCGGCGGGGCCCTGTCGGCCACCTCGCTCACCTTCCTCAGCCAGTCGGCGCTGGCGGCCGGCGCCGCCGAACGCTATGGCCTGCGCAAGGTGGTGTCCGCCGTGAAGGGCTGCCGCAGCGTAAAGAAGGCCGACATGGTGCACAACGCCTACGCCCCGCGCATGCAGATCGACCCGCAGACCTACCACGTCCGTGCCGACGGCCAGCTGCTCACCTGCGAGCCCGCCACCGTGCTGCCGATGGCGCAGCGCTACTTCCTGTTCTGACCCCTCGCAGGCGTACCATCGCGGGCATGCTGACCGTCAACAAACTCCTTCCCCAAGGCCAGGGCCTGGCCGCCGTGCTGCTGAAGCGGGCCGCCACCGTGGCACTCGACTGGGACGTGCGCCAGAAAAGCCGCTTCGATGCCACCGACAGCCAGGGCCGTGCCCTGGGCGTGTTCCTGCCACGCGGCACTGTCGTGCGCGGCGGCGACGTGCTCGTGGCCGAGGACGGCTCGCTGATCCGCGTCGAGGCCGCGCCCCAGCCGGTGCTGCGTGTGACTGCCTGCGCCGAGCACGGCTCGCCCTTCGACCTGCTGCGCGCCGCCTACCACCTGGGCAACCGCCACGTGCAGCTCGAACTGCGGGCCGATCACCTGCAGCTCGAACCCGACCACGTGCTGGCCGACATGCTGCGCCAGATGCACCTCATCGTGACCGAGGTGCAAGCCCCTTTCGAGCCGGAAGGCGGGGCCTATGCAGCGGGTGGTCATGGCCACGGCCATGGACACGCCCATGAGCACGACGCTCATGAAGACCATGGCCACGTCCACGGTCCCGGCTGTGGCCACCATCACCACTGAGATGTCGGCCTCCGCCACCTGGCTGCAGCTGATGTGGCTGGCCTCGCCGGCCCTGCCCGTGGGGGGCTTCAGCTACTCGGAAGGGCTGGAAGCTGCGGTGGACAGCGGACTCGTCACGAACGAAGCCCAGGCGAGTGACTGGCTCAGCGATCAGCTGCACCTCGGTCTCGGGCGGGCGGATGCCGCCGTGGTGGCCCAGGCGGTGCCCGCCTGGCAGGCACACGACGTCGCCCGCCTCACCGCCCTGAACGACTGGGTGCGCCACACGCGCGAGTCCGCCGAGCTGCGCCAGCAGACCGAACAGATGGGCCGTTCCCTGGTGGAATGGCTGAAGAACCGCGCGAGCGACGAGCGCGTCGCCGTGCTGGCCGCGTTCTCGCCGGCCCCCACCTATCCGGTGGCGTTTGCCCTGGCCGCCGCCCAGGCCGGCGCCACGCCCGAGCAGGCCCTGCTGTCCTTCGGTTTCGGCTGGGCCGAGAACATGGTGCAGGCCGCCCTCAAGGCCGTTCCACTGGGCCAGAGTGCGGGCCAGCGCATCCTCGCCCGCCTGGCGGCAGACATTCCCGACGTGGTGGCCACGGCCCTTGCGCTGGACGACGCACACCGTCAGGCCTTCACCCCCCGTCTGGCCATCCTGTCGGCCCAACACGAACACCAATACTCGCGACTCTTCCGATCATGAGCACTTCCCTGCACGCCATCCCTGGCCGCACCAAGAAGCTTCCCCCCCTGCGCGTGGGCGTGGGCGGGCCCGTGGGCTCGGGCAAGACCACCCTCGTCGAGATGCTGTGCAAGACGATGCGTGAACGCTACGACCTCGTGGTGGTCACCAACGACATCTACACCAAGGAGGACCAGCGCCTGCTCACGGTGGCCGGCGCACTGGAGCCCGAGCGCATCATGGGCGTGGAAACCGGCGGCTGTCCGCACACCGCCATCCGCGAAGACGCGTCCATCAACCTCGAGGCGGTGGACCGCATGCTGGCGAAGTTCCCGGACGCCGACATCGTCTTCATCGAGTCCGGCGGCGACAACCTGGCCGCCACCTTCAGCCCGGAACTGTCCGACCTCACGATCTACGTGATCGACGTGGCCGCCGGCGAGAAGATCCCGCGCAAGGGCGGCCCCGGCATCACCAAGAGCGACCTCTTCGTGATCAACAAGACCGACCTGGCGCCCTACGTGGGCGCCAACCTGGACGTCATGGCCGCCGACACCGCACGCATGCGGCCCCACCGGGCCTGGGTGATGACCAACCTCAAGACCCGCGAGGGCCTCGACCGGGTCATCGACTTCATCGAAACAAAGGGCCTGTTGAAGGCCTGAGCCCGCGCGCGCTTCAGCGCAGCGTGCCCACGCCGCGCAAGGCCGCCACCATGCCCTCGCCCACGGCCGCGCCAAAGCGCTTGGCCAGGCGTTCGGCCACGTTCTGGCGAGGCGTGTAATCGATGATTTCCTCGGCCTTCACGACCTCTCTGGCCACATAGTCGAGGCTGCCATAGCGGTCGGCCAGGCCCAGATCGATCGCCTGCTGGCCGCTCCAGATCAGGCCCGAATAGACCTCGTCGTCCTTGCTCAAGCGTTCGCCGCGGCCTTCACGCACCTCGGCGATGAACTGCTGGTGGATCTGGTTGAGCATGGCCTGGGCATAGGCCTTGTGCTGTTCGGTCTGCGGCGAGAAGGGATCAAGGAAGCCCTTGTTGTCCCCGGCCGTCATCAGTCGGCGCTCCACGCCCAGCTTGTCCATGAGGCCCGTGAAGCCGAAGCCGTCCATCAAGACGCCAATGGAGCCCACCAGCGAGGCCTTGTCGACGAAGACCTCGTCGGCCGCCGCGGCAATGTAGAAGGCTGCCGAGGCGCACATCTCCTCGCACACCGCATACACCGGCTTGTCGTGGGCCAGGCGCAGCCGCTCGATCTCGTCGTTGATCATGCCGGCCTGTACCGGGCTGCCGCCCGGCGAGTTGATGCGCAGCACCACGGCCTGGGCCCCGCTGTCTCCGAAGGCATTGCGCAGCGCCGAGATGAGGTTCTCGGCACTGGCCTCGGCGTCCATCGCGATCTCGCCGCGCACGTCGATGAGCGCCGTGTGCGCGGCGCTCGGCGCCGCGGCTTCCAGCCCCTGGCGGTAGATCATCACCACCAGCGTCACCGCCAGCAGCAGCCACGCCAGCCGGAAGAAGATGCGCCAGCGCCGCTCGCGACGCCGGTCGGTCAGGTAGGCCTCGGCCAGGCGCGCGATGGCCTGGTCGCTGGCACTTTGGGCGGCTTGCGGGGGCGTCGGGAATTCGGGTTCCATGGGCTTCCTGCCTCGAGAGGGGTTGTCGTCGGCGCTCAGTCGGCAAAGGCCGGCTGCACGTCATCACTCGGATACCAATAGACTTTGCCGTCGCGCTCCGCCACCGGCACCTCGATCAGGCGCGAGCGCAGGCAGGGCCCGCCCAGGCATTCGCCGGTGCGCGGGTCGTAGATGGCACCGTGGATGGAACAGATGATCCACTCGCGGCTGTCGTCCAGGAACTCACCGGGTTGCCAGTCCATCTCGGTCGGCACGTGGGCGCAGCGGTTCACATAGGCCACGGCACGGCCCTCGAAGCGCAGGGCAAACGCGCGCACACTCTCGTTCCACAGCAGCACGTCGAAAAGCACGGCCTTGCCGCGCTCAGCCAGCTCGCTCGAGGCGCACAGCTCGATGCCCGTCATGCGTGCGTCTCCAGCCATTGGCGCAGCTCGGCCACCGAGCCGGCGACAAAGTGCGGATCGAAGGCCCGCAGCGGTTCGGTGTCATGGGCGCCGTAGCTCACCGCCACGCTGGCCGTGCCGGCATTCGCCGCCAGCTGCAGGTCGTGCGTGGTGTCGCCGATCATCAGCGTACGTTCGGGGTCCACACCGAACTCGCGCATCAGTTCGTGCAACATGCGCGGATGCGGCTTGGAGGCCGTCTCGTCGGCCGTGCGCGTACCGTCGAACACCCCCTGCAGCTGCACCGTGCGCAGGGCCTCGTCCAGGCCGCGGCGCGACTTGCCCGTGGCCACGGCCAGCCAGTGGTGACGCTCCTTGAGCGCCTGCAGCATGGCCAGGCTGCCCTCGAACAGCACCAGCTCATGCTGGCGGGCGAAGTAGTGGTGCCGGTAGCGCAGGCCCAGCTCGGGGTAGCGCTCGGGCGGCAGCCCAGGCACCACATGCTGCAAGGCATCGTGCAGGCCCAGGCCGATCACGTAGGCCGCCTCGCGTTCACTGGGCACGGGCAGGCCCAGGTCGGCGCAGGCCGCCTGGATGCAGCGCGCGATGAGGGCCGTGGAATCGAAGAGGGTGCCATCCCAATCGAAGACGATCAGGTCGAACTGGCGGGGACGCTGGCTCATAGGTGTTGGAGCAATTCTGCGCAGTCGCGCGGCAAGGGCGATTCGAGCTCGATGGACTCCCCGGTGGCAGGGTGGTCAAAGCGCAGGCGGCGCGCATGCAGGAACATGCGGTCGAAGCGGTGGCCTGCAAGGGCCTCGCCACGCGCAAAGGCCCGGTTCACGCCGAAATCACCGTATTTGTCATCGCCAACGATGGGGTGGCCTTCATGGGCCAGGTGCACGCGGATCTGGTGGGTGCGACCGGTCTTGATGGTCACGTCGAGCAAGGTGTAAGCCGCAAAGGCCTGGGCCACCTTCACCAGGGTGATCGAACGCCGTCCGTCCTCGGTGGCTGGCGACACGGCGCGCACGCGCCGCTCGCCCTCGCCGGTGAGGAACTTGTGCAGCGGCACGTCGATGACCTTCTTGTTGCCCGGCCACGCGCCGATCACCAGGGCTGCGTAGGTCTTGCCGGTCTCGCGGCTGCGGAACTGGTCCTGCAGCGCGGTGAGGGCGCTGCGCTTCTTGGCGATCAGCAAGATGCCCGAGGTTTCCTTGTCCAGCCGGTGCACGAGTTCCAGCATCTTCGCCTGCGGTCGGGCGCGGCGCAGTTGCTCGATCACGCCAAAGCTCACGCCGCTGCCGCCGTGGACGGCCACGCCCGCTGGCTTGTCCACCGCCAGCAGGTGGTCGTCTTCATACAGCACCGGGAACTCACGGGCTGGCGTGAGCGTGGGCTCACTCCTTTCGCTCACACGCACTGGCGGCAGACGCACCTCGTCCCCCAGCACCAGCCGAGTGTCCGCCGAGGCCCGCCCCTTGTTCACGCGCACCTCGCCACTGCGCACGATGCGGTAGATCAGGGACTTCGGTGCACCCTTGAGCGTCTTGGTCAGAAAGTTGTCCAGGCGCTGGCCGGCCGATGCCTCGTCCACCACGACGTGACGCACTTCGGGCGCCGCCGCAGCCGCCTTGCGCGCTGCAGGCCGTTTCGCCCCTATAATCTGTTGCACCACGTTTGCGTTGTAAGTGTTTGATTTGCAAGAGTTTACCCCTCGCCACCCGCGAGTGAGGTCGAGATGCCCTCAAACACTGCCGTGCAGACGGGTCGGCCGGCCGCCGCGCGCAAGCAGTTTGTGCAGGCAACCGGCCCCAAGAGTTGATGCAGCGCAGGCCCGTGGCCGCGGGTTGTCTCCCAAGGTGAGCCAACAGCACGCCCCGTCCTGCGTCAGAGCCAACGCAGAATCAAGAACCCAACAACAAGGTTTTCCGGCTGCAGGCCGGCACCGCTTGCGAGACAACCCGGCGCCAAAGCGCCCCGATCTTGGAAGCACCACCTGCAGCCCGCGTTCAGTGATCCCATGCGGACGATGCCTCCCAGCCCTCCCACCTGCCCCCCATGCGCAACATCGGCTTGCCTGCCGTTGTTGTGCACGCAACGGCATCGGGCGGCGCCTTCCGAGGTCAGCCATCCATCGGCCTTGCTCTTTGCGCCCGCGTTTCCGTTCACTCCTCGCATGCGCCAACGCGGCTGACCCGACGGAAGTCTCCGTCGTGCCAGCCGTCCAGGGCGATTCCTTCCGGTTCCTGCTTGCGTTCCTCGTGCATCGTTGAGCCGCCCGACCGGCCCTGAGGCCGGCGGTGGCGTGAAGCTGTGCCTGCCCGCGCCTTGCAGCCGGGTGGGCGAAGGAGTGCACATGAAACGCATGCTGATCAACGCGACGCAGCAGGAAGAGCGTCGCCTGGCCATCGTCGACGGCCAGAAGCTGCTCGATTTCGAGACCGAGATCGAAGGGCGCGAACAGCGCAAGGGCAACATCTACAAGGCCGTCGTCACCCGCGTCGAGCCCTCGCTGGAGGCCTGCTTCGTCGACTACGGCGAAGACCGCCACGGCTTCCTGCCGTTCAAGGAAA